>Ga0308171_1000033_pt1 | contig 474701 bp, 433 predicted proteins | sample PhyGR1_FD_202135 | JGI IMG/M metagenome (GOLD analysis project Ga0308171, IMG submission 202135) | Phyllosphere microbial communities from UC Gill Tract Community Farm, Albany, California, United States - DLSLSG.R1 | ecosystem: Host-associated > Plants > Phyllosphere > Unclassified | place... | reverse complement strand
GCCTTGAGCTGGGCAGCGACGTGCTGACGGCGCTGGGCAACGGCGGGCTGACGATCGGCGCCAGCGTCACCAACGGCGTGGGCAACAGCGGCAGCGGCACGCGCGACGTCACCGTCGACGCCAACCTTCCGGGGCTGCGCATCGACACGGTGGCGGGCGACGACGTGATCAACGTCATCGAGCACGGCCAGAACCTGATCGTCACCGGCAGCAGCAGCGGGCTGGCGGCGGGCAGCAGCCTGACCGTGACCATCAACGGGGCGGAGTACCCGGCGACGGTGCTGGCGGACGGCAGCTGGAGCGCGGCGGTGCCGGCGGCGGACGTCGGCGGCTGGCCGGCGGGCAGCCTGACCGTGACGGCGGCGGGCGAAAGCGCCGCCGGCAACCCGGTGAGCATCAGCCACGGCGTGACCGTGGACCTGGCGGCGGTGGCGATCACCGTCGGCAGCGTGACGGCGGACAACGTGCTGAACGCGGCGGAGAAGGGCCAGGACCTGGTGCTGTCGGGCGCGACGGCGAACGTGGAGGCCGGTCAGCCGGTGACCGTGACGTTCGGCGGCAGGACGTACCGCACCGAGGTTGACGCCGACGGCAACTGGAGCCTGACGGTGCCGGCCGCGGACCTGGCGGGGCTGAAGGACGGCGACGCGGTGGTGCAGGCGGGCGTCAGCAGCGTCAGCGGCAACGCGGCGACGGCGGGGCGCGAGTACAGCGTGGACGCCACGGCGCCGTCGCTGACCATCGGCGTTATCAGTGAAAATAACGTGCTGAACGCGGCGGAGGCGGGGCGCGACCTGACCCTGAGCGGCACCAGCACGGCGGAGGCGGGGCAGACCGTCACCGTGACCTTTAACGGGCGTGAGTACAGCACCGGGGTGCAGGCGGACGGCAGCTGGACGCTGGACGTGCCGGCGGCGGACCTGGCGGGCATCGCCAACGGCAGCGCCAGCGTGACGGCCTCCGTAGCGGACAAGGCGGGCAACCCGGCGAGTACCGGCAGCACCCTGTTTGTAGACACTACCGTCCCGGTGCTGACCATCAACACTGTGGCGGGCGACGACGTGATCAACGCGGCGGAGCACGGCCAGGCGCAGATCATCAGCGGCTCAGTAACGGGCGCGCAGACCGGTGACGTGGTGACGGTCACCCTCGGTGACAAGTCGTACACCACCACGCTGGACGCGTCAGGTAATTGGAGCGTGGGCGTGTCGGCGGCGGACGTGAGCGCACTGAATGCAGGCGCTTACACCATCACGGCGGCGCTGACGGACAAGGCAGGCAATAGCAACAGTGCACAACACACGGTGAATGTAACGCTGTCTTCACCTGAGCTGACGATTAACGCCATCGCTATCGATGATGTGATCAACGCGGCGGAAAAAGGTGCTGACCTGGTGCTGTCTGGTACCACCACGAACGTTGAGGCGGGGCAGCAAGTGACGCTGACCTTCGGCGGAAAAACTTACAGCGCTGAGGTAGGTACTAATGGCAGCTGGAGTTACACCGTGCCGGCCGCCGACCTGGCGGGCCTGAAGAACGGCGACGCGGTAGTGCAGGCCAGCGTCAGCAACGTTAGCGGCAATGGCGTCACGGCAGAGCGCGGATATACCGTGGATGCCAGCACGCCTACGCTGACCATCGATACCATCAGCGGCGACAACATGCTGAATGCTGCCGAAGCGGGTCAGGATCTGACGCTGTCCGGCACCAGTAGCGCTGAAGCGGGACAAATTGTCACCGTGACCTTTAACGGCAAGGATTACAGCACCGAGGTGCTGGCAAACGGCAGCTGGACGCTGGACGTGCCGGCGGCGGACATGGCAGAGATTGCTGATGGCACCGCCATCGTGACGGCTTCCGTGGCAAATCAGTCTGGCAACCCGGCATCGGCGAGCCATAACCTGACGGTGGATGTGACCGTGCCGGTGGTGACCATTAATACCGTGGCGGGCGACGATGTGATCAACGCGGTGGAGCATGGCCAGGCGCAGATTATCAGCGGCTCGGCGAGCGGCGCAGCAGCGGGAGATGTGGTGACGGTCACCATCGGTGACAACTCCTGGACGACAACGCTGAATGCGGCAGGTAACTGGAGCGTCGGGATTCCGGCAGCGGCTATCTCTGCCCTGCAGGACGGCACCGTGACGATCGGCGTATCGGTAACCGACGCGGCGGGCAACACCGGCGGCGACACGCACAACGTGACCGTGGAAACAGGTGTGCCATCGTTGGGCTTCGATGCCATCAGCGGTGATAACGTGTTGAACGCTGTGGAAAAAGGTCAGGATCTGACCGTCAGCGGCATCAGCAGCGGTCTGGCGGAAAATACCACCGTGACTGTGACGCTGAACGGTAAAAACTATGAGGCGAGCACCACCGCGAACGGCAGCTGGACCCTGACGGTTCCGGCCACTGACGTCGCGAATCTGGTGGATGGCGGCAGCTATTCACTGAGCGCCTCGGCGCAAAGTAGCGCAGGTAACAGCGCTGCCGCGACGGATAGCATCAGTGTCGACACCACTGCGCCAGTGATCAGCATCGCCACTCTGGCCGGGGATAATGTACTTAATGCTGCTGAGCAACAGCAGCCACTGACCATTAACGGCTCCACCAGTGCGGAAGCGGGACAAACCGTCAGGGTAACGCTGGGCGAGAAAACCTATGAAACCACCGTGTCGAGCGATGGCACCTGGACGCTCAATGTTCCGGCCAGCGACCTCGCTGAGCTCGATGAGGGCGCGCTGACGGTAACAGCATCGGTTAATGATAAAGCGGGCAACAACGGTCAGGCGACGCATCCACTGACGGTCGATACCGTGGCACCTACTGTCACCATCAATACCGTGGCAGGCGATGATATCGTCAATAACAGCGAGCAACTGGCGGGACAAACCGTCAGCGGCACCAGCACGGCTGAACAAGGCCAGACGGTAATCGTGACGTTTGGCGATCGCAACTGGCAGACGACAGTGGATGCCGACGGAAACTGGTCGGTGTTTATTCCGGGACGAGATTTCCTCGGCCTGAGCGATGGTGGCTATGAAATTACGGCCTCCGTTAGCGATAAAGCGGGTAACCCGGGCAGCACCAGTCGTGATGTCACGCTGAGTGGTGAGGTGCCGACAATTACCGTCGATACCTTTGCCGGTGATGACATTGTCAGCGCCGCCGAGCACGGTACGCCGCTGGTAATTAGCGGAACGACTACGGCACCGGTTGGCGAAAGGGTAACCATTACGCTGAACGACAAAACCTATACCACAACCGTGCAGGAAGGAGGCCGCTGGAGCTATACCGTTGGCAGTGCAGATGTGACGGCTCTCGCCGATGGCGGAGCCTATGTGATTAACGCCCAGGTCAGCAATGCCATTGGCAATAGCGCCAGCGACGATCGCACCGTAACCGTTGAACTGGCCGCGCCATCGATGGGTATAAGCATTGATTCGCTGCAAAACGACACCGGGCTGAGCGCCACTGACTTCATTACCAATGATAGTCAGGTGGTCGTGCAGGGATCGCTGACGGCGCAACTTGGTAATAATGAGAAGGCGCAAATCAGCCTTGACGGCGGCGTAAGCTGGATCGATCTGACCGTTACCGCAACCAACTGGAGCTATAGCGACAGTCGGACCCTGACCGATGGCTCGTACACCTATCAGGTGCGGGTAGTCGATAACGCCGGGAATGTCGGCGCGACGGACAGCCAGATCGTGGTCGTAGATTTGACTGCGCCAGTAGCACCTACCATTACAGTGGATGCTATCACTCAGGATACTGGCCTGTCAGACAGCGACTTTATCACCAGTGATAATCAGATAACCCTGAGCGGAACGCTGGGTGCAGGACTGGGTAATGGTGACCATGCGCAGATCAGTATCGACGGCGGTGTAACCTGGACGGATGTTAACGTCAGTGGTCTGAAGTGGACTTATGTAGATGGTCGGACGTTGCAGGATGGTGATTATAACTACCAGCTTCGTGTTATCGATGATGCGGGTAATATCAGCGCCACCACCAACCAGGTGGTGACGATTGATACCACCGGCCCGGCTGCCAGTAAAACCGTCAGCATCGACAGCATTAGCGACGATACCGGACTGAGCAACAGTGACTTTATCACCAATGATACCTCGCTGACGCTGCACGGCTCACTGGGCGCAACGCTGGCCGCTGACGAATTTGTCCAGATCAGCCTGGATGGGGGTAATAGCTGGCAGAACGTCACGGTGATCGGTACTAACTGGAACTTCACCGATGGTCGTACGCTGGAAAACCAGACCTACAATTATTGGGTTCGGGTGGTCGACACCGCAGGTAACGTCGGTGCGACGGCACAGCAACAGGTGACGGTCGATACCATTGCGCCTGATGCGGCTATCACCGTATCGGTGGACAACATCACGGTTGACACCGGCTTTGATAATAACGACTTCCTGACCAGCGCAACCTCGTACACGCTGCACGGCACGCTTGGCGCAGGTCTCGGTGCGAACGAGTTTGTTCAGGTTAGTATGGATGGCGGCACGACATGGGTGTATGCGACGGTAGATGGCACCAGCTGGAGCTACACCGATGCACGCACGCTGATTGACGGTGCGTATAACTATCAGGTACGCGTGGTGGATGTGGCGGGTAACGTTGGCGCAACTACTTCGCAGAGAGTGACGGTTGATACCGAGGCACCGCAGTATGGCATCACAGTTGATGCTATCAGTGAAGATACCGGACAGTCTGACAGTGACTTTATCACTAACGACACCTCGTTAACCGTTAGCGGTTCGATTGGCAGTACGCTGGCCAGCGATGAACGTGTGCAGATTAGCCTCGACGGCGGCACCACCTGGGTTGATGCTACGGTAACCAATCGAAGCTGGAGCTATACCGATACCCGTGAACTGACTGACGGCGACTACACCTATCAGGTGCGGATTATTGATCAGGCAGGAAACGTCGGATCAACCGCCCAGCAGGTAGTGACGGTAGATACCACGCCGCCATCGACCCAGGGGACGGTGGTCAGCTACACCGATGAAACCGGAGAGCGTCAGGGTGATTTCGGTGCTTCTGTCGCTACCGATGACACCTCGCCGGTCATTAACGGCTCGCTGAATCAGGCGCTGGCAGACGGTGAAATCGCCGAGCTGTACCGTGATGGTGTGCTGTTGGGTCAGGTAACGATGAATGGTGCCACCAGCTGGTACTTCCAGGACAGTTCTTTGCGGGACGGTAATCACACCTACGTGATGCGCATTACCGATACGGCAGGGAACTATACCGATTCGGACGACTTTGTGCTGAAGGTGGATACCAGCGTACCCACCACTACCGCTGTGATAACTGCACAGACTACCACCGATACCACGCCGATTATCAGCGGCACCGTATCGGCGGCGCTGGCTAATGGCGAGTATCTGGTGGTTACCGTTGACGGTAAAACCTACACCTCAGAAATCGGTGGTGCCGTGGTTGTCGATCCGAATAACAGCACCTGGTATTTGCAGATCCCGGACAGCGCTGCACTGGGCATTAACAGCTACGATGTGACGGCGCAGGTGAAAAGCAGTGCGGGCAACGGCAATACCACCGGTATTGCTAACGGTAGCCTGACGGTAGGCACTGAATCGATCAATACCAGTTGGGCCAGCTCAGCCGGTGTCGCCGATAACTCGACGATGACCCTTGGTCTGAACAGCAGCGGCCTGTGGAATATCATTGCCAATGGGCAGTCATACTCCAGCAGCGCAATATCAAGCTATTCTGATACCGCGCTGACTAACACCCGTGGGGCAAATGTGGTGAGTCAGACATCGGCTGACTTTGACCGAAACGGTACCGCGGATGTGTTTGGTACCGAGACCTCCTATGCTGGAGGCACCCAGGTGATGTGGACCTACAACGGCTCCAGCTATACCGCCAGCCAGCTGGCAGTGGGTACTACCATCTGGTACGGCGGCGTCATGGCCTACGATAAGACCGGTGACGGCTATGTTGATCTTGCCTACGGCGATTCGGGTTTTGACTCCAAAACCTATGTGGTGAACAACAACGGCACACTGGTGGCGGATGGCACCAATGGGAATGGAGGGTTTGCCGGTCAATTCGTCACCGGTCGCGAGATCTCCGGCGTCGATATTAATAACGATGGTACGGTGGATATTGTTCAACATACCAATCTCAGCGGTGCAAACTCGATGACCGTTATTAACAACAACGGTAACGGAACGCTGTCCATTGGGCAGAACCTGACGGGGGTGTTTGTGGCTAACGCCAATAACACCACAACAGCAGCGTCGATGACCTGGGCAGATTTTAATGGCGACGGCTATATGGATCTCTACATCGGCAGCAGCTTTGGCAATACCGGCGGCGTGATCTATTACAACGACGGTAACGGTCAGCTCTCGGCAGCCAAGAGCGCGGTAGAAGCCTCGAACGCCACGGCAGGTTACTTGTCGGTAGCGGTGGACTGGAACGGCGATGGCCAGATGGATGTGATTAAGCTCAGCACCTATAGCGCATCACAGACTGCCACTTTGTTTACTAATAACAATCATGGCAGTTCCTGGACGACCACTCAGTTGGCGTCCAGCCTGGTGAACGTGACCGGTATCGCTGCGCTGGATTACAACTGGGACGGCACGCAAGACCTGCTGATTTCCCAGCGTAATGGTCAGGTCGTTTACGTGCAGAACAACCAGGCAATTGCTGACGGCACCGCAATGCATCTGCGTATCGTCGACAGCGAGGGGATCAACGTTTACTACGGTAACACCGTTAATCTGTATAACGCTGCTGGCGCACTGGTGGCCTCGCAGATTATCAATGCCCAGTCGGGGATTGGGGTAAACGACAGCTCGGCGCTGGTGAGTTTCTATGGCCTGAACCCGAATGAAACCTACAGTGCTGAAATTGTGAAGATCACTAACGGGGTCTCTGACAATGTCACCTGGGATGGACTGGAAGCGGGCAACGGTAAGGAAAGCTATGTTCTGACGGCGGAGGCGGCCAACGGAGGCAATAGCGGTACTATCACCGGTACTGGCTATAACGACACGTTTATTGCTGAAGAGGGAACCTATACCTATAACGGTTCCGGGGGCTGGAACACGACATCCGATCATGATACCTGGAGCAGCACCGGTGGTATGGACGTGGTGGATTATCGTAACGCAACGTCTGGTGTGACGGTTGACCTGAGCATTTCCACCGCGCAGGACACCGGTTTTAACACCTCACGACTGGTGAATATTGAAGGTATTACCGGCTCCGATTTCGATGACGTTATCACCGGCAACAGCGGCGATAACCTGTTCGAAGGACGCGGCGGCAATGACACCTTTAATATCGGTAGCGGCGGTCACGATACGCTGTTGTACAAGCTGATCAACGCAGCAGATGCTACCGGCGGTAACGGCAGCGATGTGGTGAACGGCTTCACCGTCGGAACCTGGGAAGGAACGGCGGACACTGACCGGATTGATCTGCGTGAACTGCTTACCGGCAGCGGTTATACCGGTAGCGGATCGGCGAGTTATGTAAACGGCGTGGCGGCTCTCGATGCCGGAGCGGGCAACCTCACCGATTACATTCGCGTAGTACAGAACGGCAGTAACACCGAGATCCAGATCGATCGTGATGGCAGCGGAGGCCAATTCGATCCGACCACGGTGGTAACGCTGAATGGCGTACAAACCGATCTTGCCACCTTGCTGGCAAACCATCAGTTGTTAGTTGTGTAGTTAAACGGGCCGCGGAGAGTGAATCTCCGCGGCATTTTGCTGTTCTTTACAACACTATCAGTAACCATAATAAAAACATGGTATTTTCGATCCAGTTGGCAATTATTCGATTTCTAACCAATTGTTTTAGAAATCATTTAAGTTTGTAACGATCGCGCTGACAGGAAGTAACATTATGAAGACTCATCCGCAGTTTGAACCCTGGCTTCAGGCCATGCTCATCGTTGCTAAACACTATCGCCTCGACTTTTCTCAGGAACATGTTCGGGTCACTATCAGTCATGAAAGTCAGTCGCCTCGTCAGTTGGTACTGGAAGATATGGCGCGTCAACTCGGTCTCGGATTACGCATCGTACCGGCGGATAGCGCACTGCTCGATCCCTGGCGTTTACCGCTGTTGGCGGAATTTACCGGCGGACAAATCGCGGTTATCAACCGCATGGATAAAGACGGCAACGTTTGCCTGCAATTCAGCGGCGACGGCGGCCTTGAAACCGTATTAACACGTGAAGAGCTGGGCACGCGACTCAAAATGTTGGTGGTGCTGCGCCCATTGGAGTCCACTCCGGATGCACGCGTTGATGACTATATTAAACCGTATGAGAAAAACTGGTTCTGGCAACTGGCGCTGAAAGACTGGCGTCGGTACAGCGATATTATGCTGGTCGCGCTGGCTGCTAACGTACTGGCGCTGTCAGGAATGGTTTTCTCCATGCAGGTGTATGACCGCGTGGTGCCATCGCAGTCTGAAGCAACATTGTGGGTATTGTTCGGCGGCGTAATGCTGGCGATTTTTTTTGAATTTATTATGCGCATGCTGCGCGTGCATATTTCTGATGTGATCGGTAAACGTGCCGATCTGCGTATCTCTGAACGCGTCTTCGCTCATGCCATGCGCATTAAAAACGGTGCGCGTTCGAAATCCACCGGTTCGTTTATCGCCCAGATCCGCGAACTGGAATCGGTGCGTGAACTGATCACGTCCACCACCATCGCGGCGATATCGGACCTGCCGTTCTTCCTGCTGTTTGTGTTTATTCTGTGGATGATCGGCGGGCCGCTGGTATTGGTGGTTCTGCTGGCGGTGCCGCTGCTGCTTATCCCCGGACTGTTAGTTCAGCGGCCGCTGGGCAGGCTCTCAAGTGAAGGAATGCGCGAATCGGCAATCCGTAACGCCACGCTGGTTGAGGCGGTGCAGGGCCTTGAAGACATTAAACTGATGCGTGCAGAGCAACGTTTTCAGAATCAATGGAATAATACCAGTGACGTAGCGGCCAGTGTGGGAATGAAACAGCGCTGGCTGACCGGATTACTGCTTACCTGGACGCAGGAAGTTCAGTCCATCGTCTATGCGGTGGTGCTGCTTGTTGGCTGCTATCTGGTGATTGCCGGTGATATGACCACCGGCGCACTGGTGGGAACCTCGATCCTTGCCTCACGCACCATTGCGCCGCTGGCGCAAATTTCCGGCGTGCTGTCACGTTGGCAGTCGGCGAAAGTAGCGCGTAAAGGGCTGGATGATTTGATGCAGCGGCCAATCGATGAGCCGCAACGCGGCAAAAAAGTCCATAAAGCGCATCTGCGCGGTAATTATCAGCTTGAAGATCTCGGGTTTTATTACGATGAAGAAGAGAAGCTGAATGTACTGAATATCTCACGCCTGCAAATCAAGGCCGGTGAAAAAATTGCGCTGCTGGGCCGTAACGGTTCAGGAAAAAGTACCTTGTTACAGCTGCTGGCCGGTATGCAGGAGCCGCAGCAGGGCAGCATTCTGCTGGATGATATTTCTCTCAGTCATCTTGACCCGGCGGACGTACGCCGTGACATGCAGTTACTCAGCCAGCAGGCGCGGCTGTTCTTTGGTTCGGTGCGGGACAACATTATGTTGGGCAACCCACTGGCAACCGATGAAGAGATTCATCATGCGCTGACTATCAGCGGTGCGCTGGATTTTGTGCGTAAGCAGAAAATGGGGCTTAACTATGTCATTAGTGAAGGCGGTGCCGGATTGTCTGGCGGGCAGCGTCAGGCACTGTTGCTGGCCCGTGCGCTATTGACCTCGCCGAATATTCTGCTGCTTGACGAACCGACGGCCTGGCTGGATGAGGTCAGTGAGAAGCAGTTTATCCATCATCTGAATAACTGGCTCGGTAAGCAGCGCACACTGGTGGTGGCAACCCATCGCCTGCCGATTCTCGAACTGGTAGACCGCATTATCGTGCTGGATAACGGCCGCATAGTCATGGACGGGCCGCGTGATGCCATTTTACGTGAGCACGGTATGACGCCGCAGAAACCCGCGCCGAAAGCGCCGCAGCGTACCGTGACAATGAAGAAAGAGCCGCCGGCGAAAACCACTTCAGAGCGAGGAACGGTATGAATGATTTTAGCCGTTTTAATCGCGGCCTGCGTGAGCCGCGCCTGCCGCGCTCCACGCTGGTTGCATGGAGCCTGTTTGCGCTACTGGCGGTATTTGTTATCTGGGCGAGCCTGTTTAATCTGGATGAAGTAACGACCGGCAGTGGCAAAGTGGTACCGTCCTCGCATGAACAAGTGATTCAGTCGCTGGAAGGCGGCATTATCCATAAATTGTTTGTTCATGAGGGCGATATTGTTGAACGTGGCCAGCAGCTGGCGCAGCTGGACCGGACAAAAACCGAGTCGGGCGTGCTGGAGAGCGGGTCGCGTCTTAACGCTGCTTTAGCCACCGCGGCACGCCTTAACGCTGAAGTTAACTCGCGAGAACTGGTGTTTCCCGCCGAGCTGGACGACGATACCGATTTGGTCAGGCAGGAGACGGCACTTTATCAATCACGCCGCGAAAGCCTGGAAAAGGGATTAGAAGGTTTACGTCAGGGCGTAGCGCTGGTGCAGCGCGAACTTTCGCTGACCCAGCCGTTAGTCAAGCAGGGGGCGGCAAGTAGTGTTGAAGTGCTTCGTCTTCAGCGTCAGAAAAACGAGCTGGAGAATAAGATCACCGAAATGCAAAATCAGTATTATGTGCGCGCGCGTGAAGAGTTAGCCAAAGCGAATGCGGAAATTGAAGCTCAGCGCTCGGTAATGCGCGGGCGTGAAGATTCCCTGACCCGGCTGACCTTTAATGCGCCGGTTCGTGGCATAGTAAAAGATATCGACGTTACTACCGTCGGGGGGGTTATTCCACCCAACGGAAAATTAATGAGTCTGGTGCCGCTGGACGATCAGATGTTAATTGAGGCTAAAATTTCACCACGCGATGTCGCCTTTATCCATCCCGGACAAAAAGCGCTGGTAAAAATTACTGCTTACGACTATTCGATTTACGGTGGGCTGGAAGGTGAAGTTACGTTGATTTCACCGGATACCATTCAGGATGAAGTTAAGCGAGATGTGTACTACTATCGGGTATACATTCGTACTTCCAGCAATCATCTGGTCAATAAACAAGGTAAGGAATTCCCGATCTTTCCTGGCATGATTGCGACCGTTGATATTAAAACCGGCAGTAAAACCATCCTCGATTACTTGCTGAAACCGTTAAATAAAGCGAAGGAAGCGCTGCGCGAAAGATAAAAAAATGGCGATCGCTAATAGCGGTCGCCATTTACATTTATGCCGGAAAGTTACAATCAGTCGTCATCTTATGAGCATCGGCTGAAAGGTGAGTTTATTCAGTCGGGTGAATGTTAAGATAATGGGTAATGTAAGCAAAGTATAACCCGGTGTAATTTTCTACCAGCTGAATAAAGCTGGGATAAATTTCAATTGAGCCATTTTCACGCTCTTTCAAGTATCCGGCATTTTGTGCTGCTTTGATCAACCTGTTGACATGGATGCGTGATACACAGAACTCTTTTGCCAGTATGCTGGCAGAATAATCAATCACTGCTCCTCGACCATTCATGTTTTTGGTCGCCTGCAGATAAAGATACAGCATGATCATGCGCCCGCCATCTTTTTCTATAAACAGGCCGACTTCTGGCAGTATTTTTTTAAATGTCACTCCGCGAAAAAGATATTCAGCAGCGCGACGAAAAAAATTATGGCGTAAAGTGTCATTATCCAGCATATCAACATTTGTGTTGTACGCGGGAAACAGTATGTTTACCGGTAAAAATGCACCTGACATATATCTTTTAAGCTCATCCAGACCCTTTTGCGTTGGCTGGATTAAAACTTTGCGCCGATCCTCCTCGCTACGCCAGGTCTTAATGCGATGGGTGGTTTTCAGTAATGTAATAATCGCGATAACACTGTTAGGGCTGGCAATTTTATAGCGTGAGCATAAGGTTTTTATATCTGAAACGGACGAGGCCTGGTTGCCAAAAACGAAGCAACACATTGAAAGTATTATATTAAATCTCGATTCCTGTAGCATTGTTTTATAAAAAAGCGGTTGTTTCTTATAAATTTCATCATTGATGCGAAAGTGTTCTCTGATGGCTTCGTTAAATCGCGGGTTATTTTTTATAATGTTACTTCGGCACAGCAATGCCTTTGAGGAAATATGTATTTCCATATATTTTCCTGTGTCAAATCGTATCAATGATTGTTGATTTGTATCTCTCTCTTAAATGAGTCGACATCTATATTATACATGCAGTGAATGCATATTACTTTTTATATTTGCAAAGAACGGCAGTTTGATGTGCCGATTTGTGCGTTATCCAGTTTTTAGCATCTGTGATGTAAATCAGATGTTAAGACTCTATTTCAATGAAAATCTTTGCGTTAACTTACTATGGTAATTAGTTCAGATATGTACACCGTGGTCATAATAACAATGATTTTTATAATGTTTTTAAACAGGCAGGATAATCAGAGCAGTTGGCGCCGTTTTTTTGTGGTAATTTAATTATGGTGGTAATGTTTTTCATTTGTTATCATTCTGGCTGTTGACAATAGAGTGAAGACCATTGATCAATGGTTTGCTTTGGTTTTTAACAGTATATTAACTTCTGTCTGTGATTATAAATTTGCTATGCAAAGAGGCAGTGACATTTAATTCCTTATTTTTTCTTTCACCAGTTTTAAGATAAGTTCACTTTTATTTTAGATGTTGCTTATTTTTTTTAGGATATTACTTAAAGGAGAGGGTCATGGCCAGGATTGCTGATGGTAACGCTCAGAACCCCTATACAAACGCTTATATAATCTCAGCGTGTAGCTTTGCCTATGAAGGCCTTTCGCGCCTTCTGGCAGGTAAAGGTATCGACGCTTCACGCGTTGTATACGATGCTGATCATGTTAAAAAAGATGAGCTTGACGTTATTTTCAGAGCCAGTGAAATTCGCATTTCCGTGTTTTTGCAGGGGGATGTTAGCTCGGTTCTCAGTACGCTTAAAAAACTGGTTTTCCTGCTGAATTATTCTCATAAGCCGGTTTCGGTGCTGATCCTCTGTAGCCTGCCCTTAAGTTGGTTATACCGCATGTTGTTATCGCTGGTTTATGATAAAGATAAAATATCAGCGATTCGCGTGGCGGGCTCATCGCTGACGTGCCATGAGATTGTTCAGGATGATTTCCACCTGCTGGAAGTGGCGGCAAGAATGGAAGAGCGCCTGACCGGCAGCGTCTATAACGGATTAAGCAGCCGGGAGCTGGACGCGGTACTGAGTTTTTATCGCGGCGTGCCGGTGAAAGTACAATCGCGCCGGTTGGGGCTTGCCGATAAAACCATCTATACCCATCGGCATGAAGGTCTGCGCAAAATGCAATTTATTCAGCGCTGGCTCAATGATGCAAAAATGACCAGGGATTTATCGCGTAATATCCGGGATTCTCAGCTATCAAAAATACAGAATGTTGAAAGTGTTTTTAATGATGACATTGAAAGTAAAGGAATTTTTCCTGTCTATCAGGTGATAACCAACAGAAAAAAACAGGCCACCGGTTTTGAAATTTTGTTGCGCTGGCGTCGAAACGGGCGCATTCAGAAACCGGCAGAATTCCTGACGCATCTGAATAACAAAAATACCTGGCTGAAACTTACAGCATTGGTACTGGATGCTGCGGTACGTGGAATCAATAAATATAACGGCAAATACTTTTTCTCAGTAAATATACCACCCGAGCTCTCTTCAGGAGATGCCTTGCCGGGCATGGCAAAGAAAGCCGTTGAACTGCTGCATCAGCCAGAATGGGCTGACAGACTGGTGTTTGAGTTTGCTGAAAGCATCGACGTAACCAAAGATCCAAGAATTCCGGTTACCATGAACCGTATCCGTCAGATCGGTTGTCGCCTGGTGCTTGATGACTGCTTCTCCAACGACCATGTTATGTTTCCGGTACGGCATGTTCATTTTGATGGTCTGAAGCTCGATAAAGATCTGGTGGATAAATTTGGCAGTAATGAGAGTGATTGCAGCCTGATAAAAGCTATCTTGTATTACAGCGAAATGACAGAAACCCTCTGCACTGCCGAAGGTGTCGACAGTGAGGATAAATTTGAAACGCTGATCGCAATGGGAGTGAATAGCTTCCAGGGATTCTATCTCTCCGAACCGGTCAAAGAAGCCGAGATGGATCGCATGGTGCGGCAGTTCAGCTGATATTCCGTTTAGTCTGCCGACGTCATTTGACCCATAACAAAGGCGAGATTAGCCGCCGCGATTAATGCGGCGGCATGGGCATCACTGCTCATCTGTTTTGCATACAGCAGGCCATTCGAGGCCTCATTGGCAAAGGTGATGGTCCCTACGCCGTTTCGCCAGGAATCCAGTGCGGCATCGAAAGTAATAAATGCCGTTTCTACCAATTCAGATGCCGCCTTATCGGCTTCAAGCGCGGATCGTAGCGTATCGGCAGCCACCACAATTTCCCGCACCGCATCCTCCTGAATCTTCTGGAATGTTTCGTTTGCCGCCGCGGCGCGAGATTCAGCCTCTTTTACCCGGGCTGCGCGTAATCCTCCATCATAAAGCGGCACGCTAACGCCCAACAAAATACTTGAGGAAGAGGTTTGCTGACCAATCGAGGGCAGCCCCTGAATATCAAAGCGCCCGTGCCCGCCGGCGACCGCGCTGGCAAGGTAAACTTTGGGCAAAAAATCCGCCTCGCTTGCTTTGATACCTGCCGTCGCGGCCTGAAGGGCAGCATAGCTTGCCAGCACATCCGGACGGCGGGAAAGTGCCAGTTTTATCATTTGCTGGGTCGGAACGCTGGCGGTTTGCGGCAGAGGTTTATCCCCCGCATCTGCTACCTTGATTTGCGATGAGGCAGAAATGCCCATCGCTGCCAGTAATGCCTGCAACGCGTCACGTTCTGTTCCCTGCGCCATCACACGATTCAATTTCGACTGCGCGACCTGCTGACGAGCCTGCGCCACTTCTATCGTGGTCGCAACGCCATTTTTGTTACGCGCCTGAGCAGCATCAAGAATTTTCTGGCTATTCAGTAGTGTCTCTTCGGCTATTTTTCGTCGTGACTGCGCGGCACCGTATTGATAATAGGTGCGAGTGACATCATAGATAATCTTTTGATGCATCCCGTTGAAAGCCACATTGGCGGCCCAGGAGGTGTGTTTTGCCGCCTCCTGCAAGGCACTACGCTGGCCAAAATCGAAGATTAACCACTGTAATGCCAGTGCAGGAACCACGGCGCTGGCGCTGGTATCCAGATCGTGTTGATCGCCGATTGCATAGGGTAAGGGCGTGCGCGTGCTTTGATATCCACCGATAACACTTGCTGAGATCATCGGTAAAAAAGTGGCTTCAACCATACCAACCGCCAGCGCCGCCTGGCGCGCCTGTTGCCAGGCGATGCGGGTATCCGGATTTTGCATCTGGGCAATATTGATCAGTTCAGATAATGGATAAACGTGCTGCTGATTTATCGCCGGAGGTGGAGAGAGGTCAGCCACTGCAGGGTTTGCCGGAACAGCAAAATTATTTTGGTTGATGCCGTCAGGCGCCCAGGGGGAAACCGGGCTGGCAGGTGCCAGATCCAGACTTTCCGTGGCACATCCGGCCAGCAGACATACTGCGGCTGCTGTCGCGAAAACCGGTATTTTCATTAAATGAGCGACAAATACTAAGCGCTTTATCATCCCAGAAGTTCCTCAAGTCGCTTGATACTGCGTTGAATCTTTTGTTCAACCGATTGTTCTGCTGGCTGCGGCGCATCGTGACTGCTGCTTTTTATTGCTGCTGAACGGATAACCGTTTCGCCGTTGCAAAGCCGACTGAGCCGTTCCACATCTGAGGATGATGTTTCTGAAGATAAAAATAGTGCCGGACACAGTTTTTCCATTTCTTTAAGGATATCTTTCAGGCGTTGGTACTCTTCTTGCGACGGGCGCAGCGAAGAGGGTTCAAAAGAGATTAATTTCATTGACTCGCGGGCGCTGGTGAGCTCTTCCTCAATACTGGCCGCTTGTCTTATCGCTGCCAGGCGAGCGGCAGATGGCAAGGCCGCCTGGTCGCGTAAACTGCTGAGCAGATTACGGATGTGCTTGCGAACAGAATCGGCAATGGCGACCGGCCACAGATAAGTAAAGACTAAATACACCACCAGGTTGCCTAACAGAATCCCGAGTATTCTGTCGAGCGCAACCGACAAATCGCTGCTCGGGGCAAAGTTATGTAATACGGTAAGTAAAAACGCCAGCCCGATCTGGATTCCCCCATAAGCGATCCGTTCATTACCACTCGATACCCATGCAGCCAGCAGCAATGCGACGAAAACCAGTAACATCAACTGTCCAATATCACTCATATAAGGAACGATAAAAATAAGCGACAGCACCCCCATCAATGCGCCAATAAGGCAGCCGATAATGCGAAGCGTTAGCTTATGTACGGTCTCTCCGGTCGTTCCGAGTGCTGCGACATAACAGGTGATCATTGCGGTATGAATATCCTGCCAGTCCAGTGCGGTATAAACCAGGTAACAAATAATGCTGGCCGCCGTGGTCTTTAAGGCAAAGTACTGGTGCACCGGATTGGTCAATGCGTCTTTGGCTAAAAAGGGGGTTGAAGCCACACCGGTATCGGCTGTGGTATCTGGCGTGGCGAGTTTCACCAGCGCAGTATGTATTTCGTCAGCGTTGCCAGGCTGGGTAAACGATGGCGGTTCAATTGTCCGGCCAGCGGCAACAGCCTGCGCGGCGGAACGGCAGCAGGCGGCCAGTTCTGCACGAGTCGACTCCGGCAGTGTTCTGCTGAGGGCAGACGTTGCCAGCAGCAGCTGATAGCTGTTGGCTATGGCCGCCGCCAGCCAGGCTACCTCGGCGGCAGGCCGCAGATGAAAAATCCGCACCAGCATTACGCGCTGCTGATGTTCACTTTGCCCTTCCTGAAGCAGTTCTTTCACTTTACGCAGATTGCTGGCGTCTGGCTGTTGTAATGCTTCAGCGGCAAGCTGTAAGCGTTCAGCCAGCGTTACACGTAACAATTTCCACGGTGGACGGCCGATAAAAAGATTAAAAGCCACTAACAACAGCATCGGTGATGCCGCCATAAGCCAGGCGTACAGCACTGCGCGAACCGCTAACTCACCATTTGGAGCATCGCCAAGCAGACTCATAATAAAAGCGATCACCAGAGCGATAATGCTGCCTACCGGTCCCAGTTTGCTGGCCGAGCCCAGCCAGAGAAAGAAAAAAGAGCTGGCGGCCAGCACCGCCATCCGTAATGGCGCAGATTCAAGAGTGAAAGGAAGAATCAGCAGAATTAATCCAACCACCAAAGAGACCAATAGCGTTACCGCAATTGCCATCACCATGCTTTCGACGGCGTCCGGCTTCATCACGAACAAAATAAGGTAACAGCTAATGGCTGATTCGGGGATGCCATACAACATAGCAACCAGCGCCATCAGCGCGCAGAGTGCGCCGACGCGCCACGCCGTGGCGAATCGACCGGGGAAGGGGGCCAGGTCGCGCTTTACCTGGCGAAGCATTTTGCTCCAGAAGCCGTCAACAACCATCTTCATTTCGTACAATCGCTACCGCACTGGCACCTATTCGCATCAATTCTGCCGGCGGGTCCTGCAGATTAATCCGCACCGGGAAACGTTGCTCAACGCGTACCCAGTTCAGTGACTTGGGTACATAAGGCAAATTACGCGGGATGTTAATTTGATCTTCTGAACTTATCCCCCAGCCGATACCTTCAACTTTGCCCTGTAGCGCCCGTTGACGATCGGCCAGTACGTAGACAGTCGCGCAGTCTCCCACTTTAATGTGTGCGAGTTCTGATTCGCGAAAGTAAGCCGATGCGTGCCAGTGCTCACTGTTGATCAGCGTAAAAATCGACTGATCGGGCACCACGTATTCTCCCGCTGAGACATTAAGCCCCACCACTAAACCATCGTGTGGCGCACGTATTTCGGTATTTTCCAGCTCTCGTTCAGCGATGGCGAGAACCGCACGGCGCGCTTTAAGCAACGCCTCAGACTCTTCAGCACTGGTTACCAACGCTGCGGAAGCAACAGTTTGCTTCAGTGCCTGTCGCAGACTGATCTCAGCATCTTTTTTTGCCGTGCGCGCATCGTCAATCTGCTGCGCGGTGACGTAACCTTTTGCCAGCATTGGTTGCAGACGTGCCAGCGTTTGCGTGGCAAGCTGCAGGTTGGCACGCGCACGGATAACCTGCTCATCAGTTATTGCCGCGTTGGATTGTTCTGCGACCATCGTGCGGTGCTGCGTGTCCCAGGCGGCTTGCGCCATTTGCACTTCCGCTTTTGCCTGCTCGACCTGCAAGCGATAGAGCCAGGGATCGATGGTAAACATCACATCACCCCGTTTGACTTTGCCGTTCTCCTTCACATTAATGGTCTGGATGCGCCCCGGGACAGAGCTGCTGACGTTCACCACGCTGGCACCGATTATCGTATCCTGAGAGGAGGGATTTAAGGTACTTTGACGCAGCGTCAGCCAGCCCAAAATAGCGGCAATAATCACGATAATCACGGCGATAATTACCGCTATCCGACGTTTATTCACTTTCACCTTCACCGTATTCATTTTTTTTAACGCAGATTAAACAGCAGCAGTGACAAAAATGCGCCGGCAAGTGCCACGCATACATAAACAAGTAATCGGCAGGGAAGCACATCGTCAATACCGGCAAAAATCAGCAGCACGCGGGCTAAGATCGCCGCGATGATGCCAACGCCTGCACAGGCTAACCAGAGTGGAAACCAGGAACCAAACAGGGAAAATGTTGGCGCACCCGCGTCGCGGCATCCGATAAGAAAAAAGGTACTTATCAGCATTAAAGCCAACGGCCTGAAACGTAAATGCCTGGAACGAAATGACAGAGGCCAGCGACGTTGGCGTAAGGAGTCCGTATTTTCCATTTAATCTCTCATTAACCTGATTATGACGCTTTACTAAGCTGCACGGTGTTCCAGGGTATTTTTATAAATATGTCCATTTTTCATGATCACCCGGAAAGCTTGTTCGGGTTGTGCAATAAGCTGGATATCGGTTAGCGGATCGCCATCAACAATAATCATATCTGCCAGAGCATTCGCCTCAATCACCCCCAGCTTTTCGGGATAAGGATTGCGCGGCCCGGAAAGGGCACACAGCTCTGCATTTACACTGGTCGCCATCTTGAGAATTTCGTAAGGCGTATACCAGCGAATCAGCTTAGCCAACTGAGCACCCTGACGGGTAGCGAGCCGGGCATCGAACAGCGTATCAGTACCCCAGGCCGTTTTAATTTTGTGCTTTTTGGCTAGCTGATAGGCGTTATCGGTTCCTGCGGACATCACCAGCTGTTTAGCGCGTGAGGCCGCAGTCGCCATCGGAACCGCATCTTCATCATCAAGGAAAGGTTGAAGACACCACCACATGTTTTCTTGCGCCATCAACTGGACGGTTTCTTCATCCACCAACTGACCGTGTTCAATACATTTCACCCCGCCTTTAATCGCCATGGTGACGGCCCGCGCCGTGTAGGCGTGAACGGTAACGTAAGTTCCCCAGTTCTCTGCGGCAGTTACCGCTGCCTGGATTTCAGGGACTGAACCTTCAGTGACATCAATACCGTCATACAGTGATGCTACGCCGCCGCCGGCCATAAATTTGACCTGCGAAGCGCCTCGCATCAGCTGTTCTCTGGCGCGTAGCAGCACTTGATCGGCACCATCGGCTATCGCCGTTATTCCCACTCGTTCGATATAACTCAGAGGATCGGCTGAGGCGCGCGGCACTTCGCTGAGCATACGAAAATCACCATGACCACCAGTCTGCGAGATAAAGGCGCCGGAAGGATAAATTCGCGGTCCAACCGTGATCTGTTCGTCAATCGCACGCTTCAGGCCAAATACCGGCCCACCCATATCGCGTACCGTGGTAAATCCACGCAGCAGCGTTGCCTGTGCTTCGGCAATCGCCAGTACCTGAATATAGTTAAAGTCAGCGGTCATTGCCGTCATCATTGAAGGTCTGGCCATGATGGCATGCCAGTGGGCATCAATCAGGCCTGGCATCAGCACGCCACCCCCACCGTTGATAATTTCTGCCTCAGGAGGGATTGCGGTGTTTTCTGGTTCAACCGATCTGATTTTATTGCCTTCGACAATCACCTGCATTCCTTCGCGCAGCTGGTCAGAAACACCGTCAAAAATGCGAACATTGATAATGGCTTTTAATTGCGCAGCATTATGGGCGGTGTTGGCATGCTGCAATTGCCCTTCAGGGATAGCCGCCGCGACGGTTGCAGCGCTAATAGGCTGCGCTTTTGCCGCTTGCCGGGTTAATACGGTGTTAATACGTTTAAATGCCGGGCTATGACATAAGCAAGCTTCAGAATGTTCATGGTCAGGCTGAATCAAAGGGGGTTGCTGCATAACACCGCTCCTGGCAAGCTTATTTATTGGATTGTTGGGGTATGTTTGTCGTAATTGTAGAAGCTAATTTCGATAATGCTTTATTCTGAGGTAATTTTTATAACTGCGGATAGTAAAGTCAATAGAGGATATTTCGCATTGCCCTAATAATCACTTTTAGTGACGAATTGTTTAATTAACCCTATTAATATAAGTGGCGCTTAACTCAGGTTTTACCTGCATATATACCAGCTATTTTATTCACAAATTATGATCTGAACTGGCTTAATCCCTGCCCTGCAAACCTTGTCACAAGCAAGGTGCTAACCGGCTAAATAGTTAACTTTAATTTATGATTGATGTTTTTCCTGAGTGAGGGGGAGATACGAGTGTTCTCATCCTTTGCCCGGTTGGCAGGCGATGGCTGATCGGGGGATTGGTTGCACGGTATGGCCGATTGCAGAAAATTATCAAATAATTTTATATTTATTCATTTCAGTGACATAACCAATCACGGCCGGGATTTTAGACGACAATTAGCTTTTCATTGTTTAACTGTTGATATTTTTACCAGGAATTGTCCTAGACTCAAAAAGTAAATCTGATAGCACTTTTCGATCGCCGGATGGCGGTCGGATTTTGCACTTTCTGGTGAGCTCGCCGAATGTATTTTATGTAAATATTATGAGGGTTGTTATGATCAAAAATAATGAATTTAGTAACCACAATGATAATGATGACGTATATGCTTCAGTCGATTTAGCCGCCTCGTTGCCAAAATCCCAATTTCCTGATGAGGAGCGTAATCCCCGTAACGTATTTAGCGCCATCCGTGATGAATTAATGCTGGATGGAAATTCACGTCAAAATCTGGCGACATTTTGCCAAACCTGGGTGGATGATGAAATTCGTGAACTGATGGAACTGTCAATCGATAAAAATATGATCGATAAAGACGAATATCCACAAACTGCGGAAATTGAAGCACGCTGTGTGCGTATGCTGGCTGACCTGTGGCACTCACCTTCATCTGAAACTACGCTGGGTTGCTCCACGATTGGCTCTTCAGAAGCGGCCATGTTGGGTGGCCTGGCATTGAAATGGCAGTGGCGTAAAAAACGCGCCGCGCAGGGGCTTTCTACCGATAAACCCAACCTGATTTGTGGACCCGTGCAGATTTGCTGGCATAAATTTGCCCGTTATTTTGATGTCGAGCTGCGTGAAATCCCGCTGGAAGGCGAGCGATTGATTATGAGTCCTGAAGAAGTACTCAAGCGCGTAGATGAAAATACCATTGGTGTGGTGCCGACTCTGGGTGTGACCTTCACCTGCCAGTATGAGCCGGTAAAAGCGGTGAGTGACGCGCTCGACAAATTGCAACAAGATACCGGACAGGATATTCCAATGCATGTAGATGGTGCCAGCGGCGGCTTTCTGGCCCCGTTCTGCGCGCCAGACCTGGAATGGGATTTTCGCCTGCCGCGCGTAAAATCAATTAATACCTCGGGTCATAAATTTGGCCTGGCGCCGTTGGGAGCAGGCTGGGTGGTATGGCGTGAAGCGACGGATTTGCCTGAAGAACTTATTTTTAACGTCAATTATCTTGGCGGTAATATGCCGACGTTTGCGCTGAACTTCTCGCGCCCGGGTGGCCAGATAATCGCTCAATACTACAACTTCTTACGCCTCGGTCGTGAAGGCTACTCCAAAATTCATAATGCCTGCTACGCCACGGCGCAGCATCTCTCTGATGAAATCGGCAAGTTAGGGCCGTTTGAAATTCTGTTTGATGGCGACAGCAACAAAGGTATTCCGGCGCTGGCATGGAAACTGAAAGAGGGGGCAAATATCGGTGGTTATACCCTGTATGACCTTGCAGACAAATTGCGGTCGCGCGGCTGGCAGGTACCGGCTTACTCAATGCCGGCTAATCGGGAAGATCTGGTCATTCAGCGCATTCTGGTGCGGCATGGGGTCAGTTATGATCTCGGCTGCCTGTTAATTGAAGATATGAAACGTGCGCTGCAGCATTTCGAACAGCATCCGGTCATTAATCCGCTGTCTGAAGATGAAGCGAGTGGTTTTAACCACAGCTAATCTGAATCCGGCCTGTTAATGGAGTGGCTTTCACTCGCCACTCTTTTTAATGATAAAGATTAACCGAAAAGCGATTTCGCTTATTGCGGAGAAACGTCATGGCTAGCACACAAACTATAGCCGCGCCAAAACAATTAACGCTGTTGGGCTTTTTCGCCATAACGGCATCAATGGTGATGGCCGTATATGAATATCCAACCTTTGCCACATCCGGTTTTGCACTGATCTTTTTCCTGATATTGGGCGGGATTCTGTGGTTTATTCCGGTCGGACTTTGCGCCGCTGAAATGGCGACGGTTGAGGGCTGGGAAGAGGGCGGGGTGTTCACCTGGGTTTCGAAAACCTTAGGTGAAAGATGGGGATTTGCCGCCATTTCCTTTGGTTATTTGCAGATTGCCGTCGGCTTTATTCCCATGCTCTATTTTGTGTTGGGAGCACTTTCCTACATTCTCAACTGGCCGGAGCTGAACAACGATCCGATAGTGAAAACTGTCGCCGCACTGATTATTTTGTGGGGGCTGGCGCTAACCCAGTTTGGTGGCACCAAAAATACCGCGCGTATCGCCAAGATTGGTTTTTTTGCCGGTATTCTTTTACCTGCGGCAATTCTGGTGATCCTGGCGGTCAGTTACCTGCGTTCAGGCGCACCGGTTGCGATTGAAATGAGTGCTGACACGTTCTTCCCGACCTTCAGCAGCATGAGTACCTTAGTGGTGTTTGTTGCCTTTATCCTTAGTTATATGGGTGTTGAAGCTTCGGCGACGCACGTCAACGAAATGAAAAACCCTGGCCGCGATTATCCTCTTGCCATGCTGCTTTTGATGTTTGCTGCGATTTGCCTGAGTTCTCTCGGTGGCCTTTCGATTGCGGCTGTGATACCACACGAACAGATCAATCTCTCTGCCGGTGTAATGCAGACCTTTAGCGTGCTTATCAATCACTTTGGTAGCGGTTTTGAGTGGGCGATTCGCATTATCGCTGCGCTATTGCTGTTGGGCGTGCTGGCGGAGATAGCCGCCTGGATTGTCGGCCCTTCCCGTGGAATGCTGGTGACGGCGCAAAAAGGAATTCTGCCTGCGCAGTTCGCCAAAATGAATAAGAATGGCGTGCCGGTAGTGCTGGTGATCTCTCAGCTGATTATTACCTCGGTGGCGCTGATTATCCTGACCAACACCGGAGGCGGCAATAATATGTCCTTCCTGATTGCGCTGGCATTGACGGTGGTGATTTATCTTTGCAGCTATTTCATGTTGTTCCTCGCTTATATCACTCTGATTCGTAAGCAACCGAACAACAAACGCACCTTTAATATCCCTGGTGGTAACAAGGTCAAAATCTCGGTTGCGATGGTGGGCCTGCTGACTTCGCTGGTGGCATTTATTGTCTCTTTCTTTCCACCTTCAGGCTTACCAGGCGCGGAGGCTAACGATATCTATGCCGGTTTACTGGTGGTCTGCTTCCTGGTTGTGCTGGCGATTCCTTTTGCGATTTACGCGTTACACAACAAGAAAGCGGGAGCTAAAAACCTTACGCTGGTGCATATCAAGGCGCATACCGCGCCGGAAGGGCATTTCTTTATCCACCCGAAAGCACGCAGTACCCATCACATTATTGTTGATGGTAAAAAACTTCACTGACGTTTGATTATTGAGTGGATGTTCGCTAGCGGCATCCACTCAAATTATCCGCAATTCGATGCGACCGGCTTCCCAATTTAGAGAGGGAATAGCAACAGAAGATTACCCTAACATTTTCAATTTCAGACCGGAGGTTTTTTTGCAGAGGTAATGAGAAAGTTCTCGATAATTAATGATTCTGGGGGGTATCTCTTTATTAATCGAGGGTTAAGGCGGTTTTTTTGCAGATGTCGAATTTAAATCCTACATCGCGGTGGGGGAAATCAAAAATCTGTGGCCAATTTTTATTGACCACGTTAGTCATCGTTGGCATGCAGTAATGTTAAGAACAGCGAGGCTGATCTTCAGAGAAAATTAAGATAACCGTGATTTATCAGTTCATTCGCTTTTTTTATGCGATAGCGAATTTTTGCTCTTACCCAACTGTCCGCTGACCATTCACTGTTGACCAGCTCATTACCAAATAATTTTGATGCTATATCCCGATGTGAAAAGCCTTTTTTTATGTAGTCTATGGTTTTCAGCAGGCTCAGATACTGATCCTCTTTGGCTTCAACATCAATCTTGGGGTTAACAATGCTCTGTAATATCTCAATGTTTTTTGAAATAGCATCAAGTTCCAGATGTAGGGGGATGTTAATATAAATTCCTGAATCCTCGGTCAATACCGTTGTACTTTCAAGAAATAGTTGAAAATATGCATTTTGATTAAATATTTTCACGCACAGCGTATTATCATGCATGCGGAGAAATTGATGTTTAATTCCCGGCAGGTTAGACATATCACCCCAGGTATATCCTCCTTTAATTTTTTCGCTATTGCTTAGGGTAACTCTGACAGAACGATTGCTTAATTTTGGCGACCAAAAAACATTTGTTGGGTTGGGATCGGAGGGAGGAATGTATTTTAATAGCCCCCATTTGTCTTCTGCGTTCAGGTCTAATTCTGACTGAGTCAGTTCGGATTTATCTTGAATGGCCACAATTTCTGTATGGTTTTTGCCCATGGCAAACTCCCAATCTTTAATATATTTCGGATTTCTGCGCAAGCATTCCCACGCGAAGTCATTATATATCTTGTTTTCCATACTCAGTATCCTTCCCTTGGGACGATTCATCCACGTCATTCGACTACACAATAACTTTATGAATTCTATGAGTTTATGAAGGGTGAAAAAACGCGCAATAACTTTATCCCTATGGCTAATTATGAGTTAAGTTATTATTAATGTACATGGAAGGACAACGTTAAAAGGGACGGAAAAAATATGAGTGATATATCTTCTGAAACATTATTCGGTGTCGAATACGAGCCAGAATATGGTGAGATTGAGTCTATTTTATCTCAATTGGATGAGTCTGCCGATCCTCTCTCTCGCTCATCTGAGCCGCCAAAAATTAACTGGCATCATATTAGTGAAATGGCTGAAAAATTACTGGAACAGTGTTTTGACTTGCGCGTAATGGTTTGGTTTATAAGGGCAAATGTTCAGATTAAAGGTGTTTTTGCGCTTTATGAGAGCCTGATGAGTTTGCATCATCGCATCCAGGACGATTCTGCTGTTATCTATCCGCGTTCAGAAGAAGCGCCAGTGAATAGTGGTCACGCTGCTGCCCTCGGCTGGTTAGCGACGGCACAATGTATTGCGGAAATTAAAGCGATGCGCATCACGCCGGAGCATTCTTTCACTTTACAAAACCTGATTGTTAATGAATCCACTTCCGGTGGTCAGGAACGGCACGCTGTTTCATCTTCTGCGTTAGTGATAGCGGTAAATAATTATTTTCAGAAAAATGGCCTGCCAGAACTCACGGAACAACTCTCAGGGATTGATAAATTTCTCGAAGAAATTTCGCGCTACGCAAATCAATGCAGTGAAGGGTATCAACTAAATTGTGATTTATTACATAATTTTTTTAAGACCAGTCTTTCACAGCTTAACCAGCTTTCACGACTCAACGAACCGCCACGTGATGACTCAGAACTTTCCGATTCAGAGGAGAGGGGCAGTGACGGTTATGACAACGTGAATTCAAATTTAAGTGACAAAAGAATTAGCTCCAGGCAAGAGGTCATTATGATGCTGGACCGTATTTTGGAGTATTTCCAATGTTACGAACCAAGTCATCCAGCACCCATGTTCATTTACCGAACCAAGGAGATGATAGGTATGGATTTCTATTCCATTGTTGAAGAAATTCTACCGGAAGCTGTTGTTACATTGAAGCAGCTGGCCGGGAAAAACAACCCAACGTTTCAATAAGGACAGATAATGGCTAAAGATTCTGGCTCACAAAAATTTATTGGCAGGAATAATGCACCGCGCGTGCAAATTGAATACGACGTCGAAATTTATGGCTCGAACAAGAAAGTTGAGTTGCCTTTTGTTACTGGTGTTATGGCCGACCTGTCTGGCCATCGGGAAAAACCGCTGCCGGCTGTTGAAGAACGTAAATTTCTGACTTTTGACCAGGATAACTTCGATGCGCGAATGAGAGCAATCAAACCGCGCCTGAAATTCAACGTTGATAACACTTTGAGTGAAGATGATGAGTTGCTCAATGTTGAACTGGAATTTGAGTCAATGGATGACTTTTCTCCTGGCGCATTAGCCAGGCGTATTCCGCAAATGGAAAAATTACTTGAGGCGCGGACGCATTTGGCTGAGCTGATTACCTATATGGACGGGAAAACCAGCGCGGAAGAGGTGGTAAAACAGCTGCTTGAACAACCTGACTTTTTACAAAGTCTGGCGACCGATGCACAGGGAACGGTTTCGAAGCTCGGTGAAGATAACGATGCTTTAGTGGAAGACGGAGAAAAATAGTGGAGAACATGGCGCAGTCCCAGCTCAATAACACACTCGATGTCGGTGTCGATATTGTCGAGAACGAGTTAGACGATATTTTAAAACGCTCTTTTCGCCCGAGAACTGATGAAGCCAGCGCCACCGTGCGCAGAGCTATCGGCACGCTTGCTGCTTACGCCAACAAAGGCCAGGTAAAAGTCAGCCGTGATGTGGTGCTGACCATTGAATCTTTGGTGGCTGAAATTGATGAAAAGCTCTCCGAGCAAATGAACCATATTTTGCATCACAAAGAGTTTCAAAAACTGGAATCTGCCTGGCGCGGCCTTGCTTATCTTGTAGATAACACTGAAGTCAATGAGACGTTAAAAATCCGCGTGCTCAATATAAGCCAGGATGAGCTGGCAAAAACCCTGCGCCGTTATCGCGGTTCAGCATGGGACCAAAGCCCGATATTCAAACAGATCTATGAACATGAATATGGGCAATTTGGTGGTGAGCCCTTTGGTTGCATGATTGGCGATTATGAGTTCGATCACAGTCCACAAAGCGTGGCTCTGTTGACTGAGTTAGCCAAAGTTGCGGCAGCGGCGCACTGCCCTTTTATTGCCTCTTCTTCTCCCAGCATCATGCAAATGAACAGCTGGAAGGAGCTGGGTAATCCGCGCGATATTGGCAAAATTTTCACTACCCCGGAATATGCGCCATGGCGTCGTTTGCGTGAAAGTAATGACTCCCGTTATCTGGTACTGACGCTGCCACGCTTTCTTTCTCGCCTGCCGTACGGTTCAAAAGGCGACCCGATTGACGATTTCGCTTTCGAAGAAGTGGTCAGCCCGTATGCGACAGAGGACTTTACCTGGGCCAATGCCGCCTATGCGATGGGCGTTAATATCAACCGTGCTTTTAATGAATATGGCTGGTGCTCGCGCATCCGTGGCATTGAATCTGGTGGTTCAGTAGAGGAGCTCCCGGCCTATGCTTTCCCCTCTGATGAAGGAGGATATGAACTCACTTGTCCGACAGAGTTAGCTATTTCCGACCGTCGTGAGAACGAGTTATCCAGCGCTGGCTTCTTACCGCTGGTTTACCGAAAAAACTCGGACTTCGCGGCATTTATTGGCTCCTGTACTTTGCATTCACCTGCCAATTATGACGATCCGGACGCCACGGCAAATGCCAAATTATCCGCTCGTTTGCCTTATATTTTTGCGACCTGTCGTTTCGCTCACTACCTGAAATGCATTGTGCGCGACAAGATTGGTTCATTCCGCTCACGGGATGATATGCAAGTGTGGCTTAACGACTGGTTGATGAACTATGTCGATGGTGACCCTTCAATTTCTACCGAAGCGACCAAAGCTAAACGCCCATTAGCTGCGGCTGAAGTGCAGGTGGAGGATGTGGAAGACGATCCGGGTTTTTATCGTGCCCACTTTTATTTGCGCCCTCACTATCAGCTGGAAGGTATGACCGTTTCTCTGCGACTGGTTTCTAAACTTCCCTCCAGCAAAGAAAGTGAAACAAAGTAATTTTTAATCCCATTCATTATTAGTCCAAATATAGATAAACATAGTCGTAGGAATATCAATGTATTTTTCAAGGAGGTAATAGGCGAACAGAAGGATTTAAGAATTTATTGAGGCAATATTTTATTGCGGAATAGTTATTTAACCCAACTTTAATGACATTAATTCAGGAGTGAAAAAATGGCAGCTTTAGTCGATTACTTTCTAAAAATCGAGGGTGTAGAAGGCGAATCCCCTGACCAGAATTATGCTGGATGGATTCAGTTACAGGCCTGGCAATGGGCAGAGGAAAACGCAGGGCGCTGGGGTTTTGGCAGTGGCGGTGGCTCCGGAAAAGTCGAAATGAAGGACTTCGAATTCCGCATGGTCAGCAATAAGGCATCACCAAAGCTGTTCCTGATGTGTGCTACTGGTGAGCATATTCCACAGGCTAAATTGGTGTGCCGTAAATCAGGCAGTGGTCAGCAAGACTTCCTGACGGTGACGTTCAGTAACTGTCTGGTGTCTTCTTTCAAGACGGTCGGCAATATGCCTCTTGGCAACAGCGATCAGGAAGAAAACGGCACTGTGCTGCCAACAGATGCTATCAGCCTTAACTTTGCCCGTATCGAAGTTGAATACAAAGAGCAGAAAAATGATGGCTCGATGGGCGCTGTAATTAAATCAGGCTACGACCTGAAACTGAACGCCCGTATTTAACACCGTAATGCATCAAGACTGCTCTCGGTTCAGGAGAGCAGTCTTAACAACAGGATGAGTAAGGGCCAATTATGGATATTTCAGCGCCGATGCTTTTCGACAAATTAAGTCTTCGTCACGAACACGCACGCTTACCACACTGGCGTGAGGTTATTTTGCGTGACATCGAGACGTTATTAAATGATTCGGCGCACAGTGCTGAACTGAAGTTGAAGGGCTATCCCTATTGCGAAACTTCAGTGCTGAATTTCGGCTTGCCTTCACTCAGTCAGCAAGTTCCGGTACACACCGATTTGATGGAATTGGCCAGGCGTATACAGCGCATTATCGCCACCTTTGAATCACGTCTGGACCCGCGTTCGATCAAAGTCGTACCACTGATTAATAAAGACCAGACCTGGGTGCTCGCTATTCTGTTCGACATCCATGCCCTGTGTAATTTGCCCGGTGAAGGGCATTTAGTGAATTTACGTATCGCACTTGATTACTCCTACGGAATGGTTCGCGTTGTTTGAATAACGCGTAGCAATAAAACAGGGACAGCCGTCATGCTAAACGAAAGTTTTCTGACTTTATATAATGAAGAGTTGCGTTATTTGCGCGAGGATGGGCAGCGCTTTGCGCATATGCATCCGCAAGTGGCTCAACATCTTGGATTACACGCAGACGGTGTGCTCGATCCTTTTGTAGAGCGGCTGCTTGAAGGCACTGCCTTTCTCAGCTCGCGTATTCAGCAGCGGCTGAATAACGAACATCCCGAATTCGCACTGCAAATGCTCGGGCGGCTGGCACCACTTTGGTATACGCCGTTACCTTCTATTGCCACGATTGCGTTGATCCCGGATCTCACCTCACCGCAATGGCATTCGCATGTGGTATTGCCTAAAGGCAGCCGGGTAACGCTGAGTGACAGTTCGCTTAATAATCGGCGGGCCAATTTTTCAACCGGCCGAAATCTGAATATACAGCCGCTCATCATTGAAAATGCTGAGTGTGCCAGCACGCCGCCGGCCTATTTGCCACAGACGGTTGCCCAGCAATTGCAGGCCGGGCAGGCCCATTTACGGCTGCGTTTTACCACGCAGGGCGTGGCTTCGCTATCCGAACTGGATTTTTCCCCGATGAATCTGACGCTGGCTGCGGGAACGATTCATGCAAATCAGTTACTCACCACACTGCTGAATAACACGCTGCGTATAGTTTTATGGGCCAGCACAGAAGGAGAACCTTTGGTTAAGGTTCTGACCAAAGAACACCTTTGCCAGGGAGGATTGAGTGAGCAAGAAGCGCTGCTGCCGGTGGGAATCAGTGAACTGCCCGGCAGCCGTTTGCTGCGGGAATATTTCGCTGCACCTTCACGGTTTTTCGATCTCGAATTACAGGGAATCAATGATTTTCTGCAGCAGGGAGAGGGCATTCACAGCTTCGAAATACTGTTTGTACTCGATCAACGACCGTTACATTTAATTGGCCGAGTCGGTCGCGACGACTTCCGCCTGTTTGCGACACCAATAATTAATCTGTTTAAACGTCGCTGCAGTCCGGTACTGATTAATGGGGAACACACAGAATATCCGGTGGTGGTTGATCCGTTGAATCCGGCGCTGTATGAGATTCATCATGTCACGGCGGTTAACGGTTTGCTGACCGAGGGAGGCAGCGTGCCATTCTCTTCGCTGCATGGACATGCTCGCTTTGATGATGACGATAAAGTCGCGGGTTACAGTATCCGCCGCCGCCGCGAGTTTACCGATAAACATCGGGCTAAAAACTCCCCGTTACCCCATGACAGCCTGTTTATCGCCATTTCCCCCGGTGCCAGTGGCGTCGATATCGATCACGTCAAATCGTTGTCGATCGAGGCAATGGTCTGCGAACGCCACTTAGTCCCCAGTCAGTTACAACAGCCGGAATTTCAGCTGGAAATTGCTCTGCCGGTTGGCCAGATAGAGATGCTACGCCAACCGAGCAAACCGCAGGGAGTGCCTGATATGGCGCAAGCCTGGCAGGCATTGCAGCTGATTGCTAATAATCCACTTCGCTACGCGCTACCGGAAATTACCGATTGCTCACCGCTGCTGAAAGACTGGCTATCTCTGTTTTGTCAGCCTGAAGAGGTGAATCAGTACAAAAGGATCACCAGTCTTATTCATGCCAGCATGGCGCATAAATTTGAGCGCCATGCAGTAGCAGGGCCTATTGCCTGGTCGCGAGGGGTTGAAGCCACCCTGAATTTCAGCAGTAGCCACCACAGTGATAAAGGTGCCTTTCTGTTCGCCCGTATCCTGCATCACGCCTTATCAGAATATTGTGAATTAGGGCAAACCCTGAGAATGCAGATGCAGCTTGATGGCGAAACCTTCGCAGAGTGGGGGCCTGTGCGTTATGACTAATCTTCAGCCCCGGGACAGTGCTTTTTTGCCTGGCCTTTCGGCCAGCCAGGACTTTTTTGAATTACTGCGACGCATTGAGCGCGCCACGCCGGAACAAAGACGCCTCGGCACTTTGGGGGATAAAAGTCATATTCGGCTGCGGATTATTCAACCTGCTGATATGTCTTTTGCGCCGCGTGAAGTGAGCGATGTTCGACAAACGCTGAATACCCGACATCGGCTGTCGGAGATTACGATTTTCTGCCGTCACTTTGGCTTGTTCGCGCCGTATGGACCCCTGCCGATTCATGTCACCGAGCATGCCCGCAATGAGGCGCTGTCCAAACGCAACGCGGCCTTTGAGCAGTTTGCCGGCATCCTCAGCCAACGAATGGCGATTTTGCACTATCGGGCATGGGCGCAAACGCATGTCGCTGTTGGCCACGATCGGCCATCGGATAATGCCTTTCAACAACATTTATGCCAGCTGGCCGGGCTGACGCCTCAGCAGGCACAGAATCCCCACCTGGAGCGGATCAGGCGCTGCTTCCCTGGCGCCTATCTGCCGGGCAGAGGCTCGCTGCGCAAGCTACAGGACATTCTCAGCCAATACTTTGCTGTCCCTGTCCGTCTTGAGGCGCATAAAGGGTTGTGGATTGATGATTCCCGCAACCAACAAAACCAGCGAATGGGCCGCTTGGGCAGCACGCGTGTCGGGCGTCGCTTTTTCGATGTGCAGCATAGCCTGCAGCTGTCAATTGGTCCGGTCTCCGATCCGCAATATCTGGATTTTCAGCGCAATAGTGAACGCATCAACACGCTGGTGCGCATCTGTCATGACTTTGTCCGCTACCGCATGGTGCTGGACGTGCAATTGATCATCAAAACCTCCCCCAACATGGCCTGTCGCCTGGGAGGGGGAACCCTTAGCCGCCATTGCTGGTTAAAGCCAGACTCAGCACTGCGCATACAGCCAATTTACAGAACAGTTACCTAACTTATGGGAGCGATAACGGTGTATCAACGTGAACGTCTTTTTAATCGATTGGGTGCCTTTGCCTATAAAACTTTTGTTGAGGCAACCCGACTTTGCCGCAGTTATCGACATGAGTATGTGGAGCTGGAGCATTGGTTGAAAGTGCTGATGGATCAACAACGTGGTGATATTCCTCTGCTGTTGGCGCATTACGACCTGAATCAGGAAATTATCTCAGCTCAGCTTGATCATATTATTCAGCATATGCCGGTGACTAAAGTCTCGGTACAAGATTTGTCATCCAGGCTTGAAGCTGCGGTTGAAGGCGGGCTGGTGATGAGCCAGTTAATGGGCTCACCTTCTCCTATTCGTACCTCGCACATTTTGCTGGCGTTACTGCAAGACACGCAGCATCAGCGTTGGTTGTATCGCCTGTGTGGTGAGTTTAAAAAGCTGCCGATTCCTCAGGTCGCAGAAGAGTATGAGGATCTGCTGCGTAACTCTGTTGAGTATGCAGAAGATGTGCCGAAAGGCGATGCGCTGGCAACGGAAACACCGGGTAGTTCGTCAAGCGAAGCTCAGGCGGCGCTAAATAAGTGGTGTAACGATCTAACCCAACAAGCGCAGGCTGGTGATATCGATCCGGTGATTGGTCGCGATGCTGAACTGCGGCAGGTTGTCGATATTTTGCTGCGTCGCCGTCAGAACAACCCGATTCTGGTCGGGGAAGCGGGCGTTGGTAAAACCGCAGTGGTTGAGGCGCTGGCGCGCAAATTAGCCAGCGGCGATGTGCCTCCGTTGTTAAAAGGGGCGCGTCTGCTCTCTCTGGATCTGGGGCGGATGCAGGCGGGTGCCAGTATGCGTGGTGAGTTTGAATCGCGGCTTAAATCGCTGATTGACGGCATCAGCCAGTCCGATACGCCGATTATCCTGTTTTGTGATGAGGCTCATACGCTGGTCGGTGCCGGTGGACAAGCAGGCACCGGGGATGCGGTGAACCTGCTTAAACCAATGCTCGCCAGAGGGGCGCTGCGGATGATTGCTGCCACCACCTGGTCAGAATATAAGCAGTTTATTGAACCGGATGCCGCCCTGACTCGCCGCTTCCAGCGGGTATTGATAGGTGAGCCGAACGAGTCTGTCGCCATCGATATGCTGCGGGCGATTGCGCCACACTTTGCTCAGCACCATAACGTCACTATCCGTGACGGTGCCATTGCTGCTGCCGTCCGTTTGTCACTGCGCAATTTGCCTTCCCGACAGCTGCCCGATAAAGCCATCAGCCTGCTGGATACCGCTTGCGCACGCGTCGCGCTTAGCCAGCACGCCGAGCCGCAAGCGATCGAGCAATTATCAGCCCAGCTGGATGTACTGAAAACTGAGCATCACTATTTGATTCGCGAGCAACAGCTCGGGGCGAACGTCGAACTGCGACTGGCTGAAGTCGTGACGCAGATTGAGAGGTCAGAAAGCGAACTGACGGCGCTGAAAATTCGTGATTATAAGGAAAAACAGCTGGTTAATGAGGTGATTCCCGATGCCAAAAGTCACGATACGCTGGCCGGACATGCGCGCTGGTCTGAGCTGCTGGCGCTACAGGAAGGCACGCCGTTGGTTTACCCATGGGTCGATGAGCAGAGCATTGCGGCGGTGCTTTCCGACTGGACCGGTATCCCTTCCGGCAAGATGTTGCAGGACGATATTGAGAATGTATTGAATCTCGAACAGCGGCTTGGTGAGCGTATCTTTGGGCAACAGCACGGCATCAAAGAGATCTCTCAGGCGATACGCATCGCCCGGGCAGGCATTCAGTCGCAGGACCGTCCGCTGGGAATCTTTCTGTTGGCCGGCTCCACCGGAACCGGAAAAACGGAAACCGCCAATGTACTGGTCGAAACACTCTACGGCGGTGCTCATAACCTTATTACCTTTAATATGAGCGAGTTTCAGGAAGCACACACGTTATCCACGCTGAAAGGCGCGCCTCCGGGCTATGTCGGTTATGGCAAAGGTGGGAAATTAACCGAAGCGGTAAGGCGCAAACCCTATTCGGTTATTCTGCTGGATGAGTTTGATAAAGCGCATCCCGATATTCAGGACGCTTTTTATCAGGTGTTCGATAAAGGCTGGATGGAGGATGCCGAAGGGCGTTTAGTCAGCTTCCGCCAATGTTTTATTCTGCTGACCTGCAATCAGGGCGCCGAAGAGATCGAACAGGCTTACCTGGCTGAAAGCGCTATTAAACCTGCGGCGCTGAAGCCTCTGGTATACGACGCCTTGCTGCGCCGCTTTGCTCCCGCGCTGTTAGCCAGAGTTCATATCATTCCCTATATCCCATTGGATCAAGCCGCGCTGGCGCAAATAGCCTCTTATCATCTTTCACGTTTGCAGCAGCGTTTAGCGGATGAAATCGGCGCCGGTTTGATTATCGAAGGCGATATTCCTGGATGGATCGCCAGCAGAGTCAGTAGTCATCCCAATCATGGCCGTGCGGTTGAAGAGCTGTTGCGCCAGACAATTCTTCCCGTTGTTGGCAATGAAGTTTTGCAGCGTCGTCACGAGGCTGAACCGTTGAAAGAGATACGCCTGATCGTTGAAGAAACCGAACTGGGTATTGAATTCGCATAACTGATATCAGCGCAGATTAATTTTAAACGGAGTCGTTATGCCATTAATTGAGATAGAGAATGAAGTGTTATCAGGTCTGAATGCCTTTCCTCTTAGTTTCACTACGGAAGAACGGCTCTCGGATAACCCGGCTTATAAACTGGAGTTTCAGGCTGCGGATGCGGATATTAATCTGATCGGTTTATTAGGGGAAGTCATCAAGGTAAAAATTGAATTACCGGATTCTGCCGGTTACCGAACCTTTTTTACTTATGTGGTGGCGGGAAATGATGAAGGACAGCGACAAAATCAATTTATTTATCGCCTTGAACTGAGTACCTGGCTGTGGTTTTTACAGCAAAACCGTAATTGCCGGATTTTCCAGAATCTGAGCATTATCGATATTATTGAGCAGGTATTCTCGCGCTATAACTTTGCTGACTACCGGTTCGATATTGTCAGCAGCTATCCCTCGCGTGAGTATTGCGTACAGTTTGAAGAGACAGACTTCGCGTTTGTTAATCGTCTGATGGAGGATGAGGGAGTCTGGTACTACTTCGAACATCACGACGATAAACACACTTTAGTTATTACTGACCAGCAGCAGTTTCCGGCACTGGAAGCGCCGTATGCCGAACTTACTTTCCTGCCGGATAGTGAAGAGATGCGGGCGATTCGTGAGGGCGTTCAGCGCATTCAGCGCTCACAGCGTATCCACTCCAGTGAGGTGGTACTGCGCGATTTTGATTTCCGTAATCCGCGCAATACATTGCAAACGCATATAGAAGAAAGCCGCCAGTATCTGCAAGACGTGCCGCTGGAATGGTACGACTATGCTGCGGGATACACCGACACGCAACATGGTGAAGATATTGCCCGTTTACGCCTTGAGGCTATTCAGAGCCATGGGCAAATGTTGTCGGGTGAAAGTAATGCCACAGGATTGTCAGCGGGTCGCTCTTTCTCTTTGGTACAGCATCCTGACAGTAATCGTAATCGTGGATTTAAGCTGATCGGCTGTGACTACAGTTTTGTCCAGGACGGGCCGGACAGCGACAGCCAGGGGCGGAATATTGTTTGTCGATTTAAAGCCTTAAACGATGACATTATTTTCCGTCCGCAATGTGTGACGCCGCATCCACAGGTTTCAGGTTTGCAAAGCGCGACGGTGGTGGGAGCAAAAGAGTCAGAAGTGCATACCGACAAGTTTGGCCGTATTCGCGTGCACTTTCACTGGGATCGCTATAAAACCACCGAAGATGACAGTTCCTGCTGGATCCGCGTAGTGCAGGCATGGGCCGGGAAAGGCTGGGGCGTGCTGGCGATGCCGCGCGTCGGCCAGGAGGTATTGATCAGCTACGTTGATGGCGATCTGGATCGCCCGATGGTGACCGGGATCGTTTATAACGGTGAAAATCCACCGCCTTATCGCTTACCGGAGAATATTAACTATTCGGGATTTGTCTCCCGATCCCTGCGCTTTGGCCAGCCACAGCATGCCAGTCAGCTCACTTTTGATGACAATCGTGGTAATGAACGCATCATGCTGCACGCTGAGCGTGACCTGCAAAACACCATTGAACGCAACAGTTCCACGGCGGTAGGGCAGGATAGTTATGCCACGGTAGAACGCACCGCTACCGAGTGGATCAGTAACCATGTCTCTTATAAAGACGTCAGTTTTTCGGTCACCGGCATGGATGTTTCTGCCAAAGGACTGGGGATCTCCAGTACCGGGGCCAGCCTGTCTCTAACCGGCATGTCCGTCAGTGCGACCGGCGTGAGTGTGAGTGGCACGTTGCTGAGTACCTCATTTACCGGCGTTGGCTGCTCCTTTACCGGCGTGAGTACTTCTTTTACCGGTGCCAGCACCAGCGCAACCGGAGTCAGCAGCAGTATGACCGGATGCAGCTCTTCCTTTACCGGCACCAGTAATGGCATCACCGGCAGCAGTCATAGTATTACCGGCTTAAGTTCCAGTATCACCGGCCAGAGTATGAGTCAGACGGGATCCAGCCATAGCATTACCGGCAACAGCCAGTCCTTTACCGGCAGCAGTGTTGGCTTCACCGGAAGCAGTACCAGCACCACCGGCGTGAGTCATAGCACCACCGGCAGCAGTACCAGCATGACCGGGAGCAGCATCAGCACCACCGGAAGTTCTGTCAGCATGACCGGCAGCAGCCTCAGCACGACGGTGAGCAGCATCTCCACCACCGGCAGTTCGGTTTCTGCTACCGGCAGCAGCATAAGCACCACCGGCAGCAGTATCAGCACCACCGGCAGCAGCATCAGCACCACCGCCAGCAGTATCAGCAACACCGGCTTTTCCCTCTCGTATACCGGCGTTGGCTATTCGCAAACCGGCGTTGACCTTAAAACCGTCGGTATGCAGAGCAAAAACTGATAAGGAGTCGTGATGCGCATTATTCGTCCACAGCAGCTGGTGGTGCTGAAAAACTGTTATCAGATAGGCTATGAAAGTCATATGGGGATCAGCGTGGTAGCCGGATGCTACCTGTCTAAACCTGAGCATCTGGTAACTGAACCACAAATCTGGCAGGCATGGAAATCAGCCCCGCTTTCGCTGCAAATGCTCGACAGTGCTGAACCAAAGCCGTTTGCCGAGTTTTTACTGGCAGGCCATGCCGGTATTGGCGAAGAAGTGACATCGCTGTATCCCGAGGTAGACGTCGGGGCGATTAACCGGCGCTGGTGTATTGAAGGGGAAGGCAGCAAAACAGGGCTGGGTATCAAACCCTTCCTGCGTATTCCGATGGATCATACCCAGAGCTGGGGAGGAAAAGGCTGCAAAGAAAATCCTTTGGGCCGCGGTTATGATGACGATCGTAAACCGACAGTCATGGCGATCGGGGCGGATGGTGCTGCGACGGTTCGTTCGCCGCTGGCGGCCCCGACTCCGGTTCCTTATGGTTTTCAGTTACGCAAGGCACATCTGGATGCCGTCGCCTCTGGTATGACAGACCCTAAATATCTGGAGACCTTTTTCCCGGGCTTGCCACCGAATATTAATCGTCGTTATTTTCAGATGGCACCCCCTGAACAATGGCTGAAAAAAGCCGAGTGGCCAGACAATGTGCCTTTCAGACTGACGGGATTCCGCCCACAGGATGCGGTTATCTCAGGGGTATTTCCGTCCGTCCGTGCCAGAGCTTTCATCTGGAATAAAAACGCACAGTCGCCGAGTGAATTAACATTACAGCGTAAAACGCTGTGGCTGCTACCGGATAATGACATTGGCCTGATGGTGTTTACCGGCAGCCTGCCACTGACGCATCTTTTTGATGAGCCGGTTGAGACCCTGTTGGTCGGCATGGATCACGCCGACGAGTTGCGTAGCCCGGAGTATTACCAGCAAATCTATAAGAAACGCAGTGTGACCGACGCTCCAACATTTGAATTTCTTAAAGATACTGAGTTAATGCCAACCGGTATGCCATTAAATGTTATTCGGGATTTGGCCGATCATCCTGATTCATTACGCTATAACGCCACAGCTATGCCTGAAATCGATGTCGAATCTTTTTATCAGGATATCCAGAAAGCTATTGAGGCACAGGAACGGCAGGAAGCGGAAGGGCAGGATACGTTGCGTAATCTGAAGATCCCATCTTCCGATTCGGATGAGCTGGCGACCCAGTGGTTAGCCAGCGGCGAAGAGACGGCTACCAATATTTTGTTTTCAGCCAGCACTCTGTCCGGCATGAGGCTGGACAATAAACATTTTCGGCATTGCACCTTTAATAACAGCCATTTCGATAACGCCACACTGAATAACTGCACGTTTGAACATTGCCAATTTATTCAGGGTGATTTTGCCGATTCATGCTGGAATACCGTCTCTTTTACCGACTGTTTATTCAGGCAAACGGAGTGGCAGAAGGCCCATTTTAACCATTGCAAATGGGGTAAAATCACCTTTGAACACGTCAGGTTTCAGCAAAGCCACTTTATCGGCAATTCTTTCGATAATTGCCTGATTAACAGCAGTGATTTTGGCCTTGGGCAGTTTGAACACAGTACCTTACAGAGCTGTTTCCTGTCTGAATCGCAGTGTCAGCAGACCGTATTTAACCAGAGCAACATCCTGTCGTGCGTATTTGATGAGTGTGACGTATCGCGAGCGCGTTTCACGGAGAGCACTATCGAGAAAACGTCGATTATCACCAGCCAGTGGGCCTCTGTGCGCTTTAGCCACTGTTATTTCAACAGTGTAACCACCGGGTTAAATACCGATCTTTCTGATACGCATTTTGAGCATTGCAGCATGAATAAAATGGGTTTTCTCAGCGCTAATTTGCACTCCAGTACCTTTAGCTATTGTTCGATGCTGGAGAGCTGCTGCGACAAAGCCAATTTATCGCAGGCGACGCTGATCGCCTGTGATATGGCCGCGGTGCGCCTGAAAGACGCCCAACTGACGCACAGTCACTGGCAGAGCACCAGTCTGCAACAGAGCTTGCTATACAACGCAGATCTGCGCGACGCCAGTTTCCTGCGCTGTAACCTGGCTGGTGCCAATTTGGCGATGATTAATCAAAATCTGACCACGTGCTTTGAACATTGCCTGACGGAAAAGACGCACTGGATACCGCGTCGTTATCACGCTTCAGCATAGACGTCGCTTTAAAAGGAAAATGGAATGATACCTTACGATGGCACGATGCTGCCTCCTGATGGACCGCGTCAGATAGTGGGTCAGCAATTTACCGAGCGTGAATTACAGACGTTAATATTGTCTGATGTTCACTTTATACAATGTACTTTCACGGATATAACCCTGACGGACATCGAGCTGTGCAATATTCATTTTGAGCATTGCCATTTTACCCGCCTGCGTCTGAATCGTGGCAGGGCAGAAAACAGCACGTTTCGTTATTGTCAGTTCGATGATATTTCAATAGAGGACGTTGCAGTCATCAATGCGTTATTTATTGAGCTTCGGTGGCAGGGTGGGTATTTCAGCAACTGCTTAATTGAACGCTGGGTATTAACGCTCTGTCAGCTTGATGATGTTCAGTTAGACAATATTCAGCTGCATTACTGGACGGTACAAGATACGCCAATAAACAGCCTGACGATAAGCAACAGTAAAATGCAGGATGCCAACATACATGGGTGTGTTATTCAGCAGTCAGTATGGAAAGAGTGCGAACTTATCCGTCAGGTGATGAGCAGCTGTATTTTAAAAGCGTGTGAGTATCAGCTGACCGGCTGCGATATTTTGGTCTGGAGCCAGTGCCAACTGGAACAGGTTGATTTCCGTAATCAGCCGCTGGCAAACAGTAATTTTCATAAAACCCAGCTGACACAGTGCTGGTTTAATAAAGCCAACCTTACGGCAGCGCTGTTCGATGAAGCGCAGATCAGCGCTTGCGATTTAAGTCAGGCACAACTGGCCGCGGCACGGTTTGCCGACGCCAGATTGACTGACTGCAATCTTCAGGCGGCCCAATTGCCAAAAGCCTGTTTATTACGGGCAAACCTGACGCGCTGCAATCTGACGCAAACCAATCTGGCGCAGGCGGATATGCGCAGTTGCGCGCTGAACGCTTCGTCATTACAGGCCAGTCAACTCAGTAAAACACGACTTCACGGCGCACAAATACCGCTGCTGGACGCGACTTTGCAAATGCCAGATCCGTTACTGAGCCAGATTGATAACTGGTACAGCCTGCATAAGCCAGGCCCAAAAGACACCGCCCAATTTCCCTCTGTCCCTTCAGGAGCCAGCCGTTATGTCTGAATTAGCCACTTTACTGAAATTCCAACGCGATTTAACTGACCATCCCGCCTGTTCAGCGAATAAAGCCGTAGCGCGGAGAACCGATCGGCCGCAAGTAATCACTGCTGAGGTTCGCAATACGGATAACGGCAGTGTGTTACTGCATGGGTATGAAACATTGCCGGTAGCTCAAGCCGCCAGCTGCCTGGTAATGCCTGAAACCGGCGATTGGGTCAGTGCGATTATTGAACAGCAGCAGGTTTACATCACTGCCATCTTATTACGCGCGGCTCCAGACTCGCCACTGGTAATGAACAGTGGCGAGATGCCTTTGCACTTTATTACCCCCGCGCTGGAAATTCATAGTCCGGAAAAAGTTGAGATCCATACCAGACATTTTTCATTAATGGCGCGCACTTCGTTGTGGATGGCTAAAACCCTGCACCAGGTTGCTGACTCGCTATTTGTCAGAGCGAAGCAGGCGAGTAAAGAGGTAGAGAATACCGACACGACTCATGCCCGCCACATTAATCAACAGGCCGATCAGAGCTTAATTATTAATAGCCGGATTGGATCATTAAATGCCTCCGCGGTTCTTAAAATCGATGGCGGACAGGTTCATATGGGGTAATCACGATGACAGCAGCTAATACCCGAGCAGGTGGCAACAGTTTTACCGGTTGTGACCCAATGGTGCCGATCTCTGCACCGAATATTGCGCCAAACTCCAATGGTATACCGAATGTGAGCAATTACTTTTGTTGCGGAGGTAATGAACAAAATCTCAACACTATTCGTCCGTCCACCATTGATAGCGGGGGATTTACCGGAGCCGCTTCCGGAACGCATTCGGCCAAGATGGACCCGATGCAAGGTTCAGGTAAGTACTTTATTCAGGGAAGCCCGGCAACCCGTCTGGGAGACATGAGTATGACCAACAACAACAACGCGTCATCGACGCAAATTGCCCCCAGTCAGACGAAGTATTTTATCAATGCCTAGTTTATTCAGATTAATTCCCGGGCTGGTGCTGGTGGGAAGCACACTGCTAAATGGCTGCAGCTGGTTTTCTTCAGCGCCGGAAATACCGCCACAGCAACGCCGGATTGAGCTGCGGATTGTTACTGATCCCTGGATCAATCCGGGTGCCAGCGGACAAGCACAGCCGTTGAAATTATGCATCGTTGAACTGAACAGCGAAGGGTGGTCACCTCCGGGTTTATATCAGGGCACGCTGTGCAGCGGTATTAATACCAGCGCCGAGGTGGTCAGCGTAACGGAATATATGCTTGCCCCAGCAGAGGAACGTCGATATTTCCGCGAGGTTCCTTATGAACAAGATCGCTGGTGGGCAATTGCTGCTGAGTTTCAGGACATGAATAACGGCAAAGGGCTGTTAACGTTCAAGTCTGCTGCACGTCACAATTTAAGCCAGGTCATTTCCGTTGAGGGTAAGAACCTGTCATTAAAAGCCACAACTGAGACAAAAGTTTTAGAGGACTAGTAATATGCTGCCAAAACAACGTGTTGCATGGGTTGAAGGAATGCTCATGGAGCCTCAGCATTTTCAACAACAGGAACGTTATTTAGAACATCTCACTGAAATGCGTGCGCGAAGCCTCAGTGCGCTGGCGTGGGGATTCCACACATTAGGTATTAATCAGGGCTTACTCGATCAGGGAAAAATTGCGCTGAATTACGCGGGCGGTATTTTTCCAGACGGCACACCTTTTAATATGGGCGAGAATGAAGCATTACCCTTGCCATTTGATCCCGGTGAAAACTGTCAGGGGAGTATCGTATGCCTCTCGATCCTGATGGATATTCCCGGCAATACCTATATTGATTTAACACAAAGCCGCCACGGTAGCCGTTTTATTGCTCTGGATGCGGAAGTGAAAGATCGTAATCACGGCATTGCAGCAGAAGGAACGCCGTCAATTGCCACGCTTCAGCTGGGACAATTGCAGTCCAGGCTCAATTTGCGCGGCAGTATCAGTGATGCAGAGTCGATGCTGCCCATCGCGTATATTAAAGAACGCACCCGTGACGGACGCTTAATTCTGGATGACAATTTTTTGCCGCCGATGTTGGATTTTCGCGCTATCGGCTGGTTGGAAAATGCGGTAACCGAGTTATTGGGTCTAATCGTTCAACGACTTGAGGCGGTTTATCGTCCTGATGTGCTGCTGTCAATCGGCGGGTTGTCCGAGCTACTGGAGCTGTTATTACTGCAAACACTCAGCGAGTATAATCTTAAACTCTCGCATATTCTGATGCAAAAACAGGTGCATCCTGAACAGTTATTTCAATTGTTACTGGGGCTGCTTGGGCAACTGAGCACCATCCCCGGTGGAGACAAACCCTGGGCCAGGCAAGATTTGGTCTATGCGCATCATGAACCGCATAAGGGATATTTTGCCCTGTTTGCGGCTTTACGCCGCGCGCTGTCACTGGTGATTGAAGCTCCGGCGGTCGCCTTGCCGTTTGTTGAACGCGGCGACAATATTTACCTGTGCCAGAACGATGCACAACTGCGTCTGGAAAAACTGATTTTTACCGTCAGCTCCAAATTGCCTGCCGAAACTATCCGCTCGTATTTCCCAACCCAAAGCAAACTTGGCCCGGTGGAGAAAATTGTCCAGCTGATCGATTTGCAGTTACCGGGAGCGAGGATGATCCCCATGTCCTCACCACCAAGATATATCCCTTATTACCCGAACAGTGTCTATTTCGAAGTGGATCATACCGATCCTATGTATAAGGAAATGATGTCGGGTTCGGCTATCGCACTCAGTATTGTGGGAGATTTCCCTGAACTGCATTTTGAAGTTTGGGGTCTGCGGCAAGGAAGACTCGGATGAAAGATTTCGAACGCCAGATTCTCGAAGCCATTTCCACCGCCCGGAATGGTGCCAGACAAGCGGAACAGTCATTAACCGATCCAATGTGGCAGGCCAAAAGTGCAGTGGCCTCTTTGGGCGGTATGATGGTAAAAGGAAGCCGCCAGCCTGATGCATCCTCAGCAGAGCAGCAGGATAAGGCAGTGGTTGATACTCTGGCGACTCCGGCCAATGAGCATGCACTCGCGACAAATCAGCCGCTACCGCTTACGCATGACACCAATACGCCGCGAATAACGCCATCCCGGGGGCTCTATGAGCGCCCGGGCTTACTGCAAGGGCTTTGGGATAATACTTACATTGCAGCAGCGATGCCGTTATTACTGTTGGTGGAGAATATTCGCCGCTGGCCGAGCCGTGTTGCCGCTGAAGTCAGGCCGCCGATCGTCCGGGAATTACAATTCTTCCAGCAGAGCCTGCAAAAGAAGAATTGCCCGCAGGAGGATGTCGGTCATCTCTCTTATCTGCTTTGTACCTATATAGATGGCATTTTCAATGGGCTTCAGACGGCAGAATCCTACAACCAAAGTTTGTTGGTCGAATTTCACCGTGATGCCTGGGGGGGTGAGAACTGCTTCGAGCATTTACGCGTTTATATGAACTCCCCGAAAGAGTACCGGGAAGTGCTGGAATTCTATGATTTGATTATGTGCCTGGGTTTTGAAGGTAAATATCAAATGTTAGAACATGGGTCGGTATTGCTGATGGATTTACGCAACCGGCTCCATACGCAACTTTATGGTCAGGAGTTCACCCAGTCTTTAGCTATCGTGCAGACCATTCAGGGTTCAGCACGCCGCCAATATATTAAAGCGAGAAAGATCTTTATTTATGGCTTCGCATGCTGTTTATGTGCTTATGGAATTACCGCCTGGTATTTACATCAGCAATCTCAGCAAATTCGCAGCAATATTTTGACCTGGGTTCTGCCTGAACCACGGAAAATAAACATCATGGAAACCTTGCCGAATCCTTTATCTAATATTCTCAATGAAGGTTGGCTCGAGGTGCGTAAGGATCCACGCGGATGGCTACTTATCTTTACTTCCGATGGAGCGTTTCGCACCGGAGAAGCGACTCTTTCCGAAGAGTTTATCAAAAAACAAAATATTGAGCGTCTTGGCAAAGCACTGGCTCCGTGGCCGGGTGATATGGAAGTGATTGGGCATACGGATAACAAACCGTTTCGCAGTACATCTGGCAACAATAATCTTAAGCTTTCCGCCGCCAGAGCCGCCGTGGTAGCTGAAAAGCTACGGGAATCCACTCAGCTTAACGAAACCCATCAGCGTGAAATCAGTGCAATTGGCCGCGGAGAAAGTGAGCCTCTGGCAGACAACGCCACGGAAGAAGGCCGCCGTCGTAACCGCCGTGTCGATATCTTATGGAAGATTGGTCAGCGTGATGCCAATCAGGCTATGCAGCAATATCTGGAATCGCCTCGTACCGAATCTCAGGGAACAGATACTCAACAATAGGAATTGTTATGATACGCAGAATGCTGATTTTATTTATTGCGCTGTTATTGTGCTATGCCGTGTGGTGGATAGGTCCGCTGATCGCCATTGGCCCTTATTTTCCGCTGGGAAGTGCCTGGGTTCGCCAGGTTATTATTGCGCTGGTGTTATGCTGGGCACTATGGCCTTTTGTCGCCATCTTCTTTGGTTGGATTTTTCGTTATGCCCGCGCACCGCTACCCCGGCGCAAGAAAAAAACGGTTCAGCTTGATCGTGTTTCTGCCCGTTTTCATGATGCGATGTTAACGCTGAAACAGGCTTATTTATCGCATTATAAAACCCGCTGGCAGCGTTGGCGGCAACAGCGTAAAAGGCAATATATCGATGCTAAACCGTGGTTTTTGGTCATGGGGCCACAGGGCTGCGGTAAAACCTCGATTATTTATGAGAGCGGTGAAAAATTCCTGATGTCAGAACAGTATGGTCTGGCGCAGACCACTGATATCGGTCCCACTCAGGACTGCAATTGGTGGCTGACCGATCGTGCAGTTTATATTGATACGGCGGGCGAGTGGATTTTACTGCATGGACAGAGTGAGGAGGCGGGTAACGCCCGGCATAAACTGTTTTCGATGATCCGTAAGCATCGCCACTATCCGGGAATTGACGGAATTATTCTTTGCCTTGATGTTGATGTATTACTGCAGGCGTCACTGACGGAACGTAAGTCACTGGCTGATACATTGCGTCTGCGGGTGATGGAAGTGGCCTCAACCTTTCAGGCTGATATTGCCGTATATCTGTTGCTCAATAATATCGATAAATTGCCTGGTGGCGAAACTTTCCTCTGCCTGATGAGTGACGATCTGCTGGCTGAGGGACTGGGTATTAGCATGTCCTTTAATGAGCAGGGGGCGAACAATTTTTCAGCTGACGCGCAGCGTTACCGGGATTTCCTGTCAGGCATCAGCCGCTATGTGCTGGAAATCATGCATGACTCGCTCAATATGGAAATGCGCCATCAATTATTACTGTTCACCGAAAGCCTTGGGGCAATTCAAAAACCCCTGTTTGGTCTACTGGAACAAATATTCCCGGCAACGCCAGTGGGCTATAGCGGTTGTCTGCGGCAATGCTGGTTAGGCAGCACCCAGAATCTCACTTCCTGGGAGGCGATGTATTACCCGTCATCAACCAATATTGTTGAAGACCGGCCTGCGGGGCCGATGTATTTTCCGGCGCTGAGCCAGGCGATTAGCGAACGGGGAGTGTTACACGGCAGCGGGCCGATGCCTTTGCGTAACCGACTGCTGGCGACAGGCAAATATGTTGGTGTGACGCTGGCGCTCGGAATTATACTGCTGCTACTGGCGGGGCGTTACTTCTGGGAATATGACTATATTGGCTACGCCACCGCCCGCTTTGAGGAAACGCGGCGCATCGTGCGCGATATTCCACTGACTAATCAGGTGAATGATAATTTAGTCGCCGCCTACGAGCAGTTGGGATATATCAACACCCACTATCTGGAGAGCTCTCCGCCATTATTAACCCCTTATTTCGAACATCGCTTACTTAATCAGGCAATGTTCGACACTTATCATCGTCATCTGAATAAAGTGTTCTGGCCGGCGGTCGAGAATTACGTGGCGAATGAGCTCAAAAAAGATACTCAGTCTTTTGATGTCGATAGCTATGACACGTTAAAAATCTACCTGATGCTTGGCCAGCCTGACAATCGTTCAACGAAGGCTTTGGTGCAATGGTTTATGGCGCGTTGGGAAAATTTTGCTCCGCAAGGTTATACCCCGGACGACCGAAAACTGTTCAGTTACCATCTGAGTCAGTTGTTCAATGGCTCATCCACAGCGGCGCCTGCCGCTAAACTGAATAATGAATTAATTCGCGAGTCGCGTATTAAGGCGATGAAAACGCCAATACATATTCGGGTGATCCATCGCATTGAAGATGCGCCGCTGCCCCCACGGATTGAAAATATCAGCCTGGCAGATGCCGCCGGTTCCAGTGTTACGCTGATGCTCAGGCGTAAAAGCCCGAAGACCGTGACAGATATGGCGATCCCGGCGTTTTACACGCGTGCCAGTTACTATGACGTGGTGAATTCACAACTTCAGGCCGCATCAGAAGCGATGATTGATGAGGAGAAGTGGGTGCTGAGCGACGGTAAATCATCGGTCAGTAAAGTCAGCCTACTCGCAGCGGCACAAAAATTATCCGACGAAGCCCGTAAGTATTATCTGACGGAATATGCCAACCACTGGGATGCTTTCCTGCAGGATATTCGGGTGCGCCCGATCAACGGACTGGATGATGCCGCATTATTAGCCCGGCAGTTCTCCGATCCTTCGTCTCCTTTAGCCAATCTGGTGCGGTTCGCCTCACGTGAAACCACCCTGAGTATTGATAGCTCAACCAAAGGAGGAATGTCCTCTGGCTGGTTTGATACTCAACGCAATAAGCTCACCAATGCACGCCGCAGCATTATTGACGAAATATCGGGTGAGCGTTCACGTTTTCGTTTGACGCCGGAAAAGGCCGTAGAAGATCGCTTTGAGATGTTACGACGGCTGGGTGTTGCTCTGGAAAGCACCTCGACCAGTAATTCCGATCCGCTGGCTAAAACCTTTGAGCAAATTTATAACCAGCTGATCACGCTTTCAACTTCACTACGAGCGGGGCAGATTCTGCCGCAAAGCAATGATTTCAATCGGTTGCAAATCGATATGGCCCGTCAGCCAGAGCCGATACGCAGCGTGATGCGGGATCTGCTTGAGGTCGGTCAGTCACAAAGCTTGCAGCAAAGTAAGGCCAATCTCAGTAAAGGTGTGGCTTCAATCGCATCCGATTTATGTAACACCACAGTTAACGGTCGCTATCCGTTTAATCGCCGGTCGACTGAAGAAATCGGCATTGGCGATTTCAGTCGAATGTTTGGCCGTACCGGTGCGATGCAAAGTTTCTTTGATCAGAATCTGGCGCCTTATGTCGATATCAATGGCAGCCGCTGGAAGGTGAAATCCAACAGTAACGGCGTGGTAACGGAAAAAACGTTGCGGGCGTTTGAGAACGCAGCCCGAATCCGTGACACCTTTTTTGATGCCGGCGACAGAATGGCGATGTCGATGATTATACGACCCGTTTCACTGACGCCCTCAATTCTGGAGGCCGTGCTTGATGTTGATGGTCAGATACTGACTTACAGCCACGGTGCCAGTCAGCCAATGCGGGTTGAATGGCCGGGTCCGAAGGGCGGGGTCTACATCCGTCTGACGTTTAAAACCCGCGATGGCAATGTGGAAACGGTCAGTTTCAATGGTCCGTGGGCTATTTTCCGCATGTATGACGCCAGTAACGCAGTGCCACTGGGGCCAAATAGCCGCGAACTGACGATGGCAATGAATAATGTCAGCGGTTTTTTCAACCTTGAACTGAGTTCCACCATGAAAGATTACCCGCTGTGGTCAAAAGCATTGACCCAGTTCTCATGCCCTAAAAATCTCTAACTGCAAAATAAGGAAATACCGATGCTTGATCCTAAAAATATGCAAAATGTATTGAAATCAGCAGCTGAGCTTGGTCAGCAATCTCAATCTGATTTGCAAAAACCCTTTGTGAAGGGCATGCAAAATATGGAAATGTCAGGGGCTGATGCGGCACGCACCATTATGCAATCCGTTAATCAATCTTGTCAGACCATGATGAGTGATATGAATAAGGTATTAGCCGGCGTGCAGGATAATGTCGATGCACATCAAAAAATGCAAAGTGAAGAACGTCCGAAGGATTTTGAGACCGCAATGAATGACCTGCGTAATACGCTCTCCAATGGTTTTCCGGAAGAGATGAAAAGTATGTTTGATAAGCTGCCAAAAATTTAATGTAATATCTTAAATTAGCCGGTTGATAATAAATCACCATGCTATTTCGCTAAGTGTCAGTGAAGTGGTGCATGACAGCATCCGGCGCTGTTGGTGTTAAAAGAGCGGAGAGTGTCGTCAGATATTCTCCGCTCTTTTTCGCTCCCACCACGGATAACAAGATTACTGTGGTGCTCGTACGGAAAAGCAAACAGATCGTTATTGCGGGCGGCTGATAAAACCGAGGTCAGCTTTAACTGATTACTACCGGGCTGGCGATGGGTTCATCGTCAGAAAAGATAACGCGTACCGACAGTAAATTCGCTGGAGGCCAGGCGAGCTTTCATTTGCTCGTCCTTCAGGCCGCGCACGTTGCCAAAGGTATTGTAGCCACTTTCAACTTTCCCCATGTCGATATAGCGATAGCCCACATCAATGCTCAGACGCTCCAGCGGCGAGTAGCTGACGCCTGCACCCAGTGACCAGGCAAGATTATTCTGGGTGCTGGATGCATATTCGCGTGAAGTGTTGCCCTGCCAGCCGTCGGCTTTAACCTTCGCAATCCCCAATCCAGCCGTGCCGAACAGTGATACGCCATAGCCGAGATCATAGTCGCGATAGACGTTCATCATCAGTCGTTCGGTTTTCAGCTTCAGGTGGTTGTAGCTGCTCGGGAAAGCGGTGGAGCCGCTGGTAAATTCGCTTTTCTGGCGGAAAGTATACTCGCCTTCAGTGCGCCAGCCGTTGCCGTACTGATAACCCGCCGCCAGTGAGGCACCGCTCCGGCGATCTTTTTCCTTGCCGTCAACAAACTGTCCGACACCCGGACGGCTGCTGGTATCCTGATCGCTGGCACGTTGTTCGCTATACAGGTATTTGGCCGAGCCGTAATAACCTTCATCGCTGTTTGCTGCCAGTGCATGGCCAGCACTCAGAATAAGAGGAAACGCCATCAGTCCTGATAAATATTTCATTGTTAATGCTCCTTATTGTGTTATCCGGCATTCAATTCGTTTTCAATGCTCTTCAGCGCTTCCGGCGCGCGTGCCTGGCGCAGATGGCCGCCGGCCAGCGGCAGGGCGTTTATAAGGATACGCTTCATCGCCTGGCTCCCTTTGTTCGTCATGGGCCAATACTATGAAACGCTTAACAGAAGGGGAATTAACGCGAACACCTAACTTTCCAGGTGTTTTTACTTAGTCTGTTTGGCAACATCACCATAAACTTTCAGCAGCCTGGGCAGCGAGTTGACTTCAAGCTTGCTGAAAATATTGGCGCGATGCGCCTCCACGGTTCGCGGGGAGAGCGAGCACCGCAGGGCTATTTCCTTGCTGGAATAGCCCTGCACGATCTGCCCGAACATCTCTTTTTCACGGGCGGTCAGGGTCGAAAGTTTTTGCTGTAATGGCAACAGCCGCCGCTGCTCTTCCTGGCGTATTTTCTGCTGCGCCATCGCGGCGCCGACGACCTCAAACAGCAGGTCGGCATCGATGGGTTTGGTCAGAAACTCCCAGGCTCCGTTTTTAAACGCGCGGCGGCACAAATCAATATTTCCATGCCCGGTCATAATGATCACCGGCAGGGTAAGCCCCTGTTGGATCCATTCGTCCAGCAGGGTTAACCCGGTTTTTCCCGGCATGCGGATATCCAGCAGCATGCAGCCTGCCAGCTCGCAAAGGTTTCCGGCCTGTTGCTGAAAGGCGTGGGCGCTGTCAAAAGCATGGGTCTGCCAGCCGACGGTTGACAGTAGCAGGCTGAGGGAGTCACGGATTGCCGCATCATCATCAATAAGCCAGATACGCTGTTTCATTACTTCTCCTCGTCTGGCAGAGGGAACCAAAGTCTGAAGCAGGCACCACGCCCCGCAATATTGCTTGCCTCAATGGTGCCGTTAAGACGCTGCACCAGAGTGTCGGTCAGCGCCATTCCCAGGCCGACGCCTTCGGCACGGGTGGTAAAGAACGGGATAAAGACATGCTTCAGCGCCTCTGGCGATAGCCCCGGGCCACCGTCGGTTAGTTTCAGCACGATACCGCGCTTTTCCTCGCGGATTTCAAGGTGGATCCAGCTCGAACCTGGCGCATTCCCGGCCTGCGCCTGAATCGCATTGCTGGCAATATTATGCAGGATTTGCTCAATCCACAGCGGTGGCGCCATTAGCGGCGGCAAACCGTCGCTGAAATGGCTGCTAACGCGCACTTTTCCCGCCTGCAATTCGTTATCCAGCAGTTGGCAAACCCGAAGCCACAGCGCCTGCAGTTCAATTGGCTGATAGTCGGCGCGTTCACTGCTTAGCTTCTGCCGAAACTGACCAAGCAGAGCATCAATGCGCTTTATTTGCGCCACCGACGCGTCCAGCAGGCTGGCAACCTGATCCGATTTGTGCTGTTTGAGCAGGCGTACCGCCGCCTGGTTATAGCTCATGATGGCGGTCAGGGGTTGGTTAAGCTCGTGCATCATCCCTGCCGCCAGCTCGCCCATGGTATTCAGCCGGGTGAGTTCGGTGTAGCGGGCGCGCAGAGCGGCAATATCCCGGCGACGTTTATTCGCCTGATACTGAGCCAGCAGATAAAGCGCCAGCGCCCAGAACAGCGCCGGAGAAACCATCAGCCACCACGGCAGCTTTGCCCACTCCGGGTTGTCGCCCGCCGAAACAATAAACGGCTGAGTCGGACTGGCGACGATTTTATCCCAGCGCCACCAGCTTGTGACGCTGGCAAGACCCCTTTCGTAGAGCGTGGTTGAATCCCGGGTGATGGCGAGATAGGTAAAGGTCTTTTTCTCTGCGAGAGTGTCGAGCAGAACGTTTAAATCAATTAACAGCGAGAGGTTAGGGCGGTTTAGCCAATAGCGGCCGTTGCCTTCAGGAACAATCAGCTGGCGGGGCTCAGGCGTATCGTGCCGCCGCCACTCCACGATCTGCGGCAGAATATGCTGCACTTCGGTGGCGTTTTGGCTGGCGGGCAGTAGCGGGATGATGGCGTCATGTTGAGACAGTTTCACCGTTATTTCGCGATAAAGTATGCGAAAGTCAGCGGACTTTTCTTCGTACTGCTGTTGTAAATACCAGGCACCCATTGCCGCGCAGCTAAGCAGCGTTAGCAGTAGCCAGCTGACTATCCTCAACATGCAAAGTCCTTTTCATCCTGCCGGGAAAAAACAGGGCATCAGTATGGAGTAAGTTTCAGGCAAAAAAAAGCGGACGCTTAGGCGTCCGTTTCAGGTGGTAACGAAATCTCGCAACAGTGAAAGCTTCACAGGCGATCAATGATTAAATAAAAATAATAAATTCAATAGATTAAAAGGAAAATGACGGCCGCTGGCTGAATCTGGCAGGCGCTTTACCGTTTATTTTGCGGATACCTAGTTTTGGCATTTCGCTTACCACAACAATAAACACATGCCTTATCACCCCACAATATTCCTGTAAAATCAGGCGAGAGAACTCCTGTTATGCTCACTGGTGTTTGAGGCATTTGCGACCGGCGCTGTAGAATTACTGTGTCGTGACGCTCTGATAACAGTAACAATCTCTTTAGCTGTCTTCTTTAACTTCTTATGTTTCTTTATGTATTTTTTTTTTCTTCTTTCTTAATACCCAGAAATTTCAGTGGTTTTTTAGTTTGATACGTGTCAGGAATGAAATCACTGTTTTTCTCAAGGTGCTTGATGCCTGTAACGACTACCTCTCTAAACTTACCATCTGAAAAAAGCTCAGAATTTTCAATTGTTTTTGTCCAGAATTCTATCAAATTATCTGACTGAACTCTGGCATTCATTAAGGCATGACTCTCATTTTTAAAATTATTGGTGTCGCTCCCTAAGTAAGCCAAAATAATTGCACACGAAAATGAAAAGACGAGTAAAAATTTCATTGGTTTTCTGATGACACACAGGCAAGCGTAATAATCTAATCACGCAGAGGATGTAATTAACTTAAGATTCAGCAATCGACCCGGCGTGATCGCCTAACGCCAGGCCGATGACATCATTCTGAAGCCGGATGAGTTATGACATCTGCACTCAAGGTTGGCATCTGATAAAAAACTATTTGATGTCGTTGATCCATTGCTTGAGTTTGCTTTCCGGGTTTTCTTTGCAAATTTTTATCAGCAGCGGCACCGACGTTGTGCCCACTTCATGCCAGTCAACATAATCCCCGCCTTTAAAATCCGTATCCTTGTTGATCACCCAGAATGCGACCGGCATCATTGCCTTTGGATTCATATCCACAAACTCTTTGCAGGTCATATTTTCTGGAATGTTTTCATTAAGCGTCTCCGCGCTGGCGATATTAACCGAAGCAGAGAGTGCAGCGATGGCAATAAGTGATTTTACTAACGTTTTCATAGTGTTTTCCTGGGTTTTAGATCGCGATTCGTGGTTGATGACGCAGAGTTACGGCTGAACATCAGATGTTTTTTTTTTCAGATGCTCAATTTTATTGCTCAGGGTAAAGTAAATACACGCGCTGAATATCATCTCCAGCCCAATAAATACTGAGACCAGAATATAGGTTGTGTCTTGATTCGCGCTCATCCAGAGGAACGCAATGATCAGATCAAGGATCCCGATGAACATGCACCAGTAACGTCCAACCATATGGGCGCTTTTAATCGCCGCAGATAAGCGGCTGACACCGGCAAGGATAAATAAAAAGCAGATAAAGATAGAGAGAATATTCATCCCCAGCATCGGACTGAGGAACACGCCCATCCCCATAACCGCGTAGATGACCCCGAAAATAATTAAGGAAAGTGTTGCGCCCTTGCCAATTTTTTTAAAATTATAAGCACAGACTAGCGAATAAATGCCGCAAAAGGTCAGCAGAACACCGGTCAGGTAGCTCAGAACCATCCCGGCATAGATCGGAAAGAATAAACATAAAATGCCGCATACAGAAAGCATCAGTGCAAGGCTGAATGCGCTTCTTTTGTAATTTGCCAAAACCCGATGGTTTAGCTTACTTATGAGGTTTCTATCAATGAGTAGCATTATCTTACCTTAAATGTATCGGTTGAATTTGGTTGCGAAATAATTATGATGGAAAGGATATTCTGTTCTGTTAACGCTGTATATCGGATAAACGGGTGAGGGTTATCATCTCATTCTTACAGCTGTCATCCTGGTCGTTCAAATCTATATCCGCCCTCCCATGCCAATACATTTCCTTGTCGATTAATATGCTCGCATCTTCACTGAGTCTTCAAACCAAATTAATTTAAAGGAAAGTAATTATGAAACGTTTTGCACTCGCAACAGCTTTTGCTGCAATGGTAGCTGCGGCTCCGGTAATGGCAGCAACCGCAACCTCCGATACTTCTGATGCAACCCCGCATGTTACTGCACAGCAGGTTAAAGCCGCTGACCAAATTGCTGTGCAGGGCCTGAACGCCCTGCGAGATGTCCAGTTTGCCCGTATGGCGTTGTTCCAGGGAAACCCGCAAAAAGCAGAAGCGCTGACGAATCACGCTGCTACCTTATTAGCAAATGACAGCCTGGACTGGTCAAAATTCTTCCGCTCGGACAAGAAAGCCAATTTAAACGATGACAACTATGTCGCCGTTGATGCCGCGATGGGTATTTCTGAAGATTATGTCGTTTCGCCAGAAAAACAGGAAGCCATCAAGCGTGCCAATAGCAAACTGGAAAAAGGCGATAAAAAAGGTGCCGTTGAGGAGCTGCGTCTGGCCGGTATTGGCGTGATGGAAAATGTTTACTTAATGCCACTGAAACAAACGCGTAATGCGGTAGCGCAGGCGCAGAAGCTGATGGGCGAGCATAAATATTATGAAGCCAACCTGGCGCTGAAAGGCGCTGAAGACGGCGTGATCATGGACAGCACCGCGCTTTTCGCAAATTGATCACTCATCCATTTGGCTGAACGTATTAGCGAGCAGCTGAAATAACCCTATTGATATCACAAGGCCATATGCATAAACGGCATATGGCGTTGTAGAGTCAAATTTATTGATAAAAGGTACTGCAATGTCTACTCCACTTCAGGGCATTAAAATTCTCGATTTTACCGGTGTTCAGTCCGGTCCTTCCTGCACCCAGATGCTGGCATGGTTTGGTGCTGACGTAATTAAAATTGAACGTCCGGGCGTTGGGGATGTAACTCGTCACCAGCTGCGCGATATTCCAGATATTGATGCATTGTATTTTACCATGCTGAACAGCAATAAACGTTCGATTGAGTTAAATACCAAAACGGCCGAAGGCAAAGAGGTGATGGAAAAACTCATTCGTGAAGCCGATGTTCTGGTGGAAAACTTTCACCCGGGCGCCATCGATCATATGGGCTTTACCTGGGAACGCATTCAGGAAATTAATCCGCGACTGATTTTCGGCTCGATTAAAGGTTTTAATGAGTGTTCACCTTATGTGAACGTGAAGGCCTATGAAAACGTCGCCCAGGCTGCCGGTGGCGCAGCATCCACTACCGGTTTCTGGGACGGCCCACCGCTGGTCAGTGCCGCTGCGTTAGGCGACAGCAACACCGGGATGCATCTGCTGATTGGCCTGCTTGCGGCGCTGCTGCACAGGGAAAAAACCGGCCGCGGCCAGCGTGTGACAATGTCGATGCAGGATGCGGTGCTCAACCTGTGCCGCGTAAAACTGCGCGATCAGCAGCGTCTGGAAAAAGTCGGTTATCTGGAAGAGTATCCACAATATCCTAACGGCACCTTTGGTGATGCAGTACCGCGCGGCGGCAATGCTGGCGGCGGCGGTCAGCCAGGCTGGATCCTGAAATGCAAAGGATGGGAAACCGATCCTAATGCCTATATCTATTTCACTATTCAGGAACAGAACTGGGAAAATACCTGTAAAGCCATCGGCAAGCCTGAATGGATTGAAGACAGCGCTTACAACACGGCAAAAGCGCGTCAGCCTCATATTTTCGATATTTTTGCCGTGATCGAAAAATACACCCTGACCATGGATAAGCATGAAGCGGTGGCATATCTCACCACCTTTGATATTCCTTGCGCGCCGGTGCTGAGCATGAAAGAGATCGCCCACGATCCTTCCCTAAGAGAGAGCGATAGCATTGTTGAAGTTGAACAACCTCTGCGTGGTAAATATCTGACTGTCGGTTGCCCGATGAAATTTTCAGGCTTCACCCCTGAAATTAAATCCGCCCCTCTGCTGGGTGAACATACCGTAGAGATCCTGAAAGAGCTGAACTATAGCGAAGAAGAAATTACAGCGCTGAAACAGAATAACGCGATCTGATCTCAGAGGAGCCTTTGGCTCCTCGTACTTATTTAATATTGAGGCAACTGATTATGTCGGATGAACAAGCACTGACGGATGGTATGCATATCATCGTCGAAGCACTGAAACAAAATAATATTGAGTGTATTTATGGCGTCGCAGGTATTCCTGTTACCGATATGGCGCGACATGCTCAGGCGGAAGGGATTCGCTTTATCGGTTTTCGTCATGAACAATCGGCCGGCTATGCCGCAGCGATTCGTGGATTTATCACGCAAATTCCTGGCGTTTGCCTGACTGTTTCCGCTCCCGGTTTTATGAACGGGCTGACTGCACTCGCGAATGCGACGGTGAACGGTTTTCCGATGATCCTGATCAGCGGATCCAGCGATCGCGCCAAAGTAGATCTTCAACAGGGCGATTATGAAGAGCTGGACCAGATGAATGCAGCGAAGCCCTATGCGAAAGCGGCGTATCGGGTGAACCGACCTGAAGATCTGGGTATTGCGCTGGCTCGCGCCATTCGGGTAGCGGCATCAGGTCGTCCGGGCGGTGTTTATCTTGATTTAACCGCCGATGTGCTGGCTGCCACCATGCTGGAAACCGAAGCGGCGAAAACCATTGTTAAAGTTGAACATCCTGCATTGAAACAGTTGCCAGACGCTGAGTCGATTGAGAGCGCGATGGCACTGCTGGCGAAAGCTGAACGCCCGTTGATCATTTTGGGCAAAGGGGCCGCTTATTCTCAGGCCGACAAAAAGATCCGCGACTTTATTGAAAGTACCCACATTCCTTATCTGCCAATGTCGATGGCGAAAGGCCTGCTGGAAGATACCCACCCGCTTTCTGCCGCGGCCGCGCGCTCGTTTGCGCTGAAGAATGCCGATGTTGTCATGCTGGTCGGCGCTCGCCTCAACTGGCTGCTGGGACACGGCAAAAAAGGTTGGGCTGAGGATGTTCAGTTTATTCAGCTGGATATTGAGCCACAGGAAATTGACAGCAATCGCCCGATCGCTGCACCGGTAGTGGGGGATATTGATTCAGGCATGACGTTGATGCTGGATGCACTGGCAACACGCCCTGTCACGGCTCCGCTGATGTGGCGCGATATGCTTGAACTTCATAAGCAGAAAAATATCGACAAAATGCAGCTGAAGTTAACCACCACAACGTCACCGCTTAACTACTTCAATGCGCTGCGAGTGATTCGCGATGTACTGACGGAATATCATGATATTTACCTCGTTAATGAAGGGGCAAATACCCTCGATAACGCGCGCAATATTATCGATATGTACAAACCTCGTCGTCGTCTGGATTGCGGCACCTGGGGAGTCATGGGCATTGGAATGGGATATGCCATCGGCGCGGCGACCACCGCCGATCTGCCGGTCGTGACTATTCAGGGCGATAGCGCGTTTGGCTTCAGCGGCATGGAGATTGAAACTGTCTGTCGCTATAACCTGCCCGTCACGGTGATTATCTTCAACAACGGCGGCATTTATCGCGGCGACGGCGAGGATCTCAGCGGTAAAGGCGACCCTTCGCCGACGGATCTGTTACACCACGCGCGCTATGACAAGTTGATGGATGCCTTTGGCGGTATTGGCTATCACGCCACTACTGAAGATGATATTCGCCAGGCCCTGGTTGCCAGTATTCAGGCGAGAAAGCCGTCAATCATTAATGTGGTCATCGATCCTGCCGCCGGTACGGAAAGTGGACATATCACCCAGCTTAATCCTAAGCAAATCGCTAAAAATTGATGCTGCAAACTGCAACCTGTTTTCCCTCAGCTCTCCGCTGAGGGGATGTCTGAATGGATAAACCATAATGTTTACTTTCTTCACCGGCGATTTGCTGCCGATTATCGTTATTATGCTGCTGGGATATGTCAGCGGTAAGCGTCAGGCTTTTGATGAAGAGCAGGCTCGGGCGCTTAATAAACTTGTACTGAATTACGCATTACCTGCGGCACTGTTTGTTTCTATTGTGCGTGCTAACCGTGACATGATTTTTGCGGATGCTCGTCTGACGATTGTCTCTCTGGTGGTGATTGTTGGCTGTTTCCTTTTTTCCTGGTTCACCTGCTATAAGTTTTTTAAACGCACACATGCCGAAGCGGCGGTTTGCGCGCTGATTGCAGGGTCACCAACGGTGGGTTTTTTGGGCTTTGCCGTGCTGGATCCGATCTATGGAGCCAATGTTTCGACCGGACTGGTAGTCGCCATCATTTCAATTATTGTTAATGCGATTACCATTCCTATCGGTCTGTATTTACTCAATCCTTCTGCTGGCAAGGATGGTAAGAAAAGCAGCAACTTTGCTGCGCTGATTTCCGCGGCGAAAGAGCCAGTGGTATGGGTACCGGTGCTGGCAACGCTGATTGTGATGGCAGGTATTAAAATTCCGGCGGTATGGGACCCGAGCTTTAATTTAATCGCTAAAGCGAACTCCGGCGTGGCGGTATTTGCGGCAGGTTTGACGCTGGCTGCACATAAATTCGAATTCAGTAAGGAAATTGCCTGGAACACCTTCCTTAAACTGATCCTGATGCCACTGGTACTGCTTATCGTCGGAATGTTATTCCACCTCGATGCGGAACAGCTGCAGATGACCGTGCTGATTGGTGCGCTGCCTCCGGCATTCTCAGGAATTATTATCGCCAGCCGTTTCAATGTTTATACCCGTACCGGCACCGCCTCTCTGGCCGTCAGTGTGCTTGGCTTTATCGTTACCGCGCCGATGTGGATCTATATCAGCCGTCTGGTTTCATAAGCGCCTATATTAATAAATCAATCAGTCATCCAGAATACAATACGCTTGTATTCTGGATCTGTTTCCGAGTGCAAAGTAATGAATGAAGATAAAAAAGCCGGGCCGTTCGACGGGCTGCTGGTTATCGATCTGACTCATGTGCTGAATGGTCCGTTTGGCACACAAATATTGTGTGACTTAGGCGCGCGCGTTATCAAAGTTGAGCCGCCAGGACACGGCGATGATACCCGGACGTATGGCCCCTATCTCGATGGCCAGTCCCTGTATTACAGCTTTGTGAATCGGGGTAAAGAGAGTGTAGTGCTCAATCTGAAAGACGAATCCGATCGGCATATCTTTACCAATATGCTGAAGCAGGCCGATGTGCTGGCGGAAAACTTTCGCCCCGGAACGCTTGAGAAACTCGGTTTTTCATGGGAACAGCTACAGGCGATTAATCCTCGTCTGATCTATGCCTCTTCTTCCGGTTTTGGACACACCGGCCCAATGAAAGATGCACCCGCCTACGACACCATTATTCAGGGCATGAGCGGTATTATGATGGAGACCGGCTTTCCTGATGGGCCGCCGGTTCGCGTCGGCACGTCGATTTCCGACCTCTGCGCGGGGGTTTATCTGTTTTGCGGCATAGCCAGTGCGCTGTATGGCCGGGAAAAAACCGGGCGCGGCGCGCATGTGGATATCGCGATGTTCGATTCGACGCTCACTTTCCTTGAGCACGGCATGATGAGCTATATCGCCACCCATCAGACGCCGAAACGCCTTGGTAACCGCCATCCTTATATGGCGCCTTTCGACGTGTTTACTACGGCGGATAAACCGATCACCATCTGCTGCGGCAATGACCACCTCTTTGCTGCGCTATGTGGGGCATTACAGCGCCCTGAGCTGGCTGTCGACCCGCGATTTGCCAGCAATGTGCTGCGGGTAGAAAATCAGGCGGTTTTGAAACAGGCGATAGAAGCGGTGCTGAATACCCAGACCTCAGAAATCTGGTTGGCGCGTATCGGCGAGGCGGGAGTACCGGTGGCACCGCTGTTAAGCGTTGATGAAGCCATAGCACTGCCGCAGACCGCGGCGAGGAATATGATGATTGAAGCGGGTGGAGTGAGAATGCCGGGAAATCCAATAAAAATCAGTGGATATCCCGATCCGCACATTCGTCCCGGCGCCGCGACCCTCGATCAGCATGGGGAACAATTGCGCTTTGAATTTGCGTAACAGGGATCGCTCCGGTAAGCAACCGGAGCGAAAAACGTATTACAGCGGCTGCCCGAGGAAAAGCGCGATCTCCTGATCCAGCTCAGCAAGATGTTCCGCCAGCGTCTGCATTAATTCAGCGTGGTCCGGTGAGTCGCTGCCGGTGAAGGGCCGGGATTCCAGCTGGAAACAGATATCCCTTAAACGCGTCAAATTAAGTATGCCGGCAGAGCCGTGAATACGGTGGATGTGCTTTTTAAACGTGCGCCAGTCTCCCTCATTCAGCGCCTGTCGGGCATGCGCTAAATCATCCCGTGATTCCTGGCTGAAAGTCAGTACGATTTCGCGCATCAGCTCAGGATCGTTATCGGTATTCTCCTGTAAGAAGTTGATATCCAGATATTGGGTGGCGCTGGCTGACGGCGCCGCCGGAGAGAGCTGGCTTAAGTGTCTTTTCAGCACATCAATCGTCAGTGGTTTAAAAAGACAGAGATCCATGCCGAAGCCAAGTCCGCGATCGCGTTCGAGAGTTTGTGCATTGGCGGTTAACCCCCAGATGGTTATGGGATTTTTTTCCTGGCGTAATACCTGCGTTAATTCAAATCCGTCGAGATGAGGCATGTTGATGTCGGTGATCAGTAAATCAAAGTGATGCTGACTGATTTTTTTAAGCGCGTCTTCGCCATCGCAGGCTTCGCTGACATCATAGCCAAGCGTGCTTAACTGTCGCTTGAGCAGCAGCCGGTTGGTCGGGTGATCGTCCGCCACCAGGATACGCAGGTTAGCGGGCAGCGTTAGAGATTCGTGGCGCTCTTCAGCAATGACACACTGGTGCGTTGATACGGCTACCGGAATAGATACGCTGAAGGTTGATCCGACGCCCGGACGACTTTTCACGCTGAGTTCCCCCTGCATTTTGCCCACTAACTGTTTACAGATCATCAGCCCGAGGCCAGAACCGGTTTGCTGACGCCCTGAATGAGTCTGGCTGTAGGGTTTGAACAGCAGCTTTTGCTCTTCTTCGCTGATTCCACTGCCGGAATCCACCACGTCGATAACCAGTTTGGCCGTCTCGTGATGATGTTCAATCAGCCTGGCATTCAGCCTGACGCATCCTTTATCGGTAAACTTCAACGCATTGCTCAGCAGATTGGTCAGCACCTGTTTGATGGCCTGCGGGTCAATCATAATTAAGCAGTGATGGCTGAGTGGATTGTCGATCAGCAGCTGGATATTTTTTCTGGCGGCCAGCGCGTGAAAGGCGCGATAAATCACCGTGAGGTGTTCAGCCATATCCAGCCATTCTGGCTTAAGCTGATATTTGCCGGATTCTATTTTGTCGACATCCAGAATTTCACCGATCAGCCCGAGCAGGGATTGCCCGGTCGAATAAGCCAGTTTTACCGCTTCCGCTTTTTGCTCTTCCGTCTGCTGTTGGTTGGTTAACAGTTCCAGGAATCCCATAATTGAGCTGACCGGCGTTCTGATTTCGTGGCTCATATTTGCCAGAAACTGACTTTTGGCAACGGTGGCATTAATGGCTTTGTTTTTCTCAATTTCCAGCGCGCTGATAAGCGAACGCGTTTCAGTGATATCTTCCCAGCCGCAAATAAATATTCTGTCGTCACTGGCGGGCATATCACACAACGTCAGCCAGTGTTGGACGTAGCGCGTCTCACGGCCATTGCTGATTTCCAGCTCGCAGGTGTTAATCGGCCGGTTACCGTGCTCATCAAGCTGAATGTGGGCGAATTCGGGCATCATGGCAGAGAATGGCGAATCAGAATTGGTCAGCGGCAGCGAGGCATTTGCGTAGTAATCCTCAGTAAAATATTGTGAAAATGCGCTGTTGTGACTCACGATTTGACCCTGAGAATTGACGACATAGCTTGGAGTAGGCAGCGAGTCTGAAAGCGCTTTGCGAAAGGAGATCTGATTTTCAAGATGGCCTTGTATCGCTTTGCGTCGCTGCACTTCTCGTAACAGATAAAACCCCCACAGCAGGCTGCTCAATATCAGTGACACGGCAAGTGCGGTAACGATATAAAACTGCTGGCTGTAGAGATCCCACGTATCAATGGTTACGTTGGGCATCTGTGTCCATTTTTCGGTCAGGCGAAGTATTTCACTTGGCGGCAGATTGTTCAGCGCTTTATCGATGATGCTCTTGAGCTCAGGTTCACCTCTGGGATAGGCAAAAGTGATCGCTGCGTGGGGCACATTCTTAATGCGAAAGAAATCCTGAGTGTCCGGATAATAGTGATCGACCATATAGCGTGCCGTCGACTGCGTGGCGACCAGCGCATCCAGCTTCCCTTCCTGTATCTGATGAAACGCCGCACTGGCATTGGCAACGGACACCCACTGCACCTTCGGGTGGCGCTTTTTAAGTGTGTCATCTAACCCGTAATAAGCGGGCAGTCCAACCTTCATGCCTGGCTTGAGCGTATGTTCTTTCATCCGGGCTTTTTGCATCACATACACATAAGGAGACATGATCAGCGTGTTGGAAAAGGCGACCTGGTGTTCACGCTCTTCTGAATATATCGCACCAGGGAAAATATCCCACTTTCCTTCCGGGCGCAGTACGTCTCCCGGAGGGGTAATTGGCGTAAAGACCGGAACGAACTTCATCCCGGTTTGCAGCTCAATAATATTCAGCAGATCGCCCATCATGCCGCGCGGATCGCCATTTTCGTCCGTCATTGAAAATGGCGGATGAAAAGATGAGACCAGCACGTTGACCGCCGGATGATTCTTGATCCATTTTTTTTCCTGCGAAGTCAACTTCAGCGGTTGATTGATAAACCCCAGGTTACCGGAGTTAAGCCGGTTCTGGATCACATCCCTTCTTATTTCATTGCTGAGACTGTCAACAAATCGATTCAGAATGTCCGGCAGCATGGTCATTTCTTTACGGGTAAAAAAGTAATTGAGCTGGCAGGGGCAGTCGTAATATTTGATGGCATTCAGTGAATGCGCAAAGTAGCGGGAGATAAGCGTGCTGGTAATAATATTGCTGCCAATAAAGTACTGATTATCGCCGGAGGAAACTGAGGCCAGTGCCTCGTAGTAGTCAGGATAATCGATGACCGCGGCATTGGGAAAGGAGCGGGCAATCATCGCCTTAGCGGGGTAATCGTTTACCCGTGCAATTTTGACGGGTTTGATGGTGCTGAGCGGGCTCATGGTGTTATTAACCGTTGTCACCAACACAGGAAAGGTGGTTATCAGCGGCTGAGACAAATTGAGGGTGGGTTCTTGCGGACGTGAGTTCATCAGATCTGTCAGCATAACGTCCACTTCCCCTTCCTTCAGGGCCCTGACTGCATCCTCCGCGCGGGGATATTTCCGCAGAATCACTTTTACTTTCAGATTCTGTTGCAGCAACCCGAGGTAATCAGCATTAATTCCCTTGGCCCGCAAACCCGGTTCGGTCTGCAGGAGTGCGGAGTGCATGGAGCTATCGACTGCGACGATAAAATGCTTTTTACTGTTCAGCCAACGAAGTTCATGACTGGTTAAGCGTAAATCATCAAGCTCGATGCTGCCGTTGGTAAACTTAACGTCATAGTCAGTATAGGAAGGGGCTGCATTGGCCTGTACAGAAAAAAAAAGAACAACAGAGACCAAAAAACAAGTAAGAAAATTCATTCTGTTACCAGATTTTATTGTTCTGAGCGAAAGTAAACAGGTTCATTAATGATTTGCACTCAAGTTTCTCCATTAACCGACCTTTATAAGTGCTGACCGTTTTGTTACTGATAAACATTTTCTCTGCTATGGTGTTGTTATCATTACCATCCAGTATGTAGTTTAGCACCGTAATCTCCTGTCGGGAGAGAGAATCCAGTCTTTGCTGATCGGATGTCAGACGGCCGGTGAAGCGATCCATGGAAAACGGAAAGTAGCAGTAGCCATTTTTTGCGGCATCAATGGCGGCAATAATATTGTTTATGCCTTCTTTTTTGCTGACAAAACCATTTGCCCCAGCCTCTGCGCTGTAGCGGCCGTAGAAGTAATCATTCTTGGCTGACACAATAATGACGATGCCGGTGTAGTGGCGCTTGCGCAGCATCTCAAGCACCTGGATACCGTTATGGACCGGAATATCCACATCGATAATCATAATGTCCGGCTTTAGCGTTTCCATGCTCTGCACTGCTTTAGCGCCATCGCTCAATTCAGCCAACACCTCAATATCATTTTTACGCAGGAGATTGCGAATAGCTGTAATGGCGAGTGGATGATCGTCAATGATAATTGCTTTCATTTATAATTCCTTTGTCAGCTAAATCTTATGCTTTGGAGTGCACAAACAGCTCGTAACAGAGAGGGTGTTTAAATGACGAGCCAGAATAATGTCAGGGACTGAGCTTCAGTGCAGGGAAAAGTAATTCTTGATATGTATATTAAATCGTGGAAATTAAATGAAACATCAACGAATGTAAGGTGTTGTATATTCGTAGTATTTTCAGTGTGTTAAGAATATTCTGACGGAGTTAAATTACAGCTGTAGGAATAATATCTCAATCATTTCAGGATTATCCCCTGTTATATCGCAGCCAAGGTTTTAACCTATTCGCATTCGCAACGGGCATATGATGTTTGACTCACGTAATAGAGATAATGCAGTTATTGCATTTTCGTAAAGCTTTATCGTGAATTGTTAAACATGCTATTAACATGAGATATTACAGTGGAACGGTCTGAAACGGCATCAAAGAAAAAATCAAGAAAGAAGTATTTTATTATTTTTTTTAGTATTTTACTTCCCGTGTTTATTGGTGCGTCTGTTTACTGGGATTTAATGATCAGTCATCAGGTCAGCACTGATGATGCCTACGTAACGGGTAACATGAACAGCATCTCCTCACAGATCGGAGGCAGCGTTACCGCAGTTAATAATACGGATACGGATTTCGTGCACCAGGGAGATGTTGTCGTCACGCTGGATAAGACGGACTCGACGATTGCCTTCAATCAGAAAAAAAGCAATCTGGCCAACACGGTGCGCGAGATGCGCAAACTCTATGTGCTGGATACTCAGTATCAGGCCAATATCACCGCGGCGCGAATTCAGTATAAGCAGGCGTCGGAGGATTATCAGCGGCGGCTGGAGCTGGTGGGTAAGGGCGTAATCACCCGAGAAAACCTTGAGCATGCAAAAGACACTGCAATAAGCAGCCAGGCTTCGCTGGATGCGGCTATCCAGGCTTATAAAGCGAATAGGGCGCTGATCATGAACACGCCTCTTGACCATCAGCCGCAGGTGCTGCAAGCAGCCGATCAGGTGAAACAGGCATGGCTTTCGCTTCAGCGTACTGATATTCGTAGCCCTGTTACCGGCTATGTCGCTCAACGTAGCGTGCAGGTTGGGGAGACGATTAATCCTGCTCAGGCGCTGATGGCGGTGATTCCGGCCCAGGAAATGTGGGTCAATGCCAATTTTAAAGAAACCCAGCTGACGAATGTTCGTATTGGCCAGCAGGTCACTTTGACCAGCGACCTGTATGGCGACAACGTCGTTTTTCACGGCTATGTCAAAGGCGTCAATATGGGTACCGGTAATGCATTTGCACTGCTTCCGGCACAGAATGCCTCAGGGAACTGGATCAAAGTCGTTCAGCGGGTACCCGTCAAGGTGGTACTGGAAGAGGGCGAACTCCGCCAGCATCCGCTGCGTATCGGCCTGTCAATGAATGCCACCATAGAGACCGGCGAGGTGAACAGCACCTCCCTTCACGAGCTTTCGCCTAAGGCGGCCATCACACCGGCATACCTCAGCGATGCGCTGGTCATCGATACCGCCCCGGTAGATACCATTATCGCCAACATTATTAAACGTAATGGGCAGCTTTAATGGAAACCGTGAAATCACTGCCAGCCCCATTACGTGGGGCAATGTTGATCTGCATGACCTTTGCACTGTCGCTGGCGACATTTATGCAGATGCTGGACTCCACCATTTCCAACGTGGCGATCCCGACGATTTCAGGTTTTCTGGGAGCTTCAACGGATCAGGGGACATGGGTCATCACCTCGTTTGGCGTAGCAAACGCGATCTCAATTCCTCTGACCGGGCGACTGTCGCAACGGTTCGGCGAGTTGCGCTTGTTTCTTCTTTCAGTTGTCTGTTTTTCTCTGGCATCGCTGGCGTGCGGGCTTTCAACCAGCCTTGATATGCTCATTTTCTTCAGGGTGATTCAGGGGCTGATGGCAGGGCCGCTTGTTCCGCTGTCGCAGAGCCTGCTGCTGAGGAATTATCCACCGGAAAAACGCACCTTCGCCTTATCCATGTGGTCGATGACGGTGATTATTGCGCCGATTTGTGGGCCAATACTGGGTGGGTATATTTGCGACAATTTTAGCTGGGGATGGATATTTTTCATCAATGTCCCGATGGGCATAATTGCCGTTTCACTGTGCGGAACTTTGCTGAAAGGCCGAGAGACAGAAACGCAGTCGGTGAAAATGAATTACGTCGGTCTGGTGCTGTTGGTGCTGGGCGTCGGTGCGCTACAGTTGATGCTTGATAAGGGTAAGGATCTGGACTGGTTTAACTCCACCACGATTATTACTCTGGCGATAGTGTCCGGCGTTTCGCTGATTTCCCTGATTATCTGGGAATCAACCGATGAAAATCCGATTATCGATATCAGTTTGTTCAAATCGCGTAATTTTACCATTGGTATCGTCTGCATCACCTGCGCCTTTCTGTTCTACTCTGGCGCTATCGTACTGATGCCGCAGTTGCTTCAGGAAACCATGGGGTACGATGCCATGTGGGCAGGACTGGCCTATGCGCCAATCGGATTGGCGCCGCTGATTTTGTCACCGATAATCGGCTTCTATGGTAATAAAATTGATATGCGTGTTCTGGTGACGTTCAGTTTTATCGTCTATGCGATATCTTATTACTGGCGTTCGATCACCTTCACCACCGGCATTGATTTTATGGGGATTATCTCTCCTCAGCTGTTACAAGGCTGCGCAGTGGCGTGTTTTTTTCTGCCACTGACCACTATTTCTCTTTCAGGTTTGCCGGATAATAAATTTGCCAATGCCTCCAGTATCAGCAATTTTTTCCGTACCTTATCAGGCTCGATTGGCACCGCGCTGACAATGACGCTGTGGAGTCGCTGGGAGTCAGGGCAGCACAGCGTGTTGACGGGGGCGATAAACCCGTTTAACCCGATATATAACGCATTCTCGCAGCGTATCGAATCTTCCGGAATCTCTTTTTCTCAGGAACTGAATGAAATAAACAATATGATCACGCAGCAGGGGATGCTCATTTCTGCCAACGAAATTTTCCGTCTCTCTGCAATAGCCTTTGTGATGCTGACGATTCTGGTGTGGTTTGCTAAACCTCCTTTTACTGCGAAAAAATAACCGACGCAGCTTAACTTTTTTATGACTCTATTTTAGTGAAGTAAGTTGTTGGTATGAATATTCGGATTGCGTACCTGATCTGGTATTGATTACGTTTGTAAGACTGCGATGACAAACTGTTATCCACGGTCCTATATTTCTGACTTTTATAATTTTATAGAATAGTGCCTATGCTGCGCTATGGTTTTTAGAGTCAATGCTATTACGAATTAAATTCCCGGCGCTATGTAACTTAATGGATTACATAGCCAATTAAAACTTTACGTCATGAGAAGACTATGTTGAAGAAAAAAGATGTTCAGAGAACGCTGGCGGGCCTGGCTATGGTATCCGCGCTACTGTTATCCGGTTGCTCATCAATACCGAAAAGCATCAGCGGAGCCGAAGGGGCGGTCAATCCTGCGACCTATCAGCAACTTGCTATGGCGCCTGGTTTATACCAGGGGCAGGAAGTTCGTGTCGGTGGTAAAGTAATTAATGTGATTAATCTTCCCTCCAAAACGATTCTTGAGTTAGCGGTATTGCCACTCAATGACTATGCCCGTCCGAAAATTCACGAGGCATATCAGGGCCGCGTTTTAGTCTACACGGACAAATTCCTCGATCCTGATAATTTCCGTAATCGCTTTGTCACCGTGCTCGGAAAAATGGAAGGAACAGAAAATCAGTTGATTGGTAAGCGTCCTTACCCGTTCCTGAAGATGTCTGCTGTGGGTTATCAGGTATGGCAGCTTGATACGACTGTGATGCCTGCCAATGGCTGGGTTTATGCCTGGTCTCCGGAGTGGGGCATTGCACCACCACCGGGATATTTCTACGGAGCTCCTGAAGTCGTGACCCAGAATACTTATCTGGAGCCTTAATTCTCATTTGTATTGTCAAAAGCGTCATGGTTAAACATGGCGCTTTTTCGTATCCGATGGATAAAAAAGAGATAAGGATTTAGTCTGATTATGTAGGGGGGGTAATACAGAAGTATGCGCCCGCGCGAGGGCTTATATGCACATAATCCACATCTGCAGTTGATATTGATGCTGTTGACGGGAAAGTATGGATTATGATGATGCTGAATAAACTAGATTAAAGCTTTTGTCGCTATCAAGAGCTGGCGGAAGCTGAGTTTAGTGAGCAACGGGATGCCTGAAATTTCTATGAATCTCATTTTAATAGGTGTACCTGAGCGCGCTCCAATGTTGATTAGTTTTGCTGTTTTATCGTCTGCCATCAACCTTGGCCGGGGCAGGGGAGGAGAAGATATCAATGTATTTTCTCCGCCCCGGTCGACGGCTCACCCCACGGGGCTCAGTAAAAGGCATCCTTAGCGACGGTGCTTTAAGTATCCTGATTTTCCATACAATTACCTCTCTCCGTTATCGGAATGTAGATATCAAAAACAGGCAATTACACCATATTAATTAGGCTCCTTTTTCTATATAACTCTTGATATTATCTGGTACTGGAGTGTGATATTCACCGCCACCCCATTTAATGAGATAATCAGCATAACTCATATTGAGCCTGTCTTTCATTTCTGACAAAGAGCCTATTCACGATCTTGGTAAATTATCTATTTTTAATATTATTGTCAGTAGCATAACCTATAAAATTCCACCATTCATTATCTGTTTTTGATGTCGGGAAGTAGCCATAATCCCCATCTTTTTTTAAGGTAAAATACATTTTTGTTGTCTCGCAATAATAGAGATTTCCTTTATTGCCATTTTTATCTGGCTGTCCCCAAGTATGGAAGGGTGGGCCAGAATGTTCTGTGAAATGCCACCATTCATTATCTGTTTTTGATGTCGGGAAGTAGCCATAATCCCCATCTTTTTTTAAGGTAAAATATCCTTTTATTGTATCACAAAAATAGAGATCTCCTTTATGACCATTTTTATCCGGCTGGCCCCAGATATGGATGGGTTGGGCAGGTTGACTTATAAATTGCCACCATTCATTATCTGTTTTTGATGTCGGGAAGTAGTCATAATTCCCATCTTTTTTTAAGGTGAAATACATTTTTGTTGTCTCACAAAAATAGAGATCTCCTTTATGACCATTTTTATCCGGCTGGCCCCAGATATGGAAGGGTAGGGCAGAATGATCTGTAAAATGCCACCATTCATTATCTGTTTTTGATGTCGGGAAGTAGCCATAATCCCCATCTTTTTTTAAGGTAAAATAGCCTTTTGTTGACTCACAAAAATAGAGATCTCCTTTATGACCATTTTTATCCGGCTGGCCCCAGATATGAACGGATAGTTGAGTGCGGGTATTCGTACTCCCAGCGTTATCCTTGTTGATAAACTTACCTATATTTGAACCCACGTCGTTCGCCAGGTTATATCCGGGAACACCTACCATGGTGTCTTTCACGGTATTTAACTCTTTGGCCCACGGGACTTTGATGTTTCCCTTCGCCAGTATTTTTTTTGCCAGCGGGAGCCCCAGGGTGATGCTGCCGTCCACAAGCAGGCTGGCCAGCAAGTTCGCAGGTATGGTTGAGATAATACCCTCCGCTTGTTCCCTACTATCAGCGAATGCCAGTTTGACGAGATCTTTCTTCAACGTCAGCCCTGCGGCCAGAGCGACCTGTTTTAAGAGTAACGCGATGCCAGATCCGGGAACCACCGACGACAAAACGATCCCTGCGCCGATAAACAGACCATCAATCAGACCATCAAGAAAAAACTCACTCCTGGTGGATATCGTACTCTTGATGTCCTGCTCTGCCCGCTTCAGCAGGTTTGCTACGGTATCCTGGCCAATGTTTTCTATTTTTTCAAGAGATAATGGACTGCCATATTCTAGCGGCCCAAGATGACTCCAACCTTCTGAAATGTTACGAAAATTAAAATTCTGGGCTCTTTTATCTGGATCTCTACAGGTATATTGCGTATTAGCCGATAGGTGTTTCAGGATCCAGTCCTGAACATTCTTCTTACCCATTCCCTGCTCTGTTTCGATAAAAGGTAACATGGTGCCAGCGGCGTCCCATGCCAGCACATTGTTGCCTGCACGCAGTGCAACAACCTCAGTTAAGCACTCATCATGGAAAGTTAATTGGTGTGGCTTTATCTCCCCCTTCAGATATTGTTCAAGCTGCGGTTTGAACACCGCCAGGCCGGGGTCAACCGCTAATGCCTTCGCGGTTTTATAAAAAGAGAGCGAGTAGAATTTAGCCATCTTCTCTCTTTTTGTACCGTCAGATTTGATGCTGTCAAGCTGGTCGATAAAGGCACTCTGGACACGATCAGGTAGGGCCCTCCCTGCTCCTCCTGGCAGGTTATAGCCACCCCTGCTCATATAGGGGCTGGCATCATTCAGTAATGCCGTACGAAACGCCACCGTCTCAGCGCTGGTGTAGAATGCCTGTTTTTCACCTCTCCACTCCGGCCATTTCGCTAAATAATTAAATTTCCCCATCGCCAGATCGATCAGCGTAACGGGCGTGCTTCCCTTGCCGGGTGCTTTGCCCTCTCTCATGATGATGACACTGTCCGGCGACGTCAGCTCGTCGCGCTTCGCCGCCTCAGGGTGCTTATCAATAATGTCCTGGATAAATTTACGGATAAACTGTTCAGGGGCGAACTCTGCGCCCATTCGGATCACGGCCCCCTCCTGCACCCCCTGCAGCCAGGTTGTCACTTTCCCTTCCAGATAGGCTTCTGACCAGCTGTTTCTGATGTTGTCAATGCGCACCTGCCCGGCAATGCGTGCCTGTTCGTGTAACTTTTCTTCTGCAGCGATCTTTTGAATTTTGGTTTCTCTTACCTTCATGGTATGGGTAACAAAATTCGATCGTTTTACACGGCTGTTGCTTTGTTGCAACCCGGCATCCTCCTGCGCAGGGTTCGCGCCCTCCGCCAGAATAATCCCCTTCGTCACCCCGTCCTCACCCAACACCCTGTGCAAGCGTCCGGGCCCGGTCAGCGCCGTGTTCATCCCCTGTGGCACGTCATGCTCGCCCCGTTTCTCGCGGATCGCCGGGTTCACCGCCGCGGCAACCCCGGCCCCCGCCGCAGCCCCCGCCACAACCGGCAGCGCCAGCGCCAACCACCGCTTCCACTCGCCGCCCGCCTGAGCGACAGGCTGGGTCGTGGGCCCGTACACCCCCGCACGCGACGGCGACAGCCGCACGATCTGCGCGCCGCTCTCCCCGTCAGAGGTCGTCACTGTCCTGTTCAGGGTGACCGGCCGGTCACCCGCGGTCCCTTTTATGCCCGGCTCGCCCTCTCTGGAAAGCAGCAGGAACATCGCCGACAGCAGCGCGCCCGACGCGGCCCCTGCCGCCGCTCCCGTCGCCAACTGCCCCACCGACAGCTCTCTTTCCATCACGAACCAGCCCTGCGCCTTCTCCTCCGCCGTCAGCTCCACCTCTTTGGTGAACAGCTGGGCGGTTTTGCCGGCCACCCAGTGGACGCCGTCGTGAATAGCGTCTGACGCGGCGTTGGTGAGCAGCGTCTCCAACTTCGCCACCGCGGCCTCCAGTCCCGGTTTTTTGCTGGCCTGCAGCAGCGCGATAACATCCATGGCCAGGGCAGGGAGGGACGACAGAGAGGAAAACGAGGTGAGCGACGGCAGGGCGAGCGTGTCCGGCACCTGGCTCAGCATTTTTTTCATATTTTCCACCTGCGCCAGCGCCATGTTCTGCGCGGGCACCCCCTCTTCTGCCAGCGTCTGGCGCACGGCGTCATGCAGGCGCGTCTGGGTCGGCAGCAGTCCCGACGCCTCCCCCTGCGCCTTCAGGGCAGCCAGGCCCGGCTCCAGCGTCTCCAGTTCGTTTTGCAGACGACTGCGTTGCTCCCCGGCGGGGAGGCGAGCGACGGCGGCCCGCAGCACCTCACCGTCGGCCAGCAATTGGTCTGACGGCGTCACGCGGATACCGCTCTGCTGTTGCAGGCGGGCCAGGTCCCGTTGCAGCATCGTCAGCGGTGGGAGGGTGCTCAGCAACTCAGGATGCTTCAGCATGATGGTCTGCCGCTGCTGCAGGCGGCCGCTCAGCTCGCGCTGGGGGGTGTTGCTGTCCCTGACCGCCTGGTGGATATCGCACAGCGCGGGGAGGAAGGTCACCAGCGAGGCCATCCTGCGCAGGAACAGGCGATCGCCGGCGCTATTCTCCAGCGCCCGGCCCAGCGGCTCCAGCAGTTTTCTGGCCTGAACGTAGTCTCCGCTCTGCAGGGCGTCGCGGATTTCGACAGCCAGCCGCGTATCCAGCACCGCATGGATAAGGGTATGCTCCAGCCGCGAAAAGGTGGCCGGATCGGTGCGGGCATACTCCTCAAGCAGCTCGGCGGTATTTTTCCCTATCAGCGCGCTGACGCCGCTGGCGCACTTCAGGGTCCCGGAGACGATGGCCGAGAGGGTGCTCAGGGTGTCGAAGGTGTAGTCCGCGGGGTGGCTCTTATAATCGTCCTGAATATAGTGGATAAGGCTGCGGTAAAAGGTGTTGACGCTGGTAGTGCTGCCGGGGGCATGTTCACTCTTGTAAAAGCCGTAGGCTTTTTTGGCGGGCAGGCTGGCCGCCTGGGCGATATCATACAGTGCGCCGCCACACTTTTTCAGCACCGCGAGGCTGCTGCCGAGCAGCGCCTCGCCGGTCGCGTAGCCGACCTTTTTGCCGTCCATCAGGCCGGCAAGCTCCCGGGCCTGTTCCCAGGTGCCGGAGGCGTTGGCCATCCCGCCGAGGTCCGACAGGTGCAGGCCATCCTTCATCAGGGGGCCGAGCAGCGGGACCGTGTCATTCAGAGAGACGTTCATCATGCCGAACAGGCCCGCCAGTCCGGGCATGCGGGCCAGCGCGCTGAGCTGGGCCGCCGGCGTGCCTTTGAACGGGAAATCGGCCAGCGCCTGGGCATGCCTGAGCAGCCCCTCCTGCACAAAGGTGGCCTCGTTGTCATCCAGCTTCAGGCCGGTCCGCAGCCACTGCCCATCATTTGCCTCCAGCTTTTCACGCAGGGCAGGAGACTGCACAGCCTCCATCATCCAGCGCAGGGAGGCGCCTGCTGACGCCTTCCCGGGCATGGGCGGGAGCTCACGGCCTAATGCCGACAGCGCGCCGCCCTCCGCGGCGGCGGTGTTGAGCTTCCTGGCGACGTTCAGCATCAGGGTCACCTGCTGCGGTGCCACGCTCTCCAGCACCCGGACGGCCAGCGCGTCGTTGGTCAGTTTTCCCTCTTTCCACTGCTGAAACATCTCTGCCTGCTCGAGCAGGGGGGTGAGCGTCGCGCAGATATTTGACAGCCCCAGCTCGCGGATGGTCTGCAGTTTTGACAGCGAGTCTTTGAGCGCACCGACCGACAGGCCCTGACTCAGCACGTCCACGGTGTCACACAGCGCGTTGACCCAGCGGCAGGCGGCCGAGTCCGGGCTGGCCTGCTTCAGGCTGGCCTGTGCGGTGTTCAGCTTAAACGTGATGCTCTTCAGCCGGTCGGCCAGGGTGGTCTCTTTCTCACTCACCACGGCCAGCGCGTTGCGGACGAGTTTAATCAGCGGCAGCACCGCCTGGGCATGGTCCCGGGACATCCCGGTCAGTTTGAGCCCGCTTTCCAGCAGAATACCGAGCGCCGCCTCCTTTACTGCGTCGGAGAGAATAGGCGCCGGGGCGAACGCCGGTGAGCGCGCGGGAGCGGAGAGTGAAGCGCCCTTCAGGCCGAGGAGCGCGGCGCTGAGTTTGTTGAGGGCGTCATCGTGGATAAAGCCGGCGCGGTCCAGCAGGTCCTCCATTTTTTGGGGACGCTCCGGCAGCGTGGCGGAAAACGCTAACCCGGTGGCGGTCTCCAACTGTTGCCGGAAGTCATCAGACAGGGTCAGCATATCCCTGAGCGCCGCGCAGACGGCGGGGGCGTCGCGCCAGCTCTCTCCCGCCTGGCTCATGGCGCTGTTCAGCCGTAAGCGGGCATCGGGCAGCGTTGCAGGCGTCTGTGGGAGGGGCGGGGTGAGCCCCTGCCGGAGGCGCTGGGTGAGGTTAGTCATAGAGGGGTTGAGCATGGGTAAATCCGTCATAAAAATAAAATTATGGGGGAATATGACATGGCAGGACGGGGCGAACTGTCGTTTTTAGGCGGGAGTTTGTGGTTTTGTGCACAACCTTATTCTCAATGCTTATATCAGTGCAGTTTTTACGCCTCAGATTAGGCGTTTCCTGCCGTTTAAGTGGGCGGCTTCCACCTTTTTAAGAAGTCGTCTGTGGCGGTAAATTGAATCGCGAGACACACCGCTCAGGCGTGATGCTTCAGCGACATTACTCAGCTTGTCAGCCAGGCCCAGTACATCGAGTTTTTTCTGAACATCAGTCTCTTTCATTGAGGCTTTTACAGGCTCGGTTACCTCTGATACCTGTAATTGTCTGCCTGCAAAATAGGCGCTGTGACCTGCCACCGCTGAGAGACTTCATCATTTCCAGAATAGAGATAGCCTCATTCGATAATGGAAAAGTATGGTCTCGATTCATTTTCATTCGAGCAGCAGGAATTTTCCATTCGCTAGCATTGAAATCGATCTCATCCCATCGAGCCTCAGCAGGACGGGTAATGGTGAGAAGCTGCCACATGAACAAGCACCGCGTTGACACACTGATACTTGCCGTACGCATGGTCTGCATTAGCTGCGGAAGTTGATCCGGCCGGATGCTTGGCATGTTTTTCTTTTGCGGTTTCTCGAAAGCTTTTCCGATGTTTACACTAGGAACAGCATCAATCAGGCCTGTGTTACGCTGGCTTTCTTCACATTCCACCAACGCTCGGCAACTAACAAGAAGGTGTTGGTTTTGGCCTCTTGAGAATTCCTCACCTGTTCTTTCTGATGTTCCTGAGGATCAATGTCTTTCGCCAACAAAATTCGAGATTCTGCTCTGAGTTTACGCGCATCAGAAAGCGATACAGCAGGGTAGGCTCCGAAGCTTTGCTTGGTTCGCTGCTTGGTCAGAGGTCGATAGTAACGGAACTGCCAGAGCTTACTACCACTGGACTTGATTAACAGAGTAAGCCCATCACCATCATATAGCTGGTAATCGGCATCTTTAGGTTTGGCGGCTTTGATTTCCGTATCGGTTAACGGCTTGATTTTTCTTGCCATGGGGGGAGTCTCCATGCGTTTAGGCCCAACGAAAACAATAGAGCTTTTCGTTGGGCCTATCAATGGGCCTAAAAGGTTCGGATTTAATTAGTTCTCTTCGGACTTCGCGGGACAAATTCAAGGCACAAAAAAGCCCGCAGGGCTTGCGCCGTGCGGGCTCTTAGGACTTCATCGGATGACTCTGGTAATCACCGATGGAGGATTTTGGTGGAGCTGGCTGACCTTGAACTTGAATACCGTGAACAGCTCCTTGCTGGTGACGAACAAATCCCGCGCAAAATGCAGGACTTGCGCGACAATATCGACGTGAAAAAATGGGAGATTAATCAGGCCGCCGGTCGCTATATCCGCTCACATGAGGAGGTGCAGCACATCAGCATCCGCAACCGGCTCTATGACTTTATGCAGCAGCACGGCGCGGAGCTGGCCGCCACGCTGGCGCCTGAACTGATGGGGTATAATGAACAGCTTCCCGCAGTAAAACAGAGCGCCATGCAGCATTCGGTTGATTATCTGCGTGAAGCCCTGTCAGTGTGGCTGGCCGCAGGTGACAAAATTAATTATTCCGCGCAGGACAGCGACATTTTAACGGCCATCGGATTCAGGCCTGATGCGGCTTCGCGGGATGATAATCGAGAGAAATTCACCCCGGCACAGAACCTGATTTACACCCGCCGACGTGCAGAACTGGTCGCACGGTAGCACGCGAAAAAATCCCCGAAAATTCCGCTATTTTTCCTGAAAAAAGCCATGCATCCATAAGGTGCATGGTTTTGCATGCAAATCCCCGTATTTTATTTCCCCCACCACGCCAGTACCGGCGCGGCCTGAGCCGGTTCATGCACCTGCATTAAAAGTGACCTCTTAAGCGGGCAGGCGTGGCGGGGAGAGCATTGCGCGCTGGAATAATAATTAATTATTTATTTTCTCGCTCTGTGTTTGTCATTGATGAGTGGCAATTCGTTGACATGCTGGAGAGATATAATGCTGTTTAAAAGGAAAGAAGCACTTCTGAGGCTTTTAGGTTAGAGGGGAAGTTAAGGCCGCCTGGAGGCGGCGAAAATTAGTCATTTTGGGTATCGAGGAGTAATATTAGGCTGAATGCCACGTGCTCCTGAATTAGAACCTTGAGTGGCGAGTTGCTACATAAATAAATGGAGCTTAAAAATGATTAATCAAGATTTGATTTTTTTTAATTGCTCGTCTACTCCAGTGCTCTGTGATGTTTTGAGTGAAGTCGGGACGAACTATTTTTGCTCTAAAGTCCACTGCTTCAAGAGATTCTACTCTCAAATATATTCCTTCTGATATTTCATCGCTGAATTTTGATTTTTTTATATAAGAAGATAACTTGTTTAGTTCAAAGAAACCTTCGTCAAGAAAAGGAACGCAATGAAGGTTTGCATTTGATATTATTTCGTTTCTTTGAGGAAGTGGTAAAAATATTTTTCTTTTCTTATCGAATACATCAAATGCTAAAAAATAGTCAGGTAAGCGGGTGTAGTGAATAGAATGTTTCGCATAACACCATTCCCCAAATATAATGTATTGGTCTCGAATGCAGTCAAAAAGGTTGTCGCGATTGTAATTTAACCAGTCAGGAAGCATTTTCCATTGGCCATTAAAAGGTTGATGTAAAAAAGAACCCCTATTTTGAAGGAGTAAGTCTGCATTACCATTAAAGGAAATGCCTAGATTAGCTCCGTCAATTTTCTCTTCTATTATGGTTTTTTTAGTTGAAAGCAATAATCGTTCTTTATCTGAAATGACCTTGTCATCCCTGACGTTAGGATGGTAAAAAATATGTGGAGTGGACGGGAATTTATATAGTTCATCTTCCATTTGGAAACTTCCTATTATATGTATCACTTATGAGTTTTTCGTCAGCAAAATGAACCGTTATGCCTACATCAGCAAGAGATTCTTTCCAGCCCCACCATTTACTATCAGTTGCTTGAAAAATAGGCGGTTTGTCTACGTGTGCGTATGACGTGGCTACAAATTTTCTATCCGATAAATCAAAGTTTGTCAGGCCTTCATGTACAGGGAACTCCTCATAGCTAGTTTCGGTTTTTGTAATTCTTACGATGTTTTTATCAGGGAATTTCCATTGGTTAGTGTAAATCCATTTCATAAATTTATCACCAACGCCAGGGGCTCCACTCATGCTTAAATTTGAGCGATACTCTTCAACTATTTCTTGTGCTTCATCAATAACTAACCCCCCATTTGCAATTGCCTTTTCTATTATTTCAACACACTCTAAAACACAGCTTAGCATATCATCTGGAATGTTTTTTATATCTGTGTGCATATTAGCTGTAACAGCAACATTTGTATCAATTAAAAAAGCAGCAGGTAATTTATTCATTTAGATGTACCTTCTTTTTCTTTTATTCTTCTTTTTAACGCTGATTTTGCTTGCTCTGTAATGTCTGTTAATTCATCACCAAAGAAATTATCTGGCCAGTTGAGGATATTTCCAAATGTATCGATTTGCAACGGTGTTAATTTTGGGGTTGAAGATGAAATGTCAGAGAAGTACGCGGAAACTTCCTCGGATTTTATTTTGTCTTCTGCTATTCTCCTTTGCAGTCTGCGAAGGAAATGCTCTGAGTGAGTTTCTATAATTAGCTGTATGCCTCTTGATTTTCCATTTTCTCGTGAACGGATAACATCTATCATAACATCAGCAAGCACTGATTGTGCTTTTGGGTGTAAATGAATTTCGGGTTGTTCCATCAAAATTATTGAGCCTGGTTGAGCGTAAAAGCATTGTACTAGAACTGGAAGAACCTGAGAAACCCCAAACCCAACATCTGGAAGGTCTACCCACTGTTTAGAGCCTTTTGTTTTAACTTTGACTTCATATTCTTGACGATGTTCTGAAATTGCTTTTACAGAAAAACTATCAATTAAGTCCATTTGTTTTAATTTTTCAGCGATGATTTCTTCTAATGGTTTATTTTTCTTTTTATAATCAAGGCCGATTCTTCTTTCTTTTGATGAAAGAATGGCGGAAATTGCATTTTCACCTGCATAACCTACGCTTTCTGGTGAAATTCCAGTCCATGGATATAATCGTTCAGGCTTATTTCTCATTGGCCCTAAGTAACATACTGAACGGAATAGCTTTTCATGCATTAGATTGATGTCTTGCACAAAATCAGCATTTTGATGGTAAGCTACGACTTCCTCAGGGAAACCATAAAATCTAACTACATCTTTTATCGCCCAAACCCTACCCTTCTGTCGAGTTAGAGTGAAATTGTTAGTTTTGATTTTATAATTTGACTTAGCGTCACGAACAAGTCCTATAGATACATCATCTTTTTCTTTCTGATAGAATGTATATGAGAATCCATTGACATATAAGCTATTATTCTCAGCATTAAAAGATATCTCAGATTTAAAATGGCATATTTCCGATAAGGATATAATGCTGTCTAATGATGATTTAGAGTATAATTCATCTATTGACCAAGAGTACTCAAATGAGATGTTCTTGTTAACGTCTCTCATGTTAACCATGTCTTGAAATGAGCCCAATTGTACTGCTGAGTTTTTACCTCCTGGGTAGAATGGGGTTTTTCTATCAGATGATTCAACCGTTTGTTTAAGCATCATGAGAAGCTGGCCAATACTAGACTTACCAGAGCTATTTGTTCCAAAGAAAAGAGTGATAGGTGACATTTTGATTTCACCTGTATCAGTCCAAACCTTAAAATTTTCTACTTTTAATGTTTTAAACATTTCTTATCCTTTGCTTTTAGATTTTATGATGGAAGCATTTTGGATTTCATCACCCCACCAAGCTAATAAATCACTACGTTGTTTTAAATAATTTGCACGGTTATATGCTCTTCTGACTTCATTTTTATCTGTATGTGCCAAAGATGATTCAATTATATCAGCGTTGAAACCAGCTTCATTCATAGTTGTACTCGCGATAGAACGTAATCCATGTGCGACTAATTTACCACCATAACCTATTCGCTTCAAAGCGGCATTAGCCGTCTGGCTATTCATAGGTTGCTGTGGATCATTTCTACTTGGAAAAATATATTCTCTATGTGCACTGATTGGCCTCATTACTTCCAGAATCTCTAATGCTTGAGTAGAAAGAGGTACGATGTGTTCCCGTTTTGCCTTCATCCGTTCGGCTGGGATCGTCCAGAGTTTGGCATCGAGATCGATCTCTGCCCATCGTGTACCTGAAGCCTCAGAAGGTCGCACGAGAGTCAGAAGCTGCCATTCAATAAGACAGCGAGTCGAAACAGACAGATTCGACATCACCAAAGAGCGCATTAGCTTCGGCAATTCTTCCGGCCGAAGCGTCGGCATGTTTTGCTTTTTTGGTTTCTCAAATGCCATTCCGACACCTGATGCCGGGTTTGCATCAATCAGGCCAGTGTTGACGGCGTAGATCATGATTTCGTTAATACGTTGTACCAGGCGGCGAACCGTCTCTAATGCGCCACGTGCTTTGATTGGCTCCAATGCTTCAACTATCGTTCTGGCCTTAATTTCCTGAACAGGTATTGCGCCTATTGCGGGGAACACGTCCTTATCTAAAGAGCGCCATATATCTTTCGCGTAGTCTTCAGTGACGCTTTTGCTCTTCATTTTGAACCAGTTGGCGGCCACAGTTGAGAAAATGCTATCCAGCTCAATCTGACGCTGTTCTGATGCCTGCTCTTGTTGCTGTTGCGGATCCATACCCTGCGCGAGTGTGGTTAAGTGCTGGTCGCGTATCTGACGAGCTGCTGCGAGAGTAAGGGCAGGGTATGAGCCGAGACTCAAATTAGTTCGGCTGCCACTGACCGGACGTTGATAGCGGAAGCGCCAGAGTTTTTTACCGGTGGTTTTGACGAGCAAGAACAGGCCGTCACCATCATGAAGGGTGAAGTCTTTTTCCCGAGGTTTGGCTTTAAGGATTTCGTTGTTAGTGAGGGGGCGTGTGATGCGCGCCATGTCTGGATTCCTTCCATAATTGGTACACGTTTATTGGACCACAGTATAGCGTGTACCTAAACGTGTACCAATTTTTACTGGATTCAGCCGGATCGTCTCGGAAGGTTACAGACACAAAAAAGCCCGCAGGGCTTGCGCCATGCGGGCTTCTAGGACTTCTGCGGACGGCTCTGGAACCGCCGCGAAAAGATTTTGGTGGAGCTGGCGGGAGTTGAACCCGCGTCCGAAATTACTACACCGTCGGCACTACATGCTTAGTCCAATCTTTACATTCGCCTGTCAGCTGCGGATGGACACGCCACTAACAAACTAGCCTGATTAGATTTAACGCTTCAACCCCAGGCAGGATATTCACGCGATCTCTTTTGGATTTGACCTCTCTTGATCCCCGTCCTAAGAGCGGAGGCTAGGGAGAGAGGGCTCTGAGCAGGTTATTAAGCTGCTAGTGCGTAGTTTTCGTCGTTTGCGACTATTTTTTTGCGGCTTTTAACGAGGCAAACCGCCCCTCGGCATGCTCCTTGGGCTTCGCAAATCCCGTCGAATCCAGAATCAGCCCCAAGTACTGTGAAGCAGTATATCAGAAAAAGCAGTCGTTACACCAGAGGGTTAGCGATTTGCGTGTTTCATAATACGTGCTTTGTCTAACTTCCATTCGCGATCTTTGATGTCATCGCGCTTGTCGTGCTCTTTTTTACCTTTAGCCACGCCGATTTTTAGCTTGGCCCAGGCATTTTTCCAGTACATAGACAGCGCAACCACAGTATAGCCTTCGCGATTTACGCGGCCATACAGCGAATCCAGCTCGCGCTGTTTCAGCAGCAGCTTACGGCTGCGGGTTGGGTCACAGACCACGTGCGAAGATGCCACGCTCAGGGCCTGGAATGTTGAGCCAAACAGATAAGCCTCTCCATCACGCAGCAGAATATAGCTGTCGCTGATGTTGGCCTTGCCGGCGCGGAGTGATTTGACTTCCCATCCTTGTAACGAAAGTCCTGCCTCGAACTCTTCCTCAATGGAATATTCATGGCGGGCACGTTTGTTCATGGCAATGGTAGCGGAACCGGGTTTATTTGCTTTTTTCTTTGTCATAGTGCGGCTTAGTCTACATCAAGCAGTGAATAATGGCATCCCCTGACCAAAACCAGTCGAGGAAATACGCTATTTTAGCACGCCATTGGCGGTAGAGAATTTTTGTTTGATGGCCGGGAATGATATTATTTACATGTTTTGAGATTAACAGGAATCGTTATGGCCCAGATTAGCCGTTCAGCACTTGTGCCCTATAGCGCTGAGCAGATGTACCAGTTAGTGAATGATGTCGATGCGTATCCCGAGTTTCTTCCGGGCTGCACCGGCAGCCGCGTGCTGGAGTCCGGTGATCATCAGATGACGGCAGCGGTTGATGTCTCTAAAGCCGGCATCAGTAAGACCTTTGTTACCCGCAATACGCTGACGGATAATCAGAGCATTAATATGCAGCTGGTTGATGGGCCATTTCGCAAGTTAACCGGTGGCTGGCGCTTCACCTCACTCAGCGAAGATGCCTGCAAGGTTGAACTCAACCTCGAGTTTGAATTCACCAATATGCTGGTTGAGCTGGCTTTTGGTCGTGTGTTTAAAGAGCTGGCCAGCAGTATGGTGCAAGCCTTTACCCTGCGGGCGAAAGAGGTTTATCGTGCCTGATATCGCGGTTGAGGTAGTGTACGCATTGCCCGAAAAACAGTATCAGCTTGCGGTAAAACTGGCTGAAGGTAGCACGGTGGAGCAGGCTATTCAGGCTTCAGGCGTCCTTGAGCTGCGTCGCGACATTGATCTTAGCGAAAACAAAGTCGGCATTTTTAGCCGGCCCGTTAAGCTGGGCGATGAGGTACAGGATGGCGATCGCATTGAGATTTATCGTCCATTGATCGCCGATCCAAAAGAGCTACGGCGCCAGCGAGCGGAACGAGCAGCAAAAAAATAAAGGCGCCGGTTGAGCGCCTTTTTTTTTACTCGCCGCTGACAATCAGTTTTCGGGAGTGGTCAGCTTAGGTTTGTTATCAATGTTGGCCAGCGTACCGTTGCTGTCAAAAGTCAGCGTCAGGGTTTGCTGCTTCACCGGCTCATGGCCCGGCTGTTCACGAAACACGTAATACCAGGTATTGCTGCCAAACGGATCGCGCATCATCGGGGTACCCAGCGTGTAAGCAACTTGCTGTTGCGTCATGCCGGTATGAATTTTTGATACATCATTAGCAACCAGGTAATTGCCCTGGTTGATGTCTGGACGGTAAACCACTCGCTCCAGAGTGGAACAGCCAGCGGTCATCATCAGAAGTACCACTGCAGCAGCAGTCAGCGTTTTACAGCGCATTAATTGATTCCTTATTGGGGCTCGACGCCTTGCATGAGGCGACTTCACCCGGGTCACTAAGCCTTTTTAAGCTCTGGTTTCGCACATCGATAAGATGCCGATGATAATAAACCTTACCGCAGTTTGAAACCTTTACAGAGCAAGCTTATGACCACAGGAATAAAAAAAAGTGCTGGGTCATGCCGCTAAAAGCTCTTTAGCGTTCGCCAGGGTGTTGCGTGTAACCTCGCTTCCACCCAGTAAACGCGCCAGTTCTTGCAGGCGGGCACGCTTATCCAGCGCCTGCATATGCGTTTCTGTCACTGCGCCATCCGTTTCTTTACTGACAAAGAAGTGATGATGGCCACAACCGGCTACCTGCGGCAAATGCGTCACACACATTACCTGAGTTGATTCGCCAAGCTGACGCAGCATCTTGCCCACAACCGCAGCGGTAGGTCCACTGATTCCGACATCCACCTCATCAAAAATCAATGCCGGCGTATCCATTTTTTGCGCGGTAATTACCTGAATCGCCAGCGCAATACGGGAAAGTTCACCGCCAGATGCCACTTTCGCCAGAGGCTGCAATGGCTGCCCGGGGTTGGTGCTGACGCGAAAATCGATGCGATCGGCGCCATCGGCGGTCAGTTGTTCGGCGTTAAACTGAACATCAATCGCCAGTTTACCGTGCGGCATAGACAGGGCATGCATACTTTCAGTAATCAGCTGGCTGAGTTCGCTGGCGTAATGCGCACGGCGCTGATGCAGCTGCTGCGCGGTTTCCAGTGCCGCCTGGTGATGTAAGGCTACTGCGCCGGAGAGTTCTTCCTGATCGCTCTCCTGCTGCGATAACTGCTGCTGTTCTGCCAGCAACTGCTGATGAAAGACCGGCAGCTCCTCAGGCGTCACATGGTGTTTACGCGCCAGGTTAATCTGACGTGATAAGCGCTGTTCCAGTTCATAAAGCCGGTTAGGATCGAGATCCAGACGGTCACAGTAATGGCGCAGTTCATCGCTGGCTTCACTGATCTGAATCGCGGCCTCTTCCAGCATAGTAAATACGCCGCTCAGTTTGTCATCCATGCTGATTAATTCACCCATCATCTGACGGGCGTTATACAGCTGACTTTGCAGATTGCTGTCATCGCCGTCGGCGAGTAACTGAAGGGTTTGCTGGCTGATGGACAACAGCTGCCCGCTGTTGGCTAAGCGCTTATACTCTTCGTCGATATTTTCATACTCACCGGCTACTGGCGCAAACTCATTCAGCTCTTTCAGCTGATATTGCAGCAGTTCGCGACGTGCTTCGCGTTCCTGTGCCAGTTGCTGGTGACGTGCAAGCTCGCGGCAGCTCTGATGCCAGAGGCGATAACGTGCCGCCATGGCTTGCGTCAGCAGGCTTTCATCTGCGTAAGCATCCAGCAGATGTTTCTGATAATCGGGTTTTAACAGCAACTGATGAGCGTGCTGACCGTGAATCTGAATCAGCAACTGACCAAGATCACGCAGCTGAGAGAGCGGCACAGAGGTGCCATTGATAAAGCCACGCGAGCGACCATCACTGCTGATTACCCGGCGCAGCAAGCATTCACTGCCTTCATCCAGCTGGTTTTCTTCCAGCCAGCGCTGCGCCGATGGCGTGTCTTTCAGTGAGAAGCGCGCACAGATATCTGCTCGCGCCGCTTGCTGGCGCACCATATCTGCTTCAGCACGACCGCCGAGGCAGAGGCCGAGGGCATCGATAGCAATCGATTTACCCGCGCCGGTCTCGCCGGTGATCGCCGTCATGCCACGTTGAAAATCAATCTCCAGCTCACGAACGATAGCAAAGTTACTGATGGTCAGTTGTGCCAGCATAATTATTTTCCTGTATACAAACACAGATATGGGTTTTCATACAGTATAAACTGGTTTTATATACAGTAAAGTGGCTGGGGACGATTTTTAAAACAATTTTTTCGACCAGCCAAGCTTTGAGCTAAGGGTATTGAAATAATTGTAGTTTTTAGGATGAATCAAGTTGAGCCGATAATCGCTGCGGCGGATCAGCACATCGTCACCTTCCTGAATGGGCAGTGCAATCTGGCTATCACAGCTAATTTCCAGGTCGTTGCGCATATGGGAAAAACGCAGGCGAATAGTGCTGCTGCTGTTAATCACCAGCGGCCGGGCGGACAGCGTGTGCGGAAACATCGGCACCAGCGCGATAGCATCCAGTGACGGGGTCAGAATCGGCCCGCCTGCCGACAGCGAATACGCGGTTGAGCCGGTTGGTGTTGAGATAATCAGGCCGTCTGAGCGCTGAGAGAAGGCAAAGTTTTCATCAATATAAACTTCAAATTCAATCATATGCGCTACTTTACCCGGATGCAGCACCACTTCATTGATGGCAGTACCAATGCGCGGAGCATTATCTTTTCTGCATACCTGGGCTTCCAGCAGAAAGCGGCTTTCAACGATATACTGGCCTTCCAGTACATCGGCGAGCTGCTGTTGGGCGTTATCCGGATCGAGATCGGTCAGAAATCCTAAGTTACCCCGGTTAATGCCGATCACTTTGATGTCGTAACGCGCCAGTACCCGTGCGGCGCCCAGCATATTACCGTCGCCGCCAACCACCACCGCCAGATCGGCGCGTTGGCCAATTTCCGCCAGCGTGCCGGTTTCCACATTTTCCAGCGCCAGTTCACGGGCAATCTGCTGCTCGATTATCACTTCATAGCCTTTTGCCGTTAGCCAGCGATAGAGCATTTCATGCGTCGTCAGAGCGGTTGGATGGCGTGGATGGCCGACAATTCCAATGCAGTTGAAATGATTGTTCATTATGCTGGTATTCCTCTGGGGGATATTCTGCCCCGACAATGTGACTGGCTTCCCTTGAAACCGCGATTCTGATCCCCATAATAAGCGAACCAGCGAGATGAATGTGCAAAACGCGGAGAAATTCATGAGTAGTAAAGAACAGAACACACCAAACGAGCAAGTCTCAGATGAGATTGAGATGGAACAAATGAAAAATCAGGCGGATACAGCAAACGAGGTGGATCCGCGTGATGAGCGTATCGCTCAGCTTGAAGCTGAACTGGCGATTTCTCAGGGCGGCGTGCGTGAAGCACAGCTGCGTGCGCAGGCAGAAATTGAGAATATTCGTCGTCGCACCGAGCTGGACGTCGAGAAAGCGCACAAATTTGCACTGGAAAAATTTGCTAACGAATTACTGCCGGTAATCGATAGTCTTGAGCGTGCGCTGGAGCTGGCGGATAAAGCCAACCCTGAGCTGGCTGCGATGATCGAAGGTATCGAACTGACGCTGAAGTCACTGCTTGATGCGGTGCGTAAATACGGCGTTGAAGTGGTTGGCGATATCAATGTGCCGTTCAACCCGGAAGTTCACCAGGCGATGTCAATGATGGAGTCTGAAGATGTGGCACCTAATCACGTACTGATGGTGATGCAGCGTGGTTACACGCTTAATGGCCGTCTGTTACGTCCGGCGATGGTTGCCGTCGCGAAAGCCAAATCCTGAATGCTTTAGTGGCTGATGCTGTCGGCCATGATGATTTAACGAAAAAGCACCGATATCGGTGCTTTTTTTTATGCCGGCAGATAAGGCGTCCAGTCGATTGGGGTTTCACCCCGCTGGCTAAGATAAGCATTAGTTTTTGAGAAGTGGCCGCACCCCAGAAAACCGCGATGTGCCGACAGTGGCGAAGGGTGAGGAGCCTGCAACACGTGATGGCGCTGACGATCGATAATGCTGCCTTTTTTCTGCGCGTGTGAACCCCACAGCAAAAACACCACGCCTTCACGATGCTGATTAATGGCCGCAATAACGTTATCCGTGAAGGTTTCCCAGCCAAAGCGTGCATGGGAGTGCGCCTTGCCACCTTCAACGGTCAGCACGGTGTTCAGCAGCATCACACCTTGTGTTGCCCAGCTTTCCAGAAAGCCGTGAGTGGGGCGCTCAAAACCTTCGATATCAGTCACCAGCTCTTTGTACATATTGACCAGCGAGGGCGGAACCGCCACGCCAGGCAGTACTGAGAAGGCTAAACCGTGCGCCTGGTTCGGCCCGTGATAGGGATCCTGGCCCAGAATGACCACTTTAATTGCGCCCAGTTCCGTCAGGCGAAACGCATTAAACACATCTTTTTGCGGTGGATAGATGGTTTTGCCCGCCGCCCGCTCGTTGGCTACTGCGCTAAGCGTTTCGATGAAATAGGGCTTTTGCTTTTCTTCTGCCAGCACATCGTGCCAGGTTAATGCGTTAACCATAACATTCTCCCTCAGGGCCTGTTTGAACAGGCTGACTCCAGTTTGATGGCGTAGTTTAACGTTTATCGACAGCAGGCAAAAATTTAAAAATTAGTTGAAATTTACAAAAATAATCATAAATCGCTATGGGCTGAATAGTGATGTAAATCATAAAGTTGACTAAAACAGCCGCTGAAGTTCGGCCTATAGATTGATTTATATCAAGGCTGCATGGCGGCGCAGTTGATATAAACCTTAGTAATGTCAATTTAATCAAACCGTCGCTGGCCGCGATGCCAGCGCTGAAACGCCTGGGAGGCACGACATGATTACTGGAATTCAAATCACTAAAGCTAACGACAGTGCACTGCTGAACTCTTTCTGGTTGCTGGATGATGAAAAAGCACAGGCGCGCTGCGTGTGCGCAAAAGCAGGCTACAGCGAAGATCAACTGGTTTCGCTGAGCGATCTTGGCCAGATTGAGTATCGCGAAGTTCCGCTGGAAGTTAAGCCGGAAGTACGCGTGGAAGGTGGGCAACATCTGAACGTTAACGTGCTGCGCCGTGAGACGCTGGAAGACGCGGTTAAGCATCCGGAAAACTATCCGCAGCTGACCATTCGTGTTTCTGGCTATGCGGTGCGTTTTAACTCGCTGACCCCTGAGCAGCAGCGTGACGTGATTGCGCGTACTTTTACCGAAAGCTTGTAACAGTAACAACAGAAAAAGGAGCCTTCTGGCTCCTTTTTTATTGTGTAGTACAAACTGTCATCAGTCTGCTGGCAGGTTTATATGTTATAAATCATTATGATATAAGTAAGTATATCCTGCGTATCATCCTGTGAATTAGATTTATCCCTGCCGGGGCCTCTACAGGCTTGCAAAACCCTTAATTCAGTACGTATCGATAAAGAAAAACCGCCTTATAAGGCGGTTTCTTTGTTAAGCGGTGCGATTATTCAGCATTATCAGTTTTGACTTCGCTGCTTGGTTTGCGGCGCTTTCCGATATTTTTGGTATCACGGTGACGATTCTTAACGCGCGGTTTCGTCTCTTCGCTGGCTTTTTTCTCTTTACGCTTCTCTAATACTTTTTTCGATGGCTTGCCTTTCAGCTTCTCACTTGGCACACGCGTGGTCGGGCGCAGCTCATCAATGGTACGAGATTTCAGCGGCTCATCGATATAGCGGGCAATTTTGCCCAGCAACAGGTGATCGTGGGCTTCAACCAGCGACAGCGCCGTGCCTTTCTTACCGGCGCGGCCGGTACGGCCAATACGGTGCAGATAGGTATCGGCAGTGCGCGGCATATCAAAGTTAAATACGTGACTGATGTTATCAATATCAATCCCGCGCGCGGCGATGTCGGTGGCAACCAGCACGTTCACCCGGCCTTCGCTCAGACGCTTAAAGGCTTCGTTGCGCTTCGCCTGAACCATCTCGCCTTCAAGATAGCTGGTATTGATACCTGCTTCACGCAGCCAGCCGCACAGTTCATGCACGCGGTCGCGTTTACGCACGAAGACAATAGAGCGCGTCACTTCCGGTTGCTTCAGCAGATGAATCAGTAGCGCGGTTTTATGTTTAATGTCGTCAGCGCGATAGTACCATTGCAGGATTTTTTTGCGTTCGCGCCGCGCCGGATCGGCTTCTACTTCTACCGGCTCATTCAGAATACGTTTGGCGAACTCCGTGACCGCTTCGCTTTCCAGCGTGGCTGAAAACAGCATGGTCTGTTTGCGCCAGCGGGTCTCGGCCGCGATGGTTTCGATATCCTGCGCGAAGCCCATGTCCAGCATGCGGTCAGCTTCATCGAGGATCAGCGTTTCAACCGCGCGACAATCAAAATTCTCTTCTTTAATGTATTGCAGCAGGCGTCCGGTGGTGGCGACCACCACATCCTGGTTTTCGCTGAACACTTCCGCGTGGTTCATAAACGCCACGCCGCCCGTGATGGTAGCAATATCCAGGTGGGTATTTTTCGCCAGTTCACGTGCCTGTTCGGCAACCTGCATCGCCAGTTCGCGCGTTGGCGTCAGCACCAGAATACGCGGCGGGCCGGATTTTTTACGCGGAAAGTCGAGCAGATGCTGCAATGCCGGTAGCAAGAAGGCAGCCGTTTTTCCGGTGCCGGTTGGCGCCGAACCTAAAACATCACGGCCCTCCAGCGCGGGCGGAATTGCTGCTGCCTGGATCGCGGTTGGGCGAGTGAAGCCTTTTTCCTGCAGGGCACCCAGCAGGCTTTCATCAAGTTCGAGTTCGGAAAAAGTGGTTACAGTCATGTTCTACCTCAGTTTGGGGCGCTGATTATAGACAGATTGAACACGATCTTCATCTGTTTGTGTTCAGTTGATGACTTTTCTCAAGCCTTATATTGTCCTATGCTAGCGCCGTTTCCACTTCAGGTCAGTGTTATGTCTCAACAAAAGGCTACTTTGCGCGCCAACGGTTTTACTTTTAAACAATTTTTTGTCGCTCACGATCGTTGTGCAATGAAAGTCGGCACTGACGGCGTTTTACTGGGAGCCTGGGCACCGGTAGCCGGTGTGAAGCGGGTACTGGATATTGGCTGCGGCAGTGGCCTGATTGCGCTGATGCTGGCGCAGCGCACCGGACAAAGCGTGAAGGTGGATGGCGTCGAGCTGGATGCGGAAGCAGCATCGCAGGCGCAGGAAAACTGCGCGGCTTCGCCGTGGGCCGCGCGGCTGTCCATTTATCAGCAGGATATCAGCCAGTGGGCCAGTCAGTGTCAGTGGCGCTATTCCCTGATCGTCAGCAATCCGCCTTATTTTGCGGCAGGATCGGCCTGTGCGTCACCCGAGCGGGCCGCCGCGCGCTATACCGATACGCTTGATCACCCGACTTTATTAAGTTGCGCCGAGTCGTTAATCGACGAGGACGGCTTTTTTTGCGTGGTGCTGCCAGCGGATGTCGGCAACCGCTTTGTAGAAATGGCCTGCGAGCGCGGCTGGTTTTTACGCTATCGCACCGATATCGCGGATAATGAAACCCGGCCGCCGAATCGGGTCATGCTGGCATTGTCGCCGAAGTCGGGTGAACAATTTTACGACAGCATGGTGATTCGTGGGCCAGACCAGCTCTATTCAGAAGCGCATTGCAGTCTGACCCGGGATTTTTACCTGTTCAGATAGCCTCAGGTTGTAATATGGTCGGTAGCGCTTGCGCCAGCTGGTTGGGGTAGTCGAGGGTGAAATGCAGGCCCCGGCTCTCTTTACGCGCCATTGCGCAGCGCACCATCAGCTCTGCCACCTGTACCAGATTACGCAGTTCCAGCAGATTGTTGGAAATGCGGAAATTGGCGTAATACTCGTCGATTTCCTGTTGCAGGGTGGTAATGCGGCGCAGCGCTCGCTCCAGCCGTTTGCTGGTGCGGACAATGCCCACATAGTCCCACATAAACAGCCGTAGCTCATGCCAGTTATGCTGAATCACTACCCGTTCGTCAGAATCATCCACCCGACTTTCATCCCATGCCGGTAATTCGTTTACCGTTGCGATTTGCGGCAGGCGTTGCATGATATCTTCTGCCGCTGACCAGCCGTACACCAGACACTCCAGCAGCGAGTTGGATGCCATGCGATTTGCGCCATGCAGGCCGGTGTAACTCACTTCACCAATGGCATACAGCCCGTCGACATCGGTGCGGCCATGTTGGTCGACCATTACGCCGCCACAGGTATAGTGGGCGGCAGGGACGATGGGAATCGGCTGGCTGGTCAGGTCAAAGCCCAGCGTCAGCAGTTTTTCATAGATGGTCGGGAAGTGGGCGCGGACAAAATCGGCCGGCTGGTGGCTGATGTCAAGATACATACAGTCAGCGCCGAGGCGTTTCATTTCATGATCGATGGCACGCGCGACGATATCACGCGGCGCCAGTTCCCCACGGGGATCAAAATCCGGCATAAAACGCGTACCGTCCGGGCGTTTTAGCCAGGCGCCTTCGCCACGCAGCGCTTCGGTCAGCAAAAAGTTGCGTGCCTGCGGATGGAACAGGCAGGTAGGGTGGAACTGATTAAACTCAAGATTGGCGACCCGACAGCCGGCACGCCAGGCCATGGCGATTCCGTCTCCGGAGGCGACGTCCGGGTTGGTCGTGTACTGATACACCTTGGCGGCGCCGCCGGTCGCCAGCACCACTGAACCGGCGCGCAGGGTTTCCACTTTTTCGCGATTACGGTTCCAGATATAAGCACCGACGACCCGGCGCGGACCGGCGATGCCGATTTTATCTGAGACGATCAGATCGACCGCATTGCTGCGTTCGATAATATGAATATTCGGGTGACTGAGTGCCTGGCTGACTAACGTGGTTTCGACCGCTCTGCCGGTGGCGTCGGCGCTGTGCAGAATGCGGCGATGACTGTGGCCGCCTTCACGCGTCAGATGATAGTGCTGCTCGCCATTGGCGCGGGTTTCGGTATCGAAGGCGACGCCATTGTCGATCAGCCACTGTACGCAGTGGCGCGCATTAGTGGCGATAAACGACACCGCCTCGCGGTCGCACAGGCCATCGCCGGCAATCAGCGTATCTTCGATATGCGATTCAATGCTGTCGGCTTCGTCGAACACGGCGGCAATGCCGCCCTGCGCATACAGCGTTGAGCCTTCGTTCACCGGCCCTTTACTCAGCACGGTAACCTGATGCTTCGCGGCCAGCCGTAATGCCAGTGACAGCCCGGCGGCGCCGCTGCCTATAATCAATACGTCACAGCTGTAGTCGGTCGAATGGGTCATGGTGTTTAATTTACTAAACAGGTTGTTTGCTGAGCATAACACTCAATTTCAGCAGGAAAAAAGTCTTTTTTCTGAGCTTTCGACGCGTGCTGCTGATGAGCTTGCTATTCTGAGGTTTGTGATTCGTCGCTTTTACCTCAGCTTTAGCCGTGCTCTGTTTATTATTGCGAACTTTAGCGAATAAACGGCTTTTAGAGATGAAAAGCGCGGCTTCATGCGTTACTCTGCGGGCGTCCGTCGGGATTCATATCAGGTTGAGATGTGAAAGGAATGGTGGTGGCATACACTTCATGAGAAAGCAAAATAACCATCCGAAGTGTTAAAAAAACCGGCGGTACGACTAATATGATGGTGTAAATGAACTTACGACAGAATGGTTACTCTAAGCGAGTGCTTGCTCAGAAAGTTGAGTCATTGCTGGTATTTCAGTTACGCGTGGAGACAAATTTGGGGAGACATTACCTCGGATGAGCGAGCAGTTAACGGATCAGGTTCTCGTCGAGCGAGTGCAGAATGGAGATCAGAAGTCATTCAATTTACTGGTTGTTCGTTACCAGCATAAAGTGGCAAGCCTGGTTTCGCGCTACGTTCCATCGGGCGATGTGCCTGATGTGGTGCAAGAATCATTCATCAAAGCGTATCGCGCACTGGAGTCATTCCGTGGCGATAGCGCATTTTATACCTGGCTGTACCGCATCGCGGTGAATACAGCGAAGAACTATTTGGTTGCTCAGGGGCGTCGTCCGCCATCCAGTGACGTGGATGCCATCGATGCTGAAAACTTCGAAAGTGCAGGTGCGTTGAAAGAAATTTCGAACCCTGAGAACTTAATGTTGTCTGAAGAATTGAAACAGATAGTTTTTCGTACCATTGAGTCACTCCCTGAAGACCTGCGTATGGCGATAACGCTACGTGAGTTGGATGGCCTGAGCTATGAAGAGATAGCGGCTATAATGGATTGTCCGGTGGGTACGGTACGTTCACGCATCTTTCGTGCGCGTGAAGCTATCGATAATAAAGTTCAACCGCTTATCCAACGTTAGCGATAACGGACACAGGAAGGTACTAAGGCATGCAGAAAGAAAAACTTTCCGCTTTAATGGACGGTGAGGCTTTGGATAACGAAGTTTTATCCGCATTGTCTAAAGACGCCACACTGCAACAAAGCTGGGAAAGCTATCATCTTATCCGCGACACTTTGCGTGGCGATGTCGGAGAGGTTGTGCATTTTGATATTGCAGCACGCGTTGCTGCGGCCATCGAAAATGAGCCTGTTCGTAAAGTCACTACACTGATTCCGGAAGTGCAGCCCAAGCCTGAACGCTGGGAAAAAATGCCATTCTGGGCCAAAGTGCGTCCGTGGGCCGCGCAAATCACTCAGGTGGGGGTTGCGGCATGTGTCTCACTGGCGGTTATCGTCGGTGTGCAGCACTATAACCAACCACAGCAGGATGGTAGCCAGCAATCTGAATCTCCGGTATTCAATACTTTACCGATGATGGGGAAAGCCTCTCCGGTGAGCCTTGGCGTGCCGGCCGACAATGCGAATGCCTCTAATGCGCCTCAGCAGGTGCAGGAACAGCGTCGTCGGGTCAATGCGTTGTTGCAGGATTATGAATTGCAACGCCGTTTGCACTCAGAGCAGCTGCAGTTTGAACAGAACACGCCACAGCAAGCGGCTGTTCAGGTTCCAGGAAATCAGTCTTTAGGAATTCAACAGCAGTAATGAAGCAATTCTGGTGTGCCGTCAGCCTTATGGCTGGTAGCCTGTTGTATTCATCTGTCGCCCCGGCACAAACCACGTCCGGGGCGCTATTACAGCAGATGGAGCAGGCTAGTCAGTCTCTCAATTACGAACTTGCCTATATCAACGTCTCCAGACTGGGGATCGAATCGCTACGTTATCGCCATGCGGTTATCGACGAAAAAGTCTTTGCACAGCTGTTGCAGATGGACGGACCGCGTCGTGAAATCATTCAGCGTGGTAACGATATTAGCTATTTCGAACCCGGCCTTGAGCCTTTCACCCTGGCAGGGTCGCATATTATTGATTCGTTGCCGTCAGTGGTTAATGCCGATTTCCAGAAATTAACTGACAGCTATGACTTTATCGCCGTCGGCCGTACGCGTATTGCCGATCAGATGTGTGAAGTGATTCGTATCGTGGCACGCGATGGCACGCGCTACAGCTATATTGTCTGGATGGACAGCGAAACTAAGCTGCCATTGCGCGTTGACTTACTGGATCGTGACGGTGAGACACTGGAACAGTATCGCGTGGTGAGCTTTGCGGTTGATGAAGGTGTGCGTAACCTGATGCAGGGGCTGGAAAAAGCCAGCCTGCCGCCATCGCTTTCGGTTCCTTCGATGGAAAAGGTAACGCTGAACTGGAAACCAGACTGGTTGCCGGGCGGTATGAAGCAGATTTCCCAGAGTCGCCGTACGATTCCATCGCTGAATAAACCCGTTGAATCACGGCTTTACTCTGATGGTCTGTTTAGTTTCTCGATTAATATCAGCCCGGCCGATAAAAGCAGTTCTGCGCAGCTATTGCGCACAGGACGTCGTACGGTGCAGACTGTAGTGCGCGATAATGCTGAAATTACCGTGGTCGGTGAGCTTCCGCCATCAACCACTAAACGCATTGCTGACAGTATTGATTTTGGAACCAAACGATGATGAGAGAATGGGCCACGGTGGTTTCGTGGCAAGACGGAATCGCTACGCTACATTCCGAGATTAAAACCTCATGTAACAGTTGCTCAGCGCGTAAGGGCTGTGGCAGCCATATGCTGAATAAACTTGGGCCGAAAAATGCCCATGTGATGCATATTGCCAGCGAAAAGCCGCTGCAAGCCGGGCAGCGTATCGAACTGGGTATCAAAGAGAGCAGCCTGCTGGGATCGGCACTGCTGGTGTATATGACGCCATTACTGGGGTTATTTGTGCTGGCCGGTGTGTTTCAGAGTCTGTTTCACAGCGATCTGGCGGCGGCGGTTGGCGCATTGCTGGGGGGTATCGGTGGTTTTATCGTAGCGAAAGGAATTTCCAGCCGTTTTGGTGACCGTGAAGCCTTCCAGCCGGTTATTTTAAGCGTTTCTTTACCGCCTGATATTCTGCGCGTTGAGAATGAGGTTTAGCTGGCCGAAGCCGCTGTAGCGGCGGCCAGTTATCGATTACAGCCCGCAATTTCCCCCCCAATCCTGCTAAAAATTCCTCAACTTGCTTTTTCTTACGTTTATCGCTTGCTGACGATGATTCCACGACTCTGATATGTAGTGTAGAATGCAGCCTTTCGGACAAAAGTCCGCCTGTGAAATGATACTCTCCAGGATTTCCCGTCGCGAGAGTTCCAGAATTTGTAAGGCAGAAAAGTCTCCATAATGAAGCACATACGAAATTTCTCCATCATCGCTCACATTGACCACGGTAAATCGACGCTTTCTGACCGTCTGATTCAAATCTGTGGCGGTTTGACCGAGCGCGAAATGGCTGCGCAGGTTCTGGATTCAATGGATTTAGAACGTGAGCGTGGCATTACGATTAAAGCGCAGAGCGTAACGCTCGATTACAAAGCACTGAACGGTGAAACTTACCAGCTCAATTTTATCGATACGCCGGGCCACGTTGACTTCTCTTATGAAGTTTCGCGTTCGCTGGCCGCTTGTGAAGGCGCGTTATTGGTGGTTGATGCAGGACAGGGCGTTGAAGCTCAGACCCTGGCGAACTGCTACACCGCTATGGAAATGGATCTGGAAGTGGTGCCGGTGCTGAATAAGATCGATCTGCCAGCGGCCGATCCCGATCGCGCTGCTCAGGAAATCGAAGATATCGTCGGTATCGATGCCACCGATGCGGTGCGCTGTTCTGCGAAAACCGGCGTTGGCGTACCGGAAGTGCTGGAACGTTTAGTGCGTGATATTCCGGCGCCGGAAGGTGATGCGGATGCGCCACTGCAGGCGCTGATCATCGACTCATGGTTCGATAACTACCTTGGCGTGGTTTCACTGGTGCGTATTAAAAACGGCACCATGCGCAAAGGCGACAAAATTAAAGTGATGAGCACCGGTCAGGTGTATAACGCCGATCGTCTGGGTATTTTTACCCCGAAACGTGTTGATCGCGATGTGCTGAACTGTGGCGAAGTAGGCTGGCTGGTCTGTGCGATCAAAGACATTCTCGGTGCGCCAGTGGGCGATACCCTGACTCAGTCGCGTAATCCAGCGGATAAAGCACTGCCTGGCTTTAAAAAAGTGAAGCCGCAGGTGTATGCCGGTCTGTTCCCAATCAGCTCTGACGATTATGAAGCCTTCCGCGATGCGCTTGGCAAACTGAGCCTGAATGACGCTTCACTGTTCTATGAGCCAGAAAGCTCTACCGCGCTGGGCTTCGGCTTCCGCTGTGGCTTCCTCGGCTTGTTGCATATGGAGATCATTCAGGAGCGTCTGGAACGTGAATACGATCTGGACCTGATCACCACCGCACCGACGGTGGTGTATGAAGTGGAAACCACCAGCGGTGAAACGGTGTACGTGGACAGCCCGTCGAAGCTGCCAGCGCTGAATAACATCGCTGAACTGCGTGAACCGATTGCAGAGTGTCATATGCTGCTGCCGCAGGAGTTCCTCGGTAACGTGATTACTCTGTGTATCGAGAAGCGCGGCGTGCAGACCAATATGGTTTATCACGGCAACCAGGTGGCACTGACTTATGAAATTCCGATGGCGGAAGTGGTTCTCGACTTCTTTGACCGTCTGAAATCGACCTCACGCGGTTATGCGTCGCTCGATTACAACTTTAAGCGTTTCCAGACTTCTGACATGGTACGTGTCGACGTACTGATCAACGCCGAACGTGTTGATGCGCTGGCGTTAATTACCCACCGCGAAAACTCGCAGTATCGTGGCCGTGAGCTGGTGGAAAAAATGAAAGATCTGATTCCACGTCAGCAGTTTGATATCGCTATTCAGGCGGCGATTGGCACGCACATTATTGCCCGTTCAACCGTTAAGCAGTTGCGTAAAAACGTGCTGGCCAAGTGCTACGGCGGCGACGTCAGTCGTAAGAAGAAACTGTTGCAGAAACAGAAAGACGGTAAGAAACGTATGAAGCAGGTCGGTAACGTTGAACTGCCTCAGGAAGCGTTCCTCGCTATTCTGCACGTCGGAAAAGATAGCAAATAAGGAAATCGGTTAATGGCTAATACTTTCGCCCTGATCCTGGCACTGGCAACGTTGGTGACCGGCATCATCTGGTGTATCGATAAGTTCAAATGGGCGCCTGCGCGCCGTGCGAAGCAGGCTGAGGTGCGGGCGCAAACCGGCACCGCTGTCGATGAAAAAACGCTGGCCAAAGTGGCTAAACAGCCGGGTTGGGTCGAAACGGCAGCCTCGGTATTTCCGGTGCTGGCAGTGGTATTTATTGTGCGTTCGTTTGTTTACGAACCCTTTCAGATCCCTTCCGGTTCAATGATGCCAACTTTGCTGATCGGTGATTTTATTCTGGTGGAGAAATTTGCCTACGGAATTAAAGATCCGATCACCCAGACTACGCTGATCCCGACCGGGCATCCGAAACGTGGTGATGTTGCGGTGTTTAAATACCCTAAACAGCCGAGTGTGGATTATATTAAACGGGTAATCGGCGTGCCTGGTGACCGTGTCAGCTACGATCCGGACAGCAAAACGCTGACGATTAATCCGGCCTGTGATAATGGCCAGCCTTGCGACAAAGCGCTGGCGGTGACTTACACCGACGTGCAGCCAAGCGGCTTTATTCAGACCTTCAGCGGTTTTGATGGCAATGAATCCGGCAGCGGATTCTTCCAGGTACCGCAGGGCGAATCGATGAAGGGTGGCCTGCGCCTCGCCACGCGTGAAGAAACGCTGGGTGACGTGAAGCACAACATTCTGATGACGCTTCAAGTGCCAAGCCAGCCGGGCGCGTACTATCGTCAGCCGGGTCAGCCACAGTCAACGTGGGTGGTGCCGCAGGGCCAGTACTTTATGATGGGCGATAACCGCGATAACAGCGCAGATAGCCGTTATTGGGGCTTCGTTCCGGAGAAGAATCTGGTCGGTAAAGCGACGGCGATCTGGATGAGCTTTGAGAAGCAAGAAGGTGAGTGGCCGACCGGCGTGCGTTTAAGTCGTATTGGCGGTATTCATTAATTGCGCCCGCAGTGATGCGGGCAACAAAGATTTAAAGGTTGGCTTCCTGCGGGAAGCCACTGCAAACGAAACTGTTTAGTGTTGGTCTTTCAGTCAGCCCTGTTCCGTGTGCAGAATAATTGACGCATTCTTGAAATTGGTAACGCATGAACCCCATCGTAATTAACAGGCTGCAGCAAAAGCTGGGCTACACTTTTACTCATCAGGAATTATTGCAGCAGGCATTAACCCACCGTAGCGCCAGCAGCAAACACAATGAAAGACTCGAATTCCTGGGTGATTCCATTCTTAGTTATGTGATTGCCAATGCCCTTTATCACCGTTTTCCGCGGGTTGATGAAGGTGATATGAGTCGTATGCGCGCCACTCTGGTGCGGGGAAATACCCTGGCGGAGATGGCACGCGAGTTTGATCTCGGTGAGTGCTTACGCCTTGGGCCGGGTGAACTCAAAAGCGGCGGCTATCGTCGTGAGTCGATTCTGGCGGATACCGTCGAAGCATTGATTGGCGGCGTCTTCCTGGATAGCAATATCCAGACTGTCGAGCAGCTGATTCTGAACTGGTATCAGTCGCGTCTCGACCAGATTAGCCCGGGCGACAAACAGAAAGATCCAAAAACGCGTCTGCAGGAGTATCTGCAGGGTCGTCATCTGCCGCTGCCATCCTATTTGGTGGTGCAGGTACGTGGCGAAGCGCATGACCAGGAATTTACTATTCACTGTCAGGTTAGCGGTATGGCAGAACCGGTGGTGGGCACCGGATCAAGCCGTCGCAAAGCTGAACAGGCAGCGGCCGAACAGGCGCTGATCAAGCTGGGACTTGAATAGGTGAATAACAAACTAAAATCAGCTGCCTGTCAGGCGCTGATCAAGCCAGGACTCGAATGAGCGAACAACAGACCCATTGCGGCTTTATAGCTATTGTAGGCCGCCCAAACGTTGGAAAATCGACACTGCTGAACCAGTTACTGGGGCAGAAGATTTCCATCACCTCGCGTAAACCGCAAACCACCCGTCACCGTATTATGGGTATTCACACTGAAGGCGCTTATCAGGCGATCTATGTGGATACGCCGGGCTTGCACATGGAAGAGAAGCGCGCCATTAACCGTTTAATGAATCGCGCCGCCAGCAGCTCTATCGGTGATGTTGAGCTGGTGATCTTTGTGGTTGAAGGCACGCGCTGGACCGCTGACGATGAAATGGTGTTGAACAAGCTTAAAGATGGCAAAGTGCCGGTGCTGTTGGCGATCAACAAGGTTGATAACGTCACGGATAAAAGCATTTTGCTGCCCCATATGCAGTTCCTCTCACAGCAGATGGACTTTATGGATATGGTGCCGATCTCTGCCGAAAGCGGTAAGAATGTCGATACTATTGCCAGCCTGGTGCGTAAACGTCTGCCGGAAGCGATCCATCACTTCCCGGAAGACTATATCACCGACCGTTCGCAGCGCTTTATGGCCTCGGAGATCATCCGTGAAAAGCTGATGCGTTTCCTCGGTGCTGAACTGCCGTACTCGGTAACGGTTGAGATTGAGCGTTTTATTACCAACGAACGTGGCGGCTATGATATCAATGGCCTGATTCTGGTTGAGCGTGAAGGCCAGAAGAAGATGGTGATTGGTAACAAGGGTGCCAAGATCAAAACTATCGGTATTGAAGCGCGTAAAGATATGGAAGATATGTTCGAGGCGAAAGTGCACCTTGAACTGTGGGTAAAAGTGAAGTCTGGTTGGGCGGATGACGAACGTGCGCTGCGCAGCCTGGGCTACGTTGACGATCTTTAAGCGCTAAATGGAAGGCTGGCAACGCGCGTTTGTCCTGCATGGACGCCCCTACAGCGAAACCAGTCTGCTGTTAGATCTGTTTACCGAAAGTCACGGTCGCGTGCGGGTACTGGCGAAAGGTGCCCGCTCAAAACGCTCCAGCCTGAAAGGTGCTTTGCAGCCTTTCACCCCGCTGCTGATTCGTTGGGGTGGGCGCGGCGAAGTGAAAACCTTACGCGGTGCCGAAGCGGTGTCGCTGGCGTTGCCGCTAAGCGGCATTACGCTCTACTGCGGCCTGTACGTCAATGAGCTGGTCTCCCGCGTGCTTCAGCACGAAACCGCCTTTTCTGAACTGTTCTTCGATTACCTCCATTGCATCCAGTCGTTAGCCGCTGCCAGCGGTTCACCTGAACCCGCGCTGCGCCGCTTTGAGCTGGCGATGCTGGGCCACCTTGGCTATGGTGTTGATTTTCTTCACTGCGCAGGCAGCGGGGAAGAGGTAGCCGATGAGATGACCTACAGCTACCGTGAAGAGCGAGGTTTTATCGCCAGCATGGTGGTTAATAACCGCAGCTTTACCGGCCGCCATTTGCGCGCGCTGTATGAGCGTGAGTTTCCGGATGCCGACAGTTTACGCGCGGCGAAACGCTTTACCCGCATCGCGCTAAAACCCTATCTTGGCGGCAAGCCGCTTAAAAGCCAGGAGCTTTTTCGTCAGTTTGTGCCGAAAAAACGCGCAGACGCATCGCCACCCGCCGGGGAATAGCAGCAGGTCATACCGCCTCTGGCGCTGAACGTTGTAAACTGCATCTAACGTTGGCAAAAAATTTGAGGATTGTCATGGCTGAGTTGTTGTTAGGCGTCAATATCGATCACGTGGCTACCGTGCGTAATGCGCGTGGCACCAACTATCCCGATCCGGTTCAGGCGGCTTTTGTTTCCGAACAGGCTGGCGCAGACGGTATTACCGTTCACCTGCGTGAAGATCGTCGTCATATTACCGACCGCGACGTGCGCATTTTGCGTCAGACCATTCAGACGCGGATGAATCTGGAGATGGCGGTAACCGACGAGATGGTCGATATTGCCTGTGAAATCAAACCCCATTTTTGCTGCCTGGTGCCGGAAAAACGTCAGGAAGTCACCACGGAAGGGGGGCTGGATGTTGCCGGTCAGCTGGAAAAAATCAGCGCTGCGGTAACGCGTCTGAACGCGGTCGGCATCCTGGTTTCACTGTTTATCGATGCGGATGAAGCGCAAATTGATGCAGCCGTGGCCTCCGGCGCACCCTATATTGAAATCCATACCGGTGCCTATGCGGAAGCCGAAGAGGGCACGGCGCGTGATGCTGAGCTGGCCCGAATCAGCCATGCTGCTACTTATGCGGCGGGTAAAGGCCTGAAGGTGAATGCCGGACACGGGCTGACCTATCATAATGTGCTGCCAATTGCTGCGCTGCCGGAAATGCATGAACTGAATATTGGTCATGCGATTATTGGCCGTGCGGTAATGAGCGGGCTGGCAGATGCGGTGAAAGAGATGAAGCAGCTGATGCGGGAAGCGCGACGCTAATGGCTATTCTCGGCCTCGGCACAGATATCGTTGAGATTGCGCGCATTGAAGGGGTGATCTCTCGTTCTGGCGATCGCCTTGCCCAGCGGGTGCTGAGTGCCAATGAGTGGGCGCAATATCAGGCACATAAGCAGCCGCTGCGTTTTCTCGCCAAGCGTTTTGCCGTCAAAGAAGCCGCTGCCAAAGCTTTTGGTACGGGGATTCGTGGGGGTTTAGCATTTAATCAGTTCGAAGTGTACAACGATGAGCTGGGCAAACCTGGGCTACGTTTTTTCCAGCATGCAGCCGAAGTGGCAGAGAAGCTTGGGGTCAAACATGTGCATGTGACGCTGGCGGATGAGCGCAACTATGCCTGCGCAACGGTGATAATCGAAAGTTGAGTACGGCTATACCGGCGGCGTTACTGCCGCCGTTGTTGCATCAAAGCGGATGATGCAGTACCACAAACTTCTCCCACAGCGCTTCTTTTGCTTCGATATGCAGCGGGTCAGTAATGATGGTGTTGTCGATCGGGCAAACCTGCTGGCAGGTTGGCGTGTCATAGTGGCCAACGCATTCGGTGCAGCGATCGGCATCGATCTGATAGATCTCATCTCCCATCGAGATCGCCTGATTCGGGCACTCCGGCTCACACATGTCGCAGTTAATACAGCGCTTGGTTATTAATAAAGCCATTTCAATATTTTACACTTAAATCGATTTAAAATCAGTTGGTTATATACTGTTAAAATCCTTTGCAGCAGCACACACGGCAAAAGCTGATCGGATTACCCTCATATATGAGCACAGTATATCAGTCGGCAAAAAACAGGGATTTTCTGTGTCGCAGACGATAACACAAAAAGAAATTGCCCCCAATGATCCCCGTCATAAAGCAGCCTTCTCGCGAGCGGAGGAGTGTTAGCCCAATTCCAGCATGCCCTTGTTGATGGCTTGAGATTTGGCAAGCGTTTTGCGTTGCTGAAATGCAAACCAGGCGGCCTCGCATCTCACAGTTAAAACATTTTTTGGTGATCGGCCGCGGCATAACCCTCTCAATCAATAACAGGATTAAATGCGCGGGTGTTATACGCCGCATGGCTGATCAGACCAACTTTTTCACCAGCTCTTCACTGTGACGAATATGGCTGGAGGCGCGCTGTGGATCGTTCTGAACCAGCGCCATAAACAGCAGATCGGTCAGCGCCAGCTGAGCGGTGGTCGAAGAGATGGCTGCGCTGCGCGTGCTTTGCTCCTCCGCTACCGTATACAGGCAGTGGGATGCACACTGTTGCAGGGTATTTGGCGTAAAGCCGGTAAATGCCAGCACGCTGGCGCCGGCGCGCTGTGCCTCTTGTGCGGCAAGATTAATTTCACGTCGTTCACCGGTATAGGAGATTGCCAGCAGTAAGTCGCCGGTGCTCAGCGCCTGCACGCTGGCCAGCAACGCGTGCATATCCTGCTCTGCCACCGCGCTGATACCTATTTTCATCAGCTTCCATGAAAAATCTTTTGCGGCCAGCCCGGAAGCGCCGATACCAACCAGCACTATACGGCGTGCCGATTTCAGCAGCCGCAGAGTCTCCAGCAGTTTTTCTTCACTGTTGATATCCAATGTTGCGCGGATTGCCGACTGCTTTTCGGCAAATAACTTTTCCCCCACCACTTTGAGCGGGTCATCGCTTAAAATTTGGTTGTGTACAGTGATCGCATCTTTTTCGGCCAGCGACTCGCTCAACGCCAGTTTCAGCGCCGGAAAGCCTTTATAGCCCAGCTTTTGCGCGAATTTAACCACGCTGGACTGACTGACGCCGGACTCTTCCGCCAGCTTTTGCGAGCTGAGATGACGCGCGCGATCCGGCTGTGACAGCAAAAAATCCGCCAGTCGCCGTTCGTTCAGCGCCAGTGTGGGATACAGCTGACGAATGCGCAGCAGTGAACTCATTCTGTTTTCCTCTGATTGGTGCGACCTGATGATAATCATGAAGCCCTGAATATGAATAACTTAGTTTAGTGTGCCACACTGTGCGATCCATGATTAAAGCAGGTAAAAAGGTTAAGTGGTATGGAAACATCATCGGCATAAACCCCGATCGGCTTTACCGCTTCTGACTACACTTGTTACTGTAACCCTGACGATGGCGACGCAGATTGCCTGATTTATGGATTTATTGTCCTGAGGAGAGAGGTTTGACTAAGGGAACACCAAGGCGCGTAGTATTTTTTGATTTAGACGGTACGCTGCATCAACAGGATATGTTTGGCACTTATATGCGCTATCTGCTGTGGCGTCAGCCGATCAACCTGTTATTAGTGGTGCCTTTGCTGCCAGTGATAGGGCTGGGGCTGTTAATAAAAGGTCGTGCAGCCCGCTGGCCGATGAGTCTGCTGCTGTGGTCGATTACCTTTGGTCACAGCGAAGCGCGATTACAGCAGCGCGAAAAAGCTTTTGCCCAGTGGTTTCGCCAGCGCGTGACGGCCTTTCCGGTGGTGCAACAACGCCTGAAGGAGTACCTCAGCAGCGAGGATGCCGATGTCTGGTTGATCACCGGGTCGCCGCAGCCGCTGGTTGAGCAAGTTTACTATGACTCGGCGTTTCTGCCGCGGGTGAAGTTAATCGCCAGCCAGATGACGCGCGGTTATGGCGGGCGGGTACTGTCGATGCGCTGTTTAGGCCATGAAAAAGTTGCGCAGCTGGAAGAGCAGATTGGCACGCCGCTACAGCTGCACAGTGGTTACAGCGACAGTAAGCAGGATAACCCGCTGCTGTTCTTCTGCCAGCATCGCTGGCGCGTGACCCCGGAAGGTAAGCTGCAACAGCTGGAATAAACCGGTCAATTCTACGGGCGGCGTTCTCGTCGCCTGTAACAGCTTTCAGTTAGTCTCCCCGCAGTTTTATGTATAATGCCCCGCGCTTTTTGCCACTGGAGACTCAGGTGACCGATTACAACGATGAATTTTGGATGCGTCATGCCTTAACGCTGGCACAGCGTGCCTGGGATGAAGGCGAAGTGCCGGTCGGCGCGGTGCTGGTGCAAAACAATCGGGTGATTGGCGAAGGCTGGAATCGTCCTATCGGGCATCACGATCCGACAGCCCATGCGGAAATTATGGCGCTGCGTCAGGGCGGAAAAGTGCTGGAGAACTATCGTCTTATTGATACCACGCTGTACGTTACACTTGAACCTTGCGTGATGTGCGCCGGTGCTATCGTACACAGCCGCATCGGACGTTTAGTATTTGGCGCGCGCGATGAGAAAACCGGCGCTGCGGGTTCATTGCTTGATGTGCTCGGTCATCCCGGTATGAATCATCAGGTTGAAATGACCGAAGGGATTCTGGCGCAGCAGTGTGCCGGAATGTTAAGTGATTTTTTCCGCATGCGTCGTGAACAGAAAAAAGCGCTGCGTAAGCCGGTAAATCAGTAAGGCGACACGCTCGCGCCGCCTTACCTATTAATGCATTGCAATATCCGGCTGCACCGCCGGATAACCCTTGCCCAGCTCCGCTTCCAGCGCCGCACGCTGCGCAATTTTCCGCTCCTGCTCCTGCAGGTATCCCACCAGGCTAATCTGATATTTACGGATATTTTCTACGTAAGCATAGGCTTCATGGCCGCGCGCATAGCCGTAGGTGGTCTGGCTGTAATAGCGTTTCTGACTGAGCATTGGCAGACGCGTCTTTACGTCGGCCCAGCTGTCCGGATTCCCCTGCTGCTTTTCAGTCAGCCGGCGCGCATCCAGCATATGCGCGTATCCCATGTTATAGGCCGCCAGCGCAAACCAGATGCGTTCGTCCTCCGGGATTGTCGATGGCACTTTTTCCATCATCCGCTGTAAATATTCGCTGCCACCGCGAATGCTCTGCTCGGGATCTAGCCGATCATCGACATTGAGGCTGTCCGCTGTGTTGCGCGTCAGCATCATCAGACCACGCACGCCGGTAGGGGAGGTCGCCTGCGGATTCCAGTGCGACTCCTGATAGGAGATAGCCGCCAGCAAGCGCCAGTCAATATTGCTGGAATATTGTTTAAACAACGGTTTGATATCCGGCAGGATATCGTCGATGGCACGCAGGAAGGTGCGGGTATCAACGTAGTCAAAGGTGCCGACGTGGCCAAGATACTTCTCTTCCAGTCGCGCCATGCTGCCTTCTTCACTCATCTGACTGAAGAAGTCCAGCATCGCTGCATCGAGGCTATGATCCTCATCGCGCTGCAAATACCAGGTCACCGGCTCTTCATCGGTAATATCAAAAGCCACGGCCAGCTGCGGATGAATGCGTTGCAGCAATCCGACAGTCACGGAATCGCCGATGGTGTATTCGAGTTTGCCGTCAGCTACCGCTTCCAGCAGCGCCTTTGGGCCTTGATCGGTCGAGATGGCCCAGTCGAGATCGGGATACTCGTTCTCTTTGATATTGCGCAGTGTGGATAAGTAGGCGGAGCCGGAAGCTACCGTCAGACGTCCTTTCAGATCGCCGAGGCTTTTTGGTCGCGGCTTCCCGATACGGTACACCAGCTGCTGTGAAACCGAATAGTAAGCAGGACCGGCGCGGAACCGCTCCAGTCTTTCACTGTTATAAATCAGTCCGGCAGCCAGCAAATCCGCTTTATCATCATCCAGATCGTCAAACAGGTCGCTGAGGTTCTGTCGAACCGTCACTTCCAGTCTGACACCGAGATAATCGGCGAAGCGTTTTGCCAGCTCGTAATCCATACCCGCTGGTGATTTATTGATGGTGAAATATGTTAGCGGGGAATTTATCGTGCTGATGCGTAGTACGCCCCGCGATTTTATCTGTGCAATTCGGTCTTCCGAACTCCCGTACCAGGGGATCGACGGCCACAGCGCAAGCGCGAGCAGCACGGTGATCAGCCCGATCAGCAGATAATTAATTTTTAGGCGTTTCAAATAGTTATCTCTCGGTAGCCCGTGGGCTTCTGTCTCTTACGGCAGTATTAGTTATGGTAGATTTCCCAGAGCGTGAGGCATTTTGCGCAACAAAGTGCCGCGCCGCAACTTATTCAGCAGGATTTGCGCAAATTTAAGCCGATTCTGGTATCCGAGAAATTATGCGCAAACGGTTTCGTTGGCTGCGCGGATTCTCTATAATAGCGCCCGTTTTCCCTGTTGCGCCCAAAGAAGCGTCGCCCGGCGCTTCGAAGACGAGAGATCTTTGATGATGGAAATTCTGCGTGGTTCGCCCGCTCTGTCGGCATTTCGTATTAACAAATTGCTGACCCGCTTTCAGGACGCTCACCTGCCGGTGAGTGATATTTACGCCGAGTACGTCCATTTTGCTGATGTCAGCACGCCATTAAACGCTGATGAAAAGAGCCGCCTTCAGCGTCTGTTGAAGTACGGTCCGTCTCTCGCTGAGCATACGCCGGAAGGGCGTTTATTGCTGGTGACCCCGCGCCCAGGCACGATTTCTCCCTGGTCTTCAAAAGCGACAGATATTGCCCACAACTGCGATCTGCCGCAGGTATTGCGCCTTGAGCGTGGTCTGGCCTTCTATATTCAGGCACCGCAGCTGACTGAAGCACAGTGGTCACAGCTGGCCGGATTGCTGCATGACCGCATGATGGAAACGGTGTTTACTGAACTGGAGCAGGCGCAGCAACTGTTTGCCCATCATCAGCCACAGCCGCTGCAAAGCGTGGACGTGCTGGGTGAAGGCCGCAATGCGCTGGTGCAGGCTAACCAGAAGCTGGGTCTGGCGCTGGCCGACGATGAAATTGATTACCTGCTGGCGGCATTTGAAAAACTGGGGCGCAACCCGAACGACATCGAACTGTATATGTTTGCCCAGGCAAACTCCGAGCACTGCCGTCATAAAATTTTCAATGCCGACTGGATTATTGATGGTCAGCAACAGCCTAAATCGCTGTTCAAAATGATTAAAAATACCTTTGAGCAAACGCCGGATCACGTGCTGTCTGCCTATAAAGACAACGCGGCGGTAATGGAAGGCTCGCAGGTTGGCCGCTTCTACGCTGATGCTGATAAAGGTGTTTACGATTTCCATCAGGAAGACGCGCATATCCTGATGAAGGTGGAAACCCATAACCACCCAACGGCGATTTCGCCATGGCCAGGTGCGGCGACCGGCTCCGGTGGTGAAATTCGTGATGAAGGCGCGACCGGACGTGGTGCAAAGCCGAAAGCTGGCCTGACAGGATTTTCAGTATCCAACCTGCGTATTCCGGGCTTTGAACAGCCGTGGGAAGAAGATTTCGGCAAGCCCGATCGCATTGTGACCGCGCTGGATATTATGACTGAAGGCCCACTGGGCGGCGCGGCATTCAATAACGAATTTGGTCGTCCGGCGCTGGTGGGTTATCTCCGTACTTATGAAGAGCGGGTAAACAGCCATAACGGCGTTGAGCTGCGCGGTTACCACAAGCCGATTATGCTGGCGGGCGGTATCGGTAACATCCGTGCTGACCATGTGCAGAAAGGTGAAATCACTGTGGGTGCCAAGCTGATTGTGCTGGGTGGCCCGGCAATGAATATCGGCCTCGGCGGCGGCGCAGCGTCATCAATGGCCTCTGGCCAGTCAGATGCCGATCTGGACTTCGCTTCGGTACAGCGCGATAACCCGGAAATGGAGCGTCGTTGTCAGGAAGTGATCGATCGTTGCTGGCAGCTGGGCGAAGATAACCCGATTCTGTTTATTCATGACGTGGGCGCTGGCGGTCTTTCCAACGCCATGCCGGAGCTGGTCAGTGATGGTGAGCGCGGTGGTCAGTTCAACCTGCGCGATATTCTCAGCGACGAGCCGGGTATGAGCCCACTGGAAGTGTGGTGTAACGAGTCGCAAGAGCGCTATGTTCTGGCAGTAGCACCGGAGAAGTTGGCGCAGTTTGACAGCCTGTGCCAACGCGAACGCGCACCTTATGCGGTCATCGGTGAAGCGACCGAAGAGCTGCATCTGACGCTTTCCGACAGCCATTTCGATAACAAACCTATCGATATGCCGCTGGACGTGCTGTTAGGCAAAACGCCGAAAATGACCCGCGATGTCACCACTTTACAGGCGAAAGGCGAAGCGCTGGTCCGTGACGGCATCACCATTGCCGACGCGGTTAATCGCGTGCTGCATTTGCCCACCGTGGCTGAGAAAACCTTCCTGATTACTATCGGTGACCGTAGCGTAACCGGCATGGTAGCACGCGATCAGATGGTTGGGCCGTGGCAGATTCCGGTCGCTAACTGTGCGGTTACCACCGCCAGCCTCGACAGCTACTATGGCGAAGCGATGGCGCTGGGCGAGCGCGCACCGGTTGCGCTGCTGGACTTCGCCGCATCGGGCCGTCTGGCAGTGGGCGAGGCGCTGACCAATATTGCCGCGACCCAAATTGGTTCGCTGAAGCGGATTAAGCTGTCAGCAAACTGGATGGCGGCAGCCGGGCATCCGGGTGAAGATGCTGGCTTGTATGAAGCGGTAAAAGCGGTGGGCGAAGAGCTGTGTCCGGCGCTGGGTATTACCATTCCGGTGGGCAAAGACTCAATGTCGATGAAAACCCGCTGGCAGCAGGGCAGCGAACAGCGTGAAATGACCTCGCCACTGTCGCTGGTGATTACCGCGTTTGCCCGCGTTGAAGACGTGCGCCGTACCGTAACGCCACAGCTGCAGCCGCAGCAGGATAACGCGCTGCTGCTGATCGATTTAGGCCAGGGCCAGAATGCTTTGGGCGCTACCGCACTGTCGCAAGTCTATCGTCAACTGGGTGATAAACCTGCCGATGTCCGTGATGCTCAACAGCTGGCTGGTTTCTTCAATGCTATTCAGACGCTGGTAGCCGATGAAAAACTGCTGGCTTACCATGATCGCTCCGATGGCGGTCTGCTGGTTACGCTGGCAGAAATGGCCTTTACCGGCCATTGCGGTGTGGAAGCCGACATTGCCGCGCTGGGCAGCGATACGCTGGCTGCGTTGTTTAACGAAGAGCTGGGCGCAGTGATTCAGGTTGCCGCGCAGGACCGTGCGCAAGTCGAACAGGTACTGGCTGATAACGGCCTCGCAGCTTGTGTGCATTACCTCGGTAAAGCGCAAACCGGCGACCGCTTTGTTATCCGTTCCGGTGACAGTGCCGTGTACAGCGAAAGTCGTACTACGCTGCGTACCTGGTGGGCAGAAACCACCTGGCAGATGCAGCGTCTGCGCGATAATCCGCAATGTGCCGATCAGGAACATGACGCGAAGAAAGATGACAACGATCCGGGGCTGAACGTTAAGCTGAGCTTTAAACCGGAAGAGGATATTGCCGCTCCGTTTATCGCCAAGGGTGCGCGTCCTCAAGTGGCGGTGCTGCGCGAGCAGGGCGTCAATTCCCATGTCGAAATGGCAGCGGCCTGGCATCGTGCTGGCTTTGATGCTGTCGACGTGCACATGAGCGATCTGCTGGCGGGGCGTCGTGGTCTGGAAGAATTCCAGGCGCTGGTGGCCTGTGGTGGATTCTCTTACGGTGATGTGCTGGGAGCTGGCGAAGGCTGGGCGAAGTCTATTCTGTTCAACAGCCGCGTGCGCGACGAGTTCGAAACCTTCTTCCATCGTCCGCAGACGCTGGCGCTGGGCGTATGTAACGGTTGCCAGATGATGTCTAACCTGCGTGAACTGATTCCGGGTAGCGAAAACTGGCCGCGTTTCGTGCGTAACCAGTCAGAGCGTTTCGAAGCGCGCTTCAGCCTGGTAGAAGTTGCAGCCAGCCCGTCGCTGCTGCTGCAAGGCATGGCCGGTTCTCGTATGCCAATCGCCGTCTCTCACGGCGAGGGCTTTGTTGAGGTGCGGGATAACGCGCATCTTGCCGCGCTGGAGAATCAGGGGCTGGTGGCACTGCGCTACGTCGATAACTTCGGTAAAGTAACGCAAAACTATCCGGCGAACCCTAATGGTTCACCAAACGGCATCACTGCGGTATCCAATGAAAGTGGTCGCGTGACCATTATGATGCCACATCCGGAGCGTGTATTCCGTACCGTCAGCAATTCCTGGCATCCGGCCGAGTGGGGCGAAGACAGTCCGTGGATGCGCATTTTCCGTAACGCGCGTAAACAGCTGGGTTAAGTTACCACCACAAGATAAAGGCCGGGTTCTCCGGCCTTTTTTTTAGGGGAAATTCGTTGCGTTGCAAATTTGCGACAAGTTGTGGTTTTTAGTGTCTCCATAAGGAGACATTTAAGCTCATGATATTTAAAGTATCTTATTAAATTTAACGCTACTGTTTCTTTTTGGCGACACTTTTGCAGATCGTCCGGGCAAACATGCCGAAGGGTTAAAAATCAATTTAAAATTTTCATGATTAAAATCATATATTTATAATTAATTTTAAAAGTTGGCACGACGATTGCTATATTATATTCAGTGGCTCATTCACCCTGTTATGACAGCCCTGCGTAAGCGGACAAGCGCTTCATAAAACTTCGAATGACGCACAATACGGTGCCTGCCGTCCACCAAACCGATAACAGATCACTTTGTGACTTTATCAAGCATCGGACGCAACGTTGAGTTAGGCACCACCTCTTCAGTTGCGATGACCACTGTGTCATCGTGATATAAACGGCAGATTCTTTGAATCTGCCGTTTTTCTTTTGCGCTCTGGCGCTTTCCTCCCGTTGCGCACTCAGCTAGCATCAACAGCAGAATTTGCACAGGGATCAACTTCGTGAAGAAATGGCTGCTCTTTCCGCGTTCATTGCGGCAACTGGTTTTGATGGCTTTTCTGCTGGTACTGTTACCACTGCTGGTACTGGCATGGCAGGCATGGGAAAGTCTGGCGGCGTTGAGTGACCGCGCGGCAGATACCAACCGGACGACGTTAACCGATGTACGTCGTAGCGAGGCGATGGCGCGTACCGCGCTGGAGCTGGAGCGTAGTTATCGCCAGTATTGCGTACTGGACGATCCGATGCTGGCGCGCCTGTATCAGACTCAGCACGGCCGCTATTCACGAATGCTTGATGCGCATGCGCCGGCACTGCCTGATATTCGTTATTACCGCAGCCTGCGGCAACTTCTTACTCAGCTCTCCCAACTACACTGTCAAAACAGTAACCCTCTGCAGGAGGCAGCGGAGAATCTGGACGATTTTTCTAATGCTAACGCGCAGATGGTCCAGGCAACACGCGAAGTGGTGTTCTCGCGCGGGTTACAGTTGCAGCGTGAGATTGCCGATCGTGGTCAGTATTTTGGCTGGCAGGCACTGATTCTGTTTTTAGTTAGCCTGGCGTTGGTGCTGCTGTTTACCCGCATGATCATCGGCCCGGTAAAAGGGGTCGAGCGGATGATAAACCGGCTGGGAGAAGGGCGGCCGCTCGGTGACAGCGTGCTGTTTAAAGGTCCAAGAGAGATTCGATCGCTGGGGCAGCGAATTATCTGGCTCAGTGAACGTCTGGCGTGGCTGGAGTCACAGCGCCATGAGTTTTTACGTCATATTTCGCACGAGTTGAAAACGCCATTGGCCAGTATGCGTGAGGGAACCGAGCTGCTGGCCGATCAGGTGGCCGGCCCACTGACCGCCGATCAGAAAGAGGTGGTAAGTATTCTTAACCAGAGTAGTCGGCATCTGCAGAAGCTGATTGAGCAACTGCTGGATTACAACCGCAAACTGGCGGATGGCCCGACCGAACTGGAAGATGTGGCGCTGGATGAAATCATCGATATTGTTGTCTCGTCGCACAGTCTTACCGCACGCGCTAAGCTAATCCACACCGCTATCGATCTGCAGGTAACACACTGCCGTGCTGAATCGACTTTATTAATGCGTGTCATCGATAATCTCTACTCTAACGCGGTGCACTACGGCAGCGAATCCGGTAACATCTGGCTGCGCAGTTATCAGCAAGGACAGCGCATTTTTATTGATGTGTCTAATACCGGCACGCCAATCCCAGCTGGAGAACAGGCAATGATTTTTGAACCCTTTTTCCAGGGCAGCCTGCAACGCAAAGGCGCGGTAAAGGGCAGTGGTTTGGGGTTGAGTATTGCCAAAGATTGTATACGGCGAATGCAGGGTGATCTTCACCTGGTGGCGGCAGACGATGCAGATGTCTGCTTCCGTATCGAATTGAATTTAACCGCCGGGAAAGAATAATCGAATGAAATTTCAATTTTTTTCTGCCGTGGTCTCCCGCCCGTTTGGCAGGATCACGGCGATGATTGTGCCAGTACTCCTGGCAGCGTGCAGCCAGCCAGCTCATCAACCACAATCCAACAGTAAAAAAAATATGGTGGTGGAGCCGGAAATCAAAATCGTCGATTATCTGTCGGTAGGCTGCGATCGTGTCTTGCAGATAGAAGACGAAGAGAGCATGAAAAATCCACTTTACTGGATGCGGGTAATGGATTGCGGCACGCGGCTTTCTCCGGTGGAAGCGCGAGCGCATGCACGTGAGTGGCCGGCAGAAAGCTGGCAAAATACTTTTAAACAAGGGGTGTTGCTGAGCAACGGCAATGTGACGCCGGTCGAGCGACGTCAGTATATGGAGCACCTGGACAGCTTCAGCTTCGCTTATCCGCCATCAATTCGCCCTTTATTACAACTGTGGCGTGATAATCAGGCGGCGCAGTTACAGCTGTCTCAGGAGCGAACACGCTACTATCATCTGCAACAAACCAGCGACAGCGAGCTTGATGCTCTGCGACAGCATCAGCATCTGCTGGCGCGTGAGCTGGCAGATACCCGACGCAAACTGGAAACGCTGACCGATATTGAACGGCAACTGTCGTCACGCAAATCGGCTGATGTTTCTGATAATGCCCATGTGGCAGGGAAGGGGGATGCGCCAGGCGCAGTGCAGGCAGATGAGACTTATGTGCCGTCAACATCAGATCAAACAGCAGGCGCAACGGAGAGCGATAACCCATGATTCAAGGTAAATCAGCCCGTTTACTGCTGGTCGATGACGATCCGAGTTTACTCAAGCTGCTCGGGATGCGCCTGACCAGCGAGGGCTTCCAGGTAACCACCGCCGCCAGCGGGCCGGAGGCATTGCGCCAGTTAGCCAAAGAGAAAGTAGAGCTGGTGATCAGCGATCTGCGCATGGACGAAATGGACGGGTTGGCGCTGTTCAGTGAAATCCAGAAGCTGCATCCGGGAATGCCAGTGATTATTCTTACCGCGCACGGTTCGATTCCAGAAGCGGTCTCAGCCACTCAGCAAGGGGTATTCAGCTTTCTGACTAAACCGGTCGATCGCGATGCGCTGTATAAAGCGATCGATGAAGCGCTGGCACACAGCGCACCGGCCACTGATGATAGCTGGCGGGATTCGATTGTCACGCGCAGCCCGCTGATGCTGAGGCTGCTGGAGCAGGCGCGGATGGTGGCGCAGTCGGATGTCAGCGTATTGATTAACGGCCAGAGCGGTACCGGGAAAGAGGTGCTGGCACAGGCCATTCATGCTGCCAGCCCGCGTGCCAAAAAGGCGTTTATTGCGATTAACTGCGGCGCACTGCCCGAGCAGCTGCTGGAGTCCGAGCTGTTTGGTCACGCCAAAGGTGCATTTACCGGCGCGGTCAGTGCCCGTGAAGGATTGTTCCAGGCGGCAGAAGGCGGCACGCTATTTTTAGATGAAATTGGTGATATGCCGCAGACGTTGCAGGTTAAATTACTGCGCGTGTTGCAGGAGCGTAAAGTGCGCCCGCTCGGCAGCAATCGCGATCTGGAGATTAACGTCCGCATTATTTCCGCTACCCATCGCGACCTGCCGAAAGCGATGGAGAAGAAAGAGTTTCGTGAAGATCTGTTTTATCGTCTGAACGTGGTGAATCTGCGTATTCCGGCACTGCATGAGCGCGCGGAGGATATTCCGCTGCTGGCTAATCATCTGCTGCGCCAGTCGGCGAGCCGCCATAAACCCCAGGTACGAAGTTTCTCCACCGACGCGATGAAACGGCTGATGGCTGCCAGCTGGCCAGGTAACGTGCGTCAGTTGGTCAACGTGATTGAGCAGTGCGTGGCGCTGACTTCTTCGCCAGTAATCGGTGATGCGCTGGTAGAGCAGGCGCTGGAAGGGGAAAATACCGCTTTGCCGACCTTTGTCGAGGCGCGTAACCAGTTTGAACTCAACTACCTGCGTAAACTACTGCAAATGACCAAAGGCAATGTCACAAATGCGGCTCGCCTTGCCGGGCGTAATCGCACCGAGTTTTATAAGCTGCTGTCGCGCCATGAGCTGGATGCCGCCGATTTTAAAGAGTAGTTTTTATGCCGCTTCGGCATCGAGTTATGTTAGCTTAGCTGCCACTCAGAGAGACAGGCCGCATTCGGCTATCTGTCCGTAACTCGTCTAGTTAATGTTACCCGTCCGGCCACGGAGGGAGCGAAAAAGGGGCTGCCATGAAAAAGATTGATGCGATTATTAAACCGTTCAAACTCGATGACGTGCGTGAGGCACTGGCCGAAGTCGGCATCACCGGGATGACCGTGACTGAAGTGAAAGGCTTCGGTCGTCAGAAAGGCCACACCGAACTGTATCGCGGCGCGGAGTATATGGTCGATTTTCTGCCAAAGGTGAAAATTGAAATTGTGGTTGCCGACGATATCGTTGATACCTGCGTCGAAACCATCATGCAGACCGCGCAAACCGGTAAAATTGGCGACGGTAAAATCTTTGTGTTTGATGTGGCCCGCGTTGTGCGCATCCGCACCGGCGAAGAAGACGAAGAAGCGATCTAATCCTTGTGGGCGGCGTTCTCGCCGCCCGTGCCCGGATTACACGACTTTGTGCGGGCCAAATACTTCATAATGAATATTTGCCGACCGCACGCCTGCATCCAGTAACTGTTTCACCGCAAACTGCATAAAACCAATCGGACCGCAGATATAAAACTGCATCTCAGCGCTGGCCAGATTCGCGTCGGTTGAAGCCATATCCATTAGTCCGGCGCTGTCAAAATGACCTTTGTCTGCTGCTTCAGGCTGGTTATACCAGATGTGGCTGTTGAAGGCGGGCAGTTTGGCACCCAGCGCGTTAACTTCATCCCTGAACGCATGCACCTGACCATTTTCTGCCGCGTGCAGCCAGTTTACTGCTGCGCGATGCTGATTGTCAGCCAGGTTATGCAGCATTGCGAGCATCGGTGTCTGGCCGACGCCTGCTGAAATCAGCGTTACCGGGGTCTCTGGGCTGATATCCATAAAGAAATCACCGGCTGGCGCTGCCAGCTGAACGACGTCGCCAATCTGAGCTTTATGATGCAGCCAGCCAGAGACGGTGCCCATCGGCTCACGCTTTACCGCAATACGATAGCTCTGGCCATCCGGAGATCGGGTCAGTGAATACTGACGGATTTCCTGATTTTCAAAGCTCTCGTCGTTGATAGTGATACCAAGGTATTGCCCTGGAAGATAGTCGGCTACCGGCTGTCCGTCGACCGGCGTCAGCACAAAGCTGTTAATCAGGCTACTTTCAGCATTGATCGCGCTGATACGAAATGCACGGGTATTACGCCAGCCGCCGGGTTTCTGCTCCGACTGCTGATAAATGGCCTCTTCGCGCTGAATAAACACGTTCGCCAGTACGCCATAAGCTTTACCCCAGGCTTCCAGTACCTCATTTCCCGGGCTCATCAGCTCATCGATGGTTGCCAGCAGATGCTGGCCGACGATCTGGTATTGCTGGGGCTGGATATTAATGCTGGCGTGTTTCTGCGCGATGCGTTCCACCGCCGGCAAGATTGCTGACAAATTTTCAATGTTGGTCGCATAAGCGCAGATAGCATTAAATAATGCCTCGCGCTGATCGCCATTTCGCTGATTGCTCATATTGAACACATCTTTCAGTTCAGGGTTATGGGCAAACATGCGGTCATAAAAATGGGCGGTAAGTTTTGGACCAGTGGCAGCGATGGCCGGAATCGTCGATTTGATGATGGCGATGGTATGTGCATCTAGCATGGTGTCACTCCTCACAAAGAGATAATCTTAAAGATGTATTTTAAATGCATCTTATAGCGAAGGGCGGCAGGTTGTAAATAACCACGGGTTAAAAATGGTTTTTTATCAGCTTAACGAATTTAACTGGACATGAAGAAAGCGCAACTGGTGATGAAGAACAATCGTGAAGTAAAAGCTTGCAAAAACTGTATTAAACCCTTGCCAGCATTGAAGCCAATCGTTTGCGTAAAAAGCTGTGTTTGACGCTATCCATCACCCGGTAAAACAGTTTAAACTGTGGGCCTTAGCCCTGAGGGGCCATTCACTGCCGTTTTTTAAGTTAGCTGAGTCAGGAGATGCGGATGTTAAAGCGTGATATGAACATTGCCGATTATGATGCCGAGTTGTGGCAGGCGATGGAGCAAGAGAAAGTGCGTCAGGAAGAGCACATTGAGCTGATTGCTTCTGAAAACTACACCAGCCCGCGTGTTATGCAGGCGCAAGGTTCACAGCTGACTAACAAATACGCCGAAGGGTATCCGGGCAAACGTTACTACGGCGGCTGCGAGTATGTTGATATCGTCGAGCAGCTGGCGATTGATCGTGCAAAAGAGCTGTTTGGTGCTGATTACGCCAACGTGCAGCCGCACTCAGGTTCGCAGGCTAACTTCGCGGTCTACACTGCGCTGTTGCAGCCAGGCGACACCATTCTTGGTATGAATCTGGCGCACGGTGGTCACCTGACCCACGGTTCCCCGGTTAACCTGTCCGGTAAACTGTACAACGTGGTGCCTTACGGCATCGACGAAACTGGCCAAATCGATTACGAAGAGCTGGCGGCACAGGCGCAGAAACATAAACCGAAAATGATCATCGGTGGTTTCTCTGCTTACTCTGGCGTCTGCGACTGGGCAAAAATGCGTGAAATCGCCGACAGCATCGGTGCCTATCTGTTTGTGGATATGGCACACGTTGCGGGTCTGATTGCGGCAGGCGTCTATCCTAACCCGATTCCTCACGCTCATATCGTTACCACCACCACCCACAAAACGCTGGCAGGCCCGCGTGGCGGCCTGATTCTGGCGAAAGGCGGCGACGAAGAACTGTACAAGAAACTGAACTCTGCTGTGTTCCCTGGTGGACAGGGCGGCCCGCTGATGCACGTGATTGCCGGTAAAGCGGTAGCGCTGAAAGAAGCGATGGAGCCTGAGTTTAAGGTTTATCAGCAGCAGGTTGCTAAAAACGCCAAAGCGATGGTTGACGTGTTCCTGGAGCGTGGCTACAACGTGGTTTCCGGCGGTACGCATAACCATCTGTTCCTGCTGGACCTGGTTGATAAAAACCTGACCGGTAAAGAAGCGGATGCTGCGCTGGGTCGCGCGAATATCACGGTTAACAAAAACAGCGTGCCTAACGATCCGAAAAGCCCGTTTGTCACTTCCGGTATCCGCATTGGTTCACCTTCCGTGACCCGTCGCGGCTTCAAAGAAGCTGAAGTGCGTGAGCTGGCTGGCTGGATTGTTGATATTCTCGACAATATCAACGATGAAGCCAATATCGAACGCGTTAAGCAGAAAGTACTGGAAATCTGCGCGCGCTTCCCGGTTTACGCCTGAGTAAATCGCTGCCGGTCTGGCAATAAACAGAGTTAACGGGGCATTTTGTGCCCCGTTTTTTTTTGCTGATTGCTTATTAAATGCCTGTCTGCCAAAGTGATGCCCTCATTGTCGGAGGGAAAATGGCAATCCGTTCTGCATACTGGCTGGGTCTGGCCTACTTCACATATTTCTTCGCTTATGGTGTCTACTTACCTTTCTGGGCCGTCTGGCTGAAAGGCACCGGGCTTGAAGCGGAAAAAATCGGCTTACTGCTTGGCGCCGGAATGATTGCGCGTTTTGTCGGTAGCTTGCTTATTGCCTCTCAGGTTAAAAATCCCTCTCAGTTAGTTACCGCGCTGCGCCTTTTGGCGCTGTTAACTGCGCTGTTTGTGCTGGGGTTCTGGATCAGCGCTGGTTGGGTCTGGCTGTTGCTGGTGATGATAGGCTTTAACCTGTTTTTCTCGCCATTAGTGCCGCTCAGTGACGCACTGGCTGCCACCTGGCAACAACAAATCTCGCTGGTGTACGGGCCGGTGCGGCTGTGGGGATCGCTGGCGTTTGTCGTCAGTTCAGCGCTGACCGGCGTGCTGGTCAGCGCCTGGTCATCGCAGGCGATACTGATGCTGTTGATGATTGGCGTCGTCAGCCTGTTCAGCGGAATGATGATTAAACCCGCGGTAATGCCGGTGGGGGAAACCCGGCAGGGTGAACATGCCGGCTGGCAAGTCTGGCTGACCATGCTGAAAGAGAATGCGGTGTGGCGTTTTTTACTCTGCGTCACGCTGCTACAGGGCGCACATGCGGCCTATTACGGCTTCAGCGCTATTTACTGGCAAGAGGCCGGTTACTCTGCCAGCACCGTCGGCTATTTATGGTCGCTGGGTGTAGTGGCGGAAATCATTATCTTTGCCTCCAGTGGGCGGCTGTTCCGCCGCTGGAGCGCGCGCGACCTGCTGCTACTGTCGGCGGTATGCGCGCTGGTGCGCTGGAGTGTGATGGGGGCAACCACCGCGCTGCCGTGGCTAATCGTGGCGCAGCTGCTGCACTGTGGCAGCTTCACCGTTTGTCATTTAGCCGCGATGCGCTTTATCGCCGCGCGGCAGGGCAGTGAAGTTATTCGTTTGCAGGCGGTCTATTCGGCGCTGGCGATGGGCGGCGGAATTGCGGTGATGACCATGGTGTGCGGTGTATTGTTCCAGCACCTGCAGGGCGGCGTGTTCTGGGTTATGGCGCTGGTGGTGCTACCGGCATTGTTTCTGCGTCCGAAGGTGGCCGCGAAAACGTCAGGCCTCAAGTAAAGACTGGATACGATGCTGCTGAGTTTCACTCAGCGGCAATTCCGCATGAATTAGCGGTGGTGAGAAGAGCGGCAGTGGGGTGGCGTAAGGTGAGATCACCAGTGTTATCTCCTTCGGCGCGCCATCGCGCTGAAATTCATGCATATCCTGATATTTGATATTCAACGGCAACAGCGTCAGTTCGCGCAGTTGCTGCTCAATTTCCTGCTCAAGCTGGTGATTATTACCGGTCAGCAGTAATACCTGTTTTTCCTGCATGACGCTTTCCTGCATTAGCCAGGCACCAAAAATAATCGCAATCAGCCCGGATTCCTGTGGCGAAAAATGGACGTCATAATCAGCTTCGAAGGGTGCCATGGCGCGGCAGGTGGTGCGCAGCAGGCGCGGATAAAGCCGGATAATCTCTTCGGTCAACGTATTGTCGATACCAATAGAAAAATGGCTGCGATCGAGCGCCTGGGCCAGATGGGTATACAACTGACTGCTCAGCCCATGCTCATCGCCAAATTGCTTGCCGGACAGCGTCTGAAAACGCTCAATTAACTGCCGTACTGACTGCATCAGCTGGCGCTCATTTTCATGCCGGATGTTATCGATAGTCGGCGCATGCAGGATGCTGAATAACAGGGCATAAAAATCGATTTCATTAGGATGTGGCGCGGTGCGGCAGCGCTTCTGCCAGTGTATGACCACATCTTCGGCCGCCAGCCGTTCAGCTTTGCTGGCCAGCCACTGCTGTTGGCTTGGGGTAAAATCAGCATAGCTTTGTTGGCAGAGGGAAAACTGCATAAAAAGCTGCAACAGTTGGCGATCGCGCTCGGTAAAGCAGCGGTTCAGTCGGCCTGCGCAGTGCTGTATCAGCGCCTGCAAATTTTTCTCGTCACAGACGGCTTTTTCAATCTGCCGCGTTTTCAGCCATTGGCGAATAGCCGGGGCAAACTGCTGTTCGACAAACGCCGGTGACTGTCGCAATGCACGGCGTAGCCAGTGCAGCAGGCACAGGCGGAGATCCAGTTCAGCGCCCTTAAGCTGATAGCTGCCATCGTGAAGAGGATGAATATCAAGCTGATGATAGCGCTGGATTTCTTCTCCAACCTCGGCTATATCTTGCCGGGCAAGCTGCCGATCCACGCCATTCAGCTGGCAGAGTGAATCGAGTGTAACCGCAGAATCAGGCAGATAAAGTGCTAATAGCAGATGGCAACGACGCTGTGAACCGGAGAAGAGAGGTGCAGAAGGTGGCGCATCACGCATCATTCGCTATTCCAGTTGGTCATAACAGAGCTAAGAGTAGACAAAAAGCGTTACATCGCGTGGGATACGGCCGTTTTTTCTTCAGACGTTTTAGGCGGGTCACAGAATTTTTAATCAGGAAAGCGGATGAACTGGATTTTGTTACATTATAACACTAAGCTGTCGCGCACTCTGGGCATTATCATGGCGTTGTTTGCGCCGGTTGTCTGGGCACATCCACATAGCTTTATCTCGGTCAACACTACGCTGGTAAGCAAACAGCCGGATACCCTGAATGGATTACTGATGGTGTGGAAGATGGATGAAATCACCTCCGCTGACCTGCTGTACGATGCCGGAGATGCAAAGCCTGGTTCGGAAGTGTGGAAGAAGCTGGCGGCGGAAGTGATGGCTAATGTTTTAGGCCAACACTATTTCACCGAGATTTGGCACGACGGCAAGCCGGTGAAGTTTGAAAATCTGCCCACTGAGTATCATCTGACGCGTGAAGGGCATCAGGCAGTGTTAACTTTTGTACTGCCGCTGGCCGAGCCGCAAAAGGTGAAGGGGCAGACCTACACTTTTCTGACCTTTGATCCTACTTACTTTGTAGATATGTTTTACGACGACGAAAAATCGCTGAAATTACCTGAAGGCTGGCAGGAGCACTGCAAGCTGAGCTTAAAAACGCCGAAACCCAGCGCTTCGATGAAAGCTTATGCATTGGCGCTGGATAAAGCCGATGCGCCACAAGAAGATATGGATCTCGGCCGTCAGTTTGCCCAGACGGTGACGCTGATATGTCAGTGAATACGCTGCCGGGTAAAACGGGACGGCGCTGGCTGAGCGTCTGGCCATTGCTGCTGCTGGTGCTGGTGCTGATTATCGCCGCAGGCTGGCTATGGCAGCAGTGGCCGCAGCTGTTATTACAGAGCGTGCAGTGGCAGAAAATTCTGCACCAGCAATTGACCGCACTGCTACAGCAGGTGGCATTAAATCCTCATCAGGCTGGTCTGGCGCTTATTGGATTCAGCCTGCTGTATGGCATTTTGCACGCGGCGGGCCCCGGCCATGGCAAAGTGGTCATCGCCACTTTTTTAGCCACCCATCCGACTAAAGTGAAAACCAGCCTGCAGCTGACGCTGGCAGCGGCCATTGTGCAGGGATTCATGGCGATTGCGCTGGTTACAGTGATGCTGGTGGTACTGAAACTCTCATCGCGCCAGCTTCATCTCAGTAGTTACTGGCTGGAAAAAGGTAGCTACCTGATGGTGATAGTGCTGGGTGCATGGCTGTCGCTACGGGCATTGCGCAAGCTGTGGTCGCTGTTGCGCCCGCCGGTTACAACGCTGAAAATCTCCGCCATCCGCGCCGCCGATCATGCTCATCATGCCAATTGCGGCTGTGGCCATCAGCATGTTCCTGACAGTGCGATGCTGGCGCAGGCAGTGGGCTGGAAAACTAAAGCGGTAGTGGTGCTGTCGATGGGGTTGCGCCCCTGTTCCGGTGCAATAATGATGCTACTGTTTTCTAAGGTCATCGGTGTCTATCTGTGGGGAGTGTTATCGGCAGTGGCAATGGCGCTGGGAACCGCGGTGACCGTCTCGACGATGGCATTGCTGGTGCAAAGCTCACGCGCACTGGCGATCAGATTGAGCCGTCATTCGGCTACCGCTGGCTGGCAAAAAGTGGCGCTGCAAAGTCTCGGTCTGGCAGGCGGTGTGGTGTTAATTGTCGCGGGTATTATCTTATGGCAAACCGCTCAACCGGCGATGTCTGGTGGGATACGTCGAATTTTTTAAGTCTGCGGGCCAGCAGTTACTGGCCCGCACGTAACGAATTAACGCTTCAGCGCTTCGCTCAGTTCATCACGCATATTCGCCAGCAGGGCTTTAACTACGCGTGGATTGCCGGCAACGATATTACCGGAAGAGAGATAGTTGTGGCCGCCAACAAAGTCGGTTACCAGACCACCGGCTTCACGCACCAGCAGTTCGCCCGCGGCGAAATCCCATGGCTTCAGGCCGATTTCAAAGTAACCATCAACACGACCTGCCGCAACGTAAGCCAGATCCAGCGCAGCCGAACCGGTACGACGGAAGTCTGCACACTGGGTGAACAGTTTGCCAACGATGTTGATAAATGGTGTGGCGTGCTGCTTCAGTTTGAACGGGAAACCGGTAGCCAGAATGGTGCCATCGAGGTCGCGAGCGGTGCCGCCACGCAGACGGTAGCCATTTAACTGGGTACCCTGGCCGCGCACTGCGCTGAACAGTTCGTTACGCATTGGATCGTAAACCACAGCCACTTCGGTACGGCCTTTAATGCGTACGGCGATAGAAACAGAGAAGTGTGGTAAACGTTTAATGAAGTTGGTGGTGCCATCCAGTGGATCGATAACCCATTGCACATCCTGGTCTTCGCCCGGCAATTCACCACTCTCTTCAGTGATAATGGTATGTTGCGGATAAGACTTGCGAATCACCTCGATAATCAGGCGTTCAGCGTCGCGGTCAACATTGGTGACGAAGTCGTTGCTGCCTTTCTGGCTCGCTTCAACTGCGTCCGGGGTTTCATAATTCTTGGCGATCAAATTTCCGGCCTTGCGCGCAGCGCGCACGGCGATGTTGAGCATCGGATGCATCAGTATCTCTCACTGGATGTTAAAGAACGGGGAAAACGGCGCGGAGTATAGCAGGGGGTTCGGAAAATGTCCTGCATTTATGCTAGTATTCGACAACTATCTCACAGACGCTCCTAAAATCTATGCTGCAGAACATCCGTATTGTCCTGGTTGAAACCTCTCATACCGGTAACATGGGCTCCGTCGCGCGCGCGATGAAAACCATGGGCCTGACCAACCTTTATCTGGTTAATCCACTTGTAAAACCTGACTCTCAGGCGATTGCTCTCGCCGCCGGAGCCAGTGATGTGATTGGCGATGCCAAAATTGTCGACACCTTTGATGAGGCAATCGCCGGTTGTCGTCTGGTGGTCGGTACCAGCGCGCGTTCACGCTCGCTGCCGTGGCCGATGCTCGATCCGCGTGAGTGCGGTTTGAAAAGTATCGAAGAAGGCCAGCAGGCACCGGTGGCGCTGGTGTTTGGTAGGGAGCGCGTAGGTCTGACCAATGAAGAGTTACAGAAGTGTCACTACCACGTGGCCATCGCTGCTAACCCGGAATACAGCTCGCTGAACCTGGCGATGGCGGTGCAGATTATCGCTTATGAAGTGCGAATGGCGTTTCTCCAGTCGCAGGAAGTGGCGCAGGCTGAGTTTGCCGAATCACCGTATCCGCTGGTCGATGACCTCGAGCGTTTTTATCAGCATATGGAGCAGCTGATGGTCGGCAGTGGCTTTATTCGTGAAGGCAATCCAGGCCAGGTAATGAGCAAAATGCGCCGTCTTTATACTCGTGCGCGTCCTGAACGTGACGAGTTAAATATTCTGCGCGGTATGCTTTCATCGCTGGAAAAAACGAAGGGTATTAAATAACCCCATTATTTTAAAAGGAATTTAGCGGCGGCAGCCTTGGTTTTAGTCTGACAATAATACTTGAGTAATTTACTTGGTTAAATAGTTGACCAAAACACTCGGGAATGTCAGACTTGGTTCAATAAATTTTGTTAACACCCCAACAACAGGGGTATAACCGAGGTTGCCAAAGCTATGAGACTGACATCTAAAGGCCGCTATGCCGTTACCGCCATGCTTGACGTTGCACTGCACTCTCATCAGGGTCCGGTGCCGTTAGCGGATATTTCAGAACGCCAGGGGATCTCGCTTTCCTATCTTGAGCAACTGTTCTCGCGCCTGCGTAAAAATGGCCTGGTTGCCAGCGTTCGTGGCCCGGGCGGCGGTTATCTGTTGGGTAAAGATGCCGGTGCTATCGCAGTTGGCGCGGTGATTACCGCTGTCGATGAGTCGGTTGATGCCACCAAATGTCAGGGTAAAGAGGGGTGTCAGGGTGGTGAGCGCTGTCTGACTCACGTGCTGTGGCGTGACCTGAGCGAGCGTATCAGTGATTTTCTGAATAATATCACCCTGGCTGAGCTGGTGAACAATCAGGAAATCCTTGATGTCGCCGATCGTCAGGACAGCGTCGATACCCGTCGTTTACCTAACGGTCGCCTGCAGGAAACGATTAACGTTAATACCCGTTTGCTCGCCAGTTAATTTCGTTCTTTCCGATTTAACGGCGATTGTCCGGTCGCCGTGTGCATTCCCACCTTGCCACCTCGACGTGGCAAGGGTAAAAATAACACCAGCATTTATTAATATTGAAGCGAAGTACGGAGCTTAACGAGCAATGAAATTACCGATTTATCTGGATTACTCTGCCACCACCCCGGCTGACCCGCGCGTTGCCGAGAAAATGATGCAGTATCTGACTCTGGATGGTACTTTCGGTAATCCGGCTTCCCGCTCTCACCGCTATGGCTGGCAGTCTGAAGAAGCGGTTGATATCGCCCGTAATCAGATTGCTGAGCTGGTTGGCGCAGATCCCCGTGAAATCGTGTTTACTTCCGGTGCCACTGAGTCTGACAACCTGGCGATTAAAGGCGCAGCGTCTTTCTACCAGCAGAAAGGCAAGCGCATCATCACTTGCACCACAGAACATAAAGCGGTGCTGGATACCTGCCAGCAGCTGGAAAGCGAAGGCTTCGAGGTCACTTATCTGGCGCCACAGCGTAACGGCCTTATTGACCTGAAAGAGCTTGAAGCCGCAATGCGTGAAGATACCGTGCTGGTGTCAATTATGCATGTTAATAATGAAATTGGTGTGATTCAGGATATCGCTGCCATTGGTGAACTGTGCCATGCGCGTGGCGTGCTGTATCACGTTGATGCGACGCAGAGCGTCGGCAAACTGCCGATCGACCTCAACCAGCTGAAAGTCGATTTAATGTCTTTCTCTGCGCATAAAATTTACGGACCAAAAGGTATCGGCGCGCTGTACGTGCGTCGCAAGCCGCGCATCCGGCTGGCAGCCCAAATTCACGGTGGTGGACATGAGCGCGGTATGCGTTCCGGCACGCTGCCAGTGCACCAGATCGTCGGCATGGGCGAAGCCTATCGCATCGCGAAAGAAGAGATGACCAGTGAAATGGCTCGTCTGCGCAGTTTACGCCATCGTCTGTGGAATGGTATCAGCCAGATCGAGGAAGTTTACCTTAACGGTGAGCTGGAAAATGGCGCGCCTAATATCCTTAACGTCAGCTTTAACTTCGTTGAAGGTGAGTCGCTGATTATGGCGCTAAAAGATCTTGCGGTATCTTCTGGCTCAGCCTGCACCTCTGCCAGTATGGAATCTTCCTACGTGTTGCGCGCCCTCGGCCTGAATGATGAGCTGGCACACAGTTCGATTCGTTTTTCGCTTGGCCGCTTTACTACGGAAGAAGAGATTGATTACACCATCGTGCTGGTGAGCAAATCTATCGCTCGTCTGCGCGAGCTTTCGCCGCTGTGGCAGGAAAGGCAACTCTCCCGCGCCGCTCTCTGAGAATGTGCCTGATAACAGGCTGATGATCAGTAAATAATCACAGATTATCGAGGGCCGATCTTACGATACGGCCCTTTTTATATCTGAGGAAATAACAAGAAATGGACTGACAGTCGCGAAATTTCCTAAGCGATGTATGATGCTTGTCCGGCAGCATCCAATGAAAAGATTCTGTAAGCGAGCCTGTTAGTCTGGTTGGATAAATATCTTCAGGGCGGCACGGGTGCTGCCTGCTGTAAAATTTACCGATATCCTATTAAGCGATAAAAGAACAAGGAGCCATGCGATGACAACACAAGCAATGAACATCACACTGTCAACGGCAGCGGCAGATGCACGCTGGGGCGAAAAAGCGATCCTCAGCACTAATGACAGCGGTATGACTATTCATCTGAATGGCAACGATCCACTGGCGACCATTCAGCGCGCAGCACGCAAAATTGATGGTCAGGGCATTCGTCAGGTCACTCTGAGCGGCGCTGACTGGGATTTAGAAAAAAGCTGGGCGTTCTGGCAAGGCTATCGTGGGCCAAAAGGCGAGCGTAGCGTGGAATGGGCGCAGCTGAGCGAGAAAGATCGCGCTGAGTTCGATCGTCGTCTGAAGATCGTTGACTGGGTACGCCATACGATCAACCTGCCAGCCGAAGAGCTTAGCCCGTCAACGCTGGCACGCAGCGCGGTTGACCTGCTGAGCGACGTTGGCGGTGACGCAGTAAGCTACCGCATTACCAAAGGCGACGATCTGCGCGAGCAGAAGTATATGGGTATTCATACCGTTGGGCGCGGCTCACAGCGTAGCCCGGCGCTGCTGGCGTTGGATTACAACCCAACTGGTGATGAAAACGCACCGGTATTCGCCTGCCTGGTAGGTAAAGGCATCACCTTTGATACCGGTGGTTACAGCCTGAAGCAGAGCGCTTTTATGGATTCGATGAAATCTGATATGGGCGGTGCCGCAACGGTAACTGGCGCACTGGCACTGGCGATTTCCCGTGGACTGAAAAAGCGCGTGAAACTGTATCTCTGCTGTGCAGAAAATATGGTCAGCGGTAATGCGTTCAAACTGGGCGATATTATTCGTTACCGCAATGGTAAGACGGTTGAAGTGATGAATACCGATGCCGAAGGGCGTCTGGTACTGGCGGATGGCCTGATTGATGCCAGCGAACAGAATCCTGAACTGTTAATCGATGCAGCGACGCTGACCGGCGCAGCGAAAACGGCGCTGGGCAACGACTATCACGCTTTATTCAGCTTTGACGACCAGCTGGCGCAACAGTTGATGGAAAGCGCGGCCAGTGAGAATGAACCATTCTGGCGTCTGCCGCTGGCTGAGTTCCATCGCAGCCATCTGCCGTCAAATTTTGCCGATCTGAACAATATTGCCAGTCCGGCTCATGCCGCGGGTGCCAGCTCTGCTGCTGCTTTCCTGTCATACTTTGTGAAAAACTATCAGAAAGGTTGGCTGCATATTGACTGCTCCGCGACCTATCGCAAAGGAGCGGTGGATCAATGGTCTGCTGGCGCAACCGGCTTAGGCGTGCGCACCATCGCTAACCTGTTATTAAAATAATGGTCAACCAGCCGGAGCGATCCGGCTGGTTTGTCACCGGGCGGCGTTGATGCAGCCCGGACAAATGTTTGCCGCGGAATATCACCATGAATCAATCGAATAACCGTCTGGAAGAGGTGCTGAAACTGGCAGCCACTGAGGCGGCGCATCGTCCTGAATTTTTTGAGCTGTTAATGAGTGCCAGCGTATGGGTACCCGGTGAAAGTGAATCAGAGCAGCCGGATGCCAGCTCAGCCGTTGATCTCCAGCACTGGGAAAAAGAGGATGGTGCCAGCATCATACCTTTTTTTACTTCTGTCGAAGCATTGCAGCAGGCGGTTAAAGATGAGCAGGCTTACCTGATCATGCCGGTGCGCAACCTGTTTGAAATGACGCTGGGTGAAACTCTGTTCCTGAATCCCAAATTACCGACAGGAAAAGAGTTTTCCCCGAGTGAAATTGCCAGACTGATCGGTGAAGGTGGCGACGCCCTGAGCCAGCAAACGGTGCTGGAAGGCGGCACGCCGCTGCTGTTGTCAGAAATCGCAGAGCCGCCAGCGCAGGTTATCGACTCACTGACTCAACTGTTTGCTAAACATAAGCAGGTTCGCCGTGCTTATGTTGCGCAGATTAAAGAGTCGGCAGAAGAAGCACCTAATCTGTTGATTGGCATCGAGGCAGACAGCAATATAGACGCGATTATTCGCGCCGCCGGCAGTGTGGCAACGGATACCATGCTCGAAGACGAACCGGTCGATATCTGCGAGGTGGTTGACGGTGAGAAAGGCATCAGCCATTTCTTTACCGCGCATATCACGCCGTTTTACGAACGCCGTTGGGGCAGCTTCTTGCGCGAATTTAAAAACGCCAACTAATGCTACTGGCGAACTGGCCGGGTTAGCCCCGGCCGGTTTATTCAGACATTTTTCTTAATCGGTAAATCATCACGGCTGCCCCATTCTCCCCAGGAGCCGTCATACAGTTTGACGTTTGCCACACCCAGCGTGGTCAGTGCCAGAATCACCACCACCGCAGTCACGCCGGAACCACAGCTGGCAACAATCGGCTTTTTCAGGTCAACACCGTGCCGCTGGAAAATAGCGTCCAGTTCCGCTGCCGGCTTCAATTGACCATCTCTCACCAGCTCATTCCATGGCACGTTCAGACTGCCCGGAATATGGCCGCGATGCAGCCCGGGACGCGGTTCATCGACTTCACCGTTAAAGCGATTTGCTGCGCGCGCATCAATAATCTGCGCGGTACCTTCATGACTGATCAACAGCACATCGGTAACCCGACGGACTAAATCGTTATCATATTGCGCGTCGAACTCACCTTCCGGCAGTGAGACTTCTCCGCTTTCAATCGGTAATCCAGCCGCTTTCCAGCCCTGTAAACCGCCAGCCAGAATCGACACCTGCGTGACGCCAAAAGCACGCAGCATCCACCAAGCACGCGGTGCGGAAAACAAATTGCCTTCGTCGTAGACCACCAGATGCTTATCGCCGTTGATCCCCAGCTCACGCATTGCTACGGCAAAGCTTTCGGCACGCGGCATCATATGCGGATAAGGGCTGGTATGGTCGGAAAGTGCCTCGATATTAAAAAATACGGCATCGGGCAAATGGCCGGCCAGATATTCGGCGGTGATATCACGTACCAGCTCCTGACCAGGAGGAAGCATTCGCGCATCGATGACCTGCACCTCATTTTCACTCTGGTGTTCGGCAAGCCAGTCGGCGGTAACAAAGAAGGAGGTTGTCATAGCGGCCTCGTTAGGGTTCTGTGTTGAAGAAAAGCTTAGTCTGAGTGTCGACGATCTATCCTGACTCCACAAGACAATTTAGATTATGCGAATGATCTTAAATGAAATTTACGAGCCAGCTCGTAAAAAGCTGCACCGCGCATAGCGAATCAACACTCCTCTGCGTAATCCCTCGCAAATTGATAAATTTACCTGGTCGTTTTGGCTGATTTCCCGCCATACTATCGTTCTCATTTCGCAGGCTTATCAGGCCATGGAGACAGTATGAACGGGTTGAGGAACGGTGCGGGTTTAGCTGCGTTATTGGCGCTGGCGCTGCTGACAGGATGTGATGATGCGGAGACAAAAACGCCTGTTGCTACGGCGGCAGAAAAAAACGCCTCATCGCAAAGCACGACAGCACAGCAAAAAGTGGAGCTGACGGATGCGCAACGTGCAGCGCAAGCGGAACGTGACAAAGGAAAGCCGCTGACGGTGGTGGACCTGTCAGAAGTGCAGCTGGAAGGTGCCAGCGCGCTGGTGGCAACTTTTTCCGTGGCGCTGGATGATAAACAGAACTTCGCCGATCGCTTGCATCTGATTGACAGTAAAAATGGTGCAATTGACGGCGGCTGGGAGCTTTCCGCCAACCGTAAAGAGCTGCGTTTTCGTCATCTCGAACCAAACCGTAAACTGATCGCCACCGTAGATAGCGGATTAAAAGCCGCCAACGGTGCCGCGCTGGATAGTGCCTTTGAGCAGGAAATTACCACTCGCGACGTGCAACCAATGGTCGGTTTTGCCAGCCGAGGTTCACTGCTACCGACGCGCGTTACTCAGGGACTCCCGGTACTGGCACTGAATGTTAACAGCGTCGATGTCGATTTCTTCCGCATTAAATCTGCCTCTTTACCTTCATTTCTCTCTGCCTGGGAGTACGGTAACAGCTTACAAAGCTGGCAGTCTGAAGAGCTGCTGAATAAGGCCGATCTGGTGTACAGCGGACGATTTGACCTCAATCCGGCGCGCAATACCCGTGAAAAACTGCTACTGCCGCTAAGCGATATCGAAGCATTCCGGCAGCCGGGTGTCTATCTGGCGGTAATGAAAAAAGCCGGCTCTTATAATTACAGCAATGCCGCGACGTTGTTTACCCTCAGTGATATCGGTGTGTCACTGCATCTGTTCCCAACGCAAATGGATGTCTTCAGTCAGAGCCTGGAGAATGGCGCAGCACTGTCGGGCATTACGCTGACCATGCTCGATGAAAAAGGCCAAACACTCCAGCAGGTGCAAAGCGATAACCAGGGGCATGCGCAGTTAAAACGTTCGGCCAAAGCGGCTTTGCTTTTGGCGACCAACGATAATCAAACCACGCTACTGGATCTTAACCGACCAGCACTTGATTTGGCCGAATTTGCCGTGGCCGGTCCGGAAGGCTATGACAAGCAACTGTTTATGTTTGGCCCGCGCGATCTATACCGGCCTGGTGAAACGGTGATTGTGAATGCACTGCTGCGAGATGCCGATGGTCAGCCTCTGCCTGCACAGCCGGTCAGGCTCGAAGTGGTCAAACCCGATGGTGAGGTGGCGCGCACGCTGGTGTGGCAACCGGAAAATGGCCTGTATCAGTACCGCTTCAGTTTGCCTGAGTCCGCTGCGACCGGCAGCTGGACGCTGCGGGTAAATACCGGCGACGATCGTCCACGCAGCTGGCGCTTTAATGTTGAAGATTTCTTGCCGGAGCGTATGGCGCTGTCGCTGAAAGCTGATGAGCGCCCACTGCTGCCCGCTGATGACGTCACTTTCCAGGTTAATGGCCGCTACCTGTATGGTGCACCGGCGGCGGGCAACCGTCTGCAGGGCCAGCTGTTTTTACGGCCCAATCGCGAGGCCGTTGCTGCACTGCCGGGTTATCAGTTTGGTGATATTACTGAAGAGGGGCTGAAGCGTAGCCTGGATGAAATCGATCTGACGCTGGATGCCGGGGGCGACACCGTGGTGGCCGTGGAGTCAGGCTGGAAAGATGTGCATTCGCCGATTAATTTAATTTTGCAGGCCAGCCTGCTGGAAACCGGAGGTCGTCCGGTTACGCGGCGTAGCACGCAGTCAATCTGGCCGGCCGAGGCATTGCCGGGTATTCGTCCGCTGTTTGGTAATCAGGATATCTACGACTACCGCAGCGACAGTTATCGCAGCCAGCCAATGGTTGAAGAGGGCAGCACGGCGGCCTTTGATATTGTGCTGGCCAATGCTCGCGGTCAGAAACTGGCCGCGCAGAACCTTGATGTGCGCCTGATTCGTGAGCGCCGCGACTATTTCTGGAGCTTCTCTGATGGCGAGGGCTGGCAATCACGCTATGAACAGAAGGATTTGCAAGAGCAGCAGCAGCAGGTTTCACTGGCAGCGGATGGCACCGCGCGCGTTGAGTTCCCGGTTGACTGGGGCTCATACCGTATTGAAGTGCGGACTGCCGATGAAAAAACACTAACCAGCCTGCGCTTCTGGGCAGGGTACAGCTGGCAGGACAACACTGATGGCAGCGGCGCACTGCGTCCCGATCAGGTCAAACTCAAACTGGATAAACCCGCCTATCTTCCGGGTGAAAAAGCCAGTGTGCATATCGAAGCACCGGCAGCAGGGAAAGGCTATCTGATGCTTGAGTCCAGTAATGGTCCGCTCTGGTGGCAGGAGATTGATGTGCCAGCGGGAGGCATTAATGTTGATGTGCCGATTAACCCGCAGTGGCGTCGACACGATCTTTACCTCAGCGCATTAGTTATTCGTCCTGGCGAGAAAGAGAAAGGCACTACGCCAAAACGTGCAGTGGGACTATTGCATCTGCCGCTGGCTGATGATAACCGTAAACTGGCTTTAACCCTTGATGCGCCGCAAAAGATTCGTCCAAATCAGACCCTGACGGTGAAAGTTAAAGCCGCGCGTCAGGGAGGTGAACTGCCCAGAGATATCCATCTGCTGCTGTCAGCGGTAGACAGCGGTGTACTGAGTATTACCGATTACAAAACTCCCGATCCGTTCAACGGTTTCTTTGGACGTAAGCGCTATAACGCCGATCAATATGATGTCTATGGCCAGCTGATTGAAGGGCAGGGGCGGCAAGCTACGCTGCGTTTCGGTGGTGATGGTGATGAGGGCGATCCGCTGGCGCGCGGCGGTAAAAAACCGGTGACGCACGTCAATATTGTGGCACAACAGGCGCAACCGATAACGCTCGACGCCAATGGTGAAGGCAGTATTGAACTGCAAATTCCTGAGTTTAACGGCGAGCTGCGTTTGATGGCGCAGGCCTGGAGCGATGCGGAGTTTGGTCAGGGAGAGCAGAAGGTTGTGGTTGCCGCGCCGCTGGTGACTGAACTGGCGACACCGCGCTTTATGGCCGGAGGCGACAGTGCACGTCTGGCGCTGGATATCTCTAACCTGTCTGGTACGGCGCAAACGCTAAACTTGCGCCTGATGGCGCAGGGCCTGGTGAAGCTTGATGGCGCAGAAAATCAGAGTGTTTCGCTTAAAGCTGGGGAACGCACCACGCTGTTTGTACCGGTAAGTGCCCTGACTGGTTTTGGTGATGGTGAACTGGCAGTTGATATTACCGGTATCAACTTGCCGGGAGAAAAAGTTAACCCGAGCCATTACAGCTGGAAAATTGGCGTACGCCCGGCCTGGCCGGCAGAGACGCGTAATTTCGAGTCTGTGGTGCGGGCTGGCGAAGCGTGGAGCGTGCCAGCCGAGGCGCTTAGCGGACTGGCTCCTGCCACTCTGCAAGGGCAACTGGCCATCGGCAGCCGGCCACCACTGAATATTGCCCGTTATATTCGAGAACTTTATGCCTATCCGTACGGTTGTCTTGAACAAACTGCCAGCGGTCTTTATCCATCACTGTTTACTAATCACGCACAGCTGGTGGCGTTGGGAATTAAGGGTAGCAGTGACAAGGTGCGACGTGAGTCGATCGACACCGGCATTGACCGGCTGGCTGGGATGCAGCGCTACAACGGCAGTTTTGGCTTGTGGAGCAAAGACAACCCGGAAGAGTTTTGGCTAACGGCTTATGTCACTGATTTTCTGATTCGAGCCAGCGAACAGGGCTACAGCGTTCCGAAACCGTTACTGGACCGCGCCAGTCAACGACTGCTGCGCTACTTGCAGGATGCCAATCAAATTGAGGTCTATTACAGCAACGATCCGGCGGCAACGCGTTTCAGCGTACAGGCCTATGCGGCACTGGTGCTGGCGCGTCAGCAAAAAGCACCGTTAGGCGCGTTGCGCGCGCTGTATGATAAAAAAGAGAGTGCCAGGGCCGGGCTGCCGCTGGTGCAACTGGGACTGGCGCTTAAACTGATGGGCGATGCGCCACGTGGCACCGAGCTGATCGCTGAGGGCATTAATCATCCGCGTCCGGCTAATAATATCTGGCTGGAGGATTATGGCAGTGAACTGCGCGACAATGCGCTGATCCTCAGTCTGCTGGCAGAAAACCAGCTACTGCCAGATGAGCAGGGTAAGTTACTGTTAAAACTCTCGCAGCAGCTTAATGGTAAGCGCTGGCTATCAACCCAGGAAAATAACGCGTTGTTCCTTGCGGGCAGAACGCTGCAGGAGCAGGCGGGCGTAAACTGGCAGGCCAGTCTCAACGGGCAATCTCCTGCATTAAGTGGCAGTGAAACGCTGAACAAAACGCTGACAGCAGCCCAGCTCACCGCGGGTATTGAAGTCAGCAACCAGGGCAGCAGTAATCTCTACACCCGGCTGGATGCCGTGGGCTATCCGCAGAGTATGCCTGCTCCGTACAGTAATAATTTGCAAATCAGCCGGAGCTATTTAGGGCTGGATGGTAAAGAGAAATCACTCGCCAGCCTGAAAAGTGGTGAGCTGGTGCTGGTGGTGCTGAAGGTTTCAGCGCAGCAGCGGGTGCCGGACGCGCTGGTAGTTGATTTGCTGCCTGCCGGACTGGAGCTGGAAAACCAGAACCTGGGAGACAGCAGCGCCAGTCTTGGCGAGAGCGCTACGGAGGTTCAGGAGCGGGTGAATGATATGCAGCAGGCCAACATTAAGCACCTTGAGTTCCGTGACGATCGCTTTATTGCAGCAGTAGATGTAGATGGCTATCGGCCACTGACCTTGCTGTATCTGGCTCGCGCCGTAACCCCCGGTAGCTATCAGGTGCCTGCGCCGCAGGTTGAATCGATGTATGTACCGCAATGGCGCGCGCTGGGTGCCACTTCTGAGCGGCTGAATGTGCAATAAGGTCCGGCGTCCGGCACCGTGTCGGGCGCATTGATAATGAGGCGTGGTTTCGCTCTGCTGCGTGCGTTGCTGATATTGCTGGCGCTCTTTATGCTGTTGTTAATCGGCGACAGGCTATTTCCGCTGCCATTGCAGCAGCCAGAGCCTGCGCGCGTGGTGGTGACTGAAGATGGCACGCCGCTGTGGCGCTTTGCCGATCGTAACGGCATCTGGCGCTATCCGGTTACCGTCGATGATGTGTCGCCGTACTATCTCCAGGCGCTGCTGACTTACGAAGATCGTTGGTTCTGGCACCATCCAGGCGTCAATCCGCTGGCTATAATTCGCGCGGCCTGGCAGGACATAATCGGTGGTGAAATTATCTCCGGCGGCAGCACCCTGACGATGCAGGTAGCGCGGCTGATCGATCCGCAACCGCGCACCTTTGCCGGTAAAATGCATCAGGTGTGGCGCGCCTTCCAGCTGGAGTGGCATCTGTCGAAGCGCGAGATTTTGACGATCTATCTTAACCGTGCGCCTTTCGGCGGTACCATTGAAGGCATAGGTGCCGCCAGCTGGACGTGGCTCGGTAAGCCACCTTCCGCGATGACGCGCAGTGAGGCGGCGCTGATGGCGGTGTTGCCACAAGCGCCAAGCCGTTTACGTCCCGACCGCTGGCCGCTGCGTGCGCAGGCAGCGCGTAATAAAGTGCTACAGCGCATGATCGATTATCAGGTCTGGTCATTACCTCAGGTCGAAGAGATCTTTGCCGAACCGGTGTGGCTGGCACCTCGACAGATGCCGGAGCTGGCACCCTTATTGGCAAGGCGGCTGATTGCCCTGTCACCCCGGCAAAAAGTTACCTCTACGATTGATGCCTCGATGCAGCGTCAGCTGGAAGCGATGGCACAAGGCTGGAAAAATCAGCTTCCACCGCGCACGTCGATGGCGGTGATGGTAGTCGATCACCGCAATATGAAAGTGCGCGCCTATCTTGGTTCGATCGATCTTAATGATGACAGCCGTTTTGGTCATGTCGATATGATTAGCAGCATACGTTCACCGGGATCGGTACTGAAACCATTCGTCTATGGGCTGGCAATTGACGATGGCTTAATCCATGCAGAATCACTGTTGCAGGATGTACCGCGACGTTTTGGTGATTATCGGCCAGGTAATTTTGACACTGGATTTCACGGCCCGGTCAGCGCCAGCGAAGCACTTTCCCGATCGCTTAATCTTCCTGCGGTGCAGTTGCTTGATGCATACGGGCCAAAGCGTCTTACGGCGGCGCTGCGCAATGTTGGTCTGCGGTTACGTTTTCCGGCGGCGGTGGAGCCTAATCTTTCGCTGGTTCTGGGCGGAACGGGGGCGCGTATGGATGAGATTGTCGCCGCATACAGTGCTTTTGCGCGTCACGGGAACGCGGCGCAACTGCGCTTTCTGCCAGAACAGCAACTGGAGCAGCGTGCTTTGATGTCACCCGGTGCGGCGTGGGTCATCCGGCGCATTCTGGCGGGTGAGGCGCAGCCACAGCCCGACGATCAGTTGCCTGCGGTGGTGCCGCTGGCGTGGAAAACCGGTACCAGCTATGGTTACCGCGACGCCTGGGCAATTGGCCTGAATGCACGCTACCTGATTGGCGTATGGGTAGGGCGTCCGGACGGCACGCCAGTTGCCGGACAATACGGTAACGCCAGCGCGATACCGGTAATGAATCAGGTCAGTAACCTGTTGATGTCGTCACCGGGCTTTCGTGGCACGGTATTGCCAAGCGACCCCCGCCCGCAATCAGTTGGCGTGACATCGATCTGCTGGCCGGGGGGGCAAACGTTGCCCGCTGGCGATACGAATTGCCGTCAGCGGCGTCAAAGCTGGATCGTCGACCAAACCGTGCCGCCAACACTGCTGGCACCAGGGCAGGAGAGTTTAACCGGCATTCAGCAGCCGGTGTGGCTAAATGCGCAAGGCAAACGCGTCGCGGCAGATTGTAGCGGCGCGCGGGCGCAGATCGTCACTCTGTGGCCATTGCCGCTTGAGCCGTGGTTGCCGCAGGGCGAGCGACGCGCCAGCCGGTTACCGCCAGTTGATGCGCAGTGCCCGCCATTGAGCCAGGGTAATGCGGCCCCTCTGCTGTTAACCGGCGTGCGTGATGGGCAGATTCTGCATCGTTTACCGGGCCAGCCTTTACTGACGGTAACGGCCAGTGTGCAGGGCGGGCAAGGAAGTCAGCGCTGGTGGTTTATTAATGGCAATCCGCTGGAAAGTCAGCGTGATATGTCATCACTGGCATTACCTTTTGAAAAGCCCGGTGACTATCAGGTAACCGTGCTGGATGAGGATGGACAAGTGGCGAGCGCTGCTTTTAGCGTAGAGTGATTAATTTTCGACCCTGATAAGCAGATATGAAGGGGATGTCGCGACGGAGATCATGTTTTTTTAATGAATTGTTGAATCTTCGATAGGCAACCGCCGAACGCGCCCCTATAATCTGCGCCATTTTCTCGGGCCGGAACCCAAATTTACTACCCGAAAGCATTCAGAATATAACCGTTTAAACGGTGTCTGAAGGATGAAGGGGAAAATCCGGCTTAATTTGGCAGTTAATACAGAGGTCAACATGACAACAGAACGTACTTTTTCCATCGTTAAACCTAATGCGGTGGCAAAAAACGTAATTGGTGCTATCTACAACCGTTTCGAAAGCGCTGGCTTTAAAATTGTTGCTGCAAAAATGCTGCACCTGACCACTGAGCAGGCGCAGGGCTTCTACGCAGAACACGCTGGTAAGCCTTTCTTTGATGGCCTGGTTGAGTTTATGACTTCAGGTCCAATCGTGGTTTCCGTTCTGGAAGGTGAAAACGCCGTTCAGCGTCACCGTGATCTGATGGGTGCAACCAACCCGGCAAACGCACTGGCTGGTACCCTGCGTGCAGACTACGCTGACAGCTTCACCGAAAACGCAACCCACGGCTCTGATTCTGCTGAATCTGCTGCACGTGAAATCGCGTTCTTCTTTGGCGAAGGCGAAGTGTGCCCGCGTACACGTTAATTCGTGTCGGGAAAGTTAACAGGTAAGCTGCGTTTACAAAATTAATGTGTTCGCATGCTGCCGTAAGTTGGCATCCCGTTAAAGATGTTTGTACAATAATGCGCCCCTGATGAGCATGCTCAGCGGGGGCGCTTCTTTTTTTAATCATTCATCCCCCAACGCCATAACGTGTAATAACGAGGCGAGAGAATATTATGTCAGAACTTATTGTGACGCCGTCGTCCGAAACTCCTGTAGTTGTCAGCCAGAAACAAAAAATCAATCTGCTGGATCTTAACCGTCAGCAAATGCGCGAATTCTTCCTTTCCATTGGTGAGAAGCCTTTCCGCGCTGATCAGGTCATGAAGTGGATTTATCATTACTGCAGCGATGATTTCGATCAGATGACCGATATCAACAAAGTGCTGCGCGGCAAGCTGAAAGAGCTGACCGAAATCCGTGCACCTGAAGTGGCTGAAGAGATGCGTTCAACCGACGGCACCATTAAATGGGCGATCCGCGTTGGCGACCAGCTGGTAGAGACTGTCTACATTCCGGAGAAAGACCGCGCCACACTCTGCGTCTCATCGCAGGTAGGTTGTGCACTTGAGTGTAAATTCTGTTCCACCGCGCAGCAGGGCTTTAACCGCAATCTGCGCGTTTCGGAAATTATTGGTCAGGTATGGCGCGCCGCGAAAATTATCGGTGCTGCACGCGTTACCGGTCAGCGTCCAATCACTAACGTGGTGATGATGGGCATGGGCGAGCCGCTGCTGAACCTGAACAACGTCGTTCCGGCGATGGAAATCATGCTGGATGACTTTGGTTTTGGTCTTTCCAAGCGCCGTGTGACTCTGTCGACCTCTGGCGTTGTGCCAGCGCTCGACAAGCTGGGCGATATGATTGATGTCGCGCTGGCGATTTCACTGCACGCCCCGAACGACAAAGTGCGCGATGAAATCGTGCCAATTAACAAAAAGTACAATATCGCTACCTTCCTTGATGCTGTGCACCGCTATATTGGCAAATCAAACGCCAATCAGGGCCGTGTCACCATCGAGTATGTGATGTTGGATCACGTCAACGACAGCACCGATGATGCGCATGAACTGGCGGAATTGTTAAAAGATACGCCGTGCAAAATCAACCTGATCCCATGGAACCCCTTCCCGGGCGCACCTTATGGTCGCAGTTCCAACAGCCGCGTTGACCGCTTCTCCAAAGTATTGATGGAGTACGGCTTCACCACTATTGTGCGTAAAACCCGTGGTGATGATATTGATGCTGCTTGTGGTCAGTTAGCGGGTGATGTTATTGACCGTACCAAGCGTACCCTGCGCAAAAAAATGGCAGGTGAAACAATTTCTGTGAAAGCGCTCTGAAACCGGTGATTTAATTGTTTTTACAACAATTATCGGATTTGGGGCTTGATATGTTTGGCGTAACATAACAAGCTTTATCACCTCAGGGAGAGGTTATGCGTAACGGACTACTATGCGCGCTGCTGAGTGCTTTTCTTGTAAGTGGTTGTGTCACTGACCACGCAGCAACAGGCTCAGCGCAGACACGCCTTCAGCTCGGTTTAGAATATCTTGCGCGCGGCGACATTGCCGCTGCGCAACGCAATCTGCAGCGAGCTGAAGCTGCCGCGCCGCAGGATTATCGCATTCAGCTGGCAATGGCTCGTCTTTCTCAGATGAGTGGAGATAACCCTTCCGCTCAAATGCGCTATGATCAGGCATTACGGCTGGCACCGTTAAATAGTTTTGTTGTTAACAATTACGGTGCGTTTCTTTGCGGATTAGGGCAGTATGATGCGGCGCAACAGCAGTTTAGTCAGGCACAACGTCTGCCGCAGCCCGGAGCCAGAGCGGACAGCTTTGAGAATGCCGGTTACTGCTATCTGAACGCAGGAGAGCCTGAGCAGGCAAAAGCATCGTTGCTGCTGGCGATCCAGGCTGATGCACAGAAAGGGACACCCTTGCTGGCTGAGGCTGAAAGGCGATTTGGAAAGGGAGAACGTGTCCAGGCGCGACTCTTATTAGATGTATATCAGCACAGCTTGCCTGCTTCGGCAGAGAGCCTGTGGTTAGAGATTCGTTTCGCCGCGTTGGTTGAGCGTAACGCTGATGTTAAGCGTTACGGCATACAACTGGCGCGAAATTTTCCACAATCGATACAGTACCAGCATTTTTTAGCTAATGAATACTGAAGCCACTCAAGAAAAATCTGCAGTAAATTCCACGGGCGAACGCCTGCGTACTGCCCGTGAGCAAATGGGCCTTACCCAGCAGAATGTTGCTGAGCGTCTCTGCCTGAAACTTTCTACCGTTCGTGATATTGAGGAAGATAAGTCCCCAGCCGATCTCGCATCGACCTTCTTGCGTGGTTATATCCGCTCTTATGCTCGTCTGGTTCATGTACCAGAAGAGGAACTGCTGCCGATGATGGCTAAGCAGGCGCCGGTTCGTGCGGCAAAAGTTGAGCCGATGCAAAGTTTCTCACTCGGCAAGCGTCGTAAAAAACGTGATGGCTGGCTGATGATCTTTACCTGGCTGGTGTTGTTTGTGGTGGTCGGTCTGACTGGCGCATGGTGGTGGCAAAATCACAAAGCGGCGCAGGATGACCTGGTATCAATGGCCGATCAGAACTCTGGTGCAGAAGGCGATAACAGCCAGTCTATTCCGCTGACTGACAGCAGCAATGCTAATGACAGTGTGACTGATACGGCAGCCCAGCCTGTTGCTGCTGATAACAGCAGCGCAGCCGCATCTGACAATGCCAGCGTACCTGCCAATACCTCAGCTGACACCGCCAATGCGGTGGTGTCACCGAGTCAGGCACCGATTGACAACGCTGCAGCGCCGGTGGCGAACAGCCAACCGGCTAACGGCCTGTTGCCAACCGGCAATGCAGACGTTAGCGCACCTGCGGTTGATCCAAATGCTATTGTGATGAATTTTAACGCCGACTGCTGGCTGGAAGTGACTGATGCTGCTGGCAAAAAACTGTTCAGCGGCATGCAGCGCAGCGGTGGTAAACTGAGCCTTGCCGGTACTGCACCTTATCGTTTGAAAATTGGTGCTCCGAGCGCAGTACAGATTCAGTACCAGGGGCAACCTGTTGATCTGAGTCGTTTTATCCGTAGCAACCAGGTTGCTCGTCTGACCTTAGGTGCGCAATAACGCATCTTCTCTGGTCGCGAGTAATTGTGGAGAAAGAATATGCATAACGAAGCACCCATTATCCGTCGCAAATCAACACGTATTTACGTCGGCAAGGTGCCGGTGGGCGATGGCGCACCAATAGCCGTTCAGTCCATGACCAACACGCGTACGACGGATGTCGCCGCGACGGTCAACCAGATTAAAGCGCTTGAACGTGTAGGCGTCGATATTGTCCGTGTTTCCGTTCCAACCATGGACGCGGCAGAAGCCTTTAAGCTGATCAAACAGCAGGTCAACGTTCCGCTGGTGGCGGATATTCACTTCGACTATCGCATCGCGCTGAAAGTTGCGGAGTATGGCGTCGACTGTCTGCGCATTAATCCGGGTAATATCGGTAATAACGAGCGTATCCGTCAGGTAGTTGACTGCGCTCGTGATTACAATATTCCAATTCGCATCGGTGTTAATGCCGGTTCGCTGGAAAAAGATCTGCAGGAAAAATATGGCGAGCCAACGCCACAGGCACTGCTGGAGTCAGCAATGCGCCATGTTGATCATCTTGATCGCCTGAACTTTGATCAATTTAAAGTCAGCGTCAAAGCCTCCGACGTTTTCCTTGCCGTTGAATCTTACCGCTTACTGGCGAAACAGATCGATCAACCACTGCATCTCGGTATCACTGAGGCCGGTGGCGCACGTGCAGGCTCGGTGAAATCAGCCATTGGCCTTGGCCTGCTGCTGGCGGAAGGTATTGGCGATACGCTGCGAATTTCACTGGCCGCCGATCCGGTGGAAGAGGTGAAAGTTGGCTTTGACATCCTGAAGTCGCTGCGCATTCGCTCTCGCGGAATTAACTTTATTGCCTGTCCGACCTGTTCACGTCAGGAGTTTGATGTGATTGGCACGGTCAATGCCCTTGAGCAGCGCCTGGAAGATATCATCACGCCGATGGATATTTCGATAATCGGCTGTGTGGTCAATGGCCCGGGCGAAGCGCTGGTTTCAACGCTGGGTGTGACCGGCAGCAATAAAAAAAGCGGTTTCTACGAAGATGGCGTGCGCCTGCGCGAGCGTCTTGATAACGACGACATGATCGATCAGCTGGAAGCGCGTATCCGTGCCAAAGCCGCGATGCTCGATGAAAGCCGTCGTATCGACATTCAGCAGGTTGAGAAATAGCCATCATTTGTCGCCCTGTCATTTAAAGATGAAGGGGATACCCAATTGAACCTGTTCGGTGCCATCCTCATGGGGTAAGATGCCGGGTCAGGTTCTTTTTTGTATTTAAGATACTGAATATGATGCGTGGAAAATACGCTCAGCGCGCAGGCGGCCGCGGTCGATTCAGTATCCCATTTAGAGAGATTATTTGTGGCGAAGAATATTCAAGCTATTCGTGGCATGAACGATTACCTGCCTGCTGACACAGTAGTCTGGCAGCGTATTGAAGGCATCCTGAAGCAGGTGCTGGCCGGTTATGGTTACAGCGAAATTCGTTTGCCGATTGTAGAGCAGACCCCATTATTCAAACGCGCCATTGGTGAAGTTACCGACGTGGTTGAAAAAGAGATGTATACCTTTGAAGACCGCAATGGTGAAAGCCTGACGCTGCGTCCGGAAGGTACGGCGGGCTGCGTGCGTGCTGGTATCGAACATGGTCTGCTGTACAATCAGGAACAGCGTATGTGGTACATCGGGCCGATGTTCCGCTACGAGCGTCCACAGAAAGGGCGCTATCGCCAGTTTCATCAGTTGGGAGCTGAAGTCTTTGGCCTGCAAGGGCCGGATATTGATGCAGAATTGATTCTGCTGACCGCTCGCTGGTGGAAAGCTCTGGGGATCGCCGATCATGTTGCGCTGGAACTGAACTCTATCGGCTCGCTGGAAGCGCGTGCGAACTATCGCGATGCGCTGGTGGCTTTCCTTGAGCAGCATAAAGAGGTGCTGGACGAAGATTGTCAGCGCCGGATGTACAGCAATCCATTACGCGTGCTGGACAGCAAAAATCCTGACGTGCAAAAACTGCTGAATGATGCGCCGACGCTGGGTGACTATCTGGATGAAGAGTCGCGTGAGCATTTTGCCGGTCTTTGCGCCATTCTGGACGATGCCGGTATCGCTTACACTGTGAATCAGCGTCTGGTGCGTGGCCTCGATTACTACAACCGTACGGTGTTTGAATGGGTAACCACCAGTCTTGGCGCGCAGGGCACAGTCTGTGCCGGTGGCCGTTATGATGGTCTGGTTGAACAGCTCGGCGGTCGTGCCACTCCGGCGGTGGGTTTTGCCATGGGCCTTGAGCGTTTAGTATTGTTGGTTCAGGCAGTTAATCCAGAATTTGAACCGACGCGCGTTGTTGATGTCTATGTTATCGCTTCCGGTCAGGGTGTGCAGTCCGCAGCCATGCTGCTGGCAGAGAAACTGCGCGATGCATTGCCAGAACTGAAACTGATGACCAACTACGGCGGCGGTAACTTTAAGAAGCAATTTGCCCGTGCAGATAAGTGGGGTGCTCGCGTTGCGCTGGTGGTGGGTGAAGATGAAGTTAAAGCCGGCCAGGTCGTAATCAAAGATTTGCGCACGGGTGAACAGCAAGTGCTGGCACAAAGTGAAGCGGCAGCCGCGTTGTCGGCGCTTTTAAAATAAGCGCAGCAGGAAACAAGTAAGGAGAAGGATTGCGTGGAAGTTTATAGCAGCGAGAACGAACAAGTTGATGCACTCCGTCGCTTCTTTGCCAACAATGGCAAAGCGCTGGTGGTTGGCGTGGTATTAGGCGTGGGCGCACTGGTGGGCTGGCGTTTCTGGAGTAACAGCCAGGACGGTAATGCCAGAGTAACATCTGCTGCTTATCAGCAGGTAACCTCTGCGCTGGATGCCAGCAAGCCACAAACGCTGGAAGCGGCGAGCAAGTTCGCCAGTGAAAACAACAATACTTACGGTGCGCTGGCTTCGCTGGACCTCGCCAAACAGTTTGTTGATAAAAATCAACTGGATGAAGCGGCTACTCAATTGCAGAACGGCCTGAAAAGTACGGATGATGCTAATCTGCAGGCGGTACTGAATCTGCGTCTGGCGCGCATTCAGCTACAGCAGAAGAAAGCCGATGACGCGCTCAAAACCCTCGACACCGTTAAAGGTGATGGCTGGGCGGCGATTATCGCTGATATCCGTGGCGAAGCGCTGTTAAGCAAAGGCGATACCCAGGGTGCGCGTGATGCATGGAGCAAAGGTATCGAATCTGATGCTTCTCCAGCGCTGAAAGAAATGATGCAGATGAAGATGAATAATCTAGGTTAAGCCATTCAAGAGAGAGCGCATGGAATTACGTAAATACCTGCTGCCCGGGCTGATTTCAGTCACGTTACTCAGCGGTTGTTCGCTGTTCAGCGGCGAAGAAGATGTAGTGAAAATGGCCCCGTTGCCGAAAGTCGAAAACCAGTTCACACCGGAAAAAGTGTGGAGCACTTCGGTGGGTGATGGTATCGGTGATTTCTATTCCAATCTGCACCCTGCATGGCAGGACAGCACGGTATTTGCTGCTGACCGCCACGGTATCGTTAAAGCGCTTGATGCTGCTAACGGTAAGCAGAAGTGGAAAGTGGATCTTTCAGAGAAAACCGGTTTCTTCTCACGCAATCGTTCTGCGTTACTGTCAGGTGGCGTGACGGCGGGTGGTGAGCATATTTATATCGGCAGTGAGCGTGCACAGGTTTACGCTCTTAACAGCGCTGATGGCTCGATTGCCTGGCAGACTAATGTGGCAGGCGAAGCGATGTCACGCCCGGTAGTCAGCGATGGTTTAGTGCTGATCCATACCAGCAACGGTATGTTGCAGGGGCTTGATCAGGCGAGCGGCGCGGTAAAATGGTCGGTTAACCTGGATATGCCGGCACTGTCGCTGCGTGGTGAATCTGCTCCAGCCACTGCGTTTGGTGCGGCAATTGTCGGCGGTGATAACGGTCGTGTCAGTGCGGTGATGATGAATCAGGGACAACTGATTTGGCAGCAGCGCATCTCTCAGCCAAGTGGTGCTACCGAGATTGATCGCCTGAGTGATGTTGATACCACTCCGGTTGTGGTTAACGGTGTGGTGTATGCGCTGGCGTATAACGGCAACCTGACGGCGCTGGACCTGCGCTCTGGCCAGATCCTGTGGAAGCGTGAAATTGGTTCCGTCAGCGATCTGATCGTTGATGCTGGCCGAATTTATCTGGTTGATCAGGATGATCGCGTGATGGCGTTGAGTGTTGAGGGTGGTGTTTCCATCTGGCGTCAAAGCGATCTGCTGCATCGCAACCTGACTTCACCGGTACTGTACAACGGTTATATCGTTGTCGGTGACAGTGAAGGTTATCTGCACTGGATTAATACCGATGACGGTCGCTTTGTTGCGCAGCAAAAAGTCGACAGTTCCGGCTTGCAAAGCGAGCCGGTGGTAGCCAGTGATAAGCTGTTGATTCAGGCCAATAATGGTGAAGTTTACGCCTTTACGCGTTAATTTCTGACCTGAAAACTATTAGTTTAGCGGCTCCTGATTATCAGGGGCCGTTTCGTTTTTTAGCAGGCGTGTTATCCTTAGCGTCTTCAGCCTGACCAGAGCGGTGTATGCCGTTTACAACAATCTATCGAGTCAGGCATTTAATATTAGTAATGAGGCTTCAATATGGTACCTGTGGTCGCGCTGGTTGGGCGTCCCAATGTGGGCAAATCCACCTTGTTTAACCGTTTAACGCGTACGCGAGATGCGCTGGTGGCGGATTTCCCCGGGCTGACACGCGATCGCAAGTACGGTCGTGCCGAAGTAGAAGGGCGCGAATTTATTGCTATTGATACCGGCGGTATCGATGGCAACGAAGAGGGCGTTGAAACCCGTATGGCTGAACAGTCGCTGCTGGCGATTGAAGAAGCTGACGTGGTGCTGTTCCTCGTCGATGCGCGTGCTGGCCTGATGCCTGCCGATCAGGCAATCGCCAAACATCTGCGTTCACGTCAGAAACCCACTTTTCTCGTCGCCAACAAAACCGATGGGCTGGACGCCGATTCTGCCGTCGGTGATTTCTACTCTTTAGGTCTTGGCGAAATTCATGCCATTGCCGCTTCACATGGTCGCGGTGTTACCAGCCTGCTGGAAACTGCATTACTGCCGTGGATGGAAGTGGTTGATCCTAAAGAGCTGACTGAAGAAGAAGAGAACGAAGCTTACTGGGCCGACCTGGCTGCCAGAGAGCGCGGCGAAGATCCGGATGCAGAAGTCGAAGAAGAAGATGATTTCGACCCACGTACGCTGCCGATCAAGCTGGCGATTGTGGGGCGTCCTAACGTAGGTAAGTCCACACTGACTAACCGCATTCTCGGTGAAGATCGCGTGGTGGTCTTCGATATGCCGGGCACCACCCGCGACAGTATCTATATTCCGATGGAACGTGACGATCGGGAATATATTTTGATCGACACTGCGGGCGTGCGTAAGCGCGGTAAAGTGACGGATACCGTTGAAAAGTTCTCGGTAATCAAAACTCTGCAGGCGATTGAAGACGCCAACGTGGTCATGCTGGTTATTGATGCGCATGAAGGTATTTCCGATCAGGATCTCTCGCTGCTTGGTTTTATCCTCAATAGTGGGCGCTCACTGGTTATCGTGGTCAACAAGTGGGACGGCCTGTCGCAGGAAGTCAGGGATGAAGTGAAAGAGACGCTGGACTTCCGTCTGGGCTTTATCGATTTTGCCCGCATTCACTTTATCTCCGCGCTGCACGGCAGTGGTGTTGGCAACCTGTTTGAGTCGGTGACTGAAGCGTATGACTGCTCAACCCGCCGCGTTAATACCTCAATGCTGACGCGTATCATGACCATGGCAGAAGAAGATCATCAGCCGCCATTGGTGCGCGGACGTCGCGTGAAGCTGAAATATGCGCATGCCGGTGGTTATAACCCGCCAATAGTTGTGATTCACGGTAACCAGGTGAAAGACCTGCCGGATTCCTACAAGCGTTATCTGATGAACTATTTCCGTCGTTCACTGAACGTGATGGGCACGCCGATTCGTATCCAGTTTAAAGAAGGTGATAATCCATTCGCCGGTAAACGTAACCTGCTGACACCTAACCAGCAGCGTAAACGTAAGCGCCTGATGTCGCATCTGAAAAAGAACAAACGTTAATAAAAAACGGGAGCCTGAAAAGGCTCCCGTTTTTTTATACGGCATCGTTGGATTTAACGTGGTTTTTTCTTGATCGCGCTGACGCTGGTCACCTGGCTCTCTACCCAGCCATCGTCCAGACGGGTTTTAAGCGTATCGCCAGCCTGAATCTGTTTGGTTTTCCGTACCACTTTACCGTCGACGGCAGTGGTAACGCTGAAACCGCGCGCCAGCGTCGCCAGTGGGCTGACGCCTTCCAGCTGTGCAGCAAGGGTTGAAAAGCGCTGTTTATCGCGGTTTAACTCACTTTGCATGGCCTGTTGCAGACGATATTGCCACTGCTGAAGCTGCTGTTGCGCGCGATGGATGCGCCCTTGGGGTTGCTGGGCCGCCAGACGCTGCTCAACGCGTTCCTGCTGGCGCTGTGACTGACGTAGGTGTAACTGTACCGCATCGTCCAGACGGCGCTGTAGCCTGAACAGGGCCGTCTGCTGGCGTGCCAGCCGCAGTTGCGGGTGCTGCTGCTGTAAACGATGATGTAAACGGGTAAAAGCGCGCTGTTTTTGCGCCAGATAATAATCCATCGCCATTTCCATCCGCTGCTGTTGCGATTGCAGCTGACGTAACAGTTCAATCTGATTGCGGCTGACCAGTTCAGCGGCGGCAGACGGTGTCGGTGCTCGCAGGTCGGCAACAAAATCAGCGATAGTGACATCGGTCTCATGGCCGACGGCGCTGACAACCGGAATACGGCTGGCGAAAATCGCGCGCGCCACGCGTTCGTCGTTAAAGCTCCACAGATCTTCCAGCGAGCCACCGCCACGCCCAACAATCAGCACATCACATTCGTTACGCTGGTTGGCAAGCTCAATTGCCCGCACCAGGCTGGCAGGCGCTTCAGCACCCTGTACCGGCGTAGGATAAATCACTACCGGCAGTGAAGGATCGCGACGATGTAACACGCGCAACACATCGTGTAATGCCGCTCCGGTCGCGGAAGTGATCACTCCGACCTGGCGTGCCGGATCAGGTAGCGGCTGCTTGAACTGCTGATCGAAAAGTCCTTCAGCCGCCAGGCGCTGCTTAAGCTGCTCAAATTGCTGTTGCAACAAGCCGTCACCGGCAGGCTGCATACTCTCGGCAATCAGCTGATAATCACCACGCGGTTCATACAGCGTAATACTGGCACGAACCAGTACCTGCTGACCGTTTTGTGGTCGAAAGGTGACGCGTCGGTTACTGTTGCGAAACATCGCGCAGCGAACCTGAGCACCATCGTCTTTCAGCGTGAAGTACCAGTGACCGGAAGAGGGCTGGGAAAAATTTGAGATTTCCGCGCTCAGCCAGATTTGACCCATCTCCATTTCCAGCAGCTTGCGCACTGTCGTATTAAGACGGCTGACGGTAAAAATATTTGCAGATGGCGGTAGCGACATGTGACGAAGATCAAATTTCAAATCAGAGGGTTAATCAGTCGATACTACATGGCTGATACAGAGGATCAAGAGTTTTTCTTAAATAATGCTGGAGGCAATCGATTACGCCCTGTATAATGCCGCGGCAATATTTTATCTGTTCTCATTCACCCCAGGTTGAGATATTGCCATGCTAAGAATCGCTAAAGAAGCACTCACATTTGACGACGTTTTACTCGTTCCAGCACACTCTACTGTCCTGCCAAACACGGCAGATCTCAGTACCCAGCTGACAAAATCCATCCGTCTGAATATCCCAATGCTGTCCGCTGCAATGGACACCGTCACCGAAGCGGGTCTGGCAATCGCCCTGGCTCAGGAAGGCGGCTTAGGCTTTATCCACAAAAACATGTCTATCGAACGCCAGGCGGAAGAAGTTCGCAAGGTGAAGAAGCATGAGAGCGGCGTGGTTACTGACCCACAAACCGTTCTGCCAACCACGCCTCTGAGCGACGTTCAGGCTCTGACCGAACGCAATGGCTTCGCTGGCTATCCGGTAGTTAATGGCGAAAACGAATTGGTGGGTATTATTACCGGCCGTGACGTGCGCTTTGTTACCGATTTAAGCCTGCCGGTTTCTGCTGTGATGACGCCGAAAGAGCGTCTGGTTACGGTGAAAGAAGGTGAAGCACGCGAAGTTGTGCTGCAGAAAATGCACGAAAAACGCGTTGAAAAAGCGCTGGTCGTTGATGACAGCTTCCATCTGCTGGGCATGATCACCGTTAAAGACTTCCAGAAAGCTGAACGTAAACCTCACGCCTGTAAAGATGAGCACGGTCGCCTGCGCGTCGGTGCTGCGGTCGGTGCCGGTGCCGGTAACGAAGAGCGCGTTGATGCGCTGGTCGCTGCGGGTGTGGACGTGCTGCTGATTGACTCTTCTCACGGTCATTCTGAAGGCGTGCTGCAACGTATTCGTGAAACGCGTGCCAAGTACCCCGATCTGCAGATTCTGGGTGGCAACGTTGCGACCGGTGCCGGTGCACTGGCGCTGGTTGAAGCCGGTGTAAGTGCGGTTAAAGTTGGTATCGGCCCTGGCTCAATCTGTACTACTCGCATCGTTACCGGTGTCGGTGTACCGCAGATTACTGCGGTTTCCGACGCGGTTGCCGCACTGGAAGGGACCGGCATTCCGGTTATCGCTGACGGCGGCATTCGTTTCTCTGGTGATATCGCGAAAGCTATCGCGGCAGGTGCATCCTGCGTGATGGTCGGCTCGATGCTGGCAGGTACCGAAGAATCTCCAGGTGAGATCGAGTTGTATCAGGGTCGTTCATTTAAATCCTATCGTGGAATGGGCTCACTGGGCGCGATGTCCAAAGGTTCTTCAGACCGTTACTTTCAGACTGACAATGCTGCTGACAAACTGGTGCCGGAAGGGATCGAAGGCCGCGTGGCATACAAAGGTCGTCTGAAAGAGATCGTTCACCAGCAGATGGGTGGTTTGCGTTCCTGTATGGGCCTGACCGGCTGTGGTACTATCGACGACCTGCGCACCAAAGCGGAGTTTGTTCGCATCAGCGGAGCCGGTATCTCCGAAAGCCACGTGCATGATGTGACCATCACCAAAGAGTCGCCTAACTACCGTATGGGTTCTTAATCGCGCATCAGATTCACCGCCCGACTTATCAGTCGGGCGATTTCATTATCAGTTATACATCGCTCTGGAATAGCCTCAATGACGACGGAAAATATTCATAAACATCGCATTCTGATCCTCGATTTCGGTTCTCAGTACACTCAACTGGTGGCACGTCGCGTGCGTGAACTGGGTGTCTATTGTGAACTGTGGGCGTGGGACGTCACCGAAGAGCAAATTCGTCAGTTCAATCCTAGCGGTATCATTCTGTCCGGCGGCCCGGAAAGTACCACCGAACACGACAGCCCACGCGCGCCTGATTACGTTTTCAATGCGGGCGTGCCGGTTCTGGGTGTTTGCTATGGCATGCAGACCATGGCGATGCAACTGGGCGGTAAAGTTGAAGGCTCCACCGAGCGTGAATTTGGTTACGCGCAGGTAGAAGTGAAAGTGGCCAGCGCGCTGATTCGTGATATCGAAGATGCCATCAGCGATGCGGGTAAGCCGCTGCTGGACGTCTGGATGAGCCATGGTGACAAGGTTACCGCCATCCCGTCTGACTTCGTTACCGTTGCCAGCACCGAAACCTGCCCGTTTGCCATTATGGCTAACGAAGAGAAGCGTTTCTATGGTGTGCAGTTCCACCCGGAAGTGACCCACACTCGTCAGGGTCTGCGCATGCTGGAGCGCTTTGTGCTCGATATCTGCCAGTGTGAAGCGCTGTGGACACCGGCTAAAATTATTGAAGATGCGGTTGAACGTCTGCGCGAGCAGGTAGGCAACGATAAAGTGATCCTCGGCCTGTCCGGTGGCGTTGACTCTTCTGTAACGGCGATGCTGCTGCACCGTGCTATAGGCGACCGTCTGACCTGCGTGTTTGTCGACAACGGTCTGCTGCGCCTGAATGAAGCTGAGCAGGTGATGGATATGTTTGGTGACCACTTTGGTCTGAACATCATTCATGTGCCAGCCGAAGCCCGTTTCCTTGATGCACTGGCCGGTATTGATGAGCCAGAAGCCAAACGTAAAACCATTGGCCGGGTGTTTGTTGAACTGTTCGATGAAGAAGCCACCAAGCTGACCGATGTGAAGTGGCTGGCGCAGGGCACCATCTATCCTGATGTTATCGAGTCTGCGGCTTCTGCCACCGGTAAAGCGCATGTGATCAAATCACACCACAATGTGGGCGGCCTGCCGAAAGAGATGAAGCTTGGACTGGTTGAGCCGCTGAAAGAGCTGTTTAAAGACGAAGTGCGTAAAATCGGTCTGGAACTCGGCCTGCCGCACAGCATGCTGTTCCGTCACCCGTTCCCGGGGCCGGGTCTGGGCGTGCGTGTATTAGGTGAAGTGAAGAAAGAGTACTGTGACCTGCTGCGCCGTGCTGATGCGATCTTTATTGAAGAGCTGCATAAAGCCGACCTTTACAACAAAGTCAGCCAGGCATTTACCGTGTTCCTGCCAGTTCGTTCAGTTGGCGTTATGGGCGATGGCCGTAAGTACGACTGGGTAGTTTCGCTGCGTGCGGTTGAGACGATCGACTTTATGACCGCACACTGGGCGCATCTGCCGTATGAATTCCTCGGCCGCGTTTCTAACCGCATTATTAATGAAATTGACGGTATCTCCCGCGTTGTTTATGACATCTCCGGCAAGCCGCCAGCGACGATTGAGTGGGAATGATTTCTCGCTGATTTCTGCTATATCGTGATGCGATAATATCTGAAAAGCCCTCTGTTTATACAGGGGGTTTTTTATTTATGGCGCTGTCTGACACAAGCCTGGGAAATCGCTCCCTCGATCGCATCATCCTTTACTCCTCATTCCGTGAGCTTGGATGAGGGGAAATTATAAGTTGCCGCATCATGATGCGTTAAATAGTGAAAAACCCTTTGTTTTTACAGAGGTTATTTCATCTATGTAGCGTTATAAGATTTTAGTCCAGCATGGATTTTTTGAAGTTAGCTAAAGTGATTTGTATATATTTTATCCAGGATTTGGCTGTGATAGAGTCATAACCTGTCAAACTGGATGACAGGTATCGGGAAATGGGCTTTACTCCAACACCACATGATGCTGTTTTTAAACAATTTCTTAGCCATTCTGAAACGGCACGGGACTTTCTGCAGATACATTTGCCTCCGGCGCTGTTGCAGTGCTGTAATCTTGCCTCTCTGCAACTTACTACCGGCAGCTTTATCGAGGATGATCTGCGATCGTATTGCTCTGACATGCTTTATTCGTTAAAGGCCGGCAGTGGGGAAGGGTATATTTACTGCCTGATAGAACACCAAAGTTCACCCGATAAACTGATGTGCTTTCGTCTGATGCGCTATGCCATTGCGGCAATGCAGCAGCATCTTGATGCCGGACATAAACAGCTGCCGCTGGTTATTCCATTGCTGTTTTATCACGGGCGAGTGAGTCCTTATCCGCATTCGCTGAACTGGCTGCAGGGATTCAGCGATCCGAAACTGGCTGAACAGATTTACGGCAGCGATTTTCCGCTGGTGGATGTGACGGTCATTCCCGATGAAGAAATTATGACTCACCGGCGGATGGCTGCGCTGGAATTGTTACAGAAGCATATTCGTCTGCGTGATATGTCAGAGTTGCTTGAGCAACTGGTCACGTTACTGAGCAGCGGTTACACTACCAACGAGCAGCTTTCTGTACTGATAACTTACATGTTTCAGGCCGGAGAGACGGCTGATGCCGGAACCTTTATCCGCACGCTGGCACGGCGTTCACCGCAACAGGAGGAATTACTGATGACAATGGCAGAACAACTGGAGCAGAAAGGTCTGAAGAAGGGGCTGGCAAAAGGTATGGAGAAAGGCCGCAAGCAAGGTCGTCAGGAAGGTATTCTGCTGGGTGAACAGAAGGGGATAATGAAAGTGGCGCGCAATATGCTGGCAAGCGGGCTGGATTTTAAAACGGTGCAGAAAATGACTGGCCTGACAGCAGAAGAGCTTAATCAGCTCCACTGAAAGACAGTGCGTTTCTGAAAGTAAGAGAGGAGTAAATCAATGTCACTTGACGTTGTGCCGTTAATTAAACGATCTCAGACAGGCCGTTGATACCCCACACCACTGTGTTTTAATCGGTGAACTAAACCTGGATGCCTGATAGCGATATTGGCTTCTGCATCGTGCGCAAACAGCCTCAATCTTTCCCGGTTTAAACACCGACAGCGGAGATGACGATGCGCGTAGTTCGAATCCCTGACTCGCGATACCAGGGTACAAAATGAAAAACGAAATAAACCCGAATATCACCTTCCGAAAGCTCAACGTGTTCATCATGTTTATGTCGAAAGGCAATATCGCCCGTACGGCTGAAGCGCTGGATCTAAGCACAGTCAGTGTTCATCGCGCACTTCATACACTTGAAGAAGATATTGACTGCATGTTGTTTATTCACAAGGGGCGCAACCTTGAACCGCTGCCTGCTGCATGGACGCTGCTGGAGTATTGTCAGGATGTCGTGAACATGATGGATAAAGGTCTTGAGCAAGCACGTAAGACTGCCGGTGTTGGCCGCGGTCGCCTCAGAGTAGGCACGCTCTATTCACTGACCCTGGAAACTGTCCCTAAGCTGATTATGGGGATGAAGTTGCGGCGGCCCTCTCTGGATCTGGATCTGACAATGGGGTCCAATCAGATGCTGATGAATATGCTTGAGGATGATGCACTTGATGCTCTGCTTATCTCAATTGAAGATGACAAAGTTATCAGCTCTGGGTTTGACGTTGTACCGCTTTTTCACGATGAAATTTATTTAGCTGCGCCAGCCAGTGAGAGGCTGGGCAATACCCTCGAGGCAGATTTGCGCGATTATGCAGATCGTAGCTTTGTCACTCTGACCGAAGGGTTTGCGACTTACGCAGGATTTCAGGAAGCATTTAACATTGCCGGTTTTGAACCTAAAATTGTCACTCACGTAAATGATGTTTTCTCCATGTTGAATCTGGTGCAGGCAGGAATAGGTTTTTCGCTGGTACCTGGCAGGATGAAAAAAGTTTACGAGCACGATGTTCAATTGTTGAAGCTTGCAGAGCCTTATCAGATGCGCCAGCTAATCGCCATGGTCTATTCTCACCATCGCGAACGGGATAAGGATTTGCTGGCGCTGGCGGCAGAGGGACGCATGTATGCCAGCAGCCTCAATCAATAAGGCGCTTTGCCAGATGTAATGCGACATTGATGCTATTGCGCTCAAGACAAATGGCTTCGCCCTTCCAGCCAGCCTGGTGCGTCAGCGCGGTAAGCACGCTGCCCGGCGGCATCTCGATTGCCAGTCTGGCATCACGTTGGTTGGCGGAGACCATCGCATCCTGCCATTGCACGGTACGCGCCATATTAAACGCCAGGTCGTCGGCGATTTTCTGCGGTTCCCTCAAAACGCGCCCGCTTGAGCCGCTAAGATAGGTGCAGACAGGAGATGCTAAAGACACGGATTTAAAGGCTTTTGACAGCTCAGCGGCGGGTTTATCCAGTAATGCACAGTGTGACGGAACGCTGACCGCCAACCGTGTTGCCTTGCTCGCCCCAGCCTCCAGAGCCTTTTGCGCGACTTTCAACATATCCTCATCACGTCCCGCAATGACAATCTGCGTTTCTGCATTCAGGTTAGCGATATAGGTATTGCTGCCAGTCATGAGATCCTCGAGTCGGCTCAGGGGCAAACCAACAATGGCTGTCAGTCCGTAGCCATGCGGATAGGCCTGCTCCATTAAATCTCCACGCAGGGCAACCAGCCTGAGGGCATCGCGTAGAGTAAGCGCGCCTGCAATCACCGCTGCCGGAAATGCGCCGATTGAAAGACCGCTCACAATATCAGGCTTCAACCCTTGTTTAATTAACTCGCGAGCCCATGCGACGCCCGCAATCAACAAACACAGCTGTACCGCACGGGTATGGCGCAGCGCATCGGGCGTATCCAGCTTGTCAGTTTCGTCACCCAGAACAGCGCGAACTTCGCCAAGAATGGCATCTCTGTCAGGAATATGTCGCAGCATTCCGGGATTCTGTGTGCCCTGGCCGGGAAAAGTGAAGAGTATTTTCATAATGATTCATTGTTCCAGGGGGATGGAGTCAGCCGCGGACCGGTAGCTGTTTTAAGTAACACTCGTCCATCGCGCAGCCATTCGTTCAGTGCAAAAGCGCCAGACGGCGTTTCAACCTGAGTATCTGTGCGGCAGGGCAGCGCGTTTACCGCGCTCTGCCACTGCTGTAATTTTAGGTTATTGACCGGCTGCGGCGCACGGATCATCAGATCGAGATCGCTGTCGTCATGCAGTACCGGGATCCCTGTGGCGAGCTGATAGCCCGTGCTGCCAGTGATGCCCCAGTGCCAAGGCCAGGGGCAGGCAGTGAGCGCAATCGCTGCCTGAACCGGCCGCTGAGATACAAATAGTGAATGCTGTAGTCTCTCGCGATCGACCAGTGCTTCTGGCGTCACTATCCGGCAGATATCCTCTGCCTTGATCCATCCAGCGGCGCGCTGGTCACGTTGCGTACCGCGCACGCCAACTGGAATATCACCACTTTCATTCACATCACGCCTTACCACCACTGGCAGGCCAGCGTGCCACTGGCTGTCCACCCAGCTCTCCTTGATACCCATTAAGGCACTGGCTGAACGAAGCCAGACAAGATCGTGTGGGCGTGCTGTGAATTTCATATCAAATGCCTGAAGTTAAAGTAATAAAAAGCGGTAACGTCAGAATACACAGAACCGAGCTCAACAACAGCACAGCCTCTGCATCTGGTGACTGCACGCCAAAGCGATTTCCGAACACTACGCCAAAGAAACCGGCTGAGAGCGCGATCATCAGGATTGCCGTAACAGCCACTGAACCCTCAAGACCAAAGCCGAGAATGATTCCCCAGGCAATGAATGGCTGAATCAACAGTTTAGTAATGGTTGAAATACCGACCATAGCATTGAGCTGCAACTTGCGAGCAGAGAGAATTACCCCTGTCAGAAACAGCGCTGCGGCAGTTGCGGACAGTCCTAATGGTTTAATCGATGTCAGCAGTAAATCGGGCATTTTGATACCCATTGCCGACAGTATCACCCCAAGTAGCGGGCCCCAGACGATAGGCTTTTTGAACGAACGCCACATCAGTAATGGCAGCATAGTGAGCGTAGAACCCGTATTTTCACCGGCCGCGCGCGCTTTTTCACGCTCAAGGATTAGCAGGCAGAACGGCGTCAACAGCACGGAGCCGCAGGCTATCGACACGGCAACGGACAGTGAAGTCGCAGAGTTTTCACCCAGCACGCTGCCGAGGATTGGCAGGCCCAGCGCCGCATAGTTTGGCAGGGCAACGGTCAGCGTCAGCACCGCTGCATCCTGCGGCGATTTCTTGAAGACGCTGGTCGCCAGAAAATAGACAGCCGCATAGGTTATCCACATGGCTCCCGTCAGCACCACAATCAGCGGTGATTGCGCGACAATACCGGACCAGGAGGTCTGGACAGTGGCGCTGAATAGCGCTGCGGGTAGCGCAAAGTCCATAACAAAGATATTGAGTAATGAAACATTTTTGTTATCGACCATTTGGGCTTTTCCAGCCCAGAAGCCCAGAAGCATGATGATAAAAATTGGAGCAAGGGCATGAACAATCACATAAGTCATAGATCACCTGTATTCTGAAGGGAGATTACACTAACGCGATGTTATTATTCTTTAGGCCGCCGGACCGTAAGGCACACAGTGGTGCGCTCCGCTCCGGCCGCTTCAGGCAGGTTTTTTTTAAGACTTTAATGGCTACCAGACCGCGCGCATCCGCTCGCGAACCAATGCAGAGCTGCGGCGATTTTCGGCGCCCAGACGTGTTTTAAGTGTTGGATCCTTGCGTGCGTCGGTGATGGCTGCTTGAACAGTGATTTCAATTAACGCCAGGTCGGCATCGGAAGGATCATCCGGATTACTGACGTCCAGAAGATCGGAAAGCAGTCCAAGAGTCGCAAAATTACTGACGTCGTAGGCCATCGGTGGAATGTCGGCCGCCAGTTTTTCCAGTGCCTCGACGCTACGCAGAGTAATACGCGCGGCCGATTCTTTCCCCATCGCATGTACCAGCACACCGGTATCGTTAATTGCTATCAAACGATTTGCCTGATAGCCGTGTGCCAGAAATGCCCCTGACATTGCTTTACCGACAATAAGGCCGATTACCGGATGACCAGCCAGACGAGCCTTCGCATAAGCACCCGCGGCACCGGCCAGCGCCTGATGGATGCCAAATGCCTCTTCGCGGCGGCCGTAAGCCTGGCTCGGTACGTCGATCACCGCCACAATCGGGCGTTTCACTTCGCAGTCTTTGTCTGCATCAATGGTTTCGTTGACCACTTTTGCCAGCGTCCAGCCCTCCAGTAGCCCCACTTCGCCTTTGCTCGCTCGCGGATAGTGGTTGTCAGCGTCAGGGATCACGGAGATAAAGCGAACGCTTTCACCGTTCAATTGGCTATCTGCAACCTGAACGGAAGGACACAAGCCACTCATACGCTGCGCATCAGGTGCCAGTTTATTTAGCCAGGTTGCACCGCGGCTATTAGTCTGAGTCATCATTTCATCTCCGTGCAAAAAGCTGTTTAATCTGTGCGGTATCGGCTTGCTGACGTGTATCGAAGTGAGTCAGTCGTGGCAAATAATCACTGTAATTATCGCTACGATGTTGAGCCGGAACGCCTTTGGCAATGGATTCATTCATCGCGTTTTTCACAGCATCGACGCCATCATTAACCAGCGTGTCTACAAAACCGCTCTCATAACGAATTTCGCCGCCGGTCATGCTCCAGATAAAGGGGCGATCGCGGGAATCGTATTCTTCAATACCGGCTTCCTGCTCAATAACCTGCGGGCCGTTGAGGCCCAGGCGCGCTTCACGGGTTACAATCAGATAACTACAAAGCGCTGCGGCGATAGACATACCACCAAAACAACCAACAGTGCCGGCAATAATGCCCACTACCGGGGTATAGCGGCGCAGATCGACAATCGCCGCATGAATATCAGCAATAGCCGCCAGGCCCAGGTTGGCTTCCTGCAGGCGCACACCGCCGGTTTCGAGGCACAGTACGGCTTGAGTTGGAATGCCGTTACGATTGTCTTCCGCTGCCAGTTCCAGCGCCGCCGCCATTTTCGCGCCGGAAACTTCTCCCATGCTGCCGCCCTGGAAGGTGCCTTCAATGGCAATGACCACCGAAGGCTGGCCGTTGATGGTGCCACGTGCAACGACCATACCGTCGTCGGACTGTGGTACCACTCCCTGAAGCCCAAGCCACGGAGACATAATATTTTCAAACGGATCTAACAGTTCACGATAGCTGCCCTGATCAAGCAGAGCATGCGCGCGTTCGCGGGCTCGTAATTCAATAAAGCTCGGATCATTTCGCATCACTCACCTCCTCAAAAACCTGTTCGATGCGGATTCTGGCAACGCCTGGTGTCGCACCAAAATCGTGGATAACCAGTTTTCCAGCAGGCAGACCACTGATCAGGCTCAGACGGTCAAATAGCGCGTTCCAGCGCGTGTCGCTGTTGTCCACTGAGGTAGTGATATCGATGCTGAGCGTTTGGTCTTCGGTTGCGGTGAAAAGCACTTCCATATCACCGGAGCCAACAACCCCTGCCTGGGCTCTGCCGCTGAGCATGCGGTTAGCAGGGAAAGATAATGTGATGTATTCCATAACGTCCTCTAAATAAAAGAGTGGATTGCGGGCTGGCATACCCTGTCAAGAAACAGCGTGGCAGCCAGTAAATCCGCTGCACCACCGGGTGATGCATTGAGTATCAGCATTTGCGAATCAAGATGGGCCAGCCGTTTTCGGCCTTCATCTGTCATACAGCCCCCGGCTATCAGTACCGCGCGAGCCCCGTTCTGCATTGCTTCCAGCCCGGTCATTCCGGCGCGTGAGAGCACGCAGGTATCGCTGAGCGAGGTCATGATCGCCATTAACGCGTCCAGATGAGCTTCCGTTTCGCTGGCGCCGTTAGCACGGCTGCGTAGCAGCTGAGGGAGTGCAAGCTTCATCACGTGCGGAAATCCCTGCTGGGCTTCTTCACGGGCACCCGGTACCCGATAGCGATGCGTGGCCTTCAACCCTTTGCTGAAAAGCTTTGGCGCGTTGCGATCCGGCAATGCAGCCAGTACGGCGGCAGTTTTGGCGACCTGATGCGCGTCGGCATCTGCGCCAGTCATTGCCACTGCGCTGACCAGCAGGCCCAGTGCCCAGATCGCCCCACGGTGCGTATTGACGCCGTGGGTGGCAGCCATCATCTGCTGTTCACCCTGGCGGCCCAAATGGCCGATGGTTTCTCGCAGGGCGATATCAGCGGGGCGCTGCCAGCTTTGCAGGGCTAATTGCTGAAATGTCGCGGTCAGGCTGTGGGCCGAGCGCTCCATCAGAGCAAGCGTCAGGTCGTGATGGGCACCGTTCCCCCGGCTGTCCACCAGACCCGGCTTCGGGCTGAGTCGCGCTTCGTCGATCAGGCAGTCGCGGGCGAGGATCGCCAGCCGCTCAGCCTGCGCCTCAACTCGAGTCTGTGACAGTAGCTTCATTACCAGCTCCGGAATTTAGCAGGCGGGTTATAAAGGCCGTCGGACCATTCAACGAGATCCGCTACGCTTCCTGCGGCGAGCAACGAACGGGTAGCATCTGAGCGGCGAATACCCATATCTTCCGGATAAGCGACTTTACCGCTCTGACGAAGTTCAGCCACACGTTTGGCGTCAACGCCAAGGCCTATATCGGTAATCCCGGCAACGGCGGCAACCATTGCGCGGCGCTCCTCGATACTGTCAGCGCGGTAAAGGTAGGCAATACCTTCCTCTGTCAGCACGTGGGTCACGTCATCGCCATAAATCATCACCGGTGCCAGCGGCATACCGGAGGATTTAGCAACCTCAATGGCATCAAGCTTTTCAACGAAAGTTGGTTTCACACCGGCCTGGAAGGTTTCCACCATCTGCACGACAAGTTTCTTACCCCGCTGCATTGGGTCTGGCTCGGTGATCATATCCAGCCAGGCAGGAGTAGCATGACGGCGACCGTGCGGATCATGACCCATATTTGGTGCGCCGCCGAAGCCGGACAGACGACCACGGGTAACGGTGGAGGAGTTTGCCAGCCCGTCGATTTGTAGGGTGGATCCGATGAACATATCAACAGCATACTGGCCAGCCATCTGACAGAAGGCTCGATTGGAACGCATGGATCCATCGGAGCCGGTAAAGAAAATGTCCGGACGGGCGCGGATATACTCTTCCATCCCCAGCTCACCGCCGAAGCAGTGAACACTTTCGACCCAGCCGCTCTCAATGGCCGGGATTAGGGTTGGATGGGGATTAAGGGTCCAGTGCTTGCAGATTTTACCTTTCAGACCGAGCTGTTCACCATAGGTTGGCAGCAGCAGCTCAATAGCGGCGGTGTTGAAACCAATGCCATGATTCAGTGACTGAACCTGATGTTCAGCATAAATACCCTTGATGGCCATCATCGCCATCAGAATATGTTCTTGTTTGATCAGGCGAGGATCTCGGGTGAACAGGGGCTCAATAAAGAACGGTTTATCAGCCACCACAACGTAATCAATCCATGAGCCCGGAATATCCACGCGTGGCAGATCGGATTCGTCATCGACCAGTTCGTTAACCTGAGCAATGACGATACCATCCCGAAAGGCGGCTGCCTCGACCAGCGCCGGCGTGTCTTCGGTGCTCGGCCCGGTATAAAGGTTGCCTTTTCGGTCAGCTTTGAACCCGGCTATCATCGCCACATTCGGACAAAGATCGACGTAAAGACGAGAGTAGAGTTCGATATAAGTATGGATCGATCCGATTTCCAGTTGACCGTCCTGAAGCAGCTGCGAGATGCGCAGGCTCTGAGGTCCAGAGAAGGAGAAATCAAGTTTACGGGCGATGCCTTTTTCAAACAGGTCGAGGTGTTCACTGCGCCCCACGCTTGGCATAATCATATGTAAATCGTGGATTTTTTTTGGATTAACCTCAGCAAGCATGCGGGAGAGAAAATCGGCCTGTTTCTGGTTGTTGCCTTCCAGCACCACGCGATCGCCGGAGACAATCAGTTTTTCAAGTGCTCCCACCAGACTATCTGTCGGGATTATCTTATCCTGTATGGCAAGAGACGCCATGCGCCGCGCTTTTTCACTGCGACGTGTGTTCCATTCCCGTGCCGGAGTTTGGACTACATTCATTATTAACCTCATGATTCAGATGATCATTTTCCGTCATTTATGCTGGGTTCATACTGCTCCCTAAATGGCAGACATTCAATTAAGGCAAAGTCACAATTGTTAGCTTGAGAGTAATAATTTTTTGAGAGTCATCAAAGCCAGAAAATAGAGTGTAGGCACTGTGGTGATTTTATTGTTATCAGTTTGTAAATAATTATTTGACAGGGTTAATTAACGACATCCTGCCGTCATCTGGCTTATACTATTAAAATCTCTGTTTTAACTCTGTGATGACAATGATGTTTACCTTTAGGCTAACGTTTATCGGAAATAGGATTTAAAAAATTTATTATTAACTATCGATTATTTTCTGGATTTATCGGTGTTTTTTTTATTCATTAAAATCAAGTGGTTATATTTTTAGTGTGTCCTCCTTCATCTTCAATTTCCGTAACAAATCTGGCAGTGAAAAACGGTGGGTTGTTACTGCAGGCGAAGACAATTTTTACTTTAATGGTTTTATCCAGGTCAGCTGAATTATGAATGTAGTTAAAGTGCTGAGTGCTGTTTTTATTTGCGTACTGTTGCTCTCTTTTTGCCAAAGCCTGGTTAAATCGATGCGCAGTAACGAAGGAGCAAAAGTTGAAAACTGGTGGTCGGCACGGCGTGATTCGGCCGGCATAGCCCCCAGTCCGCAGCAATATGCCAGTACGGCGATTGTTCAGGTCTATGCCGCGCATACTTTTGGCTGGAAAGGGCTGTTCGCGGTTCATCCATGGATTATTTTTAAAAAAGCCGGTGAAACCGAATATCAGCGCTACGAAGTGGTCAGTTGGGGCAGTGATAACCGGGTGCGGCGCAACTATGCCACGCCGGATGGCTTCTGGTATGGCGCAAAGCCAGGATTGCTGGTGGAGCATCGCGGCGCGGCAGCCGAAGCGATGATACCCGCAATTGAAGCCGCGATTAAAAGTTATCCCTGGCCGCATACCTACCATGCCTGGCCTGGACCGAACAGCAACACTTTCCTCGCCCATATCGGCCGGGAAGTTCCCGGGCTGAAACTGGATCTACCGGCTAACGCCATTGGTAAAGATTACCGCCCGTTGCTGCATCCGGTTGGATTGCCGCCGTCAGGCAATGGGCTGCAAGTCTCGCTGTTGGGCGTGCTGGGAGTGATTATCAGTGGTGAGGAGGGGATGGAAGTGAATGTGCTTGGCATCAATCTTGGTGTCGGCTTTAAGCCGCTGACCCTGCGTTTACCATTTATCGGCCAGCTTGGTGATAATAATCTGGCAAAGCCGGACAGCTGAAGCCCGTGGGGGATTGCCCCCCACGGGTTGCTAAAGGTTAGTGCAGTAAAAACACCGTCGCCAGACCGAGGAAGATAAAGAAGCCGCCGGTATCGGTTATCGCGGTGATTAATACGCTGGAGCCAACTGCCGGATCGCGTTTCAGTTTGGTCATAATTAATGGGATCATTACGCCCATGAACGCCGCCAGCAGAAGGTTCAACACCATCGCCAGCATCATTACGCCACCCAACGCCGGATTGTCATACATCAGCCAGGTAATCACGCCCATAATGCCGCCCCAGAACAGGCCATTAATCAGCGCGACACCTAATTCACGGATGACCAGGAATGAGAAGTTACCCGGCTCGACCTGATGCAGCGCCAGTGCGCGCACAATCATGGTGATAGTCTGGTTACCGGTGTTGCCGCCAATACCGGCGACAATCGGCATCAGTGCCGCCAGTGCTACCAGCTCCGAGATAGTGGCTTCAAACAGCCCAATAACGCGTGAGGCGACAAATGCCGTGCAGAGATTGATCGCCAGCCAGGCCCAACGGGTGCGCACCGCCTTTTTAACTGGTGCAAACACATCTTCGTCCGGGCTAAGGCCACCCATCTTACGAATATTGCTGTCGCTCTCTTCGTTAACTAAATCCACCACATCTTCGATGGTGACACGACCAATCAGCTTACCTTTCTGATCGATAACCGCCGCTGAGATCAGGTTATAACGTTCGAAGGCACCGGCTGCATCTTCTGCTTTATCATCCAGCCGGAAAGTGGTCGGTTGCTTATTCATCACCTCGAACACTTTTTTATCCGGTGTATTCAACAAAATATCGGTCAGCGGCAGTTCGCCGAGCAGCACGTTGTTTTTATCGGTGACAAACAGTTTATCGGTACCGTCCGGCATCGACTTCTTGCGGCGCAGAAAACGCTGCACGGTTGCCAGCGAGATGTCGGCACGCACCGTCAGCAAATTGAAGTCCATGATGCGACCGACGCGATCGCGGTCGAAATGCATCATGTTCAGCACGTGCGCACGCTGGCTCTGTTCCAGCGAGGTCAGTAAGCGGCCGGTTAAATCACGTGAGAGATATTTGGCGAGATAAGCCTGATCGTCTATATCCAGCGGCTCAATCGCCTGCAGGATGGCTTTATCACTCATCTCCTCAATCAGACTTTCCCAGACGCTTTCAGATGCTTCAACCAGCACCTGGCCGCGGCGCTCGTTATCGATCAGACGCCAGAATGCCTGGCGTTCGTCTTCGGGAAGCGCTTCGAGAATGTCGGCGAGGTCAGCGGCGTGCAGCAGCGTGATGGACTGCTTCAGTTCCTCGGTTTGTTGTTCGACCGTCTGCTTTTCCAGATCGGTTTCGTTATGCGGCCGTTCAAGCAGGGTATCAACTAAATCATTATTATTAAGTAGCAGGTTAAGAATTCGACTACGAATTTCAGCCAGCTGCTGGGCGTGAGAAGCAGGTGCAGACATAAATATCCCTTGTGTCTGTAGAGCAACACGTCAAAAGTGGCTTAAAGCCGACAAAAAATGTATGAAATGAGGGTAAGTTGTCTCATGCAAGGCAACTTAACGCTCGTATCATAACGTGACGCAGAGCATTATTCAGTATTGACGGGTGTGGCGATTGTCGATGTTTCAGGCATCGCTTTTTTTTGCTGATGATGGTCAATCGCGCCTGGAATGGAATAAATCAAACGTCCAAGCAGAATGATAAAACTGATCAGCAATACGATGCGCGTCATCCGCCCCGTTTTTTTGTGTCGTTTCATAGTCATAGCGTTGTGCACGCAATGGGCTCCTGTGGTTGGCTTACGAAAGTAAGCGACTTAGTTATTTAGGCACAGCATAGCGGCCAGGTCAATCTGCTGCGAATGCTTACCGTGCAAAAATATCACCTGATTACCTGCCGTTAATTAAACAGGTTGGCTGTACAAAAATTTATCTGATGATGAGTTGATTTATGTCAAACTGGCAATGACCTGGTTGCATGTCAGGTAGCTCCCGTCGCGGGGGCGGGCCAGCCCCAATGGGCTTCTTCAGGATGAAGAGCAGCAAAACGGCACGGAATGCTTGCCGGGTTCTGCAATATACGATGATGCATATGCGCAAAAAATTCTGTTTTAAACAGTTCAGCACTCGCTGGTGGGGATTACCGCTGATACTGCCGTTAATCCTGATGCCGTTTTCCAGTCATTTCTCTGCTCGTCTGCAACTTCCCGACGGTGATGTCTATCTTATTTATCTGCCGCTGGCGATGATGGTCGCGATGCTGATGGTATTTGACTGGGCGGCGCTGCCAGGGGTGGGTATCGCATTGCTGTGCCGGTTTATTCTGCATATCTCACCGGCTCAGGCGCTGATTGCCAGCATCATCTTTTTGGCCGCGATGAGCATCAGCTGGACCGGCTACCGCATGCATGCGCGTAGCCGCTGGAGTGCCGGGTTTGGTGAATTCAGCATGATGCCGGTTCGTCTGTTCTGGTTGGGTTTTTTTCTGCCGACGTTGATGCTGATCCTGCTACAGACCGTGGTGACGCTGGGCGTGCTGCCGGAAGCGAGCGGGATCTTTTCCCCGGATCCTTTTACCATCCGAACGTTAATCAACTATCAGTCGCTGCTACTCTCCTGTATTTCTCTGATGCAGGTCTACTACTGGTTGATTCGCATAATCAAAAGACCCCGTTTCGCCCCATTGCTATGGGGGCGCCTGAAGCGACAAATCGCCGATGAGGTGACCTGGCGCGAATTAGTCTGCTGGGCGATGCTGATGGCCGTGATACTGGCTATTCTTACCCATTTCCGCCTTGACCGGGAAAATCTGCTGACCAGTGATTACACCCTGACGCTGTTGCTGCCGCTGATGCTATGGGCGGCGATGCGCTTTGGCTATCTGATGACCTCACTCAGTTGGTCACTGATTCTGGTGGCGCTGTATCAGTTTCGTGAGCAGTTTGTCGATATGCAGACTCAGCTACTGCACCTGGCGATTATCTCCTCGAATTTGCTGGTATTTACCCTGACTATTTTTATGATGGCGGCGATTGGTAACCGCCAACGGCGGATTATTTTTAAATCCCGGCGCGCCGCGCTGACCGATCCGGTGATTGGCTTGCCCAATCTGCGGGCACTTAATGTCGATCTCGCGAGCCGCGCCCAGTCTACGCTGTGCTTTTTGCGTATACCTGAACTGGATCTGTTAAGTCGGACCTATGGTCTGCAACTTCGCATTCAATATAAGCGTTGTCTGGCAGGTCATCTCCGTCCTTTGCTGCGCCCGGGAGAAGACGTCTACCAGTTACCGGGATTTGATCTGGCGTTGCAACTGGAAAGCGCTACCCACCTGGTCCGTATCGAAGAGATTGCTACCCGGCTAAAAAACTATCGACTGACGTGGGATGGTTTACCGCTGCAGCCGAGCGTCGGGCTGAGTTTTTGCACCGTCAGACCGCCGGTGAGCCATCTGCATGAACTGCTGGGAGAGCTGAGTGCGATGGCGGAAGTGTCGCTGAATAGCGGACTGCCGGAGAATTTGCAGCAGGGTGGCGTGCCGGTGCAGCGCAAGGTAAAAGACAAACTGTCGATGTTGCATGAAGTGCAACATGCGCTGGATGACAATAAGTTTGTGTTACTGGCTCAGCGTATACAGGGGCTTCGCGGCGATGACTATCACGAAATCCTGCTGCGAATGGTAGATTCTCACGGCAATCAGCTGAAGCCGGAGGTATTCCTGCCGGTGGTGCACGAGTTTGGCATGAGCTGGGAGATCGACCGCTGGGTACTTGATCATACGCTGTGCTTTATCGATCAGCATCGTGAGGCGCTGCCTGCGGCACGCTTTTCGGTTAATCTTTTTGCCTCCACTTTGTGTCGTCCGTACCTGGCGCGTGAAATTGATACCATGCTGAAAACCTACAATGTGGAGCCGTGGCAGCTGATCGTTGAAGTAGAAGAGTCGCATATGCTCAGTGATTTCAGCTGGGGAAATCGCTCGATCAATCAGTTGCGCTATCTGGGGTGTCGGGTGGCAATCGATGACTTTGGCACCGGCTATGCCAGCTATACCCGTCTGAAGGAAGTGCAGGCCGATATGCTAAAAATAGATGGCAGCTTTGTGCGCAACATTCTGACCAGCAGCCTCGATTATAATATTATCGAGTCTATTTGCTGCGTCGCCCGCCTGAAGCGAATGAAGGTGGTGGCTGAGTTTGTCGAATCAGATGAAATAGCCGCCGCGCTAAAAAAGCTCGGGGTCGATTATTTGCAGGGCTATGCCATCAGTATGCCGCAGCTCCTGTCGAGCTTAGCCCCTGCAGTTAACCCTGATATCAATCCTTAGTCGGAGCCTTTTGCGCCAGCAGGGTGGCGAAACGCAACTTAATGCGGTTGCCGTTTTCGTCGGTTTTAAACAGCTCACCGACTTCCTCGTTGTACTTCAGAATATGCCATTTGCGGTAATAGTGGCTGAGCTCACCGGATTTAAAGGTGAACGGGAAGGGCAGAGTGCAGGGATAATCGTCGGTGTTCATCGCGGCAACGATCAGGTTATAACCATTTTTTACCGTGCTGGCCTGCATATCGGCAATCATCTGCGGGATGGTTTCCGGTTGCAGAAACATCATTACCACGGTAGAGAACACCAGCTGGTACTCGCCATTAAAACGCAGGGTATCCAGATCTTTAATATCGGTGCTGATACCGTCTAACGACTCTTGCCCGATGATGTGATTCAGTTTGGCGATGCTCTGCGGATTTTTATCCCAGGCGGTAAGTTCAAAGCCTTGCTGATTCAGGTACAGCGTATTGCGTCCGTTGCCGCAGCCAAGATCCAGTGCTTTACCGGGCGCAATGCGACTGGCAGCCTCGACGATTTCAGAATGGGGCGCGCTGAGTGCATACTTTTGGAACAGATCGTTGCGGGTATCTGGGGTTGTCATAATAAAACCGTTATTAAATGATAGCCGGACATTATCAGCAACGGCGAGGTTCGAATCGCCGTTGCTGGCGGCTTTAAACTGTGCCGGATTTTTACGGCGCTTCCTGGATCATCAGCTTCCAGCCGACCACATCTTCCCAGTACGCCTGCTCGCGCTCAAGATCGAGTTGTACCAGGTTATTCTGAGCAAAGTAGCCGGCAGGGAAGGTCAGCGTCCAGTGGCCATCATCCGTTTCCAGCAGCAAGGTGTCGGGTTTAGTGGTTGCCTGGCGCTGATTATTCAGCAGCGCACCTAACCGCAGCAGAAACACCAGCGGCAAAAATTGCTTCTTCTTAAACAGGGTAAAACGCGGCATCTCATCCACTTTTACCGCTTTACGATGATAGCGTACCAGCATCGCCAGCAGTGATTGTTGATCCTGATTAAAGCCCGGCATATTGGTATTTTGCAGGATATAAGAGGAGTGGCGCTGTAATCCGCTGTGATTAATGCTCAACCCCACTTCATGCAGCATGGATGCCCATTTGAGCAGCGCTGCCAGCTGGGGATTGGCCTGTTTTGGATTTTGATTTTTCCATTGCAGATAGAGTAGCTCAGTGGTGTCGAGTACCCGACGGGCCTGGTCGGTGTCGATGTTGTAGTGATTCGCCAGGCTTTGTGCCGTGCGGCTACGAATATCCTGATGGCGGAAACGGCCTTCCATCTCATACAGCACACCTTCACGCAGCGCACCGTCCGAAAGGCGCAGCTCGCGGATCGCCAGCGCATCAAACACGCCGCACAAAATCGACAGTCCCGGAACAAATACCGCTTTACGCTCATCCGACAAGCCCGGCAGGCTTAAGGCATCAAAGGACTTATGCTTAATCACCTCGTCATACAGCATTTCGAGGCGCTCCGGGGTAATCAGCTTATCTTTCTCACCCATTGCCTGTAGCACTTCACAGGCTGCTTTGATGGTGCCTGATGCGCCAAGGGCAAACTGCCAGCCGAGCAGGCGATATTGCCAGGCAAGGGTTTCCAGCTTTTGCGCGGCGGCCAGCCGTGCGCGGCGGAAATTCTCTTTACTGATCTCGCGCTGCGGGAAATAGAGATTGGCAAAACTGACGCAGCCCATGCGTCGGCTTTCAACCAGCTTGGGTTCAAAATCTTCGCCGATCACCAGTTCGGTTGAACCACCGCCGATATCAATCACCAGCTTACGGCCTTTCTCTGGCTGGGTGTGTTCCACCCCCATAAAGATCAGGCGTGCTTCTTCATGACCAGAGATCACTTCGATCGGATACGGAATGACATCGGCGGCGCGCTGGAGAAAATCCTCCGCATTAACCGCCTGACGTAAAGTATGGGTGCCGACAATAGTGACATTGGCCGGGCTGAAGCCTTGCAAGCGCTCGGCAAACAGCGCCAGGCAATTCAGACCTCGCTGAATCGCATCTTCACTCAGCACATTGTTGGCATCCAGCCCATCGGCCAGATGTACCCGCTGTTTCAACCTTCCCAGCACCTGCATGGCACCATCCACCACGCGTGCAATCACCATGTGGAAACTGTTTGAACCGAGGTCAATAGCAGCAAATTCCTGCGGTTTGGGCGTACTTTTATGGGATATTGGCATAGTGAATTATTCAGGTTGTTCCAGGGATTTGATGTAATCGTAAATGGCTAACTGTGCGCGAACCTTACGGCGGTTGCCACGCGGCACATAACGATTACTCAGCTCTTTATCAACGAAGCGAGCTTTCAGGGTATCACTGAACAGGATGCCAATAATATCCAGTATGCGCTGTTTCAGCGTGGGATCGAGGATCGCCACCGCCACTTCGATACGGTAATCAATATTACGGGTCATCCAGTCGGCAGAAGAGAGATAAACTTTTTTATCGCCGCCGTTATCAAAAATATACACCCGGTCATGCTCAAGATAGCGATCTACGATACTGATTACCTTGATATTATCGCTGATGCCTTCAAGATTCGGGATCAACGAACACATACCGCGGATCAGCAGATTAACCTGCACCCCAACGCTTGATGCGGTGTACAGCCTGTCGACTAAACCTTTATCCACCAGGTTGTTCACTTTCAGCGTAATGCCAGCCGCAATACCGTTCTGCGCATTGGCAATTTCATTATCGATCAGCTGATAAAGCATCCGGCGCGAGTTTTGCGGCGAGACCATCAGATGTTCAAAACTGACCGGGCGGTAAGGATTTTCGATAAAGTTAAACACCCGGCGCACTTCATTTGTAATGCGCGCATCGGCGGTCAGTAATGAATAGTCGGTATAGATGCGTGCGGTCTTCTCATTAAAGTTACCGGTGCCAATATGAGCGTAGCGCACAATTTCATCGTTCTCACGGCGTGAGATTAAAAACAGTTTGGCGTGGATCTTTAAGCCCGGCGCGGAGAAGATCACATGAACACCCGCTTCGGTTAAGCGTTTTGCCCAATGAATATTGGCGGCTTCGTCGAAACGTGCCTGTAACTCGACCACGACCGTGACTTTTTTGCCGTTATAAGCGGCGTGGATCATTGCATCAATAATGCGCGAGTTTTTCGCCACGCGATAAATATTGATTTTAATCGCCAGTACGCTCGGGTCAAACGACGCCTGGCGCAGCAGCTCCAGCACGTGCTCGAAGGTGTGATAAGGATAATAGAGCAGCACGTCGCGATGACGAATAGCATCAAAGCCGTTACGGAAGCCATCAAACCAGATATGGCGCAGCTGCGGCAGTGGCTTGTTGACCAGATTGGCTTTGCCGACGTTAGGGAAACTAATAAAGTCTTTAAAGTTATGGTAACGGCCGCCAGGTATAATTGAGTCGTAATTCGAGATGCTGAGTTTGCCGCGCAGCAGTTCGACCATCGCATCCGGCATATCACGCTGATAAACAAAGCGTACCGGCTCAGCGGTCAGACGCTGTTTCAGGCTGGATGACATCAGTTCCAGCAGGCTGGATTCCATCTCAGTAACCAGATCGTACTCGGCGTCACGCGTCATTTTCATTGAGTAAGCGTTGAGCGCGTCATAATCGAAAAAGCCTTTAAAGATATCATCCAGGCAATAGCGCAGAATGTTATCGAGCAAGATCATCGGCTTGCGGCGACGTGGCGTTTCCGGCGGCAGATTAACGAAGCGCGGCACTTTATCGGAAGGGATCTCCAGCAGTGCATAGCGGATATCTTCGCCGCGAATAATCTCGATCGCCAGATAGGTATAGTCGTCTTTCAGAAACTCGGTCAGATCGGTATCACGGTTGATCAAAATCGGCGTGATGTGCTGGCGCAGATGGTGTTTAAAGTAATGCCGCAGCCAGTTCTGTTGATTTGGCGAAAGCTGACGCTCATTGATCAGAAAGATCTGGTTGCGCGCCATTTCCAGCAGCAGATCGTTATACAGGCCATCGAACTCCTGATCGGCTTTCATTACCCGCTGCTGAATCTTTTTCAGCAAGTGGCGCGGCGTACTGGGCGAACCCTGCTCTTCGCCTATCAGAATGCGGCGCTTCAGATCGGCAAAGCGGACCTTATAAAATTCATCAAGATTATTGGAGTAAATGCCGAGAAAACGCATCCGCTCAATTAGCGGATTGCTCTTGTCTGCTGCTTCCTGCAATACACGTTCATTAAAAGATAACCAGCTCAGTTCTTTTTCAATGTATAACTTTTCCTGACCCATTTTTACTCCGATGTGCTGATTCAGGACCAAGGTATCCGGTGTCCAAATCCATTATGGCGAGAGTATGGCTGCATTGTCCAACCTCAATAGTTGTCTTATCAAGCGGCTACGGGCAACATAGCGGCCTCAAAGCGAAACGGAACCTTTTTCTGGCATGATCGACAACCATATTCCGGTGCAATACAGCGACTCAAGGCGGCGATTTATCGACCGGCTGACGCATCGCGTGGTCACGGCCTGTGGCGTCGGTATCCTGCTGGTCATGATGCTGCTGTTTTTCTGGTTAATCTGGGTAGTGACGCCGCTGTTTACTGCGCCTTCACTCCAGCAAGTCAGCCACTTTGCTTTATGGCAACCGCAACCTGCGGTGGCGATTGGCCTGAATGGCAAGTGGGGCTGGCGTATCGATCAGCATGGCAGCGCCCGTTTTATTCCGCTCAGCGGCGAGCCGGCTGAACCGGCACTGCAGCTGGCCACTGGCCCGGTTCAGGCGGCGGTTACCGCCGATAAATCTGCGGTGGCATTGTTACAGCCTGATGGCAGTATTAAATTAATTACCGCCGATTTTACCGCCAGCGAAGATGAGCCACGCTGGAAATTTCCGCTCGGCGACCGCGCGCTGGCGATTTCAGCACGGTCTTTGCGTCATCCCGCCGTCGCGCATCCCGCAGACGATCGCTGGCTGTTTGCCGCCGCCAGCGATAATACCATTGAGCTGGCACGGCTACAGCCCAACCAGACGCCGCAAATTCAGACCATCAATCAGGCAGGGACAGATCAGCTGCTGCTGACGCCAGATGGAAAGCTGCTGTTTGCGCTGGCAGATAATCTGCTGCGCGTCTGGCGCATTACGGCGGACAATATTACCCTGCGCGATACCATCACGCTGCAGGAAAAACCGCAGGAAATGCTGCTATTAAGCGGCGGTGACTCGTTGTTGCTTGCCGGGCCATCCGGCATTGCGCAATGGTTTGATATCGCCAGCCCTACAGGTCCGCACCTTAACTTTATCCGCAATTTTACCGGCGCTAAGGCGCAACCGCTGTTCTTCAGTGAAACTCATCGCCGGGTGTTCGCCACCCTCAGCCCGCAAGGCCAGCTTACGCTATTTGCCAGTAAACAGGACGGCGCGATTTTCTCGCATTCGCTGCCTGCCGGGATTACTGCCGCCGAGTTTGCACCACAGGGGAATGGACTGCTGGTGGAAAGTCAGGGTGAGTGGCGCTACTTCAGCTTGCACAATCCTTTGCCGGATTTTAGCTGGCGCAGTCTGTGGCAGAAAGTCTGGTATGAAAACTATCCGCAACCGGCGTGGGTATGGCAATCGACGGCGGCTGAAGATTACTACCAGGGAAAATTCAGTCTGGTGCCGATGGTATCCGGCACGCTGAAAGCCGCCGCGTTGGCGCTGCTGTTCGCCACGCCGCTGGCGCTGGCTGCTGCAATTTATACCGCCTGGTTTATGTCACCCGCGCTGCGGCGCTGGGTGAAACCGGCTATCGAAATGATGGGCGCGCTACCCAGCGTGGTGGTGGGCCTGATTGCCGGGCTGTGGCTGGCTCCACGCATTGCCGATCATCTGTCCGGCGTGCTGCTGCTGCCGTTTGTGCTGGCCGCGACGCTGTTGCTCTGTGGCTGGGGCTCACGCCGCTTGCCGCCGCGCTGGCGACATCGGCTGTGTGCCGATGGCCGTGAGGTGTGGATACTGGTGCCGCTGTTGCTATTGGTCAGCCTGCTGACGCTGTGGCTGGTGCCCTTACTGGACGGCTGGCTGTTTAGCCGCGGGCTGGCGGAACGTCTGGCGCACGGCTATGAGCAGCGCAATTTGCTGGTTGCTGGCGTGGCGATGGGATTTGCGCTGGTGCCGCTGATTTTTACCCTGGCAGAAGATGCAATTTTTAGCGTTCCCGCCTCGTTGGGGCAAGGTTCACTGGCGCTGGGTGCCACGCCATGGCAAACCTTGTCACGCGTGGTGTTACCCGGCGCATCGGCAGGTATTTTCGCCGCGCTGATGATCGGTTTTGGTCGCGCGGTGGGGGAAACCATGATTGTGCTAATGGCGACCGGCAATACGCCGGTTACCGATGGCGGTTTGTTCCACGGTTTGCGAACGCTGTCGGCCAATATTGCCGTCGAAATGCCGGAAGCAGCGGCGGGTAGTGCACATTACCGTATTCTGTTCCTCAGCGCGCTGGTGCTGCTGTTGTTTACTCTGGTGGTGAATACGCTGGCAGAAGTGGTGCGCCAGCGGTTGCGTCAGCGCTATGGTCAGCATGAGGGGCAGGGATGAATAAGTGGATGGCGCAGAACGACCGCTGGCGCTGGTTAACCGCCGGTGCAGTGGCGTTCAGCCTGCTGGCGTTTTTGCTGCTGATTAGCTTACTGGCCTGGCAAGGATTACGCGGTTTCTGGCCCCAGCCGGTAACGCTGTTCACGCTTAATCAATCTGCTGCGGGCAACGTGCAGTTACTGGGCGAGGTGGTGAATCGCAGCCAGGTTTCCCGCCAGCAGTTGCAGGATAGCGGTAGCCGCATCGCTGAGTCGTTACCGGAAACGGTCACGCGTTATCTGATCAAAACCGGCAACCGTGATTTTGCCGCGCCGGATTTTCGCACGCTGTTGTCCAGCGATATCGCTCAGCGGCAGCAACCGGAAGAGATTATCGTGTTGCAGCGCCGCACGGGTGGCAACGCTTATGGCTGGTTTGCCGGTTTGCGCGACGGTACTCAGCCATTAGTGGCGCAAAATATGAAAGCTGCGCTACAACAGCGGCTGCAGCAAACTCGCCTGCAACTGGAGCAGGCGGCGCATATTCGTCGCGTGGAGATGGCGCAGGTGAATGCTCAGCTGGAAGCTCTGCAGCTACAGGCGCAGGAGTTGCGTGAAGAGAAACAGTACGACGCGCAGGAGCAGTCGATTCATCAGGCGGGGCGGGCCGAACTACAGCGCCAGTTTAACCGGCTGGCGGCGCGGCTGGCGTCGCTTAACAGTGAAATTGAACGCAGCGCGCTATTGTTGCGTGATGCCAGTGGCAACGTGCAGCGTATTCCGCTGACGCAGATCGTCGCCGCCTGGTATCCGAATGCGATGACGCCTGGGCAAAAATGGCAGCATTTCGCCATGCAAATCTGGCATTTTATCAGCGATTCACCGGGCGAAAATCAGTCGGATGGCGGCGCGTTTCCGGCGATTTTTGGTACGGTGCTGATGGTGCTGTTGATGTCGGTGATGGTGATGCCGTTAGGCGTGATCGCTGCCGTCTGGCTGCATGAGTATGCTGACCGCAATGCATTAACGCGCCTGGTGCGGATTGCGGTAGTGAATCTTGCTGGCGTACCGTCGATTGTTTACGGCGTTTTTGGCCTCGGTTTTTTTGTCTGGCTAATTGGCGGCACGCTCGATCAGCTGTTTTTTCCGGCTTCGCTACCTAATCCGACTTTTGGCACCCCTGGCTTATTATGGGCCTCGCTAACGCTGGCACTGCTGACGTTACCGGTAGTGATTGTTGCGACCGAAGAGGGGCTGTCGCGGATCCCTTCCGCTTTGCGTCAGGGCTCGCTGGCGCTGGGCGCCACCCGGGCGGAAACCTTGTGGCACATCACCTTGCCGCTGGCATTACCGGCGATGCTGACCGGCCTGATTCTGGCGGTGGCACGCGCCGCTGGTGAAACTGCGCCGCTGATGCTGGTCGGGGTAGTGAAGCTGGTACCGGAATTGCCGATTGACGGCATTTTCCCTTATCTGCATCTTGATCGTAAATTTATGCACCTTGGCTTCCAGATTTACGACCTGGCGTTCCAGAGTCCGAACGCCGAAGCGGAGCGCCCGCTGGTTTATGCGACGGCTTTATTACTGGTAAGCATTGTATTAGGACTGAATCTGGCGGCGATGGGCTTGCGCCATCGCCTGCGCGAGCGCTATCGTGCGCTGGTGCAATAACTGTGGACACTGTAATGCATTCAACCGTGGATTTTGCCGCAACAGAAACGGCGCTGGAACTGAATCAGCTGTCGTTGTGGTATGGCGATAAACAGGCGCTGAAAGATATCTCGCTGCGGTTACCGAAAAACCGTATTACCGCGCTGATTGGCCCTTCCGGCTGTGGCAAATCGACGCTGCTGCGCTGCTTTAATCGTATGAACGATCTGATTGATGGCTGTCGGGTGGAAGGCGATATTCTGCTGGAGCAGCAGTCGATTCTGCAAAATACTGGCGACCTTTCCGCTCTGCGCCGCCGCGTGGGTATGGTATTTCAACGGCCAAATCCTTTTCCCAAGTCGATTTATGAAAATGTGGTATACGGACTGAGATTACAGGGCGTGCGCGATCGGCGGGTGCTGGATGAAGCGGTTGAGCGCGCGCTGCGCGCTGCGGCACTGTGGAGCGAGGTTAAAGACAGTCTGCGGCAGAATGCGCTGACGCTCTCCAGTGGTCAGCAACAGCGCTTAGTGATTGCACGTGCCGTGGCGATTGAACCGGAGGTGTTGCTGCTTGATGAGCCAACCTCGGCACTCGATCCAATCTCGACGCTGGTGATTGAAGAGCTGATGACCACGCTAAAGCAGCATTTCACGCTTATTCTGGTGACGCATAACATGCAGCAGGCGGCACGCGTCTCGGACTATACCGCGTTTATGCATAATGGCAGCGTGGTGGAGTTTGCGCAGACCGACGATCTGTTTACCACACCGCAGGCGCGTCGTACTGAGGATTATATTACGGGCAGGTATGGTTAAAGATTAAAGCAGAGCAGCAAGAGTAACAGGCCAGCGATTGCTGGCCTGTTCTCATTTAGTCAATCGCATAACCTTCGGCAGGCAGTTTTACACCGTCCATCCAGGCGGCATTATTCTGCATGGTCAGGCGACCATCGATAAACCAGCTGACAACCCGTGGATAGATAGCATATTCCTGTTGCTGCACGCGGGCATTGACTGCTTCTTCGCTATCACCGGCAAAAATCGGCACTTTAGCCTGTAAAATCACCGGGCCACCGTCCAGCTCATCGGTAACAAAATGCACCGAGGTGCCGTGCTGATCATCACCGTTTTCAATGGCTTTGCGATGGGTGTGCAGGCCGGGATATTTCGGCAGCAGCGAAGGGTGGATATTCAGCAGGCGCTGCTGATAATGCGCGACAAATGCCGGGCTGAGAATGCGCATATAGCCCGCCAGCACCACTAAATCCGGGCCGTAAGCGTCGATTTCCAGCATTAGCTGACGATCGAAAGCTTCACGGTCAGAAAACTGGGCGGCTTCCAGCGCATGGCCGGGAATGCCGGCGGCGCGTGCGCGTTCCAGACCAAAAGCGTCGGCTTTATTACTGAAAACGGCAGCAATGCTGCCGTTGATTTGTCCTTGCTGGCAGGCATCTAAAATGGCCTGGAGATTACTTCCGTTTCCGGAAACCAGCACGACTATCTTTTTCATGGATTAATAACCACACGCTCTTCAGCATCAGAAGCTTTAATCACGCCGATCTTCCACGCGAGTTCGCCAGCATCAGTCATTAACTGCACCGCTTTGTCGGCATCTGCCGGGCTGAGCGCGATAACCATACCGACGCCACAGTTAAAGGTGCGATACATTTCATGACGGCTGACATTACCTGCCTGCTGCATCCAGCTGAAAATGGCGGGCCACTGCCAGCTTGACTCTTCCAGCACGGCTTGGGTGTTGTCTGGCAGCACGCGTGGGATGTTTTCCCAGAAGCCGCCGCCGGTCAAATGAGCAATGGCGTGCACATCAACCTGTTCGATCAGGCTGAGAATGTTTTTCACGTAAATGCGGGTTGGAGCCAGCAGATGATCGGCGATCGATTTGCCTTCCAACTGGGTGGTTTCCGGTTCGGTCTGGCTGACCTCGAGGATTTTGCGCACCAGTGAATAACCGTTAGAGTGCGGGCCACTTGAACCCAGCGCGATCAGTACATCGCCGTCCTGCACTTTGCTGCCGTCGATGATTTCTGATTTTTCCACCACGCCGACGCAAAAACCCGCCACGTCATAATCTTCGCCATGGTACATGCCCGGCATTTCAGCGGTTTCGCCGCCGACCAGAGCACAGCCAGACTGCTGGCAGCCTTCAGCAATACCGGTGATTACGCTGGCTGCGGTGTCCACATCCAGTTTGCCGGTAGCATAATAGTCGAGGAAGAACAGCGGCTCAGCACCCTGAACCACCAGGTCGTTAACACACATGGCGACCAGATCGATACCGATACTGTCGTGGCGTTTCAGATCCATTGCCAGACGCAGCTTGGTGCCGACGCCGTCAGTGCCGGAAACCAGAATTGGTTCGCGGTATTTTTGCGGCAGCGCACAAAGGGCACCGAAACCGCCCAGTCCACCCATCACTTCCGGGCGACGAGTCTTTTTCACTACGCCTTTAATACGATCGACTAAAGCATTACCAGCATCGATATCTACGCCGGCGTCTTTATAGCTGAGAGAGGTCTTGTCGGTCACTGCGAAATCCCCACGCGGTTGCGGTTGGTGGTTTGAAATTAAAGCGCGGCAATTCTATCAGCGCAGGCAAACGTTTGCGAGTCTCATCTTAGCTGACATTGCGTATCGCTAAATTTTAGACAATCCTTAGCTAATTGATCTTAATTGCTTCAAGTCATATGGCGTGCTGAAAAAAAGGCGGTATAATCCCGCGATTTTTTTTTGCCGCTAACCACTCCGGGAGAACAACAATGAAGATCGTGGAAGTCAAACACCCGCTCGTCAAACATAAACTGGGCCTGATGCGTGAGCATGATATCAGCACCAAGCGTTTTCGTGAGCTCGCCTCAGAAGTGGGAAGTTTGCTGACCTATGAAGCTACCTCGGATCTGGAAACCGAAAAAGTCACCATTGAAGGCTGGAATGGTCCGGTTGAGATCGAACAGATCAAAGGTAAGAAAATTACCGTCGTCCCGATTCTGCGTGCCGGTCTTGGCATGATGGAAGGGGTGCTGGAGCATGTACCGAGTGCGCGTATTAGTGTTGTTGGCGTCTATCGTGACGAAGAAACGCTGGAGCCGGTGCCGTATTTCCAGAAGCTGGTGTCAAATATTGAAGAGCGTCTGGCGTTGGTCGTTGACCCAATGCTGGCGACGGGCGGTTCAATGATTGCCACCATCGATCTGCTGAAAAAAGCCGGTTGTAACAGTATTAAAGTTCTGGTGCTGGTTGCCGCGCCGGAAGGGCTGGCGGCGCTGGAGAAAGCGCATCCGGATATTGAAGTCTATACCGCGTCGGTCGATCAGGGGCTGAACGAGAAAGGCTACATTATTCCTGGGCTCGGTGATGCCGGCGATAAGATTTTCGGAACCAAATAACTTCTTAAAAAAATGAAGCCGACCGCAGAGTCGGCTTTTTTATGGCAAAAAATAACATCTCAAGGGGATACCATGACTCGTCGCGCCATCGGCGTTAGTGAGCGGCCACCGCTGCTCCAGACCATTCCACTCAGTTTCCAGCATCTGTTTGCCATGTTTGGCGCTACGGTGCTGGTGCCGATTCTGTTTCATATTAATCCGGCAACGGTGCTGCTGTTTAACGGTATTGGCACGCTGCTGTACCTGTTTATCTGTAAAGGCAAAATTCCCGCTTATCTTGGTTCCAGCTTCGCCTTTATTTCTCCGGTACTGTTACTGTTACCGCTGGGTTACGAAGTGGCGCTGGGTGGTTTTATTATGTGCGGCGTGCTGTTTTGCCTGGTGGCGCTGATTGTGAAAAAAGCCGGTACCGGCTGGCTGGATGTGATGTTTCCGCCAGCGGCGATGGGCGCAATCGTCGCGGTCATCGGGCTGGAACTGGCGGGAGTGGCTGCCAATATGGCCGGCCTGCTGCCCGCGGATGGCAGTTCTGCCGACAGCAAAACCGTGATTATCTCGCTGGTAACGCTGGCGGTGACGATTTTTGGCTCGGTCCTGTTTCGCGGTTTTATGGCAATAATCCCGATTCTGATTGGTGTGCTGGTTGGTTATGCGTTGTCATTTGTACTGGGCATTGTTGACTGGACGCCGGTGCGCGATGCGCCATGGTTCGCGCTGCCAACGTTCTATACGCCACGCTTTGAGTGGTTTGCCATCTTTACCATTTTGCCTGCGGCGCTGGTAGTGATTGCCGAGCACGTTGGTCACCTGGTGGTGACGGCGAATATCGTTAAAAAAGACCTGATGAAAGATCCGGGCCTGCATCGTTCGATGTTTGCTAACGGTATCTCGACCGTATTCTCCGGTTTCTTTGGCTCAACGCCGAATACCACTTACGGCGAGAACATTGGCGTGATGGCGATTACCCGCGTTTACAGTACCTGGGTCATTGGCGGTGCGGCAATTCTGGCGATTCTGCTTTCCTGCGTGGGTAAACTGGCCGCCGCGATTCAGGTGATTCCGGTTCCGGTGATGGGCGGTGTATCACTGTTGTTGTACGGAGTGATCGGTGCCTCCGGTATTCGGGTACTGATCGAATCGAAAGTGGACTACAGCAAAGCGCAAAACCTGATCCTGACCTCGGTGATCCTGATTATCGGCGTCAGCGGTGCGAAAGTGCACATCGGTGCGGCAGAACTGAAAGGGATGGCGCTGGCGACCATTGTTGGCGTCGGATTAAGCCTGATCTTCAAAGCGATCAGTGTGCTGCGCCCGGAAGAAGAGGTGCTGGATGTGGAAGATGATTCGCCGCATTGATCGATCAGTGGGCAGCTCAGGCTGCCCATTTCATTTAAAGACAGAAGTTGTGATAAACTTTTGCTGTTTTCTGCCCGTTCACACTTGAGGTGCTTCTGAACACGCCGGCACAGCTTTCATTGCCACTCTATTTGCCCGACGACGAAACCTTTGCCAGCTTCTGGCCAGGGGAGAATCCGTCGCTACTGGCTGCGCTAAAAGGCGCGCTGCATCAGGAACATGGCAGTTATTTCTACTTCTGGTCACGCGAAGGCGGTGGGCGCAGTCATTTGCTGCATGCCGCTTGCGCGGAGCTTTCGGCACAGGGCGAAGCGGTCGGTTATGTTCCGCTTGATAAACGCACCTGGTTTGTGCCCGAAGTGCTGGATGGTATGGAGCAACTGGCGCTGATATGCATCGATAATATTGAATGCATCGCGGGTGATGAGCTGTGGGAGATGGCGATCTTCGATCTGTATAACCGGATTCTCGAAACCGGCAAAACACGGTTGTTGATTACCGGCGATCGTCCGCCGCGTCAGCTTAATCTGAAACTGGCCGATCTCGCGTCACGCCTCGACTGGGGGCAGATTTACAAGCTGCAACCGCTCTCCGATGAAGACAAGCTGCAGGCGCTTAAGCTGCGCGCAGACCTGCGCGGTTTTGAACTGCCGGAAGATGTCGGTCGCTTTCTGCTGAAACGGCTGGATCGTGAAATGCGCACGTTATTTGATACGCTGGATAAGCTCGATCGCGCCTCCATCAGTGCTCAGCGTAAGCTGACCATTCCCTTTGTTAAAGAGACGCTCGATCTATAGTGCCGGAGGCGCAAGCCTCCGACTGAGAGTACAATCCTACAGAATTTCCAGCACTTGCTCAGGTGGGCGACCGATACGCGCCTGGCCGTTAGCCACCACAATTGGGCGTTCGATCAGCTTTGGATGATCGATCATTGCCTGTAACAGCTGTGCTTCACTTAGAGATGCATCTGCCAGATTCAGCTGCTTATACTGCTCCTCTTTATTACGCAGCAGTTGACGTGCGCTGTTAAACCCTAACTGTTGCAGCAAAGACTTGAGCGTGGCTTCATCCGGCGGCGTATCGAGATAGAGCACCACTTCGGGTGTAACTCCGTGCTGTTGCAACAGATTCAGGGTTTCCCGGCTCTTTGAACAGCGCGGATTATGATAAATAGTGACCATCGATTTTCCCTTACGATTTTGAATACTGGCGGAAGCGCTGCTGTAACTGACGTAGCTGATCGATACGCGCGTCATAACGTGCCTGCTTCAGGCTTCCCAGTGGAACTTGTGAACTGGCACCGCTCAGAGTGGTAATCGCTTGATCGAGGCGACCGGCCAGTGCCAGACCTTCGGCACGTGCCGACAACTCTTCATCACGCAGCCCCTGCGCAGCCGAGGCCTGCGCCAGTAAATCCCAGCCGTTAGGATCGTTAGGATGCGCCCAGGTGTAGCGATTAAGAATGCGGCTGGCGGCGGCAGGCTGTTTAGCTTCGACATAGGCATTCGCCAGGTTAAGTTGCAGCACCGGATTGCTGGCGGAGGCGCTGACGGCAGTCAGGCGTTTAATCGCCTGCGGAGCCTGATTCAGCCCGATATCAATATCGGTCATAATATCGAGATACCAGACATTGCCGGGCTGTTTCGCCAGCAGCGGTTCGATAATACGTTTAGCATTGGCGTAACTTTGTGCCTGAAGAAACTGAATCGCTTTGCCGTATTGCGCCGCCTGCTGTGCACGGATATTGCCCTTTTCCCAGCTTTCCAGCAGATCGTCATTCAGCTGATTGCGGCCGGTTGAGTACATGCCGAGTGCGCGCACTTTAGCCATATAAAAATCCTGTGAAGACTCCACCACTACCTGACGCATCTGATTAGCACGGTTACGCGCATCGGCCAGACGGCTATCGGGTAAGGGGTGCGTCAGCAGAATTTCCGGTGGTTTAGAAGCGTAACGTGACTGATCGGCCAGCTTTTGCAGAAATTCTGGCATCGCTTGTGGATCGAATCCCGAACGCTGTAATACCTGGAGGCCGATACGGTCGGCTTCCTGCTCGTTATTTTGCGTAAAACTGATCACGCCCTGACGAGAGCCGGCCAGTGTACCGGTCAGCGCCGCCATTCCCGCCTGCGGATTGGCCATGGCCAGTAAAATGGAACCGAGTGCGCCAACCCAGGTGAGCGGTGCATTGCGCTGCTGTTCTTCCATTGCGCGCGCGAGATGGCGCTGGGTAACGTGAGAGATCTCATGCGCCATCACCGACGCCAGCTGACTTTCATTATCGGCATAGCGAAACAGCGCCGAATGCAGTACTACGTTACCGCCAAAAAAGGCAAAGGCGTTAATTTCGTCGTTACGGATTAAGTAGAAGTTAAACGGGGTACGCACTGAATTGGCGTGTGACACCAGCCGCTGACCCAACTGATTGATGTAGTCATTAAGCAGCGGATCGTTTATCAGGGGGGCGCTGGCGCGCAGCTGGCGGACATAAAAATCCCCCATTTGCAGCTCCTGATTTATCGACAGTGTGCCACCCGCGGTGGTGCCAATATCCGGCAGTGAATCGACCATATTATCAGCCCGGGAAGGGATGACACTGCTTGCCAGCAGTGTCGCGATTAATGAAGCGACCAGACTTTTCTTCAACCGGTTAAACATGCATCAGTCCCATAACAAGATAGTAGTGTTTTGACAGGCCGCAGGATGAAACGTTCTTCGATTGCTGCACTGACGTTTCGCACTCAGACTAACAGTTTAGCGACAGCGGTGCTGGAAAGGAATCCTGCGATTAGCCACACCGGGCCGCTAAAGCTATTTGCAGTAAAAGCTAAGGCAGGCTTACAATTATACGGTGCTTTACCAGGGCATATACCGCATCCAAATCAACGCGCAAAATAAATTTATACTAAGGCGCTACCATTATGTTCAGCAAAATTAAGGTAAGTCTATGTTGAGGCTGTTACGGCCAAAAACCGACTTACGTACTCTGATAACACTGCTTGCCATTGCCAGCATCGTGATCACCCTGGCAAATTCTCTTTATGCCACATGGCGCGTGCAGCGCGATTTGTTGATTAATAATACTCTTGAGTCGAATCGGGTGTATGCCACCAAGTTGGCGGCCACCACCGAAATTTTCTTCCAGCTGGCGCAATCACAACTCGCCTATAGCGCCAGAATGCTGAGTGATGGTCTTGATGACAAAAGCGCGTTACAGAGTGAGGTCGACCGTTTGCGCGAACAGACGGCCAGTTTTAACTCGGTAGTGATTGTCGATGCGCAGAGCCAGGTTCGTGCTATTTCACCGGAGTCGCTGAAGCTGGAAGGGATGCAGTTGACTACTGAGACTGCGCGTCAGGCGCTGAAGGAGCGTAAGCCGCTCATCAGCCAGCCAGCAATCTCGGCGGCGAATAATTTGATGGTGTTTGTCTCCACGCCGATCTGGTCAAAGGATGGCGCCTATCTGGGATACATTGGCGGCGCGCTCTACCTGAAGAAAAAAAGTATTATGAATGCGTTGCTGGGCGAACAATTTTATCGCGATGGCTCCTCGCTGTATGTGGTTGATAAACAGAATCAGGTGCTTTATCACCAGAATGCACAATTGATTGGTCAGACGATTGAGCCGCTAATCAGCGAAGAGGATAAGCAGTCGCGCAGCAGTGGTTATCAGCAAATCACCCATCAGGGGAGTGAGCCGATGCTGGCGGGCTATGCTGTTGTGCCAGCTTCCGATTGGACGATCGTCGCGCTGAAACCGACGCAGTCGACGCTGAATCCGTTAACCAGCTTGTTATTTAAGGTATTAAAGCATTCGGTGCCGTTTGCACTGTTGACCCTGATTGCCGCATGGCTTCTGGCAAGACTGATCGCGCTGCCACTGTGGCAACTGGCGCGTAAAGCCAGCCAGATGGATAATCAGGGGGTGTCGAATGAGATCGGCAGCATCCGATCCTGGTACTTTGAAGCGGCGCAGATTAAACGAGCATTGCTGGCCGGGATCGGTCTGTTACAGGATAAAATTGGCCGGTTAAAGTTTGAAGTGCAAACCGACCCGATGACGCAATTACTTAATCGTCGCGGCCTGAGTGCCGTGCTGGAATATTTCCTCACTACCCGGCAGGCTTTTGCCGTTCTGGCGCTGGATATTGACCATTTCAAACGCGTTAACGACACCTTTGGTCATGACGCCGGTGATGCAGTGATTATCCGCATAGCGCGCGAGCTGGAGCAGAGTTCGCGTCAGACCGATGTGGTATGTCGCAACGGTGGCGAAGAGTTTCTGATGATTCTGCCGGGTGCCGATAACGAGATGGCGCTGATGATTGCCGAACGCGTGCGTCAGCGGATTAACCAGTTGCAGATTGATCAACTGGAAAATATCTCGGTATCCATTGGCGTCTCATTATGGCAGCCCGATCACCAGAGTATCGAAGAGGTGTTTAAGGCGGCAGATGATGCGCTGTATCAGGCAAAAAAAGCCGGTCGCAACTGTGTGATTCGGGCTGCTGGACCGTAACCTCAGGTAACAGAACTGACGAGAGGTAAGGCCAGAAAGGTCTCAGAAAAGCAGGCATCCCTGCTTGCTGCCTTTCTGTTCGCCGTGCCTTTCAGGTACAATCCCGCCTGGTCCAAAATGAACTCAAGGAAGTAAATGTCATGCTGGCATTGTTAATACAGTGGTATCGCCGTCGTTTTAGCGATCCACAAGCCATAGCGTTGTTGATCATTTTGGTGGCCGCATTCTGTATTCTGTTCTTTTTTAACGGATTGCTGGCGCCACTGCTGGTGGCTTTGGTGCTGGCGTATCTGCTGGAATGGCCAACCGTCCGGCTGGAACGGTTAGGATGCTCGCGTAGCTGGGCGACCAGCATCGTGTTGACGATTTTTGCCGGTGTTCTACTGCTGATGGTGTTGGTGGTGGCGCCGGTGGCGTGGCAGCAGGGTATCAGCCTGACGCGCGATATGCCGAATATGCTGAATAAGCTTTATCACTTTGCTGCCGGTTTGCCGAAGCGTTTTCCGGCGCTGGTTGATGCGGGCATTATCGATATTATTGTCGAGAATTTGCGCAGTCGCCTGACCGACCTCGGCGAGTCGGTAGTGAAATACTCGTTGGCATCACTGGTCGGATTAATGACGCTGGCGATCTACCTGGTATTGGTTCCGCTAATGGTGTTCTTCCTGCTGAAAGATAAAGAGCAGATGCTTAACGCCGTGCGCCGCGTGCTGCCGCGTAATCGTGGGCTGGCAGGGCAGGTGTGGAGCGAGATGAATCAGCAGATCACCAATTACATCCGCGGTAAAGTGCTGGAGATGGTGGTAGTCGGTATTGCTACCTGGATCGGTTTCCTGGCGATTGGCCTTAACTATTCACTGCTGCTGGCGGTGCTGGTTGGCATCTCGGTGTTAATCCCTTATGTCGGCGCGCTGGTGGTGACGATTCCGGTGATTTGTGTTGGTCTGTTCCAGTGGGGGCTTGGCAGCGACTTCTGGACGATGATTATCGTCTATCTGATTATTCAGGCGCTGGACGGTAATTTACTGGTGCCGGTGCTGTTCTCCGAAGCGGTGAACCTGCATCCGTTGGTGATTATTCTTTCGGTAGTCATCTTCGGCGGGCTATGGGGATTCTGGGGCGTATTCTTTGCCATTCCGCTGGCAACGCTGGTGAAAGCGGTGGTACATGCCTGGCCTGATGGCATGCTGGTTGAAGAAGAAAACCGATCTCATTCAGACTGATGTAGAGGCGGCGTTCTCGCCGCCTGTGCCTGGCATCAGAACCGGAGCCGAAAACGGCTCCTCTACAGTAAAATCGCCCGTATCAGGCTGATTTCAGATATTCCATCACAATATCGTGGTGGTTGGTGGTTTTGAAATTATCGAACACTTTCTCAACCTTACCTTCACCGTCCAGCAGGAAACTGATGCGGTGTATGCCGTCGTAGGTTTTACCCATAAAGGTTTTTTCGCCCCAGACGCCAAACTGCTCGCTAACCTGGTGATCTTCATCAGAAAGTAGCGTGAAGTTCAGTAACTCTTTTTCGGCAAAACGAGACAATTTTTCAGCTTTATCGGTGCTGATACCCAGCACTTCGACACCTGATTTTTTCAACTCATCCATGTTATCGCGCAAGCCACAAGCCTGAACCGTACAGCCCGGCGTCATCGCTTTGGGGTAGAAATAGACCAATACGCGCTGTCCCTGGAAGTCGGCCAAATTTACTTGTTCGCCGTCTTGATCGGGCAAGCTAAATTTCGGTGCAATATCACCGGCTTTCAGTGGATTCATCACTACTCTCCGTTTTTTCTTCATGCTGTGGGTAATTCACGGCACTAATAGTGCCCTGAGCCAGCAGTTCTGTACATAGCTTGTTAAACGCTTGTTCAATAAATGATGCATCCTGACTGGCAGGACTGTGCGCAGTAATCTGAATATAGAGCAACGGCGGCTGATTTTCTTCTGCTGGCTGAGTGCGTGACACCAGCTCAGCGATATTCATTTGATGAGAATAAAACAGATCGGTGAAGCGCTCGATGATATGGGGTGAGTCGGTGACTTCCACCTGCACCCGTACCGTTGAGGGCATCGCCGGACGGCTGCTGGCGTTGGTACGCTTCATCACGATCAGCAACTCCAGTTCGGCGCCCTTCAGCGGCAGCGTTGATTCAATCAGCGTAATCGCATTCCAGCTGCCGGAAAGAAACATGATAAAGGTAAACTCATCGCCGAGCATCGCAAGCCGACTGTCTTCAATATTGCAGCCACAGCTGCTGACATGTCGGGTAATGGTATTGACAATTCCTGGGCGATCAACGCCCAGAGCGGTAATGACCAAATGATGTTGCTGTGACTGCGGCAAAATGATACGTCCTGTCCGTCATGGTGATTAGCAATAGTAATAACCTTAAGGTAAACATAAAAAATACCCTCTGCCAAGCGCCTCTGTCCTGTTGTCTGCTTGCTTTTCAATGCCCGTCAAACGTACCATGAAGGACTTGTTTGTGGAGGGGATGGCCAATGTTCACGGGAAGTATTGTTGCGCTCGTTACGCCGATGGATGACAAAGGTAATGTCTGCCGGGCGAGTCTGAAGAAACTGATTGATTATCATGTCGCTAGCGGCACTGCGGCGATTGTATCTGTGGGGACCACTGGTGAATCTGCTACCCTCAGCCATGAAGAACATGGTGATGTGGTAATGCAAACGCTGGATCTGGCTGATGGCCGTATTCCAGTGATTGCCGGAACCGGTGCAAATGCCACCGCAGAAGGCATCTCTCTTACCAAACGCTTCGAAAATTCAGGTGTTGTCGGCTGCCTGACCGTCACACCGTACTACAATCGTCCGACTCAGGAAGGGTTGTATCAGCACTTTAAAGCGATTGCGGAAAGTACTTCTCTGCCGCAGATGCTGTATAACGTTCCTTCTCGTACCGGCTGCGATATGCTGCCAGAAACGGTTGGCCGTCTGGCCAGGATAAAAAATATTATCGGGATTAAAGAAGCGACCGGGAACTTATCGCGGGTCAGTCAGATCCAAGAGCTGGTTGATAAAGACTTTGTGCTGGTAAGCGGCGATGACGCTTCGGCACTGGACTTTATGCAACTGGGCGGTCAGGGCGTGATCTCGGTAACGGCAAACATCGCTGCACGTGAAATGGTTGAACTCTGTGCGCTTGCGCAGCAGGGTAATTTTGCTGAAGCGCGCCGCCTAAACCAGCGCCTGATGCATCTGCATCAGAAGTTATTTGTTGAACCGAATCCTATCCCGGTGAAATGGGCCGCGAAGAAGTTAGGATTAATAGCAACCGATACGCTGCGTCTTCCAATGACGCCAATAACCGACGCCGGGCGTCCGGTTGTGGAGCAGGCGCTCAAGCATGCGGGTCTGCTGTAAATTAGGGAGATTTGATGGCTTACTCAGTAAAGAAGTCCACGGTAATTAAAGTTGTTGGACTGTCAACGGTGATGCTGCTTGCAGCTTGTTCCAATGATCAACGCTATAAGCGTCAGGTCAGTGGTGATGAGTCATATTTGCAGGCGACCGAACTGAAAGATTTAACCGCACCAGCAGGAATGCTTCTGCCGCTGCAAAACGGCGAATATGATATCGCGACCACTACCAGTAAAGGCGCGGTTGGCAAACAGCTTGATATCCGTCCACCGGCCCAGCCTCTGGCGCTGATGAACGGTACCCGCACCCAGTTTACCGGCAATACCGGTATGCTGATGCTGGAGAGCAGCCGTAATGGTTCTATCTGGCCGCAGGTAGTGAATGTGGTTCAGTCGTATAAGTTCCCGATTGCCGATCGTCAGGATGCCAGCCAACAGCTGACTACCGACTGGGTACAGTGGAATCGTGCCGATGAAGATAATCAGTACCGTGGCCGCTATCAGATCAGCGTGCAACAGCAGGGTTATCAGCAAGCGCTGACGGTGCGACTGCTTCAACTGCAGCAGCAGGACAAAGACGTTACCTCACCGGTGCAAATTCAGCGTTATACCGCGCAGATGCTTAACGATATCAGTACCGGTTTAGATAAGATGGAATCCGCGCAGCAAGATGCGTCGGCAAATCGCAGCGTCTCGCAGATCGATGTGCAGAGCGGCGCTGATGAAACCGGCTTGCCAAATCTGATTCTGCGCGCACCGTTCAATGCGGTCTGGCAGCATCTGCCAGATGCACTGAAGCGTGCAGGAATGGAAGTGAAAGACAGCAACCGTTCTCAGGGTAGCCTGTCAGTGGCCTATAAGGCACCAGGCAGCAGCCATTGGGATCAGCTGGGCGCGAAAGATCCTGAGTTGCCGAATGGTGATTACAAACTGCAAGTGGGTGATTTAGATAACCGCAGTAGCCTGCAGTTTATCAACCCGAAAGGGCAACCGCTCACGCAGTCTCAGAATGACGCGCTGGTCGCCGTATTCCAGGCGGCATTCAGCAAGTAAATCAGAGGGCCGGATCACTCCGGCCTTTTTTCATTGTGAAAATAATTTAGTCGACGCAGGGGCAAACTTTTTCCGCCCGTGCAGATGTAAAGCAACACTTCTATCACGTTTGGAGTTAATCAAGATGCAAAAGCAAGCTGAGTTGTATCGCGGCAAAGCGAAAACCGTTTACAGCACCGAAAATCCGGATCTGCTGATACTCGAATTCCGCAACGATACGTCAGCAGGAGACGGTGCGCGTATTGAGCAGTTCGATCGCAAGGGTATGGTCAATAATAAGTTTAACCACTTTATTATGACCAAACTTGAGGAAGCAGGTATCCCGACGCAAATGGAAGCGCTGCTGTCCGATAACGAAGCACTGGTGAAAAAGCTGGAAATGGTGCCGGTTGAATGCGTTATTCGTAACCGTGCCGCAGGATCGCTGGTAAAACGCCTCGGCGTGGAAGAGGGCATTGCGCTGAATCCACCGCTGTTCGATCTGTTCCTGAAAGATGACGCCAAACACGATCCAATGGTCAACGAGTCTTACTGCGAAACCTTTGGTTGGGTTAACAAAGAGAATCTGGCACGTATGCGCGAGCTGACTTATCAGGCTAACGACGTGTTGAGCAAGTTATTCTCTGATGCCGGCCTGATTCTGGTTGATTTCAAACTGGAATTTGGTCTGTTCAATGGTGAAGTGGTGCTGGGCGATGAGTTTTCTCCCGATGGCGCACGCCTCTGGGACAAAGAAACCATGGCTAAAATGGACAAAGACCGTTTCCGCCAGAGCCTGGGCGGTGTGGTTGAAGCCTATGAAGAAGTTGCACAGCGTCTGGGCGTAAAATTAGACTAGCCGCGCAATCGTTTCCCTTTCTGCAATTTTCATCGAGGCCGGTTAATCCCGGCCTCTGTTTTTGCATCAGCTGTGGTTATTCAATCGCGGCGCGACTAAAATCCCTGTAATAAGCCAAAAAAAATACAGGGGTAAGTTATGCGTTGGCAAGGGCGTCGCGAAAGCGACAATGTGGAAGATCGCCGTAATCAGTCGCCATCAATGGGTGGTGGCCGTATGCGCATCCCTCGTGGCAAAGGGGGTATTGCGCTGCTGATTATTGTGATGGTCGCCGGCTATTACGGCTATGATCTGACGCCATTATTAACCGGTGGCGAACCTGCAACCCAGCAATCCTCCCAGCAGCACGTTAGTCCTAAAGACGACGAGGCGGCAAAATTTACTTCAGTGATATTTGCCACGACTGAAGATACCTGGCAAAAGTTATTTCAGCAGATGGGCAAAGAGTGGAAGTCTCCAACGCTGGTGATGTACCGTAATCAGACCTCAACTGCCTGCGGTACCGGGCAGTCGGCGATGGGTCCCTTCTACTGTCCGGCTGACCAGAAGGTGTATATCGATCTCTCTTTCTACGACGAAATGAAAAATAAACTGGGTGCAGACGGTGATTTTGCTCAGGGCTACGTGGTTGCCCACGAAGTCGGCCACCATGTGCAGAAGCTGTTAGGTATCGAACCAAAAGTGCGTCAGATGCAGCAGAATGCTTCACAAAAACAGGCGAACCAATTGTCGGTAAAAATGGAGTTGCAGGCTGACTGCTTTGCTGGCGTCTGGGGGCACTATATGCAGCAGGAACAGGTGCTGGAGCCGGGCGATCTGCAGGAAGCGCTGAACGCCGCTGAAGCCATTGGCGATGACCGCTTGCAACAGCGGAGTCAGGGGCGAGTGGTGCCGGACAGCTTCACCCACGGTACTTCAGAGCAGCGCTACAGCTGGTTTAAACGTGGTTTCGACAGTGGCGACCCGGGTCAGTGTAATACCTTCGGCAGCTGATTTTGAGGCAGCGTGTTGAAATAACGGCTGACATGCAGCAGAAAGGCGTGCGCCGCTTGCTGGTAATCAGCGGCGATGACGACTGGTGTCAGCAGCAGACTGAACAGTGGATGCAGTCGTTAGCGGGTGACTGGCTGTGGGTCAGTGAGATACCACAGTCAGGGCTTTGCTGCGCACCCGCCGCATTACGTACGCTGTTGGGGCAGGAGTTTCGCCATGCGGTGTTCGATGCGCGCGCCGGTTTTTATGCGGAAGCGTTCGCTGCACTGGCGGGCACTTTGGTTGCCGGAAGCTGGTTAATTTTATTGGTTCCCGAATGGGAGTCCTGGCCCGCGAAGCCTGATAATGACTCGCTGCGCTGGAATGATGCCTCCGGGGCGATTGCTGCGCCACAGTTCGTCACCCATCTTCAACGGGAGTTTTTAAGCGATGCAGACGTGGTGCTGTTGCGTCAGCACCATCCCTTTACGCTGTCACCGTTGCCAGCACTACCAGACTGGCAGCCGGATGGCGAACGGCAGCAGCAGCACATTTTACAGTCACTGCTTGACGCGCCACCCGGTGTGTCAGTACTGACTGCGCCTCGCGGCCGGGGTAAATCAGCGCTGGCGGGGATGCTGGCGCAGCGCTGGCCGGGAAAATGCTGGGTTACCGCACCGGCAAAAATATCCACCGCCGTAATGGCACAGTTTGCCGGAGAAGCGTTTCATTTTTTCGCCCCTGATGCACTACTTGCCGGTTGTGAACTGCAATTTCCGGCTGATGTTGACTGGTTACTGATTGATGAAGCGGCGGCGATTCCGGCACCGGTATTACAGCGTTTAATCAGCTATTTTCCGCGCGTATTACTGACCACCACCGTGCAGGGCTATGAAGGCACCGGGCGCGGTTTTTTATTGAAATTTTGCGCCTCGTTACCGGATGCGCGATTCTGGACGCTCGATGCTCCGCTGCGTTGGGCGCAGCACGATCCGCTGGAACGAATTGTTGATGCCGGTCTGCTGTTTGACGATGCGGCAAGTGGCGATGTGGCAGGTGAAGTGGTTTTTCAGCCGCTTGAGCCTGCTGACTGGCAAACGCGGCCCCAACTGCTCACCGCCCTCTATCAACTGTTAGCCAGTGCTCACTATCGAACATCACCCCTCGACCTGCGCCGGATGATGGATGCGCAGGGGATGCATTTTCTCGCGGCTCAATGTCAGCAGCAGGTGTGCGGCGCGCTTTGGCTGGTGGATGAGGGCGGACTGCCGGCCGAACTGGCGGATGCCGTATGGGCCGGCAAGCGTCGGCCACGCGGCAACCTGGTTGCTCAGTCGCTGGCGGCGCATGCCGGGCTGCCCGAAGCCGCACAGCTAAAATCGCGCCGCATCAGCCGGATAGCCATCACGCCGCAGCAACGACGGCAGGGGCTGGGTCGTCAAATGATCAAGCATTGCCTGACCAGCAATCGCGGGCTGGATTTTTTCTCGGTCAGTTTTGGTTATACCTGGGAATTATGGCAATTCTGGCAGGCCTGCGGATTTCAGCTGGCACGTATTGGCAGCCAGCGTGAAGCCAGCAGTGGTTGTTATACTGCGATGGCAATACTGCCGCTGACTCCGGCAGCTACAGCGCTGACAGCGCGCGCGGTTAAACGGCTGGCGCGAGACTATCGCTGGCTGCAGCAGCATATCGATCAAACAATCGCTATTGATATCGACCCGCAGCAAAGCTTTAACACGGATGACTGGCAGGAAGTGGCCGGATTCGCTTTCGCCAGCCGCCCATTTGAAGCTGCCGGCGCAGCACTTGAGCGCCTACTCAGCCTGTCGACGCTGGCACTTCCGGCGCTGCGTGGCGCTATCACTCAGCGCTTGCCTGATGCTGAGTTATGCCAGCGGCTGGCGTTATCGGGTCGTAAATCATTGATTAAGCGCTGGCGACAGGAAGCGGGCGAGGCATTATTTGCCGCCGATCCGCACTCTGCCCAGCGCTGGCACCAGCGGCTGATGTTGTTGCAATAAATCCACTCTCTTGTTCAATTTTTCCCAATTTTCTTCCGCTCACAGAGGCGTATAGTCTTGGTTAATCTCAGGAGGAAATGATGAAACACGATTACTTTGTCGTCCAGAATCCCACCAACACCCCTGAACAGCTAATGTTATTATTTCATGGCGTTGGCGATAATCCGGTCGCAATGGGACAAATTGGTAGCTGGTTTGCCGAGGCCTTTCCGCAGGCGCTGGTCGTCAGCATCGGTAGCCCGCAAGTCAGTGAGTCGCAGGCTGGCAGGCAGTGGTTTGATGTACAAAGCATCACTGAACAGAACCGCCAGACGCGGGTCGATGAAATTATGCCCACGTTTATCGCCGGCGTGCAGCACTGGCAGCAACAGAGCGGGATTAAGCCAGAAGCGACAGCGCTGATCGGCTTTTCACAGGGAAGTATCATGGCACTGGAGGCGATCAAAGCACAACCGGGTTTAGCCGGAAGAGTGGTTGCGTTCAGTGGACGATTTGCATCGCTGCCCGAACAGGCTTCAACACTGACCACTGTTCATTTGATTCACGGTGAATACGATGAGACGATCGCTCTGCAGCACGCAGAGTCTGCTGAGCAGCGGCTTAGCGAGCTGGGAGGAGATGTCACGCTGGATATTGTTGAAGATCTGGCTCATGCCATCGATCAGCGTAGTATGCAGCTGGCGCTGGATCACTTACGCTATACCGTGCCTCGTCGTTATTTCGATCAGGCACTCAGCGGCGCGAAGCCGGGCGATGATGATGTGGTGACTTTACTTTAAGTGCTGTCCTCTCCCGTCGGGGAGAGGACAATCAGGCGCTTATTGGCTATTTCTTTTTCGGCCAGTCGTCTTCGTCATCCCATTTATCATTAAAATCACGATGCGGTGGCAGTTTGGGTCTGTTTTCCATAAACTTTTTATGGTCGATACGTTTCAGGTCTTTGTAGACGTTCATCAGTACGCCAACCATCAGTACGATCAGCAGAATCCACCAATACTCTTTGAACCATTCCATGATGCTTTCTCCCCGGCGTCGCGCTTAAGCGACCAGCTGTTCCATAATGCGTTGATACATGCGGCTTAGCAGTTGCAGATCGGAAGCCTTCACACATTCGTTGATTTTGTGGATAGTGGCATTCACCGGACCCAGCTCAACAACTTGTGCCCCCATCCGGGCGATAAAGCGACCGTCGGAAGTGCCACCGGTGGTCAGCAACTGCGGCTTAATTTCATTATAGTGCGTAACCGCATTCACTACTGCATCAACCAGCTTACCGCGTGAGGTCAGGAAAGGTTGACCTGAAAGTCTCCACTCCAGCGTGTAGCGCAGCTGATGACGTTGCAGCAGCTCTTCCACGCGCTGTTTAATCAGTGCATCGGTCAGTTCGGTGCTGAAGCGGAAGTTAAACTGCACAAACAGTTCACCGGGAATCACATTGTTGCTGCCGGTTCCTGCCTGCACATTAGCAATTTGCATGCTGGTTGCCGGGAAGAATTCATTACCCTGATCCCATTCGGTGGCGACCAGCTCGTTTAACGCCGGAAGTGCGCGATGCACCGGATTATCCGCCAGATGCGGATAAGCAACGTGCCCCTGCACGCCATGCACCGTCAGGTTGGCGGTGATCGACCCGCGACGGCCATTTTTAACTACGTCACCCACGACTTCGGTGCTGGAAGGTTCGCCAACCAGGCAGTAGTCTAGACGCTCTTTACGCGCCATCAGTTTTTCGACCACTTTGACGGTGCCATTAGTGCCGCTGGCTTCTTCATCAGAGGTGATTAAAAACGCCAGACGTCCTTTATGATTCGGATTCGCAGCGACAAAACGCTCGGCTGCCACCACCATTGCCGCCAGTGACCCTTTCATATCCGCAGTGCCGCGACCAAACAGCATGCCGTCACGAATAGTGGGTTCGAAAGGAGGATTAATCCAGCGGCTGGCATCGCCGGTCGGCACAACATCAGTGTGGCCAGCAAATGCCAGCGTTTCACCCTGACCGCGCCATGCCCAAAAATTCAGCGTATCGTCGATGTTCATCGGCTCGATAGTGAAACCAATCGCCTGCAGGCGCTCAATCATGATGGCCTGGCATCCGGCATCATCCGGGCTAAGGGAAGGGCGACGAATGAGCTGCTGCGTCAGCTCAATGACCGGACAAAACATATTATGACTTCTCCTGAATAAACTGCTGATAAGTTGCTTCACTAAAACCCAGCAGCATAGAGCCGCTGGCGTCGCAGAGCAATGGGCGTTTAATGATGGCGGGTTGCTCCAGCATCAGTTGCCGTGCCGCATCCGCATTATCAATGCTATCACGTTGCGCTTCCGGCAGCTTACGCCAGGTGGTGCCACGGGTATTCAGTAATGCGTCATAGCCGAGTTTATCAATAAAAGTTTGCAGCAGGGCGGCGTCAAGACCATCGACGCGATAGTCATGAAACTGATAGTCAACTTCATGGCTTTCCAGGTAGCGGCGCGCTTTCTTAATGGTATCGCAGTTTTTAATGCCGTACATTTTCAGGGTGTTTTTCTGAGTTGAATTTGCCATAGTGAATAATACCTAAAATAATAGTTCGAATTATATTATATCAATCCTGACTTAAATGGTCATGTAATAACGTCGTCAGTTAATAAAATATTAATTGCGACATCGCTCGATTTTGCTGATTTATTAATGAAGTGACTAATGACGGCGATATAAGGAGTGAGGTAGCTTTCTGTCGGGTGCCTGAAGCTGCTTGCTTCAGGCTTTACAGGAGCAGACAGAAGAAGGCCCCAGGTCAATTATCATCAACCTGAGGCCACTCCTGCACATCCCACAATGTCAGGATAGCCTCTTAACTGCAGAATTGCAACGGAGGTTCAGATGCTTAAAAAATATTTATTACAACGGTTGATTGTGCTTTGCCTTACAATATTGGCCGGCCTGTGGTTAATACGTGGTAGTTTATGTGAAGTTCGTATTACTTATGGCAGTAATGAATATGCGGCGTTCTTGAACTACGAAGTTAAGCGCTAACCGCGGGCGGGGGAAACCCCGCCTGATTTATTGTGGTTGTCGGGGCTTCGGGCACCCTTTATTATTTAATAATAATTTCCGTGCAAATTAATGAAATTGCCGTCTTGCCGGTGGGTTAGTATGTTAGCGGCTCGCATCACTGGTGCTGAAATCTGCTTTTTCTGTCAGCTCCTTCATTTTTTCAGTCAATTACAGAAGACGTTAGAGGCTAAGGTAATCAAGCTTATTATTATCATGCTGATGATTTAAATTGAAGAATAATTAATCACCTGTTTTGCTGATTTATTCAACTCCAAAACGACAGCGATTAAACATAATTATGATGGGTGGGATGACATCACAATTGCTTTATTAAAATGTTTTCCCGTGCAATCAGCAGGTGTATACTGGCGATAATAATAAGAGAGGATATCATGATTGATTTAGAACTGGGGAACTGGAAAGACTTTATCGAAGCAATGTTACGTAAGTAAGCTCTTCTTTATAAAAGCTGCGACGGTATCAATTGCTGTAAGCTCTGACCATCAGCTAACAGATTAAAGGCAGCCAGATTACTGGCTGCCTTTTAACTTTCAGGGCCTGACTTTGTCTTTCAGTGGAAAGCGTTGACGTACCACGACAAAAAACAGCGGCACGAAGAAGATCGCCAGAATAGTGGCAGAAATCATCCCGCCCATTACCCCGGTGCCAACCGCATGCTGGCTACCCGAACCGGCACCACTGCTGATCGCCATCGGTAATACGCCAAAAATAAATGCCAGTGAAGTCATCAGAATCGGTCGCAGCCGCTGACGTGAGGCCTCCAGCGTTGCCTCGATTAAATCGCGCCCTTTGGTATTCATTTCATTGGCAAATTCCACAATCAAAATCGCATTTTTTGCCGATAAACCAATTACCGTTAGCAGCCCGACCTGGAAATAGACATCGTTTTCCAGCCCGCGCATCCAGGTTGCAACCAGCGCGCCGAATACTCCAAGCGGCACCACCAGCATCACCGAGAACGGGATGGACCAGCTTTCATACAGCGCAGCCAGGCAGAGGAACACCACCAGCAGTGAGATGGCATACAGAGCCGGTGCCTGTGAACCGGACAGGCGCTCCTGGTACGATGCTCCGGTCCACTCAAAGCCAACGCCCAGTGGCAGCTGGCCGACCAGTTTTTCCATTACGTCCATTGCCGTGCCGGTACTGACACCGTTTGCTGCTTCACCGACAATCTGCAGAGCTGAATAGCCGTTATAGCGTTCAAGTCGAGGTGAGCCTGTCTCCCATGAGGTTTTAGCAAAAGCGGTAAAAGGCACCATGCCGCCTGAGCTGTTACGCACATACCACTTGCTGATATCGTCAGGCAGCATGCGGAATTTTGCAGCCGCCTGTACATAAACTTTTTTTACCCGGCCGCGGTCAAGGAAGTCATTGACGTAGGTCGACCCCCAGCCGGTTTTTAGCGTGTTGTTAATATCATCGAGCGAGACACCCAGCGCCTGAGCCTTGCGCTGATCGATATCGATACGTAATTGCGGACTGTCATCCAGACCATTGTGACGTACGCGCGCCAGATCCGGATTATTGCCCGCCATTTCCAGCAACCGATCGCGCATCTGCATCAGTTTGTCATGGCCCATTCCCGCGTGATCCTGCAGCTCCATATCAAAACCGGCGGAGTTACCCATGCCGGTGATGGCTGGTGGGCTGCTGGCGATCACGCGGGCTTCGTTAATTTTACTGAAGGCCTTAGTCGCACGTTCAATGATGGCAAAGGAGGTGCGGTCAGCGCCTGGGCGTTGGTCCCAGTCTTTCAGACGGACAAACAGACGCGCAACGTTCTGCCCGTTGCCGCCAGGACCAGAGCCAACCGTGGCAAATACCGACTGAATATTATCCTGCTCCTCGGTCATGTAATACTGCTCGACCTTCTGCACCACCTTCAGCGTTTGCTGCTGAGTCGAACCCGGTGGCAGCTGAACCTGAGTGGTGAATACGCCGCGATCTTCCAGCGGCAGAAATGAACCAGGCAGGCGCCAAAACAGCAACGCCATCATGCCAATGATGGCGATATACAGCAGCATCCAGCGGCCACTTTTCAGCAGAATTTTGGCGACGCCGCGTTCATAACGTTCGCTGCTGCTGTTGAATTTGCGGTTAAACCAGCCAAAAAAACCACGTCGCCCATGGTGATGGCCTTTCGCCAGGGGTTTCAGCATCGTGGCACACAGCGCCGGGGTCAGTACCATTGCCACCAGCACCGACAGCACCATTGCGGCGACGATGGTTATTGAGAACTGGCGATAAATAGCGCCGGTGGTGCCGCCAAAGAATGCCATCGGAACAAAGACTGCCGACAGCACCAGTGCGATACCGACCAGTGCGCTCTGAATCTGGCCCATTGATTTTCGTGTCGCCTCGCGCGGCGACAGGCCTTCTTCACTCATTATTCGCTCGACATTTTCCACTACCACAATGGCGTCGTCGACCAGCAGGCCTATTGCCAGTACCATCGCGAACATGGTCAGGGTATTGATACTAAAGCCGCAGATATACAGTACTGAGAAGGTACCGAGTAACACCACCGGCACGGCGATGGTTGGAATAATCGTGGCGCGGAAATTCTGTAAAAACAGATACATCACCAAAAATACCAGCAGCACCGCTTCAAATAACGTTTTCACCACGTCATTGATTGAGGCGGTAACAAACGGGGTAGTTTCAAAAGCGACTTTGGCTTCCAGCCCGCGTGGAAAAAAGTGTGACAGCTCTGCGATACGTGCTCGTACCAGCTTGTCAGTCTCCAGTTCATTGGCACCTGAAGCCAGCTTCACCCCCAGCCCGGAGGCGGCCTGGCCGTTATAGCGGCTGAGATAGTCATACTTCTCCGCGCCCAACTGCACTTCGGCGATATCGCCGAGCGTCACCACCGAGCCGTTCTGATTAGTGCGTAGGGTAATCGCTTTAAACTGCTCCGGCGTTTGCAGTAATGACTGAGAATTAATTGTGGCATTCAGTGTCTGATCGTCGACCGATGGCGTTCCACCTACCTGACCAACGGCAATTTGGCTGTTCTGCGAGCTGATGGCGTTGACCACATCTTCGGTGGTCAGGGAATAGTTAATCAGTTTGTTCGGGTCCAGCCAGATACGCATGGCATATTGTGAACCGTAGGCATCAACCTGGCCGACGCCACTGATACGGCTTAATGGGTCCTGGATGTTACTTGCAACATAATCAGCAATATCCTGCTTATCCATACTGCCGTCGGTCGAAACGAAAGCCAGCATCAGAATATTGGTGTCGCCGGTTTTATTAACCGTTACCCCCTGTTGCTGCACATCCTGCGGAAGTTTACGCAAGGCTGACTGAAGTTGGTTCTGCACCTGCTGACGTGCTTCATCCGGATTGGTTCCGGCATCAAAAGTCAGGGTGATCGTTGCCTGGCCGGTGTTGCTGCTTTGCGAAGACATATACATCAGATTATCGATGCCGGTCATACTTTGTTCGATAACCTGGGTAACGGTGTTTTCCAGCGTTTGCGCAGAGGCACCAGGATAGTTGGCGGTAATTCTCACATTGGGCGGTGCGAGGTCAGGATATTGCTCAACGGGAAGTGACATAATCGACAATACGCCGGTCAGACACATAATGATCGCCAAAACCCAGGCGAAAATCGGGCGATCAATGAAGAAATTCGCCATCGAATCAGAGCTCCTCAGCAGCGTTTAATCAAAATAGCAAAAAAAAACGCCAGCGATGCTCTGATTGGCGAAAGTATGGGTTGTCTGCCGGGCTAAAATTTGTCAGTTGTTTCAAGCCGCTCCGGCAAGAATTTACTTTACCCCTGGCGGATTGAAGAATCGTGGATAAATTAAGGAGAAAATGTAAATAATCGTCGTAAAGCCCGACGACCAGTTTCTCCCCGTCTTATTCAGCTATTTTTACTCTCAAGATAAAGTACTGTCGCCGCCACGCGTGAACGAACATCCAGCTTGCGCAGCAAATTACGAATATGCACTTTCACCGTCTCTTCAGAGATATGCAATGTGGCTGCTACCTCTTTATTTGACATGCCGCGTGCGACCTGCTGCAGGACATCCAGTTCGCGCTCGGTCAGTGCGCTGAAAGGATTAGAGCTAAAGTCACGACTGGAAAGATAGTCACTAACCAGCTCGCTAAAAACGTTCTGCCCCTGTGCGCCCTGCAAAATTTGTGTCAGCAACTTTTCAGGTTCGCTGTCTTTCAACAAATAGCCGTCGGCACCGGCATCGATCAGCGCGTAAATATCACTCCGGGCATCGGAAACGGTCAGAATCAAAATACGTGAACTGATTGTTTCCTGGCGCAGTGCTTTCAGCGTGTCGAGGCCGGACAGGCCTTTCATATTTAAATCGAGCAGGATTAAATCGGGTGACAGGCGACGAGCTTGTGCAACGGCTTCACTACCGTTACTGGCTTCTGCCACGACGCTGAGCTGCGGCTCAAGTTCAAGTAATTGACGAATACCACGACGCATGAGCGGATGGTCATCGACGATCATCACAGTAATATTTTTGCGTTCCATAAAATTGGTTCCCTGTGCAAACTCCAGACAGATAACTATCTGGCAAAGAAAATGAGCGGTTAACTGCCAGTAACGCTGTGTTAGCTTACCGGCGGTTTATGCTGTGGCGAAAATGCCAAAGTTACCTGTGTACCTGTGGGTAAATGACGGCGAATACTCAGCACTCCCCCCAGCCGCTCTGCCCGCTCGTTCATAATCGTCAGGCCATAATGTCCGTGCGGCTCTTCAAGGCTGGCGATGCCGATGCCGTTATCGACGATGGCGATATGACTATCACCATTCGGCAGCGACTGTATCTCTACGTCAATCTTGCTGGCCTGCGCGTGCTTAATGGCGTTAAGCAGGGCTTCGCGAATGATTTGCAATACATGAACCTGCTGCGGCGCGTCGAGGACGAGGGCATCAGCCTGGCAGTTCAGTACAATTTCTGCCTGGCTTTGCTGCCGCAGAGAAGCAATCATCTCCTGCAATGCCGCCGTCAGATCGGCCTGATCGATGGTCAGCCGGAAGGTGGCAAGTAATTCTCGCAATTGATGCCAGGCGTCGCTTAGCGCCTGATCAAAGTCCTGGATGATTTTTTGCGCACGTTCCGGCTGATTATCGACGCTACGTTTCAGTAACGTTAGCTGAATCCGCAAATAGGAGAGTGCCTGCGCCAGTGAGTCATGCAGTTCCCGCGCAATGGTGGCACGTTCTTCCATCAGCATAAGCTGCTGCGACTGTTTCTGCGCCTGATAAATCTGCGCATTGCGCGCCAGCATATTGGCAACACTTTGCATTAAGCGCGGCGAAGGTATCCGGTGGGCGGTTTGCCAGCGCAGTTCGCCGACGCTGCTTCCTTCCTTCAGTAGCGGCAGCTGATGCCACTCCAGAGCGCTGTCGGCGGAGCCTTGCATCACGCACCATTCGTTATTAATCACAATTTCAATGCAGCGTAACTGTTCATACTGATAAACCCGCTCAAGCACCTGTTGCAGCGCACTGCGATCGAGTTTATTTACCGCCAGCGCCAGCGAGCACTCATATAACGTGCTCAGCATATGATTGGCCTGCGTCAGATTGCGGGTCTTTTCATCGACAGTTTTTTCCAGCAGCTGATAATGTTTTTCCAGTTCGCCTGACATGCGGGTAAAAGCGGTTGCCAGCACCCCCAATTCATTGGGCAATGCGGTATTCAGCGGCGGATAACTAAATTTTCCCTGTTCGATATAGCGGCTGGCGGTGACCAACTGATTCAGAGGGGTAACAATTTGTCGGCGACTCAGGCGGATAGTCCAGAAGGTCAGCGCAGCGATGGCGATAAAACCCAGCAGGCTGGTAACCGCCACCACGCGTATTTTAAGCTCAGCGTAACGCTGCAAATCCAGTACAAAGCGATCGATTTCTCCGACCCAACTTGCCACTTGTTGCTGATAACGTAGCGGATCGCCTGTCTGCAAAAGTTGTCGAAGTTCAGGCCAGTCGGTTTTTAACTTTTGATAACGAGAGTTAAGTGCGGAGGGGACATAGAAACGGTCAAGATCATGCAGCGCCGCCGCATCAAGAGAGTGTTGGTAATGTTGCAGGTGAGCAGGAAAATCAGCAGATTGTGTGCTGGCGTCCCATGCCAGCCGGTAACTTTGCATACGCAGAGAACCGGCAACGTTCAGCGCTTCGGCATCACGCAAGCTGCCGGATAGCGTTAAAAGTGCCAGACCGGTGGACAATACTGACAGCATAACAATGCCAGCCAGTGCACGAGCAATACTGCCAGTTACCGAACGTTTTACCATCACTTGCCGATTTTCCACAAACAACAAGCGGTTATTATAGCGCTGTTTTTGCTATCAAGGCGCTTTGATAAGCTGTTCAGGATGGTTTTTATTGGGCCTTTTAATCGCCGTTAACAACCAGGCAAGTAAAAACAGGCTGGCCTGAGTCAGCACGATGCAGGGGCCCGTTGCAGCATCCAGCCAGAAACTGGCCAGCGTACCGAACAGTGAAGAAAACAGTGAGGTCAGTACGGCACACATCAACATGGTATTAAAACGGCGGCACAGCATAAAAGCGGTGATGCCTGGCGTAATCAGCATTGCAATCACCAGCACGATGCCAATCGCCTGTAATGCTGCGACAATGGTTAAAGCCAGCATGCAGAGCAAGCCATAATGCAGCCATTTTACCTTCAGCCCAATCACCCGCGCCTGTGCCGGATCAAAGCAATACAGCAGCATATCTTTGCGCTTAATGAGCATCACCAGCGTAACAACCAGACTGATAACCAGACACTGCCACAGTTCTGAGTTACTGATACCAAGAACATTACCAAACAAAATATGACTCAGATGCTGATCGGTTTCAATACGCGCAAACAGCACCAGCCCGATGGCAAACATGCCGGAAAAAACGATGCCCATGACGGTATCTTCTTTGATACGGCAGTTATCTTTAATATAGCCGGTGAATACTGAACACAGTAGGCCGGAAGCAAAAGCGCCGATCACGATAGGGGCGCCAGCGACCCAGGCCAGCACGACGCCAGGCAATACCGCATGAGAAATGGCATCGCCCATCAGCGACCAGCCTTTAAGTACCAGATAGCAGGAGAGAATGGCACATACCATGCCGCTGACCATCGCCGCCAGCAGTGCCCGTTGCATAAAAGGGAAGCTAAGTGGCTGGGTAATCAGCTCCATCAGACTGCTCATGTAACGGCACCTCGCGATTTACCACGGCGTGAAAACATGCCGTATTTCGGAGCAAAGAAGAACGCCAGCAGGAAAATTGCGGTTTGCAGCGTGACAATGACGCCGCCAGTGGCACCATCAAGGAAATAGCTCAGCCATGCACCAACCGCACTGGTTGACGCACCCAGCAGCACTGCAATGATTAACAGTCGCGGAAAACGGTCGGTCAGCAGCCAGGCGGTGGCGCCCGGCGTAATGACCATGGCAATCACCAGAATAGCACCGACAGTTTGTAGCGCTGCTACGGTTGAGGCACTGAGCAGGGTAAAGAAAATAATTTTCAGCTTTAACGGGGAGATGCCGACGGAAACCGCATGGCCTTCATCGAAAAACACCGCCAGCAGATCTTTCCAGATCACTAACAATACCAACAGCGATATCGCGCTGATCAGTGCAACCTGGATGACATCGCTGTCGGCAATACCCAGGATATTACCGTAAATAATCGACTGAATATTAATTGCTGTAGGATTGAGCGAAATGATTAACAGCCCGGCGGCAAAAAAGGTCGAAAATACAAAACCGATAATGGCATCTTCGCGCAAACGCGTCAGATGACGCACCAGCGTCATGCCGAGTGCGGCCAACATGCCGGTAATAAAGGCTCCCAGCGCGTAGGGCAAGCCGAGTGCATAGGCGGCAGCAACGCCAGGCACCACCGAATGCGACAGCGCGTCGCCCATTAACGACCAGCCTTTCAGCATCAGATAAGCGGATAAAAAGGCACAGCTGGCACCGACCAGCGCGCTGACGGCAATCGCCTTAACCATATAGTTGTAGTTAAACGGCTCCAGCAGCAGTTCAATCATGGCTGTGCGTCTCCGGCGGGCGGCAGATCGGTTTGCGACGTTGGCAGGTTGATATAGCGCAGTACGCCACCAAAAGTCTGTTGCAGATTGTCATGGGTAAAGGTGCTTTCCGTCGGGCCGGCGGCAATCACCGTGCGGTTTATCATCAATACCCGATCGCAAAAGCCCGGAACGGCGCTGAGATTATGGGTGGAGACCAGCAATAAATGCCCTTCATCCCGCAGCGCTTTTAGCATATCAACGATGGCATTTTCCGTTTGCACATCGACACCGGTAAAAGGTTCGTCGAGCAGCAGAATACTGGCCTGTTGCGCCAGCGCCCGTGCCAGAAATACCCGCTTGCGCTGGCCACCAGAGAGTTCGCCAATCTGCCGATCGCGCAAGTGCAACATGCCGACGCGATCCAGTGCCTGTTCAACCTGACGTTTATCTTCGGCGGAGGGGATGCGCAGGAATGACATTTTGCCGTAACGGCCCATCATCACCACCTCGCTGACCAGCACCGGAAAATTCCAGTCCACCTCTTCGGTTTGTGGCACATAGGCCACCAGATTATTGCGTAGCGCTTTGCCCACCGGCTGATGGTTAATTTCCACCTTACCGCTCACCGGCTTTACCAGTCCCATAATGCTTTTGAACAGCGTCGACTTGCCGCTGCCGTTAACGCCAATCAAGGCGCACAGGCAACCGGCATCAAGTTCAAAGCTGGTATCAGCCAGTGCGGTATGGCCATTACGCCATGTCACGGTGATATCCTGTACGGAAAGGTGGGCGGGCGCGGTCACTGGCCAAATCCTTCAGCGATGGTATTAACCGTCACTTGCAGCAGGTCAATATAGGTTGGCACCGGACCATCAGCCTGTGACAGCGAATCAACGTACAGCACGCCACCGTAATGTGCGCCGGTCTCTTTACTTACCTGTTTAGCCGGTTTATCAGAAATGGTACTTTCACTGAATACCACCGGAATCTGATGCTGACGTACGCTATCAATCACCCGTTTTACCTGCTGCGGTGAGCCTTGCTCATCAGCGTTAATGGGCCATAGCCATAGTTCTTTTAACTGATAATCACGCGCCAGATAGCTGAATGCGCCCTCACTGGTTACCAGCCAGCGCTGACTGGCTGGAATTTTGTCCAGACGAGCACGCAGCGGAGCATCCAGTGCAGAGATTTTCTCAGCATAGGCTTTCGCATTCCGGTTATAGGTTTCTGCATGCTGTGGATCGTACTTCACCAGCGCCTGACGGATATTCTCAATATAGATCAGAGCGTTGGCAGGTGACATCCAGGCGTGCGGATTAGGATTGTTGGCATAAGGACCCTCACTGATCGGCATTGGCTCGATGCCGTCGGTCACGACCACGGAAGGGACATCATGCAGGTTGGCGAAAAATCGGCTGAACCAGCGTTCAAGATTAAGGCCGTTCCATAAAATCAGATCGGCGGACTGCGCCTTCATCACATCGCGCGGAGTCGGCTGATAATCATGGATCTCAGCGCCTGGACGAGTAATGGATTCCACCACCGCAGCATCTCCGGCAATGTTTTGTGCCATGTCCTGAATAATCGTAAAAGTGGTAACAACTTTAAATTTTTCCGCTGCGTTGGCGCTGGCTGCGGAAAAAAGCATCAGTAAACCGAGCGAGCAACTCGCCAGTAGCTTATTAAAAACAGGTAACTTCATTGCAGAGACTATTGTCATAAAAGTCTTTCCTCAGACCAGATGGCATCAAAACCCAACAACCAGAGACGGTTTTGTATACAGGTATAGCATTGGCTATATTAGTTAGCAATAGCTATAAGTTGGTAAATGATAATTACTCTTGATTCAGGTTGCCGGAGTGGCCATCTGGCGATTTGAAACCGCAGGGTTTGATCTTACTGGCGCTTGAAGTGTGCGGGGAAGGGCATTACAGTGGGGACTCTTCAGCCAATTTCAGCCCTGACTATTTCTGCTTTACCTATATTGTTCACATCGAGTTACCTGGCGAACAAAAAATAACCAATACTGACATTTCCCTGGACTGCTCCTCATTCTCTTCACAATGCTTTAACGCTTTTACTTGCTCGTAACGTTGATTTTCATTGTAACGGTAATAATCAATCTCGTGATTAACGAAAAGCTTACGACTTACGAATAGCGTAAAACGAATTCCGAGGAGCATCAGATGAAAATTAAATTACCAGCAGTTATCGCTGTCGCCTTGTTTGCCACTACCTCATTTACTGCCATGGCAGCGACTGAGATCAATCGTCAGCAGGCGCATGATTTACAAAGCATGGGCAGTGTTTCTGTCTCGGCCGTTAGCGGCTCACTGGATGACGCAACGCGTATGCTTTCGCAAAAAGCGGAAGCTATGGGCGCTACCCATTACCGTGTTGTTGGCGTCGATAACCCGGGTGACTCCAGCCTGTGGAGCGGTACCGCAGAGATTTATCGCTAATCCTTATTATGCCTGTTCCATCCCTGTAGCCTTAGTTTGCCTTCTGGCATCGACTAAACCGACCGACCTTTACGGTCGGTTTTTTTTGTCTGTCACGCCACATAATTACAAATCATAACGAATTCTCCGGGGTGATATTTTGCTTCGCCCTGAGAGAACGGGTAGGATTCATCGCCGTTATTTTGGCTGCACTCGTAACATTATAAATAACAGAGTGATAGCGATTTAACCCATTTAAGACGGCGCAGCGCAAACGTTTGGTTGCGCCATCCGGCGATGGGAAGAGCGTACAGGCGCTCTATCAATGGACAGGAAAATAGGACAGGTATGAAAGCTACGAAAAAAAACGCAGCTGAACTTCGCGCTGCAAAACGACGCTGGTTGAATTCCCATGATACCGGTTATCAAAAAGCGATGGGTAATCGTCACGTTCAGATGATTGCTATTGGCGGTGCCATCGGCACCGGTCTGTTCCTCGGTGCCGGCGGACGTCTGCAGGCTGCTGGTCCGGCACTGGCTCTGGTCTATTTAGTCTGCGGGATCTTCTCTTTCTTTATTCTGCGCGCATTAGGCGAACTGGTGCTTCATCGCCCCAGCAGCGGCAGTTTTGTTTCTTATGCCCGTGAGTTCCTGGGTGAAAAAGCCTCTTATGTTGCGGGCTGGATGTATTTCGTTAACTGGGCGATGACCGGTATTGTCGATATCACCGCTGTGGCGCTGTATATGCACTACTGGGGCGCGTTCGGCGATGTACCGCAGTGGGTGTTTGCACTGGGTGCGCTGGCGATTGTGGGCACCATGAATATGATTGGTGTGAAATGGTTCGCTGAGATGGAGTTCTGGTTTGCACTGGTGAAAGTTCTGGCGATTGTCGTCTTCCTGGTGGTCGGCGTCGTGTTTCTGGGCAGCGGTAAGCCGCTGGATGGCAACGCTACCGGTTTCCATCTGATCAGTGATAACGGTGGATTTTTCCCACATGGTTTGTTACCGGCTTTAGTGCTGGTGCAGGGCGTGGTATTTGCTTTCGCTTCGATTGAGCTGGTGGGTACGGCAGCGGGGGAGTGTAAAGACCCGCAAACCATGCTGCCGAAAGCAATTAACAGCGTAATCTGGCGTATTGGTCTGTTTTACGTTGGCTCAGTGGTACTGCTGGTGCTGCTGTTGCCGTGGAATGCTTATCAGGCAAACCAAAGTCCGTTTGTCACCTTCTTCAGTAAACTCGGCGTGCCGTATATTGGCAGCATCATGAATATTGTGGTGCTGAGTGCGGCGCTTTCCAGCCTTAACTCCGGACTTTATTCTACTGGTCGTATTCTGCGATCGATGTCGATGGGCGGTTCCGCACCGCAGTTTATGTCGAAGATGAGCAAACAGCAGGTGCCGTTCGCCGGTATTTTGGTCACGATTGGCGTGTATATCATTGGGGTAGTGCTGAACTACTATGTGCCGTCACAGGTGTTTGAGATTGTCCTTAACGTGGCATCGTTGGGAATTATCTCTTCCTGGGCATTTATCGTGGTATGTCAGATGCGACTGCGGAAGGCGATCAAAGAAGGTAAAGCTGATGACGTCAGCTTTAAGCTGCCGTGGGCACCGTTTACCTCCTGGCTGACGCTGCTGTTCCTCGTCAGCGTGCTGGTACTGATGGCATTCGATTATCCGAACGGCACTTACACCATTGCCTCGATTCCACTGATTGCGGTGGTGCTGATTCTCGGCTGGTTTGGCGTGCGTAAACGCGTTCATGCGCTCGGACACAGTGAGCAGGATCATCAAGACGCTGACCAACAAGATCGCCCGGCATCAGAGCAGCCACACCCATAGCATCACGGTGGGCTGGCCTGTGCTGGCCCACTGCAACGGCTAATTCTTCGCTTTCAGATAGTTTTCTCTCGCTACGCATCTTAAGATGACAGGCTCCCTTATTGTGGTATGGAGACGGTATGTCGGCGAAAGTTGAAATTATTAAAAATAAACTCCTGTCAGAAAACTGGTTCGTTTTACGCAATTTCACCTATGACCTTATCGGCAAAGATGGCTCGACGCTGCGCCATAAGCGCGAGGTCTACGACCGCGGTAACGGTGCCACTATCCTGTTATATAACCGCGATAAAAATAGCGTGGTACTGACCAGACAGTTTCGCATCGCGACCTATGTTAATGGTAATCACAATGGCATGTTGATTGAAGCCTGTGCAGGCCTGCTTGACGATGACTCGCCGGAAGATTGTATCCGTAAAGAGGCGATTGAAGAGACTGGCTATGCTATCGGACAAGTAGAAAAGATTTTTGAAGCCTATATGTCGCCGGGAGGCGTCACTGAACTGATTCATTTCTTTGCCGCTGAATACGATGAGTCGCTGCGTGATAATCGCGGCGGTGGGGTTGAAGATGAAGATATTGATGTGATGGAACTGCCTTTTCCCGAGGCACTGACTATGGTGAAAGATGGCCGTATCCGTGACGGGAAAACGATTATGCTGCTGCAACATGCGCAGATTGCCGGTTGGCTGAAAGCCTGATGATATCGCTGAACGTGTTACGCAGCACTCCCACTACCGGCGATTAATTGTCCGATAAATCCGATTGAGCCACTGACTCTGCGTCAGGATGATAACGGCTTACCCCCTTCGCTTAGTGACGCACGATCTTTCACCGCCTGGTTCAGCTTTATGGGCCAGGTCACAGATAAAGGCATGTTGATGGGTTGGCGTTGCGTTATCATCACCGCTTCAATTATTTTGGATCTGATTACTTAATGCCTTATTGGATGAAATCGCTGCTGTTATTGCCTTTTCTTTTCGTCGCCTGTGCGCGGGCAGAGCCGCTGCAAAAGACTTTTTCCGACTGGCAAGTCACCTGTAATAACCTTAATTTTTGTCAGGCCAGAAGCCTTCCTGGCGACAACGGTCTGGCGATGAGCATTTCCCGTCACGCCGGTGTCAACGATCGTCCATTATTACGCATTGATTATGGTAATCGCCTGAGTGGCGAGCTAAGTGGTGGCAGCTTAAAAGATAATTTGCTGCTCGATCAGCAGCGCCTGCGCCCCGATCTGAAACACTGGACGGTCGAGCCGCATCATCTCTCGACCTCACATCCTATTTCAATTGACGAATTCCTCTCGCAGGTGCTGGACGCCGATACGATTCAGCTGACATTTCGCCCGCAGGCGGCGATTTCACTGCATGGTATGAAGGCCGCCCTCTTGCTGATGGATGATCTTCAGGGCAGGGTGAATGGCATGAGCGCATGGGTGCGGCGCGGAGATCGTGTGGCATTTGATGTCCCCCCTGAGCCGCCGTTGCCGCTGCTGCATGGGCCGGAACATCCGCCACAGCCGCTGACGCGCGAAGAGAGCACGGGATTAATCGATTTCGGTACCTGGCGGGTAAACACCGATGAGTGTTCGCTCGACCCGATGCGCCGTGAAGTCAGCGTTGCGCCGCTAAGTGATAAAAAAGCGTTACTGCTGGTCAGCTGTGAAATGGGGGCATACAACGTCATTCAACTGGCGTTTGAAGTGAGCCGGGCGCTGCCTTATGTGGCGCGTGGCCTGCCGCTCAGTCTGCCTTTTACTCCGCCAAACCGCAGTGAAAAGCAGATGGAACTGATTAATGCAGAATATGACGCGGCGACCAGCCAGCTACTGACCTTTGCCAAAGGGCGTGGGTTAGGGGACTGCGGCAACGCTTCGCGCTGGCAGTTTAATGGCAGCAGTTTTGTGCTGGCGGAATATGCTGAAGAGTCGACCTGCGATGCCTGGCACAGCAGTGACGACTGGCCGACGCTATGGGTGAGTCAGCGAGCAGAATGATGTCTGCTGTAAACGCTGGTGTGCACCAGTCGTCGTGCTGGCGGGCTGTCCGGTTTGTTTTTTCGTCACGGCGATCGCGAAGGTGATTCAGAAGCAATTTGGGGTAGAGAATCAAAAAAATCCGTAACCCCTGGCAGGATTACGGATCGGATCATTAACGACTTAATGCCTGAGCCAAAATCAGTGCGGCTTTAACAAGGCTTCCGCTTTGCTGACAATGTTTTCAACCGTGAAGCCAAACTCGGCAAACAGTTTCTCCGCCGGGGCGGACTCACCAAAGCTGGTCATGCCGACGATGGCACCGTTCAGGCCAACATATTTGTACCAGTAGTCGGCGATACCCGCTTCGACCGCTACGCGGGCAGTAACGGTTGACGGCAATACTGACTCGCGGTAAGCGGCATCCTGCTTATCAAACAGGTCGGTTGATGGCATCGAAACCACGCGTACTTTATGGCCCGCCGCTGTCAGTTTTTCTGCGGCGCCCAGGGTGATTTCCACTTCGGAGCCGGTTGCAATCAGAATCACATCCGGTGTGCCATCGGCATCCCGCAAAATGTAAGCACCGCGCGAAATATCTTCCAGCTGCTGATTATTGCGCTGCGGCTGCGCCAGATTCTGCCGTGACAGGATCAGCGCGGTAGGGCCGTTATGGCGCTCCACGGCATGTTTCCATGCCACTGCGGTCTCCACCTGGTCGCACGGACGCCAGACGCTCATATTTGGCGTCACGCGCAGGCTGGCCAGCTGTTCAACGGGCTGATGCGTCGGGCCATCTTCGCCGAGGCCAATCGAATCATGGGTATACACCATAATCTGACGCGCTTTCATCAGTGCAGCCATACGCACCGCATTACGCGCATATTCGACAAACATCAGGAACGTGGCGGTATAAGGCACAAAGCCACCGTGATGGGCGATACCGTTGGCAATCGCGGTCATCCCGAACTCACGGACACCGTAATGGATATAGTTACCGGCAATATCATCCTTAATCGATTTAGAGCCGGACCAGATCGTCAGGTTACTCGGGGCAAGATCGGCAGAACCACCGAGGAACTCCGGCAGCAGCTTGCCGTAAGCTTCCAGTGTATTTTGCGAAGCTTTACGGCTGGCGATTTTCTGCGGATTAGCCTGTAGCTGTTCGATAAATTTCTGCGTTTCAGCCTGCCAGTTTTCCGGCATTCCGCCATCCATACGACGGCTAAATTCGTTAGCCAGTTCCGGATGCGCAGCCTTATAGGCGGCGAACTTATCGTTCCAGCTTTTCTCGCGTTGCTGACCAGCGGTTTTCGCATCCCACTGGCTGTAGATCTCTTTCGGTACTTCAAACGGCGGATAATTCCAGCCCAACGCTTTACGCGTCAGTGCCACTTCTTCATCACCGAGTGCTGCACCGTGCGCTTCTTCTTTGCCCGCTTTATTGGGTGAGCCAAAGCCGATAATGGTGCGGCAGATAATCAGTGACGGTTTGTCAGTGACGCTTTGCGCTTCTTTAATCGCGTTGGCTACCGCCTGTGGATCGTGGCCATCAATTTCGTGCACCACATGCCAGTTATAGGCTTCGAAGCGCTTTGCGGTGTCATCGGTAAACCAGCCCTTGGTTTCACCATCAATGGAGATACCGTTGTGGTCGTAGAAGCCGATCAGTTTACCCAGCCCCAGCGTACCCGCCAGTGATGAGACTTCATGGGAGATGCCTTCCATCAGGCAGCCATCGCCCATAAACACATAGGTGAAATGGTCAACAATCTCATGATCCGGGCGGTTAAATTGCGCGCCCAGCGTACGTTCGGCAATGGCTAAACCGACGGCATTAGCCAGCCCCTGACCCAGCGGGCCGGTGGTGGTTTCCACGCCTGGGGTGTAACCAATTTCCGGGTGACCCGGCGTTTTCGAGTGCAGCTGACGGAAGTTTTTCAGCTCTTCCATCGGCAGATCGTAGCCGGTGAGATGCAGCAGGCTGTACAGCAGCATTGAGCCGTGGCCGTTTGACAGCACAAAGCGGTCGCGATCGGCCCAGGCCGGATTGGTCGGATTATGCTTGAGGAAATCGCGCCACAATACTTCAGCGATATCCGCCATGCCCATCGGCGCACCGGGATGGCCCGATTTGGCTTTTTGCACCGCATCCATACTGAGTGCGCGAATGGCGTTAGCAAGCTCTCTGCGTGAGGACATATGTTCCCCCCTGTTGGATTGATTCAGGAAATTTGTCGGGCGGCGCTGGTGCCGCCCGGTCGTGCGGATTGCACAATAAATACCGCGGACGAACTACAGTCTGGCTGCCAGCACATCTTCCAGTTTCTGCTGATCGACCGCGAACTGACGAATACCTTCCGCCAGTTTTTCCACCGCCATCGGATCCTGATTATGTTCCCAGCGGAACTCGGATTCAGACAGTGGAGTTGGCGGGTTAAAGGCTTCGGTGGATGGCGACAGCTTACGCTCAACCGGCGCATCGCTGGCCTGCAGTTCTTCCAGCAGGTTTGGTGAAATGGTCAGACGATCGCAACCGGCCAGCGCAAGGATCTGCTCAACTTTGCGGAAGCTGGCACCCATAATCACGGTGTTGTAGCGATGCTGCTTGTAATACTCATAAATGTTGCGCACGGATTTCACGCCTGGATCTTCATCAACCACATACGGATCGAGAGGTTTACGCGTGTTGTACCAGTCGTAAATACGGCCAACAAATGGCGAAATCAGGAATACGCCCGCTTCGGCACAGGCGCGTGCCTGAGCAAAGGAGAACAGCAGCGTCAGGTTACAGTTGATGCCATTTTTTTCCAGTTCTTCTGCCGCGCGGATGCCTTCCCAGGTAGACGCCAGCTTGATCAGGATGCGTGAACGGTCAATGCCGTGTTCTTCATACATCCTCACCAGCTTTTCAGCTTTAGTGACACACATACCGCGATCGAAAGAGAGGCGGGCGTCGACTTCAGTCGATACGCGACCCGGCACGCTTTTCAGAATTTCGAGGCCAAGGTTAATTGCCACTTTGTCACTGGCGTTAATAATCTGCGTCTCTTTGCTGCCGCCCTGTTTTTTGGCGTAATCGATGGCATCGTCAATCAGGTGTTTATAGGAGTCTAGGCCGGAAGCTTTCAGGATCAGAGAAGGATTGGTGGTTGCATCTTCAGGATGATAATTGCGGATCGATTCAATATCTCCACTGTCAGCGACGACGGTAGTGAACTGTTTTAATGCCTCTAGCTGGTTCATCTTATGGCTCCTTGATGTGCAATCAATAATGCGAATTGAGCCGTGGCGCAGTTATCGCCGCAGTTGTCTTGCCAGAGGGGGCGTGCGCTTTAACCAGCGGGCGACCTGGAGTGGCATGTCGCGGTCTTGACCCGATCGGGTTTCAGCACCAACGACACAACGACGCTAACCGACACGGCTGAGTGTTCTTAGGCGAAACATTGCATCAGACGTCCAGGAATGAAAATGCGTTTTCTCTGATTGTTGCGATGGGTTCGCTCAATGACCGCGTAGCGGACAGTTAAAAAGCTGAACAAAAAGTATAGCAGCTGGATGAAAAAGCGTGATGGCGCACGCAGAAGGTGCGCCGCATGTCGGATTACTTTTCGCTGACCGCTGCCTGCTCGTAATAACCGATCTTCTCAACTTTTTCCGTTGAGCCGCCGCCCTCAAACTCTGAATTCAGCCAGCTGTTAATAATGCTGCGCGCCAGCTCTGGACCAATCACGCGTGCTCCCAGTGTGATCACCTGTGCATTATTACTTTTACGCGCCCGCTCGGCGGAATAGGTGTCATGACACTGCGCTGCGCGAATGCCCGGCACTTTGTTGGCGACAATCGCCATGCCGATGCCAGTGCCGCAAATCAGAATACCGCGCTGATGTTTACCGTCGCGAATGGCGTTAGCCAGCGTCCAGGCGATATCCGGATAAATCGGTTTGGTGGTCTGCGCATCGTTACTGTAGTCGCTGACATCAATATTTTTATCCTGCAAAAACTGCTTAATCAGGTTTTTCAGTTCCAGAGCCGCGTCGTCGGCACCAATTGCGATTGAAGACATAGGGTTACTCCCGCTGGGTTATCAGAGCCGCTGGGTTGGATTGCATGGCCGGGCAGCCCAGGCGGCGGTTCTCTATTACCTTGCCACACAATTGTTCATATGTTCAAGTGTTGTTCTTTTGTTTGTGGTGAGGTAACACACTGCTCCCGTTTCGCGACCCTCGCCGCCGTTGAGTCTGGCGCTATATTCGCGATAATTGTCACAATTAAAGGTTTTGAGCTTGGTCACAGATTTCATTTTACAGGGTAGGGTTTGAACATTAATTCATGTAGCGTTCATATGTTCACGCATTGATGCAATGCACAAGAAGACCCACTGAGGACTCAACCATGCGTCAAATCTGCCTTCTGCTGACCTACCATCCGGCACACCCTCGTCGGAATGCACCTACACCAGGGTACTTACGCTTTGCCAGTGCACTGCAAGCTGGCGGAGGTGTTCAATGAACGTGACTGAACAACAGGCAATTGAGAAATCTGCCATTCGTAAGGTTTCGTGGCGGCTGGTGCCCTTTGTGGCACTGATGTTTTTTATTAACTTCCTTGACCGTACGGCAATCTCCTTTGCCGGTCCTAATGGCATGACGCAGGATCTCGGGCTAAGTGCAGCACAGTTTGGTCTTGCCTCTGGCATCTTCTTTATTGGTTACATCCTGCTTGAAGTACCAAGCAATCTGGCGCTGCACCGCTATGGCGCGCGGAAATGGCTGGCGCGCATTATGGTCAGCTGGGGGATCGTCTCGCTGCTGTTTACCTGGGTCAGCAGCATCGAAGGGTTATATACCCTGCGCCTGCTGCTGGGCATCGCCGAAGCCGGTTTTTTCCCGGGCGCGATTCTGTTTCTTAGCATGTGGGTACCGGCGCAACACCGCAGTAAAGTGCTGTCGCTGTTTTACCTGGCCCAGCCGCTGACGGTGGTGCTGGGTGCACCGCTGGCTGCCGCGCTGATTGAGCAGCATGGCCTGTTTGGTTTATCCGGATGGCGGGTAATGTTCCTCGGTGTGTCTCTGCCGGCAATTATCATCGGCATTATCGCGTGGTTCTATCTGGTGGATTCGCCGCGTGAGGCAAAATGGCTGAATAAGCAGGAAAAAGAGTGGCTGACCCACGCGCTGGAAAAAGAGCATCGGCAGAAAAGCCCGAATGGTCACGCCAGCGTACGCAGCGTGATGTTTAACGGCCGCGTCTGGATGCTGTGCCTGATCTACTTTGGCTTTATCTATGGTCTGTATGCGCTGGCATTTTTCCTGCCGACCATTATCTCTGGGTTCCAGCAGCAGTTTGGCACCTCATTTAACGTGATTGAGAAAGGACTGATCACCGGCGTGCCGTATCTGTTTGCCGCGGTGGTGATGTACTTCTGGTCGAAAGATGCCACCCGTCGCGGTTGTAAAACCTGGCATATTGCGCTGCCAGCGTTAACCGGTGCCATCAGTGTGCCGCTTGCTTTATATATGGAATCGCCGATGGCGACCATCCTGATGATTTCAATTACCGCCAGCTCGATCTTCGCCGCGTTACCCAACTTCTGGACGCTACCGACGCAGTTCCTCACCGGTGCTTCGGCAGCGGCAGCGATAGCGCTAATCAATACCCTGGGCAATGTTGCCGGTTTTTCGGCGGGCTATCTCACCGGCATGCTGCATGACGCGACCGGCGGTTACACCGTTGCGATGATGGTGGTCGGCGGGTTCATGCTGCTCTCCTCGCTACTGATGCTGTTACTTAACGCGAAACGTTCAGGATTTCAGTCTGCCCATATTGCACAGGAGCAATCTCAATGACCTATCTGTTTAATCAACCCTCGGCGTTTGCCAGCGAACTGATTGAAGGTTTTGTCGCCGCCAATGCCGATAAAGTCCGTCAGGTGTCGGGCGGCGTAGTCCGCAGCACCCGCAGTAAACCGGGCAGTGTGGCGTTGGTGATTGGCGGGGGTTCCGGCCACTATCCGGCATTTTCCGGGCTGGTAGGACAGGGCATGGCACACGGCGCGGCAATGGGAAATCTGTTTGCTTCACCTTCGGCGCAGCAGATCTATAACGTCGCACGTGCTGCCGAAAATGGTGGTGGGGTGCTGCTGGCATTCGGTAATTATGCCGGAGACGTGCTGCATTTTGGCCAGGCCTGTGAGCGCCTGAAAGCGGAGGGCATAGCCTGTGAACTGTTGGCGGTAACCGATGATATTTCCAGCGCGACGCTGGACGAACGCGAGAAACGCCGCGGCGTGGCGGGCGATCTGGCGGTGTTTAAAGCAGCTGCAGCCGCTGCGGAAGCGGGCTATTCGCTGGCCGAGGTGGCGCGTCTGGCACGTCATGCCAATCATCGTACCCGCTCGCTCGGCGTGGCGTTCTCCGGCTGTACGCTGCCAGGCGCGCAACAACCGCTGTTTGAAGTGGCGCACGGCACCATGGCGCTAGGGATGGGCATTCACGGCGAGCCTGGCATCGACGAGTGCGCTATCCCAGCCGCCGATACGCTGGCGGAACTGTTTGTCAGCCATCTGATGAAAGAGCGTCCGGAAGAGATGAGTGTGCGCAGCGATCAGCGGGTGGCGGTGATCCTCAATGGTCTTGGTTCGGTCAAATATGAAGAGCTGTTTGTGGTGTATCGCCGGGTGGCGCAGCTGTTGGCCGCTGAAGGTCTGCAGGTGGTGGAACCGGAAGTTGGGGAGTTCGTCACCAGCTTTAATATGGCCGGCGCCTCGCTGACGCTGATGTGGCTGGACGATGAACTGGAAACCTTCTGGCGTGCGCCTGCCAATGCTCCGGCATTCCGCAAGGGCAGCGTGATAATTGCCGAACCGCTTAGCGATATCGAACAACTTTTGCCAGAGATCGACACCGTGCCTGCTGCCAGTAAGGTCTCACAGCAGGCGGCCAGCTGCGTGCTGTCGATGATTGAAGCGATTGCCGAAGTGATTGAGATTAATGCCAATGAGCTGGGACGTATCGATGCGGTGGCCGGTGACGGTGACCACGGCATTGGTATGGAGCGCGGCTCTCTTGGCGCGCTGGAAAAAGCTCGCGAGATGCTGCAGCGCCAGGCCGGTGCCGGCACCTTGTTATGCCGCGCTGCAGATGCCTGGGCAGACAAAGCTGGCGGCACCTCCGGAGCATTATGGGGCGTAGCGCTGACCGCGATCGGCACCGCCATTGGCGACCAGCAGCGACCGAATGCACAGCGTGTGGCCCTCGGCGTGCAGCATGCGAAAGAGGGCATTATGCATTTCGGTAAGGCGAAACCGGGTGATAAAACGCTGGTGGATGTGCTGGTGCCGTTCAGTGACTGCTTAACCAGCCGGGTGAATGCCGGAGATTCCTTAGCGGATGCCTGGGCGGCGGCGGCTAAACAGGCCAGCCGAAGCGCTGAAGAGACTGCCGGGCTGCTGCCAAAAATGGGGCGTGCGCGGCCGCTGGCGGAGAAAAGTCTCGGTACGCCGGATGCCGGGGCCGTTTCGCTGGCGCTGATTGTGAACAAAGTGCTGGCTCAGCTGCAGGCTGGTACGCCGGTGCAGCAATTACAGGAGATCAGCGAATGACACAGCCGCGTATCACGCTGGGCGTTAGCCTGAAGATGTACTTCAGCTATCAGCAGACGCTGGACTGGAGCCAGCAGGTAGCGGAAATTGCCCGCCGCCATCCGGCGATTGTCACCGGCGAGGTCGGCCTGTTTGTATTACCGGCTTTTCCGGCGATTCCTGCGGTAAGGGCCGCGTTTCAGGGGAGTGAAGTGCGCGTCGGCGCACAGGATCTCTGCTGGGAGGATAGCGGTGCATGGACCGGCGAAGTGAGCGGCACCATGCTGGCGGAAATCGGTTGTCGCTATGTCGAAATTGGCCATGCCGAGCGCCGTCGCCACTTTGCGGAAACTGATAAGCAGATTGCTGCCAAGCTGGCCGCCGCGCTGCGCAATGGTTTAACCCCGGTCTTGTGTCTGGGTGAGGAACAGCACGTCACCAGCCAGCAGGCGATTGCCATCTGCTGCCAGCAACTGATGGCAGCATTAAGCGAGGCGCGTCAGCAGCAGCTGAGCGGTGAGATTGTTGTTGCCTGGGAGCCGCAGTGGGCGATTGGTGCGCCGGCTCCGGCTCCGGACGATTTTATTGCTGAAGTTTGTCAGGGATTACGCCAGATAAATGACCTCGGTGATGTTCACTGCCGCGTTATTTATGGTGGCAGTGCCGGGCCAGGTTTACTCGGCCGCCTCGGTCATCATGTCAGCGGACTGTTCCTTGGGCGTTTTGCCCATCAGCCATCGGCGCTGGCACAGATTATCGACGAGGCTGCCGCGCTGGCGGCAGCGGCACAAGCGGTTACGGAGGGATAAATGGCGATTGGATTAAGTACCTATGCGTTTTTCTGGCGCAGTTCTGCACGGGTGCCCGCACCCCTGACACTGCCGCAGATGCTGGAACAGACTGCCAGCATGGGAGTAAGACTGTTCCAGATCTGTGACTATCCGCAGATTGAAAGCTGGAGTGATATCCAGTTACAGGCGCTGCGCCAGCAGGCGGATACGCTGGGAATACAGCTGGAGCTGGGAACGCGCGGGCTGGAAACCGCTCACTTACAGCGTTATCTGCAACTGGCCGAAATATTGCAGGTCAGGGTGATTCGTTCGATGTTTAACAGCGCGCAGCATCGCCCGACGATGGCGGAAGCGGCGGCGCTGATCGAAACCATTTTGCCGCAGCTGGAACAGCAGGGCGTGCAGCTGTGTCTGGAAACTTACGAGCAGGTGAACAGCGCCATGATGATGTCGGTGATCAATCGTTTCCCTGCGGCGGCCGTCGGCGTCTGCCTCGACCCGGCCAACTGTGTGGCGGCACTGGAGCTGCCGCAACAGGTGATCGCCAACACTGCCGGGCGGGTACTTAATCTGCATATCAAAGATTTTGCTTTTAGCCGCCAGGATGGCTGGGTCGGCTTTACGCTGGCCGGCTGTCCGCTGGGTGAAGGGCTGCTCGACTATGACCTGCTGATTGAGCAGGTGCGTCCCGCAGAGCGCGGCATTAATCAGATCGTCGAACACTGGCTACCCTGGCAGCAGGATGCGGCAAGCACCTGCCTGCGCGAAGCCGAGTGGACCCAACAAAGCGTTGATTTTTTACGTCACAGACAACCCCAGGAGTAACTGATGAGCACACAATTAACCACCATTACCGTGATTGGCGCAGGCGGTAAAATGGGCATGCGTATTTCGGCCAACCTGCAAAATAGCGACTATCAGGTGTTTTACTGTGAGAGCGCTCCGCAGGCTCAGGCTCAGGTAACGGCACAAGGACGCGAGCTGTCCAGCGCGGAATCGGTGATACCGCACAGTGATGTGGTGATCCTCGCGGTGCCGGATATTGTGCTGGGCAACGTGTCTGAATCCGTGGTGCCGCAGATGAAAGCCGGCGCCACGCTGTTAACTCTCGATCCCGCCGCCGCCTATGCCAATCTGATTGCGCAGCGGGAAGGCATACACTATGCGGTGGCGCATCCGTGTCATCCGTCGGTATTCCTTCAGCGTTATACCAAAGAAGAGCATGCCGACGCCTTTGGCGGCGTGGCGGCAATTCAGCATGTGGCGGCTTCATTTGAGAGCGGCAGCGACCAGCAGAAAGAGCAGTTGAGCAAAGTGATCAGCGTGATGTACGGCCCGGTAGAACATGTGCACTGGGTAACGGTTAAACAGCTGGCTTATCTGGAACCGACGCTGGTGGAAACCGTCGCCTGTATGGTCGGTGCTTTTATGAAGGAAGCGCTGGATGAAACCGTCAAGCATTCAGGCGTTCCGGAAGAGGCGGCCAAAGCCATGTTGTACGGCCATATTCAGATCGCGCTGGCGGTGGCGTTCCGCGCCACTAATCCTTTCTCCGATGCCTGCATGATCGCCATGGAATATGGGCGGGAGAAAATTGTTAAGCCAGACTGGAAACAGATCTTTGATGAGAAAGAGCTGGATATTGTGATTGCCCGCATGCTGAAGATTGACGCCATCCGTCGTTAATCCTCCCACGACGTGCCAGCGCTGATGATGGCTGGCACGCTATCATTACGGGTGCCCCCGCGTGATGACTGCAAAAAGAAATTCGCCTGCCGGATCGCATAAAATGATATAAATTAACGCCCCGGCGTGGCAAATCAGCCCGCGCCAGCCGACGAAAGCGATAAGAAGAGGCGACTGTCCGGATGGAAAAAAATACGCTATCTCAGGATACCGAGCTACTGACAGAAATTGCGGTGGCTTACTATCAGGATGAAATTACTCAGGAGGAGATTGCGCGTAAATTCGGTATTTCGCGGATTAAAGTGGGGCGCTTATTAAAGCGTGCCAAAGAGGAAGGCATTGTTGAAATTAACGTGCGCTATCATCCGGTTTTCAGTACCCGCCTTGAACAGCAGTTGTTGCAGCGTTTCCCACTGCAACGCGCGTTGATTGCTCTCGACCATCATGATGACGAAGAACAGCGACGGCAGGTGGCTGCGCTGGTGGCGATGTATCTGTCGCAAAGTTTAAAAGATGACTCAGTGGTGGCGGTCGGTCAGGGCCGTAATATCGCGGCGGTCGCCGATCATCCCGGCAGCGTGCCGACGCGTAATTGCCATTTTATCAGCGGTATTGGCGGCACTCATCGACCCGGTGATGCGATCAATGCCGACCATATCAGTCGCCGCCTGGCCAAAAAATTTGGCGGTATCAGTGAAACCCTGTACGCCCCGGCCTATGTGGAAAATCGTGCGCTTAAAGACGCTTTTATGCAGAACGGTACGATTAAAGAAACGCTGGATCGCGCACGCAAAGCCGATATTGCCCTGGTGGGAATTGGCGATATGAACGAGAACAGCTATATGGTTAAGCTGGGCTGGTTCAGCCCGCATGAAATTATCGACGCCAGCCTCAATCAGGGAGTGACAGGTGATGTGGCGGGCTATGATTTTTTTAATGCCCAGGGGCAACACGTCGATACCGTAATGAACGATCGGGTGATTGGACTGAGCATCGAAGAGTTGCGCAAGATCCCTTGTGTGATCGCGATTGCGGCAGAAAATACCAAGGCGATGGCGATTCTTGGCGCGTTGCGCACTGGCGCGATTGATATTATTGCTACCTCGGCGCAAAACGTTCGTACCTTGCTGAATATGACCAAATAATTACCTGTCGATTGGCACTCTGCATGCCATCATCACGGGAGTCGAAAACGGCTCCCGCACCGTTTTTCAGGCTGTAGATAATCCTTACTTTGGAAATTATTTCCAGATCCCCGTCTCGTTGCGGCAAAGTTTGAAGCGGCTCAAGTTTTTTCCACTTTCGCCGCTTTTATACTGTTCGGTTCCAGCCTTTCATTTTAAAAGCCAAGGAATCAGACGATGGATGAACAACTGAAACAGAGCGCGCTCGATTTTCACCAATTCCCCACCCCGGGTAAAATTCAGGTTTCTCCGACCAAGCCGCTGGCAACCCAGCGCGATCTGGCGCTGGCCTATTCGCCGGGCGTCGCCGCGCCTTGTCTGGAGATCGCCCGCGATCCGTTAGCCGCGCATAAATACACCGCACGCGGCAATCTGGTGGCGGTGATATCGAATGGCACCGCGGTGCTGGGATTGGGCAATATCGGTGCGCTGGCAGGTAAACCGGTAATGGAAGGCAAAGGGGTACTGTTTAAGAAATTCGCCGGTATCGACGTGTTTGATATTGAGATCGACGAACTGGACCCGGACAAACTGATAAACGTGATTGCCGCACTGGAACCGACCTTCGGCGGCATCAATCTGGAAGATATCAAAGCGCCGGAGTGTTTTTATATTGAAAAAGCGCTGCGCGAACGGATGAAAATCCCGGTATTTCATGACGACCAGCACGGCACCGCGATTATCTGTACCGCTGCGGTGCTGAATGGACTGCGGGTGGTGAAGAAAAATATCTCCGACGTGCGGCTGGTGGTGTCCGGCGCTGGCGCATCCGCGATTGCCTGTATGAACCTGCTGGTGGCGCTGGGAATGCAGAAGCACAATATTGTGGTGTGCGACTCGAAAGGGGTAATTTATCAGGGTCGTGAAGAGAATATGGCCGAAACCAAAGCGGCGTATGCGGTAGTGGATGACGGCAGGCGTACGCTGGATGAAGTGATTACCGATGCCGATATTTTCCTCGGCTGTTCCGGCCCGAAAGTGATGACGCCGGATATGGTACGACGAATGGCGAAAGATCCGCTGATTCTGGCGCTGGCCAACCCGGAGCCGGAAATTTTGCCGACGCTGGCGAAAGAGGTGCGCCCGGATGCGATTATATGCACCGGCCGATCGGACTTTCCGAATCAGGTTAATAACGTACTGTGTTTTCCCTTTATCTTTCGCGGCGCGCTGGATGTCGGTGCTACGGCGATTAATGAAGAGATGAAGCTGGCGGCAGTACATGCAATTGCTGAGCTGGCGCTGGCGGAACAGAGCGAGGTGGTGGCTTCTGCCTATGGTGATCAGGAGCTGTCGTTTGGGCCGGAGTATCTGATTCCGAAACCTTTTGATCCGCGTTTGATCGTGCAGATCGCCCCTGCCGTGGCAAAAGCGGCGATGGATTCGGGTGTTGCCACCCGTCCCATCGAGAATTTTGATGCCTACCGCGAAAAACTGGCGGAGTTTGTTTATACCACCAACCTGTTTATGAAGCCGATCTTCGCTCAGGCACGCAAAGATCCGCAGCGGGTGGTGCTGGCTGAAGGGGAAGAAGCGCGGGTGCTGCATGCGACCCAAGAGTTGGTGACTCTCGGGCTGGCGAAACCGATTCTGATTGGTCGCCCCAGCGTGATTGAGATGCGGCTGAAAAAGCTCGGTCTGAAAATTGAGGCCGGTAAAGATTTCGAAGTGGTGAATAACGAATCCGATCCGCGCTTTAAGGCCTACTGGAACGAGTACTACCAGATCATGAAGCGTCGCGGCGTTTCACCCGAAGAGGCACAGCGCGCGGTAATTGGTAATCCAACGTTAATTGGCGCGATTATGGTACATCGGGGTGAAGCTGACGCGCTGATTTGCGGCACCATTGGTGATTACAAATCACATTATGACATTGTAGAAAAACTGTTTGGTTTTCGTCCGGATATGAAAATGGCCGGCGCGATGAATGCGCTGTTGCTGCCGAGTGGCAATACCTTTATTGCCGATACCTATGTTAACGAAGATCCGACGCCGCAGGAACTGGCGGAACTGACGATTATGGCGGCGGAAACCGTGCGCCGTTTTGGTATTGAACCTAAAGTGGCGCTGCTGTCACACTCCAGTTTTGGCACTTCAGATGCACCGGCGGCGCGCAAAATGCGTGAAACTCTGGCGCTGGTGAATGCCCGTGCGCCGGAACTGGAGATCGACGGTGAGATGCATGGTGATGCCGCGCTGGTCGAGAGTATTCGTCACGATCTGATGCCGGACAGCCCGTTAAAAGGCGCAGCGAATATTCTGATTATGCCCAATATGGAAGCCGCGCGAATCAGCTATAACCTGTTGCGCGTTTCCTGCTCGGAAGGAGTAACGGTGGGGCCGGTATTAATGGGGATCGCCAAGCCGGTGCATGTACTGACGCCGATTGCTTCCGTACGCCGGATAGTCAATATGGTGGCACTGGCGGTGGTGGAAGCGCAAACGCAGCCGCTGTAAAACCTGTCGTCCTCCCCCTTTAAATGAGGGAGGACGCGTTGTTATTTTGCCAGCCAGTCTCTGACCGGCAGGAAGTCGCTGTACAGCGCCGCTTCCGGCGAACCGGCTTGCGGCTGGTAATCATACTCCCAGCGTACCAGTGGTGGCATCGACATCAGAATCGATTCGGTGCGACCGCCGGTTTGCAGGCCAAACAGCGTGCCGCGATCCCACACCAGATTAAATTCAACGTAACGCCCACGACGATACAGCTGGAACTGACGCTCGCGTTCGCCCCACGGCAGCGCTTTGCGGCGCTCAACAATCGGCAGGTAGCCATCCAGAAAACCGTTACCCACCGCCTGCATAAAGTCGAAGCAGCGGTCAAAATCCGGCGTATTCAGGTCATCAAAGAATAAACCGCCAATGCCGCGCTGTTCATCACGATGTTTGATATAAAAATAATCATCACACCACTGTTTGTAGCGGTCGTATACCTCGTCGCCAAACGGCTGACAGAGATCGAATGCGGTTTGATGCCAGTGCTGTGCATCTTCAGTAAAGCCGTAGTAGGGGGTTAAATCAAAGCCGCCGCCAAACCACCATACCGGCTCCGAGCCGGGCTTTTCGGCAATAAAGAAGCGCACATTGGCATGGCTGGTCGGGATATAGGGGTTTTCCGGATGGATAACCAGCGATACGCCCATCGCTTCAAAACTGCGTCCGGCCAGCTCAGGACGATGCGCGGTGGCGGAAGCAGGCATTGCATCGCCATGCACGTGAGAAAAATTGACGCCAGCCTGTTCAAATAGCCCGCCATTACGCAAAACGCGGCTGCGCCCGCCACCGCCACCGGCACGCTGCCAGCTGTCCTCTTCGAACTGTGCAACGCCGTCGGCCAGCGCCAGTTGCTGACAAATATTATCCTGCAGCGAGAGCAGAAACTGTTTTACGCGAGCAATATCAGGAGTGTTCATAAGCCTGCCATCTGCAAAAATTTAAGCTGATTATACCTAACCTGGACGACGATTGTGACGATCAAACTCATCGAAGAAGCTGACAATGCCCTCTGCGATAGCGCCAGCAATCTTTTGACGAAAGGCCGTAGTGCCCAGTAGCCGCTCTTCAGCCGGATTAGTAATAAAGGAGGTTTCGACCAGCACCGAAGGAATGGACGGTGATTTCAGCACCGCAAACGCCGCCTGTTCGGTATGCTGACTGTGCAAATGGTGCACCGGACGGATCTGATTCAGCACGTGTTTGCCGAGGATCAGACTGTTTTTGATTGTGTCGGTCTGCACCAGATCGAACAAGACCTGTTGCAGATAGCGATCTTTCTCAGTGGCTTTGACGCCGCCAACCTCGTCAGCAGCGTTCTCTTTGTCTGAAAGATAGCGCGCCATCGCGCTGCTGGCACCGCGATTCGACAGGGCAAACACCGAGGCGCCATTGGCATCCGGGCTGGTAAAGCCGTCAGCGTGAATCGACATAAACAGGCTGGCACCATGCTGATGGGCAATTTCAACGCGCTGATACAAAGGGATAAAGTGATCGCTCTCGCGGGTCAGGCGTACTTCAATACTCTGGTGACTGCTGAGTTTATGGCGAATGTAATTAGCGATTTCCAGTACAACATGTTTCTCTTCCGATCCCTGATGGCCGATGGCACCGGAGTCAATTCCGCCGTGACCCGGGTCGATCATCACGATCTTTTTATCGCGGGTGGCGGTTGAAGAAGATTTACTGTGGGGCGAAGCGATTTTCAGCGTCACGTTCTCTGTTTTAGCCTGGAGATATTTCGCCGGCAGTAACGCCAGCGCTACGCCGGAAAGTAATAGCTGGCGGCGCGAAGCCAGCGGGGTGAGTTGAGAAATCTTTTTCATATCGGTTCCGGTTGGCGTAAGAATCGTATGTTATATCGTAACGATTACCCGCTGGCGACCGAGTAACTATTTCAGTGTTTTACTTTTTATTTCAGCAAGCTAACCTGCCAAAAACGTTTTTTTTTCCTGATAAGCGGATTCGAGACTTGCACCTGTAAAAGAAAGCGTGATAATCAGCAAATTCTGCTTAACATCTGAGTAAATTTCATGGAAATCCGCGTATTCCGCCAGGAAGATTTTGAAGAAGTGATCACCCTCTGGGAACGTTGTGACCTGTTACGTCCGTGGAACGATCCTGAGATGGATATTGAACGTAAACTGAATCATGATGCCGATCTGTTTCTGGTGGCAGAGGTGGGTGGCGAAGTGGTCGGTACGCTGATGGGCGGTTACGATGGCCATCGCGGGTCGGCTTACTATCTCGGGGTTCATCCTGATTATCGCGGTCGTGGTTTTGCTAATGCGCTGATTAATCGCTTAGAAAAAAAGCTGATCGCGCGCGGCTGCCCGAAGATCAATTTGATGGTGCGTGAAGAGAATGATGCGGTCATCGGCTTTTATGAAAAGCTCGATTACGAAATGCAGGATTCTGTCTGCCTCGGCAAGCGCCTGATTGAAGATCGCGAATATTAAGCTGTCTGCGGGCGAGTGTACTCGCCCATTTTCACCTCATCAACGGTTCCCGCTTAGCGATGTTTTCTCCCGACGATTACGACCATAAAGGTCAGCTGCGGCTGCCATTGACCTTCTGGCTTATTTTGCTGTTACAGGCGCGCACCTGGCTGTTATTTGTCATAGCCGGCGCTTCGCGTCAGCAGGGCAGCAGCTTACTGGAACTGTTTTATCCCGATACGCGCGCGTTCTGGATTGGCATGGCATCAGGCATCCCGGCGGCGCTGGGGCTGCTGCTGACCGGCTACCGTCAGCGGCTACCACGATTATGGCAGGCGTGGCGCTGGGTGTTATGCGGCACGCTGCTGGCGATGATGTTGATGCAGAGTATTACCATCTGGCAGGGCGATGAGCGAGTGTCGTTGCCGGTGGTGCTGTTTATCTTGTTCGATTTACTGGCGCTGGGCTATTTATTGCTGAGCCAGCGGCTGCGCAACTGCTTTGACCCGCAGCTAAACGCGACGGAATAAAACTTTTTCGCTATTCAGCACTCAAAGCTGACTCACACGCATAACGTGTTGACTACAGGAGTTGCAATGAAATCTGTTCGCCCGGCGCTGATAATCGCCGCATTAATGTTATCCGGCTGCGCCAGTTCTGGTTCCGGTTCGTCATCTGATTCCAGCTGGTGGAATCCGTTCTCCGGCATATCCTGGTCAAGTCTGTCACCGCTCAACTGGTTTGGCTCTTCGCTGGAGGTCAGTGAGAGTGGCGTCGGCGGAATTAACGGCAGTACGCCGATGACCGAGCAGGCGATTGATAAAGGTCTTAAAGGGGATTACACCTTGCGTAAGGGAATGCGCAGCAGCAACGGCGAGGTGGTCTCATTCTGGCAGGCGCTGGACGACGGCAAGGTTAAGCTGGTGATTAACGGTCAAAGTACGGTCAGCAGCGTTGAAGTGATGGATAAGGCGATTGCCAGCGCAGATGGCAGCAAAATCGGCAATAAATTCAGCGATCTTTACAGTAAAGCTTTTGGTGCCTGTGAGAAAGTGCCAGCAGCAGAGAGCAGCGCTGTAGAGTGTAAAGCGCCATCCAGCCAGCATATCAGCTACGTCTATAGTGGCGAGTGGCATGGTCCGGAAGATTTAATGCCGTCCGATGACACCCTGAAAAACTGGACGCTGAGCAAAATTATCTGGCGTCGTTAAACAGGAGCATTTCCGTGGCTAACTTGCCATGGCGCAAGATGCCGCCTGAAACATCGGGTATGATACGCGCCACACCCTGTCGGTAAAATCATATTCCAGGAGAGCTTTAGCATGTCTCAGTTTCAGAGCGGCATTTTATTGGAACATCGCCGTTTCGCGATTTATCTTGAAGCCCGAGTGCAAGGTGATATCGCGGCTATTGTCAGTGGTAGCAAACAGTTTCTGCAACAGCTGACCGAGCTGCAACAAACCTTTCCTGATGCGGGTCTCGGTGCGGTTATCGCCTTTGGTAATACTCTTTGGCGCGATCTGAGCGGCGGGCAGGGCGCAGCGCAGTTAAAAGAGTTCCTGCCACTTGGCAAAGGCATCGCCCCTGCCACCCAGCGCGATCTGCTGATTCATATCCAGTCGCTGCGCCATGATGTGAATTTCAGCCTGGCGCAGGCAGCACTGTCATCGTTTGGTGCTGCCATTACTGTCGAGGAAGAAACTCACGGTTTCCGCTGGGTTGAAGATCGCGATCTTTCCGGATTTGTTGATGGTACTGAAAATCCCCAGGGCGAGAAGCGCCAGCAGGTGGCGATTATTGCTGACGGTGAAGACGCTGGCGGCAGCTATGTCTTCACTCAGCGCTGGCAGCATAATCTGAAGCAGTGGCAACGGTTGGATGTCAGCAAGCAAGAGCAGGTTATGGGGCGTACTAAGGTAAGTAACGAGGAGCTGGACAGCGAGACGCGCCCGGAAATATCGCATGTGAGCCGGGTCGATTTAAAAGAGCATGGTCAGGGGCTGAAAATCTTACGTCAGAGCTTGCCTTACGGTACCGCCAGCGGCACTAACGGACTGTTCTTTATCGCCTACTGCGCCACCTTACATAATATTGAGCAGCAGCTGTTGAGTATGTTTGGTGAAACCGATGGTAAGTACGATGCGATGCTGCGTTTTACCAAACCGGTTACCGGCAGCTACTTCTTTGCACCCTCGGTTGAGAGGTTGATGGCGTTATAAAAAAAGGGCGGATTTTCGCTGCCCGTGCCTGAAATAAGCACTGTTATGCCCTCACCCGGGGAGCCAAAAACGGCTCCCCGGGGTTATTCAGTGTTCAGTCATGTGCCCAGCCCGCGTCCGGGCAACGTTTTGCAGCTGTCTCCTGTCTCCGCAGGCGCGGTATCAGGATATTTGCCGTCGGGTGTGATCCAGACCTGCGAAGTAGCCACAAAGCCATCATTGAACGTCGCTTCTATAAAACTGGCCTGCCATCCCAGCGGTGGCGTATCCAGTGTAATGGCTATCTGTTTACTTACCGGAATAGCCGCCGCGTGATATCGAATGCCGCAGGCGTAGCGAAAATCGCGCGCCTGTTTATTAACTGCGGTCCAGCGCTGAATTTTTGATGGTTTTTCGGAAAAAGTGAGCGAAAGTTTTTGCTGGTGCCGTACGATGTTAATCTCTGGCAAATGTTTACCCTGTTGCAGGCGATTGATAAAGGATATCAACGAAGATTCGGTATAATTTTTAATATCATAGTGACTACTGTTGGCAACCACGCGCAATGATTTTTCACCGGCCAATTGCTCATAATAAAAACGCGTATTGTCCGGGACATAAAAATCATCACCGCTGGCGTTAATAATATATTTCGGCACGGTAAGCCGATTCTGATAAATCGTATTTTTATAGTGTAGCGGATCAATGATTGTCAGCAGCTGAGTGAAGCGGCTGCTGGCAATTTGCGTATCAATATTCTGCATGTAATAAGGATAAAAAGCGGCTGGCCAGTTATTACCGTACGAGCGATACATATGGGTTAATGCCGGGCGAATACCCGGCAAGTCAAAAACGAAAGGGGCGATGGCATCTACGCGCGGGTCGGAAATCAGCGTCAGCCAGGATGTCCAGCCGCGCTTGGACAAGCCGCTTACCACAAACCGGTCAATCTTCCAGTCGGCTAACTCTCGCTCAGCGAGCGACATTGCCTGAGAAACAGCAGCGGCCATTGGAATGTGTAACGGGACTTTTGCATTTTTAACTGGATCCTGCAGAAACAGTGACCAGCTGTATGCCACAGCGTCATCCTCCTTACGGAGAGTGTTGTCCCCCGCCAGACTAAGATACTGATTGGGGATATTACTGACCGAAACCACAATGGTTCGCGTCATCCGGGCTATTGATGCCAGTGACTGCTGGCCCATATCGGAAGGCATTCCCGGCGGTTTACCCTCAATATTACGATTTATACCATTATTGATAACAACCACTGCGCGTTGCGTGAGCGGATTCTCCGGAATATAGATATCAACTTTATGTTGCCAGTTTGATAGCGCTGACTTTTTTTCAGGCCAGTTTTGCGAAATGAGTTCGTAATGGCGCAGTTCAACTTTGGGTAATTTCTGTTTATTTATTAAGTTATACTTCAAAGGTAGTGACAGCAATTTTTGTTTATAGCAGGATAATATATGTGAATAATCCTTATCTTCATTCAGACAGGGATTGTCAGAACTTCCGGCCCAGCTATTGCCGCTGATAATTAACAGCGCAACAACAGGTATATGTTTTGCACGTAGCATAGCTATTCTCCTTGTGCAATGAGTGTCGCAGCGAGATCTCTCGCTGGAATTAGTTCGCCTGATAATTTTTATTACCCCGAATGGAGTGGTTAAATTATATACAGCAGTACCGCATCGCGGCAAATGATTTGTAGAAATATTTCATTTTCACATATATGAAACAAATGGTTCAAATTAATCTTCGGGACGGAGCGAAGACAGCACCGTGGTTGCCGGCGATTTGCATCTCGCGCATAACCTTTCCAGCGGGCTTATAGCTTTTTCGACTTCCAAATCACCAAACGGTATATAAAACCGTTACAGCTTTTAGTCGGGTTATAAATACACTGGCATGACATGGTGGTATGGGCCAACTCCGAAACTCAGGGTGCGAAATGACTTCTCCGATGGTGAAAAAATTCGTAAGCGGTGCAGCATTCTCTTTGCTGCTGGCGAGCGGTGCGCAGGCGACTGAGCTGCTGAACAGCTCTTATGACGTCTCACGCGAGCTGTTTGTCGCACTGAACGCACCTTTCGAAAAGCAGTGGGCTGAGCAGCATCCCGGTGACAAACTCACCATCAAACAGTCTCACGCCGGCTCATCCAAGCAGGCGCTGGCAATTTTGCAGGGGCTGAAAGCTGATGTAGTGACCTACAATCAGGTGACTGACGTGCAGATTTTGCACGATCGCGGCAAGCTGATTGCTGCTGACTGGCAGCAGCGCCTGCCGAATAACAGCTCGCCGTTTTACTCAACCATGGGCTTTTTGGTGCGTAAGGGCAATCCAAAAAACATTCATGACTGGAGCGATCTGGTTCGCGACGATGTGAAGCTGATTTTCCCCAATCCAAAAACCTCTGGTAATGCGCGTTACACATACCTGGCGGCATGGGGCGCGGCGGATCAGGCCGATGGCAATGATAAAGCCAAAACCCAGCAGTTTATGACCAAATTCCTTAAGAACGTCGAAGTCTTCGATACCGGTGGCCGCGGCGCGACCACCACTTTTGTCGAGCGTGGACTGGGCGACGTGCTGATCAGTTTTGAATCAGAAGTAAACAACATTCGTAATCAGTACGGAAAAGATGATTACGAAGTAATTATTCCAAAAACCAATATTCTGGCCGAATTTCCGGTGGCATGGGTCGATAAAAATATCGCTGCCAAAAACACCACTGAAGCAGCCAAAAGTTACCTGAACTATCTCTATACGCCACAGGCACAGCAGATCATCACGCAGTTCTACTATCGCGTGAATAATCCTGAGCTGATGGCGCAACAGCAAGAGCGCTTCCCGGCCACGGCTCTGTTCCGGGTGGAAGACGCTTTTGGCAGCTGGGAGCAAGTGATGAAAACCCATTTCGCCAGCGGTGGCGAATTAGATAAGTTGTTAGCGGCGGGGCGCGGTTAATGTTTGCAGCAAGCAGTAAACGGGTGCTGCCCGGTTTTGGTATCAGTCTCGGCAGTAGCCTGTTTTTCACCTGTCTGGTGTTGTTGCTACCGCTGAGCGCGTTGTTAATGCAGCTGTCACAAATGACGCTGGCGCAGTATTGGGAAGTGATCACCAACGAGCAGGTGGTGGCGGCGTATAAAGTTACCCTGATTTCTGCGGGCGTGGCCTCTATTTTTAATGCGCTGTTTGGCATGCTGATGGCGTGGATTTTAACCCGTTATCGCTTTCCGGGGCGCAGCATTCTGGATGGCTTGATGGATTTGCCTTTTGCTCTGCCGACCGCCGTGGCGGGTTTAACCCTCGCCGGACTGTTTTCAGTTAACGGCTGGTACGGCGAATGGCTGGCGCAGTACGACATCAAGGTCTCCTACACCTGGCTCGGCATTGCGGTAGCAATGGCATTTACCAGCATTCCATTTGTGGTGCGTACCGTGCAGCCGGTGCTGGAAGAGTTAGGGCCGGAATATGAAGAAGCCGCGCAGACGCTGGGCGCGACTCCGTGGCAGAGCTTTCGCCGGGTAGTGTTGCCGGAAGTGGCTCCGGCGCTGCTGGCCGGTACTGCGCTGTCGTTTACCCGCAGCCTCGGTGAATTTGGCGCGGTGATCTTTATCGCCGGAAATATTGCGTGGAAAACGGAAGTGACCTCGCTGATGATTTTTGTTCGCCTGCAGGAATTTGATTATCCGGCGGCCAGTGCGATTGCGTCAGTGATTCTGGCAGCCTCGCTGCTGCTGCTGTTTAGCATTAATACCTTGCAGAGCCGCTTTGGCCGTCGTCTGGGAGGTCAATAATGGCTGATGTATCTGAATTTAAGCGGGCGGTGAGTCCACGGTTTAACTGGGGTAAATGGATTCTGATTAGCCTCGGCATGCTGATTTCGCTGTTTTTGCTGGTGGTTCCGCTGATTGCCATTTTCGCTGAAGCCTTTGCCCAGGGGATTGGCGCGGTGTTCAGCAACCTGCAAGACCCGGATATGCTGCATGCCATCTGGCTGACGGTGCTGGTGGCGTTAATTACCGTCCCGGTTAACCTGGTGTTCGGTACGCTACTGGCCTGGCTGGTGACGCGCTTTACTTTTCCGGGGCGTCAGCTGCTGTTAACGCTGTTTGACGTGCCGTTTGCGGTTTCTCCGGTGGTTGCCGGTCTGATTTATCTGCTGTTTTACGGCACCAATGGCCCGGTTGGCGGCTGGCTCGATGCGCATCATATTCAGCTGATGTTCTCCTGGCCTGGCATGGTGTTGGTAACGGTATTTGTTACCTGTCCGTTTGTGGTGCGTGAACTGGTGCCGGTAATGCTGAGCCAGGGCAGCCACGAAGATGAAGCTGCGGTGCTGTTAGGGGCATCCGGCTGGCAGATGTTCCGCCGCGTCACGCTGCCCAATATCCGCTGGGCCTTGCTGTACGGCATCGTGCTGACTAACGCCCGCGCGATTGGTGAGTTTGGTGCGGTCTCGGTGGTCTCGGGATCGATACGCGGCGAAACCTATACGCTGCCATTACAAGTTGAATTGCTGCACCAGGATTACAACAGCGTCGGTGCCTTTACCGCCGCTGCGCTGCTGACCCTGATGGCGATAGTGACACTGTTTCTGAAAAGCGCACTGCAATGGCGATTAGAGAACCAGCAGAAGCGTTTGCAACAGGAGGGAAATCATGAGCATTGAGATTAATTACATCAATAAATCGTTTGGTCGCACTAAGGTGCTGAATGATATCTCGCTGGATATTCCTTCTGGCCAAATGGTGGCGCTGCTTGGGCCGTCCGGCTCTGGTAAAACCACGCTGCTGCGCATTATTGCCGGTCTGGAACATCAGAACAGCGGTCAGCTGAGTTTTCACGGTAAAGACGTCAGCCGTTTGCATGCGCGCGATCGTCAGGTTGGCTTTGTTTTCCAGCACTATGCGCTGTTCCGCCATATGACGGTATTCGACAATATTGCTTTTGGCCTGACGGTATTGCCGCGTCGCGAGCGACCTTCGGCCGAAGCAATCAAACAGAAAGTGACCAAACTGCTGGAGATGGTGCAACTGGGCCACCTGGCGAGTCGCTATCCGGCACAGTTATCCGGCGGTCAGAAACAGCGTGTGGCGCTGGCGAGAGCGCTGGCGGTTGAACCGCAGATTCTGCTGCTGGATGAGCCTTTCGGTGCGCTGGATGCTCAGGTACGTAAAGAGCTGCGCCGCTGGCTGCGTCAGCTGCATGAAGAACTGAAATTTACCAGTGTGTTTGTGACTCACGATCAGGAAGAAGCGATGGAAGTCGCCGACCGGGTGGTGGTGATGAGCCAGGGCAATATTGAACAGGTCGGCACGCCGGATGAAGTCTGGCGCGAACCCGCGACCCGCTTTGTGCTGGAGTTCCTCGGTGAAGTTAACCGCTTTGACGGTGAAGTTCACGGTTCACAATTCCACGTTGGCGCGCATCACTGGCCGCTGGGCTATGCGCCAGCCCATCAGGGCAAGATTGAGCTGTTTCTGCGTCCGTGGGAAATTGACGTCAGCCGTCAGAGCAGCCTTGAAACGCCATTGCCGGTACAGATTCTGGAAGTCAGCCCGCGTGGCCACTACTGGCAGCTGGTTGCACAACCTGCTGGCTGGCACGACCAGCCGATTACGCTGGTGCTGGAAGGCGACCATGTTGCACCGGTTCGCGGCGAACGCTTGTTTGTCGGATTGCAGCAGGCACGCCTGTATAACGGCGATGTTCCACTGCGCGCGGTTGCCTTAGCCGAAAGCGCCTGATATTTTCTCTGCATATCTCATAACTTGTCAGAGGCGGGATTTTTCCCGCCTTTTTCTTTGTCTATTTGCCGTCAGGAACACACAGTGACCACTCTCGAACAGACCATCGGTAATACGCCGCTGATTAAATTACAACGCCTGACGCCGGACAACGGCAGTGAAATCTGGCTAAAGCTGGAAGGCAATAATCCTGCCGGTTCGGTAAAGGATCGCGCGGCGTTGTGGATGATTCAACAAGCGGAGCAGCGCGCTGAGATTCAGCCCGGCGATGTGTTGATCGAGGCGACCAGTGGTAATACCGGTATTGCGCTGGCAATGATTGCGGCGATGAAAGGCTACCGGCTGAAGTTGCTGATGCCGGATAATATGAGCATCGAACGTCAGGCGGCGATGAAAGCCTATGGTGCAGAATTGATTCTGGTCAGCCGCGAACTGGGTATGGAAGGCGCACGCGATCTGGCGCAGGCGATGGCAACCCGCGGTGAAGGCAAGGTATTGGATCAGTTTAATAATCCGGATAATCCACTGGCGCATTACTGCACCACCGGGCCGGAGATCTGGCAGCAGACCGGCGGACGTCTGACCCACTTTGTTTCCAGCATGGGCACCACCGGCACCATTACCGGCGTTGGACGTTTTCTGAAAGAGCAGAGTCGCGGCGTTCAAATTGTTGGTTTGCAGCCGGAAGAGGGCAGCGCAATTCCGGGAATTCGTCGCTGGCCGCAAGCTTATCTGCCGGGAATTTACCGGCCGGAGCTGGTGGATCAGGTGCTGGATATCAATCAGCAGGATGCTGAGCAGACGATGCGCCTGCTGGCTCAGCGTGAAGGGGTCTTTTGTGGCGTCAGTTCCGGTGGTGCCGTCGCCGGCGCATTGCGCATTGCGCAAGCGCAGCCAGGCAGTGTGGTCGTGGCGATTATTTGCGATCGAGGCGATCGTTATTTATCAACTGGCGTTCACAATGCTTAGTTAATGGCAGGATGCGAATTTTATGGGCCGGGCGGCGAATGGCCGCCCGCTGTCCCTCGGATATTCTTACTCGCGCTCCAGCGCATGAATCGGGTCCATTCGTGCTGCGCGTCGCGCCGGAAAGAAGCCAAATAGCACGCCAATCATACTTGAACAGATAAATGCCGCGATGATCGAGAAGGGCGAATAGATCATCGCGAAGTTACTGCTGGTTTGCGCCAGTAAAATACCCGGCACCAACGCCAGTAACACGCCGAGAATGCCGCCCGTCAGGCAAACCAACACCGCTTCAATCAGGAACTGCTGCATAATATCGCTGGCACGTGCGCCTACCGCCATACGCACGCCGATTTCACGCGTCCTTTCGGTGACCGACACCAGCATGATATTCATTACGCCGATACCACCCACCAGCAGTGAAATCAGGGCGATAGCTGCCACCAGCAAGGTCATGGTATTGGTGGTACTTTCGATGGTTTTCCGAATACTGTCGGTATTAAAGATAAAGAAATCTTTGCTGCCGTGCCGCTGAGTCAGCAGTTTAGTAACGCCCTGTTCCGCGACGCTAAGATCGACATTATCTTTAATTCGTACCGTAATACCGCTGAGAAAGTTTTTACCGATCATTCGTTTCATCGCGGTGGTGTGGGGCACCCAGATATTCAGACTACTGTCGCTGCCAAACGGGCTCTGATGGGTGGCAACGCCGACGATACGCACCGGCATATTGCCGAGCAAAATCACCTGACCAATGGGATTCTGATTGCCGGGAAACAGCTTTTTCAGAGTGTTTTCATCAATGACTGCTTCCTGCGCAACCGCATCAACACTGGCGCGATCAAAAGCCATCCCTTGAGAAATGGTGTAGCCGCGAACGGTAAAAAACTGTTCGCCAACGCCATTTACCGTTACGGTTAACGCCTGATTACGGTACTTCAGCGTGGTGCTGTTAGTAATGGTTGGCGTAACGCTATGCACATACGGCTGTTGCGCCAGCGCGTCGGCGTCACTGGGGCGCAGCGTCTCGATGCGTGCCGAATTCATATCGCCGAAATCGGCGCCGGGAAAGACTTCCAGCGTGCTGGTGCCCATGGCGCTGATGTCGGCCAGGATTTTCTGCTGAGAGCCTTTGCCCAGCGCCACCACCGAGACTACCGACGCGATACCAATAATAATGCCCAGCATGGTCAGGAAGGTGCGCAGCCGCTGTGACATCATCGACACCAGCGCCATTTTAAAGGCTTCACTCAGCCGGTCGCGCAGTGCACGCCACGGATGAGCAGCATAACGCGTCGGCTCGGGAAGACGTGGCGGAGTCTGGCTAATCTGGCTACGGGTATCCGAAATTATTTCGCCGTCATAAATCTCAATAATGCGGTCGGCGTTTTGCGCGATGCGCATATCGTGGGTCACTATCACCACGGTATGCCCCTGCTGATGCAGATCGCGCAAAATAGTCAGTACTTCCTCACCGCTGTGGCTGTCGAGCGCACCGGTCGGCTCATCGGCAAGGATCACCTCACCGCCGTTCATCAGTGCGCGTGCAATACTGACGCGCTGCTGCTGACCACCAGAGAGCTGGCCCGGACGATAGTGCAGGCGTTCACCCAGCCCAAGGCGCGTCAGCAGCGCAGTGGCGCGCTGACGGCGTTCTGTGTGGCTCTTACCGGCATAAATCGCCGGAATTTCGGCATTGCCCAGCGCGCTGAGATCGCCCAGCAGATGGTAGCGCTGAAAGATAAAGCCAAAATGCTCGCGACGCAGTTCGGCCAGCGCATCACTTTCCAGCCGGGTTGTCGATTTCCCGGCAACCTGATAATCACCGCTGCTCGGTTTATCAAGACAGCCCAGCAGATTCATCAGCGTTGATTTGCCGGAGCCGGAAGCACCAACAATCGCCACAAACTCGCCAGCTTCAACCGACAGGTTGATATCTTTCAGTACCCGGACGCGCTGCTCACCGCTGATAAACTCGCGATTAATATGACTAAGCTGTAGAAGCGCCATTGGTTACATCCCCATTGGTGAGCCGTGCGAACTGTCCGGAGCGGCTCCCTGGCTGATGATGACCCGTTCGCCTGCCTTCAGGCCGCTGATAATCTGCGCTTCAACATTGTTATTAATCCCGACTTCTACCTCACGACGGCTGACTTTCTGTTTGTCGTCTACCACCTGCACAGAGGTTTTTCCGTTAAGAGTGTCCAGCGCGGTGGAAGGAATAACAATCGCATTGGGTTGATCGCTGACCACAATATGCACTTCTGCCGTCATTGAGATTCGCAACACTTGCCCGGGATTATCGACATCAAACAGACCGTAATAGTAAATCGCTTCGGTTGTAGACGAGCTGTCCGAACTGGAGCTGGAGGTACTGGTGTCGGTATTGATTGAATCTGGCGCAGGTTCAATCGCTCTTAGCGTGGCGCTGTAGCGCTTGTTCGGCTGGCCGAGAATGGTAAACCACACTTTCATCCCTGGCTTAACGTTAATCACGTCAGCTTCCGATATCTGTGCTTTCACCGTCATGGTATTGAGATTCGCCACCTTGATAATGGTAGGGGCGCTCTGCACGGCGTTAACCGTCTGTCCTTCTTCTACCGGAATCGATACCACGGTGCCATCAATAGGCGAGGAAATTTTGGTGTAACCCAGGTTTACCTGCGCATTGTTGGCCTGAATCTGCGACTGAACGATTTGGGCATCCAGCGCCTGGATATCGGCCTGGGTGCTGTTAAGGTTCGCCAGTGCGGCATCGTAGTCAGATTTTGCCGTCAGGTTTTTCGCCAGCATGGCTTTCTGACGTAAGAAGGCTGCCTGATAATTGGCAAGTGTTGCCTGTTTCGAAGCGCGCTGCGCCTGGATAATTTCCAGCGCCGCCTGCGCATTTTTCAGCTCATTTTGCTGCGTCATGCTGTCGATTTCAGCAATCAGCTGGCCCTGTTTGATGTTGTCACCCAGCGAGACCTGCAGCGACTTTATCTGACCAGAAGCCTGTGCACCGACGCTGACCTGTTTACTGGCGGTGATTTTCCCATCGGCCAGCACCGTTTGCTGCAAATCGCGTTGCTCAACAAGGGCGGTGATATAATTGGTCTTTTGCTGGCCCTGATGAAGAAAATACCAGCCTGTGATTGCGGCAAACGCCACAACAACTACGATAATGATAATCCAACGACGGCCTGGTGAACGGCGAAATTCCATAGCAAAAAAATCCTTTATCCATACCGGGACAGACATAACGTAAATTTTACGCCATTAAAGCTAAACATCAGTTCAAGTGTACGCTGTTTTACTGTAAGGATTGAGTAAAATCAGCTGCTAAACCGCCTGGCAAAGGTGAAAATAGCGGCAATGATCACCAGGATAGCCAGAATGAAAATTTTATTAGTCGACGATGATGTTGAATTAGGCACCATGCTCAGTCAGTACCTGATTGGTGAGGGTTTTGATGCTTCGCTGGTACTGACCGGTAAAGCCGGGGTGGAAGGGGCGCTGTCCGGTGACTACACCGCGATGATCCTCGATATCATGCTGCCGGATATGAGTGGTATTGATGTGCTGCGTCAGGTGCGGCAAAACAGCCGTATACCGGTAATAATGTTGACGGCGAAGGGCGATAATATTGATCGCGTGATTGGCCTGGAGATGGGGGCAGATGATTATATGCCCAAGCCATGCTATCCGCGTGAGCTGGTGGCGCGCTTGCGGGCGGTGCTGCGCCGTTTTGAAGAGCAGGCGCCGGTAGCCGAAAAAAAGGATCTGATTAGCTGGGGTGATCTGGTGCTGAATCCGGCGACGCGCATCAGCGAATGGAAGAATCAGCCATTTGATCTGACGGCTTCAGAGTTTAACTTGCTTGATCTGTTGCTACGTTCGCCGGATCGGGTGGTATCAAAGGATGAACTGTCAGAAAAAGGGCTGGGTCGTCCGCGCGAAGCTTATGACCGCAGCGTTGATGTGCATATCAGCAATATTCGTCAGAAGCTGTCGCAGCTGACCGGCGATAACGTCAACATTGAGACGGTTCGCAGCATCGGCTATCGCATTCGATGAACAGCCGTTTTCGCGGTCGCTTGTTCTGGAAGATTCTGTTCGGCTTCTGGCTGGTGTTTCTGCTAATCAGCCAGCTGTTATGGTTGGGATTCTCGCTTAACGGTAAACATCGTGAGCCACCGGAAAATGTTACCGTGCGGCGTATTGTTAACCTGCAAATGACCTCGGCAATGTCGGTGCTGCAACGTGGTGGCCTGTCGGCACTGAACGATATGATGGCCGGCTGGTCGCCCGGCGACCGGCGCTTTTTCTCGGTAGTGGCGATGCCGATGCCGCCGGAGGAAGGGGCGCGCCGCGATCTTGAGCGTGCTTTATCACCCGGAGAGATTCCCAGCGAAGTGATTGAGTGGGTTACCGGCGCTGATGGCCAGCAATATCAGTTGCGTTATGACGTAAAAGGATTACGCGACGACAGTAAAATCGGGCGGCCACGCAGCTTTCTTAATATTCCCGAGCCGATGTTTATTATTGCCGGTGCCGCCGGTTTACTGTTCAGCCTGTTACTCGCCTGGAATCTGACGCGGCCAATGCGCCAGCTGCGTGAAGGATTTGCCAAGGTTTCTAACGGCGATTTATCGGTGCGGTTGTATCCGGTCATGCGCCGCCGCCATGATGAACTGTCCATGGTGGCGAGTGATTTCGATGCGATGGTAGAGCGACTGTCAGTGCTGGTGCGCGCACGCGAAGAGCTGCTGCATGATGTTTCCCATGAATTGCGCTCACCGCTGGCGCGTTTGCAGCTGGCAACCGGCCTGGCGCGTCAGACGCCAGAATCAGTCAACAGCTCGCTCGACCGCATTGATGAAGAAGCGCGTCGGCTGGATAAGATGATTGGCGAGTTGCTGACCTTGTCGCGTGCCGAAAATGAAACCATGCCGGACGAGCAATATTTTGATCTGTCAGGCTTGCTGGAAGCGGTGGTGACCGATGCGCGCTTTGAGGCGCAGGTGACAGGGGTAGAGATTCAGCTGGAAGTCAGCCAGCACGCAGACTTTACCGTAAAGGGAAATGCTGAACTGATCCGACGTGCGGTTGAAAATGTGGTGCGTAACGCACTGCGCTTCTCTCTGCAAGGGCAGCAGGTTAACGTCAGTCTGACGCAGGAGAGTAGCTGGCTGACCATTTGCGTCAGCGATCAAGGGCCGGGAGTCGATGCGGACAAACTTTCCAGCATTTTTGATCCGTTTGTCCGCGTCAACTCGCCGCTGATGGGCAAAGGTTATGGTCTGGGCCTGTCGATCGTGCGCAAAGTGGTACTGGCACACCATGGCGAAGTGCAGGCAGTGAACGGTAAGCAGGCTGGGCTGGAGCTGACCATCCGCCTGCCGCACTGGCAGATGTAAACGGCCAAAAAAAACGGCACCCTTGGGTGCCGTTTTTTATAATCGGGCGAATTACTTCTTGATGCGGATAATAGGGGTTTCACCCACCGTCACGCTACCCGTCAGCTTAATCAGCTCTTTGATTTCATCCATATTGGAAATCACTACTGGCGTCAGCGTTGATTTCGCTTTCTCTTCCAGCAGGGCCAGATCAAACTCGATTACCACGTCGCCTTTCTTAACCTTCTGACCTTCTTCAGCAATACGTTTGAAGCCTTCACCTTTCAGCTCAACCGTATCAATACCGAAGTGGACAAACAGCTCGATACCATTGTCAGATTCGATAGAAAAAGCATGGTTAGTTTCGAAAATTTTACCAATGGTTCCGTCAACCGGTGCGACCATTTTGTTGCCAGCAGGTTTGATGGCAATACCGTCGCCAACAATTTTCTCTGCGAACACGACATCCGGCACGTCTTCGATATTTACGATTTCGCCAGACAGTGGTGCAACGATCTCAATGGCACCAGAGGTGGTGTCTGATTTTTCGCCAAAAAGTTTTGAAAACAAACCCATGATCTTCTCCTAAGCAGTAATATTGGGCCAGCGTCTCGCGGAATCAGCAGAGTGTTTTTTCTTCAATGAACTTGTTGACCAGGTTCATTAACTCTTCCGCGGTCGGTTGAGCCAGAGCCTGCTCTGCTAATGCCTTCGCATCTTCAAAATTCGTATTACGAATGATTTTTTTGATGCTTGGGATAGAAATGGCACTCATGCTGAATTCATCCAGCCCCATTCCCAATAACAGTAGTGTAGCACGTTCATCACCAGCCAGCTCACCACACATACCGGTCCATTTGCCTTCAGCATGAGAAGCATCAATAACTTGCTTGATCAGGCCAAGGACTGAAGGGGTCATTGGGTTGTAGAGATGGGAGATCAGATCGTTACCACGATCAACCGCCAGAGTGTACTGCGTCAGGTCGTTGGTTCCAATACTAAAGAAATCAACTTCCTTAGCCAGATGACGCGCAATCACTGCTGAGGCCGGGGTTTCAACCATAATGCCGACTTCAATGCTTTCGTCAAAGGCTTTAGCTTCATCGCGCAGTTGCGCTTTCAGCAGCTCCAGCTCGGCTTTCAGCGTCCGCACTTCTTCAACCGAAATAATCATCGGGAACATGATGCGCAGTTTGCCGAACGCGGATGCACGCAGAATCGCACGCAGCTGAGCATGCAGAATTTCTTTGCGGTCCATAGCAATACGAATGGCACGCCAGCCGAGGAACGGGTTGTCTTCTTTCGGCAGGTTCATATACGGCAGGTCTTTATCACCGCCGATGTCCATGGTACGGACGATAACTGCCTGAGAGCCCATGCCTTCAGCGACGGCTTTATAGGCCTGGAACTGCTCTTCTTCGCTTGGCAGCGAGTCGCGATCCATAAACAGGAATTCGGTACGATACAGACCAACACCTTCCGCGCCATTGCGCTCTGCACCGGCGATATCACGCACGGTACCGATGTTGGCACAGACTTCAACCTGATGTCCGTCCAGCGTGATAGCAGGCAGATCTTTCAGTTTAGCCAGATCGTTTTTCTCAGTAACATACTGATTATTTACAGCTTTCAGTTCCTCGATAACTTCAGCAGTCGGGTTAACATAAATTTTGTTGTTAACGCCATCGAGAATCAGATAATCATCGTTTTTAACGCGACTGGTGACATCACCGGTGCCGACAATGGCTGGCAGCTCAAGGGAACGCGCCATAATCGAGGTGTGAGAAGTACGACCGCCTAAATCGGTGATAAAGCCCAGTACCTTCTTCAGGTTCAGCTGTGCGGTTTCTGAAGGCGTCAGGTCTTTAGCAACCAGCAGCACTTCATCTTTGATCGCGCTTAGATCAACAATATGCAGACCAAGAATGTTCTGCAGCAGGCGCTTACCGATATCACGCACGTCAGCCGCACGCTCTTTGAGGTATTCGTCGTCGAGTTCTTCCAGCGCTTTAGCCTGACCTTCAATCACTGAGTGAGCCGCAGCGTCGGCTGAAGCCAGCTCGTCTTTGATCAGGGCTATGATCTCTTGCTCAAGCTCTTCATCTTCCAGCAACATAATGTGGCCTTCGAAGATCGCTTCTTTTTCTTCACCGAATGTTTCACCGGCTTTGATTTTGATTGCTTCGAGCTGCTCTGCGGCCTTAGAACGGCCATCAAGGAAGCGTTTTACTTCCTGGTCCACTTGTTCAGCAGAAATCTTTTTCCGGTTGATGACGATTTCATCTTCCTTCAGCAGAAGTGCCTTGCCGAAAGCGATACCCGGTGATGCTAAAATGCCTGAAATCATAACCCTACCTTTTTATAACGATGGCTCATTAGGCGAAGTGCAGTGCCAATGTTGCAAAAGCATACTTTACGGAAGCAATAACGCGGACAATATGTCCGCGATCAAAGTGTTTGCACTCAGCTAGCCTGATGAAACAGCTTTCTTGAAAGACTGGGCGAATTACTCGAGCTCAGCCATCAGTTTTACCAGATGCTCAACAGCTTGTTGCTCATCTTCACCTTCAGCAGACAGTGTGACAACTGTTCCCTGAGTCAGACCCAAAGTCTGCAGCTTGAACAGGCTCTTCGCGCTGGCAGATTTGCCATTGGAGGTTACGGTGATTTCAGAAGCGAAGCCTTTAGCTTCTTTAACGAACTGTGCAGCCGGGCGAGTATGAAGACCGTTTGGTGCGGTAATTGTCACTTCTTGCTGGAACATTATGTTTCCCCAACTTAATTGGTTTGGTGTTGTGGATCTAAAGTCTAGCCTGGAGACGGGACTTTAGCCTGTGTTGGTCGCGCTGGCATGAGTACAGGACTCGCCAAAAAATGCGCAATTAAGGGTATTAAGATACAGCGTCACAACATCATAAAAATGTTTCGCTGTCTCACTTCCCATTATGCCGCGCTTTACGCTGCTGCGCCAAACCAGTAAATCGATTCAGCTCGATCCATTTTGCGCGGCGATTAATTTTGTGGATCGAAATAATTGGCAGCTTAAATACCAGACCAGGGAGGGTAAAATCAATCTGTACCCCCATTAAAATTTGATGGCGGTCACAAAAAAACCTCGTTGCGCAGGTTGCGCAAGGCGAATTTTCGGCGATTTTGCGCTGAAATTTTACCCGAAAATCGATATGTAAAGCTGCGCAAATAAGACTAATTGCAGTGCTATAAAAAAACGCTCCTGGGAGCGTTTTCGATGGATGTGGCTTTTTCGCGTCACAAATAATCGCTGACAAGCAGAGTCTGTGTTACTGCTGCAACTCTTTTTCAGTGAACAGATCGGCAAACAGTGCGGTACTGAGGTAGCGTTCACCGGAAGAGGGCAGGATCACCACGATATTTTTATTGGCGAAAGCTTCGTCTTCCTGCAGTTTCAGCGCGGCAGCTACCGCTGCGCCTGAAGAAATACCGGCCAGAATGCCTTCTTCTTCCATCAGACGACGGGCAGTTGAAATGGATTCTTCATTGGTGATCGCCACGACGCGGTCGACCAGTTTAAGATCGAGGTTACCAGGAATAAAGCCTGCGCCGATACCCTGGATTTTATGCGGTCCTGGTTTAATTTCGTCACCCGCCAGCGCCTGCGCGATAACCGGGGAATCCGTCGGCTCAACGGCGACGGTAATCAGCTCTTTCTTGCCTTTGGTATTCTTGATGTAGCGGCTGACGCCGGTCAGCGTACCGCCAGTACCGACACCGGCAATAAATACATCCACTTCACCATCGGTATCTTCCCAGATTTCCGGGCCGGTGGTTTTTTCATGCACTTCCGGGTTGGCCGGGTTGCTGAACTGCTGCAGCAGCACAAACTTGTCTGGATCGCTTGCCACAATCTCTTCGGCTTTGGCAATCGCCCCTTTCATCCCCTTGGCACCTTCGGTCAGCACCAGGTTAGCGCCCAGCGCTTTCAGCAGCTTACGACGCTCTACGCTCATGGTTTCTGGCATGGTAAGCGTTAATTTGTAACCCCGTGCAGCCGCAACATAAGCCAGCGCAATACCGGTGTTACCACTGGTAGGCTCTACCAACTCAATGCCGGGTTTCAGAATGCCACGTTTTTCTGCGTCCCAAATCATATTGGCACCGATACGGCATTTGACGCTGAAACTTGGGTTACGGGATTCTACCTTCGCCAGAATGCGCCCATTACCGATGCGGTTCAGTCGAACCAGCGGCGTATGACCGATTGTCAAAGAGTTGTCTTCATAGATCTTACTCATAGCCCGTCCTTAACTGTATGAAATATTGGCAACCCTAAGAGCATACCCTTTCAAATTCTGCAAGGAAGGAAAGAAATCGTATATGTATATGATTGACTGAAATAAGGCTTAGCGAAATGGCATAAGGCGCGACAGTCAGCAGGATGAGGGCGACCAGAACGTCGCCCTCAGGATCGGCAGGATTACGGTGTCCGCAGGTGTTGCCCCAGCTGACCACGATAACGGTCTACCCACATGGCGGTGGCACCGCAGACGGCAACCGGCATAATCGCCAGGTTGAGAATTGGGATCATGGTAAACAGGCTGACCAGCGCGCCGAACTGCATATTGTCGGTTTTGTTCTGGCGTAGCGCCGCACGCATCTGTTGAAAACTGACTTTATGGTTATCAAACGGATAGTCACAGTACTGGATCGACAGCATCCAGGCGCTGAACAGAAACCACAGCACCGGCGCCACCGTCTGACCGAAGCCGGGAATAAAGTAGAGCAACAGCAGCCCCAACGCGCGCGGCAGGTAATAGGCCAGCTTCTGCCATTCGCGCTTCATAATGCGCGGAGTATCTTTCATCAGGCCAATCCAGCCGCTATCCGGCAATGGCTGGCCGGTGAGACGCGCCTCCAGCTGTTCGGCCAGCAGGCCGCAAAACGGTGCGGCAATCAGGTTGGCTATAGTAGAAAACAGATAACTGAATACCAGCACAATCGAAATGACGGTCAGCGGCCACAGCAGGTAGCTCAGCCACTGTAGCCAGTCAGGAATATGCGCCATCAACGCCGGGATCCATTGACCCAGTCGCCAGAACAGCCAGATAAATGCGCCGCCCATCAGTAAGATATTGACCAGTAGCGGCAGGATGACGAAACGACGAATGCCCGGCAGGCGAATCAGTTTCCACCCCTGGCTGAAGTAATGAATTCCATTATGTCTATTAAGACTATTCTCACTAACCATCGACAGCTTTTCTCCATTTGGCGGTGGTGCAGGCTATCATAACGCAGCTTTTTACGCTGACCAGCGGGTAATTGGACGAAAAAACAGCAAATAAGTGTCCGGACGCAATCTAATTTGTCAGAAAATACTGCACAGACTTGCACTTGTGTACTTGGGCAAATACAGTTAGAGGATAAAGTTTGCCGCGGTGGCAAGGTATTGGAACAACAGAGAATACAATGATGCAGGATTTGCGTCTGATATTAATCGTTGTTGGCGCGATCGCCATAATAGCGCTTTTGCTTCACGGCCTCTGGACTAGCCGTAAAGAGCGTTCATCCGTTTTTCGCGATCGCCCTCACAAGCGTTTAAAGCACGATAAACAACAGAGCCAGACCGACGACGATGAAGGCGTTGGTGAGGTGCGTGTGCGTCGTTCACCGTCTAAGCATGATGAACCGTCATTTGGCGGCTTCGATGCGGCTGATGATGATGAACCGCCGCGTCAGCCTGCGCCTCGCAAGCAGCCCGAGCCGGCGCGCCATCTGCCTGCGGTTGAAGAATCGCCTGAACTTGACCCGCTGTTCGATGCTGAACCGCCGTATGCCGCTGAGCCTAAAGCGCAGCCGCCACGTGCGGCAGAACCCGCGCGTCGATCAGAACCTGCTGCTGCACCGCAGCCGGTGAAAGCCGCACCGCAGTTTGATCCGCTACTGGACGATGAGCCGGATGAAGACGAGGATGACGTTGAAGAGCTTCAGCCGCAGCCGGTTGCTGAGCCAGTAAAAGAGCGCAGTAAAGAGACCGTACTGGTGCTGCACGTTGCCGCACATGCCGGTGGCGTGATTAACGGTGAAGCGCTGTTGCAGGGTGTGCTACAGGCTGGTTTCCAGTTTGGCGAGATGAATATTTTCCATCGTCATCTGAACCCGGCGGGCAGCGGCCCGGTGCTGTTCAGCCTGGCGAATATGGTGAAACCCGGTTCGTTTAACCCGGATGAGATGTCTGATTTCTCCACGCCTGGCGTCTCGATCTTTATGATGGTGCCGTCCTATGGCGATGCCAACCAGAACTTTAAGCTGATGCTGCAATCGGCTCAGCGCATTGCTGACGATGTTGGTGGTGTGGTGCTGGATGATGAGCGTCGTATGATGACGCCGCAGAAGCTGGAAACGTATAAAGCGCGTATACGCGATGTGATCGACGCAAACGCCTGAACGACGACGTTTTAATCATTATCCCCTGAACCCCCGCTTGTCGGGGGTTTTTTATCTCCGATGGTGCTTATGGAATCCATACAGAACAAAATCACCCATTTGCGAACCACGCTTGTTCATCACGAATACCAGTATCACGTTATGGATGCGCCGGAAGTGCCGGATGCAGAATATGATCGCCTGATGAATGAACTGCGTGAACTTGAAGCGCAACACCCTGAATTAATCACTCCCGATTCACCTACGCAACGCGTCGGTGCCGCGCCACTGAGCGCATTTGAGCAGGTGCGTCATGAAGTGCCAATGCTGTCGCTGGATAACGCCTTTGATGAAGCCACTTACCTCGCTTTCGATAAGCGGGTAAAAGATCGGCTGAAAACCACTGACGATATTACCTTCTGCTGCGAACTGAAACTTGATGGCCTGGCGGTCAGCCTGCTGTACGAAGAGGGTTTGCTGGTACAGGCGGCAACCCGTGGCGATGGCACCACCGGTGAGAATATCACTGCTAACGTGCGCACCATTCGCGCCATTCCTTTGCGTCTGAAGGGGGAAAACATTCCGGCACGCGTTGAAGTGCGCGGTGAAGTGTTTATGCCGCAGGCGGGCTTCGAAAAGCTTAATGAGGAAGCACGGCGCAGCGGCAATAAGGTGTTTGCCAACCCGCGTAATGCCGCAGCAGGCTCATTGCGCCAGCTTGACCCGCGCATTACCGCTAAACGTCCACTGACGTTTTTTTGCTACGGCTTTGGCCTGCTGGAGGGCGGAGAAATGCCTGCCAGCCACTGGCAGCGTCTGCAGCAGTTTAAAGCCTGGGGCTTACCGGTCAGCGATCGTATTCGCCTGTGTCACAGTGCGGAAGAGGTGCTGGAATTTTATCATCAGGTTGAGGCCGATCGCCCGACGCTCGGTTTTGATATTGATGGCGTAGTGATCAAGGTCGACTCTCAGCAGTTGCAGGAGCAGCTTGGCTTTGTGGCGCGTGCGCCGCGCTGGGCGGTGGCGTTTAAGTTTCCGGCGCAGGAGCAGATGACCACGGTGCGTGACGTCGAGTTTCAGGTCGGACGTACCGGCGCCATCACGCCGGTAGCGCGGCTGGAACCGGTGCAGGTTGCCGGCGTGATGGTCAGTAATGCCACGCTGCATAACGCCGATGAAATTGAGCGCCTTGGCTTACAGATTGGTGACCGGGTTGTGATTCGTCGTGCCGGTGACGTCATTCCGCAGGTGGTCGGCGTGGTGGAGTCAGAACGCCCGCAGGATACGCGCGCGATTGTGTTCCCCGAACATTGTCCGGTGTGCGGCTCTGATGTTGAGCGGGTTGAAGGCGAAGCCGTGACCCGCTGTACCGGCGGCCTGATTTGCGGTGCGCAGCGTAAAGAAGCGCTGAAGCATTTCGTCTCGCGCCGCGCGATGGATGTTGACGGTATGGGCGAGAAGATTATCGATCAGCTGGTGGACAAAGAGTATGTCAAAACGCCAGCCGATCTGTTCCGCCTGAGCGCAGGTGTGCTGACCGGATTAGATCGCATGGGGCCGAAATCGGCACAGAATGTGGTCGACGCGCTGAATAAAGCCAAACAGACCACGCTGGCGCGTTTCCTCTATGCGCTAGGCATTCGGGAGGTGGGAGAAGCCACCGCAGCCAATCTGGCGGCGCATTTTGGCGAACTGGAAAAAATCATGGATGCTGACCTGGACGCGCTGATCGCGGTACCGGATGTTGGCACCGTGGTGGCCAGTCATCTGCGTAATTTTATGGAAGAAGAGAGTAACCGCGAGGTTATTCGGCAACTGGTTGAGGATATCGGCATTCACTGGCCGGCAGTGGAAGTGATTAAGCCAGAAGAGATCGACAGTCCGTTCTCTGGCAAAACCGTGGTGTTGACCGGTAGCCTGACTATTCTGTCGCGTGATGACGCCAAAGCCAGGTTAGTCGCACTGGGCGCTAAAGTGAGCGGCAGCGTGTCGAAGAAAACCGATCTGGTGATTGCCGGTGAAGCGGCAGGCTCGAAACTGGCGAAGGCGCAGGAGCTGGGCATTGAAGTCATTGATGAAGCTGAAATGATTCGTCTGCTGGGTGAGTAAAATGGAAAAAGAGCACCTGATTGAGATCGCCAATACCGTCATGCCGTTTGGTAAGTACCGTGGAAGAGTGTTGATCGACCTGCCGGAACCTTATCTGCTGTGGTTTGCCCGCAAGGGGGAGTTTCCTGAAGGGCATTTAGGCGAGCTGATGGCGTTAACGCTGGCGATTAAAGTTGAGGGGCTCGAAGGCCTGGTTCAGCCTTTACGGCGTAACGATTAAAAAAGCGGCTCGTGTTCACGAGCCGCTTCAGTTTATTTCTGCGATTCAACCACCGCTTTGTTTTGATGACTTGCCAGCTCTTTGGCCGCTTCTGCTTCGCCTTTTTTCTTATAGTGCTGAGCAATCATCGAACAGACCATCAGCTGCACCTGGTGAAAAATCATCAGCGGCAGCACGATAATCCCCACCGCTGAGGCCGGGAACAGAATATTGGCCATCGGTACGCCGTTTGCCAGGCTCTTTTTCGAACCACAGAACAGAATGGTGATCTCATCCGCCCGGCTGAAGCCAAACAGGCGAGCCGCCAGCAGGTTGATAACCAGCACCACAAACAGAATGCCGATACAGCCGACGAGGATAAACAGCAGTGTGGTAATGCCAACGCTGTTCCAGATGCCATTAACTACCGCTTCACTGAAGGCGGTGTAAACCACCAGCAGAATCGATGTCTGATCGATTTTGCCAATCAGGCTGCGATGTTTTTCTACCCAGGCCGCAATCCAGCGGCGGGAGAGGTGCCCGATAACAAACGGCAGCAGCAGTTGCAGCATAATACTGCCGATCTGTTCGAAATTGCCGCCCGCGCCGTCACTGTGAATATCCATCACCAGGCTAACCAGCAGTGGCGAAATAAATACCCCGAGCAGGCTGGAGGCTGAGGCGCTACAGATGGCAGCGGCGACGTTACCGCCGGCCAGCGAGGTGAGGGCGATGGCGGACTGCACGGTAGCGGGCAGAATACACATGTACATAAAGCCGGTATAAATATCGTCACCGACTTTTAGCGGATGCCACCAGACAAACAGCAGGCCGATGGCCGGAAACAGCACAAAGGTGCTGAACATCACCCACAGATGCAACCGCCAGTGGCTGCTACCGGCGATAATTTTATCGCGCGATAGCTTGGCACCGTGCATAAAAAACAGCAGCGCAATTGCGGCGGTAGTGAGCCAGTGGAAAAACACCACGAAATCACCGCGCGCTGGCAGGAAGCTGGCCAGCAATACGGTGATAATCAGTTTCACCATCATTGGATCAAGTCGAAAAATACCCATTTGTTAATGCCTGGTTAATTTAGAACATTCGGCTATTGTGCGATGACTGGTTTTAGAAATAAAATTGATTTATTGAATTTATATATGAATTAAATCGATGAATTACAGTATTCGCCAGCTCAGAGTTTTTGTCGCCGTCGCGCAGCACGGCAGTTTCAGTCAGGCGGGCCTGCATATTGGCCTGAGCCAGTCGGCGGTTAGCCACAGCATTAAAGAGCTGGAAGCTGAAATGGGAATTCGTTTACTGGACAGAACCACGCGTGAAGTGATGCTGACCGAAGCCGGGCAGCAGCTGGCCACGCGACTGGAGCGCCTGCTGGAGGAGCTGAATACCACCTTGCTGGATGTGCGTAGCTATGGGCAGCAGCGGAGCGGGACGGTGCGTGTTGCCGCCAGCCAGACCATTTCAGCGCAGCTGATGCCACAAACGCTGGCGGCCAGTCAGCAGACTTTCCCGGATATCAAAATCATGTTGCGCGACCGGCCGCAGCAGTGGGTATTGCAAAGCGTGCGTAATGCCGAAGTGGATTTTGGCATCGTGGTTGGCCCGTTACAATCGCCGGACTTTGCCTGTGAGCCGATTCTGGATGAGCCGTTCCTGCTGTTGTGTCGGCGTGACGACACGCTGGCGAGCCCGCCACAAATCAGCTGGTCGCTACTGAATGGTCGTACGATGGTTTTACAGGATTATGCCTCGGGCAGCCGCTGGCTGATCGATGAAGCGTTACGCGAACAGCAGGTGCAGGCAGAGATAGTGCAGGAGATTGGTCATCCGGCGACGCTGTATCCAATGGTCGAAGCGGGGATTGGCATCAGTATTTTACCGGCGCTGGCATTGCCGTTGCCAGAAGGGCGGCCCCTCATGGTGCGGCGTATTTTCCCGGAGATAAACCGTACGCTGATGCTGATTCGGCGCAAAAATCGCTCGTTATCGCCAGCAGCAGAAGCTATCTGGCAGGAAGTGCGTCAGCAGGCGATACTGCTGACGCAACAGCGAGAAGCGAATCCGGCGTTTTAATCCGTTGTTATGCCGGGCGGTGATTTAGGCGGTTTTAAATACCTGCATCGCCTGAGAGAGCTGGTCGGCCTGTTCCTGCATCGACTGTGCTGCCGCCGCTGATTCATTCACCAGCGCGGCGTTTTGCTGGGTAACCTGATCCATTTGTGTGATCGCCATATTAATTTCGTCAATGCCGGTGCTTTGCTCGGAGCTGGCGATAGAAATTTCCCCGATAATTTCGCTAACGCTTTTCACGCTGCTCAACACTTCTTCCATGGTGGTACCGGCTCTGGCAACCTGCTTGCCGCCTTCATCGACTTTCGCTACTGAATCGCCGATTAGCTGTGCAATCTCTTTGGCAGCGGAAGCGGAGCGCTGTGCCAGGCTACGCACTTCAGCGGCGACGACGGCAAAACCACGACCTTGTTCACCGGCGCGTGCGGCTTCCACCGCGGCGTTCAGTGCCAGAATATTGGTCTGGAAAGCAATGCCGTCGATAACGCTGATAATATCGACAATCTTTTTCGACGAACTGTTGATCATCTCCATGGTGCTCACCACCTGTTTCACCGCATCGCCGCTCTGTAGCGCCACTTTTGAAGCCTGAGCGGCCAATTGGTTAGCCTGGCGCGCGTTATCGGCATTCTGCTTAACGGTGGAGGTCATCTGTTCCATCGCCGAAGCCGTCTCTTCCAGTGAGCTTGCCTGCTGTTCGGTACGTGCAGAGAGATCCATATTGCCGGCGGAAATTTCACCGGAAGCGTTGGCAATCAGATCGGTGCCGGCGCGTACTTCAGTCACAATTTTCAGCAGGTTATCATTCATATTCTTTAGCGCCTGCATCAGCTGGCCGGTCTCATCGCCAGAATTGATCTGAATGTCGGTGCGCAAATCGCCTGCGGCGACGTTTTCAGCAATACTGACCGCTTCGCGTAACGGACGAACAATCGAGCGCGTCAGCAGCAGGCCAAGAATAATCGCGGCAATGATCGCCAGCGCGGAGAAAATTAAGGTGACATTGATCGCGGTAGTGGCATCCGCTACGGCTTTCTTGCCTTCGTCCTGTAACTGCCCGGATTGTGAATCAGCAAATTTGACCACGATATCGAGAAATGCATTTTGCGTGGCGGTGATATTGCGCAGGGCAAACTCTGCGGCTTCCTCGGCGTTACCCGCCTGAATCAGAGCAATCAGCTGTTGTCTGGCACGGGCATACTGTTGTCCGGCCTCGATAACCGCCTGAATTTTTTTCTGGCCGACGGCGGTAGATTGCAGTTTGGCTATTTGCGCAATGGCAGTATCCGTTTGCTGAACCGAGCGTTCGAGCTGCACCAGGCGTTTTTGGTTATAATCGGTCTTTGCCGTATCAATCACCATCCCGCGCAAAAATTTAATCTGATCGTTTACACCGTCACGCGCTTCAAATGCCAGCCGTACTTTGGCGTAGCGGTCGTTAACGATATTTTCAATCGCCTGATTAATATTGCTGGTTTTTACAATCGCCGTGGCGCTGACGATGATCAACAGTAGAATCACCAGGCCAAAGGCTGCGCCCAGCCGAATGCCGACTTTTAAATTTTTAACTGAAGCTTTCACTTATATCCCTCTGAATTAAATACGCTTAGCGCTTATCGTTGCGCTGGTCGAAGAGGGGTAAATCGGCATCAGTGTCGAAAACTTGATGTAATTTTGTGATCTGTGTCGATTTCTTTAGCGGCGAGTGTGCCTGATGCGGGTCAGGTGATTACAGGTGAGCGGTTTTCAGCGTCAGAAACAAAAAAAGCACCCAGAGGGTGCTTTTTTCTAAATTTGGTGGGTCGTGCAGGATTCGAACCTGCGACCAATTGATTAAAAGTCAACTGCTCTACCAACTGAGCTAACGACCCGAAATGGTGGGTGATGACGGGCTCGAACCGCCGACCCCCTCCGTGTAAAGGAGATGCTCTACCAACTGAGCTAATCACCCATTTCGTTACTGCTTAGCAAGACACTTATGTGTGTTGAGTCATGGTGGGCGATGACGGGCTCGAACCGCCGACCCCCTCCGTGTAAAGGAGATGCTCTACCAACTGAGCTAATCGCCCATGTCTCAACTCTCTTGCTACCACTGCGGCCATCTTAGAGATGGTGGGTGATGACGGGCTCGAACCGCCGACCCCCTCCGTGTAAAGGAGATGCTCTACCAACTGAGCTAATCACCCCCGCTGTGTGGAGTCGCATTATAGGGATCCGACGAAATGAGTCAACGCTTTTTAAAATTAAAATGTTCGTTCGGCTTAATTTTAGGCAGGCTGTTGTCGTTTTAAGCAAAACCGCTGTTTTCCTGTGCGTTATTCCACCATCCACCGCGGGCGCCCGGGGGAAGGTCGTTGAGGAATCGCCGTCAGGTGGTAGAATGAAGGCAATTAACTCAGCGCCAAATTAGTCCATCAGGTAATTTGTCAGCGCATCCGCGTAATAAGGCACCGTTTAATGAAAATCAAAACCCGCTTCGCCCCAAGCCCAACCGGCTATTTGCATGTCGGTGGCGCTCGTACCGCGCTTTACTCCTGGCTGTTTGCCCGTCATCAGGGTGGCGAGTTTGTACTGCGTATCGAAGATACCGATCTGGAACGCTCCACGCAGCAGGCTATCGACGCCATTATGGACGGTATGAACTGGCTGAGTCTCGACTGGGATGAAGGCCCGTACTATCAGACTAAACGTTTTGATCGCTACAACGCGGTGATTGACCAGATGCTGGAAGCGGGAACCGCCTATAAGTGCTACTGCTCAAGAGAGCGTCTGGACGCGCTGCGCGAAAACCAGATGGCGAATAATGAGAAGCCACGCTATGACGGCCACTGCCGTGACAGCCACGAGCATCATGCTGCTGATGAACCTTGCGTGGTACGTTTCCGTAACCCGCAGGAAGGCTCAGTCATTTTTGACGACCAGATCCGTGGTCCGATTGAATTCAGCAACCAGGAGCTGGACGATCTGATTATCCGTCGTACCGACGGTTCTCCGACCTATAACTTCTGTGTAGTAATTGACGACTGGGATATGGAAATCACCCACGTTATTCGTGGTGAGGACCATATCAATAACACGCCTCGCCAGATCAATATCCTGAAAGCCATTGGCGCACAGGTGCCGGTGTATGCTCACGTTTCGATGATTCTGGGCGACGACGGTAAAAAGCTCTCCAAGCGTCATGGCGCGGTCGGCGTAATGCAGTATCGTGACGACGGCTATTTACCGGAAGCATTGCTGAACTATCTGGTGCGTCTGGGCTGGTCCCACGGCGATCAGGAGATCTTCAGTGTTGATGAGATGAAAGAACTGTTCGATATCGATGCGGTAAGTAAATCTGCCAGTGCGTTTAACACCGAAAAGCTGCAGTGGCTGAACCATCACTACATCAACTCGCTGGCGCCGGAATATGTTGCTACCCATCTGCAATGGCACATTGAGCAGGAAAATATCGATACGCGCACCGGCCCGGAGCTGGCACAGCTGGTTAAACTGCTGGGCGAGCGTTGCAAAACCCTGAAAGAGATGGCTGCTTCCTGCCGCTACTTCTATGAGGAGTTTGACGAGTTTGATGCGGATGCGGCGAAAAAACACCTGCGTCCGGTTGCACGTCAGCCATTAGAAGTGGTGCGTGACAAACTGTCAGCAATCACTGACTGGACGGCCGAAAATGTTCACCATGCCATTCAGGCTACGGCAGATGAGCTGGAAGTGGGCATGGGCAAGGTGGGTATGCCGCTGCGTGTGGCGGTGACCGGTGCTGGTCAGTCGCCAGCGCTGGACGTGACCGTTCAGGCGATCGGTAAGTCTCGTTCAGTGGCGCGGATTGAAAAAGCGCTGGGCTTTATTGCAGAGCGCGAAGCCCAGGCTTAATCCTTAAGCCATCAACAAATAACCGGAAACAGCCTGGCTGCTTCCGGTTTTTTTTACTCTTCGCTGATACCCAACCGCTGCAAAATACCCTGAATGCCTTCACGCACCAGTAATGCCGACAGTTTCGCCTGTTCTTCCGACGTCATCTGCTGTAGAGAGGTGATCAGCAGGCCTGGCAGAGGATTCTGATTCACCACATAGGCAGCAGAAGGTTCAGCTGCATGACGCGTTGATTTCAGAAACTCTTTTACCCGCTCATCGATATGAATCATCCGCGCTTTACCACCCTGAACTCCGGGTTTAGGCGCAGTGGTCCAGCATTCACGTTTAATCCATTTGTTGATGGTTTGACGACTATATCCCGTCACCTTCGCCAGCTCTTCAGGTGTTAACCAGTCCTTTTTCACGTTTCAGTCCCTGTAACGAATGTATTAGCGGAACATATTACAATAATTCGCTAAAGGAATAACTAACGGATCGGAAATTGCGAGCCAGAGCATAAATTGCCCTCTGCCGGACGGCAAAGGGCAGGGGGAATTAGCGCGTAGCGTTAATGTTTTGAGTGGCAGGACGGTAAGCGAGATAGTAAGCGAGGCCAACAAATACGGCACCACCGACGGCATTACCGAGGAACACGGCAATAAAGTTAGGCAAGTATTCAGCCCAGCTCAGATAACCCGCGAAAATCGCCGCCGGAATGATAAACATGTTGGCAACAACGTGCTGGAACCCGATGGCAACAAACGCCATCACCGGGAACCACATACCGAAGATTTTGCCGACCACATCTTTACTGGCAAATGCCAGCCACACTGCCAGACAAACCAGCCAGTTACAGCCGATGCCGGAAATAAACGCATGCATAAAGTCGGCGTTAACTTTAGCTGTGGCAATCGCCACGGTTTTTTTCAGGTAATCGCCTTCAGTCAGGCCGAGCATATGGCCGAAGAACCAGGCGACCGCAATGCTGCCGGCAAAGTTAGACACGGTGACCCAAAACCAGTTACGCATCACGCTAACGCCGCTGATCTGACGAGCAAACCAGGCAACCGGCAGCGTCATCATATTACCGGTCAGCAGCTCGCCGCCGGCCAGTACCGTCATAATAATCCCTACGGGGAACACCGCCGCGCCTAACAGGCCGCCAAACGAGCCCCATTCTGCTGGCAGGCTATTGATAACGTGGATGTCGAGCAGAAAGCCGGTAGCGATAAAGGCGCCAGCCATAAAACCAAGAATCAATAAAGTGGAAACAGAAGCGTGACTCTTCGTCACACCCGCCTGGATAGCGATTGCTGCGATTTCTTTAGGTGAATGCAAGGACATAATAGCTCTGGTGTATTTGTTAAATAAAAATAAGACCAAAATCTGCCGCGGAATGCTGGCTGAGCAGGTCTGGCGCAGCAGCGGGGGATTTTGATTAATAATTAGCGCGCGAAGTCTTGCACGGGAAATTAACAAAAACAAGTGACTTTTTGTGTCATTGTTAACCTGTCATTAACAGCTGCCGGGCCAGCGGCGCTAAAGCAGTGATAAATCTTAACTGTTTGTCATTTGGCCAGCCGAAGGGGCAATAACCGGCAAAGCATCAGCAAATATCAGTTATTTCAGCCACTGTTGACGCCTTTTTCAGCGATCGCACTCAGAAAGCTATTTTGCCGTTGACACCCTTCTGACGGTTTCATATTATGCCGTCCGTCGATACGACACTGTTTTTCGGTTTGGGGCTATAGCTCAGCTGGGAGAGCGCTTGCATGGCATGCAAGAGGTCAGCGGTTCGATCCCGCTTAGCTCCACCAAATCTACTCCAGCAGATTTGGAACTGAAAAACGCATCTCTGTAGTGGGGGTATAGCTCAGCTGGGAGAGCGCTTGCATGGCATGCAAGAGGTCAGCGGTTCGATCCCGCTTATCTCCACCAAATTATCTGAAACTCCTCGATTGTGATAATAATCTGCTCAGGCGGATGTTTTTTCGTTGCTGTTTTTTACGTTTTATTCAAGGAGTGAAGAGTGAAGACGTAGGAAGCGCTTACTGGCGGGAGTGTGACGGCAGATAAGAAACGCAGGAGCCAGCCAAAGCTGACCCCTGCGGCTGATTACAGTACCAGACCGGCAATCGATGCCGAAAGCACGCTGACCAGCGTTGAACCGTACAGCAGTTTCAGGCCAAAGCGCGAAACCACGTTACCCTGTTCTTCATGCAAACCTTTAATCGCACCGGCAACAATCCCGATGGATGAGAAGTTAGCGAATGAGACCAGGAACACTGACAGGATGCCTTCACCGCGTGGTGACAGCTGACCCGCGATTTTCTGCAGATCCATCATCGCAACAAACTCATTCGACACCAGTTTCGTCGCCATAATACTGCCAACCTGTAACGCTTCATGCGTCGGCACGCCCATCATCCAGGCAAACGGGAAGAAGACATAACCGAGAATCGCCTGGAAGCTGATACCAAAAACGGCATCAAACAGCGCATTGACCGCCGAGATCAGCGCGATAAAGCCGATCAGCATCGCCGCAACGATAATTGCCACTTTAAAACCGGCCAGAATATACTCGCCCAGCATTTCAAAGAAGCTCTGGCCTTTATGCGTATTGGCCAGTTGCAGATCTTCCTCACCGTCTACCCGATACGGGTTGATCAACGACAGCACAATAAAGGTACTGAACATATTCAGGATCAGTGCTGCTACCACATATTTCGGCTGAAGCATGGTCATATAGGCACCGACAATCGACATCGACACCGTGGACATCGCCGTAGCGGCCATGGTGTACATGCGACGCTGTGACATTTTGCCAAGAATATCCTTATAGGCGATAAAGTTTTCTGATTGTCCCAAAATCAGTGAGCTTACCGCATTAAAGGATTCCAGCTTGCCCATGCCGTTGACTTTTGACAGCACGGTCCCGATTGCGCGAATAACTATCGGCAGGATACGGAAGTGTTGCAAAATACCGATCAGTGCAGAGATAAAGACAATAGGGCAGAGTACATTCAGGAAGAAGAACGCCAACCCTTTATCCGACATTCCGCCAAAGACAAAATTTGTCCCTTCTGCGGCAAATTTGAGTAATTTCTCAAAGAAATCCGAAAAGCCTTGTACAAATCCGAGGCCGATTTCCGAGTTCAGGAAGAACCAGGCAAGCAGAACCTCAATTACCAGCAGCTGTATGACAAAACGAACGCGGATGTTTTTGCGATCGCTGCTGACCAGTAAGGCCAGTAACGCCACAACCCCTAGCGCCAAAGCAAAGTGCAGAATGCGGGACATGATTGCTCCAAATATGAGGCAGGTTATATTTCGCTGTGTATTCTATGTAACGCGAGGCGCAAAAACGAGATCAAAACCACATTATAACAATTAGCTATACCTTGAGGCGTCAGAAAAGCCTGACAGATCACATCTGCAAGCGGTTTGAAAAAGCGGCTGGTGAGTTGTTAACCTTCTGTTTCTGTCTTACAGTGGGGCGACAGCTGATAATTATCGCTCAATTATTGTGTTTCAATTTATAGCAAAGGCTATACTTTATAGCGCTGGCTATTACACTAATCGCTATAAACTCATTCACACCCGCTTGAGAATCCTTATCCTGAAGGATAGTTAAGCATTTCAGGCAAGAGGCAGCAAAATGTCAGAGAGCCGCACCGCGCAACGTGCTGCACGCGGAGTTCGCAAAGTTAAATTAGCCCTGATGGGGCCAGCCTTTATTGCGGCGATTGGTTATATCGATCCCGGCAACTTTGCCACCAATATCCAGGCGGGTGCTTCCTACGGCTATAAGCTGCTGTGGGTGGTGGTGTGGGCCAACGTGATGGCGATGCTGATCCAGCTGATGTCGGCCAAGCTGGGTATCGCTACCGGCAAAAATCTTGCGGAACATATTCGCGATCGTTTTCCACGTCCGGCGGTATGGTTCTATTGGGTGCAGGCGGAAATTATCGCCATGGCAACCGATCTGGCGGAGTTTATCGGCGCGGCGATTGGTTTTAAGCTGCTGCTTGGCGTCACTCTGTTGCAGGGAGCGGTACTGACCGGCGTCGCGACCTTCCTGATTCTGATGCTGCAAAGCCGAGGGCAGAAACCACTTGAACTGGTGATTGCCGGTCTGCTGCTGTTCGTTGCGGCCGCCTATATCATCGAGCTGGTTTTCTCACAGCCGAAAGTGGTCGATCTGCTGCAGGGCATGGCGATCCCTTCACTGCCGACCGCCGATGCGGTGTTCCTGGCAGCCGGTGTGCTGGGGGCGACCATTATGCCGCATGTGATTTATTTGCACTCATCGCTGACGCAGCGCGGTGATGGTAACTCGCGCGCTGAGCGCTATTCAGCCACGAAACTGGATGTGGCGATAGCCATGACGATTGCCGGTTTCGTTAACCTGGCGATGATGGCGACGGCAGCGGCGGCATTCCACTTTAGCGGCCACAGCGGTATTGCCGATCTTGAACAGGCTTACCTGACTTTAGAGCCGTTGCTCAGCCATGCGGCTGCCACGGTATTTGGTCTGAGTCTGGTCGCGGCGGGGCTGTCGTCAACGGTGGTGGGTACGTTGGCGGGGCAAGTGGTAATGCAGGGCTTCATCCGTTTCCATATTCCGCTGTGGATTCGTCGGGTAGTGACAATGCTGCCTTCCTTTATTGTCATTATGGCGGGTTGGGATCCGACGCGAATTCTGGTGATGAGTCAGGTGCTGCTGAGCTTCGGTATTGCACTGGCGCTGGTGCCGCTGCTGGCATTCACCGGCAATCGCGAACTGATGGGCGATATGGTTAATTCCCGCCTGATGCAAAATACCGGCAAAGTGATAGTGCTGCTGGTGGTGGCGTTAAATCTCTATCTGCTGGTGGGAATGGCGCTGGGGCTTTAGCTTAGTCCTGTCGGGGAGCCGAAAAACGGCCCCCCGATTCAGCTATCAGTCATCGTGATGATGGCGATGATGTTTTTTCCATTCGTGTTGCTGATGGCGGCGTTCGCGCTCACGATGTTTCCACTCGCGCTTGCGCTGCTGTTCATGCCAGGCGTGCTCGCGCTCCCGCTCTTTATGACGACGCCACTCTTCATGTCGCCACCAGCGTCCTTTTTCCCACTGATAATTATCACGCCACCAGCGATCATCGCGCCAGCGGCCACCGTCCCAGTACTGGCCACGGTCGTCACGGTCTCCCAGATGCAGCGTCACACCGGGTAATAAAGTAATTTCTGCGCTATTGGCTTGTGCTGTGTGGATAGCCAAAGGCGATAAGCTTGCCAGCAAGGCGGCAAAAATAATGGCACGTTTCATATTATCTCCTTATCAACGGCAGGCTGCACCGCTGGGTCAGGCAAGATTATCCTGAGTGCGCAACGTAATCTTTCGGGGAGTTTCTGAAAAATAGCGACAAAATTGAATTTGAGACAAATCTGCATCGGGGAAAACCGCCGTCGAAACGGCGGGGTAAACGCTTACACTAAAATGGCTTCAATCTGTTCCAGCTGTTGTGCGCTGAAGTGACGATTGGCCAGCATGCCAACTGCATCATCAATCTGGCTGGTTTTACTGGCACCGATCAATACCGAGGTGACGCGATCGCCGCGCAGCACCCATGCCAGCGCCATTTGCGACAGCTTCTGACCGCGATCTGTCGCCAGCTGATTAAGCTGACGCACTTTTGCCATCTTCTCTTCTGTCAGTTGCTCGCTGCTCAGGAAACGACTGCCGCTGGCGGCGCGTGAATCTTGCGGCACTCCCTGCAAATAACGATCGGTCAGCATGCCGCCAGCCAGCGGTGAGAAAGCGATACTGCCGACGCCGCCTTGTTCAAGTACATCCAGCAATCCATCTTCTGGAGCGCGTTCAAACATGGAGTATTTTGGCTGATGGATCAGGCATGGCGTACCGAGATCGCGCAGGATAGCGATCGCCTGTTGCGCCAGATCCGCCGGATAATTTGAGATCGCGGCATACAGCGCCTTGCCCTGGCGTACCAGATGATCCAGCGCGCCCATGGTTTCTTCCAGCGGGGTTTCCGGGTCCGGACGATGGTGATAGAAGATATCAACATACTCCAGCCCCATGCGCTTCAGGCTTTGATCAAGGCTGGAAACCAGATACTTACGCGATCCCCAGTCGCCGTAAGGCCCGTCCCACATGGTATAACCCGCTTTGGACGAGATAATCAGTTCGTCACGGAAGGGGCGAAAATCCTCGCGCAGGATACGCCCGAAATTCTCCTCAGCCGAACCTGGCGGTGGGCCATAGTTATTAGCCAGATCAAAATGGGTAATGCCACGATCAAAAGCATGACGCAGCAGATTACGGCTGTTCTCCAGCAGTGTGTTATCGCCGAAGTTATGCCATAAACCCAGCGAAATCGCTGGAAGTTTCAGGCCGCTACGTCCGCAGCGGCGATATTCCATCTGTTGGTAGCGCCCGGCATCGGGAAGATAGTGCATGTTTTTATCCTGCAGTATTGAGGGTCGGTAAGCCTTACAGCATAGCAGTGTATGCGTTTACACTAATCGGTTCCGCGCCCTGCATCGCAACTTACAGAAAATTCCGCACGCGTAACGTTCAGTTTCCAGCATCTGTTGTTTCAGCATCGATCGGCAGGTCGCTGTTATGGCTATTTATCCAATACTTAAAGCTCAGTCCGCTCGTAAGGAGTCCGATAATGAGCATTACCACGGTTGGCGATTATCTGCTGCATCGACTTAATGAAATCGGTATCGATCATCTTTTTGGCGTTCCCGGCGACTATAATCTGCAATTTCTCGATCATGTGATTGACCATCCGCGGCTCGCCTGGGTCGGTTGTACCAATGAGCTGAATGCTGCCTATGCCGCCGACGGTTACGCCCGCTGCAAACCTGCCGCTGCGCTGCTTACCACCTTTGGCGTTGGCGAATTAAGTGCGATTAACGGCATTGCCGGCAGCTATGCCGAGTATGTACCGGTAATACATATTGTGGGGGCGCCTTCACTGAGCGCCCAGCAGCAGGGTGATTTGATTCACCATTCGCTGGGGGAAGGAGATTTTACGCCGTTTCTGCGCATGGCGCAGCCGGTCAGCGTTGCACAGGCGGCGTTAACCCCGGCTAATGCCTGCGAAGAGATTGATCGCGTGCTGGCTGAAGTGCTGGTGCAGCGCCGCCCCGGCTATCTGTTGCTGTCGACTGACGTGGCGGCATCTCCGGCGGACTTGCCGCAGTCAGCGCTAAGCTTGCCAGCGGCTGCGGATTACCGCGCCGCGCTGGCGGCGTTCAGCGACGCGGCAGAACAGATGTTGGCACAGGCGAAAAGCGTTTCGCTGCTGGCCGATTTTCTCGCCGATCGTTTTAAAGTGACACCCGAGCTGGCGAGCTGGCTGCAACAGGTTAATTTGCCGTATGCCACCTTATTAATGGGCAAAGGCGTGCTGCCGGAACAGCTGCCGGGTTTTGTCGGGACCTATGCCGGTGCCGCCAGTATTGAGTCCACGCGCCGCGCCATTGAAGAGGCGGAGGTGATAATTGCCGTCGGCGTGCGCTTCAGCGATACCATTACCGCCGGCTTTACCCAGCAAATCGTTCCGCAACGGTTTATCGATATTCAGCCGTTTTTCAGCCGGATTGGCGACCGTCAGTTTGATAACCTGCCAATGCAGGCGGCCGTTGCGGCACTGCACCAGCTAAGTTTACATTATCAGCAACAGTGGACCCACACCGCGCCCGCCCCACCGGCGCTGCCGCCGGCGTCAGGGGCGAAACTGAGTCAGAATGCGTTCTGGCAGGCTATGCAGAATTTTATCCAGCCGGGTGACCTGCTGGTGGCCGATCAGGGTACTGCCGCGTTTGGTGCCGCCGCGCTGCGCCTGCCGCAAAATTGCCAGCTGCTGGTACAGCCATTATGGGGATCGATTGGTTACAGTTTACCGGCAACATTCGGCGCGCAAACCGCCGATACCGAACGGCGGGTGATCCTGATTATCGGCGACGGTTCGGCGCAGCTGACCATTCAGGAGCTGAGTTCGATGATGCGTGATGGCCTGAAACCGATTATTTTCCTGCTGAATAATGATGGCTACACGGTAGAACGGGCCATCCATGGTGCTGAGCAGCGCTATAATGATATTGCAGCCTGGAACTGGACCCAACTCCCGCAGGCGCTGAGCCTGCATTGTCCGGCACAAAGCTGGCGGGTGGTCGAGAACGTTCAGCTGACTGAAGTGATGAAGGTCATTGACGCCAGCCCGCGTTTATCGCTGGTAGAAGTGGTATTGCCACAGATGGATGTTCCGCCGTTGTTGCAGGCGGTCAGCGCGGCCTTAAATCAGCGCAATTCATGCTGATTTTCAGAAAGATGCCAGTGGGCAGCCCGCCCGCTGGCATATAATGTAGAACGCGCTTTTTTCAGTCAGACGCTCGCCTTTCTTCCCGGTGAGCGTTGTTGTTTTATCGGGGGAAATTTATAGTGGTACTCATTGACGTTAACGGAGCAGCAGAATAATGACAAAATATGCTTTGACAGGCGATGTTGGCGGCACCAACGCACGCCTCGCCCTGTGCGAGGTGGAAACGGGCAACCTGTCGCAGGTCAAAACTTTCCCGACATCAGAATATGACAGTCTTGAAGCCGTGATTCGCGTCTATCTTGAAGAGCAACAGCAGGATATTAAAGACGGCTGTATCGCTATCGCCTGCCCAATAACCGAAGACTGGGTCGAGATGACCAATCACGACTGGGCGTTTTCCACCCGTCAGCTGAAAGCAAATCTTGGTTTTGAGCATCTGGAAATTATCAACGACTTTACTGCGGTATCAATGGCAATCCCGATGCTGTCGGCGGCGGATGTCATCCAGTTTGGTGGTAAAGATGCAGTTAAAGACCGTCCGATTGCGGTTTACGGTGCCGGAACCGGCCTCGGCGTGGCGCACCTGGTGCACGTCGATAAGCGCTGGGTGAGTCTGCCGGGCGAGGGCGGTCACGTAGATTTTGCGCCTAACAGTGAAGAAGAAGACCTGATTCTGGAAGTGCTGCGTGCGGAAATCGGCCATGTATCCGCCGAACGCGTGCTGTCCGGGATGGGGCTGGTCAATCTGTATCGGGCGATTGTTAAATCAGATGACCGTGTACCAGAAAACCTGTCGCCGAAGGATGTTTCTGCGCGTGCGCTGGAAGACAGCTGTATTGACTGCCGTCGGGCGCTGTCACTGTTCTGCGTGATTATGGGGCGTTTTGGTGGCAACCTGGCGCTGACGCTTGGCACTTTTGGCGGCGTGTATATCGCCGGGGGCATTGTGCCGCGCTTCCTCGAATTCTTTAAATCCTCGGGTTTCCGCGCGGCATTTGAAGATAAAGGGCGTTTTCGCGACTACGTTACCGATATTCCGGTGTATATGATCACCCACGATCAACCGGGCCTGCTGGGTGCCGGAGCGCATCTGCGTCAGACGCTGGGGCGCGTGCTGTAACCGCTGATTTTCCCGCTGGGGCGGCGTTCTCGCCGCCTAAGCCCGCGGTGATTACAACCGCATTAACTGGCGGAATGCCTTAACCTTACTTCTGCTGACCGGCACCTGAAAATCCAGATCGCGCAGCTTCAGAATATAGGTATTGTTGAACCAAGGCTCGATTTCGCGAATTTTACTCAGATTAACGCACCATGAGCGGTGGCAGCGGAAGAAATACTCTTCCGGCAGGCGGCTGCAAAACTCGGTGATATTCATCGACATCACGTACTCTTCACGCCGCGTATAAACAAACGTCATTTTTTCATGCGCTTCAGCATAATAAATATCGTTAATATCGGTGACGATAATCCGATCATCTTTCTCTAAATTGATGGTCATCGGTGTGTGACGCGCCTGCGGGGTGCCAGCGGTTTGCGCCTGCTGATTCTGCTGGTGGGTCAGTTCCAGCTTGCGCAACATGGTGACAATCCGCGACTCATGGTATGGCTTGAGAATATAGTCGAAGGCTTCCAGCTCAAAGGCTTCTACCGCATGTTCTTTATAAGCGGTGATAAATACAATCAGCGGCTTATGGGTGAATTTGCTGATGTTTTGCGCCAGCAATACCCCATCCAGTGATGGAATGTTGATATCGAGAAAGATCACGTCGACCTGATGATTTTGCAGATATTTCAGCACGTCGAGACCGTCATCAAAACGGCCTTCAATCTTAATCTGGCTATGTTGCTGAATCAGCCAGCTTAGCTCTTGCTGAGCCAGAAACTCATCTTCAACAATAATCGCATTCACAAGTTATTCCCCAAAAAACGGTGCATCACACCGAAAGTGAACCATTATTTTCTGTCAGCGAACTGCCATTTTTACTGACGTAGAAAGCGATTTCTGTCCCGGGATTAAGCCGGTAAATCTGTAACCCTTCACCGTACAGTAACTTCACGCGATGATGCACGTTGAGTAAACCAATTTTATTGCCCGGCATTTCGTTATTTTCGACGCGTGCTATTACTTCGTCACTGATGCCATTCCCGGTGTCGCGTACCGAAATACGCACCCGGTTACCCTGATCCTGTACTGCCAGCACCACCACGCCTTTGCCCCGGCAGGGCTGAATGCCGTGCACGATGGCATTTTCCACCAGCGGCTGGATTAACAAACTCGGCACTTTACAGGCGACATCTTCATCGACTTCATAAATTACCGTCAGTTTGTCACCGAAGCGTGCCTGCTCAATCGCGATATAATCTTTAACTTGATACAGCTCTTTCTTGATATCGATAGCGTCATCATCGCTGAACTCCAGGTTATAGCGCAGATAGCGTGACAGATTGATAATTAACTGACGTGCAGTATCCGGATTCAGCCGAATCGAAGAGGAGATGGCATTCAGCGCATTAAACAGAAAGTGTGGATTAATCTTGCTTTGCAGCGCGCGCAATTCAGCTTTATTCGCCATTTCACGCAGCTGCTCGGCGCGCGAGACTTCCAGCTGGGTCGAGATAATCTGCGACAGCCCGATAGCCATCTCCTTCAGCGACCAGGTAATTCGGTGCGCGTGGCGGTAATAAATTTTCAGCGTGCCGGTCACTTCGCCTTTTTCCCGCAGCGGAATCACAATCATAGAGTGAATATCTGGCGTGCGGTGCGCTTCATCATTGTTCTTAATGATAATTTTCCCGCAGGCAATTGCCTGCGCAGTAGTCGGGCTGATGCCATCATCGCCGTTATGATAGTTGTGCTCGCCAAAGCCAACATAGGCAAGAATCTGATGTTTATTGGTAATTGCCACGGCATCGGCATTAATATCGCAGCGGATAATATCGCAGACCTTGCGTAGCGACTGGCTGTTGACCTGGCGAAACAGCGGCAGGGTTTTATTGGCGATATCCAGCGCCAGCTTGGCCTGCCGCGCGGCAATCGCCTCTTTTTCGCCCTCGACGCTCTGCACCAGTAATACAATTAAGCCAATGCACACCGCGCCAAGAATCATCGGCAGGGCAATTTCCGATACGATAGCCAGACCGAGTGATTTAGGTTCGGCCCACAGCACAATCAGCAGCATGGTCAGTGACTCACACAGCATGCCGCCAATAATACCGACGCTCCACTGTTTGTCCTTCGCCACTTTCAGGTTGATCCAGCCAGCGATAAATCCGGCGGCAATACTGGTGACTAAACAGGGAACCGACGTCACGCCGTGGATATCGATCAGAAAACGGTGAACCCCGGCAATGACGCCGGTAGCAATGCCAACCCACGGGCCAAACAGAATCCCGCCGGACATCACCGCAATCACTCTGACGTTAACCAGCGATCCGTCGACGTTAATGCCGGTCCAGGTGCCAAACAGCGCAAACAGTGAAAAGATAGCGGTAACGGCAACCAGCTCCTGACGCGAATGCTGATCTTTTTGCAGTAACTGGCGAAAGTGACGCGTGCGCGTCATAAAGAATAAGCTGATTAACATCAGCGCCGCGCGGTCAAACACCGCCAGCAGCATGTCAAAGATGGATTGCACAGGCATCCCGCAAGGCTAAAGTTGAAGCCACAATAATAAGGAAACTCATGGTAATGTGCCAGGCAACTGCGCGGAAGATTGCCGCATCGCGGCTTAAGATCAATTTTGCTGCAATAAATAGCGGGGCGAAAGCCTTCGCCCCGTCAACGTCAGCCTTTAAGTTGCACTTTTCCTAATGCTGTCAGGCTCTGTTCACCAGCGCGGCCAGTAAAATCGACCTCGAAGTCATCGGCGGCAAAGTCCGGCGGCGACCTTCCCTCAACAAACGCCGGCCACTGGCGGTGCAGATAAGCGGCGTTTTTCTCACACCAGGGCGCGGCAGCGATATACATCACGTTACTGTCAAACTCGCCATGATGCTCGTTTTCCACCGCATGAATCACATCGCAGTGCCAGAAAACCGTGTCACCCGGTTCCATATCCGGAATTGAGGAAATCCCTTCCAGTAAAAGAGGATGCCAGCTTTCACTGACCGATAATGCCCGGCCAGGGGCCGCACCACACAGATCGTCTTCCGGCACGTCATCCTGTAGCGCACGCAGCAAAATATAGGCCATGGCGTTGGCTACCGGCAGTAACCGCAGCGTACCGCCATGCTGGCGTTGCGGCGTCAGCGCCGTCCAGCCCTGAAAAGTACGAAACATCGAACAGACCGCCGGTGACGGGCATTCGCGCACTTCGGTACGTTTTTCCGCATCAAACGGATTATATTGCTGCCAGTTACCGCTGAATACCGCGCGGTATACATGACGGAAGTTCTCATCCAGCCAGCGCTCAATCGAACCGCCATCCACATGTGGCGACAGCCCCAGTGACGTGGAGTTTGGCGGGCGGCGACGGGTGCGATCGGCATAAGTCACCACGCGCTGCGGATCAAAATGCTGCTGACCGTGGCTTTCGCTTTGCCACAGGCTGTTAAGAAACACCTGAACTGCGGTCATGCGCGCATGCTGGCGCGCTTCCACCTGTGGCGCAGACCAGTAAATGCCATAGATTTGTGGCTTACTGGCTTTCAGATCGCCAAAATAATTATCTTCCGCCGCATGTTTGAGTCGTTCGACAAAATTATTCCGCTCAAGGTAGTCACCCACTTCCTGATTCCACTGGCGCGCGGTCTCCTGCGGGAATACGCCACGAATGGTGCAGCAGCCGCGTTGCCTGACCCGCTGTTTCTGTTGTTCGCTAATCCGCCCCTGGATAATGTCTTCCGCGTCCAGTTGCGGCACCGGATGTTCGCCCGCAGCCTGCGCGCTATGCAGTTGATCGATCTGCCGGCGCATATCCGCTTCAACTTGTTGAAATACGTCACGGTAATCAGGCAGCTCAGCGCGTAACTTGATCTTGATCTCACGAATGGCGGTGGGTATATCGTCGATATGTAGTGATGGCATAAGATGTTCTCCGGGTCTGTTTTACAGCTCAGAATATTTTTCTATTGGTAGGTTCGTAGCCATCAGAACGCAAAAAAGCGGAATTAAACAGGGTTGAGTTTATAACTAAATTTCCCCTTATCAGGGAGTGTGCTATGCATTTGACGACGGAACGGTTGGTATTAAGCAAGCTGCAACCGGAAGACTGGCAGTTATTTAACGCGCTGCACAACGATAAACAGGTCATGCGCTGGATCAGTGAGATCCCTTCGCACGCAGATATTCTTCAGCGATTTAACGAGCGTCTGGCCCCGTGGCAAACCAGCAGTTATCACATGTTGTGTATGGTGCTGCGGCTGCGTGAAACGGGTGAAGCGCTGGGAATGCTGGGCGCTAATGCCGACTGGATTCCCTGGCGTCAGGTTGAAGTCGGTTATTCATTGCTGCCGCAACATTGGGGAAAAGGCTACGTCAGTGAGGCCTTACAATTGATGTGTCAGTTTTTAACCGTTCAGTGCGAATTCCACAAACTGAAAGCCTCGGTTGTGGAAGGGAACTGGGCGTCACGGCGGGTACTGGAGCACAGTGGTTTTGAGCTGGAGGGGACACTGCGGGATAATTATCTGCTGCGTGGGCAGTGGGTAAACGATTGGGTGTTTGGTCGGCTGAATAATGCCAATTGAAAAAATTTTATCCTGCCCCCTCGACAGCCTGGCAAACAGTGCGATATGTTCATTCCTCGACCACCGCAGTGGTCAGCGTCGCTCGGACGGTCCGGGCGCTTACGTAAATCAGAGGATGCTATGGCTGACAACGGCTCAACTCGTCGTTTTTCTCGTATTGAACGTCTCCCCCCTTATGTGTTCAACATCACTGCTGAGCTGAAAATGGCTGCGCGTCGGCGCGGCGAAGATATTATTGATTTCAGCATGGGTAACCCGGATGGCCCCACGCCACCCCACATTGTCGAAAAACTCTGTACCGTTGCCCAGCGCGAAGATACTCACGGTTACTCGACTTCGCGCGGAATCCCGCGCTTGCGCCGGGCGATCTCCCGCTGGTATGCCGATCGCTATCAGGTAGATATCGATCCAGAGTCGGAAGCTATCGTTACCATTGGATCGAAAGAGGGGCTGGCGCATCTGATGCTGGCAACGCTTGATCATGGCGATACCGTACTGGTGCCGAATCCCAGCTATCCGATTCATATTTATGGCGCAGTCATTGCTGGTGCTCAGGTGCGCTCGGTGCCGCTGGTAGCCGGCGTCGACTTCTTTAATGAGCTGGAGCGGGCGATACGCGAAAGCTATCCGAAACCGAAGATGATGATCCTCGGCTTTCCGTCTAACCCGACCGCGCAGTGCGTCGAGCTGGATTTCTTCGAGCGGGTTATCGCGCTGGCAAAACAGTATAACGTACTGGTGATCCACGATCTTGCCTACGCCGATATCGTGTATGACGGCTGGAAAGCGCCCTCAATTATGCAGGTACCGGGTGCGCGTGATGTGGCGGTTGAATTCTTTACCCTGTCAAAAAGTTACAATATGGCCGGCTGGCGCATCGGTTTTATGGTAGGCAACAAAGAGCTGGTCAGCGCGCTGGCGCGCATTAAAAGCTATCACGATTACGGCACGTTTACGCCGTTGCAGGTGGCCGCAATTGCCGCGCTGGAAGGCGATCAGCAGTGCGTGCTTGATATCGCCGCGCAGTATAAACGCCGTCGCGATGTGCTGGTAAAAGGTTTGCATGAAGCGGGCTGGATGGTTGAAGTGCCAAAAGCGTCAATGTACGTCTGGGCGAAGATTCCCGAGCACTACGCACATTTAGGTTCGCTGGAGTTCGCCAAGCATATGTTGCAGGAAGCGAAAGTCTGCGTGTCACCAGGTATCGGTTTTGGCGATTACGGCGATACCCACGTGCGCTTTGCGCTGATTGAGAACAGCGATCGTATTCGTCAGGCGGTCAGGGGAATTAAAGCGATGTTTCGTGCTGACGGTGTTATCACGTCTGAGTAATGAAAACGTTATGAAGGGGCGGCGATTTTCGCCGCCCTGACAGAATGCCTGCGCTGTATTAAACCATTAACATAAAAGTGCCGACCCAGATGCACAGGAAGAAAGAGATTCCCATCAAAGCGTATTTCACCAGATAACTCCTCTGAGCAGTTACGACAGTGGTGATCCCAGGCCCACGTAACGCAACAGATTGAGAGAAAGATGTGCTTATTAAGGTGCATCACGCTTTCATCTCAGGTTGCCCCGGGAAACCCGGAGCAGGATCGGGACTAATCTACGCTGAAATATCTGTAAAATAAATAGTCTTGTTCTGAGACGTTCTTCACAATTATTTAACCATAATCTGCGGCACCACTGACATTCCGACGCGCAGGCGGGAAAGGTCCGGCTGGTCGGCATCCAGCACGATTTTAACCGGCAAACGCTGTACCACTTTGGTGAAATTACCGGTGGCATTATCCGCCGCGATAGCGGAGAAAGTGCTGCCGGTAGCTGGCGCAACGCTGTCAACGTGCCCACTAAAATGGCTACCGGGAAGGGCATCGACTTCAATAGAAACCGCCTGACCCGGCTGCACATTAGCCAGCTGCGTTTCAAGGAAGTTCGCCACCACATAGCTTTGCTGTAGCGGCACCACTGCCAGTAAACGCGTACCCGCCGAGACAAAAGCCCCCTGACGCAGTGAGCGCTGACCAATCACGCCGTCAACCGGTGCGGTAATGCGGGTATAAGAGAGGTTTAACTGAGCCTGATCGACGCTGGCCTGCGAGGCGGCAATATCCGCTTTCGCCTGCTTCAGGCTGGCCTGCAAAATCCCCACCTGCTTGGTTGATGCCAGCAGCGCGGCCTGATCCTGCTGCACCTGCGCGGCGGCGGAGCGCATGGTCGAGCTGGCCTTTTGCTGTTCGTCGGCGGTAGCGGTACCGGATTTCAACAGCTGACGATAGCGGTCGGCATTTTGCCCGGCGTAGCTGAGCGTTGCCTGGCTGGAGCTAACGGCGGCACGGGATTGGTTAATCACCGCTTGTTGCTGATCCAGCTGAGCTTCAATGCTGATGAGCTTGGCCTGACTGATCTGCAGATTGGCATTGGCGGTTTCCAGCGCCACGCGATAGTCGCGGTCGTCCAGCGTTGCCAGCAAATCGCCAGCCTTAACCTGCTGGTTATCGGTGACATTCACGTTGGCGATATAGCCAGAGATCTTCGGCGCGACCAGCGTGTAGTCGGCGGTAATATAAGCATCTTCGGTGCGATAACTTTTTTGCGTCATCGTCGACCAGATAAACAGCGCTATCGCCAGCAGCATAACCAGCAGCAGCGTCAGCAGAAGAGTTCGTTTTGCAGGAGTGAAACGCATAATCATTTTCCCGGGGTGTGCGTGACAGATTGAATAAGAGTTTGCGGCGGCCAGACGCGTTTTGGCAGCCAGACGGTAAGCAGGACCAGCAGTATTGCGAAGCCAATCAGCATCAGGTAGCTGTCACTGATGCTCAAAACCACACTCTGATGTTTTACCAGCGTGGCGAAGTGGCCAATATTTTCCGCCGAACTGATGCTGCCGTCTGGCAGCAGCGGAGCGGAGCTGCTGGCGCTGGCGGCTGAATCAGCCGTCATCAGCCACGAGCGGTTTGCCGCCTGATCGAGCAGGTTATGTGAATGAAACTGCTGGCGATGGCTGAGAAACCATTCAACTAATGCGCCCGCGGCGACGCTGGAAAAACCGCGTACGGTATTAAACATCGCTGAAGCAAACGGTCCTTCCGGCGGCAGAACGACGCTGGTGGCACTCATCAGCACCGAGACGATCATCATCGGCTGACCAAACGCCTGCATAGCCTGAATCATCCAGAAATTTTCCCGCGCCCAGTCGCTGGTCAGCTGCGACCCCATCAGGCAAGAGGCCGCCATCAGCGCCGCGCCCAGCGACAGCATCCAGCGGCTGTCTATCCAGCGTAGATTAAGCAGTGCCGCCACCAGCGGCGCAATAATCAGCTGCGGCAAGCCAATCGCCAGCGCCAGCGGCGCAAACTGCGCGGTGCGAAAACCCTCAACCTGAGCAAAATAGGCAGAAGGCAGCGCCGAGCCGGATAGCGCAATGGTCAGCACGATGGCCAGCACCAGCAAGCCATGTGCGAGATTGGTGCGCGCCAGAATCTGCAGTTTGAACAGCGGCAGCGGATGAAACCACTCGTTAATAAAGAACACCAGCAGCAGGGCCAGCGAACTGAGCAGCATCGCGCAGATTAGCGGCGAGTTCAGCCAGTCCAGCCGTTCACCTTGCGTCAGCGTCATCACCAGCAGCGCCATTCCGCTACAGCCGGTCAGCATGCCGAACAGATCGATTTGCTTAAAGCGTTCGAAACGGGTGGGATCCTGCGGCAGGCCCCAGGCGATCAATAATCCGGCCACTATCATTGGCGGGATCACCTGCCAGAAAACAAACTGCCAGCCTACCGAGTCGGTCCAGAATGCCGCCAGTGAAGCGGCCATATTGGGTCCGAAAGTTGCGGTTAACGCATAGGCGCTCAAACCAAACAATTTTATTGGCGGCGGCAAAAAGCGCAGGGCGACGGTCATTAACAGTGGCGGCAGCGCCCCGCCAAAAATACCCTGTAAAACGCGCAGGGCGATAAACAGCGTAATATCCGGCGCGAAGGGCAGCAGTGCGCCGGTCACGGCAAAACCGATCGACACGCCAATGGCAAAGCGGCGCAGTGAAAGAGTGACGGCAAACCACGGTGCGATCATCATAGTGGCGACTTCAGCCGCCTGATAAACCGTCGTAATCCAGCTACCCTGGTCATAGCTGATGCCGAGTGCCGCGCGCACGTCAGCCAGTGCAATATCACTGACGCGATCGTTTAAACCCGAGGTGAGCGCAGCGATCAGTACTCCCACTAAACCAAGCGCCAGACGCAGGGTAAAAGGATGGGGGACCGGTGCCGCAGCGGGCTGGCCGTTCATAGCAGATGCTCCATAAGAAATTATTATATTCGGTGCACTGTATTGCGATGTGATACAGCGGGCTGCATATTACATCGTGGTTTGCTGTATTGCAATGTGGTACAGGCTGTAAAAAGTGCGCAAGAAGCGCTAAAGTATCTTTGCCCTGATAATAAAGAGAACATCATGTCTGTATCTGAAAACCCTCAACGCCGCGACGATGAAAAAGCGGGTGGCATTCAGGTCATCGCTCGCGCCGCGAAAATTCTCAATGCCTTAGGTGAACAATCAAATGGCATGAGCCTGGGGGAAATTGCCCAGGCGGTGGATTTACCGCGCTCGACCGTGCAGCGTATTGTCGCTGCGCTTGATTCTGTCCAGATGGTGCGAATTCAGGGGGCGGGCGGCGTGCGCCTCGGGCCTGCGCTGCTGCGACTGCTGTCCGGAGTGCATACCGATGTGGTAGAAATCGCCAAACCCTATTTACAGACGCTGTGTGATGCGACCGGAGAAACCGTATCGTTGTCGCGCGCCAGCGGCACGCAGCTGGCAATTTTGCATTACGTGGTCGCCGATCGCGAGCTGCGGGTGGTGCCGCGTATCGGCCTTAATCTGCCACTGTACAGCACCTCGGGTGGCCGCGCGCTGCTGGCGCTGGAGTGTGATGACGATGCGCGCACGCTGGTGGGTGAGGCGTATATGGCGATAACGCAAAATACGATTAAAACGCTGCCAGAGCTGCTGGCACACTTGAAAGAGGTGCGCCAGACCGGCGTCTCTTACGATCGCGGTGAAACGCTGGAGGGCATCTCCACCATGGCGGTGGCGATTGATACCGTGCTTGGGCGTTTCAGCATTTCATTACTGGTGCCCTGCGCACGTTTTCAGCTGAATGAAGCACTGTACCGTGCTGAAATTCTCAAGTGCAAAGAGGCAATGACGCGTGAGATTGGTAAAATTACCGCTCGCGATTAAGGGAGAGAGAGATGAAAACGCTGTTAGTGGCAGTCGATAATTCAGATGTAGCCCGGAAAGTGGTTTCGCTGGCAACCGAACAGGCGCTGGCGATGCAGGCTGAAGTGGTGGTGATATGTTGTGTTGATCCCAGCTACTCGACTCCGGCTGGCCCGCTGGACATTACCGCCGGGGAAGATCCGGCAGATTTTGGTGCTGCCCAGGATGAGCAAAACACCGCCGAAGCCGCGGTGCGACACGCGCTGGCGCAACTATTGCGTGCCGGCATCAATGCCCGTGGCCGGGTCGTGGCGGGCGAGTCGGCAGAAACCATTGTGGCACAGGCAAATGAGCTGCAAGCCGCGATGATTATCATGGGACGTCGTCATCTGTCGCCATTCAACCGTCTGCTGAAAGGCTCGGTCAGTGCTGCGGTCATCGAACGTGCGCATTGCCCGGTGCTGGTGGATGTGCGCGCAGAATAACCCTCTGCCTGGGCGGTGCGCCACGCGCCGCCTGAAATCTCAGTCTGACTCGGGAAACCTGTTTTGAATAACCCAACCCTGATCCCTTCGGTTATCGCGCTGTTGGTGCTGTCACTGCTGGCATTGTTGCTGGTTAAAAAAGGTAAAATTGGTCGCCTGAGCGCGTTGTTATTGGTAATTATTCCGCTGGTGGTGGGCAATGGGGTCTGGCTCGGCTGGATTTATCCGCAGCAAAAACAGCAGCAGCTACAACAACAGCAACAACGGCAGGCGGATAAAATTGCTGATGCACAGCAGCAGCTGGCCGCGACGCCGCCGTACAGCACCATCAGGCAGCAGCAGCCAGCGCTGTATAAGCAGATAAATGAGCAATTAGTCGCTGCGGTACGCGCCGGAACTGACCCGGACAAAGCGATAGGCCAGCTACGCCCAATGGTGGCTGAACTGCTTAATCAGCGGGTAGGGCGCGCAGATGACGACAGCATCATCAACTATATGCGCCTCTCGGTCAGCCAGATGGAAAACCTGCGGCAGCAGAATGGGGAGCTGTGCTTTAAGTTTCTGTTCCCGCAAATCCGCGGCGGTGTGAACAGCGAAGAGCTGTTGCCGCAAACGTTACTGCAACAGGATCGGCAGCAGATGGATGCGCTGCTACGCGCCAGTCAGGGGGCAGAGAAGCCGATCGATATTGCGCAGGCGCGCCGGAGTCTGCAAAGCATTGTGCGTAAGCTGTATGCCAAATGGGGCAGCGATCTGCAATTGCTGAATTCTCCCACTGACAGCCGTGTCGAACCTGAAAAAATGTGCGATATGACCATCGATCTCTACAGCGCGGTGTTGGCACTTCCGACCAAACAATCCGCCAATGTTCTGCGTATGATGCTGAGCACTAACGCCGGATAACAGATAAAAAAAAGCCCGCTCGCCGCGGGCTTAAAGGTCAATTCATTGTCATTATGGTTAAAAAACCTGGTGTGGCACAGACTGGCTTTCGCTGTCTGACAGCATAATCTCACCAGTGCCAGGATAGCGCCATTCGGTTAATTGAATCGATTCAATCGGCAAAAATTTCCAATTTTTCTGACAATTAAGCTTCTGTCCGATTGTTGCCTGCTGCCGGATTGCTATCATGCCGCATCAAAAAGAGGAAAAGTGATGAAAATCAAAATTATTAGCGCAATGGCGCTGCTTTTATTAGCGGGATGTACCTCCAGCAAACCCGGTGCCTTCGAGAGAGTAGACGAAGACCCGCTGTCAAATACCGTGCAATATCGCTTTAATCCAGAAACGGTCAACCGTGATGCTATGCTCAGCGATCTGACAAACTATTGTGTCAACAAGGGTTTTGATATCGCAGAACCGTTACCAGAGCAAAAGAGTCATGTTCCGGGATTGAAGAAGGTGTGGTATCAGTGTAATTACAGCATTAAAGGCTAATCCTCTGCGTAATTAAAGCCGCAGCGGCGTTGGCTGCGGTCGCTCACCCGAATCACTGACTTGAGTCAGCTCATCGGGATTCTCTCCTTGCCGCCTTGCTGCAACTCTAATTACTTTGAGGATTTCCGCGGCGTAATTAAAGCCGCAGCGGCGTTGGCCGCGGTCGCTCACCCGAATCACTGACTTGAGTCAGCTCATCGGGATTCTCTCCTTGCCGCCTTGCTGCAACTCTAATTACTTTGAGGATTTTTCCGGCGTAATTAAAGCCGCAGCGGCGTTGGCTGCGGTCGCTCACCCGAATCACTGACTTGAGTCAGCTCATCGGGATTCTCTCCTTGCCGCCTTGCTGCAACTCTAATTACTTTGAGGATTTCCGCGGCGTAATTAAAGCCGCAGCGGCGTTGGCTGCGGTCGCTCACCCGAATCACTGACTTGAGTCAGCTTATCTGGATTCTGTTCTTTTTCGTCGCTACAAATAATAAGGGCGGGAAAAATTCCCGCCCAAGTTTACTGCTTTATTTTCTTATATTGCTGTGTGCAGGCTTTGCCCACGGATATGAGACCCTGGTGTGGCTCATATTTTTACTGAATTCTTCACTTATCTGCCGCGATGGTGTCCGTGACCATGTCCACCACCGTGCCAGCCGCCGCCGCCGCCATGCCAGCCACTATTGTGATGATGCCCTGGTGCGACGATACACCCACTCAACATTGTCATCAGTGCGACGACTGAGACCGCTTTAATTATTTTTTTCACGGTGTAAATCCTTCCTCTTTTCAATGACTACAACTTTACGAAACAAAAGTGGAGGAATAATGCCTGCTTTGTAGAGTTATTTAATAAGATATTTAAAAATATTTCAGTCGGGGTTTTTGACAGGGCGGTAAGCGGATTGGAATAAGAATTAACTGAATAAGATATCATAATATAAGGCGTATTCCGAAAAGCAAAAAGAATTAGATAATCATTCTCATCTGAAATCCAGCTACAATAAGTGGCACCATTGTGGAATCAGGACATAAAGAGGGAAAGATGGCTTATCAGGTTGAATGTGTGCTGCCGTTGCAGGCTGAACTGGGGGAGTGTCCGCTATGGTCGCCGGAACATCAGGTGCTGTGGTTGGTGGATATTCTGGCACCGGCGATTCATCGTTTTCATCCGCAAAGTGGTGAGTGCCAAAGCTTTCCACTGACTGAAGAGGTGGGCTGCATCGGTCTGCGTGCCGGTGGCGGTATCGTCGCTGCGCTGCGTAGCGGCGTATGGTTCCTCGATGAGCAGGGAAAAATCGAACGGAAAATTGCCGATAACCCAGGCGAGGCCAGCAAAAGCCGCTTTAACGACGGCCGGGTTGATCCCTTTGGGCGCTTCTGGTGCGGCAGCCTGTGGGAGCCGCAGGATCGCAACGGCGGCAAGTTATGCTGCCTGGATTCTCAGCTCAACCTGACGGTCGTGAATGACGATGTGAAAATTTCCAACGGGCTGGCTTTCTCACCAGATCGCCGCTGGATGTATCACAGCGATACGCCGAATGCGGTGCTCTGGCGCTATCCCGTTGACCCAACCAGCGGTGAAGTGGGCGCGCGTAAGGCGTTTAAACGCTTTGACTCTCAGCAGGGTGGTTTACCGGATGGCGCGGCAATCGACAGCGAAGGCTACTACTGGTCGGCAATGTTTGATGGGGGACGCGTGGTGCGAATTCATCCTGAAAGCGCTGAAATTGTTGATGAAATCATATTGCCGGTACGTTGGCCGACAATGGTGGCTTTTGGCGGGGAAGATTTGAAAACCCTGTATATCACCAGTTCTCGTGAGGATCGTACCGAAGAAGAGCTGGAGCGTTATCCACTTTCCGGCAATGTGTTCGCCGTGCGGGTAGAGGTAGCTGGAATGGTGGAACCGCTGTTTCGTTATCATCAGCGTTAAAAGCACGGGCCGGAGATTCTCCGGCCCGTTGAATCAGGCTTTACTTTGTTGATAAGCCGTTTTTACTTTCGCCGGCTGATGCGGCAGGCGAATGGTGGTGGAGATAATCAGCGAAATCACCAACAGCGTCATAATCAGGCTAAAGGTCACGGTGAAGCCGCCAAACAATGAAGCAATCAGTGAGCCCATCACGCTGCCGATACCAAAGCCGAGATAAAGTACACCGTAGTTTTTCGTCAGGTTATTCAGGCCAAAGAAGTCACTCACCAGCGACGGATAAACGGTAATGGTGCCGCCAAAACTAAAGGCCACACAGGCAATAGAAATAAAGAAGGTGGTTTGATTCATACTGGTAAACAGCAGAATGCTCATGCCGACCAGAGAAACCACCTGTGCCAGCGTAATGACCCGGATACGCGCAATCTTATCCGACAATACCCCAAGAATCAGGCGTCCGCTCAGGTTGGCGATGGCGATAATCGTGACCGCATTGGCCGCAGTTTGCGTACTGAGATTCACCAGCCCTTCGCCAATGTCTTTTGCCACGCCGATAACATACAGGCCACTCATACAGGCAGTCAGAAACATTAAAGCCAGCAGCCAGTATTGCGGCAGACGCATGGATTCAGCCAGCGAGAAATCACGCACGCTCTCTCCGCTGCTGGTGGTGGTATTTGGCTGCTGTTTTGGCGCATCTTTCATCAGTAATGCACCGGTAATAATCATCACCATCGCCATGCCGCCCCAGATAATAAAGGTGGTTTCCAGGCTATTGACGCTTAACAGATAACTACAGATAAATTTGAACCCCAGGCTGCCTAAGCCGTAGGCACCGATTGCGCAGGCAGAGATCAGCCCTTTGCGCTCCGGGAACCATTTTACACAATTGGATAGGGTAATCAGATAACCAGCACCGTCCGCCAGGCCGACCAGCAGGCCTGCACTAAGGTATAACATAAACAGGCTGTTGGCATGAGCGGTAAGGAAGAAGCCGACCGCCATCAGCAAACCGGCACCGATAGTGACGTTACGCACGCCAAAGCGTTCCTGCAATTTGCCGGCAACCGAAGAGGCAAGCGCCAGCCCGAGGCTAAGCAGACCGAAAGAGAAGGCGATCTGACTGATGGGGGCGTCCAGCTTTTGGGAAAGCTGACTGTTAAACAGGCTCCAGGTATATACCGAACCCAGCGCAAACTGAGTAATAATGGTGCCAAACAAGGTAAGCCAGCGCGTGCGATTATTGGGATTCACTGCCGTCTGCGTACTCATAGGTATTCTCCCGGTGGGGAATGCTGAAATTGCAGTAATAGTAAGTTGCCGCAGCGGGGAACGGGGGAATCCGGCATGAACTGACGCAGGCGCGGAATGAAATGCATTGAAAACAGCATAAACGGCATTGATTACGCTTTTCTGCCCTTAGAAGTGGGCGGGGAAGGCGTTAAATAGGTTATCGGCACGGAAATTTAATGTAAACGGTTTTCGCGCTGAAGCAGCATTCTGCTTACCTTTTCAGCGGAAAAACAACGGCTGAGTAACTTGCTATCCGGCTACTCAGCCTGAGAAAACCGTCAGCGATTATCGCGACGGTCTGTCATTAAGCGGATACAGCAGATCTTTAACGATGGCGATGCGTTGTTCTGGCGTCAGATAGAAAATACCCGGCATTTTTCTGCGCTGGGGTTCATTGCGCCAGAGGCGCTCGAGCTGTTTTAAAAAAGCAGTTGTAGAGTGCATAATGGCCTCCCGTGATGTTAATCAGGAAGATAAGCGGTTAAACGCGGAACAAATAGTGATGGAATAATTAAATATCTTCCGGGTTTATTGATGTTTCTGAAACAGCCAGATAATTCTGAATAGCGTTTCAAAATGTTGCTCAGTGCCGATTATTTCGACCTGCAACCGATTTTTTTGCCAGGCTTAAAGTCCCAACAACAGGAGGCTATATGAAAGACCGAGCATATGAATCCGCATCAAACGAGGACGAGGTCTGCTGTTTAATCGGTCAGGCTGTAATTGAACTGAGTGATGCAAACCAACCTGTCAATAAATCCACGCTATCGCTTAAGTTATTGTCGATGGCTGACAGGGACAGTGATGATGATAAAGTGATTCTTTACTGGATTGCCAGAAAGGCTATCACTCAACCCCATAAGTTCAATATTGGTGTCACGCGCTGGGCAAATACCCAGTAGCTGAATGGCAAGCAGGGATGCTTGCCGAAAAGCGTAGTGCTCAATTTACCCGAGCGTAACCCCCCTGATAATTTCCATCCTAAGTAATCAGCCATCCTGCAGGTAGCCAATCAGTGTAACAACGGATAAAGCGCTATCTTGTGGTGACTGTTCGAAAAGTATACGATAGCGTAGTGCCTGTACTTAGATACAGGTTTGGTATGGAGCCATGGTGGGCTTCTAATGGAGTATTTTATACAAGGAGTTAATATGACTATCAGTGATAAGGATCCGCATACTGCCCCTCCGAAAGAAATTATTCTGCCTAAAATGCTGACTCGTACGCTGGATCAGTTACCTGAGCCTTATATTATTAAGGATTTAAACTCGCGGTTTATTTATGCTAATCAGGCTGTCGCAAAACTATTTAGCCTGCGTACCCCTGAGGATATGCTTTTTAAGCAGGAGTACGAATTTAACTCTCCTTTAACTGAGAATGAGACAGTTATTGATGACTGGCAGGCTCAGGACCGAAAAATTGCGCGTGAAAGGAAGCCTCTGGTTATGCTGGAAATTCATCCTAAGGCTGTCGATTATCCCTATATGGTACGGAAAGTGCCGTTTTATGATGATAATAATCAATGTACTGGTGTGATTACCTGCTGTAGAAACCTTGAGGTTTTCACTCTTAAAGATTTTGTCAAAGGTAATACGCCTGGATCTTTGCTTTTAAGTAAACCTGATGATTATTTTACCGAAAAAGAGTGTGAGATTATTTTTCTGAAATTGCAGGGTATGACCAGTAAGGAAGTGGGAAGCCGATTACACCTTTCTTCACGTACCGTAGACAATCGACTTATGCGCCTGTATGACAGAGCTGGTGTAAATCACTTTGACGATTTTAGCGAGTTTTGTGAGAGGCGGGATTATAATCGTTATTTGCCTAAAAAATTCATATTGCAACAGAAGTTAACCTTCGAGAAGAAGCTAAATAAAATAATATAGATCAAGCTTATCAAAATAAACATGATAAGTGTATTTATTCTTTATATAGCAGAGTTTATGCGTGGCCTTTAAATCGTTATTTTCTATGGATAAAAGTAAAAGGAGTTATTATGTCTAATAGTGGAAGTTACGGTATAATTAAAAATACTTCACAATCATTAATCCTGCCAAAAATACTTACTAACACGCTTGATCAGTTACATGATCCCTATGTGATTAAAGATTTAGATTCTCGCTATATCTATGCTAACCGGGCAGTCGCGAAGCTGGCTGGCGTACGCTCACCTGAAAATATGCTGTGCAAACAAGAAGGTGAGATACAATCACGACTTACGGAAAATTCATCAATTGTCGATGAGTGGCAAAATCAGGATCGGTTAGTAGCGCAGAACAAAAAAGCTATCACCACGCTGGAAATACACTTACAGACGGTTCAATATCCTTATATTATCAGAAAGTTACCTTTCTATAATGAAAGTGACCAGTGTGTCGGAATAGTAATGTATTCAAGAAGCATAGAAAATTTCAACCTAAACAAATATATAAAAATAAATGCTCCCAGTTCCCTATTGCTTAATAAACCCGATGAGTTTTTTAGCGAACCAGAGTGCGAGTTTGTGTTTCTGAAGCTTCAAAGGATGAGTAATAAGGAAATCGCCACTGTTTTGCAGCTCTCTTATGCGGCGGTTGATGAACAGATTGGAAAAATCTATGAAAAATGCGACGTCACGCATACGGATGATTTTATCGAATTTTGTGAACGGCGTAACTATCATCGCTATCTTCCTGAGAGCTTCATTCAGCAGAAAGGAAATGTATTCAAGAAGGATAATAATTTTATTATTTAATAGTTAATTATTAAATTTAATAGCGATAAGCAGAGTGTTTAGTCGCCAACCAAAAAACGCTCTGCTTTAGCTATTGGTGGTATTTTAGCCGATCGATCAGAGTAAACGTCACGCTGTTAAAATGAGGCAGTAGTCTCATTTTAACCGGCGTTGTCGTCGATTCTGATGCCAGCAGGTGAGGGTTAGAGAGAGTATCAATTACTCAATTTGCCGGGTAGTGATTACACTTAAAAGTAGCGTTTTTAGCGGTAGAATTTTCAATGATTACAATATCTCAAAGCATTTATATAATTGTTAGTGCAATTTTATTCGTTGCAATAATTAGCTCGAAAATTAACCAGTCTCAGGCAAAAAAAAGCCCCTTACCGTGGGTAAGGGGTTGCCACTTTGGCCAACACCAGGGAAATCGTTTTTGTAGGTGAACCTATCCTTTGGTATAGGTTTTAAAACATCGTATACGGTTTTTACAGATTGAGCAAGAGAATAAATAAATAACAATGACGATATTTTGTACGATGCGGTTATTTAATAAACCTCATTAATATCTCGCTAAGTGAATTTCGGCGAGACTGAAGTCGCAAATTAGCCGCACAGGTTGTAATATCAATGTTATAGCGAGTTATCTTATTCGTTATCAAACTTATTATTTTCTCAGAGCAGAGATTATAATTACGTAAAGTTAATCGGTCACGCTACCATAACCGTCTTAGCCCCTCTCCAGCCCCATTTCCCCGGCAATCAATCGCAGCGCAAGCATCGGTTGTCATTATTTGTAACTTACATAACCACTAATAGTTAAATACGAGTGATTATTTCGCTCAAAAAACCATCGATTACATCACAGCTTTCACAATAAATTTCCCCTGTCTTTCGGATAAATCCTGGTATTCTTAAGTGATTTTTATCAATAACTTATCTCAAATTGTTGGAAAATTCTTAGTTAAATCAGTAACAAGGATCGAAATTGCTCACTTGCTACCTGTAAAAGTTTTGCTATATAGTCGCCTGGAATCACATATGGAAAGTGTGCTTACTCTCGCTTTCCGGGGCAATATTACAGGAATTAATATGAGCAATTCTTATCAGAATGAAATCCCGAAAGCGCGTGTTAATATTAAATTAGACCTGCATACGGGTAACGCTGCGCTTAAGACCGAACTGCCGCTGAAACTGCTGGTGACCGGTGATTTCAGCAATGGCCAGGAGCAGCGTGTGCTGTCCGAGCGCGAAAAGGTCAACGTTAATAAAAATAATTTCGACAGCGTGCTGGCGGAATTTTCTCCTGCTGTAAATCTCTCCGTTGAAAACACGCTGGCCGGCGACGGCAGTGATGAGAACGTCCGCCTGACCTTCCGCGATATGAAAGATTTCACGCCGGAGCAGGTCGCCCGCCAGATCCCTCAGCTGAAAGCGATGCTCGCCATGCGCAACCTGCTGCGTGACCTCAAATCAAACCTGCTGGATAACGTCACTTTCCGCAAAGAGCTTGAGTCCATCCTGAAAAATCCTGCCCTGAGTGACGAATTACGTCGTGAACTGTCTGCACTGGCGCCAGAAAAAGCCTGATCGCTGACGTTATTAACGGATTAATACGAGAGAATGCTGATGTCTGTTCAAAATGAAACCACCTCTGCCGGTGAAACCATCGTGCTGGATCGCCCGGTTGTGGGCGGCGTTTACGCTTCACTGTTTGAAAAAATTAATCTCAGCCCGGTTGCGCAGCTAAGCGACCTGGATATCTGGCAGGATGCTCAGGCTATGTCTGATGCTTCAGCGGATGAGCGCCTGACGGCCGGTATGCAGGTGTTCCTGGAGTGCCTGAGTAAAGCCGGTTCAAAGGTCGACAAGCTGGACAAAACGCTGATTGACCACCACATCGCCGAGCTGGATTTTCAGATTAGCCGCCAGCTGGATGCGGTCATGCACCACGAAGAATTCCAACGCATTGAGTCACTGTGGCGCGGTGTGAAATCACTGGTGGATAAAACCGATTTCCGTCAGAACGTAAAAATTGAATTGCTGGACCTGTCTAAAGATGACCTGCGCCAGGATTTTGAAGATGCGCCGGAAATTATTCAGAGTGGCCTGTATAACCACACCTACATTGCTGAATACGACACCCCGGGCGGTGAACCGATTGGGGCACTGATTTCCGGTTACGAGTTTGACGCGTCTGCTCAGGACGTGGCGCTGCTGCGTAATATCTCTAAAGTTGCCGCAGCGGCACACATGCCATTTATCGGTTCCGCTGGCCCGAAATTCTTCCTGAAAGACTCGATGGAAGAGGTTGCTGCGATTAAAGATATCGGTAACTACTTTGACCGTGCCGAATATATCAAATGGAAATCTTTCCGCGAAACCGACGACTCCCGCTACATCGGTCTGGTGATGCCGCGCGTGCTTGGCCGCCTGCCGTACGGCCCGGATACCGTTCCGGTGCGCAGTTTTAACTACGTGGAAGAGGTGAAAGGCCCGGATCACGGTAAATATCTGTGGACCAACGCCTCTTTTGCCTTTGCCGCCAATATGGTGCGCAGCTTTATTAACAACGGCTGGTGCGTACAAATTCGCGGCCCGCAGGCCGGTGGTGCGGTGCAGGATCTGCCAATCCATCTTTACGACCTGGGCACCGGTAATCAGGTGAAAATCCCGTCAGAGGTGATGATCCCGGAAACCCGCGAGTTTGAATTCGCCAACCTCGGTTTTATTCCGCTGTCGTATTACAAAAACCGTGATTACGCCTGCTTCTTCTCGGCCAACTCCACGCAGAAACCGGCGCTGTACGACACCGCTGATGCGACCGCCAACAGCCGCATCAATGCACGCCTGCCGTATATCTTCCTGCTGTCGCGTATTGCTCACTACCTGAAGCTGATTCAGCGTGAAAATATCGGCACCACTAAGGATCGTCGCCTGCTGGAACTGGAACTCAATACCTGGATTCGTGGGCTGGTTACTGAAATGACCGATCCGGGCGATGAACTGCAGGCCTCACACCCACTGCGTGATGCAAAAGTGGTGGTGGAAGATATCGAGGATAATCCTGGTTTCTTCCGCGTGAAGCTGTATGCGGTGCCGCACTTCCAGGTGGAAGGAATGGACGTGAATCTGTCACTGGTTTCCCAGATGCCTAAAGCTAAATCGTAAGGCGGGTAATCTGTGAAAACGGAACAACCGTTATGGGGCAGGGGGATCATGGTCTCGCCCCAACATTTCCAGCAACAGGCCGCATACGCGGCCTGGTCAGCAGAGTGTATTGCACGAATGAGCCTCAGCCATCCCTGGGGAATTATTGAGGCCCTATTTGAGCCGGCGGCACTTAAGCTCGGTCGCTTGCAGGCTCGTCATCTGCACGTTCGTTTTCAGGACGGAACGCTTGTCGATACCGGCAATGCTGATGCGTTGCCGCCAGTGCTGTCTCTTGACGGTGAGTCACATGAAACCGTGGTGGTATTGGCACTGCCGCTGCTGCGCGCCAATGGTGGCAACTGCCTGAAGCCTGATGAGGTGGCAGAGCGGCCTGTGCGCTATCGCCAACGCTGGCATGATGTTCGTAACCAGTTTGGTGACGATACCCGCCAGATTGCCGTAATGCAGCCAGAGCTGACCCTGCGTTTTGCCCATCAGAATAACAGCGACTATCTGACCTGTCCGGTGGCGCGCCTGCAGCAGGATTCTCAGGGGCTCTGGACGCTTGATGAGGCTTTTCTGCCGCCGTTACTGACGATACAGAGCAGCAGCTGGCTGATGATTCAGCTGGAACAACTGATGAGTCAGCTCCGCGCCCGTTTAACGCGTCTGATGGCGATGCGCCGTGAAAGCAATGAACGAATGGCGGATTTTGCCGTAGCTGATGTCTCGTTGTTCTGGTTGCTGAATGCCCTGAATAGTGCTGAGCCGGTATTGGGGCAGTTTCAGCGTTTTCCTCAGAGCGCACCGGAGCGTCTGTATCCGGAACTGGCACGTTTGGCGGGTAGTCTGCTGACTTTTTCGCTGGAGCATCAGGTCAGCGCCATCCCTGTCTGGCAACACGAGCAACTGAATACGGTATTCCCGCCGCTGTTTGACTTGCTGAGTGACCTGCTGGAAGCCAGCCTGCCGTCGCGAGTAGTAGCTATTGAGCTTACTCATGACAAACGACTGCGCCAGTGGTTGGCACGACTGCAGGATCCACGACTGCGCGAAGGCGCTGATTATTATCTGTCTGTTCGCTCTCCACTTCCGGCGGCGCAGCTGCAGGAGCAGTTCGCGCGCCAGTGCAAGGTGGGCAGTCCGGATTACGTCACCAGTCTGGTGAATGCCTCTCGTCAGGGAATTCCACTGAATCCTCTGCGTCATGTGCCGGCCGCGATTCCACTGCGTCTGGAAAATCAGTATTTCTCCCTCGATCTGTCCCATCCGGCAGCACGGGAGATGCTGGAGAGCGGCAGCTGTATGTTCTATACCCCAGGTACGCTCGGCGAGCCTGATCTTGAACTCTATGCGGTACTGAGAACATGAGTGACAACAAACGCGGGATAGCCGCGTCCTGCAATATCGATGCGCTGTTGCAGGATACCTGGTTGCAGGTAATCAGCCTGCGTCATGGTCCGGAGTTCAAAGATGGTGAAGGCCGGATGCTGTGGGATCGCTGCGTGGCGGACGTGGAGCGCGTGCAGCAGGCTCTCAAAGACGCTGGTGTGGATGAAGCGAGCTGCCAGCATATCCTCACCGCTCAATGTGCGCTATTGGATGAGGCTGTAAAAAGTCGGGGTGTACAGGATGATGCCTGCGTGCAGTGGTATGACATCCCTCTGCAGGGGCATTTTCTCGGCACTATGGAAGCGGGCGATACCCTGTGTGACCGTATGCGTGACGTTCTGCGCGAATCCTCACCGGACGAGACAGTGCTGACCTGCTTCCAGCGAGTGATGATGCTGGGCTTCCTCGGCAGCTTTCGCTCAATACACGATCCGCAACGTCAAAAACTGGTCGCCGCGCTGAGTGAGCAGGTTGCGCCATTCAGTTTTCCACAGAGTCATCCGATACTGGCCGAGAGCCGCGCCGGACGTGGGATGAGTGGTTGGCTTTCCAGTTGGCCTGTGCGAATTGGCCTGAGCATACTTATCCTTGCCGCATTGTGGTGGGGCCTCAGCCATTGGCTGGATCAGTTGCTGACAACCCTGTTGCCTGAGGCGGTGAAATGAGTCCTGCTCAACAGCGCCTGCTGGTGTTGTGGGCGGTGCTGCTGAGCGGCGTCGTCTGTCTGGGGTTTCTGCCTGCGTCACGACTGGTGGCTGTTTTACTGATGCTCGCTATTTGGGGCCTGATTTCGGTGGTTTGGTTTATCACCCGCCGCCGGGCTGAGCATACCGCAGTGGCTCGTCTTGATAATTTGCCGGAGGTGGCATATCGCCAGCCAATCGTGCTGGTTTGCGGCGACCTGCCGCAGGACTGGCCGGAAGTATCACAGGTACTGACGGTCACTCAGGGCTGTTGGATTCGGGTCGAAGATCATCAGGATGTGGATCAGGTGGCGCGACAGGTGCTGGAACTGCGTCCGGACTGGGGACGTCAGCTGTCGGTGATGGTCAGCGTCTGTCCGCAGAAGCACACCGACACCGAAGCGCTTACCAGCCGTTTACTGGTCCTGCGCTGGCAAATCAGCCAGCTGCGTCGTGAAACGGGTCATACGGTGCCGCTGGTACTTAACGGTCAGGTGGGCAGCGCCGTAATGAGCGATATGCTCTGGCAGGCCGCGATTCCGGGGGAAGGCATCAGCGTATGGCGTGAATCCTCCGCACCCTGTTCGATTGCGGCCTGGGTCACCACCGGCGGTGCGATGGCAATGCAGCAGCAGGTGCTGATGAACAGTCTGATGAGCTGGTTTAAGCAACACGTCAAGACGGTGTTTATGGACGAGAACCCGGACATTCCGGCCATTGCGCCGACCGCTGTGTTGTGGGGAATTGGCCCGGCTTTAAGTGGTGTAAAAACTTTATCGCTCTGGACGGCCTGGTTAACGCGCCATACCGCGATGCAGAACGTGGCTGGCTGGCATCCTGCCTGTGCTGAAACTTCGGCGATGTCGCTGATGCCAGATTTTGTGCTGCCAATATTGCCGGAAGGTCAGGGACTGACTGGCCTGCAAAAAGCCTGGCGCTGCGGGCTGGTGATTTTCACCCTCGCTGCAGCCGCTGCTCTGTGCAGCAGCGGCTGGAATAACCGCCAGTTACTGCAGCGTCTGAGCTTCGACATTCAGCATTACGATCGTATCTCAATGGATGATTACGGTCCGAAAGCGGCTGCGGTGAACGTACTTCGCCAGGATGCGGCTCAGCTGGATCAATGGGCACGCAACGGTGAACCATTACGCATGAGCCTTGGTTTGTATCAGGGCGAGCGCCTGCGCCTGCCAGTACTGAATGCAGTCCGCTCTTACGTGCCGCCACCTCCACCGCCGCCGCCGCCACCAAAACCAGAGCCAAAGCCGGTGCCGAAAATCATCCGCCTCGACAGCATGTCGCTGTTCGACTCCGGTAAAGCCTTACTCAAAACCGGCTCGACCAAAATGCTGGTGAACTCGCTGGTCGGCATCAAGGCCAAACCGGGCTGGCTGATTGTGATAGCCGGGCATACCGATATCACCGGTAACCCGCAGCTTAATCAGACGCTATCGCTGAAGCGTGCTGAAGCGGTACGTAACTGGATGCGAGACACCGGTGACGTGCCGGAAAGCTGTTTTGCGGTGCAGGGCTATGGCGAAAGCCGTCCGATCGCAACGAACGACACGCCGGAAGGCCGTGCGCTTAACCGGCGTGTCGAAATCAGTCTGGTACCGCAGGCGGACGCCTGTCAGCTACCAGGTAATACCCCCACGTCATCTCAGGATGATGACGTTGATAACAATCTAATGGAGTAAATCTCATGGCAATTCCTGTTTATCTTTGGCTGAAAGACGACGGCGGCGCGGACATTAAAGGATCAGTGGACGTTCAGGATCGTGAAGGCAGCATCGAGATCGTTGCTCAGGAACACAACCTGTACATCCCGACCGATAATAACACCGGCAAACTGACCGGTACCCGCATCCACACGCCGTTCCTGTTCACCAAGGAAATCGACTCTGCCAGCCCGTATCTGTACAAAGCGGTGACCACCGGCCAGACCCTGAAATCGGCTGAGTTTAAGTGGTTCAAAATCAACGACGCCGGTCAGGAAGTTGAGTATTTCAACACCAAACTGGAAAACGTGAAGGTAGTGAAGGTCAATCCAGTGATGCACGACATCAAGGATCCGTCCTTTGAGAAGCACAACCACCTCGAGCAGATCGAGCTGCGTTACGAAAAAATCACCTGGACCTACAAAGACGGCAACATCATTCATTCCGATTCCTGGAACGAACGCGCCACCGCGTAAGTCGCTGGCGGACAGGTTTCTGTCCGCCATTTCTTTCCTGAGTGCCCGGCCTCTCGGGTACTGAGCAAAGCATCCCTCAATTTGGAAATCTGACCTGATGCGCTTTGGTTACAGCGATGGGCGGTAGCGTGCCTGAAGGTCTCTGACAGCGAGTTAATGAACATGGAAAATCCGGCTATCCTATTGCGTCGTCTGAATCCTTACTGTGCCCGTGCTATGGAAGGCGCTGCTTCACTGTGCCAGACCCGTGCGCATGCGGAAATCCTGCCGGAACACTGGCTGCTGAAACTGCTGGAGCAGGGTGAAGGTGACCTGACGGTGCTGGCGCGTCGCTACGAATGGGACATGGATGCAATCTGGCAGGATCTGCTGGGCTGGCTGGATAAACTGCCGCGTTCGGTGCGCGGTCGCCCTCAGCTTTCCGCCAGCATTCAGTCTCTGATGCAGGAGGCCTGGCTGCTGGCATCGCTGGCGGGTGAAGAGAGCATTCGCGGCGTGCATCTGCTGATGGCGCTGGTCGATAAACCGGCGCTGGTCGGCTGTGATGGCCTGTGGCCACTGCTGACCCTTGGTCAAAGCCAGCTGGTGCGATTACGCCCGCTGCTTGATGCGCAGTCTGATGAGCGCCCGGAAGTTCAGCAGCAGGCGGAGCTGGCGCAGCATCACGGCGGGGAAGTCGAATTTGTCGGTCTTCCGGCTGAGGCCGGGCTACAGGAAGGTGAGCTGTCACCGGCGCTGCAGAACGCGCTGGACAAGTTTACCCTCGATGTCACCGCTAAAGCGCAGCAGGGCAACATCGACCCGGTATTTGGCCGTGACAGTGAAATCCGTCAGATGGTGGATATTCTCTCTCGCCGTCGCAAAAATAATCCGATTCTGGTCGGCGAGCCGGGAGTGGGTAAAACCGCACTGGTGGAAGGGCTGGCGCTGCGTATTGCCGAAGGTAATGTGCCGGAAAGTCTGAAAACTGTCTCACTGCGCACTCTCGATCTCGGGCTGTTGCAGGCAGGAGCTGGCGTAAAAGGCGAATTTGAACAACGGCTAAAAAACGTGATCGACGCAGTCCAGCAATCACCGACGCCCATTTTGCTGTTTATCGATGAAGCCCACACCATTATTGGCGCGGGTAACCAGGCCGGTGGGGCAGATGCCGCCAACCTGCTGAAACCGGCACTGGCGCGCGGTGAACTGCGCACTATCGCGGCCACCACCTGGAGCGAATACAAGCAATATTTTGAGCGCGATGCTGCGCTGGAGCGCCGCTTCCAGATGGTGAAAGTCGATGAGCCGGACGACGATACCGCCTGCCTGATGTTGCGCGGCCTGAAATCCCGCTATGCCGAACATCATGGCGTACATATCACCGACGACGCGGTGCGCGCCGCCGTCACGCTTTCCCGTCGCTACCTTACCGGACGCCAGCTGCCGGATAAAGCGGTTGATCTGCTGGATACCGCGGCGGCGCGAGTGCGCATGAGCCTGGATACCGTGCCGGAAGCGATTACCCAGATTAAAGCACAGCTGACGGCGCTGGAACTGGAGGCGCAGGCGCTGCTGGAAGATATCGCCGTCGGCGGAAATAAACATGGTGACCGCCTGTGCGCGATTGAAACACAGCGTGCACAGCTGGAAGAGACCCTGCAACAGCAGCACGCCCACTTTGCTGAGGAACAGCGGCTTGCGCAGCAGCTGATGGCGTGTCGCCAGGATATCAGTCGTCAGGTGGAAATCCACTCTCTGCAGCAGCAACTCGATACTTTGCAACAACACAGCGCTCTGATTCAGATTGATGTCGATACCCGCACCGTGGCGAACGTGATTGCCGACTGGACCGGCGTGCCGCTGTCTTCGCTGATGAAAGATGAGCAAAGCGAACTGCTGACGCTGGAAAATGAAATCGGTAAACGCGTGGTAGGGCAGGATGTGGCGCTGGTCGCCGTTGCGCAGCGCCTGCGCGCCGCCAAAACCGGGCTCACTTCTGAAAACGGGCCGCAGGGAGTATTTCTGCTGGTTGGGCCAAGCGGAGTGGGTAAAACCGAAACCGCGCTGGCGCTGGCCGACGTGCTGTATGGCGGTGAAAAATCACTGATTACTATCAACCTTTCTGAATACCAGGAGCCGCATACCGTTTCGCAGCTGAAGGGTTCTCCGCCGGGCTATGTCGGTTACGGCCAGGGCGGGATTCTTACCGAAGCGGTACGCAAACGTCCGTACAGCGTGGTGCTGCTGGATGAGGTGGAAAAGGCGCACCGCGACGTCATGAACCTGTTCTACCAGGTATTTGACCGTGGATTTATGCGTGACGGTGAAGGGCGAGAAATCGATTTTCGCAACACGGTGATTCTGATGACCTCCAACCTTGGCAGCGATTCTATTATGCAGCTGCTGGACGAACAGCCGGAGGCCACTGACGGCGCGTTGCAAGAACTGCTGCGGCCAATATTGCGCGACCATTTCCAGCCCGCACTGCTGGCGCGTTTCCAGACGGTTATCTACCGCCCGCTGGCGCCAGCCGCGATGCGCACTATCGTTGAGATGAAGCTCGGCCAGGTCAGCAAGCGCTTACATCGACATTACGGCCTGACTACCCATATCGAAGACAGCCTGTACGACGCACTGACCGCCGCCTGCCTGCTGCCGGATACCGGCGCACGTAATGTCGACAGCCTGCTTAATCAGCAAATATTGCCGGTACTGAGTCAGCAACTGCTCACACACATCGCCGCGCAGCAGAAACCTCAATCACTGACCTTCGGCTGGGATGAAAATGAAGGTATTGCGCTTGAGTTTAATATGGATGTTGCCCTGACAGAGGGATACAAGGAATGAGTAATAATCCGTTATCACTCATCTTCAGCCACAGCCACCATGTGCTGGCGGTACGTGACTGCCAGTCGCCGCTGGATGTGCTGGTTTTTGATGGTGAAGATGCTCTCAGCCAGCCGTTTAAATATCGGGTTGAGTTTACCAGTCCAGACCATACCATCAGCCGCGAAGCGATGCTGATGAAATCCGCCTCCCTGACATTACAGGCACCGGTCGACCAGGGTTACGGCATTAAAATTCAGCAGCCGGTGCGGGTGATGCAGGGGGTGGTGACCGGATTTGAGCGACTCAGCACCTCAAAGGATGAAACCCACTACGCCCTGACGCTGCAGCCGCGGCTGGCGTTGCTCGACCGCTCGCACCAGAACGCTATTTACCAGGATTTGTCGGTGCCGCAGATTGTGGAAAAAATTCTGCGTGAGCGCCACAACCTGCGCGGTCAGGATTTTCTGTTCTCCCTCACCCGCGAGTATCCGCGACGCGAGCAGGTAATGCAGTATGGCGAGGACGACCTGCACTTTATTCGCCGCCTGCTCGGCGAGGTGGGAATCTGGTTCCGCTTCACCACCGACACACGTCTGAATATTGATGTGGTGGAGTTTTACGACAGCCAACAGGGCTACGAGCAGGGCATGACCTTGCCGTCAGTGCCGCCCTCCGGTCAGCATGACCAGGGGGTGGAATCTGTCTGGGGTATGGAAAGTCGCCACAATGTGGTGCAGAAACAGGTCAGCACCCGTGACTATAACTATCGCCAGGCGATGGAAGATATGAACACGCTGGTGGATGTGTCCCGTGGCGACACTACCACTTACGGCGATGCCTATCACTATGCGGATAACTACCTGACCCGGGGCAGTATGCATGACCGCAATCCGTCACCGGAGTCCGGTGCGTTTTATGCCCGGATTCGTCATGAGCGCTATCTGAACGGTCAGACCCGGCTGGCTGGCATCACCAACTGCGCGACGCTGTCGCCGGGCCAGCTACTGCAAGTGACCGGAGGTTATGAGGTCACTGAGACCTTTACCAAAGGGGTGGTTATCACCGCGATGACCAGCCACGCGCAGCGCGACAGAAGCTTTGAGGTTCATTTTAACGCTATTCCGGACAGCAACGACTACGGCTTTCGCCCGGAGCCAGGCGCTCGCCCGGTAATGGCGGGCACGCTACCGGCGCGCGTGACCAGCACCACCGAAAACGATACCTACGGCCATATCGACAAAGATGGTCGCTACCGCGTCAGTGTTTTGTTCGACCGCGACAGCCGGGAGACCGGCTTTGAGAGCCTGTGGGTACGCCAGTCGCGCCCTTACGCCGGGGGCGCCTACGGCTTGCACCTGCCGCTGCTGGCTGGCACCGAAGTGGCGATTGGTTTTGAAGGCGGTAATCCGGATCGTCCGTATATTGTTGGCGTACTGCACGACTCGGCGCATACCGACCACGTCAGCATCCGCAACTTTAAGCGCAACGTACTGCGCACACCCGCCAACAATAAGATTCGACTGGACGACAGCCGTGGTCAGGAACACATCAAAGTTTCGACCGAATACGGTGGCAAAAGCCAGCTGAACCTCGGGCATCTGGTGGATGGGGAGAAGCAGAAGCGCGGGGAAGGTGTTGAACTGCGCAGCGATGACTGGGTTTCAGTTCGCGGTGGTAAGGGGCTGCTGCTTACCACCCAACTGCAACCGAAAGCGATGGCCCAGCAACTGAGCATGGATGAAATTAAACGTCAGTTGTCAGATGCACTGTCATTGGCGCAATCTCTCTCTGATTTATTGCAGACAGCGCGTATTGATCCAATGGATAACAGTAACCAGCAACAGTTTTTACATCAAAACCTGGATCAGTTACAGCAACCTGCCATTGTTGCCGGAGCCCCCGGGGGTATAGCCCTGTCGACCCCTCAGCATCTTCAGTTAAGTGCAAACCAGAATCAGATGATAACAGCCGGTGGGAATACGGAAATCAGTGCGTTAAAACGTATGGTCCTGGCATCGAAAAAAGGCTTTGTTGCATTTGTTCATGAACTGGGCATGAAGCTGGTAGCCGCCTCAGGCAAGGTGGAAATTCAGGCGCAAACTGATGCGATGGATATTACCGCCAGCAAAGCACTCTCTGTCACCAGCACCGGTGACGAAATTATCATTTCGGCAAAGAAAAAAATTACTCTGCAGTGTGGAGGTTCCTGTCTGACGATCGACCCGACAAAAATTGAGCACAACACCGGCGGAAGCTTTTCTGTTAAAAGTGCTGATTTTGATTATGCCGGACCGGCAAAAAAGGAGGCGCCTTTCCCTAAATTTACCGCATGTGAATCTATCTCAGCGGAAGCAGCGAGTCAGGGTGACGCCACTGTGCCACTCAAATAAGGAGCGGTAATGACTATTGAATACATCACTCCACACCGGGCTATAGGGGCACATCAATATGCGGTGATTGACCGTCTGCTCGTCCCTGAGCTGCCTGACTCGTGGCCGGTTATTGAATTAGTATTGCCGATGCTGGCTCCCCAGGCTCATCTTTATCCCTGGTTGGTGCCACTGCGTGAACTGCCTTCGCAGGAGTGGGATAGTTTGATGACAACGCTGTCGCGGCATAGTGGATCTCGTTCACCGGAGAAATGCAGCCTGCTGTTATCCAGCGTCTGTTCACCTCAGCAGGTTCGAAGCGCGCTGCTCAATACTCTTTATTTTAAGGATACCCAGCAGAACGGCCATATTCTGCGCTTTTACGATCCCAGGGTGCTGTTTTATCTGCACTGGAAGCTCAGTTCGCGGCAGTTATGTAACCTGCTTTCAATAAAAGAGATACCGAGCTGGACATTCTGGCTTGATGGCAGCTGGCATACCCTTGAATTTTCTGAACATGCTGCTGGCCGTCCGTCAGAAGAGGCTGGCATGAACCTGCATCAGTTGGCGCATTGTGGGCTGATAAACCAGGCGTTACAACAGCTGCCAGCGTGTGCGGATATCAACCAGCGCCAACAGACCAGCCGTCGGTTGGAAATGTTATTGGTGCAGGCGATGCAGTGTGAGCTTCCCACCGAGAACGATCGTATTGCGTTTGCGGTGCATGGTCTGGTACAGCGTGAAAGATTCTGGGCTGCGCCTAAGATGTCTGCATTTTTACAGCAGGCGAGCCACTGCCCGAACTTATATCGTGATGAAACCAGTGGGTGGGACGAAAACCGCTGGCGGACTATGACCAGTAGCTAGCCTTACAACGCAGGGAGCAACTTCTGACATGAGCACCAAACAAGGCTGTAAATTTTGTATCCGGTACGGGTTACCCATCCTGCCCGCACGTCCGGCAGTGATGTCACAGGACGACGTTTTACCTAAGCTATCCTCATCTCTGACTGCGCCGCTGGAGGCAAAAGGTGAGACTGCATGGACAGCGCGCCTGTTACGCGAAGGTTTCCTCTATATCTGGGCTGAGTCCGGTAAGCGCTGGATAAGTTATTTCGCTACCGCTGACGGCTTCTATTATCCCTTGCCTGAATATGGCGACGTTCCACCAGATATTATCAGTGGCAAAGTAAAGCCCTGCATTACCGAGCCTTCTGAACTGGCGACTGCCTCACTGATTACCCTGCCGATAAAGCCAGCGGGCATGAAAAACGGCCTGTTCTGGTTTGCCTGGTCTGAGGTGGAGTGGACAGATGCTGTACGTAAACAGCATGAAGATCCCGCCCGGCGCAGCCTGTCTATGCAGTGTTTTGATATGGATGCGTGGATCAACAGTGGTCAGGCAGACCAGGCGGTTTCGATCGCCGGATTAAGTGACACCATAGCGGAGTACAGTGCAAAGGCCGCTAACGGTAAGGTAAAAAAATGGTCTCCGGCACCGTGGAAGAACGCGAATCCCATGGCGGCAGAAAATATCAGGCTGGCAGCGGATTCACTGTACGCAGATAAAGGAGCAATTCTGCTGCTGCAGGATCCACCCGCTGTCCTTCAGGATCTTTCTGCGCTGATTGATTATGACTTACAGGATCAGATCTACAATAATTCGCTTTATAAGCGCGAGCTGGCGTTGGCTTCGGCGATCGGTGGTTTGAAAGAGGCGATAACGCGTCAGTTTGAGCGAGACTATATCGAAAAAAGCGAGAGTGAAGAGCGCCAGGCGCTTTATGGTCCGTTCGGCTACAGTGCCAACAGTGACGTGCCTGATAATATGTACACACCGCTCGCCGACAGGAAGATGAATAGCACGGTAGCCAAGAAATGGGCGCAGTATGAACAGTATTACGATCCTGAAAAAATGGCGGCCTTTCAGCGTACCTTCAGCCAGGCACTAGCACAATACAATGACCGTATCGTCAGTCCACGCACCGATATGTATCTCGAATGGATGAAAAGCGAGGGGCTGCTGAATTACTTCCGGCAAAACTTTGATACCACTGAGCTGAGTAGCGGCATCGACTATGTTCAAACCCTCAATTATTGCATCGTCGGTATGCAGGACAAAACCGGCGTCATCCGCCATTTTTCAGATTTATTGTCAGGTTTGCCAACCGATCCCAATAATATTTTGGCAAGGGCGCTGGTGCTGAATCAGGATGTTCTGGCAGATAAAATAACCAAAGCTGTCGAAGGGTTTTCCGAGTGGTTGACGATTCCCTGGAGTGGTCTGGCGGACATCTATAAGACCGTAATTGAGAAAACAAATGAGGGCGCTGCCGGCGCGGTTTCAATATTCATTGGCATGCTTACAGGAATTGTCGCCCGAAAAATTACTCAGGCAATGGAATCAAAACAGGTCTTTGCCTGCCTGGTGGCAATGGGAGCACTAACCAATAAAGCTTATGTAACCATCGAAAAAACCGGCACCTACAAACAGTTTCTTTCTGAAGTAGTCACTCAACTGGCGAAAGAGAGCGGGCTGAGCAGCAGGGCGAATAGCGACAGATTGCGGCATTATGTCCGACAGGAAATCAGGCGACTGAGAATTAACGGAGTGCCGATGGAGGGCGTGGAAGTTAAACGGTTCCTTGTAATGATCGATATCGACAAGGTTAATGAGCTGCAGGCGCTGCCGCCGAAAGAGCGCTCTGCCGCACTGGTGAAGCTGCTGCGTCTTTCAGCGGACGTTGAGGCCCAGCAGTTCAGTCAGTGGCAGGGTGCAGTCAGGCGCGGCGCCAGCCAGATTGGAGAAGCGATGCCGTTTGCCCTCGGCGTAATTTCAGCCGTTCTGCAGACCGCTGCGCTGCTTACGACGGCTGATATAAAAAATAAAAAAACGCTTACCGCTGACCAGGGCGAAGCACATGCCAAATTCTGGGCCGGTGTAGCTGGCCTTGCAAGTGCAAGTCTCAGCGTAATTGAAACCGGCATCAAGCAGTTCAATCTGTTTGCCGACGCCTCTTCCAGAGTGCGATTGTTCCGATCAGAGAAGGTTTTGAAAGGGATCAGTTATGGGAGCAAATTGCTCGGCGTGGTGGCTGGTATAGTTGCCGCGTGGTGGGATTTTTATCATATGTATGACGAATTTAATAAAGGTCACCTTGGCCTAGCCCTTGCTAATAGCCTGTCAGGAGCCGCAGGTGTATGGTTGATTTTTGCCTTAATGTCTACAACGCTACCGGTTATTGGTAGTATAATTGCGATAGGACTGCTTATAGGTACTGCTATTTATTTGGCGTTTAATAGCCGGGACAATATTCAGAAGTGGCTGGTTCAATGCTTATGGCGCAAAATACCCGTGAATACGAATGATACCAAAGAAGATCAAGAACTCTACAGAGAGCGGGAAACCGCAGATCTTCCCATCTGGCCTGATATCACGATGGAAATGAATGAGCTAAAACTGGCTCTGGGAACAGGGGGCTAATATGGAATACTACGGACTATTACCTAAGTTTAAATTTAATCGACCACTTAAAACTGATGAGAAAAAAAACCAACTAAAGCAGAATAAAAAAATTGATCTTGACGGTCAGTCATTGGTGCCGGATTTGAAAGTAATCGCCATGAACTCTCACTGTCTGGAACTGGTTGATAAATACTATTCCGCAAAAGGGGTAATAAGTCTGCTGGCGGCGTCATTAGTAATTATTCTCACGGCTACTTTCTTGGCTATATCGTACTCCTTTTTTTTTGTGTATGGCTGGGGGCGACTTAGTGGCGTAGTTTTAAGTTTTTTAATCCTTCTTTTACTATTATCAATGGATATTTTAATGTTTATAGTTTTAAAAAAAGAATGGTTTGCCTGGACGCATTATCCCATTCGTTTTGACAGAATAAATCGTCAGGTTCATTTTTTCCGGCTGGACGGTACCATCCGCAGCGTACCCTGGGAAAAGGTGTTCTTTACCTCCGGCCTGAGCCATCGAAAAGACTTTAATAAAGACTACTATATCAGCGGTCATATCCTGGCGGACGATAACGAGACGGTAATCGATACTTTCTGCCTGCCATCGACAGACTCAGATCGCAAGCAGCTTGAGCGCCACTGGGAGTTTGTCCGCCGTTTTATGGAAGAGGGGCCCGCGTCGGTGGCGCCGGCGGTGAATTTCTGCCTGCCGATAGTCGGCAAGAGAGAGGGTTACAAGTTTGGGCTGCTGTATTTACTATCCGGCTTTAACGGCGCGCCGATGTTTCTTTTACCGTTGCTGTTTGCATTGAGTTTCATCTACAGTATTCCACGCTATATCGCGATGGTTACCAGTAAGGTTCCGGTCTGGCCGGAAAGCATCGAGGCACAGTGTGCCGCGGCGGTGGATGACCCTTACGCGATTGATGCCTCGAGCAACCCTAAACATCCGCTTCGCGATCTGTTCCGCAAAACGCCCGAGGAAAAGTAGGTACTGTTGGGCATAAGCGGACTGGGTGAGTGTGGAATCTGGAGCAGGGAGCAGGGAGCAAGAGAACAATATGGACTACTACGGACTATTTCCCAAGTTTAAATTTAATCGTCCACTTAAAGCTGATGAGAAAAAATACCAACTAAAGCAGAATAAAAAAATTGATCTTGACGGTCAGTCAGTGGTGCCAGATTTGAAAGTAATCGCCATGAACTCTCACTGTCTGGAGCTGGTTGATAAATACTATTCTGCAAAAGGGGTGATGAGTCTGCTTGGGGCGTCTGGCGTAACTATGTTCTCACTGGGTTCTCTTTTTCTATGTTATTCTCTTTTTTTTGATTATGGTTGGGGGAGGTTGGCAGGTATAAGTGCATATTTTTTACTCATTATTATATGCATATCGATGAATATATTTATGTTTAAAATGTTAAAAGCAGAATGGTTTGCCTGGACGCATTATCCCATTCGTTTTGACAGAATAAATCGTCAGGTTCATTTTTTTCGGCTGGACGGTACCATTTGCAGCGTACCCTGGGAAAAGGTGTTCTTTACCTCCGGCCTGAGCCATCGAAAAGAGTTTAATAAAGACTACTATATCAGCGGTCATATTCTGGCGGACGATAACGAGACGGTGATAGATTCTTTCTGCCTGCCATCGACAGACTCAGATCGCAAGCAGCTTGAGCGCCACTGGGAGTTTGTCCGCCGTTTTATGGAAGAGGGGCCCGCGTCGGTGGCGCCGGCGGTAAATTTCTGCCTGCCTATAGCCAGCAAGAGAGAGGGTTTTAAGTTTGGGCTGCTGTATTTACTATCCGGCTTTAACGGCGCGCCGATGTTTCTTTTACCGTTGCTGTTTGCATTGAGTTTCATCTACAGTATTCCACGCTATATCGCGATGGTTACCAGTAAGATTCCGGTCTGGCCAGAAAACATCGAGGCACAATGTGCCGCGGCGGTGGATGACCCTTACTCGATTGATGCCTCGAGCAATCCTAAACATCCGCTTCGCGATCTTTTCCGCAAAACGCCCGAGGAAAAGTAGGTACTGTTGGGCATAAGCGGACTGGGTGAGTGTGGAATCTGGAGCAGGGAGCAAGAGACCAATATGGACTACTACGGACTATTTCCTAAGTTTAAATTTAATCGACCACTTAAATCTGATGAGAAAAAAAACCAACTAAAGCAGAATAAAAAAATTGATCTTGACGGTCAGTCAGTGGTGCCGGATTTGAAAGTAATCGCCATGAACTCTCATTGTCTGGAACTGGTTGATAAATATTATTCTGCAAAAGGCTTGATAAGCCTGCCGGCGGCGTCTGCAGTAATTATGTTCTCATTTGGTGCTCTGGTTTTGTGTTGTTCTATAGTTTTTGATTATGGTTGGAGTAATTGGCGTGCTGTAAGTTTATATGGTTTGCTTATTATTATATTTATATCAATGGATATATTTATGTTTAAAATTTTAAAAGCAGAATGGTTTGCCTGGACGCATTATCCCATTCGTTTTGACAGAATAAATCGTCAGGTTCATTTTTTCCGGCCGGACGGTACGATCCGTAGCGTACCCTGGGAACAGGTGTTCTTTACCTCCGGCCTGAGCCATCGAAAAGAGTTTAATAAATACTACTACATCAGCGGTCATATCCTGGCGGACGATAACGAGACGGTAATCGATACTTTCTGCCTGCCAGCAACACACTCAGATCGCAAGCAGCTTGAGCGCCACTGGGAATTTGTCCGTCGTTATATGGAAGCGGGGCCGGCGTCGGTGGCACCGGTGGTGAATTTCTGCCTGCCGATAGCCGGCAAGAGAGAAGGATATTGGTTTGGGCTGCTGTATTTACTATCCGCATATAACGGCGCGCCGATGTTTCTTTTACCGTTGCTGTTTGCATTGAGCTTTATCTTCAGTATTCCACGCTATATCGCGATGGTTACCAGTAAGGTTCCGGTCTGGCCGGAAAACATCGAGGCACAATGTGCCGCGGCGGTGGATGACCCTTACGCGATTGATGCCTCGAGCAACCCTAAACATCCGCTTCGCGATCTGTTCCGCAAAACGCCCGAGGAAAAGTAGGTACTGTTGGGCATAAGCGGACTGGGTGAGTGTGGAATCTGGAGCAGGGAGCAGGGAGCAGGGAGCAGGGAGCAGGAGACCAATATGGACTACTACGGACTATTTCCCAAGTTTAAATTTAATCGACCACTTAAACCTGATGAGAAAAAAAACCAACTAAAGCAGAATGAAAAAATTGATCTTGACGGTCAGTCAGTGATGCCGGATGTGAAAGTAATCGCCATGAACTCTCACTGTCTGGAACTGGTTGATAAATACTATTCTGCAAAAGGATTTATGAGTCTTCTGGCGGCGCCAGTAGTAATTATGCTTACAGCTACTTTCTTGGCTACATCGTACTCCTTTTTTTTTGTGTATGGCTGGGGGCGACTTAGTGGCGTAGTTTTAAATTTTTTAAGCCTTCTGGTAATAATATCAATGGATATTTTTATGTTTAAAGTTTTAAAAGCAGAATGGTTTGCCTGGACGCATTATCCCATTCGTTTTGACAGAATAAATCGTCAGGTTCATTTTTTCCGGCTGGACGGTACCATCCGCAGCGTACCCTGGGAAAAGGTGTTCTTTACCTCCGGCCTGAGCCATCGAAAAGACTTTAATAAAGACTACTATATCAGCGGTCATATCCTGGCGGACGATAACGAGACGGTGATCGATACTTTCTGCCTGCCATCGACAGACTCAGATCGTAAGCAGCTTGAGAGGCACTGGGAGTTTGTCCGCCGTTATATGGAAGAGGGGCCGGCGTCGGTGGCGCCGGTGGTGAATTTTTGCCTGCCGATAGCCGGTAAGAGAGAGGGCTATCAGTTTGGGCTGTTGTACTCGCTTTACTTGTTCAACGGCGCGCCGATGTTTCTTTTCCCGTTGCTGTTTGCATTGAGTTTTATCTTAAGTATCCCACGCTATATCGCGATGGTTACCAGTAAGGTTCCGGTCTGGCCGGAAAACATCGAGGCGCAGTGTGCCGCGGCGGTGGATGACCCTTACGCGATTGATGCCTCGAGCAATCCTAAACATCCGCTTCGCGATCTGTTCCGCAAAACGCCCGAGGAAAAGTAGGTACTGTTGGGCATAAGCGGACTGGGTGAGTGTGGAATCTGGAGCAGGGAGCAGGAGACCAATATGGACTACTACGGACTATTTCCCAAGTTCAAATTTAATCGACCACTTAAACCTGATGAGAAAAAAAACCAACTAAAGCAGAATAAAAAAATTGATCTTGACGGTCAGTCATTGGTGCCGGATTTGAAAGTAATCGCCATGAACTCTCACTGTCTGGAACTGGTTGATAAATATTATTCTGCAAAAGGGTTAATGAGTCTGCTGGCGTCGCAAGCAGTAATTATGCTCACGCTTGCTACTCTGACTCTTTTTTATTCAATCATTTTTGATTATAGCTGGAGTAACTGGCGTGCTTTAAGTGGGATTTGTTTACTCATTATTATATTTATCTCAATGGATATATTTATGTTTAAAATGTTAAAAGCAGAATGGTTTGCCTGGACGCATTATCCCATTCGTTTTGACAGAATAAATCGTCAGGTTCATTTTTTCCGGCCTGACGGTACCATCCGCAGCGTACCCTGGGAAAAGGTGTTCTTTACCTCCGGCCTGAGCCATCGAAAAGAGTTTAATAAAGACTACTATATCAGCGGCCATATCATGGCGGACGATAACGAGACGGTAATCGATTCTTTCTGCCTGCCATCGACACACTCAGACCGCAAGCAGCTTGAGCGGCACTGGGAGTTTGTCCGCCGTTATATGGAAGAGGGGCCCGCGTCGGTGGCGCCGGTGGTGAATTTCTGCCTGCCGATAGCCGGCAAGAGAGAGGGCTATCAGTTTGGGCTGTTGTACTCGCTTTACTTGTTCAACGGCGCGCCGATGTTTCTTTTCCCGTTGCTGTTTGCATTGAGTTTTATCTTAAGTATCCCACGCTATATCGCGATGGTTACCAGTAAGGTTCCGGTCTGGCCGGAAAACATCGAGGCGCAGTGTGCCGCGGCGGTGGATGACCCTTACGCGATTGATGCCTCGAGCAATCCTAAACATCCGCTTCGCGATCTGTTCCGCAAAACGCCCGAGGAAAAGTAGGTACTGTTGGGCATAAGCGGACTGGGTGAGTGTGGAATCTGGAGCAGGGAGCAGGAGACCAATATGGACTACTACGGACTATTTCCCAAGTTCAAATTTAATCGACCACTTAAACCTGATGAGAAAAAAAACCAACTAAAGCAGAATAAAAAAATTGATCTTGACGGTCAGTCATTGGTGCCGGATTTGAAAGTAATCGCCATGAACTCTCACTGTCTGGAACTGGTTGATAAATATTATTCTGCAAAAGGGTTAATGAGTCTGCTGGCGTCGCAAGCAGTAATTATGCTCACGCTTGCTACTCTGGCTCTGTTTGATTTTTTGAACCTGGTGAAATTGAAGTGTCTGTCTCTAACGAGGCAATTAAGGCAGAGGATTACTGGCCATGGCTATGTATGGACTCTATCAATCCTATAAGATTAATCGAGTTCTAACGCGAGCTGAAAAAAAATTAAGTTACATCAGGGAAGAATTTGATGAAAAAAAACGTTAACTGTGGTGAATCTGTTATCAGAGTCAACTCTATCTATATGGAGATAATAGATAAATTCTACAAGCAGGCTGGGACCAATACCTGGCTGGTAGTTATGCTTTTCTTTGGCTTTTCAGAATGTCACTTATTGTAATTCTGAGAGGTTTTACAGATTTATTTTTTCATGGGGTTGGAAAGGTGATAGTTGTTAGCCTTATACCTGTTCCATTTATACTCTGTGGCGGCTATCCTTTATTAAAGGAATGGCTAAGATTGACTTATTATCCGATTCGATTTAATCGTAAAAATTAAAAAAAATCATGTTTTTTATGAACGGATGGATCTGTGTTGACTTTACTCTGGATGTAGATTTGGTCTCATTGCGAGACTGGTGTATTCGCGGTCATATTCTGGATAAAGATGGTTACACTACTTTATTATTCTATATCTTCAATATTTCGCTATATCGGCAGCCAGGCCAGTAAAATTTCCCACTGGCCGCACAACGTACTGAATGTCTGTAAGCCAGAAGACGATGATCCGATAAATATCAGTGCAGCTAATCATCCTGAACATATGCGACTGATATTTGCTTATTAACCCTACCATATATGGAAAGAAAAATACGACTGTATGGATGCCGCAACCAACAGGATCCATTCACTATTGGTAAAACGTTATGGGAAAAATTAAATGAAGGGTGTTGTTCGTATTGGAGATAAAACGACCGGTGGTGGTCAGGTCCAGTCAGGTTCAACAAAAATGAAATTCGATGGGATCGGTGTTGCCCGATTGAATGATCCGATTAACTGTCCAGTTGAAGGTCACAGTTCGTCATATATTGCGGAAGGACATCCAACGATGAAAGATAATGGTGTTCCAGTCGCCTTCCATGGCTATAAATGTTCCTGTGGCTGCTCTCTTATTACTTCCCTGTCGAATGCCACTACGAGTAAATGATGCCTGTTAATCTCTCAGCCATTCCTGATAATGCAAAACGTAAACGACCACCATCGTTAAAACGCTGGCTGGTTGTTTTACTCATTTTTATGATTTTCGGCGGTTTTTTTACCTCCTGGTTGTGGCCAGTAAGTACGGTTCGAGGGGCATTATTCTGGCACTGTTTTATCAGTGCGCCGTTGGTTATCTGGATATTTCTTGCGGGTAGCCGCTGGCTTGTCTGGCTGGCTTCTGAGTGGCCCGCAGGTGGCTGGGATGATGAGCGAGAGCGTGATATTGCCGATGAAGTTCAACGCGGACAGCGCGCTCTGATTCTGGATTCTATGTGCGTACATTTACCGCATCTGGTGACTTCTGGTGCACTCACTGAACAGTTTCTGTTGCCACAGGGAGTCGTGTTACCGCCTGTGATTGATGAAACAGCACAGACAGTGAGTTACATCGCTCAATTTAGCGATGTCGGGCAACCAGCACCTGTACGGATAGAAAGGCAATTACGCGAACTTCTGGAAGATGCGATGCTAAGGGCGGCATTATTGAAAGTAAAGCCCACAGGAATGCCAACTGTAATCATACAAATAGACAGTGAAGTCACGCTATCTTCGGATGAAATTGCAGATATTCGGAAATGTATTACCTCACTGTTATCTGTCCCTGCCAGGATCCAGTTCTTACCTTACTTTGGTTTGTCTGAAATCGACAGCTGGCTGGATGAACCTAAGGTCATGAGTACGCTGCTCCTTCTTTCAGTTAGCTTGCGTAATACGCTATCAGATGGTGATGGAGAGGCCGCTGTGGCATTACTTCTGCATCAGGAGTGTGAAAATTATGATGATGAACACGGTGGACTTGCTCGCATTCATCGACCTGAGCACTCGTTAAACAGCACAGCATTACAAATTTCAGCAATGCAGTCTTTACTTTGGGGAAAAACCTGCACAGAAGAAATTGCTTCTGTCTGGGTAGCAGGGATGGGAACCAATAATGAGACACAAAGCCTGCTTGCAAGTAACAACCTTAAATTTCAGCTTGCTGAAACTCATGGGCAGCTTACTGATATTGATATGAAGAGTGGGCGTACAGGGGCAACATCTCCCTGGCTTGCTATTGCTCTGGCGGCAGGAAATTCGAGACCATATCCATTTCCTCAATTGATTATGAGCATGCCGGAAGACGGGCTTCCATGGTGGATGGTTGTTCATCCTCTAATAGGAAAATAGTTACAACGATCTTTATCACATGATCTTGAATTAATAGTTCGTTATGGAAAACATTAAATACGGTCGTTTCGTGTTGGGAGAAAAAGGTGAAACGCATATCACAGGGATTAAAAAACACCACATTTCAGTTGTGGTTGATCTTGTTTGTATTTTTATTTCTGGGGATCGCGGCTTGTTTTATACTTAAAAATGATCCGGCCCAACTGGGCGTTACGCCAGATTCAACCCCGCAAACAATCTTATTCTTTGCTTGTTTGATTATGACCGGCGGATTGCTAATTTTTATTCTGCTTTTTTTTATCGCCACCTATCTCTTTGGTAAAAAAGCCTATCTGAAAGCTAAAGCGCTTGCGGGTGACAATAATTCCTTTTCCGGACAGACGCAGGCAAAAAATGAATCTCCTGTAGTCGGTACCGTTTGGAAATTAAAAGTGCATTTGCGTAAGCGCTACACTCTCTTCTGGCGCCAAAAAGTTCGTATTCTGTTGGTAACCGGAGACGAAGCGGCTATTAGTCTGCTCCTGCCGGGCTTGCAGGAAAGCCAGTGGCTTGAAGGCAATCGTACCGTGCTGATTTACGGCGGTAGCCTGGCGGCGGATATCGATACAGAAAAATATAGCGCACTGCGTAAACTGCGCCGCGGCCGTCCGCTGGATGGTGTGGTGCGCGTCATTGCTCAGGATCAGCCTCTGACGCCACAGATGAGCGATAATGATCTGCGCGGTCTGGAAAAGATTGGAGAAGTGTTGCGCTATCTGCCACCCGTCTGGCTGTGGCAGTTGTGCGAAAGTGACTGGTCTCAGTCTGACAGACCAGACCAGGCGGTTGGGATTTCGTTACCAGCCCGCGCCATGCCAGAGGATGTGGCGGCACAGCTTAACAAACTGCTACCGCAGCTTCGTGAACAGGGGCTTTCACAGGTATCGGAGAATCGCGCGCATGATTTCCTGCTGCGCCTGGCGCAGCAACTGGAGCAGGGTGGGAGCGAGCGCTGGAAAACGCGCCTGACACCCTGGCTGTACAGCGCACAGCAACGCGTGCCGCTGCGTGGGCTGATGTTCAGCCTGCAGGATAGAACAGCGCAACGGGATGACGCGTTCAGCGAAGTTGCTGCTGGGTTATCCCATCAACATGCTTTGACGTATTCCGCCAGCTGGCAGGGAGTGATCGACGACTGCACGCGGGTGCGTGGGCGCCGCGTCGGGATGGCCTGGGAGCAGACGCTGGCCTGGGCACTGATGGTGGTTATTGGCGTCTGGGGAGCGGGGCTGCTGCTCTCCTTTGCCCTGAACTATCATCAAATTTCCTCGGTGGCAAACAAGGCCCGTGCCCTGATGGAGCATCAATCGGTCTCTGATTCTCAACTGACTGATCTGCACGACTTGCGTAATGATGCTGGCCGCCTGCAACACCATATCCAGAATGGCACTCCCTGGTATCAACGTTTTGGGCTGGATCATAACTCGTCACTGCTAAGCGCGATGCTCCCGTGGTACGGCGTGGCAAATAACCGCCTGATCCGCGACCCGGCAAACGCTGCACTGACGGAGAAACTGATCGCGCTGGCGAATTCAGCGCCGAATAGCGATAAGCGCGCGGCATTAGCCAAACCCGGATACGACCAGCTGAAGGCCTGGCTGATGATGGCGCGACCGGACAAAGCAGACGGGGCGTTCTTCGCACAGACGATGAAGACGGTGCAGCCCACGCGTGCGGGTATTTCGACCGGATTGTGGCAGAGCCTGTCAGCGGATTTATGGGCGTTCTATATTTCTGAATTAACCCAGCAGCCGCAGTGGAAAATTGTGCCGGATAGCGCACTGGTCGCTCAGAGCCGCCAGGTTCTGTTGCAGCAAATTGGTCGTCGCAACGCCGAAAGTACGCTGTATGAAAATATGCTCCGATCGGTACGGCGTAATTTTGCGGATGTCTCGCTGGAAGATATTACCAGTGGCACAGACGCCCGCCGCTTGTTCACCACCGATGAAATTATTCCGGGAATGTTTACCCGTCAGGCCTGGCAGGGCGGTATTCAGCAGGCGATCGAGAAGGCGGCGAACTCCCGACGCGATGAAATCGACTGGGTATTAAGCGACAGTCGCAAAGCCGTTTCAGCCGATCTTTCACCTGAAGCGCTTAAAGCACGCCTGACTGAGCGTTACTTCACTGATTTCGCCGGCAGCTGGCTGAACTTTCTGAACAGTCTGCGGCTTAACCCGGCGCAGAATATCGCCGATGTGACCGACCAGCTGACGCTGATGAGTGACGTGCGTCAGTCGCCGATGATTGCTCTGATGAACACCCTGGCATGGCAGGGGCAAACGGGTCAGCAACGCGAAGGACTCTCAGACTCAATTATCAAGTCAGCAAAAGACCTGATCGGTAACAAAGATAAACCGGTGATAGATCAGAGCGCTTCCGGTCCACATGGGCCGCTGGATGATACCTTCGGGCCATTGCTGACGCTGATGGGCAAAAATAACGGCAGCAATATGATGTCCGCGGACAACACGCTGAGCCTGCAGACTTACCTGACGCGTATTACCCGCGTACGCCTGCGGCTGCAACAGGTTGCTGGCGCCTCCGATCCGCAGGAGATGATGCAGACGCTGGCGCAGACGGTATTTCAGGGTAAGAGTGTTGATCTGACGGATACCCAGCAGTACGGCAGTCTGGTGGCGGCAAGTCTCGGTGAGGAGTGGAGCGGATTTGGTCAGACGATGTTCGTTCAACCGCTTACTCAGGCATGGGAAACGGTGCTACAGCCGTCAGCCGCCAGCCTGAACGATCGCTGGGCCCGTTCAGTGGTCGCCAACTGGCGTACCGCTTTCGATGGACGCTTTCCTTTTGCCGCCAGTAAAAGCGATGCCTCCCTGCCTATGCTGGCAGAGTTTATTCGTAAGGACAGCGGGCGTATTGACCGCTTTCTGACGACGGAACTGAGTGGCGTACTGCATAAAGAGGGCAGTCAGTGGGTGCCGGACAGCGCCCATAGCCAGGGGCTGACGTTTAATCCCGCGTTTTTAAAAGCGGTCAACCAGCTGAGCCAGCTGTCTGACATTCTTTTTACCGATGGTACTCAGGGAATCACTTTTGAGTTGCAGGCTCGTCCGGCAGCGCAGGTGGTAGAAACCCAGCTCACCATTGACGGGCAAAAGCTGCATTACTTTAATCAGATGGCTGACTGGCAAAGTTTCCGCTGGCCTGGCGATACCTGGAAGCCGGGAACCATGCTGACCTGGACGTCGACCCATGCTGGTGCACGTCTGTTCGGCGACTACAGCGGAACCTGGGGCTTTATCCGTTGGCTGGAACAGGGTAAACGCCAGCAGCTCGACCGCAGTCAGTGGATGATGAGTTATACCGCGCCGGATGACAGCACATTGCAATGGGTGCTGCGCTCACAGCTGGGCAACGGTCCGCTGGCGTTGCTGATGCTGCGGGGATTTAGCCTGCCGGAGCAGATTTTCAGTGTTGATGCCAGCGCGACTGCGCAGGCATTTGCCAGTAACAATGACAGCATGGACATGGACGAAGCCGAATAATGACCACTCTGCAGAATTTACTTCACGCCTGCGCCGCCGATGAAAGCACGCTGCTGAACTCGGCGCGCTCGCACAGCGCTGACTGGAACCGCTGGCTGGCACCCGTTAATAACAGTCAGCCGACCGGTGAGGATCCGGGTTATGACGACGACTTTCAGCAGATCCGTGAAGAAGTGAACAAACTCTCCGGGATCGATACCGGGCTGATTTGTACCCTCGCAGAAAAGTTGCTGACCGGAGTCGGCAAAGACTTACGCGTGGTCACTTTTTACATCTGGGCGCGTCTGCATCAGGACGGTGAACCGGGATTAGCCGACGGGCTGGAACTACTGGCTGGTATGCTGGAGCGCTTTGGCACGAAGCTTCATCCGCAGCGCGATCGCAGCCGTAAATCGGCACTGGAGTGGCTCAGCAGTAGTCGGGTGCTGGACAGCCTGTCGCTATATCCGGAAGTTGATGTGACCATGATGCAGCGCATTACCGGTGCGATGCTGCTGACAGAGCGGGTTTTGCAATCAACAGATGAAGCCAGCCGCCCGCAATTCTCAGGGCTGTATCAGGCGCTGGAAAACCGGCTGATACAAAGCGGTGGGGCGAACAGTCTTGTGCCGCAAACCAGTCGCGAAGAGAGTCTGGCTACAGCAGCTTCGATCTCTTCTGCCCCGGTAATGGCTACCGTAACTTCCGGGCGCGATCTGCTGGATCAGGCCAAAGTGCTGGCTAAGTATCTGCGCGATCAGCCCGGCGGCTGGCTTGCGAGTCACCATCTGATTAAAAGCGTGCGCTGGGACACGTTATCGGAGTTGCCGCCGCTGGATGCCAGTGGGCGCACACGTCTGGTCCCGCCAAAACCGGATCATCGCGCTCATCTCAAACGTCTGTACCTGCAACAAAGCTGGGGTGAATTACTCGAGCAGAGCGACAGCCTGCTGGCGCAAGGCGTCAACCATTTGTGGCTGGACGTGCAGTGGTATACCTGGCAGGCGCTGGTAAAGTTCGACAGTGACAGCGTGCGCGCTGATATTGTTTGCCGCGATCTGAAAGGATTACTGGTACGCCTGCCGGGGCTGGAATCACTGGCTTTCAATGACGGCACGCCTTTTGCGGATGAAGTCACGCTGAACTGGATTAACGAAAAAGTGCTCGATGATCTGCCGGGCTGGAAGAGTGAGCCGGTCAGTGCCGCGATATCTTCAGATGACGATATGCTGGCCCTGGAACCTGAAGTACTGGCGCTGGCTGACAGTGACGGTATTGAAGTTGCGCTTAACTGGCTGCAGGCGCGCCCTGGTTTTACCTCTGCCCGCAATCAGTGGCTGATGCGTTTACTAATGGCCCGCGTTACTGAGCAATACGGCAAAAACGAAATGGCGCTACACTTGCTGGGCGAACTCGATAGTGGTGCAATGACACTGACGCTGGAAAAATGGACGCCGGAACTGATATTTGAGGTCAAAGCACGCCGGCTCAAGCTGCTGCGGGCAAAAGCCAGCCGGGCTGAAGCGGATAAAATACGGCTACAACCGCAAATGGATACGCTGCTTTCGGGGTTGATTATGCTTGACCCGGCGCGTGCTGCGGTACTTTGCGGATAATTCAAATAACAGAAATTTGGTTAGTAATACTTTATGACGTTAAAAGAAAGTCAGGAAATAAGTTAAAAATGGAACTTAATTTTAAAGTTCGTCGACCGATTGCAACACGGGATAAAAGCTGGGCAAAAAAATAGCACCCGCTGATTAAAGAATAAAGGCGTGACGCCAAATCAGATTTTACTTGCCAGTATTGGCTGCGTATTTATTTCAGGACTTTATTTTTATATTGCCTTTAAGTTTGACGGCCAATGGCTAAAAACTCTGTTTCTTATACTGGCCGCTGTGATGATTCAGGGACAACTTATCTGTAATTTACTCGATGGTATGGTTGCCGTGGAAGGTTGAATGTCCAGCCCTGCAGGCCCGGTATTCAACGAATTACCTGACAGGATCTCTGACACGCCGAAGTTATTGGTGGAGTGATTTTTTCTAATTTATATCCCAAGGGACTTAGAAAAAGAGGATATGTATCTTGTAAAGGTATTCCGTCAGGATGGATGCCTGGCTTGGCCAAGAAATATGTCAAAGAATCTTCACTTTGCTCTCATTAAATCCGACTGCTTGTATTTATCGTAAAAAATGCAGCAATTAATTAAGCAGAAATTATTATGGACGACTTAACCCTACGTTATTACGACGCAGAAATGCGCTACCTGCTTGAAGCTGGTGAAGAGTTTGCCCGTGCCCATCCCGATCGGGCGGCGATGTTAAACCTCGACAAGGCTGGGGCGCGCGATCCTTACGTGGAACGCCTGTTTGAGGGATTTGCCTTTATGATGGGGCGGCTGCGTGAGAAGCTCGACGACGACCTGCCGGAACTGACCGAAGGGCTGGTCAGTATGCTATGGCCGCACTATCTGCGTACCATCCCTTCGATGTCAGTGGTGGAGTTCACTCCAGACTGGCGTGAGATGAAAGAGATGATGCGTATCGCCAGGGGCTTTGAGGTACTTTCGCGCCCGATCGGCGAGAAGAGTACGCGCTGTCGTTACAGCACCACTAAGGAGATCAACCTTCAGCCGCTGTCGCTGGAAAAAGCGACGTTGACTACCGATTCGGATGGGCGCTCCGTTGTCAGCCTGCGATTTAACTGCAGCAGCCTCGCCGACTGGAGCCGTATCGATCTCAGCCGTATTCCTCTCTATTTAAACGCCGACGCGCCGCTGGCCTGTGCCATGCATGAAGCCTTTACCATGAATGTTGCCAGAATGTGGCTGCGGCTTCCCGGCGATACCGACAGGCGCCCATTTGACGGCTCTCTCGTCGCGCTGGGTTTTGGTGATGACGACGGCTTATGGCCGAAAGGCAGCAGTAGTTTCAGTGGTTATCAGCTGTTGCTTGAGTATTTTACCTTCCGCGAGAAGTTTATGTTCACCGGGCTGCAAGGACTGGAGACGGTCGATTTTCCGGCAGAGTTGCCGTGGTTTGAAATCGACGTGGTGCTGGCGGAACGCTGGGAGCATGATTTCAGCTTTAACGAGAAGCATCTCCGTCTCAATTGTGTGCCGGTAATCAACCTTTTCCCATTGGAATCTGACCCGCTGACGCTTAACTCGCTGCAGACGGAATATATGCTGCGCCCGATGCGTATCCAGGACGGACATACCGAGATTTACGCAGTTGATTCCGTGATGTCATCCAGCCAGCATGTCTACGTACCGTTTTCCAGCTTCCGTCACAAGGGCGGCATGATGCGACACGAGGCACCAGAATATTACTACCATACCCGTGTGCGTCGCGGGCCATCCGGGCTACACAATACCTGGCTGATCCTCGGGGGTGAAGCTTTTGATAACCACACTGTGCCGCAAGATGAGAGCCTCTCATTGACGCTGACCGGTACCAACGGCCAGTTACCGCGCCGCGCGCTGCAAAGCACCGTACTGGATACGGTGATGAAAACCACCTCAGCAAGTATCGTCGTGCGCAACCTGTGCGCCCCAACGCTGCCGTGCTATCCGCCAGATCAGGATCGTTTTCACTGGCGCGTGCTGAGCCATCTTGGCAGTGGTTTCCTGTCGATGATGGATAATGCCGAAGTGTTGCGTGGCACGCTGGCGCTGTACGAGTGGACAAACAGCGAGGTGAACCGACGCCGGCTGGAGGCGATTATCGACGTCCGCCATAGTGAAACTGAACGCTTTGAACAGGGCTATCTGCTGCGCGGTGTGCAGATTGAAGTGACCCTTGACAGTAATGGTTTTGCCGGGAAAGGGGATATCTGTCTGTTTGGTGAAATGCTCAGCCGCTTTTTTGCGCTGTATACGGATATCTACCTGTTTAACCGACTGATTATTATTCTGCAACCAACTGGAGAACGCCTGGAATGGGAAGAGAAACACAATCGCCGCATTCCCGGCTGACCCCGCGGCTGGAAGCCGAACTGAACCGGATTAATTTTTACCGCTTCTGCCAGTTACTGGAAAAAAGCCAGCCAGCCAAACCGCTGCTGGGTTCAACCAGTCATCCATCGGACGATCCGGTTCGTTTCAGCCCTCATCCTGGAATGGGTTTCCCTGCCAGCGAACTTAAAGCGGTTGAATATGACGAAGAGGATGAAAGCAAACCTCCGGTGGTGCGCACGACCTTTATGGGAATGTACGGTGTCGACTCGCCGCTGCCGACGGCATATCTCGATGATATCACTCAGCGCAGGGAAGGGCATGAAGCGCTACAGAGCTTTCTCGATCTCTTCAGTCACCGCATTCTGACGCAGTTTTACCGTATCTGGCGTAAGTATTCCTATCCGGCCACCTTTGAAGCCGGCGGTAGTGACGCGATATCACAGTCGCTGCTGGGGCTGGTCGGTCTTGGCATTCCTGGTACAGCAAAACAGATTGCCACGCCAGTCTCACGCTTTCTGGCACTGTTGAGCGTGCTGCGTCAGCCTGGGAAAACCCAGGAAGGGATGCAGGCTCTGGTCAGTCTGTTGGCACCGGAGACCTCGGTGAAGGTCAGTCCCTACAGCCTGCGACCGGTGGAGATCAGTCAGCCACTGGGTTTTTACGACGATCAAGATTTTCTGCTGGATGGCAACACACCGTTGGGCGATGAAGCGATGGATGCCAGCAGTCAGCTACTGATTGCGCTCTCGACGGAGAGTGAGCAGGAAACCAATGGCTGGCGGCCGGATGGGCTGTTGTATCAGGATTTTTTGGTGATGCTACGGGTGTATCTTGGCTGGCGGTTTAAAGCTCGTATTACTTTGACGGTAGGTACCCGGCTGTTAGCTGTTCCGCCACTGGGCGACGCGCCTTTCTGGCTGGGAATGAACGGCGTGCTGGGTATTGAAGAAGAGAGCATGCCAGATGACATCTCACCGACCTTCACCACTGAACTGGGATATTACAGCGGCTTGCAGCCTGCAACGCTACAACAAGGAAATCGACGTGTTACTTACAAATTTGACTAGAACCGCGTTCTGGCTGACGCCGCTGCTGGCGCTTAGTCTCACCGGTTGTGGCCTGACGCAGAGCGTCACGGATGGCAGCAAATCGGCTTTTAACTCAGTGTTTTATAAAAAAATTAAAGTTCTGCATCTCGATTTTACCGCTCGTGAAGCGCTTAATACCGATGCCAGGGAGAGTAATTCTCTTTCCGAACCAGTGGTGCTGCGTATCTATCAATTAAAAGATCGAAAAACTTTCGACAAAACGGTTTATCAGCAATTGCTGAGGGACGGAGATAATCTACTACAAGCGGATCTGCTTGCCAGCCGCGATGTGGTTGTTAAGCCTGGCGGTGATGCCTCACTGGATATGCCGATGGAAGCTGAGGCAAAGTTTGTCGCAGTGGTGGGCCTGTTCCGTCATCCTGATATGGCAAAGAATAACTGGAAGCGAGTGCTGGAGCGTGAGGAGCTGGATCCTGATAAACCACGTGTTCTCGAGGCCGGTAACAACAGCCTGCGGCTGTTGCCGATAAAGGAGAACTGATGCCACAGGGACACAATGCACCTTCACTGTACGAAATGCTGACGGGCAACTTCAGCGGCGGTCTCGATCTGCATCAGGTCAGCGAGCAGAATCAGGTAATTTTATCGGTGCTGGACAATATGCAGCGCATCCTCAACTGTCGTGCCGGCACGCTGGCGCATTTGCCGGATTATGGCCTGCCGGATATGACCAAAATCCTGCAGGGGATGCCCGGTACCGCTCATCAACTGATGACCACGCTGTCCACTGTCCTGCTGAAATATGAGCCCCGGCTAAAAAGAATTAGCGTGGTGATGCTGGAGCAGGAGATTCCCGGTGAATTGCGGTATGCCATCGATGCTGAGCTGAAAGGAATTGGGCTGGTTCGCTATGGTACCGAATTTATGCCGGAAGGACGGGTGTTGATTCGCCATCTTAAGCAGCAAAACTACTTCGATAATCAGACACGATTATAGGTCGCTCCGGGCGCCGGACGGGAAATTACAGGGAAAAAGATGTCAGTAAAAGCGCGATTTTTGAAAAGGCTTCTGGAGCAGCAAGGGCGTCACGATAGCTTTGAAAATAAAAGCCAGGCAGATCTGGCGTTGTTTCGTCAGCGGATGCATTTGCTTCAGGAAGAGATGGAAAAGTGGCTCAAGGATTCGGGGATCCGGGTTGAAACTTTCACCGTGCGGCTTATCGATTTGCTGGTGGGCAACAGCGCTTTTGACGTTCCCGGGCATCAGCTTCGCTATGAAGGCAGGACGATTAAATTTACGCCAATTTTTTTATACGGGCAGGGCGTGACGGGCTGTGTTGAAGCTACGCTTTGCGTTGAAGGAAAGATCACCCCCCTCTGCCGTTTATTTATGCGCTCGGGCAAGGCCACCGACTGGACCTGCACCCAGACTGGCATATTGTCCAGGCCCGATCGTCTGTTAAACGAAGAAGTATTTTTCGGCATTATCGAAGGTCTGCTGCCCTGACTGATGCGCTGCCTTTCGCCATTATCACTCTCATTTTTATCAACTGACGGAAATTGTCCGTGAATAATCATAATCAACTTAAAACCGGCAGCGACCCGCGCGCGCTGCCGGATTACGTCGCCCTGCGTGATGAGCTGGCTAAGTTGTCACATCCGGCGCGACCCGATGTGAACTGGGCGCGAGTGGAGCAGCTGAGTCTGTCGCTGTTTCGCCAAAACGGTGTGGAGCTGCAGACGGTGTGCTGGTATACGCTGGCGCGCACCCGTCAGGCCGGAATGAACGGCCTTAACGAAGGGCTGGCGATTATTGAAGCACTGCTGATGCATCAGTGGGGCGTGATGTGGCCGCAGCCGGTCCATGCGCGGATGGAAATCCTCGCCGCATTCAGTCAGCGTCTGCAATCGCTGCTGCGTACTCTCAGTTTGCGGTACGCCGATTTACCTCTGGTTTATCAGGCAGAACAACATCTCAACGGTATTCGTCAGGTATTGCAGCGCCTGGAGCTGAAAAATGTCAGCCAGATGGGCGAACTGTGCACGTTTATGCACAACGCGGCAACAAGGCTTGAGAATATGGATGCAGAGAGCAGTGATAATAATGCGGTGATATTACCCGCGTCATCCTGCGACTCGCCTGGCCCGACACCCGCAGCGCCTTCTGAACCGCTGGTTTATGTAGCCCGTGAAGAACCTGTTGCGCCACGCATCGTCACTGACTCTTCAAAGCCTGCAGCCAAAAAGCCGTGGAAAAGTTTTGCTGCCGGTATGCTGACCATGCTGATACTGGCTGCAGCAGGTTTATGGAGCTGGCAGATTATTCGTCCGGTGGAAAGTAGTCCCGTGCCTGTATTGGCAGATAAAACTGCCCTGACAGAACTGGGGCAGTTTTCGCCACTGTGGCTACAGAACTACGGTTTTGAACTGGCTGCCAGAGCGAAACCGGAAGATTCAGACAGTCTGAAAGCGCAGTGGCAGCAGCATATTATTGGCAATGCTCTGCCATCTGAGGCGCTTTCAGGCTGGCATCAGGGAATGGAAGGCCTTCGCGAGCTGACCAGACGCCTCAATGCACTTGATGAGCGTAAAGGTAAATACCTGACCGGTTCTGAGCTGAAGTCGATGGTGTTTGCGATAACGCAGAACTTCGGGCGCTCGGTTCCGGTGGAAGAGCAGTTAAACCAACTGGCTCAGATTGAGAGCGGGGCGCCGCTCCCCGCTGCGCTGCTGTCGCAAACCGATATGCGCCTGAACCAGCTGCTTAACCGTTACGCATTAATAAAGCAGCAAGTGGAAAAACCATGATTTTAAGTAATGGCTCAGATTGGCTATGCGGGAGAGCATTAAGATCGAACACTGAATAGCGTTGAATTATATTTCGGAGGATAAATGAAAAAAATAATACCACTGTTGATGCTGAGCCTGCTGGTAGCCACACAGACAGATGCCGCACGTGGTCGGCAGCCTTGTTCAGGATCTAAAGGCGGAATTTCTCATTGTACGACAGGTGGTGCGTTTGTTTGTAACGACGGCAGTTTAAGTCAGTCGAAACGAGTCTGTTCAGGTTATGGTTCAGGTTCCAGTCAGCAGATAACATCTTCAGCAACGATCAAAAAAGTTCAGCAGAAGAAAGCAGTAACAGCACCCAAAAAAAATGTAGTATCTCCACCTGTTGTGGAAAATGAGGAGTCGGTACAGCTACAACCAAGAAAACCTACCTGTGCGCCGCTCTATATGGCAAGTAAGCCTGGTTTTACCCACTTACCCATTTGTTCCGGAAACCAGTATTAATTAGCGTAACACTTAGCTGAATTGAGGGTAAGTGAATTATAGCGGGTTCAAAAAAGCGTTCTGTGGCGTCCCCTGCATACATCGAATGGAGATAGCAGGGGGTTGATAGTAAAGGATTAAATTAGATGCGTAGAATATTTTACCCGCTAATTTACCCATTAGGGCAGTTCAGGAGCTTCTGCTTGAATGTGCAGTGGTCACTATATAGCCAGCGAGCGCGGCCGTGAATGAGTTTGCTTTTCGGAAGGTCGCCGGACTTGATCCGGTCGTAAATGAAGGTCTTGCCGAAACCAGTGTCAGCCATGATGAACTTCAAGTCAACAAGGGAGTCTGGCTGTAAATGATGCTGCATTGTTTCTCTCCTGTCATGGAAATCGAACCAGCCTATCGTCTGGCGAATAAGCCGGTGATGATGATTACGAATGCTATTGCGATGAGAAGGTGGGGAAGGGTGATCACAGAGTTAGTAGTCCAAATTTTTTCCAGATTTCAGATGCCTCCTCATCACTCAAGTCTCCTCGCCAATTCACCTCTTCTATCAAGTCACGAATAACGGCTGCCTGTTCAATTGTAAAAAAATCATCGCGATAGTCACTCCACGCCGCCGCTGTTATTCGCCCACCGCGGAACTTCATCCCTGCATGTACTGCAGGCTCTTTGCCATCCTCGAATTCGACTACGAATGTCATTTTGCCCACTGATTGCTCCTTATCCTTTAGCCAGGCTCTGACAAACACAGTTTAACCATAGCCATGCCCGCCCGCGGTGCTTAGCAGGTATCAGCATTTCAATTTTATTTGAGTGTTTGTCGAGTATCTGGCGGTAGGTGAGTTTGTTGTTATTACTGTTGTATTCGTTTAGTGCTGCTCGGGCGATGCTGTTTATCGCATTACTCTGTTCTGGCGTCATGGACCAAAGTGACCTCCCATTTCAACCATGCGATCAAATGGGTTTTCCTTCATCATTCCATGTCTGCGCAGGCAGTCATTCCAGACTATCCGACCGCGCTCTATGGCAGGTATTGACCAAACGTGCCGGCGCTTATCCTTGCCGCCAGAGTTGTCGGGAATTATCTCGTTAAGATAGTCATCGTAGGTCATGCAACTCTCCGCTGGCTAATAGCCCACATTTCGCGCTGATGGTCAGCGCAGCACTCCGGGCAACAGTAGCTGGTGCCAGGCTGAGACGGCTCGCCGCAGTCCGCGTTTCTGCATACTGGTGATGGCGGCTCTGGTAACTTCCGGTTCTTCAGCGCCAGTTCACGTTCCCATTCTTCACGTTCAAATGCTTCGTCTGCGATATCACACATGTTCTGACTCCTTAAATGCCTGCTCACACTGCAAAGCAACTCTACTGATATGTTGCTGCATGGCCTGTAATGACTGAATGTCTGACAGGCGAACCTCAAGCTCACAAAGAGCATTAATCAGGTAAGAAAGTTTCGGATAAAATCCAACCGTTGAGAGATATGTTTCGCCAGCCCGGTCGCCAGCGTCTTTACCTTTAACCTTTCGCTCTTTGAGGATGAGCTGAAGCTTATCGGATGTAACTACGTACTTTTCGCCGATATTGATTTGCATGGATAACTCCTGAATTTAGGCAATAAAAAACCCCGCCGAGGCGAGGTTATTAATTAGTGTTTATATATTCTATAATTTTAAAGATTTCATGTAAGCCACCCATAGCCATCACGGCCGGCTTCATGCATCCATTCTTGCCCGCACTCGCGACAAACGTAATGAGTATCATCAGTACCTCTTCCATGGAATCGAGCGCTGACAGCAGGTTTTGAAGCATCAATCTTCATACAAGGTAAAGGTGCGTCCCTTCTTCCCTTCGGTTGTTTTTCGCAGGCTTCACACGTCATGATAACCTCCTTTCCAATCAATCGAAATGTCTTACCGGGCGTGGTTTTAAGTTACGTATTGCCTCGATGATAAACTCTCGTTCTACGCCTGATTTGTTTGCTACGAGATATAAAGCAATTCGCCCGTCTTCATGATCTTTTTCCTCTATTCTTTCTATGCTAAAAGACTCATATACTTCCCTGTCAAGATAAACAATATCAAAATCAGACGACTCAGTATTAACTTCATGAATAAATGGATCTTGATTACTCTTAAAAATAATGCAATCGAAACTCATCACTTCTCCTCCTTCGCGTAAACCGGGTCAGTTCCCCGTGGATATTTAGACGACTCCTGACGGTAAAATTGCAGCCGCTCGACAAAGTAATCCTGCAGATGTGCAGGCTGCTGATTCTGAACCTCAAATGCCAGCACCGGCAGATTCATCCGCTCTTTGTATGCCACACCAGACGCGGCTAAGTCCACGTTAATTCGCTCGCGTTCTTCTTTGCTTCTTGCTGCTAAGTTATGAGACATGGGTGTCCTCCTTATCGGAGTATACCGTCAGTCGGGGAGGGTGGTTAGTGTGCTAATAGATAATTATGTAAGCGATGAGAGACCAGAACAGGGCGCAGAGTATGAACACTGCCAGCCATGCGGTACGTTTAGTCATTACTCCTCCGATAGCTCAGGTAGCAGCACTGCCGGGTGCGTGTACAGCGCAACAGGGCGAACCATGACAGGTTCATGCTTGACGTAAACAGAGAACTGTTTCCCAAGATTATTTAAGTTACGCTCTGAAATCCACGCCACAGGCTCCTGCGCATCCCGGCGCTTTAGCTCTGCCTCTGCTTGCTCATAGCGAACCGTTGCAGAACTCAACGCGACAGAAACTTCAAGACGCAGCAATACGGCTTCATCCCGTTCTCGCTGCGCCGCCTCCAGTTGCTCAACTACCGACTGCTGCTCACCCTTAAACGCGTTCAGCTCTTCATGAATGCGGTGACGTATCTCTGATTCTTTGTCGAGGTCGGCGGTAAGCTCAGCAATGCGAGCCTCTGCGGCCTTAAGTTGGCGAACAACACTCCCTGGTCGGTTGGTGTAGTAGGCATCAATTGCGAACTCATGTCCTGCTTTGGTAGATTTCCATCCTGCATCAAATCCCGACATAGTGCGATTTCTTGATGTTATAAGCCCCAATCCAGCAGCGATCGATGTGGCAGTATGCCCGCAGTGATAACTGCAATTTGTTTTCAGAATAACTTCAGCCAGAATCACCCGAAAGTCTGTTCGTCCGAAGTTAGTACCGGCGAATGCATTTTCAATCACTTCGTCGGTTATGTGTTCGATTAAGTCTCTCATGGTTGCTCTCCTGTCTGCGCTTTCCCACGAAATCGTGATGGACTCCAGTCACAGACTTCATCAGTAGGAATGTGCCCGAATATCATCATGCAGCGTCGTGCGTGTGAACAGTCGCCACATGTCATTCCTTCGGGAAGGTTCATTCCTTCTTCGTCGTGCTCAGTGCGACGCATCGGCTCTCTATCCTTACTCATGACTGCACCTCACCTGCGCGGATGCGGGCAGCGTGCGACCTTGCTGCCTCGGCCATTAGCACATAAAACTCATCGTCTTCTGGCTAAACTAAGCCGAAATTGTCATCACAATCCTTCGCAAACCCTTCAACTGCCTGCGCCCGCACTTCGTTCAGGATGGCGTCGGTGTCCGGGATAAAATCTTCAGATTGAACGTCTGTCACCGCACCAGTCACAGGGCATTGTTCTTTCGGCCAGTCGATGCGACCCAGCAGATAGTGATTATCCGCCGCCAGCGCCTGCACCTGCTTTTCAGCTTCAACATGCAGGGCTGCTGCCGCATCGTTTAACTCGCTGACCAATTGCAGGCGGGACTTTAGTTCCTGCACCTGCTTCTTCAAATCCGCATTCTCAGCCAGCAACTGATTGGCATATTCAACTGTGTTAATACTCATCTCATAGTTCCGTTATCCATAATCCAGCCTTTATCAATCTCGCCCGACGCTGTGCGGCCAGAATGTTTTTCTGTCGCTGTTCTTCACCCGCCTCAGCAAATGATTTCCAGCTGATGACAATGGTTTTCTGAGGGGTAACTTTAGGCGCGATGCGTTTGGGGCTGGAGGTGAGGGTGTAGGTTCGGTCGCGATTCCCTTCGCTGTCGGTAGTCCATTCACTGGCGGTAATTGTTGCTACTTTAGTTCGCCTGATTTCAGGGCTGATGATGTGGTTGAATTCCCGAAGTGACATTTTAAGTATTGAGGCCAGTTCCGAGCCGGTCATTGGCCTCTTGCTTAACTGGTAGGCTACTTTTTCCTTAAAACCATCATTCGGGCAGCCACGACCACGGCGATACATGGCAATCTTTTTCATAAATAGCCTGCTACTTAATAATTAATGATAACTTCCCCAGCTTTAATTTTGCGCCAGGCACACCTATACCAGCGTCTAACTGATGCTTTATTGCAAGCTTGTCCGGCTTGATGGTTGTCTCGTACTCGACAAATTCAGCAGGTATCGCGCCGACATCGGTTATTTCAACTGACTTTGACGGTGCTCGAATTGATACCTGATGAAGGCCGGCGATGAGCTTTTTCTTTCCCGTAAGTTCCAGGGCGCTTGCAATGTAGGCGTGTATGCTGGCGATTTTATTATCTGCGGTTGCAGCGCGAGCTGCCAGGGACTTTGACTCAGCCCTCAGGGCTTCTGAATAGGCTGACTGGTTTTTACAGATAGCCAGTAGCTGTGCGATTTTTTCACAAAGCTCACCTTCAATACCCTCGATGGTGTCAGCAATCATTTCCGGATCAAGCTCAGAGTCCATCAACTGTGCGTAATCGTTAGCAACTTCATATAATTTTGTCATTATGCTGCCTCGGCCAATTTAGCTTTACACTCCGCATAGATGGCTTGCACATTCTGCTGGAGCTTCATGCCTGTTGTGAGCCTGTACGCCTCCTGAAATGACGCCTTCAGCTCGTTTATGGTTTCAGCCATTTCCATCTGGTCACACAACGTGCTTACCTTGTCGGAAACTTCCTGCTGTTTTGCATTATCGGCAGCGAGCACCTCTTGCTCTGATACGTGGCTCATCACCGGCTCTGTATGAATCCCTTCATCGGCATTAATCACCTGAATTGCGTTATCAAGACGCTCAGCTCGCGGCCAGTATTTGCTGGCACGCTTAACGATTGTCTTCCTTGCCATCTCTTCCCAGAAGTTTTTCCACGGCCCATTCTTAGCCTTGCTGGTTGCTTCCGTTGCCTTAATTTCTGCAAGACTCATCTCTTCCGTGAGATAGTCACCGGCTGGAGTTTTCACAGTGCAGTAACCACCAACGATTGAGCCGCGCTCTCCAAAAGCGTTGTATTTGTGCGTTGGAGCCATATCCAGCCCGTTCGACTCGTAGGTGTCACTCTCATGTACAAGTTTGCACTGCCCCCACAGAATCGCCCCTGTTGACTGTGCGAGGTGCAGCAAACCCATGTAACTGATATCGAGGCAAACCATTCCGTCGCGAGGGACCAGATAGGCCAATTTGCTCGCCGGATTAAGCGTGATGCCAATGGCGGCTACGTTGATAATGGTGTTCTGCGCGCTGACCGGATTTGCGATAGCCGTTTTAGCCAGATAGTCATTTTTCTGCAGTAGCTGAATAGCAAACTGGCTTTCCTTAGCCCAGGTGACCGACTGGTCAGTTACGGCGCCAACAAACAGCGGCTCCTGCTGCTTTACGAATTCGACGATACTGAATGACATCACGCCACCTCCTGATATGAATGCTTGCCTTTGAATATCTCCACCGCGTACTCCCATTTGGCTGCACGGGTGACGTAATCCCATACGAATTGATGAGCCAGCTCCTGAGAGAAAGAATCCTCCTGACTAAGAGATATGATTGGATAATCAAAGTGGCGGGGCAGGTAGTCGCACATAGCGTTCTCTACCGGGTTAACGCGCATCGGCTCTACCATCGCTTTTACCTGCTCATATATGAGCTCGTTATCGGCCTCTGACATCCTGTCGATAATCTTCTCTATTTCCATTTTGTCCGAGATGGTTAGTTTGATGTTCATCGATAGCACCCCTTTATAAGACTGTGAGCAGCAGCCCACATAACCTGGTCATTTGTCGCAAGAGCCATTCGAGCCATGCGACGAGCGGTGATGATTATTTGTTTCATGGCTTTCCCTTCTCATTGAGAGTCTTGATAAACCAGCGTCCGATGCGGCGCAGGCGTTCAGTTAAACGGGAAAGCTGAGACGTGTGAGGCCAGAAGCTACCCATTGGGATAGCCCCGGCAAATGCGTGTTGCATAGGTAGCTCCAGGTGAATGATTTGATTGGTTTGCATAACGGAGCGTCATTGAGTAATGGCGCTTTGGTATGGGGCATAAAAAAGCCCTCACAGGGAGGGCAAAAGGTCTCATGGATGATGTGAGTAACATCGTCGAAGCCACTGAGGTAATGGCTTCTGCGGTATTACTCTATTCCGGCAAGCTTTATCAGTCTGGTGAGCGTTCCATCTCCTCAACTGTTCAGCATTCAATAAAAAGGCCGCCATGTGGCAGCCTGTTATTTGTTATCGATAAATTTTATCCATTCGATATTTGCAATTCTTTCAATGCTGCCATCAGCAAGTTCAACAATGGCTACCGAATAGTTTCCCGTGCCATTTTCAAATTCTTCAAAATTACATCCCCATGTATGAAAGTTTGCTTCATATGGCTCACCGTCAGCGATGCGCCCTACGCCAGTCTCCCATTTTGTTTTTGACACCAGAACCTTTCTCATCTCTCACTCCTGCGGCAGCGCCGCTGTTAAAGGCCGACATCCTTGTCGATGTTTTTACTCTTCACCGCCGATAGCCTCATAGAGTCGCTGTGCTTCAGATTCTCCGTCTTCTGCACGCTCTGCACAGAAGTCGATAAAGCTGCTCCAGCTCTGCCCAATAAAATCAGCGATGATATTTAGGTCGAACTCGTCTACTTGTTTCATGAATTCCTCACTTAATGATATGAGTCGCATCTTTGCGGCAGCGCCGCTGTTAAAAAAAGGCCGCCTAAGCGACCTTTATGATGTGAGTGCCGGGATATTTAGCCACGCCCGGCGCGTGATTTCCCTGCTTTCCACAGTCAAAGGAAACTGATATGTTTTTGGGTCCACAGTCATTCGAAAAGGATGGTTTATGTCAGAGAGTATCCGTGCTCAGTTTTCTTGCCCTGATTGCGGCAGCGAGTCTTTCGTATTTCGTGCCAAACCTCACACTATGAACAATATCAAGGCCTGTGCCGGTTGCGGGAGAGTTATTACACAGGACGATATCCTCGAGCACAGCAGGAAGACTGCGCAGAATCATCTCAACGATATAGTCAGGAAAGCATTCAAGCGATGAATTAAGTAACTGCCGTAAATCATTAATCTGATTTCTTAATTTTAGTAGTATCGAAGCTAACCGATACTACTAATTTACCTATACTCTCCATGACAATCTCACCTCATATAAGTGGAATGCAGCACCCGCGCATTTTCTGCCTGGCGTTAGTAAGCTGGCCGTAAGGGGTCTTCACCTTCCGGTACTCAGGATTATCCCGAGTAACAAACTCAACCTCTTTCACTTCGCGAACACTCGGACTCGCTACTGCTTTAAGTACTCGATTGCTGCAACCAGAAGCGATTACAGAGGCTTTACGGGCTGACTTAACCCTTTGCTGGGCCTTCATGCGTTTGTCGGCCAGAGAGAGGGTTTTGACGCCGAATGCTGCATCTATAACCCCCTCCAGATTGTCACGCTCAATCGCTGCTGCACGACGACGAGCATGACGACGACTCTTTGCTGTCTCTTTTACTGATTTACCGAAAGTGATAGTTGTCATGTTGCCTCCTGAAATGGTTTTGGTGGTGAGTTGAGCGTTGCCCTGGTGTTGGCGTTACTGCTGGCCCAACTCACCCCAAACCCATCTCGTTTGGTTATTCCGCGCCTTGTCAGCGCTGCCAGTTGTTAAAGAGCATTCAGCTTTCTGCGGTGGGCTGCGTTGTGCTGATGAGGTAAAGAATACTACTGGTATTCATTTATGTAAATACTCTGGGTATTTATTTTCTGTCGCTTTGTTGGAAACAAATGAATATTAAGGGTATTTATTTTTTTTACTCTAAAAATTAGCGCATTTGGTGTGCGGATTCGTACGCAGGAGTATCGAAAAAGTGCAAGGGAAGGGATTTAGTGCAGGTGGTGGGTGAGAGTTGCGTAGAGAACTGGGGCTTGAACCAACCCAGGCGAAATGTAGTTATCCTTCGCATGTTTCATCGCAAACAAAACTGAGTGATGGCGGTGAGATGATACTGATGAAAGGTAATCTGATTGATGTACCGGCAAATAGCTGGATCGATATTCGCCTGGATAGGGCAGCACGGACAGGCAGCGAGTAGCTTTAATTCGAAGTGGCAAAATGTAATTTATTAAAAAAAACCCGCTCATGGTGAGCTGAGCGGGTGAAATGAATGCCAATTCATTACGCCACATCAGGATTGGGTATATGTAACTCCAGATGTAGACAAAGTAAAGGTAGCTGCTAACTATGGAACTGACAATTTTTTTAATGAATCGATTTTGAGATTTAACAAGCGTTATCGGCCAGCAGGCACAAAAAACCCGGCGCGGTGGCCGGGTAGAGGGAGATTAATCACTCATATTCAATGATGCCTAGGCTTAGGTAATTCGGGTCTTTTTACTGCTTCAACGATTCTTAATGCTTCAACAGCTGAAAGGGCGCCATCCGCAGATTTTTTGGCAAGGTAATCACCTAGCCGATTTGGAATATAATCACTTTGCATCCATCTTCTAAACACACCTAACGCATCATCTGGATAAATCCATGCTTCGATGGGCCCTGCTCTGTGCTGTGGGAACCAATCAGGATAAACATGAGGAGATTTTGTACGAGCGCCAAATCTCTCATCAAGGCCATTAGCGACCCAGTATTTAGACCACATGGTACCAACGCTGATGTCTGGAATGGCAGAAGGACCAAAGTCAAAATTACCTTTAACCATTTTAAGGGACAAATCAGCCATTTCTCTGAACACTGAAAAATAGCCAAATGGAACTTGATCATTCATCAGAAGCCTCTCGTGGAAGCACTCTAAGGCACCACGCTGAGGGTTATCAGGGTCAATGCCAACGCTCAGATAAATGAATCTGCGCAATTGGGATCCGGCCAGTTTTCTGAAATTATCTAATGCTATTTCTCTACTGCCTTGAGATGCTTCAAAAGCATAATACTCAAGAATCGCCATACATACGCTATCTGGGAAAGCGTTTGTTTCTGTGCCTTGAATTATAGTTCTATGAAACAACCGATTGAGATTTAGACCCTGATCTTTAAGCTTCTGGTCAATAAATAAACCTCTTGGCTTTGTTCTTTCTTCGTTCCAGTTTGCTGTCATTCTTAGCAGCGCAGTATGGTCTACGCCACATAATCGAGAGAGACCTCTCAGCGTAAGGAATGGTGAGCCATCGTTCATTACGCCCATCTGGATACCATCAATGTCAGCTTCTTTTATAGGATAGAGCTGCATTTCTAACTGGTGACCAGACAACATCAAAGGTAAGTTATCCATATGAAATTTAGACCATTTGTGTTGGTGATCAATTCACCTCTTCCCTAGAAAAAATTCGTGATCTGATCTTATGCCAAATTCACACTATGTGTATCACTTCGGTAAATGCCGCAATGTATTTACCCGAACGTCTCTTTCTGCCATTACTCGCCAGCAATACGCTGCTTCATCTCACGCTTATGCTTATGGTAATCCTCTCCACATTCAGCAGAGCAGAACGCTGTATCAGCAACTACCGGCTCATCTTCGCACCAGATGCACTTGCCATCTCTGCTCACTAATCGGGGAACGCGTGCTGACATAGAAGCGGACAAATGTGCTTCCTCGCGTGCTTGTGCTAAATCTGCATCATCCATAATTCACCTGTAAACTTTCTAACTGAACGTCTCTTCCGGCCACTGGACTAAACCAGTCGCATCTTAGTTTCCACGGCCACACCGATTATTTTGCAGTTGCCGTTAATTGGCACCATAGGCCATTGTGGATTGAGCCCCTTGAGGTACTTCTGTCCGCCGTCGATAATCAATCGCTTGAAGGTGGCCTCGTTTGAGTCTGAAAGCTTGGCTATTACCAAGCTGTTGTTGATCGCATCTCTGCCGGTATCAAAAAGCACAAACGCACCTTCGGGGATACTCAAACCAGCTGGCGCTGTCATTGAATCCCCTTCAACTTCAAGCCAAAACGCATCACCTTGTATGTGAGCATCTGATTCTAGCCAAAGATCGATGTCCTTAAGAGTATAAGCTTCACAGGCCTCAGCCCACGCGCCAGCTTGCACCTTGCTTATCACCGGGTATTTCACGCCTAGAGTGTACGGTCGGAATCCGCTGACATTTGCATCTACAGTTGATGCATATCTGCTTACTTCTCTCGCAAGTGAGGGGCTGATATCTGATGCTTGTACTTGGAGGATTCGAGCGAAAGCAGTAACCATAGGGACATTTAGCGCAATTCTGCCATTCATGTAGTGTCCCACGGCACCCTGAGATATGCCGATATCATCTGCGATCGTATATTGGGTAACGTTTAACTGCTTTTTCTTAGACTCATACAGAGCTTTTAGACGCTTTGCGTCTTCAAGCTGTTCTGTCGTCAATATCTTCTTGTTCTGCATTTCTCAATTCTAATACCAACAGTAATTGATAATGAAATACCCTGGATATTTACTTTAATGAATACCTGTAGTATTCTTTTTTGTATAAATCCCAAGGAGTGATTTTATGAATCGAATGACTTTAGAGGATTACGCAAAGATTCACGGCCAGGCTAAGGCCGCTAAGGATTTCGGCGTGATCCAATGCGCGATTAGTAAAGCCATCCGGACAGGTCGCAACATCTTTGTGACTGTCGGTAAGGACGGCTCAGTTAGAGGGGAGGAGCTCAAGCCCTTCCCAAGTACCAAGAAGTAAGCACCACCGCTCTTTACACAATCTAGCTCGCCGACAACGCGGGGAAAATCAAATGTGACACTCCACGGTGCACACACGTAACTAACTATTCATTAAGGACAAGTATTCATTATGGAGCACGCAAACAAACGCAATGAGGCGCTACGCATTGAGAGCGCATTACTCAACAAAATCTCCTTGCTGGGTACAGAGCGCACCGCTAAGGCCGTTGGCGTCGATAAGGCGCAGATAAGCCGGTGGAAACGCGACTGGGTGCCGAAGATATCGATGTTGTTGGCTGTTCTGGAATACGGAGTGGTCGATGAGGATATGGCGCATTTAGCGCGGCAGGTTGCATCAATTCTGACAAAGAAAAAGCCCTCAACTGCGGGAACAGTCGAAGGCTATCAAACAACACTCAATTTCTGAGGTAATTATACATGCAATTATCGACAGCAGTAAACACTACGATGACCAGCCGTGAGATTGCCGAACTGACAGGCAAGGAGCACAAGAATGTGAAGCGCGACATTGAAAACATGCTTGCCGACCTGAAAGAAGATGCGCTCACTTTTGAGCGTATCTATCTGGACAGCATGAACCGCCAGCAGAATGAGTACGTACTTGACCGTGAGCACACCGAATGCCTGGTCACTGGTTACAACGCTATGCTGCGAATGAAGATCATCAAACGCCTGCATGAGCTGGAAGGCAACCAGCATCCTGCTTTACCTCAAACACTCCCTGAAGCACTCAGGCTTGCCGCTGACCTCGCCGAAGAAAAGCAGAAGCTGGAAAATCAGTTAGCCATTGCCGCACCGAAGATTCAGTTTGTCGATAGCTATGTCAACGCTACCGGATCACTCGGCTTTCGCGAGACTTGTAAGCTTCTTCACGTCAAAGAGAACGCTTTCCGCAAGTTCCTGCTTGACCACGAAATCATGTATCTGCTGGCAGGGAAGCTAACCCCCTACGCTCAGCACATCGATGCAGGCAGATTCACCATTAAAACAGGTGAGAACCAGAATAATGGTCACGCTTTCACACAGAACAAATTCACGCCAAAAGGCATCCAGTGGGTGGCGGGCCTGTGGGCTGCTCAGCAAGTTCAGGAGCGGGCAGCATGAGTACAGCAAGAATTTACGATCTCTATGCCGAAAGGCAACTCAGGAGCAACAGGATGGAGAACCAGAAGAATGGTTACATCCCGTTGTACCGGAGCGTCAAGAAGCAGTCATGGGCGAAGGATGTTTTTCTCAGAACGCTGTGGGAAAACATCCTACTTGATGCCGCCAGAAAGCCATATACGGCTAATTTCAAAGGCCATGCATGGCAACTGGAAACCGGGCAACTGGTAACAACCTCAGCAGATTTAGGGCTCGCTCTCTGTGACCGAAATGGTGACCCAACAAGCCGCCATGCGGTCGAGAGAATGCTCATTTTTTTCGAGAAGGAGGGGATGATTTCCGTTCATGCAGAGCGGCGAAAAGGCACGGTGATTACCGTGATAAATTATACCGAATATGCTGAAAAAATGAGCGATACCCCCGCGCATAACACCGCGCATATGTCCGAGCATAACAAACCCAGCAATACCAAGGCCTCAGACACTAACACCGCGCATAACACCGCGCATAAAGACGCGCATCATGAACAAGAAGGTAATAACAATAATAAAAACATACCCCCTAAATCCCCCAAGGTGGTATCGAATGGGTTTGACCCTCTATCGGTAGATATTCCTGAGTGGCTCGATAGCAACGCCTGGTCTGAATGGGTTCAGTACCGGAGCCAGTCCCGTAAGCCAATCAAAACAGCGATCACTGTCACCAAGGCCTTCAACCTCCTGAAAGAATGTTTCGACGAAGGCCACAACCCAGCTGAAGTAATTAACACAAGCATTGCCAACGGTTACCAGGGCCTATTCAAGCCAAAGTTTCCGCCCCGTAAGACGCCAACTGTCGAACAAACCCCGCACTGGAACAGCCGTGAAGGCTGGGAGGATTTCATATGAGCATGCAACTGGTAGACGCGATTAACAATCGTGACGGCGCGGCCATGGCCCGTATGGCTGGCGGTCGGTATGAGCCGGAGAGGGTTATAAACAGCGAGGCAGAAACGCTGGTAGACGCGCTTTTCAAACAGCTGAAACAGATATTTCCAGCCTCCGTCAGCACCAGCCTAAAGGGGGAGGAAGCTGAGAGGACTACCAAGCGCCAGTGGACAGTCGCTTTCGCCGAGAACGGAATCAAAACACGCGAGCAATTGTCAGCAGGTGTGCGGCACGCCCGCGCCAGCAACTCAGATTTTTGGCCGTCCCCTGGTAAGTTTATCTCCTGGTGCAAAGACAGCTCTACGGTTTTGGGCGTTACCGTTCAGGATGTAATGGACGAGTTTCAGCGCTACAACAGAGAGAAGGGCTATCACACTGGCGGCGCTGAGAAGTTTCCCTGGAAGAAACCTGTCCTGTACTGGATTGTCTGCGAGGTTAGACGTGCGATGTATCAGCGGCAGCTCAGTGAGGCAGAGGTGGAAAAGTACGCCTCTAAGCAGCTTGATGAATGGTCGAGAAAAGTGTCGGCCGGAGAGAATATTCCTGACCCTATTGTCAGCATCGAAGTTAAGCGCGACGTCATGCCGGTAAACGCTCAGCCATCCGATGATGACATGAAACGTCGGTGGATGCCTAATGCCGCCGTGCTGGGTTCATTAACCCCGGCTATGTGGCTTTACGAGGAATATAAACGCCGAAAGGCAGTGGGTTTAGTTTGATGGGCTACCGCAAGCAGGTGAAATCATGACTGACAAACGATTGCCACGCGACGTTATCCAATCGCTTCTGATGGACCCGGCATTCAGCCTCTGCCTGGACGAGTGCCTGGGTGAGCCGGATTTAATATCCAATTTCTGCCGACTCTACGATGTCAGTCTTCCACGTCAGCCGCGGAATGGTCTTGAGGCGATGATCGACAAGGTAACAGGCTACCGGCAGGCCACGGATAATAACTTCTTCGCAGAATTTATCCCGTTCGTTCATCGGTGTGTTTATCTACCCTTGAAGTCTCAGTTTGAGTCCGGGCAGATGAAATCATGACAGAGCCAAGAATTGAAAAACTTATCTCATTGAAGGGTACCAAGTTCCGCAGAGCAGACGTAGCGGAGGCAATAACAGATTACTTCGGTGATGACAGCGTTGATTCAGCAAGCTATATCCGTGCAGGGCGCGTTATTAGGGATGGAGTTGATAGCGGAATTATCAAGAAAACTGGAGCAGCTCGTTATGCGTTCACTGGCATATAGGTCGAGCCAGCTAAACAAGGGGAAGGGCAATGAAGAAGCTAACAGCAGAGTTGTTGCAGCAAATTAAATCCGCAGCGCAGAACGCAACGCCGGGTGAGTGGCGCAGGACATCAATGCTATTTAACGGCATCACCAATAGCCCTTTCTCACTCGGTGGAAAAGAAGATGTGCTGGCAAACGTGGCAGAGAAACGCGATGCGATATTTATCGCAACAGCGAACCCGGAGAACGTTTTGTTGCTGATTGCAGCGATTGAGCAGCAGGAATCAGAAGGAGCTACCAATGAGTGATTACAGCATGCCTGTACTGAGTGAGCAGGAGCGGCAAGAGCTGATAGGGCTGGCGGCAATTGAAGTTAAGCGATGGGAGATTGCAGATGGAAAGCAATACATGGTTGAGCTAATGAATATCGCCCTCGCAGGGCTTACGGCGGAACCAGTGGCTTTCGGTTATGAAGGTGGCTTGTTCGAGTGTGGCGGGAAAATCTCATCAACCGCCACCAGGCATTATGTAAACCCTTTGTACACCGCACCACCCGTACCCGTCATTAAGCAGGAAGGAGGAGAGCGATGATTTATCGTAGGGGATGGGTTCCGGTTTTGTGGCGAATTGAGCTGGAAAAGAGAATGAAAGCGGCTGGCATTGAAAACACGCGTCAGGTAGCTGATTTTCTGTGCGGTCGTGATATTCACGACGGCGACCCGCGCGGATTTGATTATCAGGTTGTCGATAATACTAAATGGATGAGTAGCCATGGTGCAACGTTCTGGCAGCGTCTGAACCGGCTGTGGTTCGTTCCGCTATACATGCTGACCATCCCATTCCAATGGCTTATTCGTGGTCGCATGGGTTTTGAGACAACGTCGAAGGTCGGGATGATGATACAGAAATTGACGGGGCTAATGTGATGACTGATTACAGCAAGATGAGCGACTACGAAATTAGCTGTGAGGTTGGCAGGGCGATTAGCTTTGTCGATTATCTTCTGGCGCGTAATGGGCAGAAAAACTACTGCAACTCATGGGCTGACGCGGGGCCGATAGCGGAGAAGAATTTGATTGGAGTCGTGCCAGCTCAAAGCGGATGGTGTGCGACCAGTGATGAGGTTGAGCATGAAGGTATGTTTTTTGTGGACAAAGACCCATGCCGCGCTATCTGCATAGTATTCCTGATGATGAATGAGGGGGAGTGATGAGTAACTGGCGCGGCAACAGGCGAGGGCGATCGCAGGCAATACTCACCGAATATCGTTACGACCCCAAAGAGAGCAACACCAAGTCGGTTTACCTTCTTCGTCACTCATCCCGCATGCAGAACACGGTGCTTGAGCAGAACCTCACAATCGAGCGCGATAACTACGGCAAGTTTAAACCAACTGTCGCGCTGGAAGATTTCCCTCGTGGACTAAGTGATCGTGAGTCAATGCTGAAGCTAGCCGACTGGCTGCATCGCTTAAGTGTAGTGATTGAAGATAACTGGAGCGAACCATGACAGCTGAAATAATCCCACTTCACAAAACAGACTACCTCCGACAAGCCTACGAACTCATAGACAGCCTACTTGATGATGAACTCAGCCCGGCGCAACTTCTCGTTGCAGACAAGGCGCTTGAGCTTATCCAGAAACAGATAGAGGTGACCAGTGCAGGACTTTTGCCTACACGCATCGACCCTCGGCCAGTTCACTAAGCAAATATTCGACCTCGTCTCTTCCGGCAAACGCTGGCGCATCAAAATAACCGAATGGCGTGACCAACGCAGCATCCCTCAGAACTCACTCCAGCATATGTGGTACGCAGAGCTGAGCGCTTATCTAATGAAGCGTGGAAAGCCTTTCGCGTCTCCCGAGTGGGTGAAAGATGCCATGAAGCATACCTTCCTCGGTTACGAACAGCGCGAGATGGTCGATGTTAAAACCGGCCAGAGAACACACATCAGCAACCTCCGACACACAGCAGACCTCGACACTGGCGACATGCATTACTACCTGACTCAGGTTGAAGCATGGGCGCAGAACATCGGCTGCCGACTGACTGTGCCGGCTGATTGCGAATACAACCAACTCAGTCAAAAGCAGGTGGCTTAAATGACTCTTCCACTGAATTTAATGATAGCTGACACGATGCCCCGGAAAGTGTGGTTAACAAACTTCGAAGTTCGGGCTTTTGTAGAGAAGAAATATGGCAAGCAAAAAGACCGATATGCAGCAACCCTTAAAAACTTCCTCAACTCAAGTTGCGTGAGAATCTACAGAGAAGGCGAATATCAAACGTACCGATACATGCTTATCGACTTCGAAAAGGATTATTTGCGCCGAAACATCAGGCAGTGCAAGCCCGAAGACCTGACCGACTGGATGAAAGAGCTGGTTAAGCCACGGGTGGACATACCAGCTGGCGTTCTTATAGCTCAATTCAACCAGCTGATAGCAGGGGCGAGAATGAGATGAGCAGACAAAAATCAATCACTCAGCTGGCAATTGAAAAATCGATATTCCGACCCACCAAGCGCTCCCGCAATAAAGCCAAGCCAATACCTACCGAAAGCCAGGTTAACACCTTTGACTATGTCAATCGGCTATTACGCGCTAAGTGGAACCGCATGAGGAAAGCCCGATGACACTGGCAATTGAAAAGGTATGCGCCGATTGTGGACTACCGCTAAGCGCTGATGAGAATTGGTGCTGTAGCGACTGCTGCGCATTCTACGAGCTTAACGGCTATGAAGTTATTGAAATAGTGAGGAGGGAAGATGGCGAAACTACCACGCCGTCGCTGCAAAAATCCTGATTGCCGTGAATGGTTCATTCCCCCATACCAGAATCACACCTGGTGCAGCCCAGAATGCGGAACGATAATTGCCTTGGCTAAGCGGGAGAAAGACCGTCAGAAGGTATCACAAGAAAAAGAGCGACAAAAAACAAAGACAGTACGGCAGGAAAAAATAAAGCTCAGAGCCCGCAAGCTATCGCTACAACCCCTCAGTTACTTCCACAAAAAAACACAAGCAGCCTTCAACGAATTCATCCGAGCCCGTGACGCCGGACAGCCATGCATCAGTTGCGGGCGAAACACTGGTGCAAAGATGAACGCAGGCCATTACCGGACGGTAGGCGCAAGCAAAGAAACCCGTTATGACGAAAACAACTGCCATCTGCAATGTGAGCACTGCAACTCGTATCTGTCCGGAAATATCGGTGAATACAAGCCTCGGTTAATAGCAAAAATTGGTCAGGCAGCTTTTGATCGCCTGATGGGTCCACATGAGTTGAGGAAGTGGACGCGGGAAGGGTTGCAGGAGCTGGCATCACACTACCGGAATAAAACCAGAGCACTGAATAAGCAAAGAGAGGCAGCATGACCGAATACCTTCAGCGCAAGTGGCTACACATCAGACTCTACCGCTCTAAAAGCTCTTTCATGTGTGACTACCGATTACTCCAACACTTCAGCCACATCGCAGGGAGAAGAGCATGAGAATCGAACGTGATTATCAGCAGGTTGTCAGGCTGGCAGGCGTGCGAAGTGCATCCGACATGAGAAGGCTGTTCGGCACCGGATGGAAAACGATTAATATTTCTCAGCAAGCATGGATTAGACATCTCTTGTCAGTATGGGGTGATCACCTATCTGGCGACGAATATGAACGAGGACAGGTGAACGTCATAGGCCGCCTGATGATGCGTTGCGAATGGAGTGAGCAGAAGGGAAGACAGATAGAGAAAGTCGTTTCAGAGCTTCACTGTGAGGGCTACAGAGGGGAAGAATTACTCCGTAAGGCCAGAGATATACTTGTACCACAATCTTCAACTGGCAATATCATCGCTCTCGCCAAAGAATCAGATGATGCTGCTTTTATAGAATCGGTATTAGTAAAAACATTTGGCCGGGATAATCCGATCCGCTCTGTAGCCAGATTACGATACTGTAAGTGCAAGAGCGCGCAAAACATTGCTTCAAGCTTGATATACTTCACGGGTATCACTTCGAAGGAAGCAAGAAATAGAATGGAATGGGCGCAAGACATACTTGAAGGAGAACTGTTTTATGCAGTTAAGCGCGAAATGAAGAAAGAAATACTACCTTTAGTGGCATAACAGCACGAATAGCTAAAGACATTGGGCAATAAACCTGGCTAAATACAGCTATGCTCGGGAAGTAAAGCGTACTGAGCGAATGAATAAAGAAAAGCCCTGACTTTAATAAGTTGGGGCTTTTTTATTGCTGTTTGCCGGGTGGCTACTACAATTAAAAATGTAGCAACTCAATGCGCCGCCCGTTCGATGGATTGTCAGATAATCAATGATGATAAACAGGCGCACCATATTCCGAGGCTCCGCGATTGCGGGGCCTTTTTTATTGCATCAGACAAGCAGCTTGACGGTGCGGTAACTGATACGCCGCTCGTGTTGTGAAACAGGCTGCTTTTCGATGTGGTGAATGAGCTAGATGGTTAGGTAAAGGCTCACAATGGCGGCGAATGCAAGCCGGGAAAGCGCCGGCCACCACACATTAATTCCAACAGGTCGCCATAGAGCGGCCTTTTCCTGTCCTGAACATGACAAGCAATTCATAAGGTGTAATTATGCTTATTCGTAACTTTGACTACATGGAGAAGTGGATGAGCATTACCTATGAAGATATCCGTAAGCAACGATATAAGCTTGACGAACTTTATTCTAAGCGGCAAAGAAAGCTTCAGGACTTAGCGCACAAGCTGGTTCGCGAATACAAAGACTCTCTATCATTACCATCGGATGTGTGGACTGATAGTAAAGGTGTAGAAAGGCCATACGTTACAGTTGGCACAGTGAATGATAAGGGTAACTATCAGCAGGGTTCCGTTAATACCGCGAAGCTTGATGAAGACTACAAAATTAATTTCGTTATATCGACCGTGATAGATGACAGTCCCTTTGATGGTGGTCAGCACTACCTTTTATCGATCTCCATGTCGTATCGAGATGGTGATCTGATTGTTGGTGTCGCAAATGAAATGAAAAAGATAATTGTCTCTTCACCAGAGTCAGAGTTGGCATTTGCGCAAGTCTGCGGAGTGATGAAGCAGGTGCTTATCTCGGCTCTTACAGACCCTCGCTTAGAATAATACGGATAAAATCAACACTGAGGCACTGCTTATGCGGTGCCTTTTTCTTTTGCGCCTCCCGAATCACCCTCACTCACTCCTGTTAGCTCGGGACGGCGCACTTTAAACAGAAAACCCGCACAGTGGCGGGTTCATTTAGTTAGCTACCTCATAACACAAGGCTGAGCTTCTTCTGTCGACAAGATGAAGTTTACATGGACTTGTTCAGGTTAACGTTTAGACAAATCTTATATTTTGGACAAGTCCCCTTCGTGGGGGTGGAAATGAAAAATATGCCTTACAAATCCGATCCTGGCCTTATCGCCGCGCTGATCGCGCTGGGCATGACTGTGCTTGGCTCGGTTGCGGCATATGCCTATAAAGTTTTAAGCGGAGACGCATTCAGCTGGCGAACTCTTTGCCTGCAAATCATCGTCTCAGTTTTTGCTGGTTTCCTGATGATGCTTTTAGCCATTTACTGGAACTGGCCGCAGGAGCTTACCGGCGCAATCTGCGGCATGGCCGGTTGGTCTGGCTCATCCCTCATTAAGACGCTTGAGAAGAGATTCCTTCAAAAGGCGGCCGGTGATAGTGGAGCGCAGATAAATGACTAAAGACCAGTTCAGGAAAGCAGCCAATCTCTCACAGTCAATTGCTGATAAATGGTTCCCACCACTGACGGCCGCAATGAAACAGTTCGGCATTGATACGCCAAAGCGTCAGGCCTATTTTATTGGCCAGATAGGCACTGAATCAGGCGGGTTCTCAACTGTGCGTGAGAGCCTGAATTACTCGGTAGCTGGCCTTGAGATATTCGGCGCACGACTGACGCCCGTTCAGCGACAGCAACTTGGCAGAAAACCAGGCGAGCCAGCATTAAGTGCACAGCACCAGGAAGCTATCGCCAACATCGTTTACGGCGGTCGGTACGGAAATAATCTCAGCGGTGACGGATGGAAGTATCGAGGTCGCGGGTTGAAGCAGATTACTTTTCGCGACAACTATGCGGAGTGCGGAAAAGCACTGTCATTAAACCTTATTGAAAATCCTGACCTGTTACTAACCGACGCCAACGCTGCGTTATCCGCTGCGTGGTACTGGATGTCCAGAGGGTGCAATAAGCTTGCGGACGCCGATGATATCAACGAGCTGACTCGCCGCATTAACGGTGGATTTAATGGCCTGCAGGACAGAAAGAACAGAACCAGAAAAGCTCTGGAGGTTCTATGCTGAGTCTCATTTCACTGAAGAATTACATCCCGCTTCTGTTCGCAGTAATCATCCTCTTCTTCCTCTACAGCCTGCACAAAACTAATGAGCAACTGAAGCTGGATAATGTAAACCTGGTTAAGGCGAACACCTCCAAAGAAGAGCGTATCGAAAACCTCAGAAGCAAGAACGATGACTTTGCTAACACCTTCGCAAACTTCACGAAAGCTCTTGAGAAAACCAACAAGATAGCTAGCGACGAGACGCACCGGCGCGAACTGGCTGAGCAAAAGAACCAGAGGTTACAGGATGAAATCAAGCAGGCACTCAAAGACAATCAGTGCAGCCTCATCCCTGTTCCTGATTCTGTTGTTGACGGGCTGCGCCAACAAGCAGACAGAGTACGAAATAGTGAGGGCGCAACCAGCGCCATTGCCGCCGGCCCTTCTCAGTGAATGCCTTGTGCCAGCAATACCTCAGGGCATGACATTTGGTGACAGCCTGGTTCTGAATGCTCAGTTGATTGATGCTATCGACAGCTGCAACGGGAAACTATCAGCGATACGCAGGGCAGAGCAAGTGCGCAACAAGTAGGTATACGGATGGCATATCGTTACGAGGTTCACTACACCACCTCATGGTGGGTGCCAGTTTACTGTTCAGCAATCAGGAAGCTATGTCGCCTTTTTCCCGTCAGGCCGGATGAGGCTCGGATAGGCCGATTCATTAAAAAGTATGGGACGCGGAAGGTACTGGTTCACAAGTCCTGCTAGTCAGGAGAGTGAGCAGGATAGTAATTATAAAGTTCTGCAAAGCGTGTCGTTAAGGTGCGCTTGACAGAGGTTTATATGGGTTTTGTGGGGTGGCGATTAACTCAAACCCCGAGGTTATATGAAGGCAACCAGCAGGAAATTCCAAATGACTATCAAATGTATGACTGTTGGCGGTTATCCTGCCGACGTAGCCACGCCTGAAGATATAGAAGGTGATGAATACACACTACCAGTAGCGACGACTGCTGCAGTTGGTGGCGTAAAGAAAATGACCAATCAGGCGAATACAGCGGCGACTGATGTTGCTGGCCTGGTAACTGACTTCAACGCTCTGCTCGCTAAGTTGAAAGCGGCGGGGATGATGTAATGGCTAATCCAAAAATCAGCAGCTACAACATCACAGTATTCTCTGAAGAGTCCAGCTGGAATCACCTTACCCACAAACAACCAGAAATGGGGAATGGCTTACTGGTCATCGGCGAAGATGATGGCACAGATGCTGTTTACGTAGTCTCTAATCTCATCGGTTATCACGTAACACCAATCTACGAGAAATGAAATGGCAGGTCTGACAATTAAGCAAGAGGCTTTCTGTCAGGCATACATCGAAACGGGTAATGCTTCTGAGGCTTATCGGTCGGCGTATGCTGCTGACAAGATGAAAGCAGAGGCAATACACGTTAAGGCATCTGAACTGCTCACAAACGGTAAGGTCGCGGTAAGGGTCGCTGAATTGCAGGGTGAGATTAAGGAGCGTCATGGCGTCACGGTGGACTCTCTTATCGCAGAACTGGAAGAGGCCAGAAAAGCCGCTTTAGACGCAGAGACGCCGCAATCATCAGCAGCCGTGGCCGCGACTATGGGCAAAGCCAAGTTGACCGGCCTCGACAAAGTGGTAATCGAGATGACCGGCGGCATTAAGGTCGAGCATAAATCTATCAAGGATATCTTCGATGGCTAACCCACACTTCAGGCCATTTGCTGAGAGCGCACCATACAAAATCGCTTACGGTGGCCGTGGTAGTGGCAAGTCATATTTCTTTGCCGAGTTAGCCGTTGAAGTATCCCGTCGCATCAATACCGTCATCCTGTGTACGCGTGAGTTCCAGGGTTCTATCAGCGACTCAGTTCACAAACTGTTGTGCGAGACGATTGACCGGCTTGGCTACACAAATGAGTTCGAGATTCAGAAGAGCACGATCATCCACCTTGCTACCGGCGCGAGCTTCGTGTTCTCAGGCATCAAGAACAACGTCACTAAGATTAAATCAATTCAGGGAGTTGGTATCTGTTGGGTGGAAGAGGCTGAAGCTGTTACGAAAGATTCATGGGATGTGCTAATTCCCTCAATCCGTGGCGACAAGCACTCTGAAATATGGGTGAGCTTCAACCCGAAGAACATTCTTGACGACACCTATCAGCGTTTCATAGTCAAGCCTCCCGCTGGCGCTATCGTGCTGAAGGCGAACTACAACAACAACCCGCATTTTCACGACTCACCGCTGCCTGCTCAGATGGCAGAGTGCAAAGAGCGCGATTACGACCTCTACCTGCATATCTGGGAGGGTGAGCCTGTTGCTGATAGTGATATGGCAATCATCAAGCCGTCTTGGATTGCTGCTGCTATCGACGCTCACCTTAAGATCGGCTTCAAGCCATCAGGCCGCAAGCGTGTCGGGTTCGACGTGGCAGATGAGGGCGAGGACAGCAACGCTACCACGCTGGCCTATGGCTCTGTAGTCATCGACTGTGACCAGTGGCACAAGGGCGATGTGATTACCTCTGCTGACCGCGTGAAGAATTACGCCGAGGAGGTCAAGGCAACTGAGATTGTTTATGACTCGATCGGTGTTGGCGCTGGCGTGAAAGCTCACCTGAAGCGCGTTTGCAAAATCACCGCCACCGGATTTAACGCCGGGGAAGCAGTATTCAAGCCTGACGCCAAGTATTCCGACGGCAAAACGAACAAAGACATGTTCTCCAACATCAAGGCACAAGCCTGGTGGGGAGTGCGTGACCGCTTTTACAACACATGGCGAGTCATTAAGCACCTTGAAGCCAACCCGAAAGACATCGAGTTTGCAAAGCAGTTCACCGACGACCAGTTAATCAGCATCAGCTCCGATATTAAGCAGCTTGAATACCTCAAGGCTGAGCTGTCACGCCCGTGGGTAGACTACGACAACAATGGTCGCGTGAAGGTTGAGAGCAAAAAGGACATGAAGAAGCGCGGGATACCATCCCCGAACATGGCCGACTCGCTGATTATGGCGTTCGCACCGGTACACAAACCATTCCGCATCCCTGACGAGATATTGCAATGACGAGAAAACAGACTGCGCAATCGCCTCGCCGGGAGCCAGTAAAGATTACCGCCCAGCACCTGGAAATGGCATCAGTTCAGCAGGAAGTAAAATATGCGCAGTTTCAGCGATATGAGCCACTGCCTGGGGTAATTCCTGAGGCTAAGCTCGACGCAACACTGGCAATGGACTCGACGCCATACGCCACGCTTAACGGGCTTTCTATCGGCGACCAGTACTCTGGGTTCCGGGGCTATCCAATCCTCGCCACGATGTCGCAGCAAGTCGAATACGCCAACATGCACACCGTGATGGCCGACGAGATGACGCGCAACTGGATTGAGGTGAAGAGCCTTGAGGAAGGCGACCCTGACATCGACCTGATGGAAGCTGCGCTGGATAAGTACGACATCAAGCGCGTTATCCATGAGGCCGTACGGCAGGACTCGATGTTCGGTGTGGCCCGAATCTTTATCGATGTCGGCGCTAATGACCTTGAGCTTGAGAAGCCACTGTTTCTCGACCCACGCAAAATCCCGAAAAACTCTTTGAAAGGCATTCGCGTAGTAGACCCGACCTGGATTTATCCTGCGATGTACAACACACGCTGGCCGCTCGCTGCTGACTTCTACAAGCCGCAAGCTTGGTTTGTGATGGGCCAGACGGTGCATGAGTCGCGATTCCTCGACATCATTAGTCGCCCGGTGCCGGACATCCTTAAGCCGTCATATAACTTCGGCGGCTTGTCTCTGACGCAGTTGATGGAGGATTACGTTGACGACTGGCGCGATGCCAAGAAAAACGTGATTAAGATACTCCGCACTCTGCGCATGAGGGCACTGAAGACGGATATGGATGCGCGGCTGCAGTCACCCGGTGAGTTCGATAAGCGCATCAAGCTATTCACGCAATACCAAGATAATTTCGGCGTTTGGGCGATAGACCAAGAGGAAGACCTGCTTCACATGCAGACCTCTCTCAGCGAGCTGTCAAACCTCCTGTCGAACTATCAGGACCAGATGTGTATCCCGGCGCGAATCACCAACCTGAAACTGCTTGGTAACGCTCCTGCTGGCCTGAATGCATCGGGCGACTCTGAGCTTGAGACATGGCACGAAACTATCTCAGGTATGCAAGAGCGCGATATCCGCCGGGCGCTTGAGAACATCTTCAAGATTATCCAGCTCTCTGAGTTCGGTGAAATCAAGAAGAACATCTTCTTCGAGTTCCGCCCTTTGGATGAGCTGAGTGAGAAAGAGAAAGCGGAGATCGTTGATATCCGTATCACCTCAGTAACCAAGGCTGCTGACTCCCAGCTGGTTAGCAGCGAAGAAGCACGCGACGCACTGAAGTCCATTGAGGGCTCCGGTTTCGAGAATCTGGATGGCGATTATGAACCGGAAGAAGAGGAAGACGCTGAGGCCGGTCAACTATAACGCCGGGAACATCAAGTGGTACCGACGCGAGCTACTCGCCGAAATCCGCGAGATGAATACCGATGTACGGTTGCAGATTGTGGATATCGTTCGCGACAACCCCCTTGCTACTGACTCCGCTCTGGCGATGGATGCTAACCCTGTCAGCATGCTCCGCACTGCTCTGAAATCGCTTGCAAAGAAATGGGTAGACCGCTTCATTGCCCGTTCCCTGCCGATGGCTGAGGCCATCGAAAAAAGGACGGGTGAAGCAGTCGATCGCGGCCTGCTGGCAGCAGCCAGAACCGAAGGCATGACCATCAACATGCAGTGGTCGGAAGCCATGCTTCAGAAGCGTGACGCTATCATTGCTGAGAACGTATCGCTGATTCGCTCAATCCCGGAGAAATACTTCACTGAGGTGGAGGGTATGGTGTTCCGGGCAGTGGCGCGAGGAGGCGATCGCAAGATGCTGGCCGACGAGATTGAGCGTAACTTCAGTAAGCGACACGGTATCACCCGGCGGCGTGCTGAGTTCATCGCTCGTGACCAGGTGCGAAAGGCTACCAGCGCCCTGTCAGCTGCCCGGCAAATGGCAGCAGGTATCGAAGAGGGCGAGTGGCTGCACAGTGGTGGCAGCAATAGGCCACGCCACAGTCACGTTAAAGCCGGCAAAGAGAAGCGCATTTTCAGGCTGGACAAGGGGTGTTTGATTGACGGCGAGTACATCATGCCCGGCCAGCTTCCAAACTGCGGGTGTTCGTGGCGGCCAAGGCTGCCATTTTAAACAGGTCACTCCAGTGGCCTTTTTTATTGCCTGAAGAAAGGTGACCACATGAAAGACGTGAAGCTTGCCTTTGACCGGGCGAGTGTTCGCCGTTATGACGCAGACGGGAAGATGCACGTCGAATTGACGCCCATCAGTAAATCGAATGTCTGCGTCTACTACGGCAAAGAAATTCCCGACGGTGAATCGTTGGGGCTTATCCCTGATAAAGCGTATCGCCTGCTGCGTGACCCTGAAGAGCTGCGCAAGGCGATTCCCACCTTCAATAATCAGCCGCTGCTCAATAAGCACGTGGCCGTTTCAGTAATCGACCCGCCAAAAGAGGCAATCATCGGGGCAACCGGTGGAAACGCTGAATTTGACGGCCAATACCTGAAAAACTCGCTGGTTATCTGGGATGTCAATTCCATCATCGGCGTGGAAAGCGAGAAGCAAAAAGAAATTTCATCCTCCTACCGCTACCGATTAGACATGACGCCAGGCGTGTACGAGGGAGAGGCATACGATGGAGTTATGCGCGACATCGTTTGTAATCACGTGGCTATCGTGCCAAGTGGTCGGGCTGGCCCCGACGTGTTTGTTTATGACTCCAAACCATCAATAGGAAAAAACCTGATGTCGAAACTAGACAAGTTCTGGACTTATATCCTGCCGAAACTGGCAAGCGATGCCGACCCTGATGAAGTAAAAAGCAAAGTGGAAGAAGTCATCAAAGACAGCGCCACCGAAGCAGAACGCGACAACGAGTCTGAAGCAGAGCGCCTGAAGCGCGAAGAGAAAGAGCTGAAAGAGCGTGAAGAGCGTGAAAACAAAGACCGCGACGCTGACCGCAAGGCCAATGACAGCGAAGACGACAAGGACAAAAAAGCAAAAGACAACGACGCCGACAAAGAGAAAATGGCGAAAGACAGCAAGCTTGCCATGGACTCAATGCGCAAAGAGCTGCGTGCAGAACATGCTGCTTTGCGTCAGGCCGAGCGTGATGTGCGTCCGGTAGTCGGTGAGCTGGCCTGTGACAGCGCTGAAGAGGTCTATCGCACCGCGCTGAAACAGCTGGGTTGCGATGACCATGCAGCACTACCTGCTGCCGCTCTCAGCTCTGTTTTCAAAGCATATGCCCGACCTGCGGCAATGGCGCAAGACTCCACCCCGATCACCTCAACTTCACGCGATAACGTGAAAAACTTCTTCGAGGGCAAATAACCATGGCGTTTCAGAATGAAGTAAGACTCTATTCTGGCGTAGGCCAGGAAGGTCAGCCAGCATCAAACAGCCCCATTATCGCTGCCGCAGGTGGCCCAGGCGCATTCCAGGCTGGCACAAATGGCCTGTACATGTGCCGATTCGCATGGCGCGATGCGACTGACCCGAAAAAACTCAACAACACCGGCACCGGCAAGCCGGTTGGATTCATTTACAACAACGCCAATGCGACGATCAACTACCTGCAGAGCAACAGCCTGCTGATTCCGTCAGGACGTGAAGCCTCACCGATTGTTGGTGGTGACTTCTGGGCCAGATCGACTACTGCCGCAACCGTGGGGCAGAAAGTATTTGCTGTGCTGGCTACCGGGCTTCTGGCTACGGGCGAAGCTGGCGCAACCATTGATGGCGCTGTTGAAACTGACTGGTATGTGGCATCGCCTGCTACCATCGGTGACCTACTGATTATCTCTACCTGGAGCAAAGCATAATGCCTCAACTGAATCAGGCTGATTTCGCGGCCTTCAAAGCGGAAGCCGAATCTCGCGGCATGTTTATCCCGCCAACTGTTACTCGCTTTGCGATGGATGCGGATGTACAGCCAGGTATGCCACCCAACGGCGGCATCCCGGCCATTGTCTCAACCTTCATCGACCCTGAAATTGTGCGCACCATCTTCGCCAAGCAGAAGGCCACCGATATTCTGGGCGAGAAGAAAAAAGGTTCGTGGGCGCAGGATACTATGATGATCCAGCGCGTAGAGCAGTCCGGCGACGTTGTAGCGTATGACGACTACAGTGAGCAGGGTGCTAACCAGGTGACCAACGGTTGGGAAAACCGTCAGGTATATCGCTACCAGACCATGGTTACCTACGGCGAACTGGAGCAGGAGCGCTATGGCCTCGCTATGCTGCCATACGTTGCAGAGAAGCAGCGTGCTGCTGCGTGGACTCTTAACCAGGCTCAGAACCAGTTCTACTTCTACGGCGTATCTGGATTGCTGAACTTCGGCATCCTGAACGACCCGGCACTGCCAACTCCGATCACCCCTGCTACTGTGGGCGGGGCGACGCAGTGGAAAGACAAGCAGGTTGTCGATGTCTACAACGACATTCTGGCGCTTTACGCTGACCTGATCGCCCGCACCAATGGCGCAGTAGGTGACGGCGTGGATATGGCCTCGCCGCTTGTTCTGGCAATGAGCCCTAAAGCGTCTGTGTGGTTCAAAAAGTCGAACGAAATCTTCGGTAACACCGTAGAAAAAATGGTGAAAGACACGTTCACCAACCTGCGCGTTGAAGTAGCACCTCAGTATGATACTGATGCCGGTGAGCTGGTGCAGATGTTCGTTGAAACCGCTCAGGGCCAGCAGGCTGGCTACTGCGCCTACAGCGAGAAGCTTCGCGCCCACCCCGTTATCACCATGACATCAAGCTGGAAGCAGAAGCACTCTGGCACAACCTACGGCGCTGTAATCACGCAGCCGTTCCTGTTTGCTCAAATGCTGGGAGTTTAACCGATGGCTGCAAAAATCGATTCATACATCGTTGGCTGCAAACTGCCTAACGGCCTTTCGTTCAATCATGGTGAACATAAAATTATTCTGAACGGGGTTAACAGCTCCGCTCTGATTAACGGCTTCGGTATCACTCGCGATGTCCCAGCGGAAGCATGGGAAACTTTCGCGAAAAACCATGCCGAATCCAAGTTTATTAAGAACGGCATCGTGTTCGCCGTGACCGACGATAAATCAGTTGCTGATGCTTCACTGGAGCGGTCAAAACAGAAGACCGGACTCGAACAGGCAAGCACCAAAGCCGCTGGCGTGGAGCCACTGAAAGAGGAATAACTCATGGCGATAGTGACTCTGGATATCCCCAGATTCCGCGCCATGCTCCCCGGGTTTTCCAATGTAGACAACGCGTTACTCCCATTCCTGTTCGACCAGGCTACTGATTACCTCGACAACACCGATTTCTCACTCGTCATTGACTCCGTCAAGCGGGAGCGTTTGCTCTATCTGCTGATGGCGCATATCGCGCATCTGAGGTATGGGGATTCGAAAGGTAACGGTGGATCGGGAATGGTAGGGCGCATCGCATCTGCATCGGAAGGTAGCGTGTCAGTTTCATCCGACATGGGGCCTACCGAGTTCCGTTACGCATGGTACACGCAAAGCCCTTACGGAATGGACTACTGGCAGGCCACCAAGGTTTACAGAATGGCGAACTACTACCCGGGGAGTGCTTATGACTAGCGGTCTGGATCGTTACCTGCAAGAGATGGCAGAGCGGCTCAATGCTACCGAGGTGAAGTCTGGTTTTTACAGCGGTGCCGCTTATCCAGATGGCACGCCCATCTCGATGGTTGCCGCCAGAAATGAGTATGGCGACCCTGCCAATAACCAACCTCCGCGACCATTCTTCCGTACAGCCATCTCCGATCACAAAAAGGAGTGGGCCGACACAATAGCGCGGGGTCTTGAACGTGGTATTGATGCAAGGTCTGTTCTTGAGGTTGCTGGCGCGCAAATCAAGGGCGATATCCAGCAGTCAATCTCAGATCTTATGGAGCCAGAGTTGTCACCAGTAACACTCGAGCGAAGACGTACGAGAAAAGACAGGCCAAACAACTCAACCAAGCCACTCGTGGACACTGGGGAAATGTTTGCCGACGTGAACTATGAGGTGACCTGATGAACCTGCACGGAATTGTTCGCGGAGCCATCACCCGGGTTAACCCTGACACAGAGGCAGTCTTCAAAGTCTATAACGGCGCCGTCACTCTACCCGGCGGCCAGAGGCACCCATCCTACATAGACGTGCCGGTAACGGTGCAACTGCAGGAGCTGACATCTACTGACCTTCGGCAGGTTGATGCTGTGAACATTCAGGGGATTCTGCGCACTGCATACCTGAATGGGAATTTCAGCGGCGTTAACCGGCCAGAGCAAAAAGGTGGCGATATTTTGATGCTCGGGGAACAGAAGTGGCTGGTCGTGAAGGTGGTTGAGGTCTGGCCGGACTGGTGCAAGCTCATTCTGAATCAGCAGGTGACTTGATGGCAACAGTAAGCGTTAAAGAGCTGGAACTGCTCATCCCGCTACAGGCGTTCCTGATGGAGCTTACCGGTCTTCCAGTGGACAACGTGTTGGATGGTCAGCAAAACCTCACGCCAATGCCAACCGGTGATTTCATCATCATGACGCCGATGCGGCATGTGGGGCTATCCACTAACCGTGTGCAGTACGACGATAACGGCGTGCGTGGAGAGGGTAAAGAGCTGACGCAGCGTAGCATTCAGTGGCCCTGCCAGATTGACTGCTACGGCCCTGCTGCGGCGGACAATGCGGCGATTATCGGCACAATGGTCCGCTCTGAATACGCCTGTGAATGGTTCCGAAACAACAATAGCCCGCTGACCCCTCATTACTGCTCTGACCCGCATCAAACCACGATGATTAACGGCGAGCAGCAGTACGAAAGTCGCTGGACGATGGAATTCATTGGACAGTACAACCCGATAGTCACTACCCCGCGAGACTTCATAGACAACATAACTGTTGGCGTCATCGCCGCAGATTTAAAATACCCACCGGAGAATGCATAAATGGCAATCCCATTAAGAAAGGACGTCCAGATTAACCCTGGCGTGCTGCCTGCTGGCGGCTCAGCGTTAGATTTGAATGGCCTTATCCTTACCGACAGCGCCTACGCTCCGGTAGGAAGCGTCACAACCTTTACCACAAAGGAAGACGTAGCATCATACTTTGGCAGCGCGTCGATTGAGTTCAGCATGGCGGAGGTTTATTACGCCGGCTATGACAATTCGACCAAGACACCGGGCGCGTTACTGTTTGGACGGTTCAGCACCGAGGCGGCATCCGCATGGCTACGCTCTGGCTCGATGGCTACAGTCACGCTGGAGCAGCTGAAACTGCTTAGCGGCGAGCTTACAATCACCGTCGACGGAACCGCAGTCACATCTTCAAGCATTGACCTGAGTGGCGCCACCAGTTTCGCACAAGCTGCGACTCTGATTGAAACCGGCCTGGGCGATGACGTGGCCGTTGAGTTCGACACCACGCAAAAAGCCTTCATCATTACTGCGGTAAGCGAAGGTGTTAACAGCACTATCAGTTACGCCAGCGGTACCCTTTCTGCAGGACTCAAACTCACGGCCGCAACAGGAGCTGTTTTATCTCAAGGCGCTGCGCCATCTGTTGTGACGGATACGATGAATGACGTGCTGGACTCATCACAGAACTGGGCTATTTTCACTACAGCATTCACGCCGACAGAGTCACAGGCTCTGGCCTTCTCAGCGTGGAATAACGCGCAGAACGATCGCTTCGGCTATGTGCCGTTCACAAGTGATGAATCAGCGCTCGTTGCAGGCTCTACAGAGACTCTTTCGCATCAGATAATCAAAGTATATGGCTACGCCAACATCATCCCGGTGTATGGCTCACAGGTTCATGCAGCGGCCGTTCTTGGTTATGCGGCGTCACTGGATTTTGACCGGCAGGAAGGCCGGGTGCCGTTTAAGTTCCGATCGCTGTCCGGCCTGCTGGCAACAGTCGCATCCTCAGCTAACTACGACGCTCTGATTGCCAACGGTTATAACTTCTACGGTTCATACGCAGCAAATAACTACGATACCCGCTATTGGGCAGACGGAACCGTAACCGGCGATTTCAAATGGCTGGATTCATTCTGCTTCCAGATTTGGCTGAATGCGCGACTGACGCAGGACACTATTGAGCTGTTTAAATCCAACCGATCACTGCCGTATAACACGCGTGGTAATGCAGCTATTGAGGCATCTCTCTCTGACACCATCAACCAGGGCATCACATTTGGCGGCATCCGTACCGGCATTGACCTGTCCAGCTCTCAGATTTCTGAGATTAACAACGCGGTAGGTATGGATGTGGCGGCATCGATTCTGGCGAAAGGCTGGTATCTGTTCATCCCGCGAGCAACGGCAGAGCAGCGAGCACAGCGTATTCGTCCCGGCTGCTCCTTCTATTACACGGATGGCGGAAGCGTCCAGAAATTAACGTTAGCGTCCATCATGGTTCAATAGGAGCAGGTAAATGGCTAATACAATCACAAGCGCTGACGCAATTTTCTCGCTGACCGTCACCAACCTTTTCCCCAGCGCGCAGATTCTTGAGGGGTACGCTGCGGATGCAATGTTTGCCCTCGGCGATACTGAGCTTGCGCAGTCTGTTCGTGGCGCTGATGGCAAGCTGTCTGCCGGTTTCGTTTTCGGCGAGAACCTGCAAACAATCACCATCATGCCAGACAGCCCGAGCCGTGAGCTTTTCGAAACCTGGGCGCTGACATCACGCACCTCAGTAGCAGTATTTCGCTGTAACGCGACAATCATCCTGCCAGCTATCAGCCGCAAGTTCACGCTCACCAATGGTGTATTGCAGCGCGTTAAGGCGATGCCTGACGCTCAGCGAGTGCTGCAGGCGATGACATACCAGATTAACTGGGAAAACGTTACAGGCGAAGCGTACAACGCATAAGGAATAACATGGCGCGCAAAGAACTATTTTATACCGTAGAAAGTAAAGGCCGCGATGCGGGCAAAGTTTTCTACATCAAAGAAATGTCAGCCTCTGCTGCTGAGTGGTGGGCCATTCGTGCAGGCATGGCGATGGCGAAGAACGGCGTGAACATGCCAGATAACTTCTCTGAAATGGGGATGGCTGGCATGGCGAAGGTTGGTCTCGAAATGGTTGCCAAGATTCCACCCGAGGATGCAAAGCCGCTGCTGGATGAGCTGATGGCCTGCGTTAAAGCCGTGCCAAATCCTGATAACCATTCCATCCAGCGAAATCTGATTGACGATGACACAGAAGAAGTCGCAACCCGCCTGAAGTTGCGCGCCGAAGTATTTAAACTCCACGTAGATTTTTTCACCGCCGCCTCCCTTTAGACATACCGCCAATCATGAATGACACGGTTCATGGTCTGGTCGATTACGTCAACATGCCGAAAACCATAGCGACTGTGCTCTCCTCCGGGAAATGCTCTCTTACCGAGCTGAGCACAACGCTGGGTGTCGAGGATATGTGGTGGTGGCTGGAGATTATCACCGTGGATAACTACAACCAGATGGTCATTAACAAAGCGCGAGAGGCTGGCTGATGGCAACGATTATTGATGCGTTAGTGGTCACGCTTGGCCTCGACTCATCCGGTTTCAACAAAGGCAGAAAAGAGGTTGGCGAAGGTCTGGATGAAACCAGAGATAACGCTGACCGGACAGCAAAAGATATGGAGGCCGCAGGTAAAAGAGCGGCCTCATTCTTTGGGTCAATTAAGACAGAATTGCTGGCGCTGGTAGGTATTACGCTGTCGGCGCAGGGAATCAAGAAATTCGTCACAAGTATGACATCCGATCTGGTTCGACTTGGTGTTGAGTCCAGGTCTCTCGATATGTCATCAAAAGCCCTTGATGGCTGGGAGCGATCAGCAGAGGCTGCCGGCTCAAGTGCCGACCGTATCACTGGAAACCTGCAAGCATTACAGAATGTACTGACACAAATCAGAACAGGCGGAGGACAGGATGATCCACTGTTCGGCGCTTTGGCGAATTTTTCGGGCGCGACCGGAGCTAACTTCGATTATCAAAACGATAACTCCGAAGAGGTCATGCGCAAGATTGCATCTAACTGGAATAAATTGAATGAGGATGCGAAGCGCAGATTTGGCGGGATGTTCGGTTTTGATAACGGTATTCAGCAAGGTTTAAGCAGCGGGCAGCTGGTAACAGATGCTGACCGCTTCGCTAATATTTCTCGAGCCGGAGAGGATGCCAATAAAAAGGCTCTGGAACTTAACAGGCGTCTTGTAGAAATGAAGATGAACTTCTCTGCGGCAGCTCAAGTCCTTTATACCGCGCTGATTCCATACGTTGAGAAGCTGATTCCGCTAATTGAGAAATTTGGAATTTGGATAACAAATCACGGACCCGAAATAGAGAAGTTCTTCAGTGATTCAGCTAATGAAATATCTAAAGTTGTAGATGCAGTTGGGGATTGGAAAAATGCATTACTGATCTTGGCAGCTTTCATTGCCGGGAGTTGGGCGCTAAAAATCACCTCTGCGGTGGCGCAAGTGGCCAAGTCATTTGGCCCGTTGCTTATTGCCATAGCTGCTGTTAGCGCCTGGGACAAGTTGGGAACCGCTGAAGATGAGGCTAAAAAGCAAGGGAAGACTACCGGTCAGTATCTCGTTGATAAGATGAATGAGAATAAAGGTAGTAGCGATGGCATTTTAGGAAAGGCTGATACATGGCTTAAAAAAGCATATACGTTGTGGGATTCAATATCCGACACTGGCGACGCCAGTAATAAGTATGATGCTTATGGAACCCTCCAGCCTCGCGGCATAAGGAATAAAAACCCCGGAAATCTCAATTTTAACAATCAGGCCGGCGCCTCCAAAGAGCAGGGGGAAAACGGTCGATTTGCTGTATTTGGCAGCATGCGAGACGGTATTGCGGCACTCTATAAACAGCTCCAGCTATATATTGGGCGCGGCGTAGATACTATTGAGTCGATAGTGAATAAGTACGCTCCCGCAAGTGATAATAACAACGTTGGGTCATACGTTCGCCAGCTCGTTGGTGCCACCGGGAAAGGTGCCAATGAAAAGCTTTCTGGTAGCGATACTGAAACTATTTTCAAACTCATGAGAGGCATCATCAATCATGAGAATGGGCCCGATGGCAAAAAGTACATAACCGATCAAGATATTCTCAGTGGAATTCAGGTTGGCGCTACCGCGACAGCGATGCGTCAACAATCTATGCAGCAACAGCCGGCGCAGGGTAGCAAGACTGACATCCATATCGGAGAGGTCAATATGCAGACCTCAGCTAACAACACGAATGCCTTGAGTAAAGATATACAGCGTAACGTACAGCGTAACAGGCTAATCACACCTTCAATGTCAGGCCAGGGGGGATAATGGCGTTCTCTCTTAACGAAACAACGCTGCTCAGCGCTATATCGAGCGGCAATATCTTTTCGATCATTAATAGCACTATTGTTCCTGGGTATGGAATCTACCTGAAATCAGGAGCTGCGGCGCTAAAACCGTCGTCAGTCCTCGGTATCGAATATGGTGCAGATGCGTCGGTGGTGTCGGCGCCGGTAGAACAAGGCTCCTATAACTCGTTTAATAAAGTAAAAAGGCCGCCAATAATCCGGGTTCTTTTCACCCTGGAGGGCTGGACTGGTTTCAGCGGAGGTATCCCCAACCTGACAAATTTTACTCTGAGCAGTCGTGCTGGAATGTTATCCACGCTGGATGGAATGGTGAATAATGCTCTGACGTATGATATTGAGACGCCAGACACGACATATGAAGATTATGACCTGGTGAGATACAACTATCGGACATCGAGTCATGACGTAACGCTGCTAACAGTGGAAGCTATTTTCGAAGCGATACTACAGACATCAGAAGTCACCTTAACAAGCACCACCGCCACAAGCAGCACAACTTCGAATTCAACGAGTAAAGCGGCCAGCGCAGTCACTGAGAAAGCTAACTCAACCGCTTCTGGCTCAACGCTGGATGATGTCAAAGGCGCACTGGCAGGCATGAAAGATTCACTCTCAAGTGCTGCAACGACTGTAGCCACTTCAGTTTCATCAGTCGCCAGCAGCACTGCGGCGGGTGTATCGACATCAATCAACGGCGCTGCAACATCAGCGATTAATAACCTTTCATCGACAGTCAAAGAACTGGTAGCGGGGCTAAGCTGATGCAAAACATCTCATTGAAGCCCTGGAAGGCTCAGGAGGTCAGCATAACGCTTGATGGTCAGGCGATGACTCTCAGAATTGTGCAGCGCTCTACTGGGCTGTTTATGGACGTTGGCATAGATAATCGGTGGATCGCTCAGGGTGTCCTCTGCCTTAACTGCAACAAGATTATCCGCTACCCCTACCTGAAAATCAGAGGTGAACTGTTTTTTGCTGACATCAAAGGAAATCTTGATCCTTGTTACGATGAGCTTGGCTCGCGCTTCAAACTGTTTTACGCAACCGCAGAAGAGATGGCCTGATGACTTACAAAAAGCGAACTCTTAAATTTCAGTTCACCCTGAAAGAAGGCGCGTTTGACGAGTCAGGGAACAACATTCTGACTATCGACAATATCAAGGCAGATATTGAAATTGGGGCGTATGGCGGCATAGCTGGAACGAATATCGAAGCGAGAGTGTACGGCTTAAGCATCGATAATATGGCAGCCTTGAGTTACAAAGGAATACAGTACAACGGCGCCAAGCAGAACATGATGAAGGTATGGGCTGACGATAAGCCGGTGTTTTTTGGTTCGATTACAGCTTGTTTTTCTGACCTGAATCAGATGCCTGATGCAGCCTTGATTATTAGTGCTTTTTCAACCGGATTTGACCAGTCAATTTCTGCACCTCCTTTCTTTCGAGAAGGGGTTGCAAGCGTTGCTGAAATCATCCAGTCCATTGCAGCCAGCATAAATTACACATTGGTCAACAATGGCGTTAATTCAAAAGTTGAAAATCCCTATTTTGTTGGCGATCCAATATCTCAAATTCATCAAGTGGCAGAGCTTGCAGGGATAAATATAGACTTCAGACTTGGGGCTATCTACATCTGGCCTCAGAACGGAAATGTAGACGACACGGTGCCACTGGTTTCACCTTCAACAGGACTTGTTGGATATCCAGTCTTTACTCCTACAGGCATAACCTTCCAATGTATATACAGCGACCTGATTTTGCGCGGCAGAAAGCTACAGCTTGAAACAACCCTGCCAAACGGGAGCGGAATCTATACCGTGCAGTCAGCTATTCACTACCTATCTTCGTGGACTGAAGGCGGTCCGTGGATCACCATCGTATACGCTTCTATCGGACAGCTCACAGTGAGGCAGTAATGAATTTATTCACAACGCGACCTGAAGATACGACAACAGACTCGAACGCGCAAAAACATCTAATGCGCCAATATCTGATGGGGCAGGCGTTCATTACACTTGCTGTAGTTCAGAAAGTTAATGAGAGCGGCGACATAGTATCAGTAAGGCCAATGGTAGATGGATTTACTGGTGGTGGAGACCGCATACCAAACGGAATCATTCACGGCGTTCCGGTATGGCGATTACAGCGCGGCGCCAGCGCCGTTATAATGCCCCCCATAGCTGGCGACATTGGCCTTATAGCGATATGCGACCGCGATATTACATCTGTAAAGCAGACAAAGAAACCGTCGCTTCCCGGCTCTAACCGCACGCACAGCTATTCAGACGCTCTTTATCTTGGCGGCGTGCTGAACGCAGACCCGAATCAATATGTGAAGTTTGCTGATGATGGGATTGAGATAGTTTCGCCACTGACTATAAGCATGACTGCTCCAGTTGTTGAGGTTAACGCAGATTCCTCTTTCACTGTGAATGCCAGCAACATAGTGCTAAATGGTCCTGTTAATCAGGGCTCCGGCAGTTACGCGGGCGACTTCACCTTTGCAGGGAACATCACTGCAACGGGAGAGGTTACAGGTAAGGGCGTGCAGCTATCGACGCATATTCATGGTGGTGTAGAATCAGGAAACGCAAACACACAAGGACCTCAACGATGAGAAAAGCACTGGCAATCATCTTATTATCAACTGCTCCAGCTTACGGATTATGCGCCGGCTTAGAAGCAAAATCAGATGCAGGAACATTCGCACTATCTATCGCAGGAGGGTGCGAGCTGATTAAAAACAGAGGGTATACTCCTGAGAAAATGAGAGATGCACTTATAAAAGAGCATGGAATGGATGCAAATTCAGCAACAGATATCGTAAATTATTCATCGGCATGGATAGCAAAAAACCCAGGAAAGCCGTGCGAGCAGATTTACATAGATATGATTGATAAATTAGAAGAAAAATAATTCATCCAAAACTAGCCCACCATCAGGTGGGCTTTTTGTTGAGGATGTGCACAAAATCATTGAGCAGCATGTCCTGCTCCTGAGCATGCCTTCTCAGGCTAACCAGCAAGCGTTGTAACTCCCGATCTGTATCGACGTTCCCGGTTCTCACTTTACCTTCTGTGGAATCAAAGTATCCCTGAAGGATGCTAACAATCTCGGCGTTCATCGATCGCGAGTTAACTTTCGATAAGTTATCAATTTTGTCTTTCAAATCAGACGGAAGCCTGATTCTCAGTTGCGGATCTTCTCTGCTCATTTTCGAGTCCTTGGCAAATAATTTTCAATTTAAACAAAGTATGCCCCACCGTGGGGTTGACTTCAATGACGCACGGTGTGACAATCAGTGCATGCCCCACGGTGCGACATAGAGGAGTAAGCATGGAAAAGGCAAAAGAGATGTATCAGCGCAAAGTCAGATTCCCGGAAGACGTGCGCGCAGCAATAGAGAGAAATGGTGGTGAGCAGTGTCGCCAGTTCAATACTGAAATGATTTACCAACTTAGGAAGGCGTATGGATTAACTGGAGAGAAAAATGCACAGGCATGAAAACGACGAAACCCCAACCGCTGTAACGGATGAGGTTTCAAATTTGTCAGCAACTTGCAAGGAACTAACAATGAAGAGTATATCAGCACAGATCTCCACCATCAACGTTCCGTTTCACGGAGACGCGCTGTTTTTGGTCAATCAGGATGGCGAGCCTTTTGTTCCAATGAGGCCAATCGTTGAAGGTATGGGCTTAGACTGGGCATCGCAATTTACCAAGATTAAACAACGCTTTAAGAGCTGTGTTGCGATGATCACAATGCAGCTTCCAGGTGATATTCAACGCAGAGAGGTCGTTTGTTTGAACCTCCGCAAACTGGCCGGGTGGCTTCATACTATCAACGTTGGCAAAGTTCGCCCGGAACTTCGCGAGAAGGTAGCCTGCTACCAGGAAGAGTGTGACGATGTACTTTACCAGTATTGGACGAAGGGGGAGGTCAGTAATCCACGCAAAAAGGATCACCAGTCCACTGCCACGCAACTCACCCCTCTTCGCCAAACAGCTGAGCGGCTGATTACAACCGGCATGGGGCGCATCTATCCTGACATCTGGAAGTTGGTGCACAAACAATTTGAGGTGAAGCACATTCACCAGCTTACCCCGACGCAAATCGGTGAGGCGGTTGAGTACCTGAATGCACTTGAGGGTGAGTATCTCGGCAAGGCTAATAAGCAGATGTCTCTGCCAATATCTTACCCCATGAATTACTACGAGCAATACAGCTGGATGCGCGGAATAGATGAAAGGTCATTAAGCGCACCATGGAGATACCCAGCTGACATGCTTGTTCCTAACGGCGACAACCCAAATCCACTCGGTAAGATGCTCGGTGAAATGCGTCAGATGGGCTATGAGGTTGAAGCCGCACTGTTCCAGCTTCAATCTTTACAACACCATCTTGAATCACTGCGCAGCAAGATTAGCAGAATTCAGCGCGCAGTAATGTGAACCACCGAAAACTCGGCCAATCTTTTCAACCCGCTCCGGCGGGTTTTTTTATACCTGGAGAAAACCATGCTGACTAAATCCTTTCTGCTCGACACTGAAACCTGGGATATCCAGCTCGATGATTCCGGAAATATCGCGATAGCCAGCAACCCATTAGCCGTCGCACAAGATGTGGCCTGCGCTTGCTCAACGTTCCTCGGAGAAGCCTGGTACGACACTACGCTCGGCATCCCTTATTACCAGCGCATTCTCGGTCACTGGCCGGGAACTCAGCTCATCAATACAAAGATGCAGAGTGAGGCAAAAAAGCTTCCTTACGTTCAGGACGCATTCTGCACCGTGACTATCGATAAGCAGACCCGCAGCGCATCAGGCGTGATGACCATAACAGACACGAACTATAACCAATCTACAGTGCAATTCTGAGGTAACTAATGGCTGAAGTAACCGTATCCACAGCCGTACCATCCGTCACATTCTCCGATATTGGCATTTCGGTTCCTGATGAGGTGGATATTCTAAATGGCCGATTGTCTGACTTGGACGTAGCATCCGGTGGCGGGATGAGCAAAAGCCTGACCACACCGCAGGGTCAGATGGCAATGAGTGCTACGGCCATTATCGCTGACAAGAATGACAATCTCGCATGGCTGAGCAACCAGATAAACCCTGACTACGCATTAGGCCGCATGCAGGATGCCATTGGACAGATTTACTTTATTGATCGCATCCCGGCAATCGGAACCACAGTAACAGCTACGTGTACTGGCCTTGTTGGTACGGTGATACCGGCAAACAGTACCGCGATGGACAGCGCCGGATTCCTGTATTACTCGCTGGCAGAGGCGATCATTCCAGACAGTGGCGCAGTAGATGTTGTGTTCCAGAATCAGGCGACCGGGGCGATTGCGTGCCCGATTGGTTCACTGAACACGATTTATCGAGCGATTACCGGCTGGTCTGGCATCACCAACCCGGCGGCGGGTGTGCTGGGTAACGATGTTGAAGGACGCGCCAACTTCGAATATCGCCGCAGGCAGTCGGTGGCGGGCAATGCAAACAACCAGCTCGGTTCAATTTACGCGAGCGTGCTTGCCGTACCGGGCGTAACTGATGCTTATGTCACACAGAACAATACAGAGAACACGGTTAACAAAGGGCCGACAAATTACCCCCTTGCGCCTCACGCTCTGTATGTAGCCGCATACGGCGGCGCGCCGGAAGATATCGCCACTGCCATCTTCAAGAAACTACCGCCCGGGCCACCGATGATGGGGAATAACACCTATACCGTTTATGACGATGAGCATTATGTGCAGCCATACCCGGACTATCAAATTAAGTGGCAGACCCCAGCACCAGTCAATGTGTATATCAGGGTAGAGCTTGCTGATAATAACTTCATGCCGAGTGATATCGATGAGCGCGTGAAAGATGCGGTTACCCGAGCCTTTACGGGTGAGGATGGAGGAACGCGCGCACGCATTGCCTCAAGCATTTATGCCGGACGATATTACGCAGGCATCACCGAAATAGACCCGGATAACGTTGATATATTCGGAATCAGCATCAGCACGAATGGCACGACATATTCAACATCTGCCACCTTTGGTATTGACCAAATCCCCACTCTCGATCGGCAAAACATACAGGTGACTCTCACATGATAAATGTCGCCGATACTATTCTCACTCAGTATGCCGACAGCCCGAAATTGAAATCTATAATTTATTCCTTCAACGAAGCTGTTGGTATCGATAAGTTTATCGATGATTTCTATGAAATGGTATGGAATATAAACACTGCTGATACATACGGTCTGGATGTATGGGGAAAGATAGTTGTTGTAAGCAGGCAATTAACTTTGACTGAGAACAAGATAGTGTTCGGATTTGGTGAGGCACTGTCTACCCCATCAGCACTGGATGACCCGCAGCCTTTTGACCAGGCACCTTTCTACACAAGCGATGTACTCACGTCCACAGTAACTCTGACTAATGATGTTTACCGCAAGCTAATCATGATGAAAGCGGCGGCAAATATATCTGATTGCACTATTCCAAACCTTAATAAGTTGCTGAGTTATATGTTCAGCGACAGAGGGCGTTGCTATGTCAGAAATGATGGTGACATGAAAATGAGTTACGTATTCGAATTTCTATTAACCCAGCCTGACCTTGCCATAGTGCAAAGCTCTGGCGCACTACCGGCTCCAGTGGGGGTTACTGTTAATATTGTCCAGCAGGTATAAAAATGAATTCATCGGATAGCCCAACCAGAATTACAAAAGCATTTGGCGTCAACGGTAATAAAAACACCATACCTACTGATTCAACTCCAGACACTCTGTCAGACGGAGTGGCGACATTTGACACCGGATTCCCGCCAATAACAATGCAGCCTATAAGCGCCGGAGGAAGGCCGCCATCTGGTAAGGATATGAACGGGGTATTGTATGCCGTCACGCTTCAGCAGCAGTGGCAGAACGCCGGTATGACCTATGCATTTAATAATGCATTTGCAACACTGATTAACGGATACCCCAAAGGTGCAATTATTCCCAGCACCCCATACACGGGGCAGTGGCTGAACCTTAATGAAGGGAATAAAACATCACCTGAATCTGCAAATGGCGCGACAACGGGATGGGTTCCAATTAATAACTATGGAACCACCGTTGTTACCGGTCTCACAAATAACAGCCTGACACTGTCAGCACTTCAGGCCGCGAAAGACAGGATTACCCTGTCAGGCACATTAACAGCCAACATCAATATCATTTTTCCAGCCTGGATGAAATCGTGGGTTGTCCAGAATAACTGCACGGGCAACTTTAACGTGACGTGTAAAACCTCATCGGGTAGTGGAGTGCCAGTATATGTCGGAATGACATCCCGACTGTATTGCGATGGCACCAATATTGTTGATGAAACCCTAAATGTGAATAACGATATGGTCGGCGCTGTAATGCCGTTTGCCGTGAACGCAGCGCCTAGTGGATGGATAGTTTGCGCTGGCCAGCCGGTCAGCAGAACAGCATATGCGAGGCTTTTTTCTCGTATTGGAACGCTTTGGGGCTCGGGTAACGGCACAACAACATTCAATTTGCCGGATATGCGTGGAGAATTTGCGCGAGGCTTTGACGGGGGGAGGGGGATAGACGCTGGTCGCGCATTCGGTTCTCTTCAGCTCGGTCAAAATGAAAGCCATACCCACACAGGCACAACGAATGGCGGTGGAGCACATACGCATACCGCTTCATCTGCAAGTGCCGGCGCGCATACACATACTGTGTCAGGCACGGCAGCATCAGCAGGGGAACACAATCACGTAGTCAATACGTATTGGGATGAGAACCAGGATGAAACGGGCTTTGCTGGCGGCGGTGGCGCGGTAGTAGGGAAGCGCCCGGTTGATAACGCTGGAGCACACACTCACACCGTATCCGGTACAGCAGCAAGTGCCGGCGCCCACACCCACACAATCACCGTTAACGCTGTTGGCGACCATACACACACCTTCACTACCGGCGCATCCGGCGGCAATGAAACGCGGCCTCGCAACATAGCCTTACTCTACTGCATTAAATTCTGAGGTTAATAATGTCACTATCAGACACCAAACAAGCGCACATGTATGCAACTGTGGCGGAGGTTGCGGCCGCCCAGTGTAAAGCATACACAGAGGAGGCAAGGAAAGCGCCAGAATACACGGAAGAGGCCAAGCAATATGCTGAGCAAGCTGAAACTGCTTCAACCGCAGCGGAAGAGGCATCACAGCAGGCTGCATCGAGCGTTAACGAATCTTCTCAGAATGCGAGTAGCGCGCAGATTTATGCAGATTCAGCTGCACAATATGCGACTCAGGCACAAAATATTGCTGATGCGAATACATTTTACATAACATCAAGTGATCCAGACGGAACGTTAGCTGGCATTGAAAATACTCCGGATGGAAAGATATTTCGCGTTGCGCAGGGCGCAAGCAGTCTGAACTCTTTTATATATTATTTAAATAACAATGGCTCTGCCGTTGTAGTGGCTGAAAACCCAGGAGCTCAGGCGCTGAGGGAAGTTAATGAAACAATCAGACAGGAAAGTTTGTCACCATATTTGGCTGTAACTGATGCATTTGGAAGAATAGGTGGAGGATTTTCGGCATACAAAGAAAGAAATAGATTTGGTGCTGCAGGAAACACGGTGTCAGATGACGGTTTGGTGACAAAAAGTGCAACGTTGAATGCTGATGGTATTGATACACAGAAGCTTTCACTCACAACATACTCTGGTCCTACGCTAATTACAGATTTGCTTGGCAGGGCGAAGCCACTAAGCTCAACTTCGCAATCTCCGCAATATAACGACGGCATACAGGTTCTTGAGCCTGCCTCCTATGATTTGTGGGTTCTTGGCGGTCAGAACTTTAACATTGGCCGGGTAAATAAAAGAGAATTGCAAGTTCAGGTATCAGCCATTGTCAGAGAGAAAAGTCTCGGGTTAGTGCCGTTATCGGGTTCCTTGGTAGCCCCTTTCGCAGACTCTGCAGTTTATACAGTATCAATGGCATTTCAGGTGCCTCAATTAACTGATGCGTCTGAGAGGGTGATGCTCTATTCGTTCACAAGTTCTTCTACATCAGCTGGAGTGAGATGCTGGATTGAGACTGATTCTGGCGGCAACATCAGTATCAACGCATTGCGTTACGATGCGAACTCTCCGAGAGTTGGTGAATTTATACCCTCTTGGGCTCGCCCTGGTGATTGGATATTTTTTTCACATGTAGTAAGCCTTGGCAATGCTGGAGATAACTTTCAGACAATTTTTATTGGTGGTGGAAAATATAAGAAGTGCAGAGAGTTTGATGTGGTGGTTAAAACTAACTCATCCAGAAATATAGTAATTGGTAACGCCTATTACTCTGGCTCAGACTGGCAAAAAACAACTCTTAATGTAGGCGAGTTTACGCTTTTCACTTCATCGCTTAATTCGATTCAAATGAACGAACACTTCAATCGATCAAAGGTTAGAATGAGCGTGCGCGGTATCATTTTAAAATCAGGAGCTTAGAATGGGTGTTCTCATCACTGATAAACAATCCAATTACGATAACGATTTTAGTGCAATTATCACCCCAGTATCCTCTCCTCTTTCAGTGAGTTATTTTGGGAAGTCAGGGATTACGGATTCTCTACGACTTGGTGAATTTAATTCAACAGGAAGAAAAGGTACGTTTACACCCCTTGGTACTGGCGCGGTTCTATCATCTGTAGGAATATCAACATTAGCGGAAGGCTCAACGTCAAATGCCAATCGATTCCAGTCATCTCAGGCTAACACCACCTCGTCTGCTACAATAATCGTAGTGGGAGACTTCTCAAATGCACAGGCGTTTTCCTTTGCAGGTGTGAGGGTGTCTTTAGACGGTGAGCGTAAATTTCGAATAAGAGATGCTTCCGGGGTAAACCGGGCTGGCGGGAAGGTAATGCCAACAGGCCCATGCTTGTTATTTTTAAATAGCTCTGGATTGGTCATGGAGTTTGGAACGGTAAGCAGCTTGGGCATTATGAATAAAGAATCTTTAACCTTGAGTAGTGGGTCCTTCACTGCATCATCTACTAATAATTACCTTGGTGGGACGGGGCACGTTAGCAATGTCATGGGGCCAACAACATTCTATAGTCAATGCATGTTCGACAGAAATCTTACTGAGTCTGAAATAAAATCTCAGTCAGCTCAATTAATTGCTTACGCAAATTCTCTTGGGGTAGTGATACCATGATCCAGCCGGTGATTACGACAGTTCCTGTCACAGTTAAAAGCTCTAATCAAGCTGGTTGGTGGACGCCGTTTGCAATTGACAGAGATGGTAATAAGTATCTTGGATGCATCTGTGCAGCAGTGAGCGGGGCGTCTGGTTATCACAATATCGCTATAGTTCGACAAAATATGGATGGCTCATTCAATACCGGATGGCTGAGAAATAAGGACGGTACGAGGGCAGAGTATGTTGACGATGCGGGGCACAACCAGCCGTCAGTGGTAGTGGATTTGGACGGTTTTATTCATGTGTTTACTTCCATGCACACAGACTACTGGCGATATTTTAAATCACAGGTTCCCGGAGATCTTAATACGCTTGTAAACAGTTTCGATGAGCTGCCTGATACAATATGGAAATACACATATCCAGTCATGACAATGAGTCCGACTGGAGATGTATACGTTATGGTTCGTGGGGGGCACTCATCGAACGAGTTTGACAGAGCCGGCATAATTTATCGTAGGGCTCGATCATCAGTAACATGGGAGAGGCTATTAATAATCAGCAATGAATCTAACCGCTCATTCTATCCCGATGACTTGAGGGTTGATTCGAATAGTAACGTAAATATACTTTGGGAATGGGGGCCATACGGGGCGGGAACGCTGAGGCATAAAGGTTCATTCATCATTTCCGACAAGGATGGAAAAATAAAGAATGTCGCTGGCGTGTCCATGACAACTCCAGTTAGCGTTAACTCTGATGGTGATCATGTATATCAACCAATGCTTCCCGGTGAGTCATTTGTTACAAACGATGATCCAAACCTCAACTCTACGCCGGGAATACAAACCGCAAAATTCATTTATGGCGGCGAAGTGGTTAGCGGAATTCTGTATCGCCACAGACCTGATAGGGAGGGCCCATCTTCAACATTCGGTGGCTTCAATATTACGGTAGCACACTTCAAACAGGGAGCATGGAGCAGAGAAGTAGTTCTTGATCTTAATAGTGACACAATATCTACATCTGCGGCCTTATCCGCAACTGTTAACGCTGGTACAGAAAGACTGTATTTTTGTCTGGAAAAGATTTCTTCCAATACTACAACTGCAGTCTTGGTTCTTGCAGTTAAGAGCAGCGCCACATGGATTTATTACAAAATTGGCAACCCAGTTACAGCACCGATGAGAATACAGGCGCAAAGATATTCATCTTCAGACTATTTATATGTAACGGCTCCAAATGACGGAAAGCTCTTTATCTACGAAGTTCCTTTGAATCTTGAAGATATGACATATTTTTCTAATCAGGCAGACTTGATAGCATCATTATAAGTGCTTTTTAGCCCGGCAGTAGCCGGGCTTTCCTTCCTAAATCCCTCTGAATCTCAACGCTCTACATAAACCTGTCCTTTAGTCACTTGATCAATCCTACCGATCAATAATACTGTATGCACATACAGTAATTATCAGGCTAATCATTCATGGCAAGACGATACGAAATCGACGCGGCTTTCCGCGCAGCCGTCAAAATCAACCCACGCACCGGCCGAACGGTTACAACCAGAGACTTCACGACAGAGCTGGATAAGGTCAACTGGCACTGGTCGCTCGCGGAGGCCAACCGCTGGATAGAGCATCACGTCGACCAGTTCAGGGACATATCCACCCAGGAAGGTGATGACAGGACATTCATGCTGTTTAACCCGAACGTGAGGTAACTATGGGATTTCCATCACCGGCTAACGATTACATTGAGAAGCGACTAACGATTGACGACTTCGTTGTTGCTAACCCGGCATCGACGATGATTTGTGATATTGGGGATCGGCTACTTGTCATTGACCGCAGCGTGCCACCCAAAAGCGGCAGCATGATTTATTACGATCTGATGGGGGAGTGTGGGGTCGGAAAGATAATGGGAAGGAGCCTGATAACGCCTGACGGGGAAGCGTTTGAAGGTTCTGTGCTGGAAGAGCTGGAAGTGGTAGGCGTTGTGACGGCGGAGATTCTGAAGATTCACGAACCGGACAGGCCGATTATTTAATCGACCTTGCCATCAATCCAGTCAGCCCACCATTGCATCATTTCGCGCCGCTTATCCAAATACTGCGCATGGTTGTAAATTCCACGGATGGAACCACTGTCGGTATGCGCAAGCTGGCGTTCAATAGCATCGTGAGGCCATTCGTGTTCGTTCATCACGGTGCTGAATTGATGTCGGAATCCGTGTCCGCTGGCAAGGCCTTCATATCCTATCTGCCGGATAACGAGTAAAACTGCGTTTTCGCTGATGGGTTTCTTCTTGTCGTTTCTCCCGGCGAAAACGAAAGTCGATATCGGTCCCGTTATCATCTTCAGGCCATTCAACAAATCGACCACCTGCTGGGACATTGGCACAATGTGAGCGCGCCGGCCCTTCATTACCGATTCATCAATCGTTATCACCCTGGTTTCAAAATCGATGTTCGCCCATTGCATTGAGCGGAGTTCTTTCGTTCTGAGCGCCGTATACTGAAGCACCTGCGTTGCTACTTTAGAAACGATGCTTCCGTGAAATCCAGCGAGAGCACGATTGAATGCTGGTATCTGTTCGGCTGGCAAGAAAGGGTAGTTCTTCTTTCTGTACCCTTTCATGGCATCTGCAAGGTCTGGCGCGGGATTATATTTCGCCCGACCGGTAATAATCCCATATCGGAAAACCTCCCCGCATCTTCTGCGAGCTTTATTTGCTCTCTCCATCGCGCCTCGGGCTTCAAACAGCCGGATGACTTCGAGTATCTTCATTGGCTCAATATCGTTGATGTCTATTGCGCCAATCATTGGCAATATGTCATCGCGGAACATTCGGGCAAGCTCATCGGCATATCCTTCCGACCACACCTGTTTTTTGTGCTCGTACCATTCTGAATAAATCGAACCGAATGAGGTATCGCGGGATGTTTGCTTTTTTGCTTTTAATGGGTCTACGCCACCAGATACATCCTTCCGCGCCAGCCACGCATTGTCCCTCGCCTCCTGCAATGACATCAGTGGATATTTACCCACTGTCAGAACCTTTTCTTTACCCTCGATTTTGTAGCGCATCTGCCAGACCTTTTTGCCTGAGACCGGCACGTACAGATACAGGCCGTTCCCGTCAAGAAGGCGGTATGGCTTTTCTTTTGGTTTGGCTGCTTCTATCTGCTTAACGGTAAGCATGGGTAAAATTCCGGTGGGTAAAAAGATTTACTCGTTTTTTACCCGCTAAAGAGTGCGGCTGTCAACGAACCATTGCGAACTATGGCGAACTAGTGATTAAGCTCAGGCTTGTGTTTAAAGGGTTTATGCGAACTATGACGGATGGTGGCGAACTAACGAATGGTGTCCCCTGCAGGAATCGAACCTACAACTAGCCCTTAGGAGGGGCTCGTTATATCCATTTAACTAAGGGGACGAGGACGGGCAGTATAGCGCATTTTTACACGCAGATTAACTACTTACCCGTCCAATTGCTTATTCTGTCGCCAGTCAGGACTGACTATTTTCTTCTGATTGCTCTTCGCGCTCTGCTTTGCGTTTTTTCGCTGCCGCTTCTGCCTTGGCTTTCTGGCTAATTTCATTACGAATTTGCGCATGGCTGATCAGCGCAAAAATAAAGGTTCCGCCAATAATATTGCCAGCCAGCGTCGGCAGCGCGAAAGGCCAGAAAAACTCATACCACGGGATCGTGCCGTCAAATACCAGATAGAGCACCTCGACCGAACCCACCACGATATGGGCTAAATCGCCCAGCGCCACCAGCCATGTCATCATAATGATTACCACGATTTTGGCTGCGCCGGCTGAAGGGAACATCCACACCATTGTGGCGATAATCCAGCCTGAAACCACTGCGTTAGCAAACATTTCGGCAGGCGGGTTGGCCATCACTTTTTCACTGATATGGGTAAAAGCTTCACGCGTGGCGTCGTCGAAAATAGGCATATGATTAAATGCCAGCGCGGCCAGCCCGGTGCCAACAATATTGCCCATTAATACAATGCCCCACAGGCGGAGCAGCAACAGAAAATTGCTGCCGGTAGGTTTATGCATAATCGGCAGTACGGCGGTTACGGTATTTTCCGTAAACAGTTGTTGGCGTGCCATGATGACAATGACAAAACCAAAGGTGTAGCCGAGGTTTTCCAGCAAAAATCCACCGGGAAGGTCGCCAAGGTGCACCTGGAAAATCCCTTTGGCCATCAGCGAAGCGCCCATTGATAAACCCGCGGCAATCGCCGACCACAGCAGGGCCATGCCGTCGCGTTCCAGCTCCTTTTCGCCGTCTGAACGAATTTGCTCATGAACAGCTGCCGCAGCCGAAGGTAACTCTTCCTCATCTACTTCAATTTCTTTTCCCTGTTCACTTTCTTCACTCTCTACTTCTACATCATCCAGTTGATTTTTATCTTGCTGCGCCATGATTTTCCTCGGTGATAGCTGACGTTACGCTCTTTAAGCGTAGTGGGTTTTTATCACCGTGATAAAATGTAACCTTAAGTTATAAGAAGGGTAACAAAGCTTTAACTTTGGGTTATTTTTAAGCAATAAAAGGTGCAATTGATGGCATATCCATCATAACGCCAGGGTCAATAAGGGCGATCGGGCTGCGAAGTAATGCTCCCTTATGTTATTATTCTGATCTTAATTATTCTGTGTGACTCTCTCCCCGATGCTGGAAGCTAAAAATCTGACATGTATCCGCGATGAACGATTTCTGTTTAGCGACCTGAGTTTTCTGGTTTCAGCAGGCGATATCGTGCAGATCGAAGGACCGAACGGAGCCGGTAAAACGTCGTTGCTGCGTTTGCTGGCTGGCCTTAGCCGGCCGGAAAGCGGTGAGGTGCTGTGGCATCAGCAGGATATTCGCCAGCAGCGCGATCGGTGGCATAGCGAATTACTCTATCTCGGCCATCAGCCGGGAGTTAAAGCGGTATTAACCCCGCTGGAAAATCTTGCCTTTTATCATGCCGGCTGCGATGAAGATCAACTGTTTGCCGCGCTTGAAGCAGTAGACTTGCTCGGATTTGAAGAGCTGGCGGTGGCTCAGCTTTCCGCCGGACAGCAGCGGCGTGTGGCGCTGGCACGTTTATGGTTGAGTCGCGCCAGATTATGGATTCTTGATGAGCCACTGACGGCTATCGATAAATCAGGCGTAGAAAAACTGATGTCTCTCTTTTCACAGCATGCGCAGCAGGGTGGGGCGGTGATTTTAACCACGCACCAGGATCTGCCCGATGCGTTTCAGACGGTGCGCAAAATTCAGCTGACCGCTGCGGAGGCGGTGTGATGCTGTGGCGGGTAATAAAGCGCGAGCTGCAAATCGCCTTTCGCAGTGGTGCTGAGATCGTCAATCCCCTGTGGTTTTTCCTGATTGTCATCACCCTGTTTCCACTCGGCGTTGGGCCGGAGCCTCAGCTGCTGGCGCGTATTGCCCCCGGCATCGTCTGGGTTGCCGCATTGCTTTCTTCACTGTTAGCGCTGGAGCGACTGTTTCGCGACGACTTTATGGATGGCTCGCTGGAGCAATTGTTGCTGTTGCCAACGCCGCTGGCGATTACCGTGCTCGGCAAGGTTATCGCGCACTGGCTGATCACCGGTTTACCGCTGCTGCTGCTGTCGCCTCTGGCGGCCCTGCTGCTGTCGCTGGATTTTGCCAGCTGGCGCGCGATGGCGCTGACGCTGTTACTGGGCACGCCGACCTTGAGTTTTCTCGGCGCGATTGGCGTGGCGCTGACGGTTGGACTGCGCCGCGGTGGCGTGTTGTTAAGTTTGCTGGTGTTGCCTCTGGCGATTCCGGTACTGATTTTTGCCAGTGCGGCAATTGATGCCGCCGGTCAGGGATTAGCGATTGACGGTTATCTGGCGATCCTCGGCGCGATGATGGTTGGCAGCGCCACGCTGGCTCCATTTGCCACGGCGGCAGCACTGCGCATCAGCCTGCATTAACGGCTGTCGCAGCATGATAATAACGACAACTTTTTTTATTTTATTGTGAGCAATTAAACATGTGGAAGTGGTTACATCAGCTGGCGAAGCCGGAGCGGCTTTATCAGTTATGTGGGCGACTGGTGCCCTGGTTTACCCTTGCTGGTCTGGCATCCCTGCTGCTCGGTTGGATATGGGGCTTCGGCTTCGCACCGGCGGATTATCAGCAGGGTGACAGCTATCGCATTATCTATATTCACGTGCCGGCCGCCATGTGGTCGATGGGTATTTATGCCTCAATGGCTATCGCGGCGTTTGTTGGGCTGGTGTGGCAGATCAAAACCGCCGATTTGGCAGCGGCGGCGATGGCACCGGTTGGTGCGGTGTTTACCTTTATTGCACTGGTAACCGGTTCCGCCTGGGGTAAACCGATGTGGGGAACCTGGTGGATCTGGGATGCGCGACTGACTTCCGAGCTGGTGCTGCTGTTCCTTTATATGGGCGTGATAGCGCTTTACAGCTCCTTTGAGGATCGCCGCGTGGCCGGGCGCGCCGCCGGGATACTTATCCTGGTCGGGGTGGTAAATATCCCGATTATTCATTACTCGGTTCAGTGGTGGAATACTTTGCATCAGGGGTCGTCCGGCGTGCTGCAACAGGCCATTGCGCCAAGTATGCGCACCCCGCTGCGCTGGTCGATTCTTGGTTATCTGCTGGTGTTTATTGCCCTGACGCTGATGCGCTTGCGTAATCTGTTACTGCTGACCGAACGCCACCGTCCATGGGTGGCAGACGTGGCGGCAAAGGGAGGGCGCAAAGCATGACGCCGGCTTTCTCATCCTGGCAAGCATTCTTCGCCATGGGCGGCTATGCCTTTTATGTCTGGCTGGCCGTCTGTTTCACCGTGATCCCGCTGATCGCGCTGTTTATTCACAGCGTGCTGCAACGCCGTCGGTTGCTGGCTGAAATCCGCCAGCGCCAGTCACGTGAACGTCGTATCCGTGCGGCAAAAACAAAAAAAGCCGTCACTGAAGCGGCAGGAGAGTAACAGTGAATACCCGTCGTAAGAATCGCCTGTATCTGATACTGGCGATACTGATTGGCCTTGGTCTGGCGACCGCGCTGGTAATGTACGCCCTGCGATCGAATATTGACCTGTTTTATACACCCAGTGAAATTATTAATGGCAAAGGTGCGGCGCAGGAAAAACCTGAACCCGGTCAGCGCCTGCGCGTTGGTGGCATGGTGATGCCGGGCAGTGTAAAGCGTGACCCGCAGACGCTGCGTGTCTCTTTCAAACTGTATGACGCCAACGGGGTAGTCAGCGTCAGTTACGAAGGCATTTTGCCGGATCTGTTCCGTGAAGGGCAGGGGGTAGTGGCTCAGGGCGTGCTGGAATCAGGCAACCAGATCAATGCCAAAGAAGTGCTGGCTAAGCATGATGAAAAATACACTCCGCCGGAAATTGAAGACGCGATGAAGCAGAATCATCAGCGTCCTGCAGATGCCTATCAGCCAGCACAAGGTGGTCAGTCATGATCCCTGAAATTGGCAGTTTTCTGCTTTGTCTGGCGCTGGCACTTTCGCTGCTGCTGAGTATCTACCCGCTGTGGGGCGCATCGCGTCAGGATGCGCGGCTGATGGCGCTGGCGCGCCCGCTGACTTACGGGCTGTTTTTCTGTATTGCCGCCGCCTTCGCGATACTGGTTCATGCTTTTATCGTCAATGATTTCAGCGTGGCTTATGTAGCGACCAACTCCAACACCCTGTTGCCGGTTTACTACCGTATTGCCGCCACCTGGGGGGCGCATGAAGGTTCGCTGCTGCTGTGGGTGCTGCTGTTAAGTTGCTGGACGCTACTGGTGGCGCTGTTGAGTCGCGGTATGCCGCTGGATTCCATTGCCCGCGTGCTGGCAGTGATGGGAATGATTAACCTCGGTTTTCTGCTGTTTATCACTCTGACATCCAATCCGTTTACCCGCACGCTGCCGGATATTCCGATTGATGGTAATGATCTGAATCCGATGCTGCAGGATATCGGGCTGATTTTCCATCCGCCGCTGCTGTATATGGGCTATGTCGGATTTTCGGTGGCGTTTGCGTTTGCGATTGCTTCGCTGATGGCGGGGCGGCTGGATACCGCGTGGGCGCGCTGGTCGCGTCCGTGGACTACCGCCGCGTGGGTGTTTCTGACCATTGGTATCGTGCTGGGCTCGGCCTGGGCTTACTATGAACTGGGCTGGGGCGGCTGGTGGTTCTGGGATCCGGTTGAAAACGCTTCATTTATGCCGTGGCTGGCTGGTACTGCACTGATTCACTCGCTGGCGGTGACGGAAAAGCGCGGCACTTTTAAAGCCTGGACGGTATTGCTGGCAATTAGCGCGTTCTCGCTTAGCCTGCTGGGCACCTTCCTTGTTCGTTCCGGCGTACTGGTTTCGGTGCACTCTTTTGCCTCCGATCCGGCGCGCGGCATGTTTATTCTCGCCTTCCTGGTGATTGTAATCGGTGGTTCGCTGCTGCTGTACGCGGTAAAGGGCGGGAAGGTGCGCGGTCGGGTGCTGAACGAGCTTTGGTCGCGCGAGTCGTTTCTGTTGGGCAACAACGTGTTACTGGTCGCCGCCATGCTGGTGGTGTTGCTGGGAACGCTACTGCCGCTGGTGCATAAGCAGCTGGGCCTCGGCACAATTTCTATCGGTGAACCCTTCTTTAATACCATGTTCAGCTGGCTGATGGCTCCGCTGGCGCTGATGCTCGGCATCGGGCCGCTGGTCCGCTGGCGTCGTGACGAGCCGCAAAAACTGTGGAAACGGCTGGCGCTGGCGCTGGTGGCAACGCTGGCGTTATCGGTGTTGCTGCCGTGGCTGATGCAGGACCGTATTGAAGCGATGACGGTGGTGGGGCTGATGATGGCGCTGTGGGTGATTATTCTGACGCTGATGGAGTTGCATGAGCGTGCCACCCATCGCCATAGCTTCTTTAAAGGTTTAACTAAACTGTCGCGCAGCCACTGGGGCATGGTTCTGGGCCACCTTGGCGTTGCGGTAACGGTAATTGGCATCGCTTTTAGTCAGAATTATAGCGTCGAGCGCGACGTGCGGATGAAAGCTGGCGACAGCGTTGATATTGATAACTATCACTTTGTTTTCCGCGATGTGCGCCAGCTGAATGGCCCGAATTACAGCGGCGGCGTGGCGCTGATTGACGTCACCCGCAACGGTAAACATGAAGCGACGCTGCATGCGGAAAAACGGTTTTACAGTGTGACCCGTTCAATGATGACCGAAGCGGCCATTGACGGTGGATTAACCCGCGATCTCTATGCGGCGCTCGGTGAAGAGCTGGGCGACAACTCATGGGCAGTGCGCATTTACTTTAAGCCGTTTGTGCGCTGGATTTGGTTCGGTGGCCTGTTTATGGCATTAGGCGGCATTCTTTGTCTGCTCGATCCGCGCTATCGCTCGCGTAAAAAAGTTCAGCAGGAGCCCGCATGAACAAGAAGATTCTTTTTATTCCGCTAATTCTGTTTCTGCTGCTGGCAGCGGCGCTGTTGTCTCAGCTGTCGCGCAATGCCGATGGTGAAGATCCTACGCTGCTGGAGTCGGCATTAATTGGCAAACCGGTACCGGTATTTAAGCTGGAGTCGCTGGATCAGCCCGGTAAGACATATGATCAGGCCGTACTGAACGACGGCAAGCCGATTTTGCTGAATGTCTGGGCCACCTGGTGTCCGACCTGTCGTGCTGAACATCAGTATCTTAACTCGCTGGCCCGGCAGGGTATTCGGGTCGTCGGGCTGAACTATAAAGACGATCGCAATAAAGCAGTGAACTGGCTGAATACGCTGGGTAATCCCTATGCGTTGAGTCTGTATGACGGCGACGGCATGCTGGGACTGGATTTGGGCGTCTATGGCGCGCCAGAAACCTTCCTGATCGACGGCAACGGCATTATCCGTTATCGCCACGCCGGTGATATGAATGAGCGCGTCTGGCAGCAGGAAGTGAAACCGCTGTGGGATAAATACAGTCAGGAGTCCGCTTCGTGAGATCGCTGATGACACTGCTGGTGGGAATGCTGTTGAGTTTCAGCGCGTTTGCCGCCATCGATACCTGGCAATTTGATTCGCCGCAGCAAGAACAGCAGTACCGCGAGTTGACGGAATCGCTGCGCTGCCCAAAATGTCAGAACAACAGTATTGCCGATTCCAACGCGATGATTGCCGCCGATATGCGCCTGAAAGTTTATCAGCTGACGAAGCAGGGGCAGAGTAAACAGCAGATCACCGATTATATGGTAGCGCGCTACGGTCATTTTGTGACTTATCAGCCGCCGCTGACGCTGTCCACGCTGATTCTCTGGGCAGGCCCGGCGCTGTTTGTGGTGATGGGGGCCTTAGTGATTATCCTGCGCAGCAGAAAGCGTCAGCCGTCGCAGCAACAGCAGCGATTCGATGCCGCCGATCAGCAGCGTCTTGATGAGCTATTGAAGAATAACAGGAAGCAACCATGAGCGTGTTTTGGCTAACCCTTGGCGGGTTGTTGTTGGCGGCCAGTGCATTACTGCTGATTGCTGGCTGGCGCAGCCGTAATGCCAGCGCCGACGATCGCGATACCCTGAATAAAGCGTTTTATCATCAGCGTTTACAGGAGCTGGAACAGGATGAAGCGCAGGGCGTGGTGGCAGAACGACCTGAAATGGTGCGCGAGTTACAGCAAACGCTGCTGACTGATATTCCGGCTGGCCAGCAGGCGCAGTCGCGCAGCGTCAGTCGTTGGATATTGCTGCCGGGCGTGCTGGTGATTTTTATTATCAGCCTTGGGCTCTATTTTAAAGTCGGCGGCCTGCCACAGTTAATGGTCTGGCACCAGATTAATAACGATCTTCCTGCGCTGCGTGCCCGGGTAATGGACCCGAACGGCAAACCGCTGACGATGGAAGAACTGGCGCGTCTCGGCCTCGGCATTCGGAGCGAGCTGCAAAACGATCCGCAAAATATTAATGACTGGCTGATGCTGGGAAGAATTGGCATGGTGCTGAATAATGCCACAACCGCCAGCCAGGCATTTCAGCATGCGCTGCAACTCTCACCGAACGACGCCGGGATTAAACTCAGCTACGCTGAAGTACTGACCCGCTCCAGCGATCCGCAGGATAATCGTGAAGCCGAACTGCTGCTGCAACAGATGTTGCAGGCGGATAAAAACGATCTGCAGGTGCTGGGCTTGTTGGCATTTAATGCTTTCCAGCAACAACAATACGATCGCGCCATCAGTTTCTGGCAGCAAATACTGACACTGCTTCCGGCGGGCGATCGCCGCGTGGAGAGGGTTCAGCGTAGTATCGAGCAGGCGAAAACTGATTCCGGCAAGCAATCCAGTAAGCTGGCTGTTACCGTCAGTCTGTCGGCAGAGGCAGAAAAAATGTTACATGAAGACGGAGTATTGTATATTTCTGTTTCTGACGGTGTTTCACCGGTTCCGGTGGCGGTGAAAAAACTGCCGCTGAGTCATTTTCCACTATCGCTGACGCTTGATGACAGCAATGCCATGATGCCCGAGCGTCTGCTTTCGGCGCAGCATCAGGTGCAAGTACGCGTGCGCATCTCGCGTGATGGCAGCGCGAATCCTCAGCCGGGTGACTGGCGGGGGGAAAGCGCTGTGACGCCATTCGACGGTCATCAGCAGCTGGCGGTAGAGATTAATCAGCTGGTTCAAAGCACCAGATAATCTATCAGTACAGGGAGAACAACATGAATTACCGCCTGACGGGATTGGCACTGGCAAGTGTGCTGCTGGTTGGCTGTGCCAGTTCCAATGACGCGAACGAGCCGCAAGGGCGTTCCGATCCGCTGGAAGGTTTCAACCGTACCATGTTTAACTTCAACTATAACGTGTTGGATCCGTATGTGGTGCGCCCTGTAGCCGTAGCATGGCGAGATTACGTGCCAGCGCCGGCGCGTACCGGGTTGGGAAACTTCCTCGGTAACCTTGATGAGCCAGCGGCGATGGTCAACTCCTTCCTGCGTGGTGACCCGTATCGCGGTATGGTGCACTTTAACCGTTTCTTCCTGAATACCATTCTCGGTATGGGCGGCTTTATTGACGTCGCAGGCATGGCTAACCCGAAACTGGCGCGTGAAGAGCCACAACGTTTTGGTGGCACGCTGGGTGCCTGGGGTGTCGGCTACGGTCCGTATGTTGAATTACCGGCCTATGGCGGCTTTACGCTACGTGAAGATGGCGGTGATTATGTTGATACCGTGTATCCGGCATTGAGCTGGCTGACCTTCTGGATGTCGGCAGGCAAATGGGTGCTGGAAGGGGTAGAGACACGTGCTCAACTGCTGGATTCCGACGCGATGCTGCGCAATACCAGCGATCCTTATGCCTTTGTGCGTAACGCTTACTTCCAGCGTCATGACTTCCTGGCAAGTGGCGGTAAGCTGAGACCGATGGAAAATCCGAACGCTGCGGCGATTCAGGACGATCTGGACGATATCGATTCGCAATAGGTCAATTATTCGACGTCCTGCAAACAGCATACTTTGAGAAAGGGAGCCGATATAACGGCTCCCTTTTTGTATTGACTCAAATCAGAAGCGGTAGTTCAGGTTAGCGCCATACAGCCAGGCTTTGCCTTCAGATTCGAAGGTGTACGGGCCTTCTTTCACCGTTACGTGCTGGCCGTGCATATAGGAAACACCGACGTCGACCGAAGCATCCTGGTTAATAGCGTAGGAAGCACCGGCGCTTAACCACAGACGATCCTGGTCAGGAATAGAGATTGAGCGTTTATCGGCTGGCACCGGGCTGTCATCAAAGGCGATACCGGTACGGAAAGTCCAGTTGTCGTCATAGAAGTAGCTGGTACCCAGCGCGATGCGGTAAGCATCTTTAAAGCCTTCATCTTTCTGGAACAGCGTCTGGCCATTGTTACCGGTGGCTTTCAGCTCCTGGAACTGGCTCCAGCTGGTGTAAGCCAGGCTGTAGTGAACCGCCCACTGTGGTGCGACTTTATGGTAACCCGACACTTCCCACATTTCCGGCAGGTTCAGCGTCAGAGAACCCGGTATGGTATTGCCGTCGGTGCCGTAAGGCAGGCCAAGCAGACCGCCAATCGGGTTGATTGCTGATGGCAGATCGCTTTTATAGTCACCGTCGAAGTCGATTTTAACTTCTGAGCGATAGGTAAAGCCAAAGCGGTTTTTGTCATCCACTTCATACAGAATACCGGCGTTCCAGCCGTAGCCCCATTTATCGCCTTTCAGGTGAGCAATCTGGGTATCAGGCGCAAGACCCAGCTGTGAGCCTGCTTCACCGGCGTAGCGCTCAATTTTTGCTTTGGCATAAACCGCGTCAAATCCGACACCAAAACTGAAGTGTTCATTCAGTCGATAAGCGGTGCTGATATTAAAGTTACCGGTCATCAGGTCAGTGGTACCGGCGAAACCGCCCGCGGCATAGCCTTTATTAAATTCGGTTGCCAGGCCGTAATTACTGGTAATGGATGCACCAACCCACCACTGATCGTTAATCGGCTGCACATAGTGAATATTCGGTACCCACTGCGTTGGCGCAATATTATCGGCTTTCAGACTGGCGCCTGAACTGCTGGTGCCATCAATATTGACATCAGGGTCGATAAATACCGCACCGATCGAGAATTCTGGACGATTCATTAGTGCCATGGTTGCCGGGTTACGGCTGGCTGAGGCTGCAGTATCTCCCATCGCACCTTCGCCAGAATATGCGCGACCTAAACCAATCGAGGAGAATTCATTGAGCTGAAAGCCCGCTGCATACACCTGAGAAGAGACTAATGCTACTGCAGCTGCCACAGCTGACTTTGCAAACAGGTTCTTATGGTTCATGACCACAACCTCATTATCTGATTTTTATTAAACTCTGTTACGAAGCGTAACAAGGATCGCGGATTGTAGGGACTGACAGTCTGTTAACAAATCAGACCAGTGCGCCAAGTATAGGGCTGACAGGTATATATGTTGCAATCTTGTTTTCAAGATATTGTCAAAATGATGTGTGAAATAAGATCTGCTTAACAAAAAAGGGACGATTGAAATCTTCGTAAACATTCAGATTTGTCATGGATCAAATTTATCTGTGATATTCGTCACTGTACGCGCTTCAGGTCGACTAAATCTGGTTGCGGTAATAAGGCAGGAGTAAACTATTGCATAGTGAATTAATTTTCTTGCCGCTGGGGTGGCATGATTGAGGAGAGAATAATGACTAACGCAATTAATAAATGTAGCGCTAATGAAACAGCCGCCTGCTGCTGTGTTGATGTTGGCACCATTATGGATAATACCGACTGCACTGCGTCATACAGCCAGCTATTTAGCGATCGTGCAGCGGCAGAGGCGATGCTGGCCACCCTGAGCGAAAAAGCGCGTGCGGTTGAGTCAGAGCCTTGTGAGATTAATGCCCGCTTTAGCGAAGAGCGTGACGGCGTCCGTCTTGATATTGATTTTATCTTCAGCTGCCAGGCGGAGACCATGATCTTCCAGCTCGGCCTGCGCTAAACCCTCCTTCCAAGTGGCAGCTGGTCTGCCACTTGTCGCTAAATTCGTGTCAGCACTCGCATTTTTATGCCGGGGTGCTTGGCGCATTGTCACATTCTGGTTAACACTGGATCAGGTCAGACCTCTTTTGGCAATGATGCCTCCGATCTCGGTTAACAGGTGATAATAATGAGCAAAGCGCTACCTTTGCTGACGCGTCAGGGCGAACGCATCGCGATAACTCACGGATTACGTACTCCTTTTGCCCGCCAGGCCAGCGCGCTGCACGGTATTCCGGCGGTTGAACTGGGCCGGATGGTGGTCAGTGAATTACTGGCTCGCAGTGATATTCCCCCTGAAGCGATAGAACAACTGGTTTTCGGCCAGGTAGTGCAAATGCCAGAAGCGCCGAATATTGCGCGCGAAATCGTGCTGGGTAGCGGTCTCAGTGTGCATACCGATGCCTACAGCGTCAGCCGAGCCTGTGCCACCAGTTTTCAGGCGGTAGCCAATGTGGCGGAAAGTCTGCTGGCGGGCACCATTCAGGCTGGTATTGCCGGTGGCGCGGATTCCTCATCGGTATTGCCAATTGGCGTCAGCAAAAAGCTGGGCCGCACGCTGGTCGATCTCAGTAAAGCGCGTTCGTTCTCACAAAAAATGAAGCTGATTAGCCAGCTGCGTCCGCGTGATTTGTTGCCGGTGCCACCGGCGGTGGCGGAATACTCCACCGGACTGCGCATGGGCGATACCGCCGAGCAGATGGCTAAAAGCCATGGCATCAGCCGGGAACAGCAGGATGCTCTGGCCCATCGCTCACATCAGCGCGCCGCTCAGGCCTGGCAACAGGGCAAGCTGGCCGGTGAAGTAATGACGGCATTTGTGCCGCCGTGGCGCGCTGCCTTTGAGCAGGATAACAACGTGCGCCTTAACTCAACGCTGGAGGATTACGCGAAGCTTCGTCCGGCTTTTGACCGTCAGCACGGCACCGTAACTGCCGCCAACAGTACTCCGCTGACCGACGGTGCCGCGGCGGTGATCCTGATGACCGAATCGCGCGCGCGCGAACTGGGCATCGTACCCTTGGGGTATCTGCGCAGCTATGCCTTTACCGCTATTGATGTCTGGCAGGATATGCTGCTCGGCCCGTCATATGCTTCGCCGCTGGCGCTCGATCGTGCCGGTATCACCCTGAGCGATCTGACGCTTGTCGATATGCACGAAGCGTTTGCCGCGCAGACGCTGGCGAATCTGAAAATGTTCAATGATGAACGCTTTGCCCGCGAAGTGCTGAATCGTCCGCACGCGCTGGGTGAGGTTAATGAAGAGCGTTTTAATGTACTGGGCGGTTCGATTGCCTACGGGCATCCGTTCGCCGCTACCGGTGCGCGCATGATTACCCAAACCCTGAATGAACTGAAACGGCGCGGCGGCGGCTTGGGGCTGGTGACGGCCTGTGCGGCAGGCGGACTGGGTGCGGCAATGGTTCTGGAGGCCGAATAATGGAACAGTCATCTGCATTTCACTTACAGATGCGTCTGGATAACGTCGGGGTGATTACCATCGATGTGCCGGACGAGAAAATGAATACCCTGAAAGCCGCGTTTGCCGATCAGGTTCGGGAAGTGATTCAGCGTGCACAGGAAAATCCTCATTTGGCCGGGCTGGTGATGATTTCCGGTAAGCCTGACTCTTTTATTGCCGGGGCGGATATCGGCATGATCGCTGGCTGTGACTCCGCGCAGCAGGCCGAAACCCTGGCGAAGCAGGGGCAAAAAGTGATGAATGATATCGCCGGGCTGCCATTTCCGGTGGTAGCGGCGATACATGGAGCCTGCCTCGGCGGTGGGCTGGAGCTGGCGCTGGCCTGTAGTCAGCGTATCTGTACGCTGGACGATAAAACCCGGCTCGGCCTGCCGGAAGTGCAGCTGGGTTTACTGCCGGGTTCCGGCGGCACCCAGCGTTTGCCACGGTTGGTCGGCGTTTCACCGGCGCTTAACCTGATGCTGACCGGTAAAACTCTGCGCGCCCGTCAGGCGCTGAAACTGGGTCTGGTGGATGACGCGGTGCCGCACAGTATTCTGCTGGAGTCGGCGGTCGCGCGGGTATTGCAGGGCCATCAGACGCGTGGCCGCCTGCCGGTGCGCGAACGTCTGGCTAACGGCCCCTTGGGCCGTGCGCTGATATTTATGCTGGCGGCACGCCAGACGCGAGCGAAGACGCACGGTAATTATCCGGCAACGGAAAAGATTTTGACGGTGGTACGAGATGGGCTGGAGCACGGTAGCCAGAGTGGTTATGCGGCAGAAGCAAAAGCCTTTGGCGAGCTGGTGATGACGCCGCAGTCACAGGCGCTGCGCAGCCTGTTTTTTGCTACAACGGCGATGAAAAAAGAGCATGGCGCGAATGCTGAACCCGTCGCACTTCACCGCATTGGCGTGTTGGGCGGCGGTTTGATGGGCGGGGGAATTGCCGCTGTCACCGCCACCCGTGCAGGTTTACCGGTGCGGATCAAAGATATCAACGCCGAAGGGATTAACCATGCAATGAAATACAGCTGGGATGCGTTGAGCAAGAAAGTTAAACGTCGGCACATCAAGCCTGCTGAGCGGCAGCGGCAGATGGCATTGATTTCTGGCGATACCCAATATCGCGGTTTTCAGCAGCGGGATGTGATGATTGAAGCGGTATTTGAAGATTTGTCACTGAAACAGCAAATGGTGGCGGAGGTCGAGCAGCACTGCGCACCAGCCACCATTTTCGCCTCCAATACCTCTTCATTGCCCATCGCTGATATCGCCGCGCAGGCGCAGCGGCCAGAAAATATCATTGGTCTGCACTATTTTAGTCCGGTGGATAAAATGCCGCTGGTGGAAGTGATTCCTCATGCCGGAACCAGTGCGCAGACTGTCGCGACTACTGTGGCGCTGGCGAAGAAGCAGGGCAAAACGCCGATTGTGGTAGCCGATCGCGCCGGATTTTATGTTAACCGCATCCTGGCACCGTATATCAATGAAGCGATGCGCTGCGTGCTGGAAGGTGAGCCGATTGAGAATATCGATAATGCGCTGGTAAAGTTTGGTTTTCCGGTCGGGCCGATTCAACTGCTGGATGAAGTGGGAATTGATGTCGGCACTAGAATCATGGCGATTTTGCAGCAGGCGTATGGCGAGCGATTTGCTGCTCCCGCCGAGTTTGACGCGGTATTGCAGGATAACCGTAAAGGTCGCAAAAATGGCCGTGGTTTTTATCGCTATCCGACCTCAGGCTGGCAGCGCAAAAAACAGGTGGATGCCAGTATTTATTCGCTGATCAAGGTGAAACCGCAAGCGCAGCTTGATGCGTCATCTGTTGCTGAACGCTGCGTGATGATGATGTTGAATGAAGCGGCACGCTGTCTTGACGAGCAGGTGATTCACAGCGCGCGGGATGGAGATATTGGTGCGGTATTCGGTATTGGTTTTCCTCCGTTTTTGGGCGGTCCGTTCCATTATATCGACAGCACTGGTGCCACAATGGTGGTCAGCACATTGACTCGTCTGAGTCAGAAGTACGGTGAGCGTTTTGCACCTTGCGAGGCGCTGCAACGCATGGCTCAGCAGAATATAAAGTTTTACAAAGCTGAGAAAGACGGTGATAACCATATTGATTCAGTGGCTTAGCTAATGCATCCGACAGCGCAGGCGGTGGCGCTGTCGGTACAGGCGCTTATTAAATGCACAATCGGTTGACTTAACTTCCGGCATTAGGGTACAACACAGCGTTCATTCGCAGAATGAAGAGTCAGCGAACCTCTGTTCGCGGCGATTTTTTTAACAACAGTGGTGCAATATGCAAGTTTTTATCATGCGTCACGGCGATGCGGCATTAGATGCAGCAAGTGATTCTGTCAGGCCCCTAACTCATTGTGGCTGCGATGAATCTCGCCAGATGGCCAACTGGCTTAACGGCCAGGCTGTGGATATAGAACGTGTGCTGGTGAGTCCCTATCTGCGCGCGCAGCAGACACTGGCCACGGTTCGTGAAGTGCTGCCGTTGCCTGAAGAACAGGATGAATTACCTGAGCTGACGCCGGGAGGCGATCCTGGTTTAGTGGCCTGCTATTTGCAGACGCTGGCAAATGAAGGGGTAAAATCGGTGCTGGTGATTTCACATCTGCCGCTGGTGGGTTACCTGGTTTCTGAACTCTGCCCGCAAGAGGCACCACCGATGTTCTCCACCTCGGCCATCGCCTGTATTGATTTCGATGCGGCAAACAGCCAGGGTAAGCTGGAATGGCAGGTTAGCCCGAAAAAATTAGCCAAAGCGATATAGAGCGGGCGCTCTGCACGGAATGATGACGGGAGCCGACAACGGCTCCCCTGAAGAATTTGAGTTATCCCGGCACCCAGCGTCAAGGTTACAACAGCAGCTCTGGTGGCTGCCACTCTTCCACTTCAATCAATACCAGCAATGCGGCATCGCCGCCAAACTCTTTCGGTGCCTGATGAAAGGCCATCACCCATGGATGCTGGGCTAACCATAATGGCGTCTGCTGTTTAAGCACCCGTTTGCCGTGCCCGTGCATCACGCTGGCGCAAAAAATATGTTCGCGACGACAGGCGGCGATCAATGCTCCCAGCTCCTGCTTAGCCTGATTTTGCGTCAGCCCATGGAGATCGAGAAAAATCTCTGGCGTATAGTCACCGCGGCGCAGCTTTTTCATTTCGTAATGGCTGACGTCGCTGCGCACATAGCGCACCGGGCCCTCCGACGACAGCAGCGGCTGAAACTCATCGGAAAAATAGTGGCTATTATCGGCCTGTTCGGACAGCAGCCGTTTCACCGGCACCTCACCGAGTTTTTTGCGCTTTGGCGGGTGAACAATGGTGTCCTGCGCCAGTTTGCGCGTACCGCTCATTAGCTGACGAAACAGGGCTTTATCATCTGCGCTAAGTTTTTCTTTCCGGGTCATTAGTCTTCACAGTCATGTTAATTTGCGGCAAGCCGGGCAAACGGCTTCGGCCCGTCAGACTCCTACCTTAACTCGCCGTTGTAACAAAAGTCAGCTTTTTCGCCTCTCTGCGCTGAATTATTGCCGGCTTCGTGGCAAACTAGCGGCCGAGTTTACAGAACGGCCTGCGGAGGGCAACTTGGACAAAATTTTCGTCGATGAAGCAGTGAACGAACTGCATACCATTCAGGACATGCTGCGCTGGACGGTGAGCCGTTTTTCAGCAGCCAACATCTGGTATGGTCATGGCACCGATAACCCATGGGACGAAGCCGTTCAGCTGGTGTTGCCAACGCTGTATTTACCGCTTGATATTCCTGAAGATATGCGCCTTGCGCGGCTGACTTCCAGTGAGCGTCATCGGATTGTTGAGCGCGTGATTCGCCGCATCAACGAGCGTGTTCCGGTTGCCTACTTGACCAATAAAGCCTGGTTCTGCGGTCACGAATTCTATGTCGATGAGCGGGTACTGGTGCCACGTTCGCCAATCGGCGAGCTGATCAATAATCACTTTGCCTCGATTATCGACCATCAGCCACAGCATATCCTTGATATGTGTACCGGCAGTGGTTGTATCGCCATCGCCTGCGCCTACGCTTTCCCGGAAGCGGAAGTTGACGCGGTGGATATTTCGTTGGATGCGTTGGCCGTCACCGAGCAGAATATTGACGCTCATGGCATGCTGCATAACGTGACGCCAATCCGTTCCGATCTGTTCCGCGATCTGCCAAAAATTCAGTACGACCTGATCGTTACCAATCCACCTTACGTCGATGCCGACGATATGGACGATCTGCCGGATGAGTATCGCCATGAACCGGAACTCGGTCTGGCCGCCGGCAGCGATGGGCTGAAACTAACACGCCGCATTCTGGCCTGTGCGCCTGATTTCCTGACTGATAACGGTGTTCTGGTGTGTGAAGTTGGCAACAGCATGGTGCACATGATGGATCAGTATCCTGACGTGCCGTTTACCTGGCTGGAGTTCGATAACGGCGGTGACGGCGTGTTTATGCTGACAAAGCAGCAGATTATCGATGCTGCCCATCACTTCAAAATGTATAAAGATTAAATAAAAAGTAGCCTCCTGACAGAATAGAGGGATTAGAAATGGCGGGTAACACTGTTGGTCAACTCTTCCGCGTCACCACTTTCGGTGAGTCGCATGGTATCGCGCTGGGCTGTATCGTAGATGGTGTGCCGCCAGGTATTCCACTCACCGAAGCCGATTTGCAGCACGATCTCGATCGTCGCCGTCCCGGCACGTCACGCTATACCACCCAGCGTCGCGAACCGGATCAGGTGAAAATCCTTTCCGGCGTGTTCGAAGGGGTAACCACCGGAACGCCGATCGGCCTGCTGATTGAAAATACCGATCAGCGTTCGCAGGATTACAGCGAAATTAAAGATCTGTTCCGTCCGGGACACGCCGATTATACCTACGAACAAAAATATGGTCTGCGTGATTACCGTGGTGGTGGCCGCTCGTCCGCGCGTGAAACCTCGATGCGCGTGGCTGCGGGTGCGATTGCCAAAAAATACCTCGCGCTGAAGCACGGCATTATCGTGCGCGGTTATTTGTCGCAGATCGGTGAAGTGGCTTGCGAACTGAAAGACTGGGATCAGGTCGAACAGAACCCGTTCTTTTGCCCGGATCCGGACAAACTGGAGGCGCTGGATGAGCTGATGCGCGCGCTGAAGAAAGAGGGCGACTCCATCGGCGCTAAAGTCACAGTGATGGCAGAAAACGTCCCGGCTGGCTGGGGTGAACCGGTGTTTGATCGCCTGGATGCCGATCTGGCGCACGCGCTGATGAGCATCAACGCGGTGAAAGGGGTAGAAATCGGTGACGGCTTTGCGGTGGTAAATCAGCGCGGTAGCCAGCATCGTGATGAGATTCGCGCCGATGGTTTCCAGAGCAACCATGCCGGCGGCATTCTCGGCGGTATCAGCAGTGGTCAGACGGTGATTGCTAATCTGGCAATGAAACCGACCTCCAGCATTACCGTGCCGGGTAAAACCATTAACCGCCATGGTGAAGAAAAAGAGATGATCACCCGTGGCCGTCACGATCCGTGCGTGGGCATCCGTGCGGTGCCGATTGCCGAAGCGATGATGGCGATTGTGTTAATGGATCACCTGATGCGTCAACGCGCGCAGTGTGGCGACGTTAACAGCAACGTACCGCGTTGGTAATCTGATGAAAAAGCTGCTGCTAGCACTCTGCACTCTGCTGGTCAGTACTCCGCTGCTGGCCGCTACGCCCTGGCAATCGATTCATCAGCCTATTAGCGGTAGCCCGCAGTCGATTGGGGCCTTTGCCAATGGTTGTATTATTGGCGCGCAACCGCTGCCGCTTGAGGCTGCCAACTATCAGGTAATGCGTCAGGATCAGCGTCGCTATTTTGGCCATCCCGATCTGATTCTGTTTATTCAGCGCCTGACCTCTCAGGTGGGAAGTCTCGGTCTCGGTGAAGTGCTGATTGGCGATATGGGCATGGCGGCAGGTGGGCGCTTCAGTAGCGGCCACGCCAGCCATCAGTCCGGTCTTGACGTTGATATCTGGCTGCAGTTGCCGAAGAAACGCTGGACGGCGCAAATGCTGTTGAAACCTCAGCCGCTCGATTTGGTCAGCGCTGATGGACGTAATGTGGTGGCGCGTCACTGGCAGCCGCAGATCGACAGCCTGATTAAACTGGCGGCGAAAGATGAGGAAGTAACGCGTATCTTCGTCAATCCGGCGATTAAAAAGCAGCTTTGTGCGGATGCCGGCAGCGATCGTGACTGGCTGCGTAAAGTGCGGCCGTGGTTTGGCCATCGCGCGCATATGCATGTGCGTTTGCGCTGCCCGGTGGGTAGCAGCGAGTGTGAAGAGCAGGCGCCGCCACCGCCGGGTGATGGCTGTGGTGCCGAGCTGAACAGCTGGTTTGAACCAAAAAAACCGGGCAGTGGATCGTCAGTAAAACGCGAACCGCCACCGTTGCCACCCTCATGTCAGGCATTACTGGATAAGCACTTACTTTAGGAACAGCGATGGACTGGTTCGTTGTCAGCCCGATGCTGGTCGGGCTGCTGTTTTTTGTGGCAGTACTGGCGGCATTTATCGACTCCATTGCCGGCGGCGGGGGATTACTGACCGTTCCGGCTCTGCTGGCGGTTGGCATGTCGCCGGCGCAGGCGCTGGCTACCAATAAGCTACAGGCGGTGGGGGGCTCTTTCTCTGCCAGCCTGTACTTTGTCCGCCGCAAGGCGGTCAATCTTGCCGAGCAGAAACTCAATATTGCCATGACCTTTATCGGCTCGGTAAGCGGTGCGATTCTGATTCAGCATATTCAGCCCGGCCTGTTGCGCCAGGTGCTGCCGCTACTGATTATCGCCATCGGCCTCTATTTCCTGCTGATGCCGCGCCTCGGTGAAGAAGATCGCGTGCGCCGCCTGCACGGTCTGCCGTTTGCGTTGATTGCCGGGGGTTGCGTCGGTTTTTACGACGGCTTTTTCGGTCCAGGTGCCGGTTCCTTCTATGCGCTGGCGTTTGTCACCCTGTGCGGTTACAACCTGGCAAAATCCACCGCCCATGCCAAGGTACTGAACTTCACCTCCAATATTGGCGGACTGCTGTTCTTTATGTTTGGTGGCAAAGTGGTGTGGGGCACCGGGCTGATTATGCTGCTGGGCGCTATCTGCGGCGCGCGACTGGGTGCGCGTATGGTGTTAAGCCGCGGGCAAACGCTGATTCGTCCAATGGTGGTCACTGTCTCGGCAGTGATGAGCAGCAAGCTGCTGTATGACAATTACGGCACACAAGTTGGCGCGTGGCTGCACACGCTGTTCTGAGAATAGCTCAGGGGCATTAGTGCTCGAAACTGCTCAGGCTTAATGCGACAATCGCACGGTTTTTTTTATCTGATGACAAGTCCAATGACCACAACGCACCATTATCAGCAGCTTATTAACCTGTTTGATGACTGCTTTAACCAGGATTTTCAGACCCGCCTGATCAAAGGCGACGACGAACCTATTTATCTGCCCGCCGATGACCAGTCACCGTGGAATCGGGTGGTATTTGCCCACGGCTACTACGCCAGCGCACTGCACGAAATTTCGCACTGGTGTATTGCCGGTGCTGAACGGCGCAAGCAGGTGGATTTCGGCTACTGGTATTGCCCGGATGGCCGTGATGAAACCACGCAAAACCAGTTCGAATCGGTTGAGATTAAACCGCAGGCGCTGGAATGGCTGTTTTCTGTTGCCGCAGGGTTTCCCTTCAATGTAAGTTGTGACAATCTCAACGGAGATTGTGAACCCGACCGTATCGCCTTTCAACGAAAGGTGCAGGCTCAGGTTATTGAATATCTGAACAATGGCATTCCTGCGCGCCCGGCACGCTTTATTGAAGCACTTCGTTCGTATTACTCAACGCCCCCGATTACCGCAGCACAGTTTCCGTGGCCGGAAGATCTGTGATGCCTGTGGGAGTGAATTTTGAAGAAGAGGAAATGACATGATCGCAGAATTTGAAGAGCGCATTCTGGCCCTGATTGACGATATGGTTGAGCACGCCAGTGACGATGAGCTGTTTGCCAGCGGGTATCTGCGCGGTCATCTTACGCTGGCGGTTGCCGAGGTAGAGTTGGCCGGCGAACACACGCCGGAAGCGTTGCAGATCCAGGTGCAAAGAAGCCTGCATACTGCCATTGATGCCGGCGAGCTTTCGCCACGCGATCAGGCGCTGGTGATTGGCATGTGGGACAATTTGTTCCTGCAAGCACGTCAGTCAGCATAAGGCTGAGGGGCGAAGCGATTCGCCCCTGACATGAATGGTTATAACACTGCTTTGCCCTTCAATAATTTTCTTATCCAGTAACGATTCGGATTGAGCGCTGCCAGCGTGGTGGCATCCAGCGGAATCGGCTCGTCGCACAGCTGTGCCGCCAGAATCTCTGCCGCCAGCGGCGCACTGCATAAACCACGTGAACCAAGCGCACCCAACGCAAAAAGCTGCGGCCAGAGCGGCGAGGATGGCAGCGTTTCTCCGTTTGCCAGCCTGTCTCGCAGATCGCCATACTGTGCCAGCGTTTGCTGATAGTCCGGCAGTGCGCCGACCATTGGCAGATGGTCGCGGCTGGCGCAGCGTACGCCGCAGCGCGCTTCCCCGGCGCTGACGTCGACATCTTCTGGCCAGTCAGTGTCAGGCAGACAGCGCAGCAGGCGCGCGCGATTTTCCTGTTGATCGCTGTCGCGATAATCGGCCGTAACTTCCCCGCGACGATAACTGGCACCGATACAGTGGGTGCCAAATTGCGGACTGCGCGGCGTCAGATAGCCGTCATAGCACAGCACTTGTTTTAATGCGCTGAGTCCGCCGCGTGAAGGAACATGGCTGACCTGTCCGGCCACAGCATAGACCGGCAGTTTGCTGCTTTGCGCCAGCGTTGCCAGCGTATGACCGGTCGCCAGCACTACGTTCTGATGCGTAACCGAGTGGCCATTGGCAAAATTAAGCTGCCAGCCAGGTTGCATCGCGTCGAGCGTTTCCAGTCGGTGCAGCCAGTGAATGCGTAACCCCTGTTTTTCGGCGAGGTCAAAGAGCATTGCCGTCAGTTCTGCCGGAGATAACCAGCCGCCGAGTGGGTAGGTGATGCCGCCGCAGCCAGTTTCTACCTCCGCCAGTGCGGCAACCTGTTCACTGTCAATAATCTGCGCCAGCTGAGGGGGTAATCCCATCTCGCCCATTTGGGCAATTTTTTCGCGGCTTTTTTCATCCCAGCCGAGCTGCGTGACGCCGCACCAGTGGTGTTCAAACGACTGCGGCAACTGGTCATACAGGCGGCGGGCAAAGGTGAAGGCCGTCGGGAAAAACTGCTTCAGCGCCTCATCGTGATGATTAAGTAATGGATAGAGCGCCCCCTGACGATTACCGGATGCGCCCAACGCCGGTGCTTCGTCGGCACAGTAGAGAGTGACGCGCTTATTACGACGCAACAGCGCCAGCGCCAACAGCGCACTGGCGACGCCACCACCGACAATGGCGATATCCTCACCCTGTGCGGCCGGACGGGCGTACCACGGCGTGCTGGCAGGGATAGCGCCAGCCTCATTCAGCGTGCCGACCAGCATTTCGCGTTTCTGACCAAATCCTTTACGACGCGTAGCGGCAAATCCCGCCTCCATCAGGCCACGGCGCACAAAGCCGGCTGCGGTAAAGGTGGCAAAACTGCCACCCGGACGCGCCAGACGGGCCATGGCGGTGAACAGTTCCGGCGTCCACATCTCCGGGTTCTTCGACGGGGCGAAACCATCGAGGAACCATGCATCTACCTGCCGATTAAGACTGTCATCAAAATTATAAATGAGTTGGTTAATATCACCGAACCACAGATCGAGCGTGATGCGTCCGCCGTCGAGCATCAGACGATGGCAACCGGGCAGCGCCAGTGGCCACTGGGCGCGCAGCTGTTCTGACCATGGCGCCAGTTCCGGCCAGTGGGCGTGCGCCTCGGCTAAATCAGCGGCTTTTAATGGAAATTTTTCGACGCTGATAAAATGCATGCGCTGTAACGTCGCTTCGGGATGCTGGCGACGAAAGCCGTCAAACGCCTGCCATAGCGTCAGAAAATTAAGCCCGGTTCCGAAGCCGGTTTCGGCGGTAATAAATAATTCGCGCGGATGTTCGGTAAAGCGTGCGGGTAAATTATTGCCCTCAAGAAACACGTAGCGCGTCTCTTCCAGCCCGTTCTGATTGGAAAAATAGACATCGTCAAAGGTTCGCGACACAGGTGTACCCTGTTCATTCCAGGACAATTCAGCATGTTCAATCGGGGATAATTTCACGACAATGGCTCGTTAATCAGGCAGTGGCGCGATTTTAGCGATGTCGCTCACATGACGCAAATTTACAAAAGTTAAAAGCTGATCGGACTTGTTCGGCGTACAAGTGTAAGCTAAAGTGCTCGTCGTATCCTAATTTGAAGTGGAAGAGGTATTTGAATGAAACGTGCAGTGATTACTGGCTTAGGGATCGTTTCTAGCATTGGTAACAACCAGGAGGAAGTCCTGGCTTCTCTGCGTGAGGGCCGTTCGGGCATTACCTTCTCGCAAGAGCTGAAAGATTCCGGTATGCGTAGTCACGTCTGGGGTAACGTTAAGCTGTCTAAAGACGAAATCTCCAGCCTCATTGACCGCAAAGTGCTGCGCTTTATGAGTGATGCATCGATCTACGCTTATATCTCCATGCTGGAAGCGGTTAAAGATTCCGGTCTGACCGTTGAGCAATACCAGAACAACCCACGTGTGGGTCTGGTTGCCGGTTCCGGCGGCGGTTCCCCTTACTACCAGGCAGCCAGCGTTGATGGTATGCGTGCCAAAGGTTTGCGCGGCGTTGGCCCTTATATGGTCACCAAAGCGATGGCATCGGGCGTCTCTGCTTGCCTGGCAACACCGTTTAAAATCCACGGTGTGAACTACTCTATCAGTTCAGCCTGTGCCACTTCGGCACACTGTATCGGTAATGCGGTTGAGCAGATCCAGCTGGGCAAACAGGATATCGTATTTGCTGGCGGCGGCGAAGAGCTGTGCTGGGAAATGTCCTGTGAGTTTGACGCGATGGGCGCGCTCTCTACCAAGAATAACGAGTCACCAGAAAAAGCTTCACGTACCTATGATGCAGGCCGCGACGGCTTTGTCATCGCCGGCGGCGGCGGTATGGTGGTCGTTGAGGAGCTGGAGCATGCGCTGGCACGTGGTGCGCATATCTATGCTGAAATCGTTGGCTACGGCGCAACTTCTGATGGTGCTGATATGGTGGCTCCATCCGGTGAAGGCGCAGCACGCTGCATGCGTATGGCGATGGAAGGTGTCGACACCCCAGTTGACTACCTGAACACTCACGGGACTTCCACGCCGGTAGGTGATGTGAAAGAACTGGGTGCAATCCGCGCGGTATTCGGTGATAACGCGCCAGCAATGTCGGCAACCAAAGCAATGACTGGTCACTCTTTGGGTGCGGCAGGCGTTCAGGAAGCTATCTACTCACTGCTGATGCTGGAAAATGGCTTTATCGCACCAAGCATCAACATTGATGAGCTGGACCCGGCGGCTGAAGGTCTGAATATCGTGACCAAACCGACCGAGCAGCAACTGACGACGGTAATGTCCAACAGCTTCGGTTTTGGTGGTACCAACGCCACGCTGGTGATGCGTAAATACCAGTAATAACCAGCAGGGGCGGCGTTTTCGCCGTCCTTAGCAGAGGTTGACACTCTGCCTGCCGTCAGATGGGGAGCCGAAAATGGCTCCCCTTATTATTATCCGTCCATTAAGCGCCAACTCCCGCCAGAAACTTACCCCAAATTATTGCTACCCTAATTCATGTCGATATGCTGAGTGATGGGATTGAGTTGCCACACAATTTTCTTTGAAATAATAATTTCATCACGATGGCTGTGATATTGCGAGGGGAGTGGTAACAGATGGCCAATTCTGCCGCCGTTAATAATGAGAACAGCCGACACCAGCGCTGGCCAGCTGCGGCTTCCCGGCATTAGGGATGAAGTGATCAAGCGGGTGCCGCCACCGATACGCGGCACCGCGCTGGGTGGCTATTCGGCGTTTCAGGATATTGCTTACGATACGGCCCGTTAGCTGATTTGCTGGCGAACGCTGCCGGGGTTATGGTGCAGTATTTATCGCCGATTTGGTGGCTGCCGCAAGCGGTATTTTGGTCACGCTGTTGTTTGCGGGATCAGTAATTTAGCTGTGCCAGTTTATCTACCGCCTGAATAATCTCCGCGCGTTCCAGCGCGGAGAATCCAAGAATCCATCCTTGCTGCGGCGCACACTGTCCGTTACAGAGCGGTGCCAAAGTAGGTAACAGTAAGCCACGCGATGCCGCCTGCATACTCAATTGCTGTGCATCACCGCTGGTTAGCCTGACCGTAAGTTGCAGGCCGCCGTGGCTGTCTGCAGGTAACAGACGATCGCCGAGTTTTAGCGCCAGCTGCTCAAGTAACAGATCGCGACGGCTGTGATACAGCTGACGCATTAGACGTAAGTGTGCGGCAAAATGGCCGTTATCCATAAAGTCGGCGGTAATTGCCTGTGGCAGCTGTGCGCTGTGGCCATCTATAACGCTGCGCAAACGGCACAGCGGTTCAATCAGCGCGGGCGGCACCACCATATAAGCCAGACGCAGTGAGGGAAACAGCACTTTTGAAAAGGTGCCGAGATAGATTACGCGTCCAGCTTTATCCAGTCCCTGCATAGCGGGCATTGGCATCCCGTCATAATGAAATTCGCTATCGTAATCATCCTCAATCAACCAGCTCTGACTGGCTGCAGCAAAGTTCAGCCACTGCAGACGCCGCTCCAGATTCATGGTAATACCGGTCGGATACTGATGCGATGGCGTGAGGTAAACCAGTTTAGGCGTCCCTGACCCCAACTGTGCGCCCTGATAATCGAGAGCTAACGGTGAAAGCCGCGCGCCTGCGGTGATAAATGCGTTACGAGCCCCGGCATAACAAGGATCTTCCAGCCATACCGTATCGTTAATGTCCAGTAACAGTAACGAGATCATCTGCAAAGCCTGCTGTGAACTGCTGATGATCATCACTTGTCCGGCATCGCAGCGCACGCCGCGTGACTGCCCAAGATAACGCGCCACTGCCTGACGTAACGGCAGATAGCCCTGAGGATCACCATAGCGCATCAGCTGTTCTCCGCGCTGGCGCTGCTGGCTGGCGGTGATGCGACGCCAGACTGCATGCGGAAAAGCGCGCAATTCTGGCGAACCAGCCGCGAAGGCATAGGGGTAGGGTGGATCCTGACAACCCCCGGTGGCGACAATTTGTTGCCCACGTTGTGATAATGCCAGCGTAGCGGAGCGTAAAGGAGCTGGCTTTTCATCAGCGATCATCGTAATCGCTACAAAGGTTCCCTGGCCGACTTTTCTTATCAGATAGCCTTCACTTTCCAGCTGGCTGTAAGCCGCTTCCACCGTCACTCGCGACAGGCCAAGATCTTTTGCCATCAGGCGTGAAGAGGGTAAACGCTGGCCCTTTTGCAGCGTGCCCAGAGCAATGGCCTGTCGCAGCGTAGCGCTTAAACGTTCGCGGCGCGTTTCTGCCTGCTGCGAGGCTAACAGGATCAGCAGCGGCGCGGTAATAATTGCCATAAAATCGGTCTTATCGATGACTCAATATGGGTATCAAGTGTAAGGCCGATTTATCGTATTATCGAATGAAATAACCACAGGAGAAAAGTATGCACGCATCATCAGTATTGGCTTTCCCACCACCAAAGGCATCAGAGAGCGCCGAATGGCTGAGCAAAAAATTAGCCTGGTATGCCGATGCCTGGGATCTGGCTGAGGATCTGTCACGGGGAGTCGAAGCGATTGTCGTCATTGATACTCGTTCGGCAGAAGCTTATCGTCTCGGTCATATCTGTGGCGCTATCAGTTTTCCTCATCGCACCATGACGCCTGAAAGCACCGCGCAACTCGATCGCAGTAAAGTTTATGTAACCTACTGCGACGGCATCGGTTGTAATGGCTCAACCAAGGGCGCGTGGAAACTGGCCTGTGCTGGATTTCAGGTTAAAGAGCTGATTGGCGGACTGGATTTTTGGCAGCGCGACAATCATCCGCTGGTAAAAGGTAACGAACCGGGAAGCTGGCCATTAACGGCAATACTTTCTGACTGCGGCTGTTAATTAAATCATTAACGTTTAATCCTATTTGTTATTATTTTTAGTTTGCCATTTCATTAAATCAAAGGTTATATAAATCACGGATTGATTAATTTCTCTTGGTAAGGATACCAGATGGACAGTTATACGGATATTGCAAGACGGATTGCCAGCATGCTGGTTTCGCCAGAAACGATGGTCGGCCTGACGCAGGGAATGGTCTCAGTACCTGTGGACCTAAGCTATCTGGCTTATGGATTTATTGATACTGAGACCAGAAACATACGTCAGGATGAAAAAATTCGCTTAGCGTTTGCTGTAAAGCGATGATTATTTCATCAGCAAAAGGTGATAAAAGCGGTACAGATTATTATCGATGAGTTTGCCGAATATATGCCGGCGTCAATGCAGCAACGACTTTACGGTGGAACGCTGGGTTTGGTCGGCGGACGTTTTCTCACATCAGCTGCGATATCGCAGATAACAATGAATTATATATTCTATAAAAATGGAGTATGGATCAGTGTAGCCAAAACGTTAGCTCCCTCACTATTTCTTTTTGCTGGTATTGCTGAACGCTCTATTTATCGATCATTTTATCTGCGTAAAACAGCTCCACGGGTTTATCGTGCAATGAGATTTAATGGCGATCTTGATCTGCTGTACTTTTTAATCGAACCTTTAATTCAATCTTTTGTCGAGGCGATTAAAATATGGAATACGCAAAGTGAGGCAAACTTTAATCAACTCATGGAAATGATTGATGATGAAATTACCAATTTGGAAGGTTAAGAAATTACTCTGGCATTTTTTCTGCTGGTCACTAAATTTTATGATTTATTTATTAGGGTTAATAACGTCATTGCTCTGTTTTTACTGGCTTTTTCATTTTGAGTTTTGGTCAGAGCGTTTGATATATATCATTATTACTCTAATTATTTTTATCGTTGTTACAGGCCTGGTACTCAGGCTGACTAAAGCAGAAAAGGATTGATGCTTAGGTTAAGGGCAACCAACACTCAGCCAGGTTGCCCGATAACAACTTTCGATCAGAGCAGAATCCACAGCAGTATGATCAACAATATCACCACGGCAAAAGCTGTCATTGCCGGGCGGTTAGCCAGTGGTTGCAGCAGCGATGGCGTTGATGCTGTCTGGGAGTGATAGAGCGGTTTTGGATTGATTTCGCTGTCGGCCAGCGGCAGCTCCGCATTTTTCTCAGCGCGGCGCGCAAACAGCAGATTAAGCAGATCCTGAGCCTGCGCGGCGGTCAGCACCGACATCGGCGTCGCATGGAAGCGCTGCTGGCTGTAATGTTCCAGCATTTGCTGCTCGTCACGATCCGGTGGCTGCTTCAGCGCGGCGATAAGCATCGGTAAGGTTGGGGCGTTTAGCTGGCTAAGAGTCTGACGTACCTGCAAATACTGCGTCAGCAGCGGAAAGTGGCGGGACGGAATCGGATCGCCACTTTTCAGATTTACCAGCTGCAACAGTGACGCCCAGAGTTTTACCGGCTGCTCGTCGGTTGCCGCAGCCAGTCGGGCGATCTGCTGATTAAGCGTATGATGCTCGGCCGGTAACAGTGTACGATCGGTGATCATACTGCGCTGCGGCTGTGGAATGGCCAACTGACCGTTTTGCAACATGGTCAGTACCTGGCGCAGCTGATCCTGCGACAGTGAGCTTAACACCGTATGGCCAAACTGTTGGCGAATAAAGTCACTGACGGCCTGACGATTATTGCCCTGCGGCAGCAGGTCAGTCAGTTGTTGCATCAGCTGACGCGTGGCGTGGCTGTTTTGCACCTGTGCCAGACGAGCATTCAGAAACTGTTCCGCAGCCGGGAAGTGCTGTGAGCGCAACTCGGCATCGCTTTTTACCCCGACTTCATGACGCAGTCCGGCCCACAGCTCCACCGTTTTTAGCGTACTGAGCGACATAATGCGCACAATCAGGCGTTCCAGCGTGGTGCGCTGGGCAGGGGAAAGCGGTTGATCGCCGCCACTGGCCGGAGGTTGCTGACCTGGGGAGGTGGTTATCGCTGCGCGATCGCCGGAAAGCGGCGCACCTGGGCCACTGAGAGGTTGCATGGCGTAATCCTTTCCAAAACAGGTCAAGTTCCGGGGCGCGCCGGAAAAGAAACAGGGTAATCCGCTATGATAACAATCCCGCCGGGGAATCGGTAGTGGTGAACTCAATTAACTCCTTCCCCCGGTGGGGGAGGAAGGAGTGGAGAAGTTACTCGGTTGCCAGCGCGGCACGCTTACGACGCCAGTACTTCCAGAGTGGTGGCAGCAGCAAAACAGTGATTGCCAGAATTAACAGCACCTTACTGATGGCGCTTTCCCAGAGAATCGGCAGATTACCGTTACTGATTGACAGTGCCCGACGTAAATTTTGCTCAAGCATTTCTCCGAGCACAAAGCCAAGAATCAGCGGCGACATCGGAAAATCCATTTTGCGCAGAATATAGCCGAAGATACCCAGTCCAACCATCAGCAGCAGGTCGAAGGTGGTGCTGTGCACCGCATATACGCCGACCGCAGAAATCGCGGCAATCGCCGGAACCAGAAACCACAGCGGAATGGTCAGCATACGAGCGAACAGATTAATCATTGGGATATTCATAATCAGCAGCATTACGTTACCGATTAACAGCGCGGCAATCAGCCCCCAGACGATATCCGGCTGTTCGGTAAACATCGCCGGACCCGGCGTGATGTTGTACAGCGTCAGCGCGCCGACCATTACCGCCGTGGTGCCGGAACCGGGGATGCCCAGCGTCAGCATCGGAATAAACGAGCCGCAGGCCGAGGCGTTATTGGCCGCTTCCGGCGCGGCAACACCACGAATATCACCCTTGCCGAAGGTATCACCACCGCTGATTTTTTTCTCACTCATATAGGCGATGGCGCTGGCGATAGTGGCACCGGCACCGGGCAGCACGCCGACAAAAAAGCCGAGCAGCGAAGAGCGCAGCGTGGCTCCCACGCACTGTGATGCTTCCTTCATATTGAACAGCATGCGTCCGCTGGCGCGCACCATTTTTTGTCCGCTGCTGGTGGATTCCAGCATCAGCAGGATCTCACTGACGGAGAACAGGCCGATTACCACCACCACAAACTGAATGCCGTCAGAAAGATGTACGCTATCAAAGGTAAAGCGATAAACGCCGGAGTTGGAATCTACGCCGACGGTTGCCATCGCCAGGCCGATAAGCGCGGCGAGTATCGATTTAAGCGGATTATGGCTCATCATGCTGCCCAGACAGGCGATGGCAAACACCATCAGGGCAAAAAACTCGGCCGGGCCAAATGCCAGCGACCAGTTGGCGAGCAGGGGAGCGAACAGAATGATGCCGACAATCGAAATGGTCGAACCGACAAATGAGCTGACCGCCGAAATCGACAGCGCGACGCCGGCCTGACCTTTTTGCGCCATCGGATAGCCATCCAGCGCGGTCATGATCGCACCGGCATCCCCCGGCACATTCAGCAGAATCGAGGAGATGCGCCCACCATATTCGCAGCCAATATACACTGTAGCCAGCAGGATCAGCGCCGATTCGGCCGGCAGATGCAGTGCAAAGGCCAGCGGCATCAGAATAGCGACGCCATTAATTGGCCCCAAACCGGGCAGTAAGCCAACAATGGTGCCGATAAAGCAGCCAATCAGCGCGATTAACAGGTTTTCCGGCGTCATAGCGACAGAAAAACCCTGCATTAAAAACGACCAGGTTTCCATGATTGTTCCTTTAGCTCAGCCAGCTGCCGAGCGGTAACGTGACGTCCAGCAGACGATCAAAGGCGTAAAACAGCACGCCACCCATCACCACGCCGGAAAGCGCGGCTGCCCACCAGACGGCACCGAACAGCATGCCGAGACCGAAGGTCAGCAGCGCGGTACTGAGTGGAAAACCGAGCGTTTCAAACAGCCAGCCATACAGCAGCATCATCACCATCAGGGCCAGCAGCCGCCCGAGCACCGATTTTGTGGGCCAGCTAATCAGGTCCGGTTTACGTATCAACAGCATCACCGCACAAATTGCCATCAGGCTAAGAAGCATGACCGGAAACGGGCGCGGACCGACCGGTTCATAGCTGTATTCGCTGTGGATGCCCCAGCCGACAAACAGGCCGGCAATACACAGCAACAGCCAGATCGCCGCAAAAATACGATCGCTCATCATCGCCTCCGTTTATTTTGCCAGGCCAAAGGATTTGGCCTTTTCACGGTAATCGGCCACCTGCTGTTTGACGTAGCTGTCGAGCGCGTTGCCGGTCAAGTTGAATTCAAACAGGCCTCGCAGATCGCGCTGATGTTTGAACTCGTCGCTGGCGGTCATCTTTTTAAACGCGGTTTCCCACCACTGATATTCGGCGTCGCTGACTTTTGGGCCAAGATAAAAGCCGCGAATAATCGGCCACTCAATATCAAACCCTTGTTCTTTAGCGGTCGGAACTGCTTGCAGGGGTTCCGGCAGGCGTTTATCTGACATCACCGCCAGTACGCGCATTTTGCCGCCTTCCAGATGTGGCACCATTTCACTCATATCGCCGGATACCACCTGAATATGGTTGCCCAGCAGCGCGGTAACCGCTTCACCGCCGCCTTCAAACGCGACATAGCGCATTTTGCGCGGATCGATTCCGGCTTCACGCGCCAGTAATGCGGTTTTCATCCAGTCCTGGCTGCCAATCGATGCGCCTGCTCCTACCACCACCGAGTTGGCATCTTTTTTCATCGCCGCCATCAGTTCGCTAAGCGTTTGGTACGGCGAGTCGGCGCGAACCGCAATCATGCCGTAATCAGTACCGACCGCCGCCAGCCACTTCACGTCATCTACCGAATAGCGGCCAAACTTGCCCTGCGACAGATTCAGCAGTGAACCGCCGGAGAAGGCGACCAGCGTGCCAAACTCTGCCGGACGTTGAGCGATAATCGCGTTGTATGCCACCGCGCCGACGCCGCCAGGCATGTAGGTGACGCGCATCGGCGAGTCGACCAGCCCGGTTTGCTGCAATGAGATCTGCAGCAGTTTGCAGGTCAAGTCAAAGCCTCCGCCGGGTTTGGCCGGGGCAATACATTCGGTGCGGGAAGGGGGTTCTGCCGCAAAACTTGCCTGGGTTGTCAGACAGAGCACGGCACTGGCTAACGCGGTGCGGATCATTGTTTTCATCAGCTGCTCCAATTAATTCTTCCAGAGTGTGAACCTTACCGAGTTTTCGGGGTTGCTGAATTGTTAAAACATTAACCTTTCATTTACCTTTCATCGGACGGAAAAAAACAACAGGATGTGATATGCGTCTCTTACTGGTTGAAGATACGGCGGAGCTGGCATGCTGGTTGCGAAAGGCGCTGACCCATGCGGGGTTTGCCGTCGACTGGGTCGCTGATGGTCTGGCAGCCGATCAGCTACTGCAAACCGAGCAATATGCGCTGGTGGTGTTGGATGTTTCATTGCCGCGCCTTAATGGGCTGGAGTTGTTAGCGCGTATGCGTAAGCGCGGGCAGAGCCTGCCGGTACTGTTGCTGACCGCCCGGGTGGAACTGGCGGATCGGGTGCGGGGGCTGAATCAGGGAGCGGATGACTATCTGACCAAACCTTTTGAGCTGGAAGAGCTTGAGGCGCGCATCCGTGCGCTGCTGCGTCGCAGCCAGGGCCATCATGAGTCAGCGCAAGTGTTTGGTGAGCTGGTTTTGCATGACGAAGGTTTCTTTGTGTTGCAGGAAAAACCGCTGGCGCTGACGCCGCGTGAATCGAGCGTGCTGACGACGCTAATGCAGCGCCGAGGCCGGCCGGTTTCGCGTCAGCAGCTGTATGAACAAACTTTTACCCTTGCTGATGAAGCCAGCCCGGAAAGTATTGAGCTTTATGTGCACCGGGTGCGAAAAAAACTCTCCGGTAGCAATGTATCCATCGTCACGCTGCGTGGGCTTGGCTACAGCCTGGAGTGCCAGCCGTGCGCCTGATTCATTCATTACGCGGCGAACTGCTGCTGTGGCTGGGGCTCCCGCTGTTACTGCTGTGGGGCTTATCAGTGTATACCCACTATAAAAGCGCCTCGCAGGCGGCGACGCAGGCCTATGACCGCTCACTGCTGGCTTCGGCGCGCACCGTGGCAGAGCGGCTGGCAGTGCGGGATGGTCATCTGGAAGTGGATGTTCCCTGGGTGGTGCTCGACAGCTTCGAGCGCAATATGCAGGATCAGCTGTTCTATCAGGTGATTTCACCGGCCGGTAAAACGCTGTCCGGCTATGACGATCTGCCCGCTATTCCGCCGGATGTTCGGATGTCCACTCATTATCCGGCGCTGGTTTACTTCTATGACGCCGAATATCACCAGGCGCCGATTCGTATTGCCGCGCTGTGGCAGCCGGTCAGCGAAGAGGGGGTTGGCGGTATGGCGCTGATTCTGGTGGCGGAAACGTTGACTTCACGCCAGCAGTTTGCCGCCGGGCTGCTGCGTACCGCCATCTGGAGTCAGGGCGCGCTGGTGCTGATTACTTTGCTACTGGTGGGGCTGATGCTACGAAAGGTGCTGCGTCCGCTGCGCCGCTTATCACGGATTATGTCGCGTCGTGAGCCGGGCGAACTGTCGCCGCTACCGTCGGTGATGCCGTGGTCGGAAATGCAGCCGCTGATTGCCGCATTTAATCGCTATCTGGCGCGACTGCGCGATCTGCTGGCGCGTCAGGAACGATTCAGCGGCGATGTATCACACCAGCTGCGCACGCCGCTGACCATTCTGAAAACCCAGGTATCGCTGGCGTTAAGCAGCCCACGGCCGGAAATCTGGCAGGAGAGTTTGCAGGGGATGCGCAGCACGCTGGATGACACTATTCGGCTGACCGATCGCTTATTACAGTTGTCGCGTATCAAAGGGCGGCACGGCGATGAGAACGCCTTTCAGCGCGTTGATCTGGCCGAACGGGTGCGCGAGGCTTGTCTGACACGCTACTCGCAGGCAAGAAGTAAAAGCATCGACCTAGGCTATGAGGGCGATGAGCACTGCGACGTAATGGGTGATTCGCTACTGCTGGCAGAGCTGTGCGCCAATTTATTGGATAACGCCATTAAATACAGTCCGCAGGGGGGCGTGGTAACCGCACGACTGCGCAATGGCCTGCTGGAAATCGAGGACAGTGGGCCGGGTATTGCGGAATCAGAGCGGCAACAGGCGATGTTGCCATTTCAGCGGCTGGAGAGTACCGGCGGCCAGTCCGGTGCCGGACTCGGGCTGGCGCTGGTTAAAGATATTACCGCTTGGCATTACACCGATGCTGAACTGCTCCGCAGTCCGTCACTGGGCGGGCTGCTGGTGCGTATCCGGTTTAACTGCCTGCCGCTGGTCAGGCGGGCGGGGTAGCCAGCGGTTTTCTGCGGGTTAATGGCGTGCGCAGGCGCTGCGCCAGCAATACGCCGAACAGAGTAACGCCGCCGCCAATAAAGTGATAACTGTGCAGCGACTCATGGAGAAACAGCACGGCGATAATGGCGGTAAAGATCGGTGCGAGGTTCATAAAGATGGTGGCGGTATTGGCGCCCATACGCTGGACTCCCTGGATCCACAGGAATGGCGCGATGATCGAAGCCGGAATTCCGGCGAACAGCACCAGCGGAATATTGTGCAGATTCAGTGACACCTCAGGCGCGGCCAGGAAGCCTGGCGTCAGCAGCAGCACGCCAAACACTATCTGTACATACAGGCTCTGCCAGTTGGGCAGCGGAATCGCCCAGCGTTTGGTCAGCACGCCGTAAAGCGCATAGGAAGTAGAAGCGGCAAACATCATCAGTTCGCCTTTGCCCAGCCCATGCATCAGCAACTGCTGTGGATTGCCCTGGCTGACCAGCCACACCAGGCCAGCAAACGACAAAATACTGCCCAGCAGAATGCCGAGGGTCGGGGCCAGTCGCAGCACCACCAGGCTAATCAGCACCGTCAGCAGCGGGATCAACGCATTAAGAATCCCCATAAACAGCGCTGTCACGCTGTGCGCAGCATAGTAGGCGAGGCTCTGATACAGCACCATGCCCAGCAAGCCAAGAATTAATAGTTTCCACCACTGTGTGGCTATCTGTCGACGGTTGCGCCAGGCACCCGGCAACACAAATGGCGTCAACGCGATCAGCGCCAGTAGCCAGCGATAAAACGAAATCGCCGCCGGATCGATGGCGTCGGCTGACAACTTGCTGACGATGGCATTGATCGACCAGATCAATACCGCGAACAGGGGAAACAGGAAATTCATAGCGTGTCTCAGTCATTCAATTATCGCAGCAGTGTACGCTTGTCGGTTTTCATTGAGATAGTTAAAATCAGACAAAATTAATCGCGGACCGGACAGAATGACTCAGCAGCTGACTTATCATGCGCCTGAACATGCCAGAGATGCGCGCTTTTTCTTTCGCTACGAACAGGCCAACGCACGCACTGAATATCTGCCGCATGCGCACAACTGGGGGCAGGTGATTTTCGTTAAATGCAACGTGCTGGAGATGAATGTCGAAGGCCAGCGCTTGCTGACGCCAGCCGAATTTCCCATCTGGATTCCACCGGGGAAACTGCACGCCAGTTACAACAATAAACAGGCCAATTTTCGCACCTTTAATATTGCCGCCAGCCTGTGTCACGGCCTGCCAGACAAAGCCTGCCTGCTGAAAGTCGGGCCAATTGTTAAAGCGATTATTGATGACTGCGCGGAGCGTCAGCTGCTGGTGGCGGAACGGCCGGCGGATATTCGCCTGTGCGAAGTGCTGCTCGATCAGCTGTCAACAGCGCAGGAGCAGGAGAGCTATTTGCCCAGTTCGCAGGATAAATACCTGACGCCGATTCTGCAGGCGCTGGAGCACAATCCGGCCGATAACACCACGCTGGCGCAGTGGGCGCAGCGGGTCTACACCACCGAGCGCACGCTGTCGCGCCGTTGCCAGGCGCTGCTCGGGATGTCGTTCAGCGAATGGCGGCAGCGCTTACGCTTTCTGCACGCCATTTCGAAGCTGGAGCAGGGGATGTCGGTGCAAAATGTGGCGCTGGATGTGGGCTACAGTTCCGCTTCAGCGCTGATTGTGATGTTTCAGCAGCAGAGCGGTATGACGCCGGAGCGCTATCGACAGCGGGCGGGATAACGGTACGCCACAATGCTACACCGCAGGGCGACATTATGGCAGAATGTTGGCCCTCACTGTGCTGATGCAGGAAACGATCTGTGAAAATCCTCGTTGATGAAAATATGCCCTATGCCCGCGAACTGTTCAGCCGTACTGGCGATGTGGTGGCGGTGCCGGGACGTCCGATTCCCGAAGCGCAACTGAGTGATGCCGATGGTTTGATGGTGCGTTCAGTAACCAAAGTGAATGCCGAATTGCTAAACGGCAAGCCGGTGAAATTTGTTGGCACCGCCACCGCAGGCACCGACCATATTGATGAAGATTTTCTTGCGGCGCAGGGTATCGGCTTTTCAGCAGCGCCTGGCTGCAACGCGATTGCGGTAGTGGAATATGTGTTTTCTGCGCTGCTGCTGCTGGCGGAGCGTGATGGCTTTCAGTTAACCGATCGCACCGTGGGTATTGTCGGTGTCGGTAACGTCGGCGCTCGCCTGCAGGCGCGGCTGGAAGCGCTGGGGATCCGCACGCTGCTGTGCGATCCGCCGCGTGCCGATCGCGGTGATGAAGGCGAGTTTCATCCGCTGGAAAAACTGGTCGCCGAGGCTGATATCCTCACTTTCCATACGCCGTTGTTTAAAGACGGTGCATATAAAACCCTGCACCTTGCCGATGCGGCGCTGCTGCGGGCGCTGAAATCCAACAGCATTCTGATTAACGCCTGTCGCGGTGCGGTGGTGGACAATGCTGCACTGCTCGAGGTGCTGAATCAGCGCGACGATCTCAGCGTGGTGCTGGATGTCTGGGAGCCGGAACCGGAACTGTCGCTGCCGCTGCTGGATAAAGTGGACATCGGCACCGCCCATATCGCCGGTTATACCCTCGAAGGCAAAGCGCGTGGCACGACTCAGGTGTTTGAAGCCTGGACACAGTTTATTGGTCAGGCCCAGCAGGTGGCGCTGGACACTCTGCTGCCGGCACCGGAATTTGGCCGAATTACGCTGCACGGTCCGTTAGATCAGCCAACGCTGAAACGTTTAGTGCATCTGGTGTATGATGTGCGCCGCGATGACGCCCCGCTGCGTCATGTTGCCGCCATCGCCGGTGAATTTGATCGCCTGCGCAAGAATTATCAGGAGCGACGCGAATGGTCGTCATTGCACGTGCAGTGCGATAACGCCGAAGCTGCCGAATTACTGAATAAGCTGGGCTTTAATGCCGTTTATCAGCAGCTTCGCGGATAGAAAGCGTTGCCGCTGTCAAAATTTGTACTGTTCGCTATGGCGGTGTCATCACCGCCGTCGATTTTTGAGTCATTTTCTGGAGTAAACCAACATGTCTGACGGCTGGAATATTGCGCTTTTGGGCGCGACAGGCGCAGTAGGGAACGCTTTACTGGAATTACTGGCGGAACGCCAGTTCCCGGTTGGTGAGTTATATTTGCTGGCCAGCGAACGCAGTGCCGGTGAAAACATGCGCTTCGAGGGCAAGACACAGATAGTTAAAGATGCCAGCGATTTCGACTGGTCACAGGCGCAGCTGGCGTTTTTCGTCGCGGGTCGTGAGGCTTCAGCACGTTATGCCGAAGAGGCTGCCAGTGCTGGTTGCCTGGTGATCGACAGCAGCGATCTGTTTGCTCTGGAGCCCGATGTGCCGTTAGTGGTGGCAGATGTCAATCCACAGGTACTGGCTGATTACCGCAATCGCAATATCATTAGCGTGGCTGACAGTCTGACCAGCCAGCTACTGTGTGCGATTAAACCGCTGGTAGAGCAGGCTGGCCTTAGCCGTCTGCAGGTGACTAATCTGCTGTCTGCCTCTTCATACGGCAAAGCCGCAGTGGACTCACTGGCTGGTGAAAGCGCGCGGTTACTGAACGGCATTCCGGCGGAAGAGCACTATTTTGGCCGCCAGCTGGCATTTAATATGTTGCCATTGCTGGCTGACAGCGAAGGCAGCGTGGCGCAGGAGCGTCGCTTGGTCGATCAGGTGCGTAAAGTACTGCAGGATGAAGGCTTACCGATTGCCGTCAGCTGCGTGCAGTCTCCGGTGTTTTACGGCAATGCGCAAATCGTGCATGTCGAAGGTTTGCGTCCGCTGTCAGCGGAAGAAGCGCGTGATGAACTGGCGCGTGCCGATGATATTCTGCTGTCTGAGGAAGATGACTATCCGACGCAGGTGGGTGATGCCTCCGGCAATGTCCAGCTCAGCGTAGGTTGCCTGCGTAATGATTATGGCGTGCCTGAGCTGCTGCAGTTCTGGTCGGTAGCTGATAACATCCGCTTCGGTGGTGCTCTTATGGCAGTTAAAACCGCGGAGAAACTGGTGCAGGAGTATCTGTACTGATGTCTGAGGGGGCGTTACCAGCCGAAGCCAGCACCATTAAGCTGGCGCTCGGTGTGGAATATGATGGCAGCCGTTATTACGGCTGGCAGCGTCAGCAGGAAGTGCGCAGCGTTCAGGCGCGGCTGGAGCAGGCGCTGTCAAAAGTGGCCAACCAGCCGGTAAATGTGTTTTGCGCCGGACGAACCGATGCTGGCGTGCACGGCACCGGCCAGGTGGTGCATTTCGAAACCACTTCGCAGCGCAAAGACGCCGCCTGGACGCTGGGCGCTAACGCCAATCTGCCGGCTGATATCGCGGTGCGTTGGGTGAAGCAAGTGCCGGATGAGTTTCATGCCCGCTTCAGCGCCACCGCACGGCGTTATCGTTATGTTATTTATAATCAACGGCTGCGTCCGGCGATTTTAGGCGGCGGCGTCACCCATTTTTACCATCCGCTGGATGCGGAAAAAATGCAGCGTGCCGGGCAGTGTCTGATTGGTGAAAACGACTTTACTTCGTTTCGCGCCGTGCAGTGTCAGTCACGTACGCCATGGCGTAACGTGATGCATCTGAATGTCAGTCGTCACGGCAGCTATATTGTGGTGGATATCAAAGCGAACGCTTTTGTTCATCATATGGTGCGTAATATTGTCGGTAGCCTGATGGAAATAGGCTGTGGCAATCAGCATGAAGGCTGGATGGCCGAATTGCTGGCGGCGAAAGATCGTACTCTGGCGGCAGCCACAGCGAAAGCTGAAGGGCTGTATCTGGTGGCGGTCGATTATCCGCAGCATTTTGCATTACCACGTCCACCGATGGGACCGTTGTTCCTCGAGGATTAATACCGGGCCGAAGGATTTTAAGAGAGAACTATGGATCTTATTCGTTTTGTCATCGATTTTATTCTGCATATTGACGTTCACCTGGCGGAGTTGGTGGCGCAGTATGGCATCTGGATTTACGCCATTCTGTTTTTGATCCTGTTCTGCGAAACCGGATTAGTGGTCACGCCGTTCCTGCCTGGCGATTCACTGCTGTTCGTTGCTGGCGCGCTGGCCGCACTGCCAGGTAACGATCTTAATGTTCACCTGATGGTGACTCTGCTGGTGATTGCAGCGATTCTGGGTGATGCGGTGAATTACACTATCGGAAGGCTGTTTGGAGAACGATTATTCAGTAATCCGAACTCCAAAATTTTCCGTCGCAGCTATCTCGATAAAACCCATGCGTTTTATGAGCGTCACGGCGGTAAAACCATTATTTTGGCGCGTTTCGTGCCTATTGTCCGCACATTCGCGCCTTTTGTGGCCGGTATGGGCCATATGTCTTACCGTCACTTTGCGTTTTATAACGTCAGCGGCGCGCTGATTTGGGTGCTGCTATTCTCCTATGCTGGCTATCTGTTTGGTGACTTACCGATAGTGCAGGAGAACCTCAAATTGCTGATCGTAGCAATTATTGTGGTATCAATTCTGCCGGGTGTAATTGAGGTGTGGCGCCATCGCCGCGCCGCGCGACAGCAGAAACAATAGCCATTTCGAAGGCTAAAAACGCCATAACCCAGCCGGACGGACCAGATTTCTATCCACAGCGCCGGAAGGTTATGGTTTAATGAGCGACATTTACGGCCTGCTGAAGTCGCTTTCAGCAGCAACAAGAAAACTGGTTTCACCAGGTTCAAACAGAAAGGTCATCAATGAGCTGGATTGAACGAATTCTCAACAAGAGCACCATCACCCCTTCGCGCAAGGCTAGTATTCCTGAAGGGGTTTGGACAAAGTGTGATAGCTGTGGTCAGGTTCTCTACCGCGCCGAGCTGGAACGCAATCTGGAAGTCTGCCCGAAATGCGATCACCACATGCGTATGCATGGACGTGACCGCCTGCACAGCCTGTTAGACGAAGGCTCGCTGGTTGAACTGGGTAGCGAACTGGAGCCAAAAGATCTGCTCAAGTTCCGGGATTCAAAAAAATATAAAGATCGTCTGGTAGCTGCACAGAAAGATACCGGCGAGAAAGACGCACTGATCGTGATGAAAGGTACGCTGCATGGCGCACCGGTTGTTGCTGCGGCGTTTGAGTTCTCCTTTATGGGCGGCTCAATGGGTTCCGTGGTCGGCGCGCGTTTTGTCCGTGCGGTCGAGCAGGCGCTGGAAGATAACTGCCCGATGATCTGTTTCTCGGCCAGTGGCGGTGCGCGTATGCAGGAAGCATTGCAGTCGCTGATGCAGATGGCGAAAACCAGCGCAGCGCTGGCGAAAATGCAGGAACGCGGTCTGCCGTATATTTCGGTGCTGACTGACCCAACTATGGGTGGTGTTTCCGCCAGCTTTGCAATGCTGGGCGATCTGAACATCGCCGAGCCAAAAGCTCTGATCGGTTTTGCCGGTCCGCGTGTTATTGAGCAGACGGTACGTGAAAAACTGCCGCCGGGTTTCCAGCGCAGTGAATTCCTGATCGAGAAAGGCGCGATTGATATGATCGTTCGCCGTCCGGAAATGCGTCTGAAACTGGCCAGTATCCTCGCCAAACTGATGAACCTGCCAGCGCCGCAGCCGGAAGCGGAAGAGATTGCTGCTGAAGCACCTTCCCAGACCCCTGAGGCCTGACAGATGATGGAAAGGTACAGCCACTGTCGATACGGCAATGCTGTACCTTTCACCAATGAACCGTAACGTTGTGAACGGGACACATGGATAATCTTCACCTTCCTCAAGCCACGTCGCCTTTGGCCACGTGGCTTCACTATCTTGAGCATTTACATTCTCAGGCTATCGAACTCGGGCTGGATCGTATCCGGCGCGTTGCTGACCACCTTGATCTGTTAACACCCGCGCCAACGGTGTTTACCGTCGCCGGGACTAACGGTAAGGGCACCACCTGCCGTACGCTGGAAACGCTGCTGATGGCAGCGGGCTATCGGGTTGGCGTCTACAGTTCCCCGCATCTGATACGTTACACCGAGCGCGTGCGTATTCAGGGAGCCGAACTGGAGGAGTCTGCTCATACCGCCAGTTTTGCCGCGATTGAAGCCGGGCGCGGTGAGACATCGCTGACCTATTTTGAGTACGGCACGCTGTCGGCGCTGATGTTGTTTAAGCAGGCGGCGGTTGATGTGGTGATTCTGGAAGTTGGCCTTGGTGGACGTCTTGATGCCACCAATATTGTCGATGCTGATGTGGCAGTCATTACCAGTATTGCGCTTGATCATACCGACTGGCTCGGCCCGGATCGCGAAAGTATTGGTCGCGAAAAAGCGGGCGTGTTTCGTGGTGCCAAACCGGCGGTGGTTGGTGAACCGGATATGCCGCAGTCGATCGCCGCAGTGGCGGATGCACTGGGTGCAACGCTGTTACAGCGCGATCGTCACTGGCGTTATCAGCTTGAGGGTAACCGCTGGAGCTTTACCGACAGCCACGGCAGTTTAACTGGCCTGCCGCTGCCTCAGGTGCCGCTGCCGAATGCGGCTACCGCATTGGCAGCACTGCGCGCCTCGACGTTGCAGGTGGACGAAGCGATTATCCGTGAATGGCTGGACAAAGCCATTCTGCCGGGGCGTTTTCAGACCGTGGCCAGCGCGCCGCGCGTTATTCTTGACGTTGCTCATAATCCGCATGCTGCCAGTTATCTGGCCAGCCGACTGGCTGAATTGCCAAAGCAGGGGAAAGTGCATGCGGTTGTCGGTATGCTGCACGATAAAGATATCGCCGGAACGCTTGCCTGTTTAGCGCCGCAGGTAGATAACTGGTATTGCGCTCCGCTGGAAGGGCCACGCGGGGCGACAGCCGACCAGCTGATCGCCTGTCTGCCGGATGGACAGAGCTTTGCCAGCGTAGTTGAAGCATGGCAGGCAGCGTTACAGCAGGCGCAGCAACAAGATATTGTGCTGGTGTGCGGATCGTTCCACACCGTGGCACAGGTAATGGAAGCGATGGAAACGGAGAACGGCAGTGGCAAGTAAGTTTCAGAACCGTTTAGTCGGAACCGTCATTCTGGTCGCCGTTGGCGTTATCGTATTGCCAGGTCTGCTTGACGGTAAGAAGAAGCACTATAAAGAGGAATTTGCGGCTATTCCGCTGGTGCCTAAACCGGGCGATCAGCAGGAAACCGATATGGTGCCGCCTGTTACCCAGTCATTGCCATCGCAGCCGCCAGAGGGCGCGGGCAAGGCAGTGGAGGGTGACAGCGATCGCACTTCGCAGCCAGCGGATAATGGCGCAACGATGCCGCAGACCGAAAGCAAGCCGACGGTGATTTCACCGCCACCGATGCAGCCGTCGAAACCGGTGGAGCAGCCAAGGCCGCAGACAAAACCGCAGCAGCAGCCGAAGCCGGTCGAACAGCCGAAGCCTCAGCCGAAACCGGTAGAGAAACCGAAGCCGGTTGAGCAGGCCAAACCGGTCGAACAGCCGAAGCAGGAAAATAAGCCGCAGGAGCAAGCACCGAGCGGTCAGGCGTATGTGGTGCAGCTGGGCGCATTGAAAAATGCGGCGAAAGTGAATGAGATTGTCGCGCAGCTTAGGTTGTCGGGCTATCGCGCTTATACCGTGCCGTCAACGCCGGTACAGGATCAGATTACCCGTATCTATGTTGGCCCGGACGCATCAAAAGCCAAAATGCAGGCCTCTGTCAGTGAACTCAAAGGGATTACTGGCCTGGGTGGCGTGGTTAAGCCTTATAGCGTGCGGTAAATAATCGCGTTTTCACTGACCAACGGGAGCCGTTTCGGCTCCCGCTCTGATGGCATACGGAATGCTGAATTCTCGTCGCCGGGGTCGCTAATTAATGTAATAACCCGTGGCGATTAAGGTTTTTTTACTCGCCTCTTTTTATTTGGTCTGGCAAAGGAAAACGTTACGCAAACGTTTTCTTTTTCTGTTAGAATTCGCCCCGAACTGGATGCAGGGGCACTGTCGCTGGAAGAGTTCATGGTCTGGATAGATTACGTCATCATTGCGGTTATCGGTTTTTCGGCTCTGGTTAGCCTGATCCGCGGGTTTGTTCGGGAAGCGTTATCTCTCGTTACCTGGGGATGCGCATTCTTTGTCGCCAGTCATTACTACTCCTATCTTGCGGTCTGGTTCACAGGTTTTGAAGACGAACTGGTTCGAAATGGAATTGCCATTGGCATACTCTTTATTGCCACCCTGATCGTGGGGGCTATAGTGAATTATGTGATTGGCTCCCTGGTCGAAAAGACCGGCCTGTCAGGTACCGACAGGGTGTTGGGCGTCTGTTTCGGGGCACTGCGTGGCGTACTGATTGTTTCTGCCATTCTGTTTTTCCTCGATACATTCACCGGCTTCTCAAAAAGTCCGGACTGGCAACAGTCTCAACTGGTTCCCCAGTTCAGTTACATCATCAGGTGGTTTTTTGACTACCTGCAAAGCACGTCGAGTTTTTTACCCCGGTAATCGCGCCGGGGGTGCGGCTTATGAGGATATGACAACATGTGCGGTATTGTCGGTATCACCGGTTTCATGCCGGTAAACCAGTCGATTTATGACGCGTTAACGGTGCTTCAGCACCGTGGTCAGGATGCTGCAGGCATCGTCACCATCGATGCATTAAATTGCTTCCGTCTGCGTAAGGCGAATGGCCTGGTCAGCGATATATTTGAAGCGCGTCATATGCAGCGTCTGCAGGGTAATATGGGTATCGGTCACGTCCGTTATCCTACCGCCGGAAGCTCCAGTGCTTCTGAAGCGCAGCCCTTCTACGTTAACTCCCCTTACGGCATTACCCTTGCACATAACGGCAACCTGACTAACGCACATGAATTGCGTAAGCAGCTGTTTGAAAGCGGTCGTCGCCACGTTAACACCACGTCTGATTCAGAAATTCTGCTGAATATCTTTGCGCAGGAACTGGATCGCTTTCAGCACTATCCGCTGGAAGCTGAAAACATTTTTGCGGCGGTGGCTGCGGTGCACCAGCGGGTGCGCGGTGCTTACGCTGTGGTGGCGATGATCATCGGTCACGGTATGGTGGCTTTCCGCGATCCAAATGGCATTCGTCCGCTGGTGATCGGCAAGCGTGCAATGGCTGATGGTCGCGTTGAGTATATGGTAGCCTCGGAGAGCGTGGCGCTGGATACACTCGGCTTCGAGTTCCTGCGTGATGTCGCGCCGGGCGAAGCGGTGTACATCACCGAGAAAGGGCAGCTTTCTACGCGTCAGTGCGCGGAAAATCCGAAAAGCAATCCGTGCCTGTTCGAATACGTCTACTTTGCCCGTCCTGACTCGTTTATCGACAAGATTTCGGTCTACAGTGCCCGTGTGCGTATGGGAACCAAGCTCGGTGCCAAGATTGCGCGCGAATGGGAAGACCTGGATATCGACGTGGTCATTCCTATTCCGGAAACTTCCTGCGATATCGCGCTGGAGATTGCCGGGATTCTGAATAAGCCTTATCGTCAGGGCTTTGTGAAAAACCGCTATGTTGGCCGCACCTTCATTATGCCGGGCCAGCACCTGCGCCGCAGCGCGGTTCGCCGTAAGCTGAACGCCAACCGTGCAGAGTTCCGCGATAAAAACGTGCTGTTGGTGGATGACTCGATTGTGCGAGGCACCACCTCTGAGCAGATTATTGAGATGGCGCGTGAGGCCGGAGCGAAGAAAGTTTATCTCGCGTCTGCAGCACCGGAAATTCGTTTCCCGAACGTGTACGGCATCGATATGCCAAGCGCCACCGAGCTGATTGCTCATGGGCGTGAGGTAGAAGAGATTCGCCAGATTATTGGCGCCGACGCGCTGATTTTCCAGGATCTTGACGATCTGATCGAAGCGGTACGAGAAGAGAATCCGGATATCGCGCAGTTTGAATGCTCGGTGTTTAACGGTATTTACGTCACTAAAGATGTCGATCAGCAATATCTTGAGTATCTCCAGTCACTGCGTAATGACGATGCCAAAGCACTGGCGCGCCAGAATGAAGTGGAAAACCTTGAGATGCACAACGAAGGTTAAGGCTGACGCGTCAGTTGCTCTGACTTTTGCTGAAAATCATGCCAGCCGGTTTAAACCGGCTGGCTTTTTTATTGGCAAATTTCTCATTACTAATACAGCAGGCATAATGGCGCAACGTAGTGGCCGTGTGACGGACATGAATAATGAAAATGCAACGCATAACGTTACATGATATTGCCACCCTGGCTGGTGTAACAAAAATGACGGTCAGCCGCTATCTGCGCACGCCTGAAAAAGTCAAAGCAGAGACCGCCGCGCTGATCGCCAGCGTTATCGCGGAAGTCGGTTATCAGCCTGATACTGATAATCTGGTCAGCCATCAGCTGCCGCGTATCGGGGTGCTGATCCCCTCTTTTCACAATCAAATCTTCGCCGATCTGTTAGCGGGTATCGAATCTGTTACCCGTGCGCAGGGCTATCAAACGCTGGTGGTCAATTACGACTACGACCAGCAACGCGAGGAACAGCAAATCGCCACGGTGCTGGCCTTTAATGTTAAAGCGCTGCTGCTGACCGAAACCACTCATACGGTACGCGCCGAAAAATATCTTAACGCCGCCGCGATTCCGGTGGCTGAAGTGATGGGGCTAAGCCAGACGCCGGGGCGGATCAATGTCGGTTTTAATAATACTCGTGCCGGTTTTGATATGACCAATATGCTGATTGCCAGCGGCAAAAAACGGATTATTTATTTCGGGTCAATGTCAGACGCCCGCGATCAACAGCGCTATGCTGGCTACAGCGAAGCCATGGCGGCGGCGGGATTAGCGGCTGGCCGTATTGTGCCGGGTAAAGTGTCTTCAGTATCGATTGGCAGCGGCATGATGACGCTGGCGCGGCAGATGTACCCGGATATGGACGGTATTCTCTGTACCAATGATGATCTGGCGGTTGGGGTGTTACAGGAGTGCCATGCGGCGGGCATCCTTGTTCCGCAGCAGCTGGCGATTGCCGGGTTCCACGGTCTGGAAATTGGTCAGGTGATCACGCCTAAACTCGCCAGTGTGATTACGCCGCGCTTTGATATGGGCAAAATTGCCGCCGGGATGCTGATTAAAAAGATTCAGCATCAGCCCACCATTGAACAAGTAGATTTGCATTATCGCTTGTCGATGGGGGAGACGATTTAAGTCATGTTTCAGGTAAATATCTTTTTGCGCTGCTGCTGGATGTCCCGCAAAGGAATCATCGCCGCACTGGCAGCGCAGTTGTAATTTAGTGCGTCAACGTCCAAACTTGCGCGATTAAGCGTGACTGAACAAGGCAAAAGTATGAAGCGACTCATTATCGGAATTTCCGGCGCCAGCGGCGTAATTTATGGCGTGCGTATGCTGCAAGTTTTGCAGCAGGTAGCGGAAGTGGAGACTCACCTGGTGATGAGTCAGGCGGCACGCCAGACGCTGGCGCTGGAAAGCGATCTGTCGGTGCGTGACGTGCAGGCGATGGCCGACGTGGTGCATGACGTGCGCGATATTGCCGCCAGTATTTCATCCGGCTCGTTTAAAACCGATGGCATGGTGATTTTACCCTGCTCAATGAAGACGCTGTCGGGCATTGTCCACAGCTATACCGACGATCTGCTGACGCGCGCAGCCGATGTGGTGTTAAAAGAGCGGCGGCGGCTGGTGCTCTGCGTGCGTGAAACCCCGCTGCATCTGGGGCATCTGCGGATGATGACCAGCGCGGCAGAGCTGGGTGCGATTATTATGCCACCGGTGCCGGCGTTTTATCACCGGCCAGAAACTATCCAGCAAATAATCGACCAAACGGTGAACCGGGTGATCGATCAGTTTGAGATTTCCCTGCCACAGGATCTGTTTACACGTTGGCAGGGTGCGTAACATTTAGCCAATTGCATCGCGGTGGTGCAATAATCAGGACTGGATCACTATTCGTGCATCGCGCGCACTAAAAAGCAACATAATTGCCGCCAGGCCACAACAACCCTGTTATATTTCCCTCGCAAACTAAGCGCCAGCGCCCGGTTTTAGCCGTGTACATTGCACACTCATTCCGGGCAGCAACATGCCAAAGAACTGGCATGAAATCTGCAAAAAGAAACGGCGCAAACACATCTCGCACCATATAAAAATAAGCAATTTACTTGAGGGTAATGTATGAAAAAGCAGGTCCTGGCTCTTTCTCTGGTGCTGGCCTTCTCCAGCGCAAGCAGTGCGTTCGCTGCTGTACCAAAAAATCTGCGTATCGGAACCGATCCGACCTATGCGCCGTTCGAGTCGAAAAACGCGCAGGGGCAACTGGTCGGTTTTGATATCGATTTGGCCAACGAGATTTGCAAACGTATTGAAGCGAAATGTAGCTATGTCGAAAGTGATTTCGATGCGCTGATCCCTTCGCTGAAGGCGAAGAAAATCGATGTGATTATCTCTTCACTTTCCATCACCGAAAAACGTCAGCAGGAGATCGCCTTCTCTGAAAAGTTGTATGCTGCCAATTCCCGTCTGATCGCCCCTAAAGGTTCGCCAATTCAGCCGACGACTGAGTCACTGAAAGGCAAAACTATTGGCCTGCTGCAAGGCACCACACAAGAAACTTACGCTAACCAGTACTGGCGTCCAAAAGGGGTGACGGTCACGCCTTACGCTAACCAGGATCTGGTCTATCAGGATCTGACCGCCGGTCGTATTGATGCTGCGTTTCAGGATGAAGTCGCTGCCAGCGAAGGCTTCCTGAAGCAACCGGTAGGTAAAGATTATCAGTTTGCCGGCCCGGCAGTGAAAGATGATGCGATTTTTGGCGTCGGTACCGGTATGGGCATGCGCAAAGATGATACCGAGCTGAAAGCGGCAATTGATAAAGCTTTCGCTGAGATGCGTGCAGACGGCACCTACGACAAATTGGCGAAGAAGTACTTTGACTTTGATGTCTACGGTGGCTGAGTAACACCTGTCGTCAACCTCAGTCAGTGAAAGGCGATTGAGGTTGCCTGTGATGGTTGCCCGCAGCAGGCGGGCGGCCATTTGTTCGACTGTATACGACAGGATTACATCCATGCTGTATGGCTATTCTGAAGTCATCTTAAAAGGCGCAGCGGTCACGCTGGAGCTGGCGTTAAGTTCGCTGTTAATCGCGGTAGTGCTGGGTCTGATTGGCGCGGGTGCAAAGTTATCCAGCAATCGTCTTATTGCTCTCATTTTCGAAGGTTACACCACCCTGATTCGTGGTGTGCCCGATCTGGTACTGATGCTGCTGATCTTTTACGGATTGCAGATCGCCCTCAACGCGGTAACCGATGCTGTCGGGATTCAACAGTTCAATATCGACCCGATGGTGGCCGGTATCCTGACGCTGGGTTTTATTTACGGCGCTTACTTTACTGAAACATTCCGGGGTGCTTATCTGGCGGTGCCGAAAGGCCAAATTGAAGCGGCGACCGCGTTCGGTTTTACCGGCTCGCAGGTTTTCCGTCGCATTCTGTTTCCAGGCATGATGCGCTTTGCTCTGCCGGGTATCGGCAATAATTGGCAAGTTATTCTGAAAGCCACTGCGCTGGTGTCTCTTCTGGGTCTTGAGGATTTGGTAAAGGCAACCCAGCTGGCAGGAAAAAGTACCTGGGAACCGTTTTATTTTGCCATTGTGGCCGGGGTGATTTATCTGATATTTACCACGCTATCGAACGGTGTGTTGTGGTGGCTTGAACGCCGCTACTCGGTAGGGGTGAAAAGGGCAGAACTATGATCGAGATTATTCACGAGTACTGGAAAGCCCTGCTCTGGACCGACGGCTATCGCTTTACCGGCGTGGCGATCACTCTTTGGCTGCTCATTATTTCGGTGGTGCTCGGCGGTTGCATGGCGGTGCTACTGGCGATTGCCCGGGTATCGCCGAATCGCGCGGTGCGTTTTCCTGTCTGGCTGTTCACTTATGTGTTTCGCGGTACACCGTTGTATGTGCAGCTGTTGGTATTCTATTCCGGTATGTATACGCTGGAGGTGGTGAAAGGCACCGAGATGCTGAATGCCTTTTTCCGCAGCGGCCTGAACTGCACCTTGCTGGCTCTGACGCTGAACACCTGTGCCTATACCACCGAGATTTTTGCTGGTGCAATTCGTGGTGTACCACACGGTGAAATCGAAGCGGCACGCGCATATGGTTTTTCAACTTTCAAACTTTATCGCTGCATTATTCTGCCTTCAGCCCTGCGCTCCGCGCTGCCGGCCTATAGCAACGAAGTGATTCTGATGCTGCACTCTACCGCGCTGGCATTTACCGCTACGGTGCCGGATTTACTGAAGGTTGCGCGTGATATTAACTCGGCAACCTATCAGCCGTTTACCGCCTTTGGTATTGCTGCCGTGCTGTATCTGGTTATTTCCTATGTGCTGATCAGCCTGTTCCGCATGGCGGAAAAGCGCTGGCTGGCGCATGTTAAACCCTCATCGTCCCATTGAGTAAGTAACACTATGGCCGAAAATAAATTAAACGTAACTGAACTCCATAAGCGCTATGGAAAACATGAGGTGCTGAAGGGCGTTTCATTGCAGGCCAATGCCGGTGACGTCATCAGTATTATTGGTTCATCAGGGTCCGGAAAAAGCACATTTTTACGCTGCATTAACTTTCTCGAAAAACCCAGCGAAGGAGCGATTGCGGTAAATAATCAGGCGATTAATCTGGTGCGCGATACCGACGGCCAGCTTAAAGTATCCAATAAGGAGCAGCTACGTACGCTGCGCACCCGGCTGACGATGGTATTCCAACACTTCAATCTCTGGAGCCATATGACGGTGCTGGAGAATGTGATGGAAGCGCCGATCCAGGTGCTGGGCCTGAGCAAGCAGGCAGCGCGTGAACGTGCCGTTCGTTATCTGGATAAGGTCGGTATTGATGAACTGGCGCGCGGTAAATACCCGGTCAATCTTTCCGGCGGTCAGCAGCAGCGTGTCTCTATTGCCCGTGCGCTGGCGATGGAACCCGAAGTATTACTGTTCGATGAGCCGACTTCTGCGCTCGATCCTGAGCTGGTGGGTGAAGTGCTGCGTATCATGCAAAAGCTGGCGGAGGAGGGGAAAACCATGGTGGTCGTAACCCATGAAATGGAATTTGCTCGCCATGTTTCCAGCCATGTCATCTTCCTGCATCAGGGTAAGATTGAAGAGGAGGGGCCACCGCAAGAGCTGTTCAACCATCCCAAAAGTGCCCGTTTGCAGCAGTTTTTATCGGGTGCATTGAAGTAGTTTTATTTGATACTGAATGCAGGGGCGCCGAAAACGCTGCCCCTGCAATCATCACCGGCGGTGATCACACTACGTCGCGCAGAGCCTCATCCAGCTGATACCAGCGAAAAGCGAAACCGGACTCTTCCAGCCGTTTTGGCAGCACATGTTGCCCGCCCAGGACCAGGACGGCCGACTCTCCCATCATCAGTTTAATCGCGCTGGCTGGGGTGCGCATAAACGCCGGCCGATGCATGGCATGCCCGAGAGCGGCGGCAAATTGCTCATTGCGCACCGCATAGGGTGACACCATATTAAACGGCCCCTCCAACTGCGGATTATTCAGCAGCCAAAGAATTGCATTCAACATATCGTCGAGATGGATCCACGGCATATACTGCTTACCGTTGCCCAATGGCCCGCCAATTCCCAGTTTAAACGGCAGTTTCATTTTTGCCAGCGCACCGCCTTGCTTCGCCAGCACTACGCCGGTGCGCATCAGACAGACGCGGGTACGCTCACTTGCGGCGCCGAGCGCCAGTGCCTCCCAGCGTGCGCAAAGTTGATGCGTAAACTCATCGTTTCCGGGGTCGTCCTCGGTCATTACCAGATCGCCAGTATCGCCATAAAAACCGGTAGCCGAGCCGGAAATAAACACCGAGGGTGGATTGCTGCTGGCATTTATCAGTGAAGCCAGCCGCTCGGTAATCTGCCAGCGGCTTTCACACAGTTTCTGTTTTTGATGTTCACTCCAGCGCTTATCGGCGATCGGCTCGCCCGCCAGGTTGATTATCGCGTCAATTTCATTCAGATCGCGCTGCTGCGCCAGGCCTGACCACAGATTAACGGCCGAATCGAGCCGGGCTCTGGCGGCAGCGACGTCACGCGTTACCACACTGATCTGATGACCCGACTGCAGCAAACGCGGGATAAGATGGCTGCCAATCAGTCCGGTGCCACCGGTGAGTAAAATATGCATGCTGAATATCCTTATGCGTTGTGTGACAGCCTGTTTTCAGCATAGAAGAGAACCGGCTGTGACGCGAAATGATCGAAAAAGGAAGCTGCGCCCGGCATTAGGCGAAAGCCAGCCCTAATCCCCGCAGTTGCCGATTGCCTTTGTCGGGAAAAATCGGTAAACAATGAGATTCCGTCTGCGTCACTCTGTCAAAGGAATCAGAATGGATTATCCGAAAATTACCCTATGGTCCGATGCGTCGTTTTTCAGCCCTTATGCGATGTCGGTTTATGTGGCGCTGACTGAGAAAGGGGTGCCCTTTAGCCTGAAGCGAGTCGATCTGGCATCAGCTGAACATCTGAGTGAACGCTATCGTGAAATATCACTGACTGCCAGGGTTCCCACCCTGCAGGTTGATGACTTTCTGTTAAGCGAGTCGTCGGCAATTGCGGAGTATCTGGAAGAGCGCTTTCCGGCACCCGAATTTGAACGCCTATATCCGCGTGACCTGCAAAAACGCGCCCGCGCGCGTGAAATACAGGCCTGGCTGCGCAGCGATCTGTTAGCGCTGCGTGCGGAACGTCCAACAGAAGTGCTGTTTGCCGCAGAGAAGTTTCCACCGCTCTCTGAGGCAGGACAGTATGCGGCACAAAAGCTGATTGCGGTCGCTGAACGCTTGATTGTCAGCGGCCAGCAAAATCTGTTTGGTGAATGGTCAATTGCCGATACCGATTTAGCGATTATGCTTAATCGTCTGGCTTTGCACGGTGACGATCTCCCTGAAAAATTGGCTGATTACGCTTTTTTCCAGTGGCAACGTGCGTCCGTGCAGCTGTGGTCAGGAGAATCGGGCAAAACACGTTAACTACCCGTTGCGCTTATTGCGTCCGATAACATAAGCCATTACTTTAGGCGGTTGCGACAACCATATGCGCAACCATGCGCCAGAACAGAAAAAAAAGGGTCACTGATGGTGGAACAAAGTCAGGCTGCCGGTACGGAGTGGGTGGATATCGTTAACGAAGATAACGAGGTGATTGCTCAGTCGAGTCGGACTCAGATGCGTGCACAATGCCTGCGCCATCGCGCAACCTATATCGTGGTTCACGATGGTATGGGAAAAATTCTGGTGCAGCGCCGTACCGATAATAAAGATTTTATGCCGGGTATGCTGGATGCCACTGCGGGTGGCGTAGTGCAGAGTGGGGAAGTGTTACTGGAGTCAGCACGTCGTGAAGCGGAAGAAGAGCTGGGTATCGCAGCGGTGCCTTTTGCCGAGCACGGGCAGTTCTATTTTGAGGATCCACACTGTCGCGTCTGGGGCGGGCTGTTTAGCTGTGTCTCACATGGCCCGTTCGCCATGCAGGAAGAGGAGGTTGCAGAGGTATTCTGGATGACGCCGGAAGAGGTAACCAGCCGCTGTGATGAGTTCACCTCTGACTCGCTGAAAGCGCTTTCGTTGTGGTTAAGTCGTAACAAAGAGCAGAATTAAATAGCAGAAAAACCGCTTGCAGGCGCAAGCGGTTTTTTTTCAGCTTAGCCTTCAGCCTGTAAGGACTGAATCGCAGTCAATGCGATGGTGTAAACGATATCGTCTACCAGCGCACCGCGTGACAGATCGTTGACCGGCTTGCGCATACCTTGCAGCATTGGGCCAATCGAGATCAGGTCAGCTGAACGCTGTACCGCTTTATAGGTGGTGTTACCGGTGTTCAGATCCGGGAAGATAAACACGGTAGCACGGCCTGCAACCGGTGAGTTTGGCGCTTTAGATTTTGCCACATCGGCCATAATCGCTGCGTCATACTGTAACGGACCGTCAATGACCAGGTCAGGACGTTTTTCCTGCGCGATACGCGTCGCTTCACGTACTTTTTCCACATCACTACCGGCTCCGGAGTTACCGGTTGAGTAGGAGATCATTGCCACGCGCGGATCGATACCAAACGCCGCTGCGGAGTCTGCCGACTGAATGGCAATCTCTGCCAGCTGATCGGCGGTAGGATCCGGGTTGATAGCGCAGTCACCGTAAACCAGCACCTGCTCAGGCAGCAGCATAAAGAACACTGAAGAAACCAGTGAACTGTTTGGCGCGGTTTTGATCAGCTGCAACGGTGGACGAATGGTGTTGGCAGTGGTGTGTACTGCACCGGAAACCAGTCCGTCTACTTCGTTTTGTTCCAGCATCATGGTACCAAGTACCACGTTGTCTTCCAGCTGCTCGCGTGCGACCACTTCGGTCATGCCTTTGCTTTTACGCAGTTCTACCAGGCGGGCAACATAGTTTTCACGTACCACTTCCGGATCAACGATGTCGATGCCTGCGCCCAGCTCAACACCCTGTACTGCTGCAACGCGCTGAATCTCTTCAGGATTACCTAACAGTACGCAGTGCGCAATACCGCGTTCGGCGCAAATCGCAGCCGCTTTCACGGTACGTGGCTCATCGCCTTCTGGCAGTACGATGCGTTTACCGGCTTTACGTGCCAGCTCGGTCAGCTGGTAGCGGAAGGCTGGTGGCGACAGGCGACGGCTGCGCTCGGAGGTGGCAGTCAGTGACTCTATCCAGTCGGCATCAATATGGCTGGCGACGTACTCCTGCACGCGTTCGATACGCTGGGTATCATCGCTGGGCACTTCCAGATTAAAGCTTTGCAGGCTCAGTGAGGTCTGCCAGGTGTTGGTGTCGACCATAAATACCGGCAGGCCGGTCTGGAACGCACGCTCACACAGTTTGTTAATACGGTCATCAATTTCATAACCGCCGGTCAGCAGGATGGCACCGATTTCCACGCCGTTCATCGCCGCCAGGCAGGCGGCAACCAGCACGTCCGGGCGATCTGCGGAGGTGACCAGCAGGGAACCTGGACGGAAATGCTCCAGCATATGTGGAATGCTACGTGCGCAGAAGGTCACCGACTTAACGCGGCGGGTATTGATATCGCCTTCGTTAATGATGCGCGCATTCAGGTGGCGGCACATATCGATGGCGCGGGTGGCGATAAGCTCGAAGCTCCATGGCACACAGCCCAGAACCGGCAGCGGGCTGTTGGCAAACAGCTGCTTTGGATCGATATTCGCGACGCTGGCTTTGGTCGAGTCATCAAAAATTTCAGACAGGTCAGGGCGAGTACGTCCCTGATCGTCAACCGGGGCATTCAGTTTGTTGATAATCACGCCGGTGATGCTTTTGTTTTTACTGCCGCCGAAGCTGCTTTGCGTCAGTTCGATACGCTCTTTCAGCTGAGCCGGTGAGTCATTGCCCAGTGCGGTAACGAAAACGATTTCTGCATTCAGCGTTTTAGCAATTTCATAGTTCAGTGCGTTGGCAAACTGATGTTTACGTGTTGGCACCAGGCCTTCAACCAGCACCACTTCCGCATCTTTGGTGTTTTCGTGATAGCGGGCGATGATCTCTTCCATCAATACATCCTGCTGATTCGAGCCCAGCAGTGATTCAACGCGGCTCATTTCCAGCGGCTCGGCCGCCGGGATTGAGGAGTTTTTGCGAATGATGGTGGTGGTCTGGTCTGGCGTGTTACCGCCGAGGCGCGGTTGTGCGATAGGTTTGAAGACGCTGAGACGAACGCCTTTACGCTCCATGGCCCGGATAACGCCAAGGCTGACACTGGTCAGGCCGACGCTGGTACCGGTTGGAATCAACATAATTGTACGTGACACGGTAAACCTCTCAGGTGTTGCGTGGTGTCCAAAACAACTCCGCCAGCCTGAGCTGACGGAGGAGAAGCATTAAGCAGTAAGGCGGGCAGCGTCTTGCGCGATGACCAACTCTTCGTTGGTTGGGATCACCACCGCAGGGCGGGTGCCTTCTTTATTGATAAAGCCTGATTTGCCAAAGCGCGCTGCAAGGTTACGCTCGTGATCGACATCAAAGCCCAGCAGAGCCAGTTTAGCCAGCGTCAGCTCACGCACCATGGCGGCGTTTTCGCCGATACCACCGGTGAATACCACTGCATCCAGACGGCCATCCATCAGCGCAGTGTAAGAGCCGATATATTTCGCCAGGCGGTGGCAGAATACATCCATCGCGCGTTTAGCATCTGCTTTATCGTTGTAATTATCTTCCACGTAACGGCAGTCGCTGGTGACTTCGGTCAGGCCGAGCAGGCCGGACTCTTTGGTCAGCAGTTTGTTGATCGCATCAACGCTCATACCGAGAGTATCGTGCAGGAAGAAGATAATAGCCGGATCGATATCACCACTGCGGGTGCCCATGACCAGGCCTTCCAGCGGCGTCAGACCCATTGAGGTGTCAACGCAAACGCCGTTACGGATGGCTGAAACTGAACCACCATTGCCGAGATGGCAGGTAATAATATTCAGCTCTTCCAGCGGCTTGTTCAGCATTTTAGCCGCTTCGTGCGTCACGTAGAAGTGGCTGGTGCCGTGCGCGCCGTAGCGACGAACGCCATGCTCTTTATATAAGGAATACGGCAGGGCGTAGAGATAAGACTCTTCCGGCATGGTCTGATGAAAAGCGGTGTCGAACACGGCGACATTTTTATCAGACAGCAGCGGGAAGTTTTTCATTGCTTCGTCGATACCGATCAGGTGTGCCGGATTGTGCAGCGGAGCGAATGAGGAGGCGTCTTTGATTCCCTGAACCACTTCATCAGTGATGACTACCGACTGGGTCAGTTTTTCACCACCATGCACAATGCGATGGCCGATTGCAGCGATTTGTGCTGACAGCTCAGGTTTTTGTGCCAGAATAGTTTTAACCATAAAGTTAAGTGCTTCACTGTGTGCTGCACCTGCACCCAAAGCGGCTTCATGCTTAGCGCCGTCGATCTTCCATTTGATACGCGCTTCAGGCAGATGGAAACACTCAGCTAAACCAGACAGATACTCTTCACCGTCTGCCGGATTGATGATGGCAAACTTTAGTGAAGAACTACCGCAGTTCAGAACCAGTACTAACTTACTCGACATGGAAGTACCTATTTGTTAAAAGTGGCTAAAATAAACTCAATCAGACTATCAGCGTAGCGCATGAAAGCTGGTACATTAATGATTAAAATCATACTGACGGGAAAAAGCGTCTCCGACAGCAAAAAAACTTGGTTATTTTACAGTTTTTTTTGAAGGCCAGCTTAACTAATCATGTCCCGGCCAACAGTTGATTAAGATTGCTCACGTTCCAGTCCTAAAAATCGCGCTCAGGATAACGACAGTGACAGTTAAAGACAAAATATATTGAAGGATGTAATGTAAAGTTGTTTGGTTACTTAATTTTTTTATTTTTTATCTCTGAAGTTGAGGTCCGCCATGGCTAATCACTCCGGCTCCGTCAGTTGGTTCAAATTGTTCCAGCTTGGACAGCATTATATGAAGACATGGCCTGTCGATAAGCGCCTTGCTCCAATGTTCCCGGAAAACCGTGTCACTCGCGCCACGCGTTTCGCCATTCGTTTTATGCCTCCGTTGGCGATATTTACCCTCACATGGCAGATTGCTCTTGGCGGCCAGCTCGGCCCGGCGGTGGCCACGGCGCTATTTGCCTGTACCTTGCCAATGCAGGGGCTGTGGTGGTTGGGTAAGCGCTCTGTCACGCCGCTGCCACCGACGTTGTTACAGTGGTTCCATGAGGTAAGGGCGAAGTTGCAGGAAGCCGGACAAGCGATTGCCCCGGTAGAAGGTAAACCCACCTACCAGTCGCTGGCTGAAGTGCTGAAACGCGCATTTAAACAGCTCGATAAAACCTTCCTCGACGATCTTTGAGTGACTCGCGGGTTCCCACCGAAAAAAAAATTGGTGGAAACCCGCGCTAAATCAAAGAAGCCGCTGCTTGCGATACCCTGGTCTTCCGCGTTGTGCGATTCTTGGTCATCTGATTTAAATTACTACTGTCCAGGTGACACAGGAGTTCAAGATGGAAATGACCCACGCCCAGCGTTTAATTCTCTCCAACCAGTACAAAATAATGACGATGCTTGATGCGGATAATGCCGAGCGCTATCGTCGTCAGCAGACCATTGTTGAACGCGGTTACGGTTTGCAGCTGCGCGAACTGGATCGCGAATTCGGTGAGCTTAGCGAAGAAGTGTGCCGCACGCTTATCGACATCATGGAGATGCATCATGCGCTGCATGTTTCCTGGACAAATCTGAAAAATAACAGCGGGCTGGAAGAGCGCCGCCTGGCATTTCTCGGCTTTGATGCCGCGACAGAGGCGCGCTATCTCGGCTATGTGCGCTTTATGGTGAATATTGAAGGACGCTATACCCAGTTCGATTCCGGTACCCATGGCTTTAATGCGCAGACGCCAATGTGGGAAAAATACCAACGGATGCTGACAGTGTGGCAAACTTGTCCACGGCAGTACCATCTGAGTGCGAACGAGATCGCGCAAATCATCAACGCCTGAGAAGGAAACGCAAGTGAAGTGTAAAGGTTTTCTGTTTGATTTAGACGGCACGCTGGTTGATTCACTCCCTGCTGTCGAACGTGCATGGACCAACTGGGGCAAACGTCACGGTATCGATGCTACAGAGATTCTGAATTTTATCCATGGTAAACAGGCGATTACCTCACTGCGTCATTTTATGGCTGGTGCCTCTGAAGAGGAAATTCAGCGTGAATTCTACGCGCTGGAAAAAATTGAAGCGGAAGATACTGATGGCATTATCGCTCTGCCCGGTGCGCAGCAGCTGCTGGCAACGCTGGACGAGCTGGCAATTCCGTGGGCAATTGTTACCTCAGGTTCAGTACCGGTCGCTTCAGCGCGTCGTGCCGCTACCGGCTTGCCCGAGCCGGAAGTGTTTGTTACCGCAGAGCGCGTGGCGCGCGGTAAACCTGAGCCGGATGCCTATTTGTTAGGTGCACAGCTACTGCAACTGGAACCGGAAGAGTGTGTGGTCGTGGAGGATGCGGGCGCAGGTATCCTGTCTGGACTGGCGGCGGGTAGCCATGTGATTGCGGTCAACCCACCGTCTGATGCACCACGCCTCGAAGACGTTAATATGGTGCTCTCCTCACTGGAAGAGCTGATTATTAACAAAAATGCTGACGGTAGTTTTGAGGTGCACAGAAAGCACTGAGCATGATTTAGCCCGGCATGAGTTGATACTCATATCCTGCGCTGCCTGACAAGCATATGACCTTCCGGCAATGCGTTACGCTATCGCGGCGATGCAGCGTCATCTTGAGCAGGAAGGATTAAAGAAAGGGCTTGAGAGAGGATTGCAGCAACGGCGACAGGAAGCAATGAAAGACGTCGCCGTTAAAATGCTTGCAGAAGGGCGAAAATTAGCCAGATAACCGGCCTGACAGAAGAACAGCTGAATCAGCGTCGTCACTGAGCCGTGTTTACCGGCGTTGTCAGCACTGTTTACCGCCGCCTGCATGCGCTCCCGTGCACTCAGGCGGCGAGTTATAACGGCGTATCCTGGCTAATCTCATCCAGCGACAGATTAAAACTCGGTACGAATACCTCGATAAAATAATCCATCTCCGGGCTGCGCCGGTCATTAAGCGTTTTTTCCAGTCTGGCCTTTGCCTGACGGAATTCATTGTTGCCCGCCGACAGCTCTTCCAGGCATTTCAGATAAGCGCACAACGCATCAGCCTGTTTTACGACCGCGCTCTCTTCTGGCGAGTGCAGATGTTCATCCAGCAGTGGCCGGAAAGCATCCTGCAGATCCTCTGGCAGCATTTCGATCAGCTTTTGCTGGGCGATCTTTTCGATCTGCTTATATTCATGGGCGATCTGAGCATTGTAATATTTAACCGGGGTCGGCAAGTCGCCGGTCAGGACTTCGCTGGCATCGTGATACAGCGCCAGCATGGCGATGCGTTCCGCATTAAGCTGACCGGAAAACTTCTGGTTTTTGATCAGTGCCAGTACGTGCGCCACCATCGCCACTTGCAGACTATGCTCAGAGACATTTTCGGTGCGCACATTGCGCATCAGCGGCCAGCGATTGATCAGTTTAAGACGGGAAAGATGAGCGAAGAAATGGCTTTGGTTCATAGCGATCTATCCTGTTGTGCAGCGCGAGAGCCGTCAGCTGAGGTACGGGCAGCAATAACACTGCCCGCAACGTTACGGCTTATTGACGATAGCCTTCAAGGAAACGGCCAAACTTGTTCACCGCCATTTCCAGTTCATCGACGCGCGGCAGCGTGACGATGCGCACGTGATCCGGCCATGGCCAGTTAAATGCGGTTCCCTGTACCAGCAGCACTTTTTCCTGTAGCAGGAAATCGAGCACCATTTTCTGGTCGTCATGAATATTAAAGCGTTTAGGATCAATGCGCGGGAACATATACAGCGCACCCTGAGGTTTCACGCAGCTGACGCCGGGGATCTCATTAATCAGTTCCCAGGCACGCTGGCGCTGTTCGTACAGGCGGCCGCCCGGCGCGATAAATTCACTGATACTCTGATAACCACCCAGAGCGGTCTGAATGGCGTGCTGCGCCGGCACGTTAGCACACAGTCGCATCGATGCCAGCATCTCCAGACCTTCAATATAGCCTTTTGCATGTTTTTTCGGGCCGTTCAGTACCATCCAGCCCTGACGGAAGCCGGCAACACGGTAGGTTTTCGACAAACCATTAAAGGTGATGGTTAACAGATCCGGCGCCATTGCGGCAATCGAGTGGTGCTGCGCGGCATCATACAAAATCTTATCGTAAATCTCGTCGGCGAAGATGATCAGGTTATGCTGGCGCGCCAGTTCAACCACTTCCATCAGCAACTCTTTGCTGTAGACCGCACCGGTTGGGTTATTCGGATTGATAATCACAATGCCGCGAGTGCGCGGAGTGATTTTGCTGCGAATATCATCAAGGTCCGGGAACCAGTCAGATGACTCATCGCATAAATAGTGCACCGCTTTGCCGCTGGAGAGGGAAACCGCCGCGGTCCATAACGGATAGTCGGGCGCGGGAACCAGCATTTCGTCGCCACTGTTCAGCAGCGCCTGCATCGATTGCACAATCAGCTCAGAAACACCATTGCCGATATAGATATCTTCAACGGTGACGTCGCGCATGCCGCGCGCCTGGTAGTGCTGCATAATGGCTTTACGGGCGGAGTAGAGACCTTTTGAATCGCAATAGCCCTGCGCGCTCGGCAGGTTGCGAATCACATCGACCAGGATTTCATCGGGCGCTTCAAAGCCGAAGGGGGCCGGGTTACCGATGTTGAGTTTAAGGACTTTATTGCCTTCTTCTTCGAGACGTTTTGCTTCTTTTAACACCGGGCCACGAATGTCGTAGCAGACGTTGTCCAGCTTACCTGATTTATCAATTTGAAAATTCATCTACATCGCCTTAACTGGCAGAGCCGCGTTCCTGCCGTGGAAAATAACCCTGCACAATTTACTCCTCTGTTCAGCGCTTTTGAAGCGCTGAGTCAGGTTTTGGCGCGATAGCCACGGTTTTACTATCACGCCGGTACGCAACAGGGGCGCTGACGGTATCTTTGGTACAATAATCTCATTATTGGTTTTTACAAAGCATATGCTTCTGGCTGAGATTTGCTCAGTGTAATGCCGGCATTAAAAGCAGGGCGTTCAGCGGCTGATATGCTGCACATTTGATAGAAAATGATAAATAGATGAATGGCTAAATAATCAAAGCTTTCTAATTGAAGTTGCGGTTTTAAGTGCTGGTGTGACCAGATTATGGTCGAGACTGGCGATGAGGTTTATTCGCATCAACAACTAAGTGGGGGTTTTGATCGTTGTCTGGACAACTTTTTTTGTCGCACGAGGTCAGAGAAAATGGGTGTTCATTGATAAAATCCTGCTTTACTGAAAAGAATTAGAAGATTGGGGCTTAAAATATAATCGACAGTATGCCAGGATAACAATCAAGGGGATTTACTGTAAAAAAGCAGATAATTCCGGCGATAAAATCTACCATTTTGTCGCAACAAATATTAAGTATTATTTACTATTTGGCGTCATCCGGTCACTCTGACGGAGCGTCGATTCCAGGTCAGTGCTCTTGACCAGTACATGAGCAGTCATGTGCTTTTAAGTGGCTGCAGTGTCATTTAACGACGACGACGCAGCTTTCTACAACTTATGGGTTAGTGCCGTGCGCACTGACAATGTATCAGACGAAAGATACTATTTATCTCAGGGTCCGATCGTGAGAGATCGACAGGGCCGGTATCGTGAAAAGGAGTTTCAGAGGTTCGCCGACAAGCTAATGAGTTGAGAGACATCACTGTTTAGCACTCTCGCCATGACGTCTTGTCACCGCTTTATCTGACTGATAAAGCATGTAGTAACACCAGGGTAGCTGTTTGTAAAAAATCTAATAAGTGAAGAAAAACATGACTAATGCAAATCGTCCGATTCTCAACCTCGACCTCGATCTGCTGAGAACGTTTGTTGCGGTTGCCGATCTTAACACTTTCGCAGCGGCTGCTGCGGCCGTGTGCAGAACGCAATCAGCAGTAAGCCAGCAGATGCAGCGTCTGGAACAATTGGTGGGCAAAGAGTTATTTGCCCGACATGGACGCAACAAATTGCTGACGGAGCACGGTATTCAATTGCTGGGTTATGCCAGAAAAATACTGCGCTTCAATGACGAGGCCTGTACATCTCTGATGTACAGTAACATTCAGGGGGTTCTGACTATCGGCGCGTCCGATGATACCTCTGATACTATTCTGCCTTACCTGCTCAACCGGGTCACCTCGGTCTATCCAAAACTGGCTATTGATGTGCGTGTGAAGCGTAATCCGTACATGATGGAGATGCTGAACCAGGGAGAAGTGGATTTAGTGGTTACCACCTCCAGCCCAGGCAGCTTTACTCATCAGGTACTGCGTACTTCACCGACGTTATGGTATTGCGCGGCTGACTATATCTTCCAGCGTGGTGAAGCGATTCCACTGGTGCTGCTGGATGAACCAAGCCCGTATCGTGATATGGCCATTGATCACCTTAACGAAGCGGGTATCCCATGGCGCATCTCCTACGTCGCTTCTACGCTGGCGGCAGTGCGCGCTGCGGTGAAAGCCGGCCTGGGTGTAACGGCTCGTCCGGTAGAAATGATGAGCCCGGAACTGCGCGTCATGGGTGCAGCAGAAGGTCTGCCTGCACTGCCAGATACGCAATATCTGCTGTGCCGCAATCCTGAAAGCGAAAATGAACTGGCTCTGGCAATTTTCAATGCCATGGAGTCCAGCAGCGATCCTTACACTCTGACCGCTGTCGGTCAGGGCAGTGATGTGCTGTTGGATGACGAAGAGTAAATGTGTTAATCGAAACGATACCTGTTCTCATTAAATCAGCGTATTTAGCTTGTTAACCATTAAAAATAAGCCCTTCACTAATTTATTTTAGTGAGGGGCTTTTTAATGGGTGCTTGTTTCATTTTTTCAGGCATTTTTTTGCCACTTAATTAATATTGTCATTATTCCTGTCTGATGATGCCACCCGACAAGTATCACGGCATAAAATTCGCCGGAGATTGATTACTTGCGGTTGGCAATCGTTTCAAATATTGCTCTTTTTTTTATCATAAAGGGCAAAAGTGTGTCCTGGATCAAAAAAATAACCCTATTAAGGGGCAGGAAAACCGGCCAATTCCTGTCAAAATACGATTGTTAAATGCACGATCCATGCAACTCAATACCCGCTACACTCTATTTACAGCGTTAGACTGACACGATTTAGCTTATTATCTGCGCATCATATGTTAATAAAATGCTGCGGGTGTAAAATAACGTGTGGATACTTTTGTCAAAGTTGACAAAAGGTTATAGAAAGGAGTAAAAAACCCCATAAAATTGCTGCTTAATCATTAAAGACAGCAAAGTTTATAAGGTTTTTCATCCTTCCCTTGAATCGATGTGGTGTGTTAACTGCCGTTAAGAGAGCAGGACGCTAATCGCCACTTTTGATGAGTAAGCAGAGAGTATGTCAACAACCACTGAAGTCATCGCTCATAACTGGGCATTCGCTGTTTTCCTGATCGTCGCCGTGGGCCTCTGTTGCCTGATGTTAGCTGGCGCGTGGTTTTTGGGCGGAAAAGCCCACGGAAGACATAAAAACACACCTTTTGAGTCTGGTATCGAGGCGGTTGGTACGACGCAGATGCGTCTGTCCGCCAAGTTCTATCTGGTGGCGATGTTCTTCGTCATATTCGACGTTGAAGCCCTCTATTTATACGCATGGTCTACTGCGATTCGTGAAAGCGGATGGGTAGGTTTTGTCGAAGCCGCAATTTTCATTTTGGTACTGTTGGCCGGACTGGTTTATCTGGCGCGCATTGGCGCACTGGACTGGGCTCCTGCACGTCGTCGTGTCGTAGTCAAAACCACCACGGTCAGTCACACCAACCGTCATACGCAGTAACAGCGAGGCATTAAGATGGACTATACGCTCACCCGCATAGACCCGAACGGTGAGAATGACCGTTATCCCCTGCAGAAACAGGAAATCGTTACCGATCCCCTGGAGAAGCACGTTCATCAGAATATCTACATGGGCAAGTTAGAGAATGCCCTGCACGATATGGTGAACTGGGGCCGTAAGAACTCCCTCTGGCCGTTTAACTTCGGTCTTTCCTGTTGTTATGTCGAAATGACCACTTCGTTTACTGCGGTTCACGACGTTGCACGATTCGGCTCCGAAGTTATCCGTGCTTCGCCGCGTCAGGCTGACTTTATGGTGGTTGCGGGTACCTGTTTCACCAAAATGGCCCCGGTAGTACAGCGTCTTTATGACCAGATGCTGGAGCCGAAGTGGGTGATTTCAATGGGTGCCTGTGCCAACTCCGGTGGCATGTACGACATTTACTCCGTGGTGCAGGGCGTGGACAAGTTCCTGCCGGTCGACGTGTATATTCCTGGCTGCCCACCGCGTCCGGAAGCTTATATGCAAGCGCTGTTGCTGCTGCAGGAGTCAATCGGTAAAGAGCGCCGCCCGTTATCGTGGGTGGTAGGCGATCAGGGTGTTTATCGCGCCAATATGCAGTCCGAGCGTGAGAGAAAACAGGCCGAGCGTATTGCAGTGACTAACCTGCGTACCCCTGACGAAATTTAAGCCAGCAGTTGATGGATGTGGTCAAGATAAGCGCGTAAGAAAATCACAATGTAACGTGCGCTGACCCACCTGACGCCAACACTGAGTGCCTGTCAGACAGGCCAGAATGGTGAACAACCTTATGACAGATTTAACCGCGCAAGATCTCGCTCAGCCAGTATGGCAAACCCGCGATCACCAGGATGACCCGGTGATCGGCGAGCTGCGTAATCGTTTTGGGCCGGATGCCTTTACCGTGCAGCCTACTCGTACCGGCGTGCCGGTGGTGTGGGTAAAACGTGAGCAGTTACTGGAAATTATTGAGTTTCTGCGCAAGTTGCCGAAACCGTACGTCATGCTGTATGACCTGCATGGTATGGATGAACGCCTGCGCACCCACCGTGACGGTTTACCGGCGGCGGATTTCTCCGTTTTCTACCACTTCATCTCCATTGAACGCAATCGCGATATCATGCTCAAGGTGGCGTTGTCTGAAAACGATTTGAATGTGCCTACCATCACCAAAATGTTCCCGAATGCCAACTGGTATGAGCGTGAAACCTGGGAGATGTTTGGTATCAATATTCAGGGCCACCCGCATCTGACGCGCATTATGATGCCGCAGACCTGGGAAGGGCACCCACTGCGTAAAGACTATCCGGCACGCGCCACCGAATTCGATCCTTTCGAGCTGACAAAGCAGAAAGAAGACCTGGAAATGGAAGCGCTGACCTTTAAGCCGGAAGACTGGGGCATGAAGCGCAGTACCACCAATGAGGACTTTATGTTCCTCAACCTCGGTCCTAACCACCCCTCAGCGCACGGTGCATTCCGCATCATTATGCAGCTGGATGGTGAAGAGATCGTCGACTGCGTACCGGATATCGGCTACCACCACCGCGGTGCGGAAAAAATGGGTGAGCGCCAGTCCTGGCACAGCTACATTCCCTATACCGACCGTATCGAATATCTCGGTGGCTGCGTTAACGAGATGCCGTATGTGCTGGCAGTAGAAAAACTGGCCGGGATTAAAGTGCCAGAACGCGTGGATGTGATTCGCGTGATGCTATCAGAGCTGTTCCGTATCAACAGCCACCTGCTTTACATCTCCACTTTTATTCAGGACGTCGGTGCCATGTCTCCGGTGTTCTTTGCCTTTACCGATCGCCAGAAAATTTATGATGTGGTGGAAGCCATCACCGGTTTCCGTATGCATCCGGCATGGTTCCGCATTGGCGGTGTGGCGCATGATCTGCCGAAAGGCTGGGACCGTCTGCTGCGCGAATTCCTCGACTGGCTGCCAAAACGTCTGAAAGCCTATGAGCAAACCGCACTGAAAAACTCGGTGCTGATTGGTCGTTCGAAAGGCGTGTCTGCTTACAATATGGATGAAGCGCTGGCATGGGGCACCACCGGTGCTGGCCTGCGCGCCACCGGTCTCGACTTTGACGTGCGTAAATGGCGCCCGTACTCCGGTTATGAAAACTTCGATTTCGAAGTGCCAATCGGTGCCGGTGTCAGCTGTGCTTATACCCGCGTGATGCTGAAGATGGAAGAGATGCGCCAGAGCCTGCGTATTCTCGAGCAATGCCTGAACAATATGCCGGAAGGCCCGTTCAAGGCCGATCATCCGTTGACAACGCCGCCACCGAAAGAGCGCACGCTGCAGCATATTGAAACCCTGATCACCCACTTCCTGCAGGTTTCCTGGGGGCCAGTAATGCCAGCCAACGAATCCTTCCAGATGATCGAGGCGACCAAGGGAATTAACAGTTACTACCTGACCAGCGATGGCAGCACGATGAGCTACCGCACCCGCGTGCGCACGCCAAGCTTCCCGCACCTGCAGCAGATCCCATCGGTGATCCGCGGCAGCCTGGTATCCGATCTGATCGTTTACCTCGGTAGTATCGATTTTGTTATGTCAGACGTGGACCGCTAATTATGCACGATCAAAAAATTGCGATCGAAACGATCGATGTGAGTGAGGTCTTTGTGCTGAGTGCCACAGAACGTGACGCTATTGAGCATGAAAAACATCACTACGAAGACGCACGCGCAGCCTCAATTGAAGCGCTGAAGATCGTGCAGAAACAGCGTGGCTGGGTGCCGGATGGCGCGATTAATGCCATTTCTGAAGTGCTGGGTATCCCGGCCAGCGACGTAGAAGGCGTGGCGACGTTTTACAGCCAGATTTTCCGTCAGCCGGTTGGCCGCCATGTGATTCGCTACTGCGACAGCGTGGTCTGCCATATCACCGGTTATCAGGGGATTCAGGCGGCGCTGGAACAGAATCTGAATATCAAGCCTGGCCAGACCACCACCGATGGCCGCTTTACCCTGCTGCCAACCTGCTGTCTCGGTAACTGCGACAAAGGCCCAACCATGATGGTCGACGAAGATACCCACGTGCATCTGACGCCGGAAACCATCGCTGACTTACTGGAGCAGTATCAATGAAACAGATCATTCGTACTGCCGAAATGCATCCACTGACCTGGCGCATGCGTGAAGACAAACAGCCGGTATGGCTGGATGAATATCGCAGCAAAAACGGCTATGCCGGTGCTGAAAAAGCGCTGAAAGGCATGGCGCCAGACGAGATTGTGGCGCTGGTAAAAGATTCCGGTCTGAAAGGGCGCGGCGGCGCGGGCTTCTCCACGGGTCTGAAGTGGAGCCTGATGCCGAAAGACGAAAGCATGAATATCCGTTACCTGCTGTGTAACGCCGATGAGATGGAGCCGGGCACCTATAAAGACCGCCTGCTGATGGAGCAGATGCCGCATCAGCTGGTGGAAGGCATGCTGATCAGTGCTTTCGCGCTGAAAGCTTACCGTGGCTACATCTTCCTGCGCGGAGAGTATATCGAGGCGGCGGTTAATTTGCGCCGTGCGATTGCTGAAGCGACCGAAGCAGGTCTGCTGGGCAAGAACATTCTCGGCAGCGGGTTTGATTTCGAACTGATCGTGCACACCGGCGCGGGTCGTTATATCTGTGGTGAAGAGACAGCGCTGATTAACTCGCTGGAAGGCCGCCGCGCGAATCCGCGCTCCAAGCCACCATTCCCGGCCTCTGCCGGCGTATGGGGTAAGCCGACCTGCGTGAATAACGTTGAAACGCTGTCGAACGTGCCGGCCATCCTCGCTAACGGCGTGGAGTGGTACAAGGGCATTTCAAACAGCGATGACGCCGGGACCAAAATGATGGGCTTCTCTGGCCGGGTGAAAAATCCAGGCGTCTGGGAGCTGCCGTTTGGCACTACTGCCCGCGAGATCCTCGAGGATTACGCCGGTGGCATGCGCGATGGCCTGAAATTTAAAGCCTGGCAGCCAGGCGGTGCCGGAACTGACTTCCTGACCGATCAGCACCTTGACCTGCCGATGGAGTTTGCCAGCATTGGTAAAGCCGGCAGCCGTTTGGGTACCGCGCTGGCGATGGCGGTCGATCACGAAATCAATATGGTGTCGCTGGTCCGTAACCTGGAAGAGTTCTTCGCCCGTGAATCCTGTGGCTGGTGTACCCCATGCCGCGATGGTTTGCCGTGGAGCGTAAAAATCCTGCGTGCGCTGGAGCAGGGCAAAGGTCAGCCGGGTGATATTGAAACGCTTGAGCAGCTTTGTCGCCAGCTTGGTCCGGGCAAAACCTTTTGCGCCCATGCGCCAGGTGCAGTAGAGCCACTGCAAAGCGCGATTAAATATTTCCGCGAAGAATTTGAAGCCGGCATCGCGCCGCAGGTCTTTGGTAACGCTCGTGCAATCAGCGGTATTCAGCCAAACCTGTTAAAAGCACGCTGGTAAAAACGTGCGGGCGCTGCTGGGGCGGCGTTTCTCCCCGCCCGACGCGCAGAGATTTATGTTTAACGCTTGAGAGATCAAGCCTTACGGAAGCATGTTCACTATGGCTACAATTCATGTAGACGGTAAAGAATATGATGTCGACGGCGCAGACAACTTGCTTCAGGCATGTCTGTCCCTCGGCCTTGATATTCCTTATTTTTGCTGGCACCCGGCGCTGGGCAGCGTAGGTGCTTGCCGCCAGTGTGCGGTGAAGCAATACCAAAATGCCGAAGATACCCGTGGTCGCCTGGTCATGTCCTGCATGACGCCAGCGTCAGACGGCACCTTTATCTCAATTGATGACGGCGAAGCGAAAGAGTTCCGTGAGAGCGTGGTCGAGTGGTTGATGACTAACCACCCGCACGACTGTCCGGTGTGTGAAGAGGGCGGTAACTGCCATCTTCAGGATATGACGGTGATGACCGGCCATAGCTTCCGCCGCTATCGTTTCACCAAGCGTACCCACCGTAATCAGGATCTCGGGCCGTTTATTTCTCACGAAATGAACCGCTGTATCGCCTGCTACCGCTGCGTGCGTTACTACAAAGACTATGCCGACGGCACCGATCTTGGTGTGTATGGCGCGCACGACAACGTCTACTTTGGTCGTCCGGAAGATGGCACGCTGGAAAGCGAGTTCTCCGGCAACCTGGTAGAGATTTGTCCTACCGGCGTCTTCACCGATAAAACCCACTCCGAGCGTTACAACCGTAAGTGGGATATGCAGTTTGCACCGAGCATTTGTCAGCAGTGCAGCATCGGCTGTAACACCAGCCCGGGCGAGCGCTATGGCGAACTGCGCCGTATTGAAAACCGCTATAACGGTAGCGTAAACCACTATTTCCTCTGTGACCGCGGTCGTTTTGGTTATGGCTACGTTAATCTGAAAGATCGCCCACGCCATCCGATGCAGCGTCGCGGTGATGACTGGATTACGCTGAATGCGGACCAGGCGATGCAGGGTGCTGCCGACGTGCTGCGTCAGGCGAAAAAAGTGATTGGTATTGGTTCACCACGCGCCAGCGTCGAGAGTAACTTTGCGCTGCGCGAACTGGTGGGCGCGGAAAACTTCTCCACCGGTATTCCGGCGGCGGAGCAGTCGCGTCTGGAACTGATGCTGAAAGTCCTGCGTGAAGGTGGCATTCATACTCCGGCACTGCGCGAGATTGAGAGCTACGATGCGGTGCTGGTATTGGGTGAAGATCTGACCCAGACCGGTGCACGCGTGGCGTTATCAGTACGCCAGGCGGTTAAAGGTAAATCACGCGAAATGGCAGCGGCACAAAAAGTGGCTGACTGGCAGATTGCGGCGATCCTGAATATTGGCCAGAACGCTAAACATCCGTTGTTTATCACCAACGTCGATACCACCCGTATGGATGATATCGCCGCGTGGAGCTACCGCGCGCCAGTTGAAGATCAGGCGCGTCTGGGCTTTGCCATTGCTCATGCGCTGGATAACAGTGCGCCAGCGGTGGACGGTATCGAGCGCAGCCTGGCAGGTAAAATCGACGTGATCGTGCAGGCGTTAGCCGGCGCGAGAAAACCGCTGATCATCTCCGGCACCCATTCCGGTAGCCAACAGATGATTGAAGCGGCGGCGAACGTGGCTAAAGCGCTGAAAGGGCGTGGTGCTGATGTGGGCATTACCCTACTGGCTTCCGCTACCAACAGCGTTGGCCTCGGCATGATCGGCGGCAACACGCTGGATAGTGCGCTGGAGCAACTGACCAGCGGTAGCGCAGATGCGGTAGTGATCCTTGAAAACGATCTTTATCGCCAGGCACCGGCCGCGCAGGTTGACGCTGCATTAAGCAACACGCCAAACGTGATCGTTATCGATCATCAGCGCACGGCCACCATGGATAAAGCCGGGCTGATTCTTTCCGCTGCCAGCTTTGCTGAAAGTGATGGCACAGTCGTCAACCAGGAAGGCCGTGCTCAGCGCTTCTTCCAGGTTTATGATCCGGCTTACTATGACACCACGGTAGAGATGCTGGAAAGCTGGCGCTGGCTGCACTCGTTGCACAGCACCGTTGAGAGCCGCCATGTTGACTGGACGCAGCTTGATGATGTGATCGATGCGGCGGTTCAGGCATTGCCACAGCTGGCAGCGATCAAGGATGCGGCACCGGATGCCAGCTTCCGTATTCGCGGTCAGAAACTGGCGCGTTCTCCGCACCGTTACAGCGGTCGTACCGCCATGCGCGCCAATATCAGCGTGCATGAGCCACGACAGCCGCAAGATAAAGACACCATGTTCGCCTTCTCAATGGAGGGTAACAACAGCCCACTGGCCGATCGTCAGCAGATCCCGTTTGCCTGGGCGCCAGGCTGGAACTCACCGCAGGCGTGGAATAAGTTCCAGGCTGAAGTGGGAGGCAAACTGCGTCATGGCGATCCTGGTGTGCGACTGTTTGAGGCCAGCGAAGGTCAGCTTCAGTGGTTTGACAGCGTGCCTGCTGCCTTTGCCGGTAATGAAAATCAGTGGCGCGTCGCGCCTTACTACCACCTGTTCGGTAGTGAAGAGATGACCCAGCGCGCCCCGGTGATTCAGACGCGTATGCCGCAGCCGTATGTAATGGTTAATCCAGCTGATGCCGCCCGTCTGGGCGTTAACGACGGTACAGCCGTTGAGTTCAGCTGTGCAGGTCAGACGCTGCGTCTGCCGGTGCGTTTCTCCGACGCGTTACAAGCAGGGCAGGTAGGTTTACCGATCGGTATGCCGGGTATTCCGCCATACCTTTCCGGCGCCAATATTGACGATCTGCGGGAGGCTGCGCAATGAGCTGGCTCACTCCGGAATTAATTGACGTGCTGATCGCCGTCGGCAAAGCGCTGGTGATCTTATTAGTCGTGGTGGGCTGTGGTGCCTTTATGAGCTTCGGTGAACGTCGCTTGCTGGGCCTGTTCCAGAACCGTTACGGACCGAACCGTGTTGGCTGGGGCGGCTCGCTGCAGCTGGTCGCGGACATGATCAAAATGTTCTTTAAAGAGGACTGGATCCCACCGTTTACCGACCGCGTGATTTTTACCCTGGCACCGATGATTGCCTTTACCTCGCTGCTGCTGGCAATGGCGATCGTACCGGTAACGTCAACCTGGATGGGCGCTGACCTGAATATCGGTCTGCTGTTCTTCCTGATGATGGCGGGCCTTGCGGTATATGCGGTGCTGTTTGCTGGCTGGGCGAGTAATAACAAATACTCGCTGCTGGGCGCCATGCGTGCTTCTGCCCAGACCCTGAGCTATGAAGTGTTTCTCGGCCTGTCGTTGATGGGCGTGGTTGCACAGGCTGGCTCGTTCAATATGGTCGAGATTGTTAACAGCCAGACGCACTTGTGGAACGTAATTCCGCAGTTCCTCGGCTTTATCACCTTCTGTATTGCGGGTGTTGCGGTGTGTCACCGTCATCCATTTGACCAGCCGGAAGCCGAGCAGGAACTGGCCGATGGTTACCACATTGAATATGCCGGGATGAAATTTGGTCTGTTCTTTGTCGGTGAATATATCGGTATCGTTACCGTTTCTTCACTGATCGTCACGCTGTTTTTCGGCGGCTGGCACGGTCCATGGTTGCCACCGATTTTCTGGTTTGCCATCAAGACGGCATTTTTCATGATGATGTTCATTCTGATTCGTGCTGCGTTGCCGCGTCCGCGCTATGACCAGGTGATGTCTTTCGGCTGGAAAGTTTGTCTGCCGTTGACGTTGTTGAACCTGCTGGCGACTGCCGCAGTGATTTTGTACACGGCGCAGTAAGAGGTTAAGAACATGACATTAAAAGATATTGTCGTTGGTTTCGGTACTACGGTTCGTAGTATCTGGCTGATTGGGATGAATGCTTTCGCCAAGCGCGAAACCATGATGTACCCGGAAGAGCCGGTTTACCTGCCACCGCGTTATCGTGGCCGCATCGTGCTGACGCGCGATCCGGACGGCGAAGAGCGCTGCGTTGCCTGTAACCTGTGTGCGGTAGCTTGTCCTGTCGGCTGTATTTCACTGCAAAAAGCCGAGCATCAGGATGGCCGCTGGTATCCGGAGTTCTTCCGCATCAACTTCTCGCGCTGCATTTTCTGTGGTCTGTGTGAAGAAGCCTGCCCGACCACCGCGATCCAGTTGACGCCGGATTTCGAACTGGGTGAGTTTAAGCGTCAGGATCTGGTGTACGAAAAAGAAGACCTGTTGATTTCAGGACCGGGTAAATACCCTGAGTACAACTTCTATCGTATGGCGGGTATGGCGATCGAGGGTAAAGACAAGGGCGACGCCGAAAACGAAGCCAAACCTATCGACGTCAAAGGCTTGTTACCTTAAGGAGCCAGACATGGAATTTGCATTTTATATTTGCGGACTGATAGCGGTACTGACGACTCTGCGCGTTATTACCCATACCAATCCGGTGCATGCGTTGCTGTATCTGATCATCTCGCTGTTGGCGATTGCTGGCGTGTTCTTCTCCATGGGTGCCTATTTTGCCGGTGCGCTGGAAATCATCGTTTACGCCGGTGCCATTATGGTGCTGTTCGTCTTCGTAGTGATGATGCTGAACCTCGGCAAAGCGGTGCAGGAGCAAGAGCGCCAGTGGTTGCAGCCGTCATTATGGATTGGTCCCGGTCTGGTGGCGCTGGTGCTGCTGGCGGTACTGATTTACGCGATTACCACGGTTAACGATCAGGGCATTGACGGCACAATTATCGACGCGAAAGCGGTCGGGATTAGCCTGTTTGGTCCTTACGTTCTGGCGGTTGAGCTGGCTTCAATGCTGTTGTTGGCGGGTCTGGTGGTGGCATTCCACATCGGACGTGAAGATCGTCAGGGCGAGGTGCTAAGCAACCGCCCTGGTGATGCAGCGAAAAGTAAAAAGGAGGAACACGCATGATCCCTCTGCAACATGGACTTATCCTGGCGGCGATTCTGTTCGTTCTCGGACTGACCGGGCTGGTGATGCGTCGCAATCTGTTGTTTATGTTAATTGGCCTCGAAATCATGATTAACGCTGCGGCACTGGCGTTCGTGGTGGCGGGAAGCTATTGGGGACAAGCCGACGGTCAGGTGATGTATATTCTGGCTATCAGCCTTGCGGCCGCCGAAGCCAGTATTGGCCTTGCGCTGCTGCTGCAGCTCTACCGTCGTCGTCAGACTCTCAACATTGACACAGTGAGCGAGATGCGCGGATGAACCTTCTCTATTTAACTATTCTGTTTCCGCTGATCGGCTTTTTGCTGCTGGCGTTCTCGCGAGGCCGCTGGTCTGAAAACGTCTCCGCGACCATTGGTATGGGGTCGGTGGGCTTGTCAGCGCTGGTGACTCTGTATGCCGGTATCGACTTCTTCAATCAGGGCCAGCAGGTTTTCAACCAGCCACTCTGGACCTGGATGGATGTCGGCGACTTTAATATTGGTGTCAACCTGACGCTGGACGGCCTGTCGCTGACCATGCTGTCTGTGGTCACCGGTGTCGGTTTCTTCATTCATATGTTCGCCTCCTGGTATATGCGGGGAGAAGAGGGCTATTCGCGCTTCTTCGCGTATACCAACCTGTTTATCGCCAGCATGGTGGTTCTGGTTCTGGCCGACAACCTGATGCTGATGTATCTCGGTTGGGAAGGCGTTGGTCTCTGCTCTTATCTGCTGATCGGTTTCTACTACACCAATCCGGACAACGGCGCGGCGGCGATGAAAGCCTTCATCATTACCCGTGTGGGTGACGTGTTCCTGGCGTTTGCGTTGTTTATTCTCTACAACGAGCTGGGTACGCTGAACTTCCGCGAGATGGTTGAGCTGGCACCGGCGCACTTTGCCGCAGACAACCACATGTTGCAGTGGGCGACGTTGATGCTGTTAGGTGGCGCAGTAGGTAAATCTGCCCAGCTGCCGTTGCAGACCTGGCTGGCCGATGCGATGGCAGGCCCGACGCCGGTTTCCGCACTGATTCACGCGGCAACCATGGTGACGGCGGGTGTCTATCTGATCGCCCGTACTCACGGCCTGTTCCTGCTGACGCCGGAAGTGCTGCATCTGGTGGGGATTATCGGTGCGATTACACTGGTGCTGGCGGGCTTTGCCGCACTGGTACAGACCGATATCAAACGCGTGCTGGCATACTCAACCATGAGTCAGATTGGCTATATGTTCCTTGCTCTGGGTGTACAAGCCTGGGACGCGGCCATTTTCCATCTGATGACCCATGCCTTCTTTAAAGCGTTGCTGTTCCTCTCTTCCGGTTCGGTGATTCTGGCATGTCATCACGAGCAGAACATTTTCAAAATGGGTGGCCTGCGTAAAAGCATTCCGCTGGTGTATGTCTGCTTCCTGGTGGGCGGTGCGGCGCTGTCAGCACTGCCGCTGATTACCGCAGGCTTCTTCAGTAAGGACGAGATTCTTGCCGGTGCGCTGGCGAATGGCCATATTAATCTGATGGTGGCGGGCCTGGTGGGGGCATTTATGACCTCGCTGTATACCTTCCGTATGATCTTTATCGCCTTCCACGGTGAAGAGAAGATTCACGCGCATGCGGGTAAAGGCATCACTCACCATCTGCCGCTGATTGTTCTGCTGATTCTCTCAACCTTTATCGGCGCGATGATTGTTCCACCGTTGCAGGGCGTACTGCCGAATACCACCGAACTGGCGCATGGCACCGTATTGACGCTGGAAATCGCCTCCGGCGTAGTGGCAATTGTCGGTATTCTGCTGGCTGCCGCTCTGTGGCTGGGCAAACGCACGCTGGTGACCAGTATCGCTAATAGTGCCATTGGCCGCTTCTTCAGCACCTGGTGGTTCGCCGCGTGGGGCTTTGACTGGCTGTACGACAAAGTGTTTGTTAAACCGTATCTCGGTATTGCCTGGCTGCTGCAACGCGATCCGTTAAATGGTCTGATGAATATTCCGGCTATCCTGTCGCGTTTCGCGAACAAAGGGCTGGTGGTCAGCGAGAACGGTTATCTGCGCTGGTATATCGCCTCAATGAGTATCGGTGCCGTCGTGGTACTGGCACTAATGCTGGTGGTTTAAGGTTAGTGAGCGGGATGGAGCGGAATTGTCCATCCCAACAAGAAGAATATTGAAAATATACCCCGTATAAATGGGCGTTATCGGCGCAGTCAGTTTGTTCGCCGCCAGCGCGGAGCAACCGCAGCGTACTAAAGTACGTGAGGATTGCGAGCACTGCCGGCGAACAAAATGGCAAGCAAGATAGCCCAGACGGGGCCAAGAAAGGGAAAGACTCGCCATGTTATTGCCTTGGCTTATATTTATACCCTTCGTCGGTGGCTTGCTGTGCTGGCAGTGCGAACGCTTTGGCGTCAGAGCGCCGCGCTGGATCGCACTGATCACTATGGGGTTGACGCTGGTGCTGTCGCTGCATCTCTGGATGCAGGGTAACTATGCGCTGACTCAGGCAGCAGGTTTGCCACAGTGGCAATCTGAATTCTCCGCATCATGGATTCCGCGTTTCGGCATCAATTTCCACCTGGCTCTCGACGGACTGTCGCTGCTGATGGTGGTACTGACCGGGCTGCTGGGGTTAATGGCGGTACTCTGCTCCTGGAAGGAAATTGAGAAAAATCAGGGCTTTTTCTACCTCAACCTGATGTGGATTTTGGGCGGCGTGATCGGCGTGTTCCTCGCCATCGACCTGTTCCTGTTCTTCTTCTTCTGGGAAATGATGCTGGTGCCGATGTACTTCCTCATCGCACTCTGGGGTCATAAAGCGTCCGACGGTAAAACCCGTATCAGCGCAGCCACCAAGTTCTTTATCTACACCCAGTCCAGTGGTCTGGTGATGCTGATTGCGATTCTGGGTCTGGTATTCGTTCATTACAATGCGACCGGAGTCTGGACGTTCAACTATGAACTGCTGCTGAACACGCCAATGTCGCACGGTGTTGAATATCTGCTGATGCTCGGCTTCTTTATCGCTTTCGCGGTGAAAATGCCGGTGGTGCCGTTACACGGCTGGTTACCGGATGCGCACAGCCAGGCACCAACGGCTGGCTCCGTTGACCTCGCAGGCATCCTGCTGAAGACCGCTGCTTACGGTTTGTTGCGCTTCAGCCTGCCGCTGTTCCCGAATGCCTCAGCTGAATTTGCGCCGATTGCCATGTGGCTGGGTATCATTGGTATCTTCTACGGCGCGTGGATGGCATTCTCCCAGACCGATATCAAACGTCTGATTGCTTACACCTCAGTATCCCATATGGGCTTTGTACTGATTGCCATCTATACCGGCAGCCAGCTGGCTTACCAGGGCGCGGTGATTCAGATGATTGCTCACGGTCTCTCAGCGGCGGCACTGTTTATCCTGTGCGGTCAGCTGTATGAGCGTCTGCATACGCGTGATATGCGTCAGATGGGCGGTCTGTGGTCGCGCATCAAATGGTTGCCGGGTCTGTCTTTGTTCTTCGCCGTGGCTAACCTCGGTATGCCGGGCACCGGTAACTTCGTCGGTGAATTTATGATTCTGGTCGGCAGCTTCCAGGTTGCGCCAGTGATTATCGTCATTGCCACTTTCGGTCTGGTGTTTGCTTCGGTCTACTCATTAATCATGATGCAACGGGCTTATTATGGTCCGGCAAAATCTGACAAGCCGCTGAAAGGCATGTCGCCGCGCGAATTCCTGATGATTATGGTGCTGGTGGTTCTGCTGGTACTGCTGGGGGTTTATCCACAGCCGATTCTGGACACCTCACATGCTGCGATGAGCAATATTCAGCAGTGGTTTACCGCTTCAATTTCAACTACAAGGCCGTAATTCGCCATGACAATAACTCCTCAACATTTGATCGCGCTGCTACCGCTGTTGATCGTCGGATTGACGGTGGTGGTTGTGATGCTGTCCATTGCGTGGCGACGCAACCACTTCGTCAACGCGACCCTGACGGTGATCGGTCTTAACCTCGCACTGCTGTCACTGTTCTTTGTTGGCCAGGCTGGCCCAATGGATGTCACGCCGTTACTGCGCGTCGACGGTTACGCCATGTTCTATACCGGGCTGGTAATACTGGCGAGTCTCGCAACCTGTACCTTCGCGTATCCGTGGCTTGAGGGCTACACCGATAACCGTGAAGAGTTCTACCTGCTGGTGCTGATTGCGGCACTTGGTGGAGTGGTTCTGGCGGGTGCGAATCATCTGGCTGCGCTGTTTATCGGTATTGAACTGCTGTCGCTGCCGCTGTTTGGCCTGATTGGTTACGCTTTCCGTCAGAAACGTTCGCTGGAAGCCGCCATTAAGTACATGATTCTCTCTGCTGCGGCATCATCGTTCCTGCTGTTCGGTATGGCACTGGTGTACGCTGATTCAGGCAGCCTGAGCTTTATGGCGCTGGGCAAAACCCTAAGCGATGAGATGCTGCATCAGCCGCTGTTGCTGGCGGGTCTGGGCCTGATGATTGTTGGCCTCGGCTTTAAACTGTCGCTGGTTCCGTTCCACCTGTGGACGCCAGACGTCTATCAGGGGGCACCGGCACCGGTCTCCACCTTCCTGGCAACCGCCAGCAAGATCGCCATTTTTGGTGTGGTGATGCGTCTGTTTATGTATGCGCCGGTAACCGACAGCGAAGCGGTCAGAACGGTACTCGGCGTGATTGCCTTTGCCTCGATTCTGTTTGGCAACCTGATGGCTATCTCGCAGAGCAACATCAAGCGTATGCTCGGTTACTCTTCAATCGCTCACCTCGGCTATCTGCTGGTGGCGCTGATTGCGGTGCAGACTCATCAGCTGTCGCTGGAAACCGTTGGCGTCTATCTGGCCGGTTACCTGTTCAGCAGCCTCGGTGCATTCGGCGTAGTCAGCCTGATGTCCAGCCCGTATCGTGGTCCGGATGCTGATTCACTTTACTCGTATCGTGGTCTGTTCTGGCATCGCCCGATTCTGTCAGCGGTTATGACGGTGATGATGCTGTCACTGGCGGGTATCCCGATGACGCTCGGCTTTATCGGTAAGTTTTACGTGATTGCGGTCGGCGTGAATGCACACCTGTGGTGGCTGACGGCGGCGGTGGTGCTGGGTAGTGCAATTGGTCTGTACTATTATCTGCGCGTCACCGTCAGCTTATACCTCAGCCCACCAGAGTCGCTACAGCGTGATACGCCGGCTAACTGGGCGTTTACCGCCGGTGGCGTGGTAGTGCTGATTTCAGCAATTCTGGTACTGCTGTTAGGTATTTACCCGCAGCCGCTGATCAACCTGGTACAGATGGCACAGCCGCTAATGTAACCGGTATTGATTGTTGCGATATAAAGAAATCAGGCCTGTCGGGCCTGATTTTTTTTTAATATTGTATTTTCCGCACATTATTAATGTTTATTCTTTGTGCTATTTCGGCCTTCTTGCTAATTTGGCATCATCCTCTTCCTCGCTGGAGAAGCCCCTTGATAAGATTAATTTTCTTACTGGTGGGTGCTCGTCAGTTAAAATCCCGCTGGTTATTCCTCGCCTTCATTGGGGCATGCTGGATCGCGCTCGGCGTGGCGATCTTTTACGACATCGCCAGTGACGGCCGCCTGTCGGTGCCGCTGGATACCTTAGCGCTGTTACTGGTTATTGAAGGTTTGGTTGAAATCGCCGCGGCGATGATTATTGGTATCCGCATATACTGGCCTGGTATCTGGAAAGGGTTGGGCTTTCTGGTTATCGCGTTATTGGTGTTTGATTTACCCTGGGATAACAATATTCTCGCCTCAGTGCTGTTTGGTACGGCATTTCTCGGCGACGGCTTATTCCGCATCGCTTCGTCGTTGGTGCTGCGTACGGTGAAATGGCGGCGGGAGTTTTCCTTTGGCGTAATAGAAGTTGGCCTCAGTCTGCTGATTTTCAGCAACTGGCCGTTCCATCATCATATTGCCGTACCGCTCTGTTTCTCCTTACTTCTGCTTACTTCCGGCCTGTCATTAATTAAGATGGCGCGTCAGGTATTGCTGTTACCGGAAAGCGCCTCGGTGATGTCGTTACCGTTATTTACCTCACGCGGGCTGCGTCGCTGGAGTGAGCTGGCTTACGAGCATCCGCCATTTCCGCAGCAGTCGCCGACCCTTCCGCTGAAGGTGCTGGTATGGACGCCGGTGGGATCGGCGATAGTTACCGAGCGGCGGCGAGTCATCGATCGCTATATCGCAGCAGTGGATAAAGACGGTGTGATCTCTACCGGACATATATCGCTGATCATCGATAACGAACTCTATATCAGCCACTATCCGTTTGAGGAGATCGATCGCGACAGCGGTAATTTCCGCGCCATGCTGCGGGCGGGTGAGGACAATGATATGCCGGGGCGATTTAACGACGATCTGGCGGCGGAGATTGCTGACTGGTGTCCACCGGACCAGCAGGTGCCGTTTAACCACTATAACGCCGAGGCATTGCATAATTACTGGCAGGTTTTTTCCACAGATACCACCTATAACCTGACCTCACGCAACTGCTCGTCAACGGTGGTGCAGGCGCTGGACGTGGCTATCGAGGGTTCGATGGGCCACTATCGTTTTCCGGCGATACATCTGTTGTTAGATCCTAATTTCTGGCTGCTGGGGCTGGTGCGCGGCCGGGCCGAACAGATGACCTGGACGCCGGGCCTGGCGCTTGACTATGTACGCCTGCTGAAGCTGGTGGTTGAGCCGACCCGCAGCCGCGCGTGGCACAAACGCGTGCACGAAGCTTTTCTGATACGGCGCGCGGTAATTAAACAGGAAATCCGCCTGAAAAAAGGAACGATCGCCGCGCAAAGTAAAGGTGCGCCGGAGGAAAAATGAAGTCTGAACTGCGGGCTAAATTTTCTGTCATTTCGGCGGTCACGATTTTTGGTCTGACCTACGGTCTGAGTGCGCCACTGATCGCCATCACGCTGGCCAATCATGGCTATAGCGAAGCCTTTATCGGTATCAATGCCGCAATGCATGCGCTTGGGGTATTACTGATTGCCCCCAAACTGCCGTGGTTATGCCGCACTTTCTCAACGCGTCAGCTAATGTCTACCGCAATACTGGCTGCTGCGGCTTTACTGATGATGTTTCCATGGTTGCCGATCGCCAGCTGGTTTGTGCTGCGGTTGCTGTTGGGAATGGCAACCGAAGTCATTCTGGTGGTCACCGAAACCTGGCTAAATCAGGTGACGGTGGAGCAGCATCGGGCGAAGAATTTAGCCATTTATACCGCCATGCTGTCGCTTGGCTTTGCCCTCGGCCCAATGATTCTTAGCCTGATGGGGAGCGGTTCCAATGCCTTTATGCTGGGTGGCGTCATCGCGCTGGCTGCCGCACTGGCGATGATACTGTCGAAGACCGGCTTTATTTCCTCTGATCATGAGGTGAAGCGCTCCCTGGCGGCCTGGCTGAAGTTGATTCCGCTGGCGCTGGCGGCGACGGTATTGAATGCGGCGCTGGAGTGTGCCGGGATGAACTTACTGCCGCTGTATGCCATCAACCTCGGCTGGAGTGAGTCCGAGGCCACTTCACTGATCGCTATTCTGCTGGTTGGCGCCATCGTGCTACAGCTGCCGGTCGGCTGGCTGGCAGATCGCTTTGATCGTCAGCGTTTGATCGTGATACTTGCCGCACTTTCTACCCTCGGCGCGCTGGTCTGGCCGCTGGCGTTACAACATATCTGGCTGGCGCGCGCACTGCTGTTTGTCTGGGGCGGAGTGTTCGTTGGCATCTATACCGTAATTATTACGCTTATTGGTCAGCGTTTTCGCGGTGCGGAACTGGCAGGAGCTTATGCTATTCTTTCGGTCGGCTGGGGCGTGGGGGCGTTAATCGGCCCGATGTTGGGTGGCATTTCAATGTCAATGACCCTGCATGGTTTACCGTTGATGACCGCGCTGCTGTGCGGCATATTTACTCTGTTCGCGCTGCGTACCCGGCAGGAAGTGTGTTAACAGAAAAAAGCAGGAGAGGGAGTATGGATCTTATCTGGCAGGACTTACACCACAGCGAGCTGAGCGTTGCACAGCTCTACGCTATTCTGGCGCTGCGCAGCAGGGTGTTCGTGGTTGAACAACATTGCGCTTATCAGGATATTGACGGTGCCGATCTGGCGCAGGATAACCGTCATATTATCGGCTGGCTGGATGATAAGATCGTGGCATATGCGCGTGTTCTGACGCCGCAACAATCAGATCAACCGGTAAGCATTGGCCGGGTGATCATCGCTCCTGAGGCACGAGGCTTAAGCCTTGGATATCGATTAATGGAGCAGGCAATTGCCAGCTGCGAGCAACACTGGCCGGGACAATCGATCTTTCTCTCTGCGCAGGCGCATTTGCAGGAGTTTTATGGTCGGTTAGGATTTAAGCCGGTTGGCGAGATTTATCTTGAGGATGATATTCCGCATATTGGGATGCAGAACTAGTTAAATCGGGCGGCGCAAACGCCGCCCGTTAAAACATGCTGATTAATTAGTCAGCATGCATCTGCCGATCGTCAATATACTTACGTTTATCCGGCGGTGGCGGGAAGTACTGATACAGCCACGTCTCGCTCAGCGTTTCTCCCTGCGAACGCAGGAACATCCGCATCTCAACCGGTTTGGTATCGTCGCTGTTCGGATACCAGTCAAACAAGATGCGATAACCGTTTAGCGGTTCAACGAACAGAATCTCCACTTGCTTAAGGGTGCCTGAAGAGACGTCGATCACCGGCTCAATGCCTTTCGCTGCCGCGGCTTTCAGATCGCCACCGACAAAATCTACCGCAATGCGGCGTGCCCAGACATCCGGATAATGTTCACCAGGTGCCCAGCCTTCCGGGAAGCCACCCATACCGGTTCGGGTCGCATCGACGCGCGCTAAATCACTGCGCACCGGCGGTAAGCCGCTCCAGTAAAGCTTATAGTGGAAGCTGTGTTCACTACCCGCCTTGATCGGCTCTTCCGGCTGCCAGAAGCAAACAATATTATCCAGCGTTTCACCGGTCGTAGGGATCTCCATCAGATTGATGGCACCTTTACCCCATTTGCCGATCGGTTCAACCCACAGGCTCGGGCGCTTGTCATACCAGCCAATCACATCCTGGTAGTCCTTGAAATCATGGTTCAGCTGCAACAGGCCAAACCCGCGCGGATTATTGTCCTGGTAAGCATTAAACTGTAATTTCTGCGGATTATTCAGCGGACGGCTGATCCACTCACCACTGCCGGTCCACATTGCCAGGCGGTCGGAGTCGTGAATCTGCGGATGAATGGTGTCGCACATGCGGCGTTCGTTGGTGCCACAGCTGAACATACTGGTCATCGGTGCAACACCGAGCTGCTTGATGTCCTTACGCGCGAAGATATGATTTTCAATCTCCATCACCACGCGTTTCGCTTCGCAGTCGATAATAAACTTATAGGCTCCGGTGACGCTTGGACCGTCCAGCAGTGCGTAGACAGTGAATGTCGTGTCTTCAGCTTTCGGCGTTTCGAACCAGAAAGCAGTAAAATCCGGAAATTCTTCCTGACCACTGCCGAAGGTGTTTACCGCAATACCCCGAGCCGATAGGCCGTATTGATAAGTTTCATCCACCGCGCGGAAATAACTGGCACCAAGGAAGGAGACAATATCGCGCTTCGCCAGTTCCGGCTTTTTAAATGCGCGGAAACCGGCAAATCCAAGATCGGTCTTGCCTTCCAGCTGCTGAGTATCAACTTTGGCGTTATTGTAGTTGAACAGTTCCGGACGGAAGTGAACTTCACGCGCTTCGCGACTCTGTTCATCAACGGCAAACATGCGGATGCGTCGCTTAAAGCCCATGCCAACGTGGAAGAACTGCACATCCAGTTCGCGGTCAGCGATATCATTCCAGAGCGAATGACTGGCATCGTATTGGATTTCGTTATAGGCCTGCGGTGTCAGGGTTGCCAGCGTTTCCGGCAGCGGGCCTGGAGCGCCGCCCCACGGCTGTTTAGCCATGCCTGCGGCCATTTTTTTCAGAACGTCAAAATCAAATCGCATCGCGGTGCCGTCAGCAATATCGGCATCTGCCCAGGCGGACTGCGCAAATAGCGTGGATAAGCCAGACATACCGCTTACGGTAGCGAATGCCATTGACGCTTTCATAAACATTCTTCGATTCATGCCAGAAGTATTTTCCTTTGCTGAACGGAGTTTGTAGTGACTGTCGTGCTTGTGCACCCATTTGCATCTCCTGGCGTGGCCAGGGTTACAGGGGGATACGACAGCTTGCTGATACAAAAATTCAAACCTCAGGAAATTTATCAGATTAATCGAATAAACCCACGGTTTTCCGCTACGCCAGCGGCAGATTTAACGCATTTTACGTTCGGTGATTTTTTAGCCGCAACCCGCTGTCAGCGCCTGATGGCGTGATAACAGCGCAAATGAACAAATAACCAGCGTTTAAATCATTAATCTGTCAATTCTCAGGTTATTCCTGGAGGCTATAGCGCGCAGGACGCTGAAAACTGTCTATAGTTAACAGACATGCATGTTATTCGTACACGGAGGAATAAAATGGCTATACCTGATGAAACGCATGAGACCCGACTGGATGACGATCTGACACTGCTGACAGAAACGCTGGAAGAAGTGCTGAAGTCCTCGGGCGACCCTGCCGATCAGAAATACATTGAGCTCAAGGCGAAAGCTGAGCAGGCACTGCATGATGTAAAATCACGCGTCAGTGAGGCATCCGATACCTACTACATCCGCGCCAAACAGGCGGTTTACCGTGCTGATGACTATGTGCACGAAAAACCCTGGCATGGTATTGGCGTCGGTGCCACTGCTGGCCTGGTGATCGGCTTATTGCTGGCTCGCCGCTAACTCTGTCCTGCCAATAAAATTTGTGGGTCGGAAATCCGACCCCAATTCCTGATTACTCTCCTCGCATTATTCTTTGATTATTATTTTCTGGCTTATCATTTTTTCTGAATAGCGCCATCATTTAGAGTTAATATTGCCAAATATCACGATTTAAAAAATGAGACGATAAGCTTTTTTTATAAATAAATATTTAATTTTTAACTATTATGGCTGCCAGTTTAACCAGTCTGACAAAAATCTATTAATTCCCGTAATTGTTAATTATTGAATAATATCCCAAATGGGTAATATAAGGAATGCGCTGATGTTGGACGAAATAAGCGGTCTCTGGCAGAGCTTTATTAACGCAGGCATTCGGGATACTCCGACAGATAAATTACCCTTTATCGCGATTATGAACACCTCGGCCGCTATACCCGCAAAGAATTTTACTCCAATTGAAACAAAGTCGATTAAAGGGAGAAAAATAAGGCGACATCATTTGGCGCTGAAAGCGGTCAAAGTGGCGTCTGAAAATGAGAGAGTTGCACCGCGAATGGGCCTTCTGCCAGCCGAAGCGACATTCAGGCCAATAGCTTCTGATGGCAAGCTGGTCTCTGCCGGCAAAAAGCAGACCATTCAACGGCTGGCATATTTTTTTCAGGGGCAGGAAAAAATTTACGCGGGTATGGCTCCGCAGAGCAGAGAGCTTGGCAACGTTTTTCCCGCGCAAACGCTGGCGCCCTGGCATAACATTGTCCCGGTTATTAACAGCGATCAGGCTGATGGGGCACGGCAGAAGCGAGAATTGTCAGAGCCGTTTCTTCCCCGGAATACCACCGGGGAGCCTGCATTGCCGAACGCTTTGGCAGAAGATATTGTTCACCTGCCGGGCGATAGCGAGGCCAGCTTTTGCCAGCAAGCGGCGGCGTTTTTCAATCAAATGGATCTGATGCTGGACCGTGAACAGCAGCAGCAACTGGTTGCTTCGCTGGGCGACTCATGGATGGTTTTCAGCAGCCCGTCTGACGGCGCACAGCGTTATAAGCGGGCGCATGAGGATGTCATGCGCTGGCGTATTAAACAGCATCAGATGACGATAAAAAATAAATCAATGAATAATGCCAGTATCGGCGCGAAAATAACCCGCTGGTCAGATGAAATTACCGAGCAGGGGCGAACGCTATTTATTAAGGGCACCAGCAGCTATAACCCGGGGCATTTTTTACTGAGTGGCGGCGCGGCGGTGCTGGGTTTTTTTTCCCGAAAGGTTGGGGAAACGGTTACCGGAGAAATTTTTGAGCGGCAGCCTGGCCAGAGCAGAGCGGAATTTGTGCTTGAATGGGGCATGGCTGTTTCAATGATGCCGGAAGCCCAGGCGAATAAAGCCTTTAACCCACCAAGGGTGAAACCTTCCAGCCGGTTAGTTAATTCGCTGGCGGCGGTGAAAAATCCTATCACTGAACTTCCAGGAACGGTCGTTAACCACGCGCAAACCGGGCTAACGGTTCACACTATTATGGAAAAGAACATCGCCGGTCAACAATGGCGACTTTATCCTGATGATGTCAACCGGGGTATGGCAGAGAGAGTCGGATCGAACCCGGTGGTTAAATATCCGGCAACGCGTAATTCACAAAATAACGCCTGGCAAATAAAAGACATTGAAGGTGAGCATGTTTTTACCTACAGCAAACAATCTGAATTTTATTTGAAAGTTGAAGACAGCTATCATCCGCTCACCCACAATGCTGCTGACGCGACCTGGGTTATGTCCAGCGGAAAGAAAATTTACTTTAATCAGCTTAACTCTGAATGGAGAGAGTTTTATCCGGCCAATACCCATCTTAATGGCAGAGTGTTATCTGCAATACCGCAAGCATTAATTAATAGCTTACCCGGCGAAAGAAGAGTGCTGTCTCCGGTAGCGGGATGGGAGCGTCAGGTATGGGCAACACAGCCGGGAGAGCACTATCTGGGGATTAAGTCACGTGGTCGTCATAACCCGAATAACGTCGAAATTGGCTATGTACGCGGCAATCTTGAAGGCGATTTTTTTACGCTTGGCAGCGTGGGGCAGCAGTCAATAAGCCGGCAGACGGTGTTGAAGTGGCAGCCAATGACCGGTAACTGGGATGTCGTGCATTCACCGTTTAGTTTATTGCAAAAAGCGGAAGCAAAAATTGATCGGAGCTGGTTGCAGCAGAATGTGGCAGCGCCAGGATGGCTTAATGTGGCAGATAATATTCCCGGGCTGTACTGGAATGGTAAAAGCCATTTTCTACGCTGGAACACGGCAGCAGATGGAACCGTGCAGTATCTGCCCGTCAGGCCAGGTAAAAAACCTGGAGAATATTTCCCCGAGCAGCCTGTGGCCGACGATATGCTATTTCGTTATAGCCCTCAGGTGGGCGAATGGCAATTTCAGCAGTTAAAGAACCCGGTATTCTATGCATTGCCAGCGGAAGTTAAAGTGCGACCCACCGAGCCATTCTCACTCAGCATGGCGCTGGAAGATTATCATGATATTTACCGGAGCAGCGAAAGCGGTGACCTCTATATTCATACCGGTACAGATCACAAGGGTACGCAGGAGTATATCCGGGTAGAGCAGGATGCAGAACAAAGCGATCTGTTCAGTTTACGGGTACCGAATTCACAAACTCCGGATGGAGCGGATGATCTGTATGTTTACCGCCTGGATGAAAACGAGGAATTTGTGCTGGAAGAGATACGGCCATGCCAGCTACGGGTAAAACGTGCTGGCGATGAATTTTGCGCCGGTCCTTCTGGAATCAATAAGCCGTCGGGCAGTGGTGAAAATCTGCCAGCGGCGAAGAAAAACGAGCTGGAAATTGATTACAGCGGCTGGCTTTACGATCACCCGCGCGTGGAACAAGAAACGGTGCGCGTAGAAGATGAAGAAGTGATGATTAAATACCGGAATATGGTTTATGCCGTGCGCCTGAGCGGAATCGCGCCTAAAACCTTGCCGTTAAATGTTATTGCCACCCACGCTGAAGTATCATTGATCAATCTGAGAGCAGAGCTACGGGAAAACCAGCCGCAAGTTGCAATATGGCTTGCCAGCAATCACCGACACAGATCAGAGCAAGCGCTTAATTATGCCTTACGGCTGTGCAGAATTGCACCGGAAGGGATATCGATTACCGCGATTGCCGATCACACCAAGATGAGAGAGTTCGCGATTATTTCCTGGCTAAAGACGCGCGCATCCGAGGCGGAACCCTGGTTTGAACAATATCCTCAGCAGCAGGGCGAGGGTGATCTCGACTACGCGACACGCCTTTATCATTTGCGTGGAGAAGGAACTACTCTGAGCATGATAGCCAATCGTACTGAGGTGAAAAAAAGCCTGCTTGAAGCACAGGTGAAAAGAGGATCGCCAAAAATACTGCAGTGGCTGAGCACGCATCCACGTAAAGCGCAGGAAACCGACGGTGATTATGCACTGCGTCTGCTGCTGATTGCTGATAATGGCGTTAGTCTGGCGAATATCTCTGCTCATACCAATGTGCGCGAAGTGCCGCTCAGAAAAAGATTTGACAGAGTTAATGCTAAAACCAGGCAATTTCTGCGAAAAAATGTGCGGCATGAAAATGAAACTGATATGGATTATGCCGCGCGTTTGCACCAGCTGAGGCAAGCGGAAGTAGAGAAAGACGAAAAAGCCAACAATAACGATAAACTGGGTAAAGCGAATAAAGTGGAGAATAAATATCTCGCGATTTACGCTGGGGTGCCATTGTTTGATCTCAGGCAAAGAGTTGGTGTGGCAGTGGCAGTTAAGACGGTTACTGCTGAGCAGCATCAATGGTTCGCAAATTATCCGCGTATTCAGGGTGAAACCGGGAAAGAGTACGCCTTGCGCCTGCTTCAGAAGCGTGATGAACCCAATATGGCCGCCGTTACATTTAATCTGAATATCACTAAAATGCTTATTGCAGAGCAGGCTGGGATTGATTCAATGACGTTATCGCGCGCCTTAAAAAAACAGAACGAAATGCGCGAATGGTTTAATGCCAATCTACGTTTACCGCAGGAAGAAATAACTGACGGCGATAGTAGAGATATCCGCGAAGAGAAAAATAAACAATATGGCTTACGCCTGGTAAACTCACGCAATTTGCAACAGGAGAAGGTAGCAGTACTGGATGGCGATATTGCTAATCATATTGGCGTTAGTGCTGAGCAACTGAAAGGATGGTTAAACAGAAAAAGATTCGAATGGTTTAACAGTATGCCGCGAATCCCTGAAGAAATGATCAGCGAGCAGGACAGTAGCATCATTGTTGAACGAAAGAATCAGCTGTATGGTCTGCGAATGATTGAGATTTGGGAAAATAGCCAGCATCCTGATAGGGCGCTGATTACCCTGCGCGACATTGCCGCTGCTGCTAAAGTCACTAAAAGTTCGTTATATGATGCTCTGAACCCTGAGTTTCTTGGAATCAACCCGTTATTGGCACGTCCTTATGATCCGGAAACTGGCTGGGCACCGGAGTATGGCTTGCTGCATCTGAATTTGCAGCAGAATCCTCCACTGCTGACCGATCCGATTAATCCAGCACTTAGCATTACCCAGCAGATTCTCGGTGACGAGCCACTCACCATCACCAATGCTAATTATTTGCTGAATGCTGCACAGATAAAAAAAGTCGATCAGCGTGTAGCGACGCAACAGCGCTGGCTTAGCGAATTAAAGCATATTGTTGAGACTGATGGCAAAGAGCAGAACTCTTATATCAAGGACGGTGTCAAGGTTGATGGCGTTTTGAACGAGTACCTCGAGGTGCTCAATACGCTGGAAGCGGATAATCCGGTTGGATTAAGTGTTATCGCCAGAAAAAAAATCCCGCGTGGTACGCTGCTTGGCATATATACCGGCGTCCGGCATAACAACGATGCGACGTTGCGTACCGAATTTCGCAAGGTGGGTACCCAGCAGGTTCTTAAATATCTCTGGGGAGACATGAATAATGGACAAGGATCAACCAGCAGCTATCAGAATGCCAATATACTCTCTTTGGTCAATACCGGAAAAATGTACGACTTGCAATCACTGGGGGATAATAATCTGGTAGCAGGCTACCTTAACGACAAGGTTGTTTTCTACGTTGCTAAAAATGATATTGAAAAAGGGAATCAGCTGCTGATTTCATACGGTAAGCATTACAATCCTGATTATGGCATTCAGACGACACTCAATAATGATATTATTCGTATCATTGCCCGTAGCAATCAGTGTTACTTCAGCGTTTATGATGTCAATAATAACGTAAGAATTATTGGCCCTGAAGGCCCGCTTGATGCTATTCCTGAGCAAGCCCGGTCTTATTTTCTCAAAGAGACAACGGAAAAGTCAGGCGTTCTTAAATATAATGTCATGAAAGACGGTAAAGTGATCACTGCCCGGCTACGTAATGGTGATGAAAACAACCTTTATCGCGCCATGGCGGTAGCGATGCAGAATGGATTGGGCGAAAAAGCCACCGAAGAGGCCATTCTGAACATGAAGGCGTCAGTGAAAGCAGAGTACCCTAATGAAGAGGGGGCGATGAAGCCAGAACCGGTCTAATCGCTGAAGGCTCAAACCCGTATTGCAACCGCGCGGTGTTCATTGCGTGCGTTAGTGCAGATAAACGGTTTACCTGACTGCCAGATCCCGCTACGGTAATTAACAGCCAGATAACAAGGCATAACGGCGTGCTAATCCGACAGGAGAAAACAGTGATCAGAGTGGAGATGCTCTCAACCGGCGATGAAGTGCTGCACGGGCAAATTGTTGATACGAATGCTGCATGGCTGGCAGATGAACTGTTTCAGCATGGGTTGCCGATGACCAGTCGCTCGACGGTCGGGGACAGTTTGCAGGCGCTGGTTGCCGCGTTAACCGAGCGCAGTCAGATTGCTGATGTGCTGATTGTTAACGGTGGCCTTGGGCCGACCAGTGACGACCTCAGTGCACAAGCGGCTGCGACGGCGCTGGGTGTCGGGCTGGAACTCCATCAGCCATGGCTGGAGAAGATGGAAGCGTTCTTCGCCAGCCGCGGTAAACCAATGGCCGCCAGTAATCGTAAGCAGGCAGAAATCCCGGCCGGCGCTGAGCTGGTCGATAATCCAGTCGGTACTGCCTGTGGCTTTGCGATTAAGCTGAACCGCTGCTGGATTTTCTTCACTCCCGGCGTGCCATCAGAATTTAAAGTGATGGTCGGGCAGCAAATTTTGCCGCGCCTGAAGCAGCATTACACCCTACCCGAACCGCCAATCTGTTTGCGCCTGACCACCTTTGGCCGTGGCGAAAGCGATCTGGCTGGCGAGCTGGAGTCGCTGCCGCTGCCGGAAGGGGTAGTGATGGGCTATCGCTCATCGATGCCAATTATCGAATTAAAGCTGACTGGCCCGGCATCACAGCGCGTGGCGATGGAACAGAGCTGGCAGCAAGTGCGGCTAATGATGGCCGAGTGCACTATTTTTGAAGGCACCGAAGGATTACCGGCTTTGCTGGCGCGTTTACTGCAACAGCGTGGACTGACGCTGAGCGTCAGCGAGCAGTTTTCTGCCGGATTATTGCAGTGGCAGCTGGCATCGGCCGGTGTCGCCTTAGCCGCGGGGAATGTGCTGCCCTCGCAGCCAGAGTCGTTACCGGCGTTAGCCGCGCGCACCGCCGCGCTGGCGCAGAGCAACGGTTCGGCACTGGCGTTATCCGTCGGCGGTTTTGCTGACGAACAGCTTGGCTTTGCGCTGCATACGCCGGATGGAACCTTTGCCCAGCAGGTAAAATTTAATGTAAGCCGTGACGGACTGAAAACACGGCAGGAGGTGGTGGCGATGATGGCGATGAATATGCTGCGCCGCTGGCTGAAGGGCAGTGATGTTACTACCGGGCACGGCTGGATTGATGTGGTGGAGACGATTAAGGTTTAACGATGATTTGAATCATATCCTGGCGAAGACAGGCAGGATGCAAACTCCTGACGCGGGCGGCGATAACGCCGCCGCTACATTTCTATCTCGATATCACCTTTCGCCCGGCAGCAGCAGGGCAAAATTTCACCATCCTGCACAAAGGCTAATGGCCGGGCAGCATAGCAAACTTCGCCTTTCAGCAGGCGCGTGCGGCAGGAGCCGCAATAGCCTTCGCGACACTGGTATTCGACGGACAGATTATGTGATTCCAGCACCGCCAGTAGAGAAGGGTGCTCTTCATCGCATTGAAGCTGCGCACCTGATGTGCGCAGCGTAATAATCGAACCGGCCATAAATTACAGCTGGAAATCGCTAAAGTCGTCGCCGTTGACTTCGGAGTCAATCTGGCCAACGAGGTAGGAGCTGACTTCCACTTCCTGCGGTGCCACCTGGACGTTGTCAGACACCAGCCATGAGTTGATCCATGGAATTGGGTTCGAACGGGTCTTAAACGGCAGATCAAGGCCAACCGCATTCATACGGATATTGGTGATGTATTCAATGTACTGCCAGAGAATATCTTTGTTCAGACCGATCATAGAGCCGTCGCGGAACAGATATTCTGCCCACTCTTTCTCCTGCTCTGCCGCCAGAACAAACAGATCGTAACACTGCTGGCGACATTCACGGGCAATCTCCGCCATCTCCGGATCGTCTTCACCGCTGCGCATCAGGTTCAGCATATGCTGAGTACCGGTCAGGTGCAGCGCTTCGTCACGAGCGATCAGACGAATGATCTTGGCATTGCCTTCCATCAGTTCGCGCTCGGCGAAGGCGAAGGAGCAGGCAAAGCTGACGTAAAAGCGAATCGCTTCCAGCGCATTAACGCTCATCAGGCAGATATACAGCTGCTTTTTCAGTTCGCGCAGGCTGACGGTGATGGTTTTACCGTTGACCTGATGTGAACCTTCACCCAGCAGATGCCAGTAGCTGGTCATCTCAATCAAATCATCGTAGTAACCAGAGATATCTTTAGCACGCGACAGGATCTGCTCATTGGTGACGATATCATCAAACACAATCGCCGGGTCGTTAACGATATTACGAATGATATGCGTGTAAGAGCGCGAGTGAATTGTCTCAGAGAACGCCCAGGTTTCCACCCAGGTTTCCAGCTCTGGAATCGAGATCAGCGGTAACAGCGCGACGTTCGGGCTGCGGCCCTGAATTGAATCCAGCAGCGTCTGGTACTTCAGGTTGCTGATAAAGATATGCTTTTCATGATCCGGCAGGCCCTGATAGTCAATACGGTCACGAGACACGTCGACTTCTTCCGGACGCCAGAAGAAAGAGAGCTGCTTTTCAATCAGCTTTTCAAAGATGTCATATTTCTGTTGATCATAACGCGCAACATTAACCGGCTGACCAAAGAACATTGGTTCGTCCAGCTGATTATTTTTGTTCTGTGAAAACGTGGTGTAAGCCATGATGGTAATCCAGTCATTAAGGGTAGTGGCCGGGCTGTGCCGACCACTACTGAAGTGTCATCCGGGGAGGATTAAATCTTACAGGCGCCGCTTTCGCAGCCATCATCCTGAATGGACGGTGCCAGATCGTCCTGCGCATCTTCCGCGCCATCACGGGTGTTCTGGTAGTAAAGCGTTTTAACCCCGAACTTATACGCAGTCAGCAGATCTTTAAGCAACTGCTTCATTGGTACGCGACCGTTAGCAAAGCGCGTTGGATCATAGTTGGTGTTCGACGAAATCGCCTGGTCAATAAATTTCTGCATCAGGCCAACCAGCTGCAGATAACCGTCGTTATTTGGCATATCCCACAGCAACTCATAGCTGTCTTTCAGGTTCTCATAATCCGGCACCACCTGGCGCAGAATGCCGTCTTTGGAAGCTTTGATACTGATATGACCGCGCGGCGGCTCAATACCGTTGGTGGCGTTAGAGATCTGCGAAGAGGTCTCCGACGGCATCAACGCAGAGAGCGTCGAGTTACGCAGGCCGTGGGTTTTAATCTGCTCGCGCAGGTTTTCCCAGTCCAGATGCAGCGGCTCGTTGCTGATAACATCCAGATCTTTCTTGTAAGTATCAATCGGCAGAATGCCCTGTGCATAGGTGGTTTCGTTGAACCACGGGCAGGCACCTTGCTCTTTCGCCAGCTCGTTGGATGCTTTCAGCAGGTAAAACTGAATTGCTTCGAACGTCTTGTGCGTCAGATTGTTGGCGCTGCCATCGGAGTAGCGCACACCGTGCTTCGCCAGATAGTAGGCGAAGTTGATCACGCCAATGCCGAGGGTACGACGGCCCATTGCGCCGCGTTTTGCCGCCGGAATCGGATAGTCCTGATAATCCAGCAGCGCATCCAGCGCGCGAACCGCCAGTATTGCCAGCTCTTCCAGATCGTCAAGGCTGTTGATTGCACCAAGGTTGAACGCTGACAGCGTACAGAGTGCGATTTCGCCGTTTTCGTCATTCACATCCAGCAGCGGCTTGGTTGGCAGCGCGATTTCCAGGCACAGGTTGGACTGGCGTACTGGCGCGATTGCCGGATCAAACGGGCTGTGGGTGTTGCAGTGGTCAACGTTCTGGATGTAAATACGACCGGTTGACGCGCGTTCCTGCATCATCAGTGAGAACAGATCGACCGCTTTCACACGCTGTTTGCGGATGCTGTCATCTTTCTCATATTTGGTGTACAGACGCTCGAACTCATCCTGATCGGCGAAGAAGGCATCGTACAGGCCCGGGACGTCAGACGGGCTGAACAGCGTAATATCTTCACCTTTCAGCAGGCGCTGATACATCAGTTTATTCAGCTGTACGCCGTAGTCCATATGACGGACGCGGTTGCCTTCAACCCCACGGTTGTTCTTCAGTACCAGCAGGCTTTCCACTTCGAGATGCCACATCGGGTAAAACAGCGTGGCGGCACCACCGCGTACGCCACCCTGAGAACAGGATTTCACTGCGGTCTGGAAGTGTTTGTAGAACGGGATACAACCGGTGTGGAAAGCCTCACCGCCACGGATTGGGCTGCCCAGTGCACGGATGCGACCGGCGTTAATACCGATACCGGCACGCTGTGAGACATATTTTACAATCGCACTGCTGGTGGCGTTGATGGAATCAAGGCTGTCACCACATTCAATCAGTACGCAGGAGCTGAACTGACGAGTCGGGGTGCGCACGCCAGACATGATTGGCGTCGGCAGTGAGATTTTGAAAGTCGAGATCGCATCGTAGAAACGCTTGATGTAATCAAGACGGGTTTCACGTGGATAGCCGGAGAACAGGCAGGCAGCGACCAGAATGTACAGGAACTGCGCACTCTCGTAGATTTCACCGCTGACGCGGTTCTGCACCAGATATTTACCTTCCAGCTGCTTAACCGCTGCGTAGGAAAAGTTCATATCGCGCCAGTGGTCGATAAAACCGTCCATCTGCTCGAACTCTTCCGCCGAGTAGTCTTCCAGCAGATGCTTGTCGTATTTTCCCATGTCAATCATACGTTTGACCTGGTCGATCAGTTTTGGTGGCTCAAACTGACCGTAAGCTTTTTTACGCAGGTGGAAAATCGCCAGGCGTGCTGCCATGTACTGATAATCTGGCGCTTCACGTGAGATCAGATCGGCTGCTGCTTTGATTACCGTTTCGTGGATATCAGAGGTTCTGATGCCGTCGTAGAACTGGATATGCGAACGCAGCTCTACCTGGGAAACAGAAACGTTTTGCAGACCTTCAGCTGCCCAGTCGAGAACCCGGTGGATTTTATCAAGATTAATACGTTCTTTGCGACCATCGCGTTTTGTGACCAGCAGACTCTGATTCATGTCGGGTTTTACCTGTCCGTAAAAAATATCCCCTGTTTATGCACAGAAATCTCATTGTGAGTAACTCTGTGGATAAACACTATATGTAGTAGTCAGGGGAGGATTGTGTAACTAGATGGTGAGTATTCTAGTAACTTATCCGCGCATAACAAGAGTTGATTTCTGATCGTTTTTCGGTTCCAGATGCAGACTTTTTACTAAGTCCGCGTTTCTCTAGGGCCGTAGCGCTGTCAATCCTTTAGATAAAAAAATCAAAATTTTGATCGAACGCTGATTTTCTATCCATTGCTTATTGCGGGCAATTTTCTTTGCGGAAAAAGTGTTCTGAGCCGGACGATTTTATCGCCCAGCTGGTTTTAAGCGATAGATTCATTTGCAGGCGGCATCATTCTGACAAATAGCTCACCAGACGTACAACAGGAAAAAGATCTGTCGATGACGGGTAATACTATGAAAATCCGATGGCATTTTGATGAAAGGGTTTCGCGGAGCAGGGAATTTATTGTTAAGGGCGGCAGCAACGCCGCCCAGGGCAGAAAGTTACTCAATCACGCTGTGGGTATGCACCATATAGTTCACGTCTACACCGCGACCTAAACGGAATTTATTGGTCAGCGGGTTGTAGTGCAGGCCGATAATGTGGCGCTCGCGCAGTGGCGTTTCATCAACCCAGTTCAGCAGCTCGGCAGGGCGGATAAACTTTTTAATATCATGCGTGCCGCGTGGCACCATGCGCAGCACATACTCTGCGCCGAAAATCGCCATTAACCAGGATTTACTGTTGCGGTTCAGGGTAGAAAAGAACACTTCGCCGCCCGGTTTTACCAGACGGGCGCAGGCGTGAACCACTGAACGCGGATCCGGCACGTGCTCCAGCATCTCCATGCAGGTGACAACATCGTATTGTCCGGCAAATTGATCGGCATGATCTTCCACCGTCTGCTGCACATAATCAATTTTTACGCCGCTTTCCAGCGCATGCAGACGCGCCACTTCCAGCGGTTCAGCACCCATATCGAGGCCGGTAACTTCGGCGCCTTCACGCGCCATACTTTCAGCCAGTATGCCGCCGCCACAGCCGACATCGAGCACTTTCTTACCGTACAGACCGTTAGCGTGCTGGGCAATATAGCCGAGTCGCAGCGGGTTAATCCGGTGCAGTGGTTTGAACTCACCTTCCATATCCCACCAGCGCGAAGCGACCGCCTCAAATTTAGCGATCTCCTGGTGATCGACGTTAGGGACGCCAGTATTAGGGTTTGCATTCATCGAATTAGTGCTCCAGCAACAAAATTTCTCTGAAGTATACATCTTTCCGTCAGTGAAGGGCACGAGAGCGCTCCTGGCGAATAAAGCATGCATTACGACGCTTTCCATTCACCGTATCAGTGCAGTGTGATATACTTTCGCACCTTTGAATCCGGGACTAATGTAGAGGGATAGCGGCTCCATGAGCGACCTTGCCAGAGAAATCACACCGGTCAATATCGAGGAAGAGTTAAAGAACTCCTACCTTGATTACGCCATGTCGGTCATCGTTGGCCGTGCATTACCAGATGTTCGGGATGGACTCAAACCAGTCCACCGTCGTGTGCTCTATGCCATGAACGTTCTCGGTAACGACTGGAACAAACCATATAAAAAGTCTGCCCGTGTTGTCGGCGACGTAATCGGTAAATATCACCCGCACGGCGATACCGCCGTCTATGACACCATTGTGCGTATGGCGCAGCCATTCTCGCTGCGCTACATGCTGGTCGATGGTCAGGGTAACTTCGGTTCCATTGACGGCGATTCCGCGGCAGCAATGCGTTATACCGAAGTGCGCATGTCGAAAATCGCCCACGAACTGCTGGCGGATCTGGAAAAAGAGACCGTCGACTTTGTGCCGAACTATGACGGCACTGAGCAGATCCCGGAAGTGATGCCGACCAGAATCCCGAACTTGCTGGTTAACGGCTCGTCCGGTATTGCCGTTGGTATGGCGACCAATATTCCTCCTCATAACTTGACAGAAGTGATTAACGGCTGTCTGGCTTATATCGATGATGAAAACATCAGCGTAGAAGGGCTGATGGAGCATATTACCGGGCCAGACTTCCCGACGGCGGCGTTTATCAACGGTCGTCGTGGTATTGAAGAAGCCTATCGCACCGGTCGCGGTAAAATTTATATCCGCGCTCGTGGTGAAGTAGAAACCGATGCGAAAACCGGTCGCGAGACCATCATCATCAATGAAATTCCTTATCAGGTGAACAAAGCGCGCCTGATTGAGAAAATTGCTGAGCTGGTGAAAGAGAAACGTCTGGAAGGCATCAGCGCATTGCGCGATGAATCCGATAAAGACGGTATGCGCATCGTCATCGAAATCAAACGCGATGCGGTTGGCGAAGTGGTGCTGAATAACCTCTACTCGCTGACGCAGCTGCAAACCTCTTTCGGCATCAACATGGTGGCACTGCATCAGGGCCAGCCGAAGATTATGCCGCTGAAGGATATTATCGAAGCCTTTGTGCGCCATCGTCGTGAAGTTGTCACGCGTCGTACTATTTTCGAACTGCGTAAAGCGCGCGATCGTGCTCATATCCTTGAAGCACTGGCGATTGCGCTGGCGAATATCGATCCAATTATCGAACTGATCCGCCAGGCGCCATCGCCAGCCGAAGCGAAAGCCGGTCTGATTGCGCGTCCGTGGGCTCTCGGTAACGTTACCGCTATGCTGGAACGCGCTGGTGATAATGCGGCGCGCCCTGAATGGCTGGAAGAAGAGTTTGGTATTCGTGACGGTCAGTACTACCTGACCGAGCAGCAGGCTCAGGCGATTCTTGATCTGCGTCTGCAGAAACTGACCGGCCTTGAGCACGAAAAACTGCTGGACGAGTACAAAGGTCTGCTGGAGCAGATTGCTGAACTGCTGCACATTCTGGAAAGCGCAGAGCGCCTGATGGAAGTGATTCGCGAAGAGCTGGAGCTGATTCGCGATCAGTTCGGTGACGAACGTCGTACCGAAATTACCGCTAACAGCGCAGATATCAACATCGAAGACCTGATCAACCAGGAAGATGTGGTGGTTACGCTGTCGCATCAGGGCTACGTCAAGTATCAGCCTCTGACTGATTACGAAGCGCAGCGTCGTGGTGGTAAAGGTAAGTCGGCAGCACGTATTAAAGAAGAAGACTTTATCGATCGTCTGCTGGTGGCCAACACCCACGATACCATTCTGTGCTTCTCAAGCCGTGGCCGTCTCTATTGGATGAAGGTTTACCAGCTGCCGGAAGCCAGCCGTGGTGCTCGTGGACGCCCAATCGTCAACCTGTTGCCGCTGGAGCCAAACGAGCGTATCACCGCAATTCTGCCTGTACGTGAGTACGCGGAAGGGCTGAATATCTTTATGGCGACCGCCAGCGGCACCGTGAAGAAAACCGCGCTGACTGAGTTCAGCCGTCCGCGCAGTGCCGGTATTATTGCCGTTAATCTGCGTGATGACGATGAGCTGATTGGCGTTGCGCTAACTGACGGTAATGACGAAGCGATGCTGTTCTCAGCCGCAGGTAAAGTGGTGCGCTTCTCCGAGCAGGCAGTGCGTGCCATGGGCCGTACCGCATCCGGTGTTCGCGGTATCAAGCTGGCGGCAGGCGACAGCGTGGTCTCGCTGATCATCCCACGTGAAGATGGCGCGATCCTGACGGTAACGCAGAACGGTTACGGTAAACGTACCGAGAACAGCCAGTATCCGACCAAGTCGCGTGCGACTCAGGGCGTTATCTCGATCAAAGTCACCGAGCGTAACGGACCGGTTATCGGTGCGGTACAGGTGGTCGACAGCGATCAGATTATGATGATCACCGATGCCGGCACGCTGGTGCGTACCCGCGTTTCTGAGGTCAGCATTGTCGGACGTAATACGCAGGGTGTTATCCTGATTCGTACTGCGGAAGATGAAAACGTGGTTGGCCTGCAGCGTGTGGCTGAGCCGGTAGCAGAAGAAGAGCTGGATGCTATCGACGGCAGCGTCGCGGAAGGTGATGACGAGATCGTGCCAGAAGTGGATAACGATGACGAAGCCACCGAAAGTGACGAAGAGTAATCGTTAAGCTTAAAGCACCAGATAAAAAGGCCAGCATTGCTGGCCTTTTTTAATTCTGTTACTCCGCGATAATCCGATTCTGCCGCAGAAAAGCGATAACCTTGTTCACCACCAACTGATGAATCGCCGCGCGCTCCGCCGGTGGGCTTTCACAGAGAAATTCCTCTCCCTCTTCGGCCAGCACCGCTGCCGCCTGCGGCTGGCACAGCGGCAGGACATCGAAATGACCGGTATGTGGCAGACGCTGTTGCGGTAAGTGGAGCGTTTCTACGCCTGAATCCAGTGGTTTGGGCGCGCGAATATAGTCGTCAGCGGTGATTAATAACACCGGCAGCTGAATGCTGGCGACACTTTGCGGCGTAATCACATAAGCCATCCCCGGCAAAACGCCTTCACAGTGGCGTGCGGCGCATTCAGAACAGGCTGGATTATCGTGAAGCACCGCGCCAGTTCTGGCTTTTTATAACCAGTACCGCTACTGTATCGGGATCGCAAAACGCACCACTGACCCTTAGCCGCCATAGGTTACACTTGAAATATTTTGTCTCTTTTCGCACTACGTTAAGAATTTCCCGCTATCTGTTTCGGGCGCTGGCTCTAATGCTCTGGGCGCTTGGCGCACTGCTTACCGTTTTCTATATTATTAACGTGTTGCACGATAAAGAGTCGCAGGTGCGGCAGGAGTTTGGTGCCAATTACGACCAGGCGCAATGGTATATTCATCATTCGGTCGACATCACCCGCGAGCTGAAGTTTATCGCCGAAAACCGGCTGAGTTTCCCGGAAAATGGCTCCGATATCATCAATGGCAGTGCTGCTGCTAAATCGATGCCGCCGCAGTTTTATCCGCTGCGGGCAAATTCTGATTGCTCAACTATGAGTAATACCTGGCGTAGTTCGCTGGATTCGCTCAGCTATTATCTCAATTACTGGAAAAGCAATTTCTCTTCTGCCTGGGGACTGAACCGGGTGTTCTTTGTTGGCGATGAAAGTTTGTGTCTGGCGGATTTTGCGACGGGTACCGCCTCGGTTGAGCGCGAAAGGGCGATTAAGTCGCTGAATGAGCATGTTTTACGCTATCGCGATGCCAACGAGGAGGAGCGTAAAAACAGCCTGTACTGGATTGCTCCCGGTACGCAGCCGGGCGTCGGCTATTTCTATATGGTCACGCCGGTGTATGTCGCTAACAAAATGAAGGCGTTATTGGGTATTGAGCAAAATATCCGACTGGATGATTTTATCTCTCCGGGTAATCTGCCGGTGGTAGCAACCTTTGTTGACCAGAATAATCAGCCGATTCTCTCCACTGCCCACAACAACGGTGGTTTCTCGCTCGACGATCTGCCGGATAATAAAGCCTGGTTTGGCTATCTCAACGGTTATAAGCAGCTGGTGCTGAAAAAAACGCTACAGCCTTCCACACTCAGCGTGGTCTATTCCATCTCGACTGATGTGTTAGTAGACCAGCTGAAGATGCTGATGATTAATGCACTGCTGCTTAATCTGCTGAGCGGCTTGATTATCTTCTCGCTGTCGTGGCTGTTTGAGCGACGCATGTTTTCGCCGGCAGAGGAAAATGCGCATCGCCTTGAAGAACATGAGCAGTTTAACCGTAAGATCGTTGCATCGGCCCCCGTTGGTATCTGTATTCTGCGAACCAGTGACGGCACCAATATTCTGAGTAACGAACTGGCGCATAATTATCTGAATCTGCTGACCCAGGAAGACCGTCAGCGACTGACGGAAATTATCTGCGGCCAGCAGGTTAACTTTGTTGATGTATTAACCGGCAGCAACACCAATTTGCAAATCAGCTTTGTCCATTCGCGCTATCGGAATGAGAATGTGGCGATCTGCGTGCTGGTGGACGTCAGCGCCCGCGTGAAAATGGAAGAGTCGTTACAGGAGATGGCGCAGGCCGCCGAGCAGGCCAGCCAGTCCAAATCGATGTTTTTGGCCACCGTCAGCCATGAACTGCGAACCCCGCTGTATGGCATTATTGGTAATCTCGATCTGCTGCAAACCAAAGTGCTGCCAAAAGGCGTCGAATCGCTGGTCACGGCAATGAACAACTCTTCCAGCCTGCTGTTAAAAATCATCAGCGATATTCTCGATTTCTCAAAAATTGAGTCTGAGCAACTGCGGATTGAGCCGCGCGAGTTTGCGCCGCGTGAAGTGGTTACCCATATTGCCTCTAACTATCTGCCGCTGGTGGTGAAAAAGCGCCTGACGCTTTACTGCTGTATTGACAGCGATGTGCCGATATTGCTGGATGGCGACCCGCTGCGATTACAGCAGGTGATTTCTAACTTGCTGAATAACGCCATTAAATTTACCCATACCGGCTGCATTATTCTGCATGCCTATGTCAGGGATGGTTATCTGGCGTTTCGCGTGCGCGATACCGGCGTCGGGATCCCGGCGAAAGAGATCACCCGCTTGTTTGATCCTTTCTTCCAGGTCGGCACCGGTGTGCAGCGCAACTTCCAGGGCACTGGCCTCGGGCTGGCGATCTGCGAGAAACTGATCAATATGATGGATGGCGATATCGAAGTCGATTCCGAACCGGGAATGGGTAGCCAGTTTATTGTGCGTATTCCGCTCTATAACAGCCGGGTGATTGTGCCGCCGTTGCACGAAGGCTTGCAGGATAAGCAGGTGTGGCTGGCGCTGAGAAATGAATACCTTGCCGATTTCCTTGAAAACTTGCTGAACGATCACGGTATCCGGGTTCAGCGCTTTGAAGAAAATGGCTATGGTGCTGATGATGTGATTATCACAGACTACGATTTTGACGCAGCAAGGCAAGTGCGTGCGGTAATTGTATTCGACGGCAAGCATATTGATATGCCACAGGAAGTTTCGACCGGGCGTTGGGTTTACAGCACCGCCACGCCGCATGAACTTCCGGCATTACTGGGGCGGATCTACCGTGTGCCGGTTGATGTTCCTGACGGGCTGGCGCTGCTGCCGGCACCAGAAGAGAGCGTCAACAACGAGGATATTCTTATCCTGGTGGTGGACGATCATCCTATCAACCGGATGTTGCTCTCCGATCAGCTCGGATCATTGGGTTTCCGCGTGAAAACGGCCCAGGACGGTGTGGATGCGCTGAATGTGATCAGCCGCAGTGAAATCGATATCGTGCTGAGCGACGTCAACATGCCGAATATGGATGGTTATCGCCTGACGCAGCGCCTGCGACAGTTAGGGCATACTTTTCCGGTGATCGGCGTTACCGCCAATGCGCTGGCAGAAGAGAAGCAGCGTTGTATTGAAGCCGGAATGGATAACTGTTTGTCGAAGCCGGTAACGCTGGATACTTTGCAGAAGACCTTAGCGTTTTATGCTGAGCGGGTCAGAAAAGTACGGGAAGGGTAGCCACTCAGTCGCCGGATAGTTACGGGCGGCGTTTTCGCCGCCCGTAGCAAACAGCATCGACCGTAAGGCGATATGTCAGTCTTTCTCGACCGGCATGGAACTGACAGAAGAGAGGTAGTTCAGCAGTGCGATATCGTTATCAACACCCAGTTTCATCATCGCTGATTTCTTCTGGCTACTGATGGTTTTAATGCTGCGGTTCAGCTTTTTGGCGATTTCTGTTACCAGGAAGCCTTCAGCAAACAAACGCAACACTTCGCTCTCTTTCGGTGACAGGCGTTTGTCACCATAACCACCGGCGCTGATTTTTTCCAGCAGTTTTGCCACGCTGTCCGGGGTATATTTCTTCCCTTTTTGCAGTGCTGCCAGCGCTTTCGGCAGATCGGTTGGCGCACCCTGTTTCAGCACAATGCCTTCAATGTCCAGATCCAGTACCGCGCTAAGAATTGCCGGGTTATTGTTCATCGTCAGAACGATAATCGACAGGTCCGGATAGTGACGTTTGATATATTTGATTAGCGTGATACCGTCGCCGTACTTTTCACCCGGCATCGATAAATCGGTAATCAATACGTTGGCATCTAATTTAGATAGGCTGTTAATCAAAGCAGTAGAGTCTTCGAACTCACCAACCACGTTTACCCATTCAATCTGTTCCAGTGACTTACGAATGCCAAACAGGACAATCGGATGGTCATCAGCAATAATTACATTCAAATTATTCATCTTATTGGTTACCTTGCTGCAGCAGTTCATTAACGTAGCCGTCAATGTTACTGGTGGTATTTTTAATGTTTGAATCGTCACACTCTTTAATGTGCTGTTCTAACGTTTCACAAAGCTGCTTGCCGGGTACCAGATTAAGCATGGCAAACACGCCTTTGAGGCGATGTGCGGTCTGAGCAAGCGAACTGTATTCCTTGTTCGTCGCCTCAGTATACAATCTCTTTACATCATCCGGTACTGTGTCGACAAACAGCTGGTAATAACCGCTACTAAGCAGCGGTGTGGCGTCCTGTTCTTCAACAGGTTCATCACCCAGCGCATCTTGCGCCAGCTGTTGTTCAATCAGCTGTAACAATGCATCTTGCATTGCACTACTGATATTAAAGTTCACCCGGTACTGATTATCGTTAATCGCCCGATAGCCCATTTCGTCGTCCGTGAGCAGTAACGACCAGGGCGTTAAACGCGCCGGGTCATCCGTCACCAGGACATCATGATCCTGGCCTGAGAAGCGCTCATCTGGTGTTATGCAGTTTGCCCCCCAATTTTCCAGCTGATGACAAACAATCTTACGTACATCATCAACCGTAATCTCAATTAATGCCGTTAATCCTTCCAGCAGTTTCTCTTCCTGCAATTGCTGATTTTCCAGCGGCAGGTGCAAGTTAATGCTGTAACGGGTGCCAATATCTGGTCTGGCATGGATATCTAAATGCCCGCCGAGTTGTTTACACAACTGTTTGCACAGGAAGAAGGCAAGGCCAGAAGCCTGACCAAAGCGATCCTGTGAGGTTTCGCCAAGAAACGGAAAATCATTATTGCCCAGTTCATCGACCGTCAGACCCGCCCCGGTATCGACGATTTGAATCGTCAGGCGGTCTGGCCGTTCGGAAGGGGAGTCGACGTCCAGCGTAATTTTGCCCCAGTCGGTAGTGGTCAATGAATAGTGCAGCAGCGTTGACAACACTTTGCGGATAGCGCGTCGATCGCCAAAACGCATCTCGTCACTGTTCAGGCGGTTGCGCATCAGCAGCGTCAGCCCTTTGCGGCGGGTAAGCGGCAGCAGCTCCAGCGCCAGTTCATCCAGCAGCGATTGCAGATTGAATGAAGCCGCGTCTGGCGTCCAGTCATGGGCTTCCAGCCGGTTGAGTAACACAATATCGTCCAGCATCCGGCTCAGTGCTTCCGTTTGTTGCAACACATTCAGCCGCGCTTCTTCATCACTGTCATCATTCAGCTGCTGTAACTGGCCGACAATATTGCTCAGTGGGCGATTGAGCGTATGGCCGAGATTCTGCAACAGCTGCTGGCGCATCTGATGATTTTTATCCAGTACCTGCTGCGCCTTTTGCAATTTTTTATTGACCAGCAGCTCCCGATCCTGGTCGCGCATCATAAACAGCTGGGTGTGCGGCGAAACTACGCTACGCGCATGGCGGATCTCATACACTTCATTATTGACGGTTGCCTGCAGTACACCCTGATGCTGATCGGACATATTGATGATTTTTTGCAGGTTAAGATGCGGCAGCAGGTGTTCGGCAATCTTATTACTGATAATGGTGCGATTACTGGCGAAGTCATAGACCAGTAACCCGACCGGCAGACTGGCAACAATCTCTTCATTCAACACCCGCAGCGAATCAAGTTCGGCGCTCTGATTTTCACTGGGGCGCAGTGATTGCTGACGGAGCAAAAACAGGCCGGCCAGCGACATCAGCAGTAGCGCCAGATTAGCCAGCAGCGGCCACATCAGATTGTGCAGCGTATCGAATAGCAGGCTGGTGATCGGCACGCGGTAAACCAGTTGCAGCGGTGAGCTGCTCAGTGAAGAGGCAATTTCAACGTTAGGGTTAACCAGCGAAATATGGGTATTCTGGCCGTCGTCATCACTCTGGGCACCTTCGCTAATCACCGCGCTGTCTTGTTTAAGCTGGAAGTTTTCCAGCGGCATATTGTGTGGAATCAGATCGTTGATCGGCAGATCAAATGCGACCACCGTTGCCAGATGGCCGGGCTGATTAAAGGTGGTGCGTAAGGTAAAGTAGTGATCGTTTTGCCACGCAAAACGGCGCAGCGGTGAGAAGCTTTCGCGCTCATCCAGCGCATTAGCCTGCTGCAGCATTTCCGCACGGCGGGCATCGACAATGTTGGTGATGGCACTCTCTTTATAGCGCGTCGCCATATCTTTTAGCGGCAGGGTAGAGATCAGAATCAGACTATTGTCCTGACCATTAAGAAAATACATCGACCAGGTGCTGTTTTCCGCACCCCACAGCGTATCAAGATAGCCCGACATGCGCTGGGTCATATCCAGCGTGCTGCTGTCGTGAGATCCGAAGATCAAGGCTTCTGTTTTGCGGCGGGTTTTTTCCAGATAATAGACGTCGGGACGCAGGCGCGTCTCTTGCAAACTATTGGGCGGCGTTCCTGCCGCGCTGGCTGCCAGATTTTCATAAATTTGCCAGGTCGCAAAGCGATAGCTGTCGATACGCTTTTGCATCGCGTAAGTAATATCGGACATTGCATAACGTTTTTCTGTCAGCCATGCGTTCACCGCGTTATGGATCATAAAACCCAACGCCAGCAGTAATACCAAAATAAACATCACAAAAAAGCGTGTGACATTGCCAGAAGTGAGGGGAAACTTATATGGCACCATAACGTAATGTGACACCCAAAATTATCGTGTGACCAGCCGGGCGCTGGCAGCAACAGCTAAAAGCAGCACAGCAATGGCAGAAAAGGCCGTCGTCAGGTTAGACCACTGGGAAACAAAGCCGACCAGTGCCGGGCCAGCCAGAATACCCGCATATCCAATCGTTGTCATGGCAGAAATTGCCAGGTTTACCGGCATGGTTTCCTGCTTGCCTGCGGCACTGAACAGGATTGGCACGGTGTTGGACGCACCAAAACCCACCAGTAAAAAAGCCAGTAGTGTCACCCGCGCATCATTGACGCTGACGGTGAGTAAAATTCCGGCGGCGGCGCACAGACTGCCGAGCAATAAAATCATCGCGCTGCCGAAATAGTTAACGATGCGATCGCCTGTCAGGCGGCCAATGGTCATGGCGATGGAAAACACCGCATAGCCCAGCCCGGCTTGTGAGGCGGGCATGTCGCGCACGCTGGTCAGGAACAGTGCGCCCCAGTCAAGAATCGCCCCCTCAGCCAGAAACAGAATAAAGCAGAGTGCGCCCAGGAACAGTACCCAGCCGCGCGGCAAGACAAACAGGGGGGAATCGGCGTGGTGCAGACGATCGCTTAACAGATGCTTCTGACTACTCAGCAGCAGCAGGATAATCAGTGCGGCGATAATCAGCACCGCATTCAGCGGCGACAGGCCGAGCCACAGCATTGCACTCACCAGCCCGGCACCGGCGATGCCGCCAATACTAAAGAAACCATGAAAACCAGACATCATGGCGCGCCCGGAGGCTTTTTCCACCTCGACAGCCTGAATATTCATCGCCACATCCATTAAGCCGATTGACGCGCCGAATGCCATCAGGCAGAGCGCCAGGGTAACCGGCGTGGGTAACACTGCCAGAAGCGGCAATGTCAGCATAATCAGCAGGCCGGCAACCACAATTACCGCCTTACAACCGTACTTGCCAGCCAGCATGCCGGTCAGTGGCATTGCCGCCAGCGAGCCAGCGCCGAGAAACAGCAGTAAACCGCCCAGTGAAGCATCACTCAGCGCTACGCGTGCTTTAGCATACGGCACGAGTGGCGCCCAGGCGGACATGCCCATGCCGGCAATAAAAAATATCACACGCGTGGCTATCTGCGTGGCAAAGGGTGATCGCTGGAGTTGTACAGCATCTGATGTGGTCATTTTTATCGTGTTATTTCCGCGCAGTAAGTCTGTCTTTTTACCACAATCGGCTCCGCCTTAGAATGGGAGACGTCGCAGTGCTCAGCGTTACCTGCTGATTAAGTTCAGTCTGCAATTATGCAGATGTAAATAACCGATAAAAACAGCAATGTTAAGTTAAAAATGATGCCGGGCTACGTTTTCCAGACGGTTCCTGGTGGAGAATCCACACCACCGAGCGCGTTAATTGCTTTGATGCTGCCACTACAAACGCCGGTTTATTCCAGCGCTGTTTCTGAGACAGTAGTGATAATTTATTGTTTTTACGACGGTTGTCTCGTGATCTCAGGCATTTATCTGACCTCTTTGACCTGCCGCTAATCACAAATCTGTGTAAATTTAAAACTTCCCTCGCCTGTAACCACTGCGTTTTTTTGGTCCTTTCCTTGCTATGCCGGCGCGCAACCGCGGCTTCGCTGAAAATAATTTGTATCAGCCAAATCAAAACATTAGGCAGCGTTTGTCTGACCCTCAGTATTGCCAGTAAAAAATAACATTAGAATATCTAAACTGTTCAATCTGTTTATTAAATCGAAACGATTAATAATTATCACCACTCAGTTGCCGTTTGTTGATTATATCTGGAGGGCGGAATAGATAAACAGAAATCAATATTCCAGGGTTTATGCCGTAAATTTGCGCTTTAGATTGGTTTTTTACTCACTAGTGATGCCAGGTTTAGATATCAATAAACGTAAACATTAACGATTATGTCGCACGCAATTGTGAAGGTTTAATTAAGTTTATGCGCGCGACATATCACCTCAACTGGTGTGTAAGGGGTCATATAAATGGCACAGCTTAATCAAGGCCGCGTCGATGTTATCTCGCGCGATAATGGAACACTTATCTCTCAGGTCAACGGCGGTTTTACCCACTCGGTGATGCTGACTGAACCGAGTGTGATAAAGATAAATGGCACTCGTGAGATGGTCACCGAGTTTGAACGGCAGGGTAATGACCTGATCCTGCATATGCGTGACGGCAGCGTGGTGCGCTATAAACAATTTTTCCTCGATGATGTGGATGGCCTGCACAGTGAGCTGGTGTTTGATGATGGCATCAACCCTCCACAACATGCGCTGTTCCCGCTGACCAGCGCTGCGGCAGATCCCAATGCGGTGGTAGTGCTAAATCCGCAGTATGAATCGCTCAGTAATATTGATGCGCTGTTGCTGGCGGATAATCAGAATAATGATGACATCTTTACCGCCGCTGGCTTCGGCTTGCTTGGTATTGCCGGGGGAGCCATTGCGGCGGCTAGCGGAGGCAGCAGCGGCAGCGGTCGTCGGGATGGGGAGAATAATAACCCGCCCGCGCCGCAACAGCCGACCATCACCATTAACACCTTTGCCGGTGACAATATT